>Ga0169931_10000002_pt1 | contig 419314 bp, 397 predicted proteins | sample Kivu_15m_20L_FD_129675 | JGI IMG/M metagenome (GOLD analysis project Ga0169931, IMG submission 129675) | Freshwater microbial communities from Lake Kivu, Western Province, Rwanda to study Microbial Dark Matter (Phase II) - Kivu_15m_20L... | ecosystem: Environmental > Aquatic > Freshwater >...
AAGCGGAAACACCAGAGATGACATAGCTGTACTGTTTACCGGCCACAGCGGCGGCATTGGAGCCCGTCAGCGTAAAGATGGCGCTGGCGCCTTCGTCGACAGAAGCCGCACTTGCAGTAAGCGTGAAAGTTTCGGCAACAGGGCCATCCAATGCAGCTTTAGCAGAATTGACTGAGGCAGCTGACTGGTCCACGTTCGCAATTACTGCCGCACGCTCAGCCAAGGTTCCGTCTTTCTGCAGGACCACCGTGTGGTATGTCGCCACGTCAAGCTGGTTGACGAATGCTGCCTTCGCATTGGCCCACGCCGGGTTTGTTGTTCGCTGCAACTCGATCACTGCAGACAAGATCAGCTCTGCGCGACCAGCGCCGCTATTCAGATTCGCGACCAGTGTATCAATGGCCCAAGTGCGATCAGCAGCCGATACTCGACCCTCAATAATGTTATCAACCACACGGGTTGCAAACTCGGTATTTGTGAGGAATGAAGGGTATGCAGCCGTGAATGCTGCCGAGCTTTGCAATGACAGCGCTACGGCAGCCATGTTTGGGTTTGCGTTGTAAGTATTGGCCAGAGAAGAGAGCAGAGTTGTTCCGGGTGCGGCGCCGTAGACCCCAACGACCAGTGCAATCAGATCCTTACGTACTTCTGTTGTTATCGACATTAATGTAGCTCCTTGGTTTTATAAACTTTTTGTCCGACTGTGATATGCCATTAAAAAGCAATATTCCGCAAATCGGCTGCGCATAGAATACGCCAGTCACCGTCAGGACCCCTGTGATCAGAATCACATGATTTGGTATTACCGGGTTATCCAGACTCAGCCTACTTGAGACTCTCAAAAATGAGACAAAAGCAGACAGGTATCGTGATCATAAACCTGTCGCCGTCATTTGACAATACGTTTGTGAAGATTGATTTGTAAGCGCTTATTTTATTTGACTATATTAATATCAAAAACGGTGGCTTAAACCAATTTCCAGGCTGGCGTCGCGACTGTGGAACAGCTCAAGGTTACTGCGCTGGCGTTGCAGATACCCGTTAAATAGCAAGGTAGTATTGGTGTTTATTTCCTTGCGGTACTGAATTAACACATAACTACGCTTTAGCCACCGCGCAGCGTCACTAGCCAGCAAAGAGCTGTAGCCATCACTGTCTTGCATTTGTGTATGGTTGAGTTGCGCGGTGACTGCGCCGCTTAGCACAGGCAACTGCCAGTCAAGATTAAACTGCCAGCCATGACGGCTGGCGCCTGGCCGGCCGTCTTTGATCGGGTCATTGTTGATGACGCTGAGTTCCGGCACCAGTTGCTGAGTATGTTCTCCGAACTGTATCTCGCAGTTCAGTCCGATACTGATTTTTGATTCAATGGCGTTCAGGCGACTTTGGTTGTGAAACAGCTGGTGTTGCGCAGCCAAGCTGCTGAACGGCTTGCAGCTGCTGAATGACGTAAAGCTGAGGCTGCCCGGATAGACATAACGTCCGCCGGCCTCAGTGGCGGTGTACAAAGGACTGCCTCCGAAAAACAGATGGCTCATACCCGTGCCGAGCTGCCAACTGCTGTCCTGCTCCAGTTTGATCAATGCATAGCGGGTATCCAGCTGCAGCAGATCCGAGTCCTGGTCCTTGCTGGCGCGGCCACGCAAATCAACCGACACATTGTGCTGATGCGCCGGGGCAAGCTGGCGGTAACGCGCGCTCAGACGCAGATTCGCGTAAGCGCCATTTATCGGCTGGTATTGTTCGCTGAGCGGCAGCACCACAGAATCGCCTGACAAGGTCAGCGTGATCTGATCCGGGGAAGGCGCACCATTCAGGTTGATGTCGTAACCAGCCATCAGATCGCCCGTTACACTCATCTGCCGGGTCATGCTGCGCCAGTTGTTCTGACGCGCTTGCAACATGGGGTTGAGGTATTCAGGCACATCATCGCGCGCCAGAATCTGCTGGTTGAGTTCAAGTGCGGAAAACAGCTGACCCTGTCGGAACAGCGCTTCGGCATAGTCTATCTGGGCACCACCATTACCAGGATCGAGTAACAACGCTCGTTCCAGTGACTCTAACGCATCTGACAGACGGTCGATGTTCAGCAGTGCCGCGCCAAGTAATGCAAAATACTCAGTGCTTTGCAGGCATCGCGGCATTAGCGGCGACAGCTGTTGATGCATCGCTTGCCAGTTGGTGGCGGTGCCGGGGTAAAAGGGGGCGAGGTCGGGACACGTCAGGATGCCGGGCTGAGTATTGGCTGGCTGTTGGATTGTGTTTGGTGGCTGAGTTTCCGCTGTTTGTGCCAGAACCCGCTGTGCAGGAACCATGAGTGGCAAACCCAGCAACAACAAACCAGACACGCTGGATTGTATGCGCCGCATCAAAGCAGAGCCTCGCACCCAAGGCCGCGAGTCTGACTTATTATCCTGGGGGCTGCGATTTACCATGTCCCAATTATCTTGAATCGTCGGACGCTAAGCAATCTTCATATCCGTGATGACTGTTTTTACTGACATCCGTTTTGATGACACCCGTGTTTAAACCGGCGGCAACTCACGGGCAGCAGAGGATTCCCGCTTTTTATTTAGTTGCGGCCACCGGAAATTACTTTGAGATTCAGCTGTTCCTGTCGAGCGCGGCGCTGAGCGGTCTCGTCATTGGCAGGGGCGAACAAGGTGTGGGGGATACGCAGACCGTTCAACAGGAAACTGCCCTGTGATTCTGGCTTCAGGTCATTTAACTGACGTGCAACACACTCGCCCAGCAGAATCGGCTGAGACAATTCAGCGGTCATTTCCTGTATGCGCAAAGCGATGGTCACGGTGTCGCCTAACAGTGTATGAGTGCGGCGCTGTGCAGGTCCGATAGAACCCATCAGTGCCGGGCCCTGTTCGATGCCGATTCCCAATGCTAATGGCTCAAGGCCTGAAGGCGGTTGACGCGGCATATCTCGATGGATGGCGTCGAGCATTTCCTGAGCGGCTGCGAGTGATGAGCGGGCACTGAATTCATTCTGACCATCCCACACTGCGAGAAGGCCATCGCCTTTAAATTCCTGTATACGTCCGCCGTGACGCTCAACAATGTCGGTCGCGCGTACAAAAAAGAAATGCAGCAGCGCAGCGGATTCTTCCGGCGGGCGAGCCTCACCAAAGGCCGAGAAATTGCGCAGGTCTGCGCTGAGCAGAGTCACGTCACAGCGTCTGGCGTTTATGCTGGAACTTGGCAGTGCGTAGGCAATCTCGCGGGCCACATCACTGGGCAGGTAACTGTTGAGGTTACCAAAAATCCGTGTGCGCTCGGCGCGGATGCGGCTTTGCTCGAGCAGCAACAGCAGACTGGCAGCGACCAATGCATATAAGGATGGCATCAACCAGCCTAACCACATCTGTTGGCTGACCAGTAACTGCCAGTGTAACGCCAGCGCCATCAGTGGCAGCAGCAAACCGGCAATAGGCAATGCATATGCCGAGAATCGCTCACGGGCGCCCGCCAGACCATACAACGCCGCTCCAAACAGCGCGGTCAGTAACAATAGCAATGACTCACTGCCGCGCGGTTCACGCGGCATCGTGGTATCCAGCAAGCTCCCTAACAAGCGCGCCTGCAACTCAACACCCGGTGCAGAGCCGATGTAGGGTGTGGGGACAATGTCACCCATGCCAAAGGCGGTTGCACCAACCAGCACCCACGAATTTTCCAGCAAGCCCGGCTCAATGCGCCCCATCATTACGTCAGCGGCTGAGACTGCCATGAAATTTTCGGGCAGATCCTGATAGGAAATCCGGATATTGCCTTCGGCGTCCAGCGGAATATCAAGCCCGGGGTAAGCCTGGAGGCGCAGCACCTGATCTGCGCCGAGCAAACCGTCACCTTCAGTCACAGAGGCCTGCCAGCTTGTTGCCTGTGTTGCTTGCAACAAGGCGCTGATCACCAGCGTTGGATAGGCCTGGCCATCCACACAGACAAATGCCGGGATTTTGCGAATTGAACCGTCGGACTCAACCAGAGGCGCAATATGGCCTTTGGCAATTGTGGCAAATCCGCTGTGTGGGGCGATAAAGCTGGTGGCTGAGCCGCTGGCATCACAACTGACGCCCTTTAGCGCATGAGTCATCAACCCGGTCTGAACCTGTTGCGCCGACTGCAAAACGGGCACCTGGGCAATCACTGCACCCCGGCTGGCCTGCAACGCAGCAATAAAGGTGTCGTCGCCTTCGCGTGGCTCGGGATAAACGATGTCATGGATCTGCAACTGCACACCGGCATCATTCAGTGCCGTCACCAGTCTCGCCATGTCATTACGCGACCACGGCCATGGCCCGATCTCTGCCAGACTTTGCTCATCAATTGCAACGATGGTAACGCGCTCTTCCGGCACGCCTTGCGGAAACAATACCCAACCCTGCGCGCCAAGGCGCTCTTCAACAATCGCCAGGCTGCCGCCAAAAACAACCGTCAGGAATAAGGTAGTGACGCCGGCAAGCGCCAGCATCAGCAAACGACCGCGACCCGGCAACAGTCTCAAGGCCAGTGACAGAGGGTTAAATCGTTGAATGAGTTTGCGTACAAGAGTCATGATCAGCGCTTGTCCCACAGAGTCAGACCCTGAATGCCACCGGCTTCAAGCTGCTTCTCAAAGTAATAGCCAGCTTCAGCACCGTCCAGACTGACTGCGCCTGCCATACGTTCAGTTTCAGAACGGGTATAGAAATAACCGCCGTCATAGATAAACCCGTTGGCGATAAAACTGACGTCGCCGGTCAAGCTGTGATTCATATTCAGTTCTGTCGCAAAACGGTTGGTATTAAAATTGATGTCCAGCGATCCGCCCTTGACGGTCATCGCCACCACACCGGTTCCGGAGTGGTAAAACGCCTGCGCGCTATGCAGCGCAAAGCTCACCGGGCCGAGGCCAGCCTGAACACGGGTTTTGCCATCTCCATCGCGGAATAATACGTAATCCTTATTGCCCACCGTCACATCACGGCCTTCCCTGACTTCAACATAAGCCATTGTCAGTTTTTCCTGATCACCCTGACCTGCACCCCAACGTCCCCATACCAGATTGCGGTCTGTCAGCGCTGGCACAGGTACTGGTACTACCGGCGTAAAATCACGCGGTGCAACCGGAGCCACTGCCGGTGGAGGTGTCACGGGCGATGTCACGGGCGATGTCACGGGCGGTGTCACGGGCTGAACCGGCACCACCGGGGCGGCCACCGCGACTTGCTGTTGTAGGCGCTTTGAGGTTACGTTCTCAAGATAAACCTCGGTTGCTGCAGTTTTTTCATCCGCCTGAGGCGGCTGTTCCTGCACAGCAATCGCCAGTGCAACCTCATCGCGCATCATGTCGGGGTCGCGTTCCAGGGTCGCTGGAAGCAATTCCGGCATTCCGCCCGCACTTTGAATTTCAAGTATTTGCAGGGAACTGTCGGTGAGCTCTATGGCATTCGTCAGACAAGGTCCGAAGGTGTCCGCCCTGCACTCGCTGGAAAACGGCGCCATGACAATCACGCCCTCATTGACCGCTGCTCGCACAGACTGCTCGGAGGCGCTTACGACAAAGTCGGTTCCTCGCACGCCTATCGCTGCAATGGGCGTGTTCAGACGGAAACGATCTCTTGCGGAAATGGCGCCCCTGCCGGAAATAGAGCGGGTAACACCCTCCTCAAGATTTAGCTTGATTGAGGTGTCACCTGGCTGATCAGTCCGAAAATCGTACTGGACAATTTCAAGCAGGCTATCGGGACGCACGCTCACCAGAGCCTGGTCGATAAAACGGATATGCACATGGCCGTTGGATTCGGTTTGAATCCGGTCTCTGGCACGCACCAGAGTGCCTGGCGCTATCATGGTTCGCGGTTGCCCCGTGCTCTCGATCCAGGCCTTGCCAAGTACCAGACTAACTTCACCCACTGGAGGCAGAAGCTCTGCGGAGGCGGAAACCGTGAGGTTGCCGGCATCCGCGACACCAGACTGAGCGACTGCGGCGCTGGTCAGTGAACCTGACAAAATCAGTGCAACGCACGCAACCAGCATTCGGCGCTGCTGCCTTGCTGTCAAAATAGTGTTGTCTGATTGCGGTCTCATGGGGGCGAACCTCGATTTAAGCTACAGCTGTATCGTAACCGGCGTACCTGATTGACTAAAGTGACTACAATCACATAGTCGCGTTGTTTACCGCAGCCTGGCGCATGAATTTGCTATTCCGGGCGCGATTACTATAATGACCCGGGCCATATTTCAAGAAATCGTACGTTTTTGAGGTCAAACTTCTTTGGAGGTCAAACCCTTTTTTGAGGTCAAACCCCATTCGAGGTCAAACCCTGGAAAAACATATTCATGCAGGTAACCCCTGAGCTTCTCAGCGCATTTCCCAGCCTGAAGCCTCTGCCATCGGCTACGCTGGCGCGCCTTGCCCAAGAGTCTGAGGTGCGTAAATTCGCGCGCCGCGGGGTAGTCTTGACGGCCGGTGTTCGCGAGGAATTTGTATGCTTTCTGTTTGAGGGGCGCCTGCAAGGTGTCGACTTCACCATCGATGGCCGCGAAGTCGGTCTTTATTTCGTGGAGCCAAGCGATTTTTGCGGAGAACTGGGCATGTTTGACCACGGGCCGCAGCCGGAATTTGTAATAGCCCTGACCGCCGCTGTGACAGTGTTTGTGCCTATGGAAAGCTTGCGACTGGTCACCATGGAAAATCCAATGCTGCTCAAGCTCTTGGGCGAGAGACTGGCGGCACGCGTACGTCAGTTGACCCGGCAACGATCCCTGCTTGGTCTGCCCAACATCAGTCAACGCGTGTGCTGTCAGTTATGGCTACTGGTGTCAGAAGATGCCAGACAACATCTGCAGCCCGGGGTGATAAACAACCCTCCCACACATATGGAAATTGCCATCATGCTAAATCTCAGCCGCGAGACCGTCAGCCGGGTTTTCCAGATACTGCAGACCCGCAACATTGTCCGGCGAGATGGCACCAGCCTGCTGCATGTGAGTGATACCGCCGCATTGAAGCGTTTGGCTGAAGGCGCTGAAGAGTTGTGACTGTGGTCACACACATAGCCGTAAGCAATTCTGCTGATTAGTATTTTTCTGCTACGCGGGTATATAATCCCGTCGCCAACACTACAAGCCTTGAATCCGGATGCGTTTATCCCAACAATACAAACACGAAAAGAGTCCGGCATAAAAGCCCGACTAAAGTACTCCTGATGAAGATTCTCTGATGAATAACATGAAAAAGACTGTGCGCTTTCCCGAATTTGCTGACGCACTTAAATCAATACGCAGTTATTTTATGTACGCCGGGCTGTTCAGCGCAGCCGTAAACCTGCTAATGCTGGTGCCTATATTTTATATGTTGCAGGTTTACGACAGAGTAATGACCAGTGGCAGTTTGCCAACGCTGGCGATGCTCACATTGCTGATGCTGTTTCTGACTCTGGCGATGGGTGGGTTTGAATGGGTGCGATCAATGATTCTGATCAGTGCCAGCAATGGCATTGAACACAAACTGCGCACCCGGGTTTTTGATGCTGCGTTTAAAAATGCACTTTTCACCGGCAATAGCGGCACCAGCAATCAAGCGATGTCTGACCTGTCGAATTTGCGACAGTTTTTGACCGGCAACGGAATATTTGCGTTTTTTGATGCGCCGTGGTTCCCGATTTATGTGGGTGTGATGTTTATGTTCCACCCCTGGTTTGGCATTGTGGCCATTATCTCCGGCATTGTGATGGTGGCATTTGCGTTTGCCACGGAAATGGTCACCACCAAAAAGCTAAAGGATGCCAATACCAAGGCCAGCCGCCTTGGCGGCCAGGTTAGTGGAAGCCTGCGTAACGCTCAAGTCATCGCAGCCATGGGCATGGGCAACAATATCCGCAACCAGCAAGAGAAGATGTCCGATGAGGTATTGGTATTGCAGACGGAGGCCAGCCAATCTGCGGCCGGACTGACCAGTCTTTCCAAAACCTTTCGTATGGCGGTGCAATCGCTGATTCTTGGGCTGGGGGCACTTCTTGCACTTCAGCAACAAATTTCTCCCGGCATGGTAATCGCGGGTTCAATGCTGCTTGGGCGCGCACTTGCGCCAATAGATATGCTGGTTGGCACCTGGAAGGGGTTTTCTGTCGCCAGAGCGCAGTATGAGCGACTTGGTCAGTTACTTGAGAATATTCAGGCAGAGAAAGACACCATGACACTGCCTGCGCCTGTCGGCAACCTCAGTCTGTCGCAGGTGGCGATTGTACCTCCGGGTTCGCGCACGCCGGTTGTGCAAGGTGTAAATTTTGAACTAGCAGCCGGTGAAGCACTCGGCATTGTTGGCCCCAGTGCTTCGGGCAAATCATCTCTGGCGCGCGCTATTCTGGGTATCTGGCCAGCCGCCAATGGCAAGGTGCGACTGGACGGTGCCGACATCAGCACCTGGAAGCGTGCGGAACTCGGACCGTTTGTGGGATACCTGCCACAGGATATTGAATTGTTTGACGGCACCATCTCGGAAAACATCTGTCGCTTTGGGTTGATCGACTCGCAAAGAATTGTCGCGGCGGCGCAACTCGCCGGCGTGCATGAAATGATTTTGCGTCTGCCTCAAGGTTACGACACGGTGATTGGCAGTAACTCCGGCGCCCTGTCTGGTGGTCAACGTCAACGTATTGGTCTGGCGCGCGCGGTATACGGAATGCCCAGATTGTTGGTGTTAGACGAACCCAATTCCAACCTTGATGACCAGGGTGAGCGCGAGTTGGTGCAGGCACTCCTGCGCATCAAGGCACAGGGTTGCACAGTCATCGTGATTTCGCATCGGACAATGGTGCTGCACAGCATGGACAAACTGCTGGTGATGAAAGAAGGCTCGCCGGTTGCCTTTGGGCCACGTGAACAGGTGCTCGCCAGCCTGATGGGTCAGGCCGAGGCAAAACGCGCGTAATTCACCTTTTAAAGCAAATACGACAGCAAAGCAGCTAACGCATTTTTTGTAGGGTAGGTATTGATAGTGGCACGCTTAATTGAACATTCAAATCAACTTGCCAGTGACGTGGCAAGTGTCGTCGCCGGTGACGAACCCACTGGCAGTGCGGCGATCACCTCCATGACCCGGCCTAGAAACATCGGGCTACTGATGTTTTTCCTGGTGTTTGGTGTGTTTGGTATCTGGGCATCGGTTGCCCCTATCGAGGGCGCAGCACATGCGCCGGGATCGGTAACCGTGCGCTCCAACCGACAGCTCGTTCAACATCTGGAAGGCGGCATTGTCAAAGAAATAATTGCACGCAACGGTGATATCGTGCGGGCCGGTGATGCTCTGTTGATCCTTGATGAAACCCAGCCCCTCGCTCAGCTGGAAATTGCCAACCTGCAGTACCTGGCAATGCGCGCCATGGAAGCACGGTTAATTGCTGAACGCGACGGCCTCGAGCAAATCAACTTCCCCACAGACTTGTCGGCGGTTGCTCAAAATGCCCAATCGGAAATTTCGTCACAAACACAGGTGTTTTTAACCCGCAAGGCTGCACTCGATGGCAGCGTTGAAGTGCTGGAACAACGCATTGGTCAGTTGCAGTCCCGATTGGGAGGTCTGCGTGCACTGCAGCAAAGTAAACAGGATCTGGCTGACTCATTTGCCGAGGAACTGCGTGATGTCGAGTCGTTGTTGGTGGAAGGCTTCGCTGACAAAAACCGGGTGCGCGAACTGGAGCGGAATGCCGCGCAGTTGCGAGGCGAAGCCGCCGAGTTGACCGCCGGTATTTCATCTACTGAAATTGAAATCGGTGAGACACGTTTGCAGATTCTGCAACAGGAGCGCGAATTCCAGAACGAGGTAGCTAATCAACTTGCCGAAGTACAAACTGGGCTCAAAGATGCGACTGAGCGGATAACAGCGTTGCGATCCATTGTGCAGCGAACCACCATCACTGCGCCGGTCGATGGCATCGTCAACGGTATGCAGATTCATACGGTGGGTGGTGTAGTACCACCCGGCCAGCCGCTTGCAGACATCGTGCCGCAAAATGAGGAGCTTATTGTGGAGGCGCGCATTTCGCCTATGGACATTGATCGCGTCGCGATCGGCCAGGAAGCCATGGTGCGGTTCTTAAGTTTCTCAAGTTCGGTCCCCAATATTTTCGGAAACGTGATCCATGTTTCTGCAGATGCACTGACAGATCCAAACACCGGCATGGCCTATTACAGCGCTCGCGTGGAAGTCACCCCGGATGGGTTGCGTGACCTGGGCAACCTGACATTGATACCTGGCATGCCGGCAGACGTATTTATTTCTACCGGTTCGCGCACCTTACTCCAGTACATGATGAAGCCCATTTCAAGTGCGATGGCGCGCAGCTTTATAGAAGACTGATGCTTATGAAACGTCTGTGCAGATCAGTGATAAAAGCTCCTTTCGCGGGCCTGTCCCGCCGTGCAGTGGCGAGCGCTAGTGTGTTGATGATAGCGGCTGTTGGCGCTTTGTTGCCGATGACGGCGATGTCTCAATCCGCTACGACGCCCAGCGAGTCAGATGGCAGCGCGCTCGAAACCGGCATTGGCCAGACCCTGGAAGATTTTTTTACCGCGGCGCTGGAATACAGTCCACGACTGCAAGTTGCCGACGCCAGCCGTGATATCGGCGCTGCGCGTCGTCGCGGCGCCAACGGACAACTGCTGCCACAAATCAGTGCCAGTGCCAGTTTGTCTGACAACCGTCAAGACGCTCTCAATCGTGTCAATGAGTACCGCGGCGAACGTCTGGGTCTGGTGCTGCGTCAGGTCTTGTTTGACTGGCGTGTTTTCTCTGAGCGTGGCCAGGCTTACGCGATGGAAAACCAGATGGAAGCGGAGTATTTTTCGGAACTCTCAGTGGTATTGACCAACGTAGCGGAGCGCTACTTTGATGTGCTGCAGGCAGAAGACGCATTGCGGTCCATTCAATCTGAGCGCGAGTCTGTCCTTAATCAGGTTAATCAGGTGGAGCGACTGTATGGTCTGCAGATGGCGCAGATCACCGACTTGTATGATGCCCAGGCGCGATTGTCTGCCGTTGAAGCTGAGGAACTGTTGCTGTCCAGCGATGTAACACTGAGCCGCGATGCGCTGCGCTCGGTCAGTGGCATTGGTGTTGGCAACCTGTATGTACTGGGGGAGAACGCCGACCTGCCAGAAATTGATGGCACCGCCGAAGATTGGGTGCAACGGGCAAGACAGGGTAATCATCAGATTCGGGCGCGCGAATTCTCGGTAGAGATTGCAGACCATCGTGTATCCGAGCAACGCGGCGCTTACATGCCGCGCGTGAACCTTATCGTCCAGCAACAACGCTCTGACCTGGGGTTTGACAATGTGCCTATCAACCGCACGGACACTGGCTACATTGGTCTTGATATCTCGATGCCTCTGTTTGCCGGCGGTTCGATCCGCGCGGGTGTCAGCGAGGCCGTCAGCCAGCAATCCATCGCCCGCAGTGAACTACGACAGCTGAATCTGGATGTGAGTGAGCAGACGCGGTTGTCGTTTCTGCGGCTCAAAGCAGCTGAGCGGCAGATTGAAGCCTCCGAAAAACTACTGGAATCACGCACCCTGGCAACCACCGCACGACGCCGGGGTTTTGAACTGGGCACCGTCACCAGTGTGAATGTGCTTGATGCCGTGCGCGAACAGTTTGTTGCTGAGCGTGATCTTCAGCGTATCCGTTACGACTATATCCGCCTAAGCCTGTACCTGCGACGCGACGCTGGGATACTCAGCTCGGATGATCTGGTAGATATTGGCAGCCGGCTTGATCAGCCGCTCCCGTAAAGCAGAGCAACGGACTGCAACAGACAGGTTTATTCCACTAGCAGATTAATTGGCTGCTGGTGGAAATACAGTTCTGACGGGTTGCTATCCAGTCCGTATCCCATCAAAAAATCGACGCTGAGGGCGTTGATGTTCAAATCTGCCGCGGCAAAATTTTTAAGTATCTCCAGTTTTTCGACTGCCTTGAGAATGCGCCGTTCAGCGACTGGCACTGGCTCAACGGTGGGCCTGTAGGTCACATAACTGCCAGCGGCATTTTTCACCAGCGTTTCACCATCACTGGTAATGGCAGCCATCACCAGAAACCCCGGCTGCCCCTGATGTCGCGGGTCAATGTGGATTTCTCCCATCACATCAAAACGCTGTGAAGGCGTCACGCGGTTGCTGAAGCTTTGTCCGCCATCGCGGGTAACACCCCCAAAAAAGCGCGCCTCTGACTGCCCGCCCCGGAAACTTTGGCGCCCTGACAGCGGCAACAAGGCTGGCGAAGTGGTGGTGACCGACAAACGATAAGGGCCTGTGTTTGTCAGGCCAGTACATAAATCCTGCAGACTGCTGTAGGTATTGACCATCACAATATAGCGACCGGGTGTAAGATCGGCCTGAACAGACGGCGTACAGTTGCCCTGGCGACTTTCGCCGACCTGCAGAATTTTCAGCCTTTCATCCGCCAGCAACAAAACGCCGTGCAGTGTGCCGCCGGCTCTACTCATACCAACATTAATGCGTTTGTTTTGCATAACATCCAGCGTGTAGATGTCCACAAAACTGGTGTCGCTGCCACCCACAATCAACTGTTGTATGCGGCAATCTCCGTTGGCCAGTTGGCCGGCCAGCCATCCCAGGCGCAACGCCGTGTTTGTGCAATTTTTGAGGCCGCCATAGAGGGTGTTGACGCCTTCGATGTCGTCTTGCTGAAGCTCATACAGGCTGCTGATGCGGGCATTCATTATTGCGGGCCGCGTATTGTCATGCCCCAGACCGATGACATGTCCCAACTCGTGTAATGCCACACGCCTGAAGTCAAATTCCGTTCTGCCGTTGGCACCGCTTCGGGGAGGACCGTCATACACATCAAAATTCAGATTGGCGTTAAAGACGATGTCCGCCTCAACAATATCCGCAGAGCCGAGGATATTGGGCTCCTGAAAGTACAAGGTGACGGCCAGCGTGGTGTCAGGGAGTGCGTTTCCACATTGTGTTGTACGAAAGTCCGAGCCGTTTAAAAGGTCCGGCCGCTGCCCTGCTGTGTAGCCAAAACACGGGTCGCGGTATTCGTTCACGATGTTAAAGGTAAAGTCGGTTTTATCGTTCCATTGGCGGGCTGCATCTGCCATGGCATCTGCCCACTTGATGCCGCTGCGCGACACACCAGGCACGTTGACATATACCGTGGTGACCGCACCCGGCCATTTGGTGCCATTGGTGCCAATGTCATACGCCTGCGATCCGCTGAAAACGGCTGTTAACATCAGCAAACATACAAGACGCTTCATCAAGGCACCTGCCGTTGTATGTCCAGCACAGATTGCAGCTGTCCGCGGAATTCATCAGCACTCATGGCCGACTCCGCCGGCAGGTCATGGTGAACAATGACACCGCGGGCAGCACCGTTGTCATCCAGCACCGGAAAGGCATTTTCCAGACGTTCGGTTACCGTGTCAGTCTGAGGCTCAACCGCCAACACAATCCCGGTGACCGGCGCATGATCAGCAGACAACACTCGGCGCTCGCCACTCGCATCGGTTTCCAGCAGAAAGTGCCCTTGCGACCAGCCAACCAGCGGATGGATCAGGGTATCCTGCAGAGACTCTACAAAAAAAATGCCAGTGTCACCTTGTGCCGGCGTTTGCATGCCTTGCACCACCAAACGACGACCATCCACTTCACCACCCAGGAACTGCAGGATGATGTCCGTGTTGGTGTAGTTGCCCTTGATGACGCTGATCACCTCAAAGGTGACCTTGGTGTGGATACTTCGGGGCCCGGTTTGCACGGCTTCAACATCAGTGACGCGGCCTTCAAAAATCAACTCAGCGCTATCAACGACTTCCGGAAACGACAATTGCAACACCGTGGTTGCCGGCGCTGGTACTGTTACCAGGCACAACAGTACGGCGGAAAAGAATGCAGACCCGCGTCGCTGTTTTGCTGCCTGTCTGGAAAAAATCTGCATCATTGCCGTTACTCCTGGCGTCAACTGCTGCGCATGGCATTGATAACCTTAATCAGCTCATGCCGCCAGTGCTCCGGAGCACAATGCAGCTGGGCGATGGTATCTTGCTTGTCCAGCACGCTGAAAGAGGGTCTTTTTGCAGGTGTTGGGTAAGCCGTGCCCGGGATCGGCCGGATGGGCACTGCTCTGTTTAACAGCCCGGCTCTCAGCGCTTCATCCTGAATAGCGACTGCAAAATCATACCAGCTGGCGACGCCGGCATCACTCCAGTGCAGGATACCTGCCGGTTTGTGCTGCAGAACGGCATCAATACAACGCGCCAGACCCCATGTGGATGTGGGTGTTCCAATCTGATCGTCCACCACACTCAGACTGTCTTTTTCTGCCATCAGGCGTAACATGGTTTTCAGAAAATTCCGACCAAACTGCGAGTATACCCACGAGGTGCGCAGCACCAGACTGTTGGCAGGTGCCAGGTAACGCACATGAAGCTCGCCTTCCAGCTTGGTGCGACCATAGATGCTTAGCGGATCGGTCTGATCTGTTGGTGTATAAGGCCGGTACATACGTCCGCTGAAGACAAAATCGGTTGAAATGTGCAGTAACCACGTTTGATTTTCTGCCGCCCAACTGGCCAGATACTTCGGGCCGGCGGCATTGGCGGCGCGCGCAGTCAGGTCGTCCTGCTCGGCAGCATCCACGGCGGTATAGGCCGCAGCATTGATGATGGCATCCGGCCGGATGTCTGACAATCGGCCACGCAGTTGCGACTCGTTGCTGATGTCCAGCTCTGCACGTGCCAGCGCAATCACCTCATGACCGGCGGATGGCAGTGTCTGCTGCAGGGTCTGACCCAGTTGCCCTTGTGCTCCCAGCAGTACAATTTTCATGTGCTTTTCCCGCAAAGGCGTAGCCTGTTGGTCAGGTTCAAGTGCCGGTTCAAGTTCATCTTGTTTGTCAGGCTCAGGTGCTGGTTCAGATTAAGATTCATTTTGGCGATGTCTGGTAATACGGTGCATCAGCAAAGATCACGCCTTGGCGGTCTTTGTCCGACAACACCGGTTCGCTGCCGGCTGTTAATGGCCAATCAATAGACAGCGCCGGGTCATTCCATAACAGGCTGTGCTCGTCATCGGGGGCATAATAGTCGGAACATTTGTATACCATTTCCGCTGTTTCACTTATCACGTAAAACCCGTGTGCAAACCCCGGCGGCACCCACAACTGCAACTTGTTTTCGGCCGACAATACCATGCCGACGCTGTGCCCGAAGGTCGGAGAATCCGCCCGCATATCCACCGCCACATCGTAAATCTCGCCCTGCACCACACGCACCAGTTTGCCTTGCGGCTTTTTCAGCTGATAGTGCAGCCCACGCAGAATGCCGTGGCCGGAGCGGCTGTGGTTGTCTTGCACAAAGCGGGTGCCGGGCAGTGTGGTATCAAAAAATGATTGCCGGAATACTTCCATAAAAAAACCGCGATGATCCCCAAACACCTTGGGCTCAAACAGCAACACGTCAGGAATGGCAGTGGGGGTGATTTTCATAGTCAGGCGAGTACTCCAGCGTTGAGCTATAACGGGTGTGATTATCAGGCAAAAGGAGCGTGCCGATGCCAACAGTGTGTGTATTTTACGGAGCCTACATCAGAATGTGTTATGACGATCATATTCCGGCTCATTTTCATGTTTATTGCGGTGACCACGCCGCAAAAGTAACCATACAGACCGGAGAAATAATTGCCAGTCGTTTACCGAACAGGGTCCTGGCCTTGGTCCGGGAATGGTCAGACATTAATAAACCTGCATTGTTGGATAACTGGCGTCGCTGCCTGCATCATGAACCCCAGTTAACGCTTGATCCACTGGAGTGATTTATGCACAAGATCATCAAGGCCACTGCTCATCCAGGCTTCATTATTGAGCTGACATTTGACGACGGCGCAACCGGACTGGTTGATATAAGTTCCCACCTGTACGGTCCAATGTTTGAGCCCTTAAATGACCCTGCTTTTTTTAACAAAATCTCTGTCGATGCGTTCGGGGCAATATGCTGGCCGAACAACGCCGACCTTTCACCAGGCACCCTTTATACCGAGCTTCAGGAAACAAAAAATTCGAAATAATCCGCTTATGACTTGCGTATCAGCTTCAACAGATATTGACCGTAACCGTTTTTTGACAGGGGTGCTGCCAGTGCCCGCAACTGTTGTTCATCAATAAAACCATTGTGATAAGCAATCTCTTCCGGGCAGGCTATTTTTAAACCCTGCCGTTCTTCAAGCACACGAATGAAGTTGGCCGCATCCAGCAAGGACTGCACAGTACCGGTGTCCAGCCACGCCGTGCCACGGTTAAACAGTTCAACCTTCAGATCCCCGCGCGCCAGGTATACCTTATTGACGTCGGTGATTTCCAGCTCACCGCGTGCAGAAGGTTTGATGGTTTTTGCGACATTCACTACATCGTTGTCATAAAGATAGAGCCCGGTTACCGCATAGTTGGACTTGGGTTTCAGGGGCTTTTCTTCCAGATCCACGGCGATGTTGTTTTCGTCCAACGCGACAACACCATAACGTTCGGGGTCATTGACGTAGTACGCAAACACCGTTGCGCCTTTTTCCTGACGCACGGCATTTTGCAGTTTGTCTTCGAGCGCATTGCCGTAAAAAATATTGTCCCCCAGAATCAGGCAGACACTGTCGTTACCAATAAACGATTCGCCGATCAGGAAGGCCTGCGCGAGTCCATCCGGGCTGGGCTGCTCCGCATATTGCAGACTGATGCCCCATTTGCTGCCGTCACCGAGCAAGTGCCGGTAGAGAGGCAGATCGGCCGGGGTGGTAATAATCAGAATTTCGCGGATGCCGGCCTGCAGCAAGGTGCATAGCGGATAATAAATCATGGGCTTGTCGTAAACCGGCATCAGCTGTTTACTGACAGAAATTGTCATGGGATGTAACCGTGTTCCCGTACCACCCGCCAGAATGATGCCCTTGGTAGTCTGCCGGCCAGCGGCGTTGGTGGGTGTGGGCTGCATAATAAAGAATCCTGAGTACGGTTACTGATCCATGGCTGCCACGATCAGCGGCAGGGTGTTAAAAAATGTCGAACGAGGATTATAGCCAAGTTGCGCAAGGCTTGCTGCACTGTCAGCGCGGTAATTGCGGGCCAGCGCACGATATGAGCGCAATCCGGGGGAATTGGGTATTGGCAGCAGTCGACCCGTGATTTCCAGCATCAGCGCCATCATAAAAAAGAGCTGCCGTGGTGTTGCCCAGCCGGGCTGAGAGCGCCCGAATGCCTGGCGCATCGCTCGCTCGATCTCCTTGATCTGATAACTCTCTCCATCACTGAGTACGTAAACCGGCGCGGCGGGTGAAACTGCGGGCGAGGGAACCTGCCCGGCAACACGTATCAACGCTTCACACAAATCCTCCACCCCGATCATGGAAAACGCGTTATCAACGTGCGGCAACGGCGGCAACACGCCTTTGCGAATCAACCGCAGCAAGGTCATCAGATTGCCTTTCATCCCGGGGCCGTACACATTGACCGGCCGCACAATGCTGACGGCCATTTTTCCATGCGCATGCGCCTCATTCAACAATTGCTCTGCCTGCCACTTGGAATCACCGTACGCGGTGCGCGGCTGGTCATAAGCCGAATCTGCGAGAATGCTGCTGACATAGACAAAGTGCCGGACACCTGCATCGACTGCTGCGTTCAACAGATGTTGTGTTCCGGCAACATTAACCGCATACAGATGCCGCGTCTGTGCATGATTGACATGGGCATACGCCGCCAGGTGGAAAACTGTATCAATACCCTCGCAAGCAGGCCGCAGACTGGCGGGTAACAACAGGTCGTGGACCGGTCTGCCTAACACGTGGACAGGTAATGCAGCCTGATGCAGATGCCTGAGCAGTGTTTGCCCGACAAAGCCCGTTGCTCCGCTAACCAGCACCGGCAATGCCGTTGTGGCGCTCATATCCAGCGCCAGCCGTGTGCGTTAAAAAACCGCACCAATGAACGGCCAAACATCAGAATGTGCCGCAGTCCCTTGCGCGCACTGTGGCCACCCAGATGCATGATGTTCATAGCAGGTACATAACTCAGGGTACCCAGTTGATGGGCGCGGATTGACAGGTCAAAGTCCTCAAAATAGAGAAAATATCCGGGATCAAAACCATTCAGAGATTGCAGCGTCGCATGCCGGAACAGCATAAAACAACCGCTGATCACCGGAATACCTTCCGTGGGCTTGTCCACAGGCAAGTCTGACATTTCATAATAGTCGAGACGGCGCCGGAACAGCGCCTTGACACGGGCAGGCGCAAAGCCTCTGAGTAAAAAGTCCAGCACACTTGGAAAGCGCTTACACGCAGACACGGTATCGCCATCGCCGTTTTGCACTGCGGGCGCTACCGCTACAGAATGTGGGTGCGTTGTCAGCCACGTCAATCCTTGTACAAGGGTATCTGGTGCCAGGAATACGTCGGGATTTAATATCAGATAAAAATCCTGCGGGCGGGCGGCGAGGCGCTCAATCACCAGGTTGTGACCACGACCAAACCCGATATTGCCATGCCCGCTGATCAATTGCCGGGTGCAGTGAATGGCTGGCGCGGGCAGTAAATCCAGCAGCGCCAGCAAGTTCTGTTGATTCTGCGGCGCATCGGCATTATCCACCAGGGTAATCCTCAGCTCAGAAATCAGCCCTGCCAAAAAGGCCTGATCAGCGGCCGCTTGCAGAGATACCAGGGCTTTGGTGATGACCGGCAGATCGAGGTGGTAAACCACAACAGACACTGTCAGGCAGGGTTGCGAGGCCGGCGCTGTCATTTATTCGGTAATGATCCTGTCGCCAAACGGTGTGCGGATTAAACGACTGCCCGGTGGCACTTCGGAGGGATCAATACGGCGGGGGCGGAAACGTTCACCTTCTATCACTTCCAGAGGAACGCCTTCAGTTTCTGCCCGTTCACGTGCAGCACGCAGCGCCACCGCAAACGGATTGTCTGAAGAAACCTCACTGACAATGGGTTCGGAAGCGGTAGCCGCGGTTGTATCCGCCGCGGTGGCAACGGGTTGCTGCACGGGCGCCAGCGGCGACGCGGTGGCGATGCTCAGACGTGCCTCGGTGCCACTGGCGCAACTGACACCTTGGTCAGTCCTCTCCACGCAAGGTGAAGAAGCTGGATGCAAGACCACCAGTTCCCGGGTGTTGGCCGCCGACACCCTGTAACCAGGATATCCGGGAATCTCGACCGGCACTTTGGGGTCCAGATCCACAGACACAACAACGCCAGATGGGCTGCGCACCAATGCCCGCCAGCGACTGCCCATGCGGCTGGTACCAATCAACGTAAAAGGCTCGGTATTGCCCGGAGCCACTGTTGAGGAGGGAGCTGACAGCACTTGTTCAGGCGCAGGCTGCTCTTGTCGCTCAACCGGTTCGAACAGATTCAAGGTATCTGCATTTTGTGCGGCAGCGCTACTGACCAGTATGGTGAACATCAGCGGCAGCGCAGACTTTACCCACTTATCGCTGTTTCTGTCTGACATGTTAGACCCCGGTCACGTGTGTTAGTGATAGCTATGACGCAGGATGTTAGCGTCAAGTTTGCTCAGTTTCAAAATTGTGTGCTGACAAAATACGGGTTAATGGCTTTTTGCACAGCCTGAGCCAGATCAAGACCGACGTCAGCAGATGGATAGGCGTAAAAAGCTTCCGCATGACTGCAATCGGAGGGCATTGAGAAGGTGCGTGCCTTATTCAATGCCAGAATCATTTCAGGATAATTGTTCTGACTGTTCTGGCTGACGTAGACCTGCATGGCCTGTTCTTTGATCGCACGCACCGCAGTGATATCCAGCAGCCGATTAACCGGGCTTTGCACACTGATCTCATAAGACCAGGCGTTGGGTCGCTGCCCTCGCCACGGCCGTTGATACAGGCGCTGCAAGGCCTGCCACACCAGCTGGGCAGTACCACGATGGTCGGGATGCAACTCCAGCACGCCCGGAAAAAATACTGTCGCGGCAGAATTTTCGGTGACGGCTGCCAACACTCTTTCAATGAGATTGTCCTGTGGCAGCAACCCGCGATCCGGTTGATCCCAGGTTTGTAATGAGCTGACGCCCAGAATCTGACAGGCCTGTTCAACCTCTTGCTGTCGTCGCAATACCAGCGCCGCGGCTTCTGGTGTGCCGGCAGCGTAGGGTCCGCCCAGCGCGCCATCAGTCAGCACCACCACATGGGTCTGGATGCCGGCGTTTGCAGCCAGACGCAGCGCACCGCCCATCCCGAAGGTTTCATCATCGGCATGCGGCGCAAACACCAGCCAGGGCCCATCGGGCAACTGACAGGATTGATAAGGTACTAACACGTGTTCTGGGGTCATGGCGCGGATTGTAGGTCCTTTTGGCGGATTTTTTTAGCGTTTTCTGGCGACACTGCGGCCTTTCATGGTTAAATCTACGGCCTTTCAGGCAACGATATCAGACCGCACACTCAGATGAAGTTGTTAATTCTTCTCCGTGATTGGATACAGTCCCCGTATCGCCATTTCCGGCTGTTCCATCAATTTGTGCGCCAGGAATTCAGCGGCCAGTTTGCCGGATCGCTGGGTGGTTTTTTATGGTTGTTTGTGACTCCTATCTTCAATATCGCCATTTATTCTTTCATTTTTAGTGTGGTGTTCCGTGCACCGGTGCCGGAAAATTTCGGCGACGTGCCATTTGTGGTCTTCCTGATGATCGGCTATCTGCCCTGGTTTGCATTTGCGGATGCCATGGGTCGCGCCAGCAGTCTGCTGCTGGACAAGGCGCCGCTGATCACCAAGGTGATGTTTCCTGTCCAGCTGATTCCACTGGTGGGAACCGTCATTCCATTTATGGTGCACGGCATTGCCTTTGCTGTGTTTCTGGTTTATCTGAGCACGCAGGGTTTCCTTAACAGTGCGTGGTTATGGTTGCCGCTGGCGTTTGTGCTGCAGTGCCTGTTTACACTGGGGCTGGTATCGGTGTTGTCCGCATTCTGTGTATTCTTGCGCGATGTTCAGCAAATGGTGGCGCTGATGTTAACGGCGTGGTTCTTCCTGACACCCATCATTTATCCGCTCTCCATGCTGCCAGAGCAGTTGCAGCCACTGATGATGTTTAATCCCATGCATAGTTTTGTGCAGTTTTATCGTGAAATTATTGTGCTGGGTGATTTTTCTCTGCCGCATTTTTATGTCATGGTGCTGTCAGCGGCCATCAGTTATCTCTTCGGTGGCTGGCTCTTTATGCGCATCAAACATGCCTTCGGGGACGTTTTGTAACATGTTCAGTATCACCGTTGAGAACCTGCAAAAGGACTTCCGCCTCTACGCTAGGCCGCAGGACCGTTTGCTCGAGCTGCTGTTGCGCAAACCGCGGCACCGCGTGTTTGAAGCCTTGCATGACGTGTCCTTTAATGTGCTGGAAGGCAAAAGTCTTGGCATCATCGGTGACAATGGCGCAGGAAAATCCACCCTGATGAAGCTGTTGGTAGGCACGCTTGAGCCCAGCGCAGGCAGCATCAGCATCAAAGGGCAAGTGGCAGCGCTGCTGGAGCTGGGCGCGGGTTTTCACCCGGAGTTCAGCGGACGTCGCAATATCTATCTGAACGCATCCTTGCTAGGCGTTCCGGATGACGACATTGTCACCCTGGAGAGCGACATCATCGAGTTCTCCGAGCTGCGCGATTTTATTGATCAGCCGGTCAAAACCTACTCCTCGGGAATGTACGTGCGGCTGGCATTTTCAATTGCCACCATGGTGCGCCCCGACGTGCTGGTGATAGACGAGGCTTTGTCGGTTGGCGACATCGCATTTCAGAAAAAATGTGTGCAACGCATGAATGAATTCCGCCAGCAACAGAAGACCATGGTGTTCTGCAGCCACTCCATGTACCACGTTCAGGAATTGTGTGACACCGCCATCTGGCTGGAGCGCGGCCGTATTCGCGAGATGGGTAAAAGCGAAGACGTTGTTGCGCATTACGAGGATTATTGCAACAGCCAGCGCGTGTATACCAAAGGTCAGGAGCAGGTGCATGACTCGGAAGCATCGGCCGCCGCCAAAGACTGCCGTATCCTCTATACCCGGGTGCTGGATGAAGAGGGCAGGGTGACTGACTCGGTATCTCCCCTGCAAAACATTATTCTGGAAATGCAGGTCGAAATGCTCAACGACAATGTGCGTTGTTATTTCGGGTTTGCGATGATGAAAGACCTTGATGCAGTGATGTCTTCATACCTTGCCACCGAGCGTCCGGAAGTCGAAAACGGCCCCTTTCGGCAAGGTGACATCATCACCGTGCAGGTCAGGCTGCAGGCGATGGCTATGCGCATGGGCACGTTTCATTTGCTGGGCGGTGTTGCCGATGAAAGCGGACTGCTGTGGTACGAAACCAAGCTCAGCAAGGAAGTTAAAATCACTGCTAACAAAGGCCTGGGGTCATTTGTGATGGCATCAAGCTGGTCAGTCAAACACAGCTGAGCACGGCTGAAGGGGTGACCCGCGCTCAGGTCAGCGGTGGCAAAATGCCAATATCCACACCCGGTGGAGAATACTCCGGCAGCTGTGCGTACGGATGCACCATGTAAACCCGTGGCAGGGTACTGTACTGTCGCACCTCAATCACCTGCATGTACGCCTGTGCGGCGGGATCCTCGCCATCCTGGGTGTTGTAGGCGTAGATCGAGTAAAAACTGGAGGTATTGAGTCCCAGCCAAGGTGATATTTCCACCATCACTTCCACTGGAATCCACTCTCCCAATTCAGCGATGGTTTGAATATCACGTTGTTCGCGCAGCGCAAAAATCGCCTCAACTGCCTCTGCGGTCATGCCCGGCAGCAACATCAGAGACTCACGCGTGGCCAAATTAGGATTCACCGTTGATGAGTTTCCATAGATGGTAAATGCTGCTTCAAGATTAAGATCGCCAAACAGCTCATCAAAACCCCGGATCAGTCGCAACTCCTCAACCGAGTCCAGTTCTGCGTTATTGCGCGTGGTGTACGGCGGATCCAGCTCCAGATAAGTTTCGTCCTCTGCACCCAATGAATCAGGAACATCGTTCAGATCAGTCCAGTCGGACCATGCTGCCAACAACTCCTGTACTTGTCGCGGATCAGCATCATCACCTCCCAGTTGCTTTTCAATAACCTGTTGCAAACGCGACCGATCGATACGATTCAGATTTATCTTGCCTGCGTGGTCATAAATACGGATACGCACGTTTTCATCCGCCGCGTAATGCAGGCTCAGTGCTTGCCCGTTAAAGCGGTAGGCTGGAATGCGCTGCAGCTCGTCATCATCAACGTTGTCTATCACGCCCAGTGGAAGTGGCATGTTTTCCATCATCAATTCCATTTCGGCTTTGCGGACCGCACCCATCAATTGCGCGTGCACCAGCGTCCCGGTGCGATGATGCAAGGCGGTGTTAGCGGACAGGCGAATATTGGACGCCAGCACGGTCACCAGCACGGTGAGCACTACGGCTGTCCACAACACCATAATCAGCACTACGCCACGTTGGGAATGCAGTCTCATTGCAAAGTCCCCTGCGTAGGCTGGATGGTACGATGCTGGGTACTGAGTATCGGAGCGATTACATCGACGACGTCACGCCTGTCATCCGCGCGGTTATCGATTCGGGTCAGACGGATGTGCACAGCCATGGGTAAGGACTGCAGCAGGGCGCCATCCCATTCGTCCCGCCAGCGGCGTTCAAATTCCAGATCTTCAAACAGATAGGAGAATTCTGCCTGATATCCGCTGATCAATAATACGGGCTCAGCATCCAATAAGCGCGCCCCGGGATGGTCACTGAGCGCAGGAGCCAATTGCAGATAAACACCTTCGTCATTAACGGTAAAAAGCCGCCAGGCCGTCAGCCCGGGATTACGCTGCGGTGACACCGTTGATACCCAGGCCAATTCGTCACTATGCCCATCGAAATAGACCTCGCGCCCCAAGGTATCAAGATTGCGGAGACTGTGCGGGAAAGCGCCCTGCAGCGCTCGCTCCAGCTGCAACAGCGCAGTGCTTTGGTCCAGGGTTTGTTCAAGGCCTTCCGCATTGTTATCCCAGTCGCGCACCACACCATACACGCCCGCGGTTAACATACTGAGCAACATGGCCGTCAACGACAAGGCAATCAGGATTTCAAGCAGAGTAAATCCACGGTGGCACTGAATTGACCTGTTCATCGCGGCAGATCGGAGCGTATCCAGCGAACCGCCTCGATGGTTTCACCCGTTTGGGAATCGCGGATTTCATACCGTTGCAGCAGGTCGTTCATCGGAGCTGTTCGACGCTCGGCGTCCGGGAGCACATCCATGCCTTCGATTGTGTAGCGATCGCTTGCCATCGCGGGCTCAAGATCGCGGAACTCATTATCAAGCAAGGCCTCGTTAACAGCAGCGCGCGCGGCCGTACTGTCCTGCAGGCTCTGCTGAGCCCTGAATGCCAGCTGTTTGCTGCCCGCCGATAAGGTAAACAGTCCGCCCATCACCATGGCAGTGATCGTCAGTGCAATCATCACCTCCAGTAAGGTGAAGCCGCGATAAACACGGGGATAGTCCGACTTATTGCTCATCGCGGATGCTGACCCTGCCTGAAAAGGGATCGATTTCAACAACGCGCTCCCGGTCATCTTGTCTGAACATCAAATCGCCGCCAGTGCTGCCACCTTCCGGGAAAAAACTGATAATCAGTCGCTCATCAACGCGCTGATTCGACTGTGTGCTGTTGGCATACCAGAGCTCAAGGTTTTCGGTGCGCCAGCGAGCTGTCTGAGTTGACGGCAACATGCCATCGTCGGCCACCACTGAATTTGCACCCGCAATCTCGAATTCAACCCGCGTTGTCTGCCCCTGAACAACGGCCATGCGTCTGGCATTATTGAGCAATCCGGTGGCCTGCCTGACCTGAGCATCAAACCCCGGAGCGTCCAGCGAGCGTAGTGCCGGCACCGCCAGTGTGGCCAACATCCCCAGTATTCCCAGCACCAGCAGCAGTTCCAGCAAGGTGAACCCGCGCTGCCACGCTGACTCAGCCACCGATATCCGCGTCATTGCCCTCTCCGCCTTCGCGGCCATCGGCACCATATGACATCAGGGTAAAGCTACGCCCGTCGCTGTCATACACATAGGCATTTCCCCAGGGATCCAGCGGCACATCGCCGCGCAGATAGGGGCCGTTCCAGGATGCCCGGCCGCTGCTGCTGGTCACCAACTGCTCGAGGTCATCCGGATATTGCCCCATGTCCAGACGATAGGCGTCCAGCGCACTGCCCAATGAGGAAATCTGCGATAACACAGCATCGCGGCGCGCGCTGTCTGCCTGATTAAATAAATTGGGCGCCACCATCACTGCCAGCATGGCAAGAATCGCCATCACAATCAGCAGTTCAATAATGGTGAAGCCTCGGGCCGTTTGTGGTCGGGTGAGCTCGCTCATATGTGTATCCTCTCTGGACAGCATTGCTGTCACAAAACGTTTGTTATTGACCGTTAATCAGATCTGCCGCCATTTCAAAACGACTGAGTATGGCGCGGAAATTATCATTGGTCTGGGAATCAAGGTTGACGATCTCCGGCCGCAGCACAATGAACAGTTCACGGCGCTCATTGTTATCACGCTGATAGCTGAACAGTCGACCCAGCCCCGGCACCTGATTTAAATAAGGAACTCCGGTGTTGAAGGCATTATTCGAACTTTGAATAAGCCCCCCCAGAACAACATTCTCGCCATCGCGAACAACAACGGTTGTTTCAATTTCCTGATTCTCAAATATCGGGTTATTGCCCACCCCCGACGACTCGGAAACAGAGGATAACTCCTGGCGTATGGTGAGGTTTACCACACCATCATCGTTGATGCGCGGAGTAATGTTAAGTTCAATACCGGTAGGGCGGTACTGGATATTGGTGGTTGAAGAGCCGCCCACGCCAATCGTTTCACCAAGCTGTACCGGCACTTCTGCTCCGATACGAATCAACCCTTCCATGTTGTTGATGACGGTCAACGAGGGTCGCGCCAGCAATCGGACATCATTGTTAACTGCGATGGCTTCCAGCGTTGCGTCAACCCGCGCGGCTCCGTCGATAAACGCACGATTGAACAATAGCCCTCCAAGACCTGAGGTTTCGCCTTGCCTGGGGGTTGGCAGGAATCCGGTGCTGACATTGGTTGCGGTACCTGCCCCCGCATTCTCAAGCACCCGCGACCAATCAACGCCAAACGAAGAATCGTCGCTGAGCACAATCTGCGCAATCACTGCGTTAATCATCACCTGCAAGGGCGCCACATCCAATTGACTGATGGTTGCCAGCAACTGACGGTAATCCCGCGGATTGGCGCGGATCAGCAGGCTATTGGTGGATTCGTCAGCGACGATGGTCACTTGTATGTTGGCTGAGATTCCAAAACTGAATGCGCCAGTATTTGCGGCCCCCATGGTGGCAGGCGGCTCGGTGGCTGCAACAAGGGGATTGGCCAGATCGACTACCTGCATCGCATCGGTCAACACGTCGCTGGGCTCTGCGCTGTCTTGACGCTGAAACACCTCGCCCAGCGTGGTGGCAAGATCCACAGCATTCAGATTTTTCACACGGTATTGAAACAGCTGTTCGGCCTGCTCCTGGCGATCTGCATCGAGAATGCGGATCCAGCGCGTGATTTCGTCAAACCCGCGTGAGGCGGGGGCTGTCACCAGCAGTGCGTTGATACGATCCAGACCTTGAACCTGGTAGGCAGGCGATGGCCCCTCAATGAGCATAAGCAGATCCCTGAGCTCCTGGGCGACATCGGTCGCACTGGCATTGGTCAGCGGATACAGCTGAATGCCCTGACTCTGGAAAGGGTCATCATCAATCAGATCTAACAATTCATTAATTCTGGTCAGCTGCGAAGGTGTTGCAGTGACCGCGACGGTATTACTGTTTGCTATGCGAATGACAGTGCCATCGGGTTGTAACAGTGGCGTCAGCAATTCAATCGCAGATGCTGATGAAACATGTGTCAGCGGGGTAATCTGCATCACTCGCGACGCAACACCGCTGACATCGGGCGTTGTAATTTCCAATGGCACATTGGTGACTGCTTTGCGGGCGTACCAGACAGTGCCGACTTGCTCCAGCAGAATGCCGTTTTCGCGTACCAACAAACGAAGCAGTGGCCAGATGTCCTCATAACTCAAAGGGCGGTTCTGCGCAGTCCTTAAACTCACCCGGTCTGCGATGGTGGGATCAATCACCATGGAAATATCCAGGGTGTCCGCCATCTCTGTCAGTATGTCGCGCAGATCTGCCTGCTCATAATTCAGCGCAACAATATCGTCCGACGGCGCTTGCACGGGCCTTGGTGCGGGCTCGCGGTAAGGCTGAATGCCCGAGGGACGACCATCTCTGTTGATCTCTTCGATCAGGGCAAGCCGCTCATTATCCAACGGGTTGTTGTTTGCCCCCGGCAAGTCAACCCCGGACTCACTGCCGCGGGAATCTGGCGCCGGTGACTGTCGGGGCTCTAACTCCGGCACGCCACTGACCTGGCCGGCACTGAAAGCTGCGCAGGACGTCAGACTGATTGCCAGCCCCAGCAGGCTTATGTTCTTGAGCGTTCCTTTCACCTTGTTTACTCCTCTGTGTGCATAACCTGTTGTTGGTTTTGCACGTCTAGATTTTTTGTCGTTGCCATGCGGATAACAGCGCTCATCAGAACTGCACGGCATTCATGCTGAATACGGCTGACAACATGGTCACGGTGATGCCACCCACCGCGATACCCAGCAACAAAATCAATCCTGGCTGCAGCGCGGCAACAAGACGGTTCATCTGATTTTTGACAGACTGGTCAAAGGTCGCTGCAGTTTTCAGCAAAATACTGGCTGTTCGCCCCGACTCCTCACCCACACTCACCAGTTGATGCAGCAGTGTCGGAAAGGCGCCGGTCTTTTCAAGTGCTGCGCCCAGCCCCGCGCCTGCACGCACATCTTCTTCAGCCTGTGTCAGCAAACGCGCCAGCTCTGTGTTTACCAGCACCTCCCGGGACACACGTAGTGCACGAATCAAGGGGATGCCTGCCGCCATCAACGCGCCCAGTGTCCGTGCGAACACCGCGCAGTCACGGTATAACAGAAGTTGTCCCAGCAGTGGTGTTTTCAGGAGTGTTGCATGCTTGACCAGCCGCCGCTGCGGATCCTTGTCCAACCACTGCCACCAGCCGATCATGACCACAATTGTCAGCACCATCAACCAGCCCCAGTGGCTGACAAAGGCGCTCAGTGACAACAGAAAAGCCGCTGAAGCCGGCACGTCCGTACCCGCATCCTCAAACATCACCGCAAACTGAGGGATCACAAACACCAGCAACAGCGCAACTGACACAATGCCGGTTACCAACAGCACAATCGGGTAAACCATCGCGGCAACAATGGCTTGTCTGTTGCGTGAACTGGTTTCCAGAAAATCTGCCAGGTCTGGTAACAGCTGATGAAGAATGCCGCCTTCTTCACCGGCGCGCACCATGTTGACATACATCCTGGAGAACACATCGGGACGTGACTCCATGGCGTCGGCCAGACTTTTGCCTTCCTTGACCTCGCGCCGCAACCCGGCTACCAGCGTCTGCATGGCCGCTGACTCAGTAATGCCTTCCAGCATACGCAGGGCTTTATCCAGCGGAACACGGGCATCCACCAGTGTTCGCAGACCCGTCGTAAAGTCCATCAGATCGGAGGTTTTTACTTTGCCTTGACGGGTTCTGGCCTGACGGGTTTCGTGCCGGGTCAATGTCAGTTTGACGGGTGTCAGTTTACGGGCCTGTAACATGCGGACCGCATCGCGTTCTGACTCGGCAGCGATTTCACCGTGCTGAGTCTGCCCCTGGCTGTCAAAAGCCTGATATAAAAAGTGCGTCAAACTCATATCGCCGCACCTGCGCGGGTGACGCGCACCACTTCCTCGGGTGTGGTCATCCCGGCTGCCAGTTTCTCCAGCGCATCTTCGCGCAGCGTTTTCATCCCCTCACGGATAGCCTGTGCACGAATCACATTGGCATCGGCACCCACGGCAATTTCATGGCGGATGGTGTCGCTCATGACCAGCAGCTCATAAAGTCCAATCCGACCCCGGTAACCTGTTTCACCACAACGCTCGCAACCCGTACCTTTGCGGGCCAGCGGGTAGTCCAAGGCGTTGACCTGCAGTACCTGCGCCTCATCCGGCGTCAAGGAATGTGGTTTGGCGCAATGATTACAGATTCTGCGAACCAGACGCTGGGCCTGAATACACAAAAGACTGGAGCTGATGAGATAGGACTCAACCCCCATGTCCTGCAGGCGCGTGATGGCCGCTGCGGCATCATTGGTGTGCAGCGTTGAAAACACCAGATGACCGGTCAACGCCGATTCAATCGCAATGTCCGCAGTCTCGTGGTCGCGAATTTCACCCACCATAATCACGTCGGGATCCTGACGGACAATGGAGCGCAGTCCGGCCGCAAAGTTAAGTCCGATGGCCGCGTTGGCCTGTATCTGCGTCACTCCTTCCAGTTGATACTCGACCGGATCTTCAACCGTAATGATTTTGCTGCGCTGGTTGTTGATCTTTTCAAGGGTGGCGTAAAGCGTTGTTGTTTTTCCGCTGCCGGTAGGTCCGGTGATCAGAATCATGCCATGAGGCTGGTTAATCAGGTTTTGATAGGTCGAGAGAATAGTCTGCGGCATACCCAGTTGCTGGAGGCTGACAGCAGTGTCGCTGCGATCCAGAATACGCAATACAATCGACTCTCCGTGGACACCCGGCAGTGTAGAGACGCGCATATCCAGATTTCTGGAACCCAATCGATAGTCGATACGCCCATCCTGTGGCAGGCGCTTTTCACCGATGTCCAGTCTTGCCATTAACTTCAGTCGCGATGCGACCGCCATACTGATGCGGGCTGGCAACCGGTCAAGCCGCTGCATGATGCCATCCACCCGGCAGCGAACATCCAGAAACTCTTCTCCAGGTTCAAAGTGAATATCGCTGGCATTCAGATCAAGCGCACGCGCAAACATATGGTTTACCAGGCGGATGATCGGGGCTTCTGATGCCAGATCCTTGAGGGCTTCATCGTCTTCAAAACCAGACACCATCAGATCATCAGTGCCCGCGTCGATGGTAGGCGAGAGCTCCGCACGCCAGTGGCGCAACAATCGTTTGACTTCATCTGCCTGCGACGGCCGGAAGCGAACGTTTGCATCGATTACAAATCGGATGCGGCTGCGTAACTGACTATCCGGCAGGCTCTCGAAAACCAGTTCTCTTGATTGGGCGAAGTCCTGTGCAGGTGCGATTCCTGCTGGCTCCAGCAGTTGGGTGAAAACAGCCAGTGAAACCGACGTTTCTGTCACAACTCGTCCTCCGATGACACCCTTGGTGCGATGCGACTGAAACCGACAACGGTAATCTCACCGATGTATTGACTGCGATTCCCGCGCAAATCAAAGCGGCTCACCCCCAAAAAGGGCTGCGACTGTTTTAACGCATTGAGGAAGCGCAATGTGCTGTCCTGATCGCCCATCGCAAAGGACATGGTTTGCTCAACCATCAACCAGTCAGCCGCAATACTGGTCTCCGCAAGGCTGACGGAGGTGATGATTACTCCGTTTTGAGCACCAATTTCGCGGGCCTGCCTTTGTATGGCTGCCGCCAGCAGTGCTGAAGAATCTGCCAGAAACAGGTTCGACTCAAGCGCTGGCAGACGCTGTTGTACATCCGCTCTGCGCTGCGCCCAGTCGGCAGCACTGCTGATCAGCCGCTGCTCTGTGTCAATATCGGCGCGCAGTCCTTCCAGCTGCTGGCTGCGCGAATCATAGAGACTCAATAATGCTGGCAGGCCATTGGTGAGCAGAAATATGACCGCAACAAACAACGCCAAGACCAGAATGCGTTTTTCTCTGGTTTCCAACGGACGACGCAACCCAAGTTCTGGCATTTTTTTCATCAGTGACATCAGCGAGGCTCCGGAAAATGCCATTCGCGATACGCTGAAAAGTTCACTGTGCTTAATCTCAGGTCGATGAAATAACGATTGTTATTGGTGGCGCGCGCAAAATCCACTTCGGTAAACATTGGATTCTGTTCCAGTTGCTCCAGAATATTCTGGGGATCCGGGCTTTCTCCTTCGATACTTAACAATCCCTCATCCAGCGCAAAAGCGCTCAGCAAACCCGGATTGATCACCGGCTGCAGCGTCAGCAATACCCGCCCAACATCCTGCTCGGGAAACTCATTAAAAACGCTCCAATTATTTTCAAAGTCGCGCACCAACGCCTGATCCGCACGCGCAGCTAATGACAGCTCTTGTGCGCGACCAAGCTCAGCATCCAGGCGTAGCAACTGAAACGACTGCCAAACAAAAGGCAAGCTGACGACCAGAACAGCGCAGGCGGCCAGTTTAAGCAGCTCTTTTCGCAACCGGCCTTGCTCCAGCTGATGGCGTGCAGACAACGCTGCTTCCGGGAAAACACCGGCGGCGGCCAGGTTTGCCAATTTGTCAGACTGACCGGAGAGTTGGCCGGACTTAAACGGGTTGTATCGGAGATAATCTGCGGCAGCGCGCAGCACCAGTACGTTCTGCGCCGGGAGATCTGCGCTGCGCTCCTGAAGAAACTTCTGGTACAGTTCAGGCTGCACACGATCACTTGCCGAACTTTGGATACACATCATCAATCCATGCCGGTTGTGTTGGAACACCGTGGTCAGCTGGTGATCTTCATCTTCAATCGCGGAGAAGGGCTGGCCTGAGGTGCCGTTATCCGCAAGGGAACTCTTTAACTGTTCGGTAAACAGTGCCAGCCTCGGCACCACAGAGGCAAGGAACATCCTCTTTGATAAAAATGACGTAAAAAGACGTTCGGTTCGCTCTGTCGGCAGCCAGGCAGCCAGGCCGGTTGACACAACAGGCGTCATCGGCTGATGAGCCGGTATAAACCCGACATTCAATGTTTTCTCAAATTCTGGCAAAACAGTCATCGCCTGCAACAATAATGCTGAACGCTGCAGATCCAGTCCGGCTGGCGGCAGGGTTGTTTCGCTGATATAAAATTCTGAGGGTGGTAACAGCAAGACGCACACTTTTTCTGTTTGCGCGCTGTCCATCAGCAAAGAAGCGGCAGCGTCCGCTAATTCAGCCGCAGAAAAAACAGCCTGCGTGCCTGCACTGATTTGTGGGTCTGATTCAGAACGGGATACCCGCGTGGAGCGTCCACTGTGAAGATCTACCATTTGATCATCAAACAACAGGAGCGCGACATTGACCTTGTTCGCCATCGAAACACACACGTTTGAATCTCGGGCAAATCTGGCGCGCAGCTCCTGCAGCTTCTCGCTTACTGTGCTCAAATTCATTCAGTGATCCCTGTTATTTTTGCCGCACGATGCCGGATTATACGCAGAACAAGACCCGGATTGTTTTGCTGATCATGAGTCAGGCATCGCGCTACAGGGCAATAAGACGCTGTCTTGTGGATAAAAGTTTGACCTGCCGTTAACGATCCCTGTGCACACGATTGCGCCCATTTTCCTTGGCCTTGTAAAGGGCCTTGTCCGCTCTGCCAAAAATGGTTTCCGGACTGTCCTCTCGCAGCGCTTCGACAACTCCAAACGATATCGTAATCTGGATTTGTCGCTCCTCAAAATGAAAGGGTATCGCCGCAATTGCCAATCTGAGTTTGTTTAACACATGCTCCGCATCCGCCGGTCGTGTATCGGGCATGATTATTACAAACTCTTCTCCGCCGTAACGGCCAATAAAATCTTTTTCCCGCAATCGCGAAACCAGTTCCCTGGCAATAATTTTAAGAACTTTATCACCGGCGAGATGCCCGTAACTGTCGTTGATATTTTTGGAGAAGTCGATATCTGCAACCGCAAGGCAAAGCGCGCGGTCATCGTCTCGACGCTCAAAACTCGCGCCATGCAACCATTCATCCAGTAATTGCCGCAGTCGCAAATTATAAGCTTCACGATTGGGTAGTTCGGTTAATGTGTCCTTGGTGGCACTTTCCTGCTGGCGCGCATCTCGGACGAAAGTGCGTGATCCTGATCGGTGCGCTGCGCCTTGAAACCATCCAGTGAACTGATAATTGATCCGATCTGATTCTATACAGAGCTTTTTAAAGCCTCAATGTCATTGTCAGAGCGCTCAACTGCGGTCTTGATACCCTGAATCTGCGCGCGGGCCGTGGCATCCAATTTTGCCTCTGCCGCAGAATTTTTGTCACCATGGCGTTTTGAGTAATCGACAAAGGCCTGAACCTGCGCGAGGCTTTCGGTCACTTCACTTAAAAAGCCCTGAAACTCTGCACGTTGACCATCGGCAGCATTCCTGAGGGCCAGCAGCATTTGCTCAAGGAAGGCGACAAAGTCATACCAGTTTAATCCTTTGATCACACTGCGCCTGATCGACTCAACCAGATTGACCGACTCACCGGTGATATGGATAGACTCGAGAATTCTCAACAACAAGGGTTCAACGTGCCCGGCAATATAAGAAAAAGCCGGCTCCGCCAATCCAGAGCGATCCCTGATCAATTCACCTTCGATAACTTCTGGCTCGTCCTGCTGAGAAGAAAGTCTGCTGTTGTCCTCGGGCTGGAGGTCCAACTCCTGGTGTTGTCCATGGTTCTGGCCAACGGACATAGACGCATTTACCACGGTATCCTGGTTGCTTTTGTTTCTCTCAACAGACGCTGTGATTACTTCATCGGGGGTCGCAGATTTTCCAGGCGGCTCCGGGAATCTGGTTTCAGATTGTGGATTATCTGCTGATCCAGCCGGGATTGTTTCGTCTGCTTTGGCAGCCGAGGGCGACGGTGTAAATGCGGCCTTTGCCATCGGCTGAGTCAGTGCAGCCTCATGGTTAGCCGGTAAGGTTGATGCCGATGGGTCACTATCCGCACTGGTTTAAAAAAGTCGATCCCAGAAACCTTTTGCCGGGGAGTTTGTTGTACCTTCTTTCTGCTTTTCGACTTCCAGCAAGGCCTGCACAGACTCTCTTAAGGTCGATAAATTGCTTAATCAAGCCTGCGTGTTGCTGAACATCCTGAAGCCGGGTTTCAAGCCCAGAGGAAAACTTCTTGATTTGCCGGCGAGTAGAACCGGAGAGTGGCAGACTGGATAGCTCGTTGCTTGCGCTCTCGAACGCCTGCTGCAGTGCCCAGTTACTGGTAGTTTTTTCGGTATCCAGTCGAATAATTGACTGTTCGATTTGTTCGAGCAGTCTTTTTAAGGCCGGCCTCCCGATCGTCGCCACGAAGGTTCGCGCGAAGATCCGCCAACTGCTTGTCGAGTCGCTGGTCGTGGCCATCGCCGGCCAAACTTACGCCCAACAGACCACGCCCGAGGAGTTTTATGCGGGCGTTTAACGATTTTTCTCTAATTTCATGCTCTTCGAGAGCATCAAGAAATTTGCGCTTCCCGCGCTGCGCCTCTTCATCCTGTATTCGCTGAACCGTGAGCCTCTAACCCTGATTAAATACTACGCCGGCTGACGAAAGTGGCCTGCCGGCGCATGTCATATCAGCGCGCGGCTCGCTCCCGTGCAACCAGAAAATCGACGATAGTGAGCATATCCTGCTGCGTCCTTACCGCGTCATTGGTTGTTACCAGATATTTACCGTTGACAATGACATTCGGCGTGCTGCGGATCTGATAGTCACTCATGCGCTGCTCGGCCTGATTGACCTTGGTCCGAACGGGGAAGGAGTTAAAAGCTCTTAGGAAGTCCTCTTCACCTACACCGTGACGCGCAAACATATCGGCAAGTTGCCGCTCATTCTGCAAACGATTGTTCTGAAGGTTAATCGCTTCAAAGATCGGTGCATGAACTTTATCGACCACGTTCAGACTTTCTGCAGTGTAATACGCTTGAGCATGGATCTTCATCAGCTCATTCCAGATAGCTGGAAACCGGAGGTAGTCAACGTCGTCAGCGGCATTGTGCGCCCAGTCGTCTACCAATGGCTGAAAACGGAAACAATGCCCACACCCATACCAGAATACTTCCAACACTTCGATCTTCTCTGGATTATTGGTCCTGACTGGTGCGGGTAGTTCCTCAAAGTGGGTTCCGGCAACATACAGCGCAGGTTGTGCCTGCAGGGTCGATGCCATAAACGACAGCATTACCGCAACGCCAGCATACTTGATTATTGATTTGATCATTGTTGTCACTCCGATTCGGTTCCTATAACGCTAGTACACCGCGTCCAGACTGAATAATCGCTGAACGCTGAGAAAATTAATGCAGACCGGAAATATAACTTGCCAGTGCTTCGATTTCAGCATCGGTCAGGCGTTCGGCCACAATACGCATTGGCGCCGACTCGCCATCATTGTTACGGGTGCCAGAGCGAAATGCTTTCATCTGGGTCAAAATGTACTCTGCATGCTGGCCACCCAATGCAGGGAACCCGGCTTGGGCAACACCACTGCCATCAGGAGAGTGGCACGCTGAGCAGGCAGCAACACCCAGTTCTACAACTCCGCCTCTGTAAATGCGCTGACCCAACTCAATCAGATCAGGATCTGCGCCGTTGACGGTAACTTCCTTGGACGCATAGAAGGCAGCGATATCTGCAAGATCCTGCTCATTAAAATTATCAAGCAGGCCCGTCATCATCGCAATCGAGCGGGCACCGGACTTAACGTCCAGCAATTGTTTTAGCGTGTATCGCTCATTCTGGCCTGCCAACTTTGGATTGCTGCCAATGGCACTATTGCCATCTGCACCGTGGCACGCTGCGCATACCGCGACTTTACTTTCGCCTGCTGCGGGGTCGCCATCAGCGTGGACAGTTAAGCTGGTGACAGCCATGAGAATTGACGCCAGAGAAAACACTAGTCTTTTCATGGAGAATCGAAGTTCCTGAACAGTGTATAAAACAGTATGTGAGTAACTCGGCAATCCCGAATGCTTTGCTGACAGAGCGGCGAAACGGGACGCAGCGGCCGCAGAGTATAGCACAGCTACTTCAGTTGTGTAGGCGCACTCTCAGAGGGATCACTGGCTTAGGCCAGCGACGCTCCGGTAGAATGCCCCGCTATGAATTATCAGAATGCAAAATTTATCATCAGTGCCGCAAAACTGAGCGGCTGCCCTCTGGACAGCCTGAAAGAGGTCGCTTTTGCCGGACGCTCCAATGCAGGTAAATCCAGTGCGATCAACACACTTACACGTCAAGGTCAGCTCGCACGCGCCAGTAAAACGCCCGGCCGCACCCAACTGATTAATTTTTTTATGGTCGCAGAAGGCAGGTATCTGGTTGATCTGCCAGGTTACGGCTACGCAAAAGTACCATTGGCCGTTAAGGATAATTGGCAAGTCCACCTTGAGCACTATCTTAACAAACGGGACGCTTTAGCCGGCCTGGTATTGGTGACTGATATCCGGCATGTCTTCAAAGATTTTGATTTGATGATGATTGACTGGGCTCGGAATAATCAGGTGCCACTGCACATCATCCTGACCAAGTCAGACAAGCTGAAGCGCGGAGCAATTCAGGACTCTCTACGGGCAGCACGGGAAGTCATCAAAGACATTCCAATGGCGACCGTGCAGGAGTTTTCCTCTCTGAAAAATATTGGAGTTGATGCGCTGGCCGGCAAGCTCGACACCTGGCTGGATACCGCAGAATCTCAGTGAGCCTCATCCCAATTTGCGCCAACACCAATATCAACAACAAGCGGCACATCCAGGGCTGCGGCACTGACCATCCGAAAGCGCACACCCTCTGCCAACAAACCAACATCCTGCTCACTGACCTCAAACACCAACTCGTCATGGACCTGTAATACCAGTCGTGCGTCGAGTGACGCGGACTGCAGCCAATGATCAATATCAACCATCGACTGCTTGATAATGTCGGCTGCCGTACCCTGCATCGGAGCGTTGATGGCGGTTCGTTGCGCTGCTTTTCGCAGCATCCCGTTACCAGCTCTGATATCAGGCAAATACAGTCTGCGTCCAAACAAGGTTTCAACGTATCCCTGCATTTCGGCCTGCTCCCGTGTCCTTTCCATGTAATCGTGTACACCGGGATACCGCTCGAAATAGCGGTCTACGTATAGTTGAGCATCATGCCTGTCGATGCCTAACTGTTTGGCAAGACCAAAGGCTGACATTCCATATATCAGTCCGAAGTTGATGGCCTTCGCGCGCCGGCGCTGCTCTGAAGTCACCTCCGCAACAGGAACCCCAAACACCTCGGCTGCAGTCGCTCTGTGCACATCCTGAGCATTTGCAAACGCAGCCAATAAGCCAGCATCCTGAGACAAGTGCGCCATGATCCGCAACTCGACCTGTGAGTAATCCGCCGCGAGCAGCTTATAGCCGGGTGCTGCGACAAATGCCTGACGTATCTTTCGCCCCTCGGCACTACGAATTGGTATATTTTGCAGATTCGGCTCTGTTGAGGACAGGCGACCAGTAGCGGCTACTGCCTGCTGAAAGCAGGAGTGAATACGGCCCGTTGTGCGATTGATCTCCAACGGTAATTTATCCGTGTACGTAGACTTCAATTTGCTCAATCCACGATGTTCCATGATCAGATTGGGTAATTCAAAGTCCAGAGCCAACTCCTGCAGAATCGGTTCCGCGGTTGACGGCTGTCCCGTTGGTGTTTTTTTCAGAACTGGTAATTTCAGTTTGTCGTACAGAATGGCCTGCAGCTGTTTTGGCGAACCCAGATTAAAACTTTCACCCGCCAGCAAATAGACTTGCTGCTCAAGCTCTCCGAGACGCGCAGCCAGTGCAATCGATTGTTGATGCAACATCTCAGGATCGATGGCAATTCCATGTCGCTCCATTTTTTGCAGTACCGGACTTAGTGCCTGCTCGTAGTACCTGAACAAACCTGCCAGTTCGCCAGTCCTGGCTAACTCATCAGCTAACTTGAGATGCAGTCTGCGAACGATATCGGCCTGGGGGGCAAGATACGCCATCGCCGCTTCCGGTGAAGACTGTGTCAGCGCCAGTTTCTGCCTGCCTGCGCCAATCAAACTCTGTATTTGTGGTAGCTGAATCGAAAGATAGTACTCACTCACACTTAAAATGCTGTGGTCAGTTGCAATAGAGTTGATCACGTAGGAGGCCAGATGTGTGTCAAAGCGCCAGCCTCTGACAAGAATCCCGTGGTTCTGCAAAATATGGCTGACATGTTTGTTATTGTGAGAAATTTTTCGGACTTCAGGGTCTTCAAGTATCGGCTTCAAAAGGGCGAGACAGACACGACGATCAAGTGTTGAGGGCGAATCAAGACTGTCATGATCAAGTGGCAGATAAACAGCCTCACCGGGTGACCAGCTCATCGCCAGGCCGATCACCTTGGCAAGCATAAAGTGCTCGCCGGTATCCAGCACAGCAATGGATAGCTGACGTCGATTTTTGATGTTCTTGATGCACTCCCGCAAATCCTGTTCCGAGCTTACAACCCGATAGTTTTGAGTGGATGTATCCCACTGATTATCCGGAGTTACGTCTGCTGATTCTGGCAATTCAGCCGTGTGCTCAATACCCTGGCTTTCAAGCTCTTTGATCCAGCCACGAAATTCCAGCTCAGAAAAAAGCGCGAGCATTTGTGACTTGTCTTCCGCGCCAGGAATCAACTCCTGCAATGAAACATCTAGTGCTACATCAAGTTTGATTGTTGCCAGCTCATAAGACAGCCTCAATGAATCGAGATTTTCACGCAGTTTTTCACCAATTTTTCCGGCAACTGACCCGGCGTTGGCAATAACACCCTCCATGGAGCCAAATTCCTGCAACCATTTGATCGCTGTTTTAGGGCCGACGCCTGGCACGCCAGGGATATTGTCAACTTTGTCACCGGTAAGCGCCAGAAAGTCCACAATACGCGAGGGCGGCAAACCAAACTTTACTTCCACGGCCGCAGGATCAAGTCGCTCACTGGTCATTGTGTTGATCAGCGTCACGTGTTGATTGACCAGTTGCGCCAAATCCTTATCACCCGTGGAAATCAGGGTGTCACGTTGCTGCTCAAGCGCCTGTGCGGCAAGAGTGCCAATCACATCATCCGCCTCAACGCCCGGCACCACTAAAAGTGGCAGCCCCATGGCACGAATAATCTTGTGGATGGGCTCTATCTGACTGCGCAGATCGTCGGGCATTGGCGGCCGATGAGCCTTATATTCCTTGTAGATTTCGTTGCGGAAAGTGTCTCCCTTGGCATCGAAGACTACCGCCACAGGGCTCAGCGGATACTCTTTTTTGAGGCTACGGATCATGCTGATCACGCCCTTTATCGCGCCAGTAGCTTGCCCTTTGCTATTCAGCAAGGGCGGTAACGCATGATAGGCTCGAAACAGATAAGAGGATCCATCAATCAGGATCAGGGGGCTTGCCGATGCCATAAGGGACGTCCGTGCTGAACTTTAATTGGCCAAGGATCAGATTACTGATCAAAACACTGCCGGAAGGCGTTTGCGAGGTTTCCAATTAGCTGTATATAAGCGGTGGACCCTGAGGTCAAGCCTTGCCCTGTAGTATCTGCCTTTATCCTGACGATTTCTTTTGTTCCAACAATAGTATCTATTGTCGCAGACTGTGAGGTCACATCTTCCATCAGGCAGCCAATTGAGCGCTCATTAACGGCTTCACGAAGTGCCAGCATGTGCCGAACGCCTGGCTGAATATCTTCGCTTCCGACAAAAACCACATCATGACGAAGTCCAAACTGCCGTTCAAAGTAGCGGAATGCATCATGATACACCGCGTATTGAGCCGTGTTTGGTTTTGAAAATACGCTGGCCAGTTCGAGTTCCAGCCTATCCAGTTGTGCTTCGAAATCAGTAAGATTTCGCAGGTACCTTTCACTGGAATCAGGATCAATTGTGATCAATTCTTGGAATATCGCGTTGGCAATCACACGACCATTTCTGGTATCTAGCCATACATGAGGATCTATATCCTTCCCGTCGATATGTTGATGCCCTGCATGAGAGCCTTCCATGGGCACTATCATTTCGACATTGTCTTCCAGATCATAGCCAGAGTGATGCACTATTAACCCCGGAATAGAAAGCACCTGCAGCACTTGTTTGCCTGGCGTTTGCTGTTCGATCGCATCAACAAGATACGTTTCCAGTTCAGGACCTACCCAGATCAGTAATTCTGACTGATCTATGGTTCTTACACTCGACGGGCGAATCACAAAGTGATGATAAGATTGTGCAGATGGAATAAGTACTTCTGGCTGAGAATTGCCCTCCGTGATTGCACTGGCAATCATTTGCAAGGGTTTTATGGACGCAACAACGCGCACCTCGGCGGACAGAGGTGTACTTAAAATTAAAAATACAATGCTGATAACCACAGCAAGGGTACTGAGACGAATCATTGTGAAGTTTGTCTTTTGTATGAAATGTTATGATATACCATTTTTTTGATGATCACTATCCTGAAAATTCGAGAGCAGCCGTAAAGCCATGATATACGCGGGAATAATTAACAATGACCACTGACTTTTTAGTCCAGGCACGCGGCATCGGGGTAAGTTTCGAAGGGCGTCAGATACTCAGTCACGTTGACCTTGATCTCTTGCAAGGTCAGCTTGTCACCTTGATTGGGCCCAATGGAGCAGGAAAAACAACGCTGGTTCGAATTGTATTAGGATTACTCACGCCTCACGAGGGTCAGTTGCATCGCGCACCTGATTTAAGAATTGGTTATATGCCTCAAAAGCTTTTTGTTGAGCCGACAATGCCCCTAACTGTCGAACGATTTTTACAACTTCCCCGCCCAACTGACTTAAAAGCTGAAAATCTTCTGGAAGAAGTGAAAATTGGGCACTTGCTCAAGCAACAGGTCAGCAGACTCTCCGGAGGCGAAATGCAAAGAGTTCTGCTTGCCCGGGCGTTAAGCCGCAAACCTCATCTGCTTGTGCTTGACGAGCCTGCGCAAGGCGTAGATGTGAATGGCCAGGTTGAACTGTATGAGCTCATAAACACGATCCGCGCGGAACACAACTGTGGCGTGTTGATGGTTTCGCACGATCTTCATCTGGTGATGGCCGGTACTGATGAAGTGATTTGCCTCAATCAGCATATTTGTTGTCATGGCAAGCCAGAACACGTGAGCACAGACCCCGCTTACCTCGCGCTGTTTGGCCGTCGCGAAGCGGAGACGCTGGCTGTCTATACTCACCACCATAACCATAGCCATGATATGAAAGGCGCAATAATCGGAGATAGCTGTTGTGATCTCCATGCGGATAAAGGACCACACATACATGGCTGATTTTGTAGTGTTCGCTTTGATAGCCGGGATCAGTATTGCCCTTGTCGCGGGCCCGTTAGGTTGCTTTGTTGTATGGCGAAGAATGTCATATTTTGGGGACACTCTGGCTCACTCTTCGTTATTGGGCGTGGCGCTCGCTATCCTTTTTAATACCCAGCTACAGATTGCGATTATTGGCAGTTGTCTGTCCTTCGCCGCCTTGCTGTTACTGCTCGAAAGAAAACAAGCGTTGGCGACCGACACGCTACTAGGAATTATTGCGCACAGCACACTGGCATTTGGGATCTTGGTTTTGTCAGTTTCAGACCGAGTACAGGTAAACCTCAACGCGTTTCTGTTTGGTGACTTGCTCACCATTACACTGACCGATCTTATCTGGATCGTCAGTTGCTGCCTGGGTAGCGGAGTTGTGCTGGTGTTTTTCTGGAAAAAATTTCTGGCGATTACCGTTCATCGGGAACTGGCCATGATAGAGGGTTTAGCTGCAGACCGACTTTATGCGCTGCTGGTTTTCCTGATTGCAATCTTGATTGCCGTTGCAATGAAGATTGTTGGTGTGCTGTTGATTACATCGCTTTTGATTATTCCTGCTGCGGCTGCGCGAAGATTATCGAGTACACCTGAACAGATGGCGATTGGAGCAGCGTTGGCTGGCTCGCTCGCCGTTATTGGCGGATTGGCTTTGTCTTACGTCTGGGATACTCCGGCAGGACCTTCTATCGTCGCCACTGCATTTGTTTTGTTTATTGTGGTCTACCTGAAACCGGAGGCGGGAAAACGTTAAATCAAAGAGCTGCTCTGATTAACTCGTATGCTTGCTTCATGTTATCGCGCTTGATATTTGGCTCCATAAAACCTCGGTATTGACCACTTGGATCAACGATGAGTATGTTGCCACTGTGATCAATCAGAAAATTACGTGGTACACCGCCATCTGGCGCAGGTACCGGCATAATTCCGGGCGTTACAAAAAGATCACTGGCAAGGCGCGACACCGTGGAGAACTCTCCGGTCACACCCAGAAAATCCTCATCGAATGCCGTCATGTATCTGGCAACCGTAGGAGTGTCGTCACGGAAAGGATCAACGCTGATCATCACAACCTGTGTGTCCTGCTGTAGCAGCGACCCCTCAAGGGACTGATAAAATGATGTGAGTTCCTGCATGGTTAGCGGGCAAATATCCGGGCAGTGGGTAAATCCAAAAAAGATCAGGCTCCACTTTCCTTGCAAACTGGCATCTGTAAAAGCGCGTCCGTGATGGTCAATGAGCTCAAAAGGCTGAAGTGCGACTGGCTGCTCATAGATTAACGCACCAATCTCTCGTAGCTCTTCTGGATTCAGCACCACGGCCTCATTCACTGAGGCATAGCGGCTATAGGTCAAAAACATTACAAATAGCACCCAGACCAGACACGCAATCAGCGTAATCTTTACGTTTCGCTTCATATCAACAAGTCCGTATCAGTGTTTTCAGGGGAACATGTAGTGGTCTGCCAGCAGTACTGGAAAGAGCACCATCAAGTATACGATCGAATAGCGGAATGTGTCCATCGCCGTTGACTGTTTGGGCTTAAACATCAATAGCAGCGTCCAGTATAGAAACCCAAAGCCGAGCACCAGTGCAGCGAGCAGGTACAAGGGGCCACTCATTCCTATCAGGTATGGAAGTACGCTGACAAGGATCATTATGATTGTATAAAGGATGATATGAATCTTAGTGAGGTGCTCACCATGAGTGACGGGGAGCATGGGTATACCGGTTTTAGCGTACTCGTCTTTTCTATAAATGGCCAAAGCCCAAAAGTGCGGCGGGGTCCATGCAAAAATAATCAACACCAGAATCAGGGCGCCCGGCTCGATAGTGCCTGACACGGCGGCCCAACCTAGCAGAGGCGGCATCGCACCCGACAAACCGCCAATGACGATGTTCTGAGGCGTAGCGCGTTTCAGGTAACCCGTGTAAATAAAGGCGTATCCAATGAACGAAGCAAGTGTCAGCCATGCGCTCAGCGCATTGACCCATATCAGCATGATCAACATGCCCGCAACACCAATGCTGGCAGCGAACCAGCCAGCTTGTGCAGGATCGACGCGGCCTTGAGGAATTGGGCGATTAACTGTCCTTCGCATCACTGCATCAACCTTTCGGTCAATCAGATGATTCACAACTGCTCCGGAAGCAGCAACCAGAGCAATACCAAGATTACCAAGGATAAGGATATCCAACGGAACCATGCCGGGCACTGCCAGAAACATTCCTACCATTGAGGTCAGGATCATCAGCATCACAACACGAGGCTTGCACATCTCGTAGTAATCACGCCAGTTTACTGCCTGCTTATGTGTTAACTCTGTCACCGGATGCTCTCTTACACACCAAATATGCCCCGTATTTATGCAATTTGGCTATGTGCGCTATTGATTTTGGCAGGTGTGGATTGTAACGCAATTCATGTTTGATTAAAAAAAATGAGGACAATTATTTTTTTGAGGAGTGGATTCAAAGCGCACCCATCAAAAAGATAGATGTTCGACAGCGATTCCCGTTAAAGCTACAACAGTTGAGGAGCCACGCTATGAAATGTATCTATTATTTGTCACCTACGCTTAAAAGTACCCAGAATATTTCTGATGACCTGCACAGTATTGGCATAGACGACTGGTTTTTGCATATCCATAGCAAAGACGAAAGTGGTCTGGTCAAACAACATCTGCACTCAAGCAACTATCTCGAGACACTCGACCTGATCCGCGAAGGACTCATCGGCGCAAGTCTTGGGTTGTTGGCCGGCCTTTTTACGGCGGCAATCACTTCTGTCACCGAACCCTTTGGAGCACCTGTGCCGATGATTGGATATGCAGGGATTGTGTTTCTGTTTACCTGCTTTGGAGCATGGATTGGGGGTTTGGCAGGTGTAGCGAGCGAGAACAAAAAAATTGCTAACTTTCACCAGGAGATAGTGGGTGGCAAATACCTCGTTCTTATTTATGCTAAAGAAAACCAGATCAACAATATCCAGAAAATGATGGGTAACAAACATCCAGAGGTAGTGTTGGCGGCAGTCGATGCAAACTTCCTCAATCCATTTGCGGACTTGAAGTTGATCTCGTCATCGTAGACAACGGTATCACTCCAAGGATTGCTCAACATGACCCTCTCAAAGCGCGCCTGATCAGCGCGCTTTGTTCAAAGGTTTAGCCCAGACTTGATAAACCCAGCAATTTTTCCAGATCCGTTTTTATGTCCTGGATAGGATGACGTGGCTCGTAATACATCATTACGTTTCCAACAGGATCTACAAAAAACACATAGTTGTTATTGTCGAGATCCAACAGTATATTTTTTGCTGCGAGATTCTCTGTAATCGCTTGTTTGTTTCCTTGAGCGATACCCATTTCTGGATACTCTTCTCTGAAGAAGTCAGCGGTTGTCGGCGGGAGGTTCTCACCTGTTGCATTCAGGTAATAACGTCTGACGCGCGGCATATCCTCATTCAAGGTTATATGCATCTGCCGTAACAGATGAATACGCTCTTCACAGTCCGAATCACATGCATTGGCTGTCATAAAAACCATTAACCAAGGCTGTGGAATGTAGTCATCGTCATTTTCAATCTCGGCGATGATTTCCTCAAAGCTCTTGAACATGGGCGCGCCGGTGGCATCAGTCATCGCCAGATCGGTAATATCTGCAGGAGGCATAATCAGGTTGCCCTTGTTGACGGTCGCACCAAAACCACCGTTTTCCACAGCATTGCGATAAGCGACAGTTGCCAGTGTGATGGGCACAAATGCTATAAACAGCAAAAACGCCAACTTAAGTCTATTTAGTGTGGTGTTCTGCATTTCACCTCTCCAGTTTTCTGATGCTGAAAAACAAGTATAAAAACATTAGCACTGACGCCATTAGAAACCACTGAACTGCGTAAGCTCTATGGACTTCTGGACGCATGTTTATCGCAGTCCAGTTAGTTTGTAACACCGCTGTTGAGTTTTCATCAAGTCGTACTACGTGTGGCGCAAACGCTTCATCCATAACGGAACCAAGTGTCTGGATGTCGACGCTTTGAATTACTTTTGGCCAACTTTCTGTCACGGCCTCTTCAGCGCCGAGGATCATCAACTCTCCATCCGGTACGTAAATGTGACCGGTTATGGTAACCCGATCTTCCGTGAGTGCGAGTTCCGGGAGAGACTGACGCGACGGGCCCTGTGCAATCCATCCTCTATTGACCAGCAATACACGATCATCTGTATAAAACGGGGCGAGCACCTCGTACCCCACAACAGAGTTGAAGATGCGATTATCGAGCAATAGTTGCCGCGTGTTATCAAAGAATCCTGTCGCCGTGACAGCTATCCAATTTAAATCGGTGCTAGTCCAGTCGATGCTTTTTACATCAACTGGTTCGCTTGCGTTGCGGATTTCATACACTCTTTCGGTATTTATTTTCTGTTGTTCTCGCTCAAGTTGCCACAGGCCAAGGGCAATGAGAAAAGGAAAGAACGACGCCGTGAACAAGAACATCCTCCAGTCAAACTGGAGCTTGTAGCGGCTGTTTTTGTTGACTGATTCTTGCAAAGTACAGTGTCCTCGAGTGTTCTGATATGATTACCACTTTAAGCAAAAGCAGATCTAATCATGTTAAGAGCGCTGATCGTAGTATTACTTGTGGGCATCGTCATTTCACTTGTCACAGGATTCGTTTTTTTTTACAAAGACAAGGGACGCTCAAAGCGCGTAATGTACGCATTGGGCGTCAGAGTTACTTTGGCTATTATTTTAATGATTTGTGTTTTCTACGGATTTTCAAGCGGAGAGCTAACCATGCAGGCTCCCTGGAATTAATATCTGCAACAGCACCCCCGCCTTCTGAATAGCTGAATAAAAAACGGCCCGCAAGGGTGCGAGCCGTTTTCATTTTGTTACCCCTTTGCTTTGGCTTACAGGCAATATACGAATATAAACAAGCCAACCCAAACCACGTCTACGAAGTGCCAATACCATGCTGTTGCTTCGAAACCGAAGTGATCATCTGGCTTAAAGTGGCCTTTTATACAGCGCAGCATAATCACTATCAACATAAATGTTCCGAGCGTAACGTGGAATCCGTGGAAACCCGTCAGCAGGAAGAAAGTAGACCCGTAAATACCAGAGTTTAATGTAATCCCGTAATGCCCATAGGCTTCGCGATACTCAAGCACCTGAAGTACAAGGAAAATCAGCCCCAGTGCAACTGTTACAAGCATCCACTGGATCAGTCGGGTGCGATTTTCCGCTTTTAATGCAACGTGTGCAAAATGGAGAGTCACTGAAGAGGTAATCAGCACCACCGTATTCCAGAAGGGCAAATAGCCGGCGAAGAAGCTAGCGCTCCACTCTTTTACATGCAAACCGTCATGGGGATTTACGAACACACTGGAATCCGGGTTTGCCAGCAGCGGCCACGCAGCCTGAAACTCTGGCCACAACACCTCTCCGGTAATCCCTTTGGCTCCCTCGCCGCCAATCCACGGTACCGACAACTGCCGAACATAGAAAAGAGCGCCAAAAAACGCCGCGAAGAACATCACTTCTGAAAAAATGAACCACATCATGCCCCAAACATAAGAGCGTTTGAGCTGGTCACTGTTCATCCCGGCATGGTTTTCACGTATAACTGTGGCAAACCAGTTAAACAGAATAGTGGCAAGAATGCCAAATCCAACAATTGCCATCCACGTGGAAACAGTAACACTGCTCCCGGCCGCAATGTCGTTCAGAACATTTCCCAGACCAAATACTGTCAGTGCCAAACCAATTGACGCAAAAAATGGATATTTTGTTTGTTCCGGTACGTAGTAAGCACTTTGCGAGCTTCCGCTGGCCATCTTATCTCTCCAAAAATTTCAATATTATTCTGAATTATCGAATCGCTACTGCCTGAACGTTATCGCTTTTCTCAGTTATGTCGTAGAGCGTGTACGACAGAGTAAGTTTTGTGATGCTGGCAGGAAGCTCAGGATCAACAAAAAAGCGGATCGGCATGTCAGCGGTTTCACCGGGTTGCAAAAGCTGTTCCTCAAAGCAAAAACATTCAATTTTGTTCAGATGAGCAGCGGCAGCATTGGGCGCGACACTCGGTATAGCCTGACCCACCATCACATCAGTGCCCGGGTTTGTCACCCGGTAACTGACAATATTAACTTCACCTGGTCTTACTGAAAGCTGGGCAATGGATGGCTCAAAATTCCAGCCCATCTCAGCATTGTGGTGAGCCATAAACTGTATCGTCACTAACCGCTGCTCATCGACCAGGATGCCAGCTTCGGCTTCTGATACGCGACCACCCGTTTTGCCATTCAGGCCCGTGATGTCACAAATGACATCGTAAAGTGGCACCAGAGCAAAGCCAAAAGCAAACATTCCCACGACTGCCAATAACAACTTGCGAACTACGATCTTGTTATTTTGTGGTGATACATCGTTACTCATGGTCTCTACTCCAGTACTGCTGTGACGATTGAGCCAATCCCTGCTTTAAATTCCTGTAAACCTTACTGCGCGTGGATCAATTTTGGATCTGGTGGTGTCTCAAACGTGTGGTATGGCGCCGGAGACGGCACAGTCCACTCCAGACCTTGCGCACCTTCCCAAACCTGATCGGTAGCTTTTTTGCCGCCGCGAATACACTTGATTACTACAAACAACAGAATCAGCTGTGAGAACCCGAACAGGAAACCACCAACGCTGGAGATCCAGTTGAAGTTAGCGAACTGCAGGGCATAGTCAGGAATGCGTCGTGGCATGCCCGCAAGACCCAGGAAGTGCTGCGGGAAAAACAGCAGGTTCACACCGATAAATGAAAGCCAGAAGTGCAGCTTTCCAAGAGTTTCATCGTACATGTAACCAGTCCATTTCGGCAGCCAGTAGTAAGCAGCGGCCATAATGGAGAACACAGCACCCGGAACAAGTACGTAGTGGAAGTGTGCAACCACAAAGTAGGTATCGTGATACTGGAAGTCAGCCGGTGTAATCGCCAGCATTACGCCGGTAAATCCACCCATCGTGAACAACACAACAAACGCAATTGCAAACAACATGGGCGTTTCGAATGTCATTGCGCCGCGGAACATCGTTGCGACCCAGTTAAACACCTTAACACCTGTAGGTACTGCAATCAGCATCGTCGCGTACATGAAGAACAGCTGGCCAGCCAAAGGCATACCCACTGTGAACATGTGGTGTGCCCATACGATGAAGGACAGGAACGCAATTGATGCTGTTGCGTACACCATGGAGTCATAACCGAACAAGCGCTTGCGAGCGAAGGTCGGGATAATGGCGGAAACGATGCCAAACGCTGGCAGAATCATGATGTAAACTTCAGGGTGACCAAAGAACCAGAACAGGTGCTGGAACAGAACCGGATCACCACCACCCGCAGCATTAAAGAAGCTGGTACCAAAGTGGATGTCGAACAGCATCATGGTGACAACGCCTGCCAGAACCGGCATTACCGCGATTAGCAGGTAGGCGGTAATCAGCCAAGTCCACACAAACAATGGCATCTTCATCAAAGTCATGCCGGGGGCGCGCATGTTCAATATGGTGGCGATAACGTTTATCGCGCCCATAATGGATGATGCACCCATAATATGTACGGCAAAGATGAAGAAGGTTGTTGACGGCGGAGCGTACGTTGTCGATAGCGGGGCGTAGAAAGTCCAACCGAAATTTGGACCACCACCCTCCATGAACATGGTTGACACCATGATTGTGAAGGCAAATGGAAGTATCCAGAAACTCCAGTTGTTCATTCTCGGCAACGCCATATCTGGTGCCCCGATCATCAGAGGAATCAGCCAGTTAGCCAGTCCCACAAACGCAGGCATAACTGCGCCGAATACCATGATGAGACCATGCATGGTTGTCATCTGGTTAAAGAAGTTTGGTTCTACAAACTGCAGACCTGGTTGAAAAAGCTCTGCGCGAATGACCAGGGCGAATGTGCCACCCAGCAGGAACATTGCAAAGCTGAACCACAGGTAAAGTGTGCCGATATCTTTATGGTTGGTCGTATACAACCATCGCGATAAGCCTTTAGCCGGGCCGTGATGATGATCGTGTGCTGCGCTCATGGTTATTGCTGTCCTTCTTGAATGTAGGCGTTGACATCAGCCGGTTGAACCACATCACCTGTGTTGTTGCCGAAGCCATTTCTCACGTAGGTAATGATAGATGCCAGCTCAATCGGGTTCAGTTGACGGCCGTAAGCGGCCATTGCAGTACCGGGAACACCGTTGACCAGCGTATCCATGGTAACTGCGACATCACCCGTCGCTTTGACACTGCCAGTCAGAGCGGGGAATACCGGTGGCATACCAACACCGCCTGGCTGGTGGCAGGCAACGCAGTTGCGATTGTAAACAGTCTCGCCCTGTGCCATTGCATCTTCCATGCTCATTTCGGCTGCTGCAAGTTCACGGATCTGTCTGATACCCGCCTGCTGCTCGGCGTACCAGGCCTGATAATCAGCCGGCTCGAGCGCGTGCACTTCGATCGGCATAAAGCCATGCTCCATACCACACAATTCCGCACATTGGCCGCGATAGATACCTGGTTCTTCAACGATTACCCAGGTCTCGTTAATAAAGCCGGGAATGGTATCTTTCTTGATCGCAAAGTCAGGAACCCACCAGGCATGGATGGCGTCAGCTGAAGTCATCAGGAAGCGGACCTTGGTGTTGGTCGGGATCACAAGAGGGCGGTCAACTTCCAGCAGATAGTTTTCGCCTTTCTCTACTCCGTTGTTGATTTCTTCGCGTGAAGTCGACAACACGCTGAAGAAAGATACTTCTTCCTCATCCATGTTTTCGCGCATGTATCGGTATTCCCACCGCCACTGATAACCGATGATCTGCACATCAAGTCCAGACTCGGAAGCGTCGTAAGCGGCTGTCAGCACGCGTGTTGCAGGAATTGCCATCGCGATCAGTATTAGGAAAGGTATCAGAGTCCAGATAATCTCGACCTTGGTGCTTTCATGGAAAGTAGCGGGCTGCACGCCCTTTGACTTTCTGTGATTGATAATTGACCAAAACATGGCTCCGAATACAACCACTCCGATGCCAACGCACCACCAGAAAATAGTCATATGAAGGTCATAAGTATCTCGACTCATTTGGGTTACGCCCCTGGGCATGTTCAAGTCCCAGGCTGCATGCAGACCCGCACTCCAGAAAAGCAGAGTACTGAGCGCAAGGCTTAACCACAGCTTTGCTTTCGACAACATTCGCCGTGTCTCCGTAGTAGTAAGATAAAGGCTGTTTTACTAATTTTTCAGGTCTATTTTTCACTGAACCCAAGCATCAAGACCCGCATTCAGCTGCTTTCTTTACCGAGCCCATCAGAATAGTCTGTTGATCTGTCTTTACATCCAGACAAACATAGCCTGTTGCTGACTGATCAGCAGTCACTGAGGCAGAACTTTCAGATCTGATCTAAGTGGTTAGCCGGGCATTCGGGTGCGGTTGAAAGCGACGAGAGTATACCAAAACTTGTTTCTACATTACCATCGTATCTGAGCACATTGATTCAGCTACGAAAAAGAAACGGAAGCACGCTGTCAAAATGAACCGCGCCAGTCTAAACCAGCGCGGCTGCGGATTTTATGAGGCAGATCAAATTTTTCATATTTCTCAATGAGCTCTAAGCCCTTCCTGCTTTAATAAAGCAGCAATATCCGGCTCTCTCCCCATAAAATCCGTAAACAGCAACAGCGCGTCTGCGCCGCCACCTCTTGACAATATTTTGTCAAGAAACTGCTTGCCTATTATGGGGCTCAGAACACCATCTCGTTCGAAGCGGGAAAACACGTCCGCCGAGAGCACTTCAGCCCACTTATAACTGTAATATCCCGCTGCATAACCGCCCGCAAATATGTGTGAAAAGCTGTTCTGAAAGCGGTTGTAGTCTGGCACCTGGAAGACAGCCGTCTGGCTTCTTGTCTGTTTTAATACTTCCGAAACAAAATCCGCCGTCTCCACGGTTGGAGTCTGGTGCAAAGAGAAATCAAAGTGCGCGAACTCAAGTTGGCGCACACTTCTCATGCCTGACTGGAAATTCCTTGCCGCTAACATTTTTGCCAGCACTTCCGCTGGCAGTTTCCCACCAGATTGATAGTGCTCTGAAATCATGCCAATGGATTCTGGATCCCAGCACCAGCTCTCCATAAGCTGACTAGGCAACTCCACCGCATCCCATGCCACACCGGCAATACCAGAGCTTTGCAGGTATTTTTCTTTGGTCAGCATGTGATGCAAGCCATGGCCAAACTCGTGAAACAATGTTGTCACTTCGTTATGGGTCAACAGGGCGCAAGTTCCGCCTGAAGGAGGAGCAAAATTGCAAATGAGGTATGCAACCGGAATTTGAAGCCCTTGTTGGTCTGGATCATTGCCCGAAATCAGACGACGGGTGCGGCATCCCGCCATCCACGCCCCTCCCTGTTTTCCCTCCCGGGTAAACAGATCAAAGTAGAATCTTGCGATCACCTGGCCTTCATGGACTATGTTGTAAAACTCGACATCTGGATGCCATAGACCTGCATCTTGGTTGCGCTCAACTCGAATACCATACAGAGCCTCGACGATAGCAAACAGCCCATTGAGCACCTTCTTGAGCGGAAACCAGACCCGCAATTCATCTTGTGAGATATCGTAGTCTTGCTTTCGTAACTTCTCGCTGAAGTATGAAACATCCCAGGCCTCAAGTTTCTGGACTGCATAGAAGCCGTTTGCGAACGACTGCAACTGATCAAACTCATGTTTGGCCGCAGGATAGCTGTAATTGATCATATCGGAAAGAAAGCTGTTCACCTGATCGACGGATTTAGCCATCTTGCGCTCTACAGACAGTTCGGCGTAATTGCTGAAGCCCAGCAATCGAGCCATACGTTCACGCAGTTTGAGAATCTCTCTGATTACCTCTTGATTGTCCCAAACTTCCGGGCCATTTGAAGACGCGCGAGTGGTATACGCTTTATAGACCTTTTCGCGAAGAGCACGGTCATCTGCATACGTCATCACCGCGTGATAAGAAGGAAAGTCCAGGGTTAACAGGTATCCCTGCAAACCTCTTGCCGCAGCGGCATCAGCAGCTGACTGCAAGCTTAGGGCAGGAATACCGGATAACTCTTCGGCATCCGTAACATTCAGGGTCCATGCCCGGGTGGCATCCAGCACGTTATTACCGAACCGGTTGGATAGCTCACTCAGACGTGTTTGCAGGTGTGTGTATTCTTGCTTTTGTTCTGGGGGCAGACTGACGCCCGCAAGCTTGAAATCCAACAGGCTGTCCTTGAGTATTTTGCGCTGCGATCCATCCAGAGCAAGCTCGTCCGCCCGGGCGGACAAAGCCAGAACCTGATTATATAGTTGCTCATTCTGGCCCATCTCTGCGTAGTATTGTGTTATCAACGGCTGGCAGCTGTTGTATGACTCTCGGATTTCCGGAGTATTACACACCGAGTTCAGATGACTGACCGTTGACCAAACTTTGTTTAAACGGTCGTCCATTTCGTCGAGTCTGTCGATGAGGCTATGCCAATCCGGGGCGCACTTTGCGCTGAATTTGCTCAGCAGCTCTGTCATCTGGGATCGGTTGCTTGCCAGAACCTCGGTTACTGCGGGACCAATATCTTCAGAGCGTATGCGAGAAAAATCAGGCAAGCTGTCAAATTGCAGCAAAGGATTAACTACTATTTTGTCAGCCAACATATACAAAGGTCTCCTGTCTGTCTGGAAAGATTCACAGTGTTCATCATACCATCAGCGTTCAACAAAATGAGCTTTGTAAGTCGGGGTCAAAAGTATGGCTATTGAAACATTTGAAGGCCATGTGCCATCTTTCGGGACCGGTGTCTTTATTCACAAAAGTGCTGTTGTCATCGGAGATGTCCATATCGGGTCCGACTCGTCGATCTGGCCTTTAGTGACTATCCGTGGCGATATTCATCAGATAAGAATAGGGACAAGAAGCAGTATTCAGGATGGTTCCGTTTTGCATGTCACCCACGACGGCCCGTTTAATCCTGGCGGCTTCCCTTGCACTGTCGGAGATGATGTCACGGTAGGACATAGAGTAATGCTGCACGGTTGCAGCATTAAAAGTCGGGTGCTGATCGGAATGGGCGCGACCGTCATGGATGGCGCGGTTGTGGAATCTGAAGTGATTATTGGAGCGGGAAGCCTTGTTCCGCCCGGCAAGCGACTCGAAAGCGGGTTTTTGTATGTTGGCTCTCCCGTTAAACAAGTCAGAGCACTTTCCGATCAGGAAAAGTCCTTCTTCCTTTACACAGCAGCAAAGTATTGTGAGTTAAAGGACCGTTACCTGAAAACAATGGCGCCTGATTAAAGTACCGTCAGCCTGCCAGCAGACCTTTAAGCGCTTTAATGACTGGCGCGGTATCTGGACGAATGCCTCGCCACAGGAAAAATGCCTCTGCCGCCTGCTCAACAAGCATGCCGGTTCCATCGAGCGCCAAGGCAGCATTTAACGACTTGCCCCATTGCTGGAAAACGGTATCGCCTGTTGTATATACCATGTCGTAACAACAGGTACTCGGCCCTATCAATGAGTCCGGCAGCATCGGCATTTCACCACTGAGCCCGGCGGAACTGCCATTGATAATCCAATCAGCCTGAATATCTGCAAGTTGATTATGTCCACAAACCTCCAGCGCAAATTCATCAGCAAATAATTTCTGCAGCTCTTCTGCCCGAGAAAGTGTTCGGTTCGCGATAACAATGCGCGATGGGTTCGCGTTGATCAGGCGAGGCAACAAGCCGCGCACGGCGCCTCCTGCGCCGAGAATCAAAATGACTGTATCTGCCAGACTTCTGGCATGGTTTTGTTCAATATCTCTGACCAGGCCAATGCCATCGGTGTTATCGCCCTGCAGACGGCCATCTGGCATTTTTGAAATGGTATTCACCGCACCGGCCTTTTTGGCATTTGGGCCATGACAGTCAACAAGGCGCCATGCACTTTCCTTGTGAGGAACGGTCACATTTAATCCGCAGCCTCCCTCGTCAAAGAACCTTTTTATAGCAAGATCAAAATCCACTGGATCAACTTCCATCCGATCGTAAACCAGCCGCTGCCCGGTTTGCTCGGCAAACAAGGCATGAATGAATGGCGATCGGCTGTGCTTAACCGGAAAACCTGCTACTGCATAATGATCCATCAAATGTCCTGTCAATTTCAGACCCAGTCTCGCGGCTGCAGAAAGTCCGTGTAAAGTCTGGCTTCCTCAGACCCCGGCTCTGGATGCCAGTCATAAACCCACCGGACCTCCGGTGGCAGAGACATTAGGATAGACTCAACACGGCCAAGTCCGGATTGCAAACCGAATAATGTGCCCCGATCATAAACCAGATTGAACTCGACGTAGCGGCCACGTCGATAACGTTGAAACTGCTTCTGGGACTCATTAAATGGCAATCCCTTACGGGCCTCAACAATAGGTCCGTAGGCCTTTATATAGCTGTTGGCGATCGTTCTTACCATCTCAAAGCTTTTGTCAAAACCAGACTCGTTGAAATCATCAAAAAAAAGCCCGCCAATTCCCCGTGTTTCTTTACGATGCGGCAGGTAGAAGTATTCGTCACACTCTTTTTTGAATCGAGGGTACAACTCATCACCAAACGGCTCACACGATGTTTTGGCGACCTGATGCCAATGCCGACAATCATCTTCATTGCCGTAATAGGGCGTCAAATCATATCCGCCCCCAAACCACCAGACCGGTGCTTCGCCAGGCTTTTCGGCTATAAAAAAGCGAAAATTTGCATGAGAGGTTGGCACAAATGGATTGCCCGGATGAATAACCAGCGAAACCCCCATCGCCTGAAAACTACGTCCGGCCATTTCGGGGCGGGTGGCGGACGCTGATGGCGGCAGACTGTCGCCAAACACATGGGAAAAGTTGACTCCACCTTTTTCAAAGACATTGCCATCACTGATTACACGGGTAATGCCACTGCCTCCACGTTCACGCTGCCAAGAGTCTTCATGAAATCTGCTTTTCCCATCAAGACGCTCAAGTCCTGAACAGATGCTGTTTTGCAGGCCAAGTAAAAACTCCCTCACCGCTTCTGCAGAAACACCAGAGCCGGCGTTTTCACCTGAATTACTGTCTGACATTGCTAAACTCCCTGAGGCGTCCTCTTACGACGCGCGAATGGTTTCCCCGGTGTAAAAATCAATTATCTTTGAGGGATTCGTAGCGCCACCCAAGGCCCCCGGCACTATAAATTCCAATTGCCCGCCAAAATACTTCTCCACTAACACTCTCGATCTCACCGGAGGTTTTCCGGATCTGTTCGCTGAAGTGGAAACCAGCGGTCCCCCAAAGGCATGGCACAGCGACTTCACCAAGGGATGCTGACTGACCCTGAGTGCAACCGAATTGTGGCTGCCTTTTATCCAATACGGTACCTGCTTCAGGAGATCTGGCACTAAAAAGGTAATCGCACCCGTGCTGATCTGGTTTTGCCATGCCGCGTCCAGTTTTTGTACCTGTTCAACCCGCAATGCTGACAAGATGCCGGCAAATTCATCGATACTTCCAGCGATGAGTATCATACCTTTCTGGATTGGCCTCCGTTTGATCTGCAGCAAATCGAGACAGGCTTGTTCATTGAGCGGATCACAGCCCAGCCCCCAGACCGCCTCCGTGGGATAGGCAATAACATGGCCTTCCATCAGTCTGTGTGCCGCTATCCTTACAGACAACTTTTGCATAAACTCCCGTTTTAAGGTCTCCGTTTACTTATTCTATTCCAAGCGCTGCCAGCGACTGCCATTGTGGCTTGCCAGTCCACAGACCTCCAATCGCAACAATTTCTCACTCAACTCAGAAAATTCTAGCCCTGTTCTCAGTATGAGAGTTTCAATACTCACACCATCCTGACATAGCTCTCTGTAGAGCAGTTCACAATCCGCTGGCAACTCTAAACCGGTCGGCAAAGTACTTGGCCGTGTGTATGCAATCTGGTTTTTATAACGGGTGTACTCGGGGTAACACATGGCCAGTTGCGCCTGACAGATAAACTCAATGTGCTCAAGTATGTCCTGGGCATTTTCCGTCAAAACGGCGCCTTGACGAAGCAATTTATGACAACCCCTGCTGCCAGGACTGTTTATTGATCCGGGCACAGAAAAAATCTCACGATTCTGCTCCAGTGCCAGACGAGCGGTGATCAACGAGCCACTCCGCATGTTGGCCTCTACAACACATACCCCAAGACTCAGACCGGAAATAATCCTGTTCCTTTGCGGAAAGAGCTCCGCAAGGGGTCCGGCATCAAGCGGCAGCTCAGATACAAGTGCACCTGACCCCGGAACACCGATATTTACAATCCTATCTGCCAGTGATTTATTCGAAACCGGATAAACACTGTTCAATCCGTTGCCCAGTACGGCAACCGTTGCTCCATTGCTATCGAGCGCAGCCAGATGCGCCTGTGTATCAATGCCCGATGCCAATCCGCTACAGATAATCAGACCTTTGTCTGTCAGTTCTGCTGCCAGTCTGTATGCCACAGAGCGGCCATACGCAGAACAGCTGCGACTGCCCACAATCGCCACCATGGGGCGTCGCAGGATTTCTGCGTTGCCTTTAACAAACAGCAATGGCGGATAGTCAGGGATTTCTCTTAACAATGCAGGGTATGAAGAATCACTTGCGAAAATCACGTCATTACTTGTCTCCCGACACCACTGTAAAGTCTGCTCCAGCAGCAGATTCAGTTCTTTGTCTGGCCGCAGCGCCCGGCTGACTGCCTGCAGCTCAGACTCTGTTGAACTTAACACAGCGATATCCCGCATATCGGGAAGGTAATCCGCTTGCTCCTGTTGCCACTTGTCCAAGAGGCGCCTTAGAAAAGCAGCACTGGCGCCTTTTGTAAAAAATAAACTCAAGATTAGTCGGGTCTGGTCATGGGTCATTGTCAGGACGTCCTTGTCAAGAAGCCATCAAAACGCCGGGGAATGGTTGCTGTGATATACTTCGCCCGTCAAAAAAAGCGGGCGGAGCATGTTGTTATAAAAACCCCCGATCTCTTGTGGTTATGGCACAGCTAAGGGTCTGATGCTTGACGAAGTTGCTTATATCGGAGGACATAATGGCGAAACTCGAGATACTTGAATTCCCCGACGTGAGGTTGAGAACCATTGCTAAACCTGTCGAACACGTCGATGATCAGATTCGCACGCTGATCGACGATATGTTCGAAACCATGTATGAGGCGCCAGGAATAGGCTTAGCCGCCACCCAGGTGAATGTCCACAAGCAGCTTATTGTTATTGATATCTCTGAAGACCGAAGTAAGCCTCTGGTTTTCATCAACCCTCGCCTCACCGTCATCGATGAGGAGTTGTCGGAATATGACGAAGGCTGTCTGTCTGTGCCCGGATTTTATGAGACCGTCAGTCGCCCGGCCAAAGTAAAAGTCAGCGCAGTTAATCGATTGGGGGAGTCGTTTGAGATAATCACCGACGGGTTACTCGCGACCTGTATCCAGCATGAAATGGACCATTTGAATGGCAAGCTGTTTGTTGACTACCTGAGCACGCTCAAGCGCCAGCGCATTCGCGGCAAACTGGAAAAAGCTCATAAACTGGCTGAATCTGAATAAGCGCCAGAACTTTTTGGAAGAACCCTATGTCATCGCTCGGAATCGTTTTTGCCGGAACTCCAGCTTTTGCCGCAAAGCACCTGAGGACATTGATAGACTCTGGTCATAACATTCTGGCGGTTTACACACAGCCAGACCGTGCAGCAGGGCGCGGTAAACACCTGCAAGCAAGCCCGGTCAAACTGTTAGCAATCGAAGCCAATATCCCTGTCTATCAGCCTGTTAGCCTGAAAGCTGCCGAGGCTCAAAAAGAGCTTGCCCAGCTGAACCCTGATCTAATGATTGTCGTGGCGTATGGACTTTTGTTACCGCAGGCGATTCTGGATATACCCCGGCGAGGATGTATTAATGTGCACGCCTCTATTCTGCCGCGATGGCGGGGCGCAGCCCCAATTGAGCGGGCTCTGTTGGCAGGAGACGCTGAAACGGGTGTCACCATCATGCAAATGGATGCTGGCCTCGATACCGGCAACATGCTTTATGTGCTGAAGACCGACATACGTGCTACCGACACCCGGGAAATGCTGGAAGCCAGGCTCGCTGAAATTGGCTGCGCAGGTCTGCTTCACGCCCTCGACAATCTGGATAAGCTCCAGCTTTCCGCTCAAGTCCAGGACGATTCTCTCAGCACATATGCTAAAAAACTCGATAAAACAGAGGCTTTGATTGATTGGAGTTACTCCTCCTCTCAAATTGACCTTGTTGTGAGAGCTGGCGTTGGAAGAAATCCCGCGTACTCCTTCCTGAATGGTCAGCGTGTCAGAATCATGCAGGCCAGACCGGTCGATGATGCCATCGCTGCAAGCCCCGGACGTATTATCAACGTCGTCAGAGGTCAGAACATCTGCATTGCCGTCGCATGCGGAGTAGGCGCGCTTGAGCTTGAAGTAATACAGTTGCCGGGAAAAAACCCGGTTCATGTAAAAGACTTGCTCAATGGTCACAGTCCCTTGCTGACAGATGGCGCGATCTTCAGTCAGCAGGAAATTTCATGAAACCGATTTCTATGGAGAGTCCAGCAGGCGTTCGTGCCATCGCTGCCACAGTCCTTGCTTCCTTAATGCTCCAAAAAGGGTCTCTTGCTACCCAGCTCCCCCGTAAGCCGGCATCCCCGGGGGAGGCGCCCTCAATGGCGTTGCTGAAGGAACTATGTTACGGCACATGCCGCTGGTATTTTCAACTCAACAACACCTTGGGAACCCTTGTCGAGAAGCCGCTGAAGTCCAAAGATTTTGACATACACTGCCTGCTGATTCTCGGCATGTACCAACTGTCGCACATGCGCATCCCTGAGTACGTCAGTATCAATGAGACCGTCAACGCCTGCGTAGTTCTCAAAAAACCATGGGCTAAAGGACTCATTAATGCGGTGTTGCGTAAATTCCAACGCCTTGTATCTGCTGATCAAATCTCTTATCACGATGATGCCGCTCGATTCAGTTACCCGGATTGGTTGGTCAATTTATTAAAAGCCGAATGGCCGAATAGTTGGGAGGAGATTCTCAGGGCGGGCAATTCCCATCCGCCCATGAGCTTGAGAGTCAATCTTCAACAATGCTCGCGAGAAGGCTACCTTGAACTGCTAGCAGAGCAGGGTATTGCTGCAAGAGCTGGGGCTCTATCCGCTACAGGGGTTTATCTTGAAAACCCCTGCCCAGTGGATTTGCTTCCTGGCTTCAGAGAGGGATATGCAAGCGTGCAGGATGAAGCGTCGCAGCTACTACCTTCTCTGTTAGCCCCCGCAAGCGGACACCGCATCCTTGATGCCTGCGCCGCGCCCGGCGGAAAAACCTGCCATTTGTTGGAAGCTGAGCCAAACATTGCGCAGATTGTCGCTCTGGACATTGAGGCTCGCCGCCTTGATCGGTTACAGGAAAACCTTGCGCGATTAAAATTGTCAGGTGCGCGGGTCAAGGTTATTGCGGCGGATGCAACCCTGACAGAAGACTGGTGGGACGGAGAGTACTTCGATCGCATTTTATTGGACGCACCGTGTTCTGCGACCGGCATCATCCGTCGACAACCTGATATCAAGCTGTTGAGAAAGCCCGCGGATATTGACCGTCTCTGCAAGTTGCAAGGCCGCCTGCTAGATCGCTTATGGAGCTGTCTTAAACCCGGTGGATTTATGGTTTATTCCACCTGCTCGATTCTTCCCGCTGAAAACAGCCGGCAAATAGCGGCCTTTCTCAACAGAACTTCAGATGCCGAATCAAAAGCCCTACCTGAGCATTGGGGTGTTCAGTGTCGTTATGGAAGGCAACTTCTACCTCACGACAATAGTACGGACGGGTTTTTTTTTGCATTGCTCCAAAAAATGCTTACCCCAGATAAACAGGGCCTTGGCCTTGTAAGCCCGATATGATGGGCGGATAATTCTTGAACCGAGCTTTCAGGATCGACGCCAGCACGGCGTCCTCGCAGGAGCCAGAACGTCTAGATGAAAATAATAATTCTGGGTTGTAACCCGGTCGGTGTCTCACTGGCTGAGAACCTGTCCAGTGAAGCAAATGACATCACTCTGGTAGATCCAGACGCAGACAAGCTTCGGGAGCTAAAAGACCGGCTGGACGTAGGTATTGCTCAGGGTTGGCCATCACACCCGGACGTGCTGCGCGCCGCCGGCGCAGACGATGCCGATATGATCATCGCGGTAACTGAAAATGACGAAGTCAACATGGTTGCCTGCCAGATCGCCTATTCTATTTTCAAAACTCCCAAAAAAATCTGCCGCCTGCGTTCAGCATCCTATATCGCGCAAGAGGATTTGTTTTGTAATGAAGCGATTCCACTGGACGTCGTTATCAGCCCGGAGCTTTTGGTCTCTAACTGCATCAAACGTCTGATCGAGCTGCCCGGCTCATTGCAAGTGTTGGATTTTGCCGACGGAAACGCCCAGTTGGTCGCTGTTCGTGCCTATTATGGTGGTCCTCTGGTAGGCCAAGAAATTCGCTTTTTACGCGAGCATATGCCGAATGTTGACGCGCGGGTTGCGGCCATTTTTCGGCGTAATCGCGCCATAACACCTGAAGGCTCGACCGTCATTGAGGCCGATGACGAAGTGTTTTTTATTGCTGCTGCAAAAAACATTCGTGCTGTCATCGGCGAGTTGCGTCGACTGGATAAACCATACAAACGCCTGATCATTGCGGGTGGCGGCAATATCGGTATGCGACTGGCCGAGGCGCTTGAGCAGCGTTATCAGGTAAAAGTGATTGAATTTAGTGCCGAGCGCTGTGCATTCCTGTCGGAATACCTCAGCCGGGCAATCGTGTTAAACGGGATGTCTTCTGACAAACAGTTGCTGCTGGAAGAGGGCATTGAAGATACCGATGTGTTCTTGGCGCTGACCAATGACGATGAAGCCAACATCATGTCTTCAATGCTCGCCAAACGACTTGGTGCACGAAAAGTAATGTGTCTGATCAACAATCCAGCTTACGTGGATCTTGTCCAGGGCGGGGAAATCGATATTGCAATCTCGCCGCAACAAGCATCTATCGGAAGCCTGTTAACACACGTGCGCCGGGGCGATATTGTGAACGTGCACTCCTTGCGCCGGGGTGCTGCAGAAGCCTTGGAAGCAATTGCCCATGGCGACAGCCACTCCTCCAAGGTTGTCGGGCGCGCGATTGAAGACATTGATCTGCCCGCAGGAACAACCATAGGCGCAATTGTCCGAAATCATGAAGTGCTCATCGCACACGATGATATCGTGATAGAACCTGAGGATCATGTGATTCTGTTTTTGACTGACAAGAAGCGTATTCCTGAAGTTGAACGCTTGTTTGCCGTAGGATTTACTTTCTTTTAACGCCGCAGGCCTGCCTGCGTCCATGCTGGAATAAACCAACAACATGCACATTTCTGTTGTGTCACGAATACTTGGCGTGTTGCTGATGCTGTTCGGCCTGCTGGCGTATTTGCCCTCAATGCTGGTGTCGTTGATTTATGGTGACGGGGAATTAACATCATTTGGATTCGCCTTGATGCTGACCTTAGGGACAGGGTTGATTTTCTGGATACTCACCTGGCGATCCAGGCAGCAGATGCGAACTCGCGACGGGTTCCTGGTTGTTACCATGTTCTGGACGGTTCTCAGCACCTTCGGATCGCTTCCCTTTCTGTTTTCGCCTGATATGGGCATGACCATTACTGATGCGATATTCGAGTCGTTTTCAGGCCTGACTACTACGGGTGCAACGGTTCTCACTGGATTGGACTATATGCCCAAGTCCATTCTTTTTTACCGACAACAACTGCAATGGCTGGGAGGCATGGGTATCGTAGCACTCGCTGTTGCTGTGCTACCGATGCTTGGAATCGGCGGTATGCAGCTATATCGGGCTGAGAGTCCGGGGCCCGTGAAAAATGACAATTTGGTACCAAGGCTTGCAGAAACAGCAAAAGCGCTTTGGTATATCTATCTTGGACTTACCGTTTTATGTGCGCTGGCCTACTGGGCTGCCGGCATGAGTTTATTCGATGCGATCTGTCACAGTTTTGCAACTGTGGCCATAGGCGGTTTCTCAACTTATGACGCCAGTATTGGCCACTTTGACAGCGATACCATCAATATGATCGCGGTGCTTTTTATGTTTCTTGCCGGCATTAACTTTGCCCTTCATTTCACCGCCTGGAGGCATCGCAGTGTTTCGCAGTATCTGAAAGACCCCGAAACTCGCTTTTATACCGCCATCTTGTTTGCGCTTGCTGTGTTTACAATTTCAGTTCTGTTTCTGACTGAGACATACAACTTCAAAGATGCTTTTATTCTCGGCCTTTTTCAGACGGTTTCGATCACGACTACGACAGGTTTTGCAACCGCAGACTTCAGTTACTGGCCCTTAGCGCTACCCTATGTGTTGATCTACGCCTCTATCGTTGGCGCGTGCGCGGGATCTACTGGCGGAGGTATGAAGGTCATTCGCATCCTGTTGATTTTTAAGCAAGGTTCGCGTGAGATAAAGCGACTTATCCACCCTAATGCTGTGATCACTGTAAAGCTTGGCAGAAACATGGTTCCTGACCGGATCATAGAATCTGTGTGGGGATTTTTCGCAGTCTATGTACTCGTGTACCTAATCCTGCTGATCGTGTTGCTGGCGATGGGGATGGACGTGGTGACCGCATTCAGTGCTGTCGGCGCGTGTCTTAACAATCTCGGACCCGGACTTGAAGGCGTCGCTGCAAACTACGCGGATATCTCTGATCCGGCTAAGTGGGTTTTATGTCTCGCGATGCTGCTTGGCCGCTTGGAAATATTTACGTTGCTGGTCCTGTTCATGCCAATGTTCTGGCGTCGTTGAGCTGATGCGCTGATCTCTTACGACGATCAGTACAACGGAGCAGGGTCATCTTCCGGGCGACTCCGGAAGCGTTTGTACTCCCATTGATACTGTGACGGAGCCGCCAGCACACATCTCTCAACGGATTTGTTCATGGCTGTTGCCGATACCACCGCATCAGCATGGTAGATATCTGAATCTGCCGGTGTGAACACGATATCAAATCCATCACCACCGGACCGCCGCTGAGCATATGCAAAAATCACGGTTGCGCCTGTTTTGACAGCGAGTTTTGGCAGCAATGTCATGGTGAAGGCCTGTATCCCGAAGAAAGGGGCAAACACACCACCATCTGTGCGCGGCTGCTGATCCGGAAGAATTCCGGTCATCCCACCTTGTTGCAGGGTTTTACTAAGTCTGATCACACCATGACGATTGGTTGGAACAAGCTCCGCTCCTGCTTTAGAGCGCGATCTAACCATCAGCTGCTCTAGCCCCTTGAGTTTGGGTGGCTTATATAAGGTTGTCATTGGTCCGAGACGGCAAATGTACAATCCCAATAGCTCCCAGTTTCCAAGATGAGGTGCCGCAATAATTATTCCCCGGCCGGAGTCTTGTGCCTGTTTAACCAGATCCAGGCCACGCACATCTTTTACCATGCGAAGAATATGGTCTGTGTTTCCATACCAAACATGACCCAGTTCAAGGACGCCCTTGAGAGTTTGTTGAATGCTTTTTAACGCCAGCTGACGGACTTCTGGCTCTGTCATTGTGGGGAAAACCAGGCGCAGGTTGATGAGTGTAATGCGCCGGGTGTCGGTTGGTATGAGGGATGCCAGATAACCAAATCCATTGGCTAATTTGTTCAAGACCTTTAAAGGAATCCAGGACAGCAGCCTCAACAAAGCTGTTACAACGATTGTTTTTACGGTGTCTATGATAGGGTCTCTCTTGGGTTTTGGGCTGTATCAGCGCATTCTAGCGCAGTGGATATTAACAGCCTAATCCCGCATAATTGCGTCTTTTCGACTGTTTATGCGCACTCCGCGCATGATATTGAGGTGTGTCTTGGCGTTACCAACACCGGCTGCTGATGTAAAAACTTTTCAGGGTCTCATTCTCGCTCTACAGAGTTTCTGGGCAAAGCAGGGCTGCGTTGTGCTTCAGCCTCTTGATCTGGAAGTAGGGGCTGGGACATTTCATCCGGCGACTTTTCTGCGCGCTATTGGCCCTGAGAGCTGGCGAACAGCGTACGTGCAGCCCAGCCGCAGGCCGACCGACGGACGTTACGGTGAAAACCCGAATCGACTTCAGCACTATTACCAGTTTCAGGTAATCCTTAAGCCCTCTCCGCCAGATATTCAGGATCTATATATTGAATCCTTACGCCATCTGGGTATTGACCCTCAGATCCATGATATTCGATTTGTTGAGGATAACTGGGAGTCACCTACTCTCGGCGCCTGGGGTCTGGGTTGGGAAGTGTGGCTGAATGGTATGGAAGTGACACAGTTTACTTATTTTCAACAAGTCGGCGGGCTTGAATGTTTTCCGGTCAGTGGTGAAATCACCTATGGCCTTGAGCGTATCGCCATGTATCTACAAGGTGTGGACAGTCTATATGACTTGGTATGGGCCGAAGGACCTGACGGCGTAGTCACCTATGGCGATGTGTTTCATCAGAATGAAGTGGAAATGTCGGCATTCAATTTTGAGCATGCCAACGTTGAAGCGCTGTTCCGCTACTTTGATGATTGCGAATCACAATGTACACAGCTGATAAATTTGGGCCTCGCGTTACCTGCTTACGAGCAGGTATTAAAAGCCTCGCATTTCTTTAATCTGCTTGATGCTCGACAGGCAATATCAGTCACTGAGCGACAGAGATTTATTCTCCGGGTTCGTGCTCTGTCACGCCAGGTCGCCGAGGCTTACTACGAAAGCCGGCGTAAACTTGGCTTCCCGCTAGCCCCTGAACACATGCGACAGGCTGCGTTAAATCCCTAAATTTCGAGACAGGCGGCAAGTACCGTTAACACCATGAGCGAAAAAGATTTTTTAGTTGAAATTGGCTGTGCAGAGCTCCCTCCAAAGGCATTGAAAGGCCTTTCCGATGCATTTATTTCAGGTTTAACGGCGGGCCTCAGCGCAGCGGGACTGTCATTTAATGAGATCAAGGCATTTACCAGCCCAAGGCGCTTGGCTGCGCGCGTTGAGGGTCTGGTCACCGCACAGGCGGATAGCAATATTGAGCGTGTAGGGCCAGCAGTATCAGCAGCTTATGATAAAGCAGGTGTTCCGACACCGGCGGCGCTTGGTTTTGCGCGCTCGTGTGGTGTTGAGCTTTCGTCACTGGGACACGCTCAAAAGGATGGCGTGGACAAACTGGTGTTCCGAGCTCTAAGAAAGGGTGAGGATACCATTAGACTATTGCCCGATATCGTAATGGGCTCACTTCAGAAATTACCAATCCCCAGAAAAATGCGTTGGGGAAGTACTCGTGATGAGTTTGTCAGGCCGGTTTATTGGTTGGTAATGCTGTATGGTGACACCGTCATCGACACCGAGTTGTTTGGGATTCGCAGTGGCCGAGTAACACGCGGTCATCGCTTTCATTGTGAAAGCCCTATCACCATCACCAGCCCCTCAGAGTATGAATCGCGTTTGCTGAATCCGGGATTTGTAATAGCCGATTATGAATCAAGAAAGGCTCGTGTACGGGAATTAATACTGGAGCAGGGTGCTTTACTTGGCGCTGTTGTGCATATTGACGAAGACTTGCTGGAAGAAGTGACCAGCATGGTTGAGTGGCCCGTAGCACTGACCGGAAAATTTGATGAACACTTCCTCGCAGTGCCCGCTGAAGCCTTGATTTCATCGATGAAAAATCACCAAAAGACTTTTTATCTCACTGATAAATCAGGAAAAATGCTGGCCAACTTCATTGCTGTAGCTAACCTTGCAAGTAAAGACCCTGCACAGGTTATCGCGGGTAACGAGCGGGTTATTAGACCTCGGTTAGCGGATGCTGCTTTCTTTTTTGATTCCGATCGGAAAACCACTCTGGCCTCGCGCTTACCCTTACTAGGCAAAATAGTATTTCAGCAACAACTCGGCACCGTGGAGCAAAAGTCTCGGCGAGTCGCTGAACTGTGTGCGTTTATTGCACAAAGCACATCCGTGGATGAGCAAACCTGCAGAAGAGCCGCGCTGCTTGCCAAGTGTGATCTGCTGACCAATATGGTGTCAGAATTCCCTGAGCTGCAAGGGATTATGGGCAGTTATTATGCACGGCATGATGGTGAAAACAAGGCAGTTGCTTTGGCGATTACTGAACAGTATTTGCCAAAATTCGCTGGTGATAATGTTCCATCCAGCGATGCCGGCGCTATCCTGGCCATTGCAGAAAAGATCGATACCATTTGCGGACTGTTCGCTATCGGGCAACCACCTACAGGTTCCAAAGATCCATTTGCGCTACGTAGAGCTGCACTGGGCGTGCTGCGTATCCTGGTCGAGAAGGCCATTGGTCTTGATTTGCTGTCTGCTATAGAAAAGTCTCTTGCGTTGTACACGAGCCAAGGCGTAGCGGTCGCTAAGGCTACACAGGCAGATGTTTTTGGTTTCATGCTGGAGCGTTTCCGCGCCTGGTACCAAGGCGAAGGCATAAAAGCTGAAGTTTTTCAGTCAGTTATTGAGCTCAAGCCTACAAGGCCGCTGGATTTCGCTAACAGAGTCTCTGCCGTCAACCGATTCAGCCAGCTTGCAGAAAGTGCATCGTTGGCCGCCGCCAATAAACGCGTATCAAACATTCTGTCCAAGCACGAGGGTGTCATTCCCGCGACATTCGACATGGGTAAACTGGTAGAGCCAGCTGAGCTGATTCTGGGTGAGAAAGTTTCTCAGCTTCTTCATGAAGTGGGACCTTTGTTTGATCGCTCAGAATATGCTTTGGGACTGGAGAAGCTGTCTGTACTCAAACCGGTCGTCGATGCTTTTTTTGAGGAAGTAATGGTCATGGTGGATGATGAATTGCTCCGGGATAATCGCTTAGCCTTATTGAATGCGTTACGAAAACTCTTCCTGCGCGTTGCTGATATTTCTTGCCTGCATACATCCTGATGACAAAGTTTTTGATATTGGACAGGGATGGTGTCATCAACGAGGATTCAGACAGCTTTATCAAATCCGTTGATGAGCTGCAGCTGATTCCAGGAAGTATTGACGCTATCGCGCGCTTGACCGCCCGTGGATATCGGATCTTTGTGGCTAGCAACCAGTCCGGGATAGCACGGGGATTGCTGGATGAATACGCTTTGGCAAAAATCCACCAACGCCTGACTGCCATGATCGAAGATGTCGGTGGGTTTATCGAGGGCTGGGTTTACTGCCCCCATGGCCCCCTTGATGGTTGTGACTGCCGTAAGCCAAAGCCGGGGCTTTTGTATAAAATCTCATCAGAGTTCGACGTTCCGTTAACTGGTACACCTTATATAGGAGACAGTTTGAGAGATCTTCAAGCTGCTAGAACCGCCGGTTGCGAGCCTGTATTGGTGCTGACGGGAAAAGGCAAGAGTACTTTTGCAGATGGTTTCCCAGCAGAAGTAGGGGAAGCCCGCGTGTATGAGAACCTCGCGGCGTTTGCTGATGCGCAATTACGTACAGGTGCTGTGTGATAAGCGAAGTTCGTTCTGGTTTGTTTTCCGTCGGTTACGGCGCTCTTACCCTTGTGATTTCAATTTCCGTAACCTTGGTATTCTGGATACTTCCTCCGCTCAAGCGTTTTTTCTTGTATGCGCTTTGGTGCAAACTGGTTTTATGGTGGTTAAGAATTACCTGCGGAATCAGTTACGCCATCGAGGGTCTTGAAAACATTCCGGATCAGCCGGTTGTCGTTATGAGCAATCATCAAAGCGCTTGGGAGACTATTTTTTTGTATCAGCTGTTTTCACCAGCATGTCCGATTCTCAAAAAAGAGCTCTTGGATATCCCGTTCTGGGGTTGGGCAATGCGGCTGCAGAATCCAATTGCTATCGACAGAAGCAAGCCCAGGGAGGCGGGCAGATCATTGCTGACTCAGGGAGCGCAAAGAATAGCTCAAGGCCTGTCAATCCTGGTATTCCCTGAAGGGACGCGTGCGCCTGCCGGAACAATAGGAACGATCTCGAAAGGCGGGGCTCAGCTGGCAGTTGCTACCTCTACTCCTGCAATCCCTGTGCTGCATAATGCGGGACTGTTTTGGCCAGCTGGAACACAAAGAAAACGCTCTGGGACTATTCGCGTGCTGATTGGCAAACCTCTTAGTCCTGAGGGAAAATCTGCCAAGGAGTTAGCTGCCGAGTTTGAAGACTGGATTATGGCAAACAAACATCTGGTCGGGATTGTTTAACGCAGAGCTGTCCGAGCGTAGCGCTTTTGCCGCTTTTACGCTCGGTTAGCCCCTTGACTCCACAACACTTGAGTTACCTTAGATATCGAGGTTCTGCACAGCCAGTGCATTTGACTCAATAAATTCCCGCCGCGGATCCACCTGATCCCCCATTAGGGTAGTGAAAAGCTGATCAGCACCTATCGCATCTTCAATGGTTACTTGCAGCATACGGCGACCCTCGGGATCCATGGTTGTTTCCCAAAGTTGCTCGGGGTTCATTTCGCCTAGTCCTTTATATCGCTGTAAGTAATGCCCCTTCATGGCATCTTCGGTAAGCCAGACGAGGGCTTGGCTAAAGCTACTGATTTCCTGAATTTTTTCGCCGCGTTGGACAAATGCCCCTGGCTCTATAAGGCCTTGCAACATTTCACCCAGCTTGATCAATGCGCGGTACTCTCCTGAGCCAAAGAAGTCTTTGTTGAATTTGAATTCCCTGCTCAAGCCATGCAGTGCATGTGTAACATAGGGCAGATATATATTTCTCTCTGGATCTTTGTGCTGCCCTAGATTGTAGGCAGGTGCTGATTTTGGATGCTGCCGCTGAAGTTCGCCAGACAAAGATTTTACCCAGTTACTGATGTTTTCTTCACTGAAATCATCTTGCAGAGGCGATACAAATATCATTGCCTCAAGAATTTCTGATGGGTACAACCGCTCTAACCGATTTATCATGGCGTACGTACTATTGTATTGTCTGACCATTGCCTCCAGAGTTTCGCCGGTAATCGCAGGAGCACCTGCATTGACATGCAGACTGGATCCGTCCAAAGCAACTTGTGTCTGATACTTTGCGAGTTCGTCGTTATCCTTCAGATACTGTTCGTTTTTGCCTTTTCTTATCTTGTAGAGCGGCGGCTGAGCGATGTATATGTATCCACGCTCAACCAACTCACGCATTTGTCTGAAGAAAAAGGTCAGCAACAAGGTTCGGATATGTGATCCGTCGACGTCCGCATCCGTCATAATGATGATGCGATGGTATCTTAGATGGGAAACAGAAAAGTCATCCTTTCCGATACCACAACCCAACGCCCTGATGAGAGTGCCAATTTCTGCAGAACCCAGCATCTTGTCAAAACGAGCCTTTTCGACATTCAGAATTTTTCCTTTTAATGGAAGAATTGCCTGATTCTTTCTGTTTCGACCTTGTTTTGCCGATCCCCCTGCCGAATCTCCCTCTACGATATATAGCTCTGAAAGCGCGGGATCTTTTTCCTGACAATCCGCCAATTTGCCAGGCAAGCCAGCCATATCCAGAGCGCCTTTACGGCGAGTCATTTCTCTGGCTTTTCGCGCAGCTTCGCGCGCGCGTGCCGCATCAATCATTTTGCTTACGATTTGCTTGGCTTCCAGAGGATTCTCAAGCAGAAAGTCTGTGAAGTGGCTCACCATTTCTTGCTCTACAGCTGTTTTAACCTCGGAAGACACCAGTTTGTCTTTTGTTTGAGATGAAAATTTTGGATCTGGTACTTTTACGGAAATGACTGCCGTCAAACCTTCACGCGCGTCATCCCCGGTGGTTGCTACCTCTTTACCTTTTTTAGCTGTTACCTCTTTATCAATGTAGGTTTTCAGTACTCGCGTCAGCGCGCTTCTGAATCCCGCAAGGTGAGTGCCACCATCTCGCTGTGGAATGTTATTGGTGTATGGAAAAATATTCTCTTGGTAGGTATCGTTCCATTGCAATGCTATTTCTACCGTAATGCCGTCTTCTTCTCTTTGGGCGATAAAGTGGAAAATCTTGTTGATGGGAGTTTTATTGGTATTGAGATAGTCAACAAAGGCTTTCAGTCCTCCATCATATCTATACGTATCGTGTTTGCCTGAACGCTCATCTTTCAGATGAATCGTGACTCCCGCATTCAGAAAGGCCAACTCCCTTAACTTCTTCGCCAGGATGTCATAGTGAAATTCAATGTTTTTGAAAGTAAGCGGGGATGGCTTGAAAAAAGTTTCAGTTCCGTTTGCTGTTGTCTCGCCGACAACCGCCAAGGGTGCTTGCGGAACACCGTGTTTGTAAAACTGTTCGTGCACCTTGCCACCGCGCCTGATGGTCAGCTTAAGGTCTTCCGATAATGCGTTCACCACGGATACGCCAACTCCGTGTAGACCACCCGAAACCTTATAACTGTTGTCGTCGAATTTTCCGCCCGCATGGAGAACGGTCATGATTACTTCTGCGGCTGAGACTCCTTCCGCATGCATATCCGTTGGAATACCACGGCCGTTGTCTGTTACAGAAACACCTTCGCCTATATGCACAACAACTGAGATCTCGTCGCAATGGCCTGCTAGTGCCTCATCGATTGAGTTGTCTACCAACTCAAAAACCATATGATGCAGACCGGTGCCATCCTCTGTATCCCCGATATACATGCCCGGTCTCTTTCGTACTGCATCTAATCCTTTGAGAACCTTAATGCTCGACGAGTCGTAAGTTGATTCCGTAGTCATACATTTCTCCAATTAGACAGCCGGTTTAACAGCCCGTATTTTACCATGTTCCACGTGGAACTTCCCTGACGTCTCTGTTAAATCTGAGACCCTTGTGAGATCACCACCAGTGATTGCTGTGAAGACGCACTGGTTTTTTGAAGAAAGCAACGCCTCAAGTACTGCTTCTCTACTATTTGCATCCAACTCCGATGCGAGGTCATCGACAAGAAAAGTTATCGTATAGGCGGGATTTCCCTGATCAGCTTTTACCTGTGACAGATATCTGCTCATTGATATCTTTAGCGCACACGCAACAAGTTTTATCTGCCCTCTGCTCAAGACCTCACTGACCGGACGTCCCGCGCTCGATATTGATACATCAGCCCTATGTGGTCCCAGTGAGGTTGCCTTATATTTGGAGTCTTTGGCCCTTGAATCGAAGAGGGCTTGATGAAGAGGGACGCCTGCGGGCCATCCCTTTTTGTAATCCACTGAGATATTGATTTCTGGCAGGAACTCAGAAATCGTTTTTAGCAGCACCGGAATATAAGACTCAAGCAATTGCTTGCGAAGAATATGAATCTCTTCTCCAGATTTTGCGAGCTCTACATCCCAAATAGCAAGCTGACTCAGAATGTCGCGAGGGTTTTGTTTTAGCAATGCATTGCGCTGCTGCACAAGTCGCCGGTAATTTCTCCAGCATCCCAGATATGAATGTTCCACGTGGAACATCGCCCAGTCTACAAACCGCCTTTTTACGCCGGCACCACCGTCGACAAGCAAAAAACTATCTGAATTTAGAACCTGTATTGGCATCAGGGGCGCGACATCTTTCCAACCAGTCTGAGACTCTGAGTTCAATCGTAGAGTAGGCGTAGTCGACAAGTCTCGCTGCAAACCAATACGATCACCTGAAAAGAGTTCTGCAAAAACCAAAAACCGATCCTGACCATCGGCTAACAGCGGGTCGCTTCTTGCTGTTCTGAACGATTTGCCTACGCTCAATACATGAATCGCCTCCAGGAAACTTGTCTTCCCGCTCCCGTTGTCACCAACAAGAAGATTAACCTTTGGTTGAAGCTCAAGATCAATATTCTTCAGGTTCCTGAAATTATCGATCTTGATTCGTTTAAGCGCAGACATTGGGACTGAGCATCAGCACAGCAATGGGGACTTTTTGATACTTATCATCAAAGCCGCATCGGCATAACAACGTAAACCGCATCCGACGCAGACACCGCTTCAACCAAGGCGCTGCTGTTTGAGTCAGAAAGAGTGAACCTCACCTTGTCACTATCAAGGACATTTAACACATCCATTAAGTAGCTGACGTTAAATCCAATTTCCAGAGGCTCGCCTTGGTAATCAACGGATATCTGATCCTCTGCCTCTTCTTGCTCGGGGTTGTTGGCCACCACCTTGAGCTCATCAGTCGCCAGTATTAAATGTACACCGCGGTACTTTTCATTCGACAGGATGGAGGCACGACCAAAAGCAACCTTCAGGCTATTTTTTTCTCCGATAACAAATTTATTGCCGCCTCTCGGAAGCACCCTCTGGTAGTCAGGAAACTTGCCATCTACAAGCTTGGACGTAAATGTAAAGTCTTCAAGCTTTGCCCGTATATGACCCGCACAAAAGACCAGCGACAAGGAACCATCGCCCGGCTCCGCCAATAATCGAGATAATTCCAGAACGCCCTTACGAGGAACAATAACCTGCAAAGTCTCAGAGACTCCGGTCTCAATCCCGGAGGTATGCATCGCTAATCGATGGCCATCAGTCGCAACGACTCTGAACCATGACTTACCAACTTCAAACAACATTCCATTTAGATAATACCGCACGTCTTGCTGCGCCATCGCAAAGGCACAAGAATCAATAAGTTTCTTCAGCTCTGTTCGATTGATCTGCAACTCATGAGTACCTGCCTCATCAACGGTGACAGGAAAGTCTGTTGCTGGCAGCGTAGCCAGGGTAAAACGGCTGCGACCAGACTTAATCAGACACTTTCCATCTTCAACAGACAAAGAGAGGACAGACCCGTCAGCAAGAGACTTGCATATGTCCATCAGTTTTCGCCCTGGTACTGTTATCTCACCCGGAAAGGATCCCCCGTTAACTCTAACTCTACCAAGCAACTCAACTTCAAGGTCGGTGCCTGTAATTTCCAGAAAGTCGTCTTTCAGGCTCAGCAGCACATTGGCAAGCACCGGCAAGGTATGCCTGCGCTCCACCACACCTGACGCCAACTGCAGAGGTTTTAAAATAGCATCTCTGGAAATAGAAAATTGCATGATTCGATCTCGAATAATTTCTTATCTGTATTTAAAAAACCGTTGTTAAACCCGGTTACCGGAATAGGCTGCCAGCTTTTGCATGCTTTAACGATCAGGTAGCTAATGCTCTCAGGAGATTATTATAGTCTTCAGCCAAATCCTGAGAACTACCCCTGAGCTTTTTAATCTGCTTACACGCATGTAATACCGTTGTGTGGTCACGACCACCAAAGGCATCGCCAATTTCAGGTAAGCTGTGATTTGTCAACTCCTTGGCCAATGACATCGCAACCTGACGAGGCCTTGCAACAGATCTGTTTCTACGCTTGGAGAGCATATCAGCCATCTTGATCTTATAATACTCTGCAACGGTTCTCTGTATGTTATCTATAGAAACCAGTTTTTCATGCAGGGCAAACAGATCGCGTAAAGCCTCCCTTACCAATTCAAGGTCAATCCGGCGGCCAACAAAGTTTGCGTGAATGATGACCTTCTTGAGCGCACCTTCCAGTTCTCTCACGTGAGAGCGCAGCCTCTGTGCGATAAACATAGCAGCGTCACCGGGCAACTCTATGTTGCTTTGAGCTGCCTTATTGATAAGGATCGCTGCGCGGGTTTCCAGCTCAGGTGGCTCAACAGCAACACTGAGACCCCAGCCGAATCTCGACTTCAGCCTCTCCTCTAATCCATTGATTTCTTTGTGATATTTATCGCTGGTAAGAATGATTTGTTGCCCGCCTTCAAGCAGGGCATTAAACGTATGGAAAAACTCTTCTTGCGAACGCTCTTTTCCGGCAAAAAACTGAATGTCATCAATCAACAAGGCATCAACTGAGCGATAGTATCTTTTAAACTCGTTGATCGCGTTTAACTGAAGAGCCGTCACCATGGTTGCAACAAAAGTTTCAGAGTGCAGGTAAACAACTCTTGCGTTAGGTTTTCTCGCAAGCATGTGATTACCAATTGCATGCATCAAGTGCGTTTTACCAAGCCCCACACCACCATAAATAAACAACGGGTTGTACGCGCCGCCCGGATTATCGGCAACCTGGATGGCTGCGGCTCTGGCTAACTGGTTAGACTTACCCTCGATAAAATTCCCAAACGTGTTCTCGGGATTAAGTGAACCTTTGTGGCGCAACTTACCTTCGATAATCAGCTCCATGCTTTTTGCGCCACTCCCGCGCCTGGTTGACGCGGTAACGCTTTGTAGCTGAGCTTCCGCATTATCGATAGACTTTGATTCGGTCTCTGATAATGTGCGAAGTGAATTTAAAACCTCGCCATCCAGTCTTTTTGCACTCAAATTCTGTTCAGCTTTATCAAATGAACGACGAGACTCAGCATCAGTGACCGAGTTCACAGCACTTGGAATGCTTACCGCAAGCCGTTGCACAGATTGCCTTTTACCAACCTCAAGGAAAACGTCAAAAATCTCTCCGCCCGATTGGCGTTGAATGAGCTCACAAATTCTTGAATAGAATTTATCTTTAACCCAATCCTGGACGAATCTGTTGGGAGCGAACAAGGTTAATCCTTCGGCTGAAAACTCAGCCTCCAGCGGTCTTATCCACGTATTAAACTGTTGAGAAGGAAGTTCTTCCTTCAGGTGTTCTACACACCGCTGCCAATTTGCCAAAAGCACGACTTTACACTGCCCTGTAGTCTTTTATTTTTAAGACGAACTTGAATGAATGAACACGAATGATAGCGTGCAGGATTAGACTTATCCACACCAAGACACATATTTTTATGGCGATTTTCTATGATGATTTTTATAAATATTTTAATTGGTTAGCGTAGTTATACACATTTTTTCCGATCAATTATGCTTAGAAATTCTGGCAAATTCACGCTGCCATAAACATAACAAGCTGTGGATAACTTGTGACTAAACTGGTATAAGCGATACGTAACTAACCGCCAATGAATTGAGAGATAACCCGCCTAAAAGGCTTTGTGAATCCTTGCATAAGAGGCTCAAACCATCTAAAATTCGCGCTCTTTAAATTTTCTGACAAAGTGGCCAGCCAACAAGCACAGTCGTTTTTTTTTAGATTTTCAGACCCATTTTATTTGATTCTCTTTGGACAGTTATTATGAAAAGAACCTTCCAGCCAAGCTTGATCAAGCGCGCGCGAACTCATGGATTCCGTGCTCGCATGGCGACCCGCGGTGGTCGTTTGGTAATCAAGCGTCGTCGCGCACGTGGTCGCGCCAAGCTGACAGCCTGATAGTTCCAACAAGTCGCCAGTGGCCGATCAAAGTTTTGGCCGGAAACTGCGGCTACTGACTGCCTCTGATTACAAGGCAGTTTTTGGCAAGGCCGAATTCAAAGTATCCTGTCCCCAATTGCTGATTCTTGCCATCAAAAGTGGTTATGAGAATCCGCGGTTGGGTTTAGTTATTGCAAAAAAACATATTCGACTGGCTGTTGAGCGTAATCGCGTAAAACGGCTGATTCGCGAGTCGTTTCGCAAACATCGGCAATTGCTCATTGAAATGGATATCGTTATTCTGGCTCGGTCCGGGGCAGATAAGCTGGACAACAAAGACTTCGTCACGTTGTTAGAAAAACTGTGGCAAGATCTGATGCGACGACAAAAGCGCCTGAGTGCTAGATAACTGGTAAGCCACTATGCTCGCCAAGATTGCAATCAAAATAATCTACGTATACCAGCTTACGCTAAGTCTGTTGATTGGGAATCAATGTCGCTTTTTTCCCTCTTGCTCGCACTATACTCAAGAAGCTATTGAGCTTCATGGTGTAGTGAAGGGCTGTTGTCTTGGAGGAAAACGAATTCTTCGTTGTCATCCGTGGCATGAAGGAGGATTCGATCCGGTCCCGGGTAGTCAAATCCACTCAGACGTAGACACGTCGTTAAACCAAAAGTAGTAATTGCACATGGACTATTTCAAGTACTCAATTCTGGCCGGACTGGCTGTTGTTAGTTATCTGTTATTGCTGGCATGGCAGGAAGATTATCCTGCCGTAGCTCCGGTAACTGTGAATGAGTCTGTTTCTTCTGCTGAGCAACCCAGCGATATTCCTGTTTCAATTCCATCTCAAGTCTCGGTTCAGGATATCCCGGTCGTAAACGCCTCAAGTCCCGTTATCACGGATTCACCGGGCTCAACCGCCAACACACTGATCACAGTGCAAACAGATGTGCTGAATGTGACGATTGATCGCCTCGGTGGTGACATCGTTTATGTTTCTTTGCCTGAGCATCTGACTCGACTCGATAGCCCGGATGAGCCATTCGTTTTGCTTGAAAACACTGGCAACCGAACATATGTTGCGCAGAGTGGGTTAATTGGTGCCAATGGTATTGATGGTACACAGCGGCCATTGTATTCAGCAACTGCTACTTCGTATGAGTTAACCGACGGTCAGGATAACCTGGTGGTTGATCTCAGTTATGTAGATGCCTCTGGCGTCCAAATAATCAAGCGCTTTAGTTTTCAACGCAGCGACTATCTTATCAACATCAGTTTTAACGTTAACAACACCAGTGGTGCTCCGTGGAGTGCTAATTTATTCGGCCAGATCAAGCGTGGAACCTACGCTGACCCTACTCAGGCCAGCGGTTTCGGAATGGCGAGCTTTCTTGGCTTTTCAACCACGTCTCCAAACGACAATTATAAAAAAATCCCTTTCACTGATATCAACGAAACCTCTCGTTCGCATGATATCGATGGTGGTTGGGTTGCACTGAGTCAACACTATTTTATTTCTGTTTTTGTGCCTCCTTCGGAGTCCAGAAACTCATTTTCTTTCAGGCGTAACAACCTGAACGAGTACATAGGCGGTTTCACAACGTCTGCCTTTACCGTTGAGCCCGGAAGTACAGGGTCGCAAGAAATAGGTTTTTATGCAGGACCCAAAGACCAGTACCAACTTGGAGAAATAGCACCCTGGTTGGACAGAACCATCGACTATGGTTGGTTGTGGTTTGTTGCTTCACCAATTTATTGGTTGTTAACACAGATCAACAGCGTTGTTGATAATTTTGGCTGGTCTATTCTAATCCTGACCGTCATTGTAAAAGCTGTGTTTTTCAAGCTATCTGCAACCAGCTACCGCTCTATGGCAAACATGCGTCGTGTTATGCCTAAAATGAATCAGCTCAAAGAGCGATATGGCGACGACAAAATGAAGCTTCAGAAAGCAACAATGGAGCTGTACAAAAAGGAAAAGATAAATCCGTTTGGCGGTTGTTTGCCAATGCTTGTTCAAATGCCTGTGTTTATTGCTCTTTATTGGGTACTGCTGGAAGGCGTAGAGTTACGTCATGCACCTTGGCTGCTCTGGATCGATGATTTGTCCGTTATGGATCCGTATTTTGTGCTGCCATTGCTCATGGGAGCTTCCATGTATGTTCAGTTCATGCTGAACCCTGTGCCACAAGACCCAATGCAAGCCAAAATCATGAAGTTTATGCCTGTAGTAATGACGGTATTCTTCTTGTGGTTCCCCGCTGGTTTGGTTTTGTATTGGCTCGCTAACAGTGTGCTGGGTATCGCTCAGCAGTGGTACATCACGCGCAACATTGACGCTGAGTACGAGGCCAAGGAAGCTGCAAAAAGCTGATCTCCACTATGTCAATATCAACGCTGTCAGCATCCGATTCGGATACGATTTGCGCGATTACCACGCCGCCTGGCCGCAGCGGCGTGGGTATAATCAGAGTATCCGGTCCTGCTGTCGTACGAATAGCCAACCAATTACTTCACTTTGACCCCAAACCTCGCTTCGCACATTACTGTCCTTTTTTTGAATCCGCTGAACATGTATTGGATCAAGGAATAGCCTTGTTTTTCCAGGGTCCAAATTCATTCACAGGTGAGGATGTACTCGAATTACAAGGACACGGAGGATATTTTGTACTTGATAACCTCCTTCAAACGGTCATGGCTGCTGGTGCCAGGCTTGCAATACCCGGTGAATTCACCGAGCGAGCGTTCCTCAATAACAAAATTGATCTGACACAGGCTGAAGCGATTGCTGACCTTATTGACAGTGGGTCCCGTGAGGCGGCCCGCAGTGCGATGAGAACACTTCAAGGCGAATTCTCGCGGCTCATTGAAAGGCTTGCTGAATCAATCGTTCATCTCAGGGTATATCTGGAGGCCGCAATTGATTTCACCGAAGAAGAGATCGATTTCCTCAGCGAAGGCCGGATATCAGACAAGATAAAAGACGTCATTAATCAACTTGATGACGTCTTGGCTCAGGCAAGGCAGGGTGCTTTGATCCGCGAGGGAATGTCAGTTGTAATCGCCGGAAAACCCAACGCCGGAAAATCCAGTCTTTTAAATGCACTAGCAGGAAAAGACTCCGCGATTGTTACGGATATCGCAGGCACCACGCGGGATTTGCTGAGTGAACAGATTAACCTGGACGGTATGCCTTTACATGTTACTGATACAGCAGGGTTGCGTGACAGTGATGATATTGTGGAACAAGAAGGCATTCGCCGCGCCTTGTCTGCGGTAAAGGCTGCTGATCGTATTTTGTTAATGATTGATTCGACTAAAGAGACCGTTGACCAGCATAACTTAAAAGCCTATCTCTCCAATCCCGGTTTTGGTGAACTAGCTCACAATATAGATGTTTCAAGAGTCACCATTATTCAAAATAAGGCAGATCTGATCGGGGCTGAAGTGTCATTCATAGCATCCGCCAAACCTTCAGAACCTGCCGTCATCAAACTCTCCGCCAAACATAAGTCCGGTATTGGATTGTTAACACAGCACCTGAAAGACTGTATGGGGTTTCAGGCAACACGGGAGGGCGGCTTCATCGCCAGGCGACGTCATCTTGATGCTTTGTCCAAGGCCAGACAATGTTTGTTGCAGGCTTCATTTCAATTGGATCAACATGGGGCGGCTGAGCTGGTAGCGGAAGATTTGCGTCATGCACACCAATATTTAGGCGAGATAACAGGACAGTTTTCCACAGATGAACTTTTGGGCAGAATTTTTTCCAGCTTTTGTATCGGAAAATAGCTGTGTTTAATATGATCAAAAACTGTGCATAAACACCTCCAATCTGTGCATAACTTTGCCTAACAAAAACACAATAATTACCGCTGTGGGCAACTATGACTTCTGCACACAGCCTGCACGCAGCTTGAAAGCAGTTTTGCAAGAGCTTTTACACGACTTTATACATGTTATAACTATATGTTTTTGTTTATAAAAATTAAGTTCTCTACAGAAAACCTGTTAACCATTAGCAATAACATCATTAAGTCTTTATCTTTATTTAAATAAAAATATTAATTAATTAATTAACTATTTCAATTCTTTGGACTTGTGGATATTTTCCATATTTGTGCTTCAAATTTAACACTCTGCGCTTATACTTGTGCACCTTTCAAAGTCTGATTAATTCTTAAGAAGTTCTGCTATGGACTACGCCAAACGTTACGACGTTATTATTGTTGGAGGTGGACATGCTGGCACCGAGGCTGCTCTGGCCGCCGCGCGTATGGGCGTAAAAACCCTGCTGCTGACACACAACATTGAAACTCTGGGTCAGATGTCCTGTAATCCTGCTATTGGCGGCATTGGAAAGAGCCATCTGGTCAGAGAAATCGACGCGCTTGGTGGCGCCATGGCCAAAGCTGCAGATCTTGCAGGTATACAATTTAGAATTCTAAACAGCAGTAAAGGCCCTGCTGTCAGAGCAACAAGGGCTCAGGCAGACAGAATTTTGTATAAGGCTGCTATTCGTAACATATTGGAAAACCAGAATAATCTGGATATTTTTCAACAAGCAGCTGACGATCTCATAATTGAACAAGACAGCGTTGCTGGTGTAATCACGCAAATGGGAGTGCGTTTTTTTGCGTCCAGAGTTGTTTTAACCACAGGCACGTTCCTGGGCGGAAAAATACACATCGGTCTTGAGAATTCTGCCGGAGGCAGGGCAGGTGATCCACCATCAATAAAACTTGCTCAACGCTTGCGTGAGTTGCCTTTCAATGTGGGACGTCTAAAAACCGGGACGCCACCTCGCATTGATGCGCGCTCTGTAGATTTTTCAGTCATGCAGGAACAGTTGGGTGATACCCCGCTTCCAGTAATGTCCTTCCTTGGGAAAGTAGAAGATCACCCACGCCAAGTGCCATGTTACATCACCAGCACCAATGAAAAAGTACATGAAATCATCAGGGGTGGATTGGATAGATCGCCCATGTACACCGGGGTTATCGAAGGGTTGGGCCCACGATATTGCCCATCTATTGAAGACAAAGTAATGCGTTTCGCCGACAAGAATTCACATCAGATTTTTGTAGAACCAGAAGGCTTAACAACTCACGAACTTTATCCGAATGGAATATCTACAAGCTTACCGTTTGATGTTCAGATTGAATTGGTTCGTCAGATCAAAGGTTTTGAAAACGCACATATCACACGTCCAGGTTACGCCATCGAGTATGATTTCTTTGATCCCCGCGAATTGCATTACTCGCTGGAAACACGATTTATCAAAGGCTTGTATTTTGCGGGTCAGATAAATGGCACTACCGGTTACGAAGAGGCTGCTGCACAAGGACTTCTTGCTGGCATAAATGCAGCACTCGCAGCCAAAGAACTTGAAAGCTGGTGTCCACGTCGTGATCAGGCCTACATCGGTGTGCTGGTTGATGACCTCATCAGTCTTGGAACCAATGAACCGTATCGAATGTTTACCAGTCGTGCTGAATATCGATTGTTATTGAGGGAAGATAACGCCGATATTCGTTTGACCAGCCTGGGTCGAGACATGGGTCTGGTTGACGATCACCGATGGGATGTTTTTTGCAGAAAACAGGAAAGCATCTCTACAGAACTTCAACGCATCAAAACGACCTGGGTACAGCCCGGTACTGATCGTGCTGAGGCAATGAATCCGTTATTGGACAAGCCTGTTACCCGTGAATACAGTCTTGCTGATCTGTTGTCGCGACCTAATGTGAACTACCTGCAAATGGAGGCTGCTTTGAAAGGTACCTCCGGCGAACTGCCTGAAATAGATCCGCTTGTTTCTGAACAGATTGAGATTCAACTTAAGTATCAGGGGTATATCAACCGTCAGGAAGAAGATATACAAAAGCTGAAACGTCAGGAAAATACGGCATTGCCAGAGGATTTTGATTATCAGCACATCGACGGGCTGTCCAACGAGTTAAAGCAGAAATTGATGAAGGCCAGGCCTGTGTCAATAGCAAAAGCCTCCAGAATTCCCGGTATTACACCTGCTGCAGTTTCTTTGTTATTGATTTATCTAAAAAAACATCAAGCTGTGCGGGAACAGAAAACAGCCTGATATGTCAGAAACACAACTGAATGTCTCAAGGTTTTTGCCAGACTTGGCTCAGGGCGCTGCCAAACTCGGTGCAGATTTAACAGAGCAGCAAAGTCTGCTCTTGCTGCAGTTTTTGGCACTTCTGCACAAGTGGAATAAATCGTTTAATCTGACCGCGGTACGGGATCCGAAAGAGATGTTAAGCAGGCATCTGATGGACAGCTTGAGTATGCTGCCCGTACTCAGGAATCAACGGTTAAAGACACAATCAAACGCGTTTACAGTCCTTGATGTTGGCACCGGCCCCGGCTTGCCCGGAATCCCTCTGGCGATCTGCATGCTAGATACTAATTTTGTATTGTTGGATAGTAACGGTAAAAAGACGCGCTTTGTGTTTCAGGCCTGTGTAGAACTGGGTTTAAAAAACGTTGAGGTACAGACCACTCGTATCGAAAACTACCAAAGTGTTAATCAAGTTGATATTGTCATAAGCCGGGCATTTGCCTCACTTAAAGATTTTGTTAAAGGCTGCCATGCTGTTGCAGGTCCGAATACCCGACTAATAGCGATGAAGGGATTGTATCCGAGCGAGGAAATCGCTGATCTTCCGTCATTCTGGAGGGTCGTCGATTCGCAGAAAATCGATGTTCCCGGGTCAGAAGGTGCAAGACATTTCATAGAATTGGCAAAAAAAAGCTGAAAAAACGTACGCAAAGCTGACAAGAAATAGCTCAGGTGGATCAGGTGACACGAATTATCGCGATAGCCAATCAGAAAGGAGGAGTCGGTAAAACCACGACGTCTGTCAATCTGGTTGCTTCACTGCAGGCAACCAAACGGCGCATTCTGTTGGTCGATATGGATCCACAAGGGAATGCCACCATGGGCAGTGGCATAGACAAAAGCGAATTAAACTTCTCTGTCTATGACGTGCTGATGGGCGAATGCAGCTTTGATGATGCGAAAGCAACAGCACACGAAGCCGGATTTGACATGTTGCCCGCCAACGGTGACCTGGTAGCGGCAGAAATTGAATTACTTGATGTACAAAATCGCGAGAGAGTATTAAAGAATATTCTGGCGTCGATTGCTGACAGATATGACTTTATTGTGATTGATTGCCCCCCATCGCTAAACTTGCTCACCCTCAATGCACTTGTTGCGGCTCAAGGGGTGATCATACCGATGCAATGTGAATATTACGCACTTGAAGGTTTATCTGCGTTGGTTGATACCATTTCAGCCGTGAGTGCCACGCATAATCCTCAACTGAAAATAGAAGGGATATTGCGCACCATGTATGATCCGCGTAATAAACTTACCGTTGAGGTCTCAAGCCAGTTATTTAATCATTTTGGTGACCGGGTATATCGCACGGTGGTGCCCAGAAATGTCAGATTGGCAGAAGCACCGAGTTATGGATTGCCGGTATTGCAATACGACAGGCAATCTCGGGGCGCCTTAGCTTATCTGGCGTTGGCTGGAGAGATGATCAGACGTCAGGAACAGCGCACAGGCGCATAACATCAGCTTAAAACAAGGCAACACCATGTCAGGAAAGAAAAAACTGGGACGCGGTCTGGACATACTCCTTGGCGGGATAGCTGCTAAAGCGACAGCGGCTGAGGCGTTGGCATCTGCACAAACGTCGATTTCAGGATTGGTGGATAGCGAGTTACGCCATATCCCGATAGATCTGATTCAGCGTGGTAAATACCAGCCGCGCACGGATATGCATGAGGAAGCGCTTCAGGAGCTCGCAGATTCCATCAAAGTTCAGGGCGTGATGCAGCCGATCGTAGTCCGGCCTCTTGAGGGTGGCGATCGTTTTGAAATTATCGCAGGAGAGCGGCGATGGAGAGCAACGCAAATTGCTGGGCTTGATACGATCCCGGCGGTTATACGACTCGTTGGTGATGAATCTGCTATCGCGATGGCGCTGATAGAAAACATTCAGCGAGAAAACCTAAACCCCATTGAAGAAGCCATGGCGCTCAAGCGCCTTCAGGAAGAATTCAGCCTGACACAACAGGAAGTCGCTGAAGCAGTTGGCAAATCCAGAACAACAGTCACTAACTTGCTCAGGCTGATGTCATTGAATCATGACGTCAGAGTCATGCTGGAACGTGGCGACATTGAAATGGGGCACGCCAAAGCATTGCTTGGCCTGCAGCCAGAACTACAAAGTGACGCATCAAAAGCTGTAGCAGGCAAGGGCTTGTCGGTCAGACAGACAGAGGCCTTGGTTCGCAAACTGCTAGAGAACAAACCCCTGCAACAACAGAAACCTGCGCGCGAAGATCCGGATATTGTCAGACTGCAGGAGTCACTGTCAGAGCGAATAGGTGCCAAAGTTGAGATACAGCATACTAACAAAGGCTCGGGTAAGCTCATGCTCCGGTATAACAGTCTGGATGAATTAGATGGAATACTTGCTCATATCAAGTGATGTGAACGAATTATCAAGTTGATCGGCTGCTATTTAATCCATATAATGCCTGACTGGAAAAAGGGAACGGAAGCCAAAAACAAGAGAGCTTTTGACGACAAATCAAACCGATGTCAGCGATCAAAGCTCCCCCCATATACAAAATTGCTGCCTATCAGTTGATTTTAATAGTGGCTGCATCATCAGCCCTGTTAATACTGTCAGGCCGGGTCAGCGCGTATTCTCTGCTGATCGGTGGTTTGCTGTCAGCTTTGCCCGGCGCGTTGTTTGCAAGTCGTGTGTTTAAATACCGGGGCGCCAGGGCGGCACACAAAATAGTTAAAGAGTTATACACCGGACAGGCATTAAAGCTGGTGTTAATGAGTGCGGGCTTCGCACTGAGTTTTTATTACGTTAAACCGTTGAATGTTGTAGCTTTGTTTTCAGGATTTATTCTGGTTCATATAACAGGGCTCATCGTACTTGCCCGCATAACACGCGGATGAAAGTGACAGACGATAAATTTGGCAACCTTAATAGAACGAATTGACTCATGGCAGACGCAAATTCTCCTCTTTATGAAACGGCCACCGATTACGTCAGACACCACCTGGGGTTTCTGAAGTTCGGTCAACGACCTGACGGCAGTTGGGGTCTTGCACACTCGCAAGAAGAAGCAGCTCAGATGGGCTTCTGGGCTTTCCATGTAGACTCCATGCTGATGTCGCTGTTGCTGGGAGTCATTTCTATGGGCATCTTTTTCACGGTCAGCCGTAAAGCAACCAGTGGTGTCCCGGGCCCGTTACAAAATTTCTGTGAAGCCATCATCGAGATGGTTCAGACCAACATCAAGCAAAGCTTTTTTGCGAAAAGCGACCTGATCGGTCCTCTGTCCCTGACGATCTTCTGCTGGATTTTCATGATGAACCTCATGGATCTGGTTCCTGTAGACTGGATTCCGCTCTTGGCTCAAACCGTTGCTGGTGACCCGCACCTTTACTTCAAAGCTGTGCCGACCACAGACTTGAACATTACCTTGGGTTTTGCGGTCAGCGTGTTTTTCCTGATCATTTTTTACAGTATTAAAGTCAAAGGGCTTGGTGGGTTTTTGGGCGAGTTTGCCTTCCACCCCTTTGGAAAGTGGGCAATGCCCTTCAACCTGATTCTGGAATTGCCGGGTTTTCTGGCGAAGCCGGTTTCGCTGGCACTGCGTCTCTACGGCAACATGTTTGCCGGAGAGGTGATATTCCTAGTGATAGCGCTGATTGGTTACATCCAGTTGCCACTGCATTTTGCGTGGGCAGTATTCCACATTCTGATCATTACGCTTCAGGCGTATCTGTTCATGATGTTGACTATTGTTTACCTGAATCAGGCGCACACAGTGCCGCATGAGGCTCATTAACCGTTAACCCTTAATTGTTCGACCTTTTGTAAATCTTGGAGATAAACATGGAAACTATTCAGGCTTTTTCTTTGATCGCTGCTGCCATCATTTTTGGTACCTGTGGTGCAGGCACTGCGATTGGATTCGGTAATCTGGGTGGCAAACTGATCGAAAGCTCAGCTCGTCAGCCAGAACTTGCACCGAAACTGCAAACCCAGTTCTTTATGGTAGCTGCGTTCGTGGACGTTATCTCCATCATTGGTGTGGGTATGTCGTTCCTGTTTATTTTCGCAAACCCTTTCGTCGGCTAACTCGAGGCGCCTGATCCTGTTATCGGGCCAAGCGAAAAACCCAACGCAGAGGTGTAATTATGGATTTAAATGCAACCATAATCGGTCAATCGATTGCATTCTTCATATTCGTCTGGTTCTGCATGAAGTACGTATTTCCGCCAGTGAACGCAATACTGGAAGAAAGACAGAAAAAAATTGCAGATGGACTTGAAGCGGCAGACCGTGCGCAACGCGATTTGAATCTTGCCCAGAACAAAGCGGCAGATGAACTTCGTGAAGCTAAAGTTAAAAGCGCAGAAATCATTGAGCTGGCCAATAAACGCGCCAGCCAGATTGTTGATGATGCCAAGGAAAAAGCCAGGGAAGAAGGACTGCGCCTGATTAATGGTGCAAAAGCAGAAATCGATATGGAGATTCAACGCGCTCGTGAGATTCTGCGTGCGCAGGTTGCTGCTATTGCAATAGCCGGCGCTGAGAAAATCCTTGAGACATCCATTGATCAGGCAGCGAACGAAGAGCTGGTGAAAAAACTCGCTTCTGAGTTATAGGCAAACACACGATGGCAGAGTCAATCACTTTAGCGCGGCCTTACGCAAACGCAGCTTTTGAAGTCGCTGCGGCAGATAACGCCCTGGCTCAATGGTCACAGATGCTGAAAACGCTTGCTGTTGTTACATCGCAAGCGAAAATCAGTGAGCTGTTGAAAAGCCCGGCCCTGACTGCTGAAAAGCAGTCTGACGCAGTGCTGTTAATTTGCGGGGACTCAGTCTCCAGTAAAGGCAGCAACATGGTGAGGTTGCTGGCGGAGAATCGCCGGCTTGCCCTGCTTCCTCAGATATCAGAACTTTTTGACATGCTGAAAGACGCGCGCGAAAAGAGCATCGACGTTGAAGTTTCCACGGCGTATGCACTCAGTGATGCGGTGGTAGCAAGTTTGACCGCTGCACTGGAAAAGCGTCTGGACCGCACAGTCAAGCTGCACAGTAAAGTAAACAAGCAGCTGATCGGGGGCGTAGTCATTCGAGCAGGAGATACTGTCATCGACAATTCTGTTCGTGGAAAACTGAACAAATTAGCCGAATCATTGAGTTCCTAGACCATCTGGGAATGAGGTAAAAAGCATGCAACAACTGAATCCGTCAGAAATCAGTGAAATTATCAAGCAGAGAATCGACAGTCTCGACGTGTCTGTGCAGGCAAAAAACGAAGGTACTATCGTCAGCGTATCTGACGGTATCGTTCGTATCCATGGCCTTGCCGATGTTATGTACGGTGAGATGATCGAGTTTGAAGGTGGTCTTTTTGGTATGGCACTTAACTTGGAGCGCGACTCCGTAGGTGCTGTAGTTTTGGGCGATTACAAAGGTCTGGCAGAAGGCCAGTCTTGCCGTTGTACCAGCCGTATTCTTGAAGTTCCGGTTGGCCCGGAACTGGAAGGCCGTGTTATCGACGCCTTGGGTAACCCAATCGACGGTAAGGGTGCCATCAACGCAAAACTGACCTCGCCGGTTGAGAAAGTTGCTCCAGGTGTAATTGCACGAAAATCAGTTGATCAGCCAGTACAGACTGGTCTGAAAGCAATTGATGCGATGGTGCCAATTGGTCGTGGCCAGCGAGAGTTGATCATCGGAGACCGTCAGGTTGGTAAAACAGCTGTCGCTATCGACGCCATCATCAACCAGAAAGGCAAAGGCGTTAAGTGCGTTTACGTAGCGATTGGACAGAAGCAATCTTCTATCGCCAACGTGGTAAGCAAGCTGGAAGAGCACGGCGCAATGGAGTACACCATTGTTGTTGCGGCGAGCGCATCAGACCCAGCATCCATGCAATATCTGGCACCGTACTCAGGTTGCTCAATGGGTGAGTACTACCGCGACCGTGGTCAGGACGCCCTGATCATTTATGACGACCTGACCAAACAAGCTTGGGCATACCGTCAGATTTCTCTGCTGCTGCGTCGCCCGCCGGGCCGCGAAGCGTATCCAGGAGACGTATTCTATTTGCACTCACGTCTGTTGGAGCGTGCATCACGCGTGAGCGCTGATTATGTAGAGCAGTTCACCAATGGCGAAGTAAAAGGCAAGACAGGTTCATTAACAGCCCTGCCGATTATTGAAACACAAGCAGGTGACGTGTCTGCATTCGTTCCAACAAACGTGATTTCAATTACTGACGGTCAGATATTCCTTGAGACCAACCTGTTCAATGCCGGCATCCGTCCTGCGATCAACGCGGGTCTGTCGGTGTCTCGGGTCGGTGGTGCTGCTCAAACTAAATTGATCAAGAAGCTCGGCGGTGGTATCCGTATCGCCCTGGCTCAGTATCGTGAACTTGCAGCATTTGCTCAGTTTGCATCTGATCTGGATGAGGCCACACGTGCTCAGCTTGAACATGGTCAGCGTGTGACCGAGCTGATGAAGCAAGGTCAGTACTCGCCGATGTCAGTTGCGGAGATGGGTCTGGTTCTGTTTGCTGCCAACGAAGGCTTCCTGAAAGATGTGGAGCTGACCAAGGTCGTTGCATTTGAGAAGGCGCTGCTGTCGTACGCCAAGAGCCAGAACGCTGAGCTGCTGGCCAGCGTTAACGCCAAGCCGGACTACAATGATGATATCGCTTCGAAGTTCAAAGCGTTGATTCAACAGTTCAAAGCAACACAAACCTGGTAAAACCCAGACCTGGCAATTTTTGGTAGGCGGTGAATTATGGCTGGTGGCAAAGAGATTAGGGGCAAGATCTCCAGCATCAATAACACGCGGAAAATAACCAGTGCCATGGAAATGGTATCCGCGTCAAAGATGCGTAAATCTCAGGAGCGTATGGCGCTGGGTAAACCGTACGCCACGCACATCCGAAATGTAATAGGACATGTGGCGAACGCACATCCGGAATATCGCCACGTGTATTTCTCGACACGCGAAGTTAAGCGAGTTGCATATATCATTGTCTCTTCAGACCGTGGGTTGTGTGGCGGTCTGAATATCAATGCTTTCAAAACGGCAGTAAAAGAAATAGCAGCTTGGCGTAAGCAAGACGTTAGCGTCGAGTTTTGTGCCGTGGGTGCCAAAGCAGCTACATTCTTTAATAGCTACGGCGGAAAAGTAGTCGCGTCTATCAGAGGATTCGGTGATGCTCCTGAGCTAAATCAGGTGATCGGTGCTGTCAAAGTCATGTTGGACAAATTTACAGCGGGTGAAATTGATCGTTTGTATCTGGTTAACAATACATTTGTTAATACCATGACTCAAAAGCCAGTTGTATCCCAGCTACTGCCCTTGCAACCGTCTGAAGATAAATCGTTGAAGCATCATTGGGACTACCTCTATGAGCCGCAACCTGAGTCACTGCTGGATGGTTTGTTGAACCGATTTATTGAAACGCAGGTGTATCAGGGAGTCGTTGAAAACATCGCTTGTGAACAGGCGGCTCGAATGCTGGCGATGAAGAACGCAACAGACAATGCCGGTGAACTGATAGAAAAGCTAGGTCTGATTTACAACAAAGCGCGTCAGGCATCTATCACACAAGAGCTTTCAGAGATTGTTGGCGGTGCGGCCGCGGTTTAAGAGCTCACGGCAGATATTGAATTTAACCAGATTGAAGATCAGGAATACTAAAGAGGAACCGGACATGAGTAGCGGTCGTATCGTACAAATTATCGGTGCAGTAATCGACGTACAATTCCCGCGGGAAGAAGTACCTCGTGTATACAGTGCACTGTCCGTCGAAGGCGGTAAAATTACACTCGAAGTTCAGCAGCAGCTGGGTGACGGCGTTGTGCGAACCATCGCGATGGGAAGCACGGAAGGACTTCGTCGTGGACTGGTTGTGACCAACACCAATGCACCGGTTTCTGTTCCTGTGGGCAGAGAAACACTTGGCCGTATCATGGATGTTCTGGGTAACCCGATTGACGAACGTGGTCCGATCGGCGAAGAGGAGCGCATGCCAATTCACCGTAAAGCTCCGGCTTACGATGAGCTGTCAGCATCCAACGAACTGCTGGAAACCGGCATCAAGGTTATCGACCTGATCTGCCCGTTCGCCAAAGGTGGTAAAGTAGGTCTGTTCGGTGGTGCGGGTGTCGGTAAAACCGTCAACATGATGGAACTGATCAACAACATAGCAAAAGCACACAGTGGTCTGTCAGTATTCGCCGGTGTAGGTGAGCGTACCCGTGAAGGTAACGACTTCTATCACGAAATGGCGGAATCAGGCGTAATCAATCTGGAGAATCTGCCAGAGTCAAAAGTAGCGATGGTTTACGGCCAGATGAACGAGCCGCCAGGAAACCGTCTGCGTGTGGCTCTGACCGGTCTGGCCATGGCTGAAAAATTCCGTGACGAAGGCCGTGACGTACTGTTCTTCGTAGACAATATTTACCGTTACACACTGGCCGGTACCGAGGTATCAGCACTGCTTGGCCGTATGCCGTCAGCGGTAGGTTATCAGCCAACACTGGCGGAAGAGATGGGGGTACTGCAAGAGCGTATTACCTCCACCAAGACCGGTTCCATCACGTCAATCCAGGCGGTATACGTACCAGCGGACGACTTGACTGACCCGTCACCGGCAACCACCTTTGCTCACCTTGACGCGACGGTTGTATTGTCACGCTCCATTGCTGAATTGGGTATCTATCCTGCGATCGACCCGCTGGACTCGACGTCACGACAGCTCGATCCACTGGTAATTGGCCAGGATCACTACGACGTAGCACGTGGTGTGCAATCAGTACTGCAGCGTTATAAAGAACTGAAAGACATCATCGCGATTCTGGGTATGGACGAATTGTCAGAAGAAGACAAACAGATCGTAGCCCGCGCACGTAAGATTCAGCGTTTCCTGTCGCAGCCGTTCTTTGTTGCAGAAGTGTTTACCAATACGCCCGGCAAATACGTATCACTGAAAGATACGATTGCTGGTTTTAAAGGTATCCTGGCAGGTGATTACGATCATATTCCAGAGCAGGCCTTTAACATGGTTGGCACCATTGAAGAAGCTGTCGAAAAGGCAGCAAAACTCAAGTAAACCGCCGGACCAACGTGTAAACAGAGAGTATTGATATGGCAATGACAATGCAATGTGACATCGTAAGTGCCGAGAAGCAGATTTTCTCCGGCATGGTCGAAATGGTTGTTGCGACGGGCACGCTTGGCGACTTGGGTGTGGTCTACGGACACGCACCCTTGTTAACTGAGTTAATACCGGGTCCTGTGCGTTGTGTATTAAGTGGCGGTGCTGAAGAGCTTTACTACGTTTCTGGTGGGTATCTCGAAGTTCAAAGCACAACCGTGACCATACTCGCAGATACTGCACAACGAGCATCAGATATTGATGAGGCAGCAGCTCAGCAGGCCATTGAGGATGTGCAAAAAGCAATTGCCAATAAGGACGCGGAGTTCGAATATTCGCGCGCGGCGGTTCAACTGGCCGAAGCTGTTGCTCAGTTGCGCACGCTTAAACAACTGAGAAAGTAAAATTTTGTCAGTGAAATAGCTGTTAAAAAAGGGTAGCCTTAAAGCTGCCCTTTTTTTATGGCGCAACCATTAGGTTAACTTATGCACATCGAAGTTGTTGTATTAGCAGCGGGAAAAGGCACCCGCATGCACTCCGACATCCCCAAGGTTCTGCATCCATTGGCGGGAAAACCAATGCTTACGCATGTGCTGGATGCAGCACTGACGCTTGCGCCCGACAAACTCCACCTGGTCACCGGATTTCAATCTGATCTGGTCAAACAGCATTACGCCAACAGTTCTTTTGTTAACGCGCTTAACTGGGTTGAACAGTCACAGCAGCTTGGTACGGGCCATGCCGTGATGCAGGCGGCGCCCGCCATCGACAATGGAGCAATGGTGCTGGTGTTGTATGGAGATGTTCCGCTGATCAAACCCGAAACCTTGTCTGCACTACTTGCAAAAGCTGCGCAGTCGGGGTTTGCTGTTTTAACATTGGTGACTGATAAAACGGCGGGTCTCGGGCGCATAATACGCAACAAAAACCAGCAGATTATCGCCATTATTGAAGAAAAAGATTCCAATCACGAGCAGCTTGCAATCAATGAAGTTAATACAGGAATCATGGCGTTTAAAGCTGATCTTTTGAAGACTTGGTTGGGTCAGCTGAATACCCACAATGCGCAAGGTGAATATTACCTGACAGATACCGTCGCAATTGCTTATGCAGAGGGTATCGAAGTCTGCAATACACAAACCTTAGACAATAACGAAGTACAAGGGGTTAATGATCGCTTGCAGCTTACTGAGCTCGAGCGCAGCTATCAGTTGGGACGAGCACGCGAACTGGCAAAGAGCGGAGTAACCATCGTAGATACTGCACGACTGGACATCCGCGGAGATTTGCAGACAGGTCGCGATATCAGTCTCGACATCAACGTTATTTTTGAAGGCACAAACACGATTGGCAATCGTGTGACAATTGGCCCCAACGTGGTGCTGATCAACTGCGAGATCGGTGACGATTGCGAAATTCTTGCCAATAGTCATCTTGAAAACGTTGTAGTACAAAACCAATGTACAGTTGGACCGTTTGCACGACTGAGACCTGGCACCATACTAAAAACCGGAGCAAAAATTGGCAATTTTGTTGAAACCAAAAAAGCAATTGTTGGCACAGGCAGTAAAATTAATCACCTGAGTTATGTGGGTGACGCGGAACTTGGGGCTCAGGTCAATATTGGTGCCGGCACCATCACCTGTAATTATGACGGCGTTAACAAATTCAAAACCACGATCAAAGATGGTGTTTTTGTGGGTTCCAATACAGCGCTGGTTGCACCCGTCACTCTGGGTGTGAATGCAACCATTGGCGCAGGCTCGGTTATCACATCCGACGTGCCCGACCAGGATCTTGCGGTCGCACGCGGTAAACAAAAAAATATCAGTGGCTGGAAACGACCCGTCAAGATAAAGGCAGAATAAGGGACTGAGTTTATGTGTGGAATAGTGGGAGCCGTTGCGCAGCGCGATGTGATCGGCATTCTTCTTGAAGGACTAAAAAGACTCGAGTATCGGGGATACGACTCCGCCGGTCTTGCTGTCATCAATCAGAATACCTCAGAACTCAACAGTGTCAGGGCCGTTGGCAAAGTCAAAGAACTGGTAGAAAAAGTTGCTGCAGATCCTGTGCACGGCAGAACCGGTATTGCCCATACCCGCTGGGCAACTCACGGCGTTCCCAGTGAACGCAACGCCCACCCGCATATGTCGGGATCCGAGTTTGCACTTGTCCACAACGGCATTATTGAAAATCACGAAGAGTTGCGTCGTGCCCTGATTGCCGATGGTTATCAGTTCTTGTCGGACACGGATACTGAAGCGGTTGTGCACATGCTTCATCAGGAGTGTACAAAGAACCAGCTTGATACCCTGACGGCTGTGCGCAACATCGTACCGCGCCTGCATGGTGCCTACGGTTTGTGTGTCATCAGACGATCTGAGCCTGAAAAAATTGTTGTGGCACGCAGTGGCAGCCCGCTGGTGATCGGTGTGGGTATTGGTGAAAACTTTATAGCATCCGACCCGTTGGCGCTGGGACAGGTAACCGACCGGTTTATTTATCTTGAGGAGGGCGATGTTGCGGAGATTAGCCTGGACAGCATCAGAATATTCTCTGGTGACACAGCGGTTGAGCGTCAGACCACACGCATCAAAAGCGAAATTGATGAAATCGAAAAAGGTGAATACGGCCACTTTATGCTCAAAGAAATTTACGAGCAGGCCAAGGCCATCAAGAACACCCTGAGCGGCCGCATCAGCGACAAACATGTGCTGGAAGAAGCTTTTGGTATCAAGGCCAAAGCAATTTTTGATCAGGTCACCAACGTGCAGATTGTGGCCTGTGGCACCAGCTTCCACGCCGGCATGATCACCAAGTACTGGCTGGAAGATATCGCAAAGATGCCATGCCAGGTTGACATCGCCAGCGACTACCGTTACCGCAACATCATCGTTCAACCAGGGTCGTTGTTTGTCACCATTTCCCAATCCGGTGAAACAGCGGACACGTTGGCGGCGCTGCGTTACGCAGCCGAGTCAGGTTATGTCGGTCGACTGGCTATTTGTAATGTGGCAACCAGCTCGCTGGTTCGAGAATCTGACTTTTCACTGCTGACCATTGCTGGTCGCGAGATTGGTGTGGCCTCCACCAAAGCGTTTACTACACAGCTGACTGCGCTGTTATTACTGGCACTGGTCCTTGGTCGACGTCATGGCATGAGTATCGAAGAAGAAGAGCAATATGTCAGCGATCTGCATCGTTTGCCAGATCTGGTAAATCAGGTGCTCAAACAGGACAAGGCCATTCAGAAGCTGTCAATCAGCCTCGCGGACAAACATCACGCGCTGTTTCTCGGCCGCGGGATTCAATATCCGGTCGCCAAAGAAGGCGCACTCAAACTCAAGGAAATCTCTTACATCCATGCCGAAGCCTATCCGGCTGGTGAGCTCAAGCACGGCCCGTTGGCGTTGGTCGACGACAAGATGCCCGTGATTGCAGTTGCGCCAAATGATGAGTTGTTAGGTAAGCTTAAAGGCAATCTGGCCGAGGTAAGCGCCCGTGGCGGCAAGCTGTTTGTCATTGCAGATGAGTCGGCAGGTTTTGACGACGAAGGCGACTATCAGTTGATTCGTATAACGCCGGCTCCGGATGTTCTGGCACCAATTCTGTACACGATTCCCTTGCAGTTGCTGTCCTATCACGTAGCCATTCTCAAGGGTACGGATGTGGACCACCCCAGGAATCTGGCCAAGTCGGTGACGGTAGAGTAGGCGGGTTGGTGTGGTGTATTAGCCTAGTGCGCAGGCTCCCCACACTCAGCCAAGCGTCGTTTTTAGGCACCCATGCATCAGCACATTGATCAGGGTGTCAGCATAACGGTCAATCTTGACGGGGTCTGTTGAGTAATCACCCACCACCGCATGTCTTACCGCGCTATTGGCAAATGGTGCGGTTGCAGCGTGTGTTGCTATCAAAAACACAAAGTCCGGTTCAAAATCAACCAGCAAACCCTGAGCAACGGCTTCGCGGAAGGGGGCGAGGGATAACTCCTGAAGCGGCTTTACATATTTCTCGACAACATACAAAAAATTTTCCCCACCATTCAGCCCGGCTTGCACCAGAAATGCCGCCATATAGGGTAGTTTGGCAGACATGTGTACAAACGAGCGAATCTGGAATTGCAGGCGCTTTATCGGATCGGCCGAGGATTCACCGGCCGCTGGCTGCTGCAAAACAGCAAATACCTGACCAAACAAATAGTCCGCTGCGCAGCGGAACAATTCATCCTTGCTCTGGAAATAATGCCGGATCAGGCCGTGAGCAACACCCGCCTCCTGGGCAATGGTGCGCACCGAGGCACCGGTAAAGCCTTTGACAGAGAACTCAGCCAGGGCAGCACGCAGAATGTTCTCACGCTGCACCTCGGGGTTGGCGTTGATCGGACGCCCGGCGCGGGTTTTGTTTTTCACGGATTCGGTCATTGTTTTATCAAATAATGAAGAGTAGACAGCATAATCAACCAAAATTATACTGTTGGATAATTGTTTTGCCGACTACATCTGGTTATGACGCGCGGTCGCTTGTTGTTCCGCACAGAAAAAAGCGTTTTACCATGGCAATATTGTAGCAGCATATGCGATGTTTGCCGGGGAGCCTTCACTGAAGGCTTGTATCATTATGTGACACCGTACCGCCGATTTACCGTATTCCGGGGATACAGGAAAACCAGCGCCATGACCAGATTAAAGAAACTCTTGATTATCTCGGCGGCTATCCTGGTGTTGCCGGTCGCGGCACTGCTGACAGTTGATCGTTGGATACTCTTTGTTCCAGGACTGTTGCTTGATCTGCGAAGCCCAACGGGCCCTAATCAACCTGTTGTATGGCAACAGGGTCCTGACAGCCCGCGGCGTACTAATCAGCCAAACATCGTGTTGATTGTTGCGGACGACCTTGGGTGGAACGACATCAGCTTTTACGGTGGCGGTGTCGCCAACGGCAGCGTGCCAACACCTAACATCGATAACATCGCCAGGCAAGGCGTTGCCTTGAGCCAAGGGATGTCATCAAGCGCCGTATGCGCGCCGTCCAGAGCGGCCTTGTTAACCGGCCGTTATGCGACCCGATTTGGATTTGAGTTCACACCGCTTCCCAACGGCATGGCCAACATCACTACGCGCCTTGACAGTACGATTGAGGCTGATTTCCGGCGCACGATGATCAGTCACCTGGGCGAACCGGGTGTCTATCAAATAGACTTCAACAGCATGGGCATGCCGCAAAGTGAGGTAACGATAGCGGAATTACTGAAGTCTGAAGGATATAAAACGCTGCATATCGGGAAATGGCACCTTGGCAGCACCAATGGCTCTGAACCCACCGCACAGGGTTTTGATGAGAGTTTGAATCTTGCCGGTTTATTGTACCTTCCGGTAGATCACCCGGATGTCGTTAACGCGCGTCAGGATTTTGATCCAATCGACAGATTCTTCTGGTCGGTCGCACGTTATTCGATGAACTTTAATGAAGGAGAGCGGTTTGAGGCAGATGGTTATTTGACCGATTATCTTACGAGACAGGCAATCAGTGCGATTGAGACCAATAAGAACCAACCGTTTTTTTTGTACCTTGCGCATTGGGCACCACACTCGCCACTGCAGGCCTTAAGGTCTGATTATAATGAGCTTGCGCATATCGAAAACCCCACTGAACGAGTTTATGCAGCAATGATCAAGGCACTTGATCGCGGCGTAGGACAGGTGACCAACGCTTTGCGCGCAAACGGTCTTGAAGACAATACCATTGTGATTTTTACCTCAGATAACGGTGGAGCGCATTATCTGGGGTTGCCGGATATCAATCAGCCATACCGTGGATGGAAAACAACATTTTTTGGTGGTGGAATCAGGGTGCCGTTTTTTATCAAATGGCCAGCTGCTATAAACCCCGGTACCGAGTTTTTGCCCATTACCCACCATACGGATCTGTTACCAACCCTGGTCAGCGCTGCAGGCGGACGTTTACCTGAAGACCGAGAAATCGATGGGGTCAATCTGCTTCCTTTTATCAACGGAGACCTTGCCGGTGAGCCACATGAAGCGTTGTTCTGGCGCAGCGGACACTATCAGGTGGTTATCGCGGATGGTTGGAAACTGCAACGTTCCGATCGTCCCGAGAGGGATTGGTTGTTTTACCTGACTGTTGATCCGACAGAGCAAAATGAACTTTCGTCTCAGTACCCGGACAAGGTTGCCGAGTTAAACGCACTGCTTGATCAACACAACGACAGTTTGCCTGATCCGATGTGGCCATCGGTGGTAGAGATGCCGGTCAGTATTGATAAGCCCTTGGGTGAAGAAGAGCGACCCGATGACGAACACATCTATTGGCCAAACTAAGCTGTTGATTGCCTGGACGTCGACCGACAACAAGGATACTGAATTGAACATGCTGACCTTAAACAAGCGTAAACCCATTTCTGCGTTGGCCGTGCTGTTTTCTACACTTTTTACGGACTCTGCGTACGCTGCGGAAGTGTCCCCGGGCGTGTTCCGTACACCGGAGTCCAGCTTTAATGGATTGGCAGATTACCCGTTTCAGGCAAATTATCTGCAAATAGACTCACTGCGGATGCACTACGTTGATGAAGGCCCACGGCAGGCAAAGGTTGTGCTTCTGCTTCATGGTGAGCCATCGTGGAGTTACCTTTATAGATATATGATTCCAATATTGTCAGCAGCCGGTTATCGCGTCATTGCGCCAGATCTCATAGGTTTCGGAAAATCCGACAAGCCTGCATTGAAGTCAGCTCACAGCCATAGTGTCCATGTATCCCACATTAAGACACTGATAGAAGAGTTGCAGTTGCAAGACATCACCCTGTTCATTCAGGACTGGGGTGGCCTGATAGGTTTAAGGGTATTGGCTGACATGCCTGAACGCTTTGCTGGCGTTGTCGCAGGCAATACCGGGTTGCCTGCCGCCAGCGGTGTTCGTGGATGGATAGGTTATCCAATTTTCCGGCTGGCATTGTGGTGGCAGGGAGATGTCACCTGGGAAGCGTTACAGGCGGAACCTTCTTTCCTGAAGTGGGCTGCCTATTCCCAATCGGTAAACGATATGCCTGTTGGACAGGTTGTCGCCGTTGATATTGCAGAAACCGACCCACAACGACAAGCAATCGTGGCCGCCTACGACGCTCCGTTTCCCGACCTCAGGTACAAAGCCGGTCCTGTGGTCATGCCTAAACTGGTGCCATCTGAGCTCAGACTCAACGCTGCGGCATGGCAGGTACTTGAGCAGTGGCAGAAACCCTTTCTCACCGCCTTCAGCGATGGTGACCCCATTACTGCAGGTGGGGATCTGGCGTTTCAACAGCGCATTCCGGGCGCAAGGAATCAACCACATGTCACCATCAGAGGTGCCGGACACTTTCTGCAGGAAACACATGGCCCCGAGCTAGCAGAGTTGATGCTGAGATTTATGGCAACGTACCCGTCACCGGACAACTGACAAGTACGTTGATAGCACGTATAAATCAGCCAGTGAGGTCAGCTTTGGGGGTGCGAAGCACCTTCAGACTTTTGTTGATTCGCTTCAGATAATCCTTGAGCAAATCTTTGCGCAGACGTGCGACACCCATCGCCAGCACATCAATCACCAACAGGTGAGCGATACGCGAGGAAACCGGGGTAAACACTTGCAGGTCCTCTTCCATATTCACAAAAATCGGAATGGTACTGAGTTTGCTCAGTGGAGTATCTTGTGGTGCCAGGCCAATCACAATGGCTCCCGCATCAAGGGCGAGTTCAACGCTCTGAATCAGCGCCTTGGTCCGCCCGGATTGGGAAATGGCAACAACGACATCCTGAGCGCTCAGCGAAATTGCTGACATGTGTTGAATGTGCGGGTCTATGTAGGCTGCGCTGGAAAGTTGCAGCCGGAAGAACTTGTGCTGCGCATCAGCAGCAACCGAACCGGATGCACCAAAACCGTAGAATTCGACCCGCTTGGCCTGATTGATGGCAGCAATTGCCTGTTCAAGTGCGACAGGGTCCAGCTCGTCACGAATAGTCAGCAAAGAGCCAATGGTAGAATCAAATACTTTATGGCTGAGGTCGGTAACGGTATCCGAATCATCAACAGAAAACTGTGAGTAGTTGCTGCTAGCCCCCAGATGCTGCGCCAGTTGCAACTTGAACACCTGAAAACCGTCAACATCCAGGGCATGACAAAACCGAACCACCGTGGGCTCGCTGACTTTTGCGCCAGCGGCGACATCAACAATGCGCATGCCAAGCACGGCCTGCGCATGCTCCAGCACAAAGTCAGCAACTTTGCGCTCCGATTTTCGCAACTGATCGCGTCGTTCCTTGATTTTTATGATCAGATTTAGAGCTTCCATTGGTATGATCCCGTAACACGCTTTGAACGAATATAACAGGAAGCCGTTATTTTTCTCCACCGTCTGTCAGCAGATAACCGTAACTCGCTAGCAAGCCCAGGACATTTGACTTGAGAACAACAGCAGTCTTCCCCGTATCGGATTTTGAAATACAACTTGGGCTGGCCATCAATGACTTCGATGCCAGCGCCTGGAATGCGTTGGTGGTAGACCAAAGCCCATTTATTCAACATGGTTTTCTGCGGGCGCTGGAACAAAGTGGTTCGGTTGCTGCAGAAACCGGATGGGAGCCCTGCCATCTCGGTGTTTTTCGACAGGGAGAACTGGTAGCTGCCATGCCGCTTTATCTGAAGCATCACTCCTACGGTGAATATGTGTTTGACTGGGGATGGGCCGACGCGTACCGCCGTCATGGGCTTCAGTATTACCCCAAACTGTTGACAGCAATTCCGTTTACGCCGAGCCAGTCAGCAAGACTGCTGATAGCAGACCCAAGGCTGCTGGCGGATCTGTTGCAACCCGTTGTTGAGGCAGTCAAACGGTTTGCAGAAAAGGTCGGGGCGAGTTCCTGGCATTTGCTGTTTCCGGATCAGGCAAGTTCTGCGCTGCTCGATCACACAACGCTGATTCGTCGCGAAGCGTGCCAGTTTCATTGGTACAACAACGCCTATGAGACCTTTGATGATTTTCTGAACAGGTGCAGCTCGCGAAAACGAAAAACCCTGAAAAAGGAGCGCAGTGATATTGCCCGTCAGGGTTTTATGTTTGAGCGACTGACAGGGGAGCAGCTGACCACAGAAATCTGGGACCAGTTTTATGTGTTTTACCAGAATACCTACCAGGTACGCGGACAACATGGTTATCTGACCCGCGAGTTTTTTAACGGAATTCATCAGTTATTGGCGGATCAGGTATTTCTGATCATGGTTCGTCAAGAAACACAACCGCGATACGTGGCCGGTGCCATGTTTCTCAAGGACAAAAACACCTTGTACGGACGTTATTGGGGGTGCGAACAGGACTACCAGAATCTGCATTTCGAAACGTGTTACTACCAGGGCATCGATATCTGTATTGCAGATGGACTCGGGCGTTTTGATGCCGGCGCTCAGGGCGAGCATAAACTGCGGCGCGGATTTGAACCGGTAACAACGCGGTCGTACCACTGGATAAAACATCCGCAATTTTCTGATGCCATCAGAGACTTCTGCCTGGAAGAGCGGCAGCATAACAAGGCTTATATAACGGCTGCTGCAGCAAGGCTGCCATTCAAAAATTCCGACCTAGATAACGGTCAGGCGTTCTCTGCAACAATTGAGGACAACTGACGCGGTTGCTCGGCGATCTGTAACAGAAAATGAGTCCCTATTGCCTAGCGACAAGAGAATATGTAATTTACCCCCGAGATTGCTCCACATCAGAAACCTTAGTATTTTGCACAGAGGGAAAAATTCCGCAAAGCCCCTATTATCAGAACGCTGATAAAACTGGCGTAATGACGGTCAGAATTACGCGTCTTCAAGTCATGCCTGTTTGCGCAGAAACACCGGAGATTCCGGGGTGGAATCCCTGACGCTGTATTGATAGCCATCGGCGCAAAACTGTTTCAGATCATCCACATTCCGCACACGATTGCGGATCAGAAAAGCCGCCATTCTGCCGCGAGCCTTTTTTGCAAAAAAACTGATAATTTTAAATTGACCATTCTTGTAATCTTTAAAGACCGGGCTGATGACCGGGTAGCTCAACGATTTTACATCGACCGCGCGGAAATACTCAGTTGATGCCAGATTGACCAGAAAGGGCTGCGGGTCGTCTTGCAGACAATTCCGCAGATTCGCTGCAAGTCGTGTTCCCCAGAAAGCGTACAGAGATTTGACTTTGCCTTGTTGCAGTGCCGTTCCCATTTCAAGGCGATAGGCCTGAATCAGATCCAGAGGCCGTAGCACACCATACAGACCCGACAAAATTCTCAGGTGTTGTTGAGCGTAGTCGAGGTCATGCTGACTAAAGGATTTCACATCCAGTCCGCTATAAACATCACCGGTGAATGCAAAAATTGCAGGTCGCGCATTGTGTGATGTAAAGGGCAATGACCAGTTGAGATTACGCTCAAAATTCAATTCGCCGAGATTGGTACTGATACTCATCAGCGCAGATAAATCGTCGGGTGAGAGTTTCCGCAAAGCCTGATTAAGTATCGAAGAGTCATCCAGAAATTGCGGTACAGTAGTCTCGATGGCGGGCAATGGACTATCAAAATCCAACGATTTTGCCGGGGATAAAACCAATAACATAAGCGCCTCAGAGACAAATAAGAACTAGATGGATTCCGCTATCTCTAACCACCAATTCAATGGCGTAACGCCGTCCTCGGGGTCATAAACATTGCCATAGTACCAAACTGTATCGGGAAAATTGCTGAGTACTTTATTAATCGTGTCCTCGATTTTCTGAAAGCCGATTGAAACATGAATGGTAAAAATAAGCATACGAGGGGACTTCAGATCCAGGCTGCCGTCGATCATTTCAATCTCGGGGGTGAGCATCTGGTCAAGTTCGTCTGTGTTATGCTTGCTGAAAACCCGTATACAAAGATTTCCACTATGCTCAATCAACTCCCAGCCCGCCTTGTCATCCGTTGGGTAGCGGATGCGATCGTGCGCAGCCAGCCCACGGATAAAGGCCGGCGACTTTTCAACACGGAATTGTTTGCGTCGGGCATCTATAACAACAGCACTTACCTGCTCAACGATCGCGTCGCCTTGTGGGTTGTATCCTGCAATCAGCGGAATTTGCACAGCGTCGGACATGGAGGCTCCTGGCAAATGAGTAATACACGTTCAGAGGCGGCATTGTACCCCGCGGAGTCTTATGCTGGAACTGTTTGAGAAATTTGCGCAGCGTCATCAGGCGTGGCGACAACCTTTGCTGGTGGCGCTGGTTATGTCCGGCGCGGTGTTTTTTGGCATTGTTACATTGGCATCGTCGGCGAATCTTGATGACTGGCTTATCCCCAGTATTTTGCTGGTGTTATGGTTGTTGCAGTTCTATTCAGGGCTGAATCTGTTTGCCGTTGTCCCGCCAAGAGTGGATCCAAGGCAGGCCTGGAGACACAGGATCAAGCGCAGGGCACATCGTTTTTGTTACCACTTGTTTGCGTGGTTTATGCTGTTGGTCACGATAGCCTGGGCGTTGACCAGCCTGCAATTGATAGCTGCCTGGCTTCGAATCGCCTGAATCTGTTGTTTGAATGCTGCTAGTATAGAGACCAAGTTAAATGGCGCAGTAAAGAAGGAGCGTTCTGATGAGCCTGATCGAAGATGACATGGACAAAGACCCTACCCCGACCGGGGAGTTGGCACTACAAACGCTGGCGATGCCGCGTGATACCAATGCTAACGGCGATATTTTTGGAGGCTGGCTGGTGTCGCAGATGGATCTGGCAGCCGGCATTGCTACCAAACAGATCACCCGGGGCCGCTCAGCCACCGTTGCAATCAAAAATGTTGAGTTTCTCGCTCCCGTCAGTGTTGGCTCGGTTGTCAGCTGTTACGCAGAGGTTCTGGAAATCGGTCGCAGCTCCATGCATATCAATATTGAAGTCTGGATATCCCATTCACTGATTCAAAAGGCGCAACGTAAAGTCGCCGAGGGTATGTTTGTGTTTGTTGCTATCGACGAAAACGGGCGAACCCGGCGCATCAATGTGACCACCTGAAGGGAGGCACGGAAAGCCGGCGTGGAAAGGTCAGAAGATACTATGCTGAATCAAAATAAAATAAGGGCGCCAGAGCGCCCTTTTTTTGTGCCAGAGATCAGCGCTACACCCCGTCTTTGACAACCGTGCTGGTAATGACCCCGCTGGTCATCGCACCGCTCACATTCAGTGCCGTGCGTCCCATATCAATCAGCGGTTCAATAGAGATCAGCAGTGCAACCAATGTAATTGGCAGACCCATCGCCGGCAGCACAATCAGTGCAGCAAAGGTTGCTCCGCCACCAACACCGGCAACACCAAACGAGCTGATGGTGATAATACCAATCAGGCTAAGGATAAATCCTGGTGCCAACGGATCAATGCCTACCGTGGGAGCAGCCATCACTGCCAACATGGCTGGATAGATTCCTGCGCAGCCGTTCTGTCCAATAGTAGCACCGAAAGAAGCTGACAGGCTGGCAATTGAGGGTGGCACCTTCAGCTCATCGACTTGAGTTTTGATATTCAGAGGAATGGTTGCGGCTGAACTTCGGGTTGCAAACGCAAAGGTCAGCACAGGCCAAATCTTGCGGAAAAAGTCTACCGGGTTGTTGCCGGTCAGGCTTAGCAGTAGGCCATGAACGAGGAACATGATGGCGATGGCAACGTAAGACGCGATCACAAAACCTATCAGGTTGAGAATATCTGAACCATTGGAACTGGCCACCACGTAGGTCATTAACGAGAGAATGCCATAAGGGGTCAGCCCCATCACCAACTTCACCAGGCGCATGATGACGGCCTGAATGGTGTCGGTGAAATCGCGGATTCTATCCGCTTGTTCAGGCTTTTCACGACTGACGAGCAAGGCGGCTAATCCAAACAACATGCCAAAAATCACCACAGCGATGATTGATGTATCGCGGGCACCGGTCAGATCAGCAAAAATATTGGTAGGAATAAAACGTACCAGTACTTGTGCAATGTTAAGGTCGGCAACCACTTCCTGTCGTGTTTCCAGCACAGTAGCGCGCGCATTCTCGCGATCGCCACCGGTCATGCCTTCGGCGCTCAATCCGAAAATATTCGTGACCAGAATTCCGACCAGCGCAGCGATCATGGTGGTAAAAACCAGAAGCCCAATCACGGAAGCACCGATTTTGCCGAGCGCCGCGACCTGATGGAGCTTGACCACGGCTGCAATCATGGTCACCAGGACCAGTGGCATGATGATCATGCGCAGTAAGGCGACGTAGATATCACCGGGAAGATCGGTCCAGGTCAGCGTCGGGGAGATAGCATTGAGATCACCACCGTGAACAATCTGCAGCAGAAATCCGAACACCACACCAAGGATCAGGGCAACAAACACCTGCTTGGCAAGGCTTGTTTCCGGTTTTTTGAGTTTGAACAAGGCAAAAAGCAGGGCAATAAAAATGAGGACGCCGGTGGCGGTCAGAAATGACATGAAGGTAACTCCCTTATTGTTGTAGCGCAGTTATAGCCGGATGCGCGGATGAGAGCAAACGCTTTTTATTCATAAGCTTATACGGTTGAGTTGCAGCGGCCGGAATCAAAGGCCACCACATCAAACCGGTTCAAGTCGTGCGTAAGAGAGCACCAGCCATTTGCTGCCGACTTCTTTGAAATTTACCTGGACACGTGCACTTGGACCACTGCCCTCGTAGTTCAATACAACGCCTTCGCCAAATTTGCCGTGTCGTACGCGCTGCCCCAATGTGATTCCAGTGTCCGGCACTTCAGCGCCAGCACGATAACCGGGCTGCCGTCCTGGGGAAACCATGGGTCTTTGTATGGTGGTCTTCATGCGAACCGGTTCAACAAGCTCTTTTGGCAGCTCGCGGATAAACCGCGATGGCCGGCACATGGTGACATCGCCATGTAGGCGTCGTGACTCCGCACAGGTAATAAACAGCTTTTGCATGGCGCGGGTAATGCCGACATAACAAAGCCGGCGCTCCTCCTCGATGCCGTTCAGATTTTCCATGGACATTTTATGAGGAAACAAACCTTCTTCCATGCCGGCCATAAACACCAGCGGAAATTCCAGGCCTTTAGCACTGTGCAAGGTCATCAGCTGCACGGCATCGTCGGACTCACTTGCCTGCGACTCACCGGCATCGAGTGCGGCCTGATCCAGAAAAGCGGCGAGCACATCAGCGTCGCGTGCCGGGGTATCGCCGGACTCAATGTCAGACTCAACACCTCGCCACTCTTCCGCGAAGCTGCGGGTAGCGGTAATCAGTTCATCAAGGTTTTCAAGACGTGCCTGCGCTTTTTCGCCACCCTCTTTTTCGTGGTGCGGGATCAAGCCACTGTGCTGGATCACATAGGAGACTTTCCCGCCCAGTTCCATGCTGCTACAGGCCGTCTCCATATCATTGATCAGACGCATAAAATTCTGAACTGCGGCAGCCGCGCGGGCGGGCAACAGTTTGTGATCAAGGGTTTTACTACAGGCTTGCCAGAGCGAACTGCCGTCCTGTCGCGCCAGATCTCTTAAAGTGTCCAGAGTGCGGTCCCCGATGCCGCGCACGGGAACATTGATCACCCGCTCCATGGCGGTATCATCAAAGCGGTTGATCACCAATCGCAGATAGGCCAGGGCATTGCGGATTTCCAGCCGATCATAGAAGCGCTGGCCTCCGTAAATGCGGTAAGGCATGGCTACCCGCAAGAGAGCTTCTTCGAGCTCACGCGACTGCGCGTTGGAGCGATACAGAATCGCTGCCTCGGTCAGCCGGTGGCTAGTGTTCATCCAGTCCTGCAGGCGATCGACGATAAAGCGAGCCTCGTCCTGCTCGTTAAAGGCCTCGTACAGCGAGATACACTCGCCCTCGAGGCCGTCAGTCCACAGCTCTTTGCCGAGGCGGCCCTGATTATTGCCGATCAGCTTGTTTGCAGCGTTGAGAATGGTAGACGTAGAGCGGTAATTCTGCTCGAGCTTGATGATTTCTGCGCCGGCAAAATCAGTGTTGAACTGCTGAATATTCTCAATTCGCGCGCCGCGCCAGCCGTAGATGGACTGATCGTCGTCGCCTACCACCATCAGATGACTGTTTTTGCCGGCAAGCACACGCAGCCATGCATATTGCACGGCATTGGTATCCTGGAATTCGTCCACCAGAATATGCTGGAAACGCTGTTGATAATGCGCCAGCAGCGCCGGGTTGTTCAGCCACAATTCATGGGCGCGTAACAGAATTTCCCCAAAGTCCACCATACCACCACGCTGGCAGGCGTCTTCATAAGCTTTGTAAACGGTGATCATGGTGCGTGTGTAGTCGTCACCAAAATGTTCGATGTGGCCAGCGCGCAGGCCCTCATCTTTCTGGCCGTTGATATACCACTGGATTTGACGTGGCGGCCATTTTTCATCGTTGACGCCCAGTGCTTTGCACAGGCGCTTGATCAGACGCAGCTGATCATCACTGTCCAGAATCTGAAAACTCTCGGGCAGATTCGCCTCTCGCCAGTGGGTGCGTAACAAGCGGTGTGCCAGTCCGTGAAAGGTACCAACCCACATCCCGCCAATGGGCCGCTCCAGCAGCTCTTCGATGCGGTTACGCATTTCACGTGCCGCTTTATTGGTGAAAGTGACCGCCATGATGCCAAATGGCGAGATGCCCTCAACCAGCATCAGCCAAGCAATACGATGCACGAGTACACGGGTTTTGCCGCTGCCGGCGCCCGCCAACACCAGCATGCTGGCGGGCGGAGCAGCAACTGCACGGCGCTGCTGGTCATTAAGGGAATCTAAAAGGTATGAAACGTCCATGCCGGTATCATAGCAGCCTGACTGGAATCTGGCTCTGTAAAAAATCCGTATAAGATGACAGCAGCTTGTCGCTCAGGCGGACATGGTCAGACGCGCGCAGGTAATTGCGCTTTTTCCAACGCAGGCATGCTGATAAACTACAGAGCCCTCGCTCGGTAACAGCCAGGGCCGATTCCCATACACGAACTGTACGCCAGGAGTAGATTATGTCTGCAAAATCAGACAACGCGCCTTTTGACTGGAAGGATCCATTTCTGTTTGAAGAACTTCTGACGGAAGAGGAGCGCATGATCCGTGATGCTGCGCGGCAGTATTGTCAGGAAAAACTGTTGCCTCGCGTGCGTGATGCCTATCGGAAGGAACAGACAGATCCGGCCATTTTCCGCGAAATGGGCGAGTTGGGTCTGTTGGGACCGGCGTTGGAAGGTTATGGCTGCACTGGCACAAATTACGTCAGTTACGGCCTGATTGCGCGCGAGGTTGAAGCGGTGGATTCAGGTTTCCGCTCGATGTTCAGTGTGCAGTCCTCACTGGTTATGCATCCCATTCACGCCTTCGGCAGTGAAGAGCAGAAGCAGAAGTTCCTGCCCAAACTGGCCAGCGGTGAGTTCATCGGCTGTTTTGGTCTGACCGAACCAGACCACGGCTCTGACCCGGGCAGTATGGTTACCCGCGCGCGCACCGTAGCAGGTGGCTATAGTCTCAGTGGCGCTAAAAACTGGATCAGCAACTCGCCATTTGCCGATGTGTTTATTGTTTGGGCCAAAAATGACGATGGCATCATCAAGGGCTTTATCCTGGAAAAAGGTATGAAAGGCCTGTCAGCACCTAAAATCGAAGGCAAGCTGGCGTTGCGCGCATCCATTACCGGCGAAATCGTGATGGATGAAGTGTTTGTGCCGGAAGAAAACATGCTGCCACACGTAGAAGGCTTAAAAGGCCCGTTCAGCTGTCTGAATTCCGCGCGCTTGGGCATTGCATGGGGCGCTCTTGGTGCTGCAGAAACCTGTTGGCACGCTGCGCGACAGTATGTGCTGGATCGCAAACAATTTGGTCGTCCCCTGGCAGCCAACCAGTTGATTCAGAAAAAACTGGCAGTTATGCAGACGGACATCAGCCTGGCTCTGCTGGGTTGTCTGCAGGCCACCCGTCTGAAAGATCAAGGCAAACTTGGCATTCCCACCATTTCCCTGCTTAAGCGCAACAACTGCATCAAGGCGCTTGAAGTAGCACGCGAAGCGCGCGATATGCTCGGCGGCAACGGCATCTCCGACGAATATCCGGTGATGCGCCACATGCAAAACCTTGAAGTAGTGAATACCTACGAAGGCACCCAGGACATCCACGCGCTGATTCTCGGTCGCGCCCAGACCGGCATTCAGGCGTTTTTCTGATTTTTTCTGGATGGGGACGGAGAGATCAATTTTTGATCTCTCCGTCCCCAATTGCCCCAATTGCCTCCTCTCGCAAAAAAGTACTGCCAAACACAGCAAAATGATCTAAACACCTAGAGCAGGCTTGAGAAATATCTTTAGTCAAAATCCAAGCGAAAAGGAATTCATTATGCAGAATTTGACAAATCAAGAGATTCAATCCGTAGGTGCGGGTCTGTATGACGGCAATTGCAATCTTGAGTTAGCAAGTTATGTGGTGACGACCGCAGGTGTAGCTGTTGCCGCTGGACCAGTTGGTTGGGGATTGTTCGCTGTAGGATGGGCGCTTGCAGCAACGAGTATGCATCGGTGCGCATCTGAAAACATAACTTCCTGACCAATCTTTTCCTGACTAAACCAACAGATGTGTGACTGGCATGTCCTATTCGACACTCGCCAGCCCTTGAAAGGAAATCTAAGAAAATTTTGGGAGGCTCACTGAAATGCCCTGCAATTCAAACAAAAACATGAAACTTCAATCTCTTGCCAAACAGCACAGATCGATAAGTCTAAGTTGTTTTGTGTTTATACTTCTCTCCCAAAGTCCTCAGTTTGGCGTGGTTTTAACAACAATTTGTGTCATGACAGCGGGTTTCTGTTTGCTTTATTCAGATATCGGAGTTAGAAGACAAATTATTGAGGTCGCAAATGACAAAGAGAGTCCTGAGAGACTAGCGTAGTGAGCCAATGTGGCTCACGCGAACTCGCACAAACTTGAATGGATGGCTCGGCATGAAAAGACGGCATTTCCTTAAAAGTATGTCAGCAACGACTCTTTTGCTGACATGCAGCAGCATACAAGTATTCGCGGACACAAATGCTTCGGTAAACAAACTCCGTCTCACCGACGAGCAATGGCGCGCGCGCCTGACCCCCGAGCAATATGCCGTGCTGCGGTACTCTGAAACCGAGTATGCCGGCACCAGCCAGCTGAATCATGAATACCGGGCAGGCATTTATGTTTGCGCGGGCTGTGACCTGCCGCTGTTTAAATCAGACTGGAAATACGATAGCCGGACGGGATGGCCCAGCTATTGGGATGCGATACACGAGCATCTGACAACACGAAAGATGAGTTATGCGTTTCGTGCGCCAGTCGAATACCGCTGCGCGCGCTGTGACGGACACCACGGACACATTTTTGATGATGGCCCTCAGCCAACCGGGCTTCGTTATTGCAGCAATGGTGCAGCGCTCAGGTTTATTCCGTCATAAGTTCGGCGTAACTTAGCACCTGTCGGACATCATCAGCCAGAGTTGCTGCCCGCAGAGGTTCTCTGAAAATTGCACGGATACTGCCTTGCGGATCCAGCAAGGTAATTGTCGAAGAATGCCCCACTTCGTAGCTTTCGCCATCAGCGGATGGTTCAATCACATGAATGACCGAGGCCGTCTGTGCCAGTTTGCTGATGTCGTCCAAATCACCGGTCAGCCCTTTGAAGTTGTCGTCAAAGTAGGTCACGTACTCCTGAACGCGTTGCGGTGTATCACGCTCAGGATCAACCGACACCAAATAAAATTCTGCCAAAAGGTCCGGGTGAGACGCTGACAGCAAGGTTTTTAACTTCGCCATTTCTACCATCGCTGTCGGACAAATGTCGGGGCAGTAGGTGAATCCAAAATACAGAAACGACCAGGCCCCCGCAAAGTCCGCGCCGGTAAAGGTTTCTGCCTGGCCGTTCAGAAGTTCAAATGCCGGCAGAAGTCTTGGCTGTTGAAGGACAAAACCATTGATCTCAGGAGCTGCCAGCGCTGCCGGACTGTTGACCATCAGCACCTGTCTGGCGGTCACTGCGCCAATGCCGGCAATGGCCGCAAGAGCAGCAACCATTAACAGTCTCGACACTGAGCTCACCGCGCATCCCTGACTGCAAAATTGACATCGATGGCGCCGGCCTTTTCAAACATCAGCGTCATCAATACCGAATCCCCGGGAACAAAAGTGTCTGAAATTTCGACAAGCATCAGGTGGTAACCGCCCGGGCCGAGCTGCAGGTCTGAGTTAGCAGGAACCGCGAGTGAATCGAGCCGGGACATCCGCATCATGCCTGACTGCTCTTGGGTGGTATGAATCTCCACACTGCGCGCCCGCTCAGAGCGGACATCCAGCAAGCGATCGTTGTCACCGCTATTGCTGATGTAAAGATAGGCCGCTGCCGTTCTGGCCCCGGGTGGTGTGGCGCGTATCCATAAATCCGACACTGCTATGGTGTCTGCAGCCACACCAGGCGAAGTCTGCGTTCGTGCTATCACCGCATTACCCGATTCTTGTGCGGAGATGTCCGCAACAATAAAACGCGCTAATCCGGCAGCCACCACAATTACAACAAACACCAGCACGGCCCAGCCGACAACAATGCCTTTTTCGATGCGACTGGCCGGCTCAGCGATTGTGGTTTTCAACTTCTGCATGACCAGAACACCATGGTTAAAGGACACAAGGCAAGTGTAGGCCGGCTGGCAGATTGCGACCATGCGGCATATTGCCGCGCCTGCTCAAACCCCGAGGACAACGCCTGCAAAAACCGCAAGTCCTACCCAGTGATTATTCAGAAACGCAGAAAAGCAGGCATCGGGTTGGCGATTTCGTATCAGCAGCTGTTGGTATATCAACAGCGCGCCGGCGACAAACACGCCCAGGTAATACCAGAGATTCAGGCCCAGCGTGCGGCCCACCAGCAGCAGCGCCAGCACAAACATGCCCTGCAACATGCCAATCATGACTTTGTCTGCATCAGCAAAAAGAATGGCAGTCGACTTTACGCCAATCTGCAGGTCGTATTCACGATCAACCATGGCGTACTGTGTGTCATAGGCGACGGTCCATAGACAGTTAGCGACATACAGTACCCAAGCGATGGCTGGCAAGGATTCGGACTGAGCCATAAATGCCATCAGAATGCCCCATGAAAAAGCCATTCCAAGCACCAGCTGTGGCAAGTGTGTGTAGCGCTTCATAAACGGATAGAGGGCCGTCAGCGCAACAGCGCCAAGGGACAACAGCATGGTCATAGTATTCATGAACAATAACAGCACCGCCGAGAGCAGACACAGCACCAGGAAGCAGATCAGCGCCTCCTGACGGGACACCAGGCCGGTGACAATAGCGCGACCTTCGGTGCGTTTAACCTGACCATCAACAGCAGCATCAGCAAAATCGTTGATGCAGCAACCCGCGGATCGCATGAGCCAGGTGCCTGCTGCGAACAACAGTATCAAATGCCAGTCGGGCCAGCCGCCTGCAGCCAACCACAGTGCTGACAAAGTAGGCCATAACAGCAGATAGGTTCCGATGGGCTTGTTAGCGCGTGTCAGCAGAATAAACGCCGGGGCGCGGGCACGCGCCACCGGGAAGTTGCGTGCAAACCAGCCATCGGCATGTGCAAGCGATGTTTGAACGAGACGCCTCAGGCGGCGCCAGATTGCAAAGGGATGATGCATCAATGAGCCATCTGATTTTCAGACATTGCCGTAGAGTTCCCTGTCGCCCAGCCACCGGTCTACCAGTGGGTCAACATGTGAAGGATAGAATTGTTCGATAGCATCTGCCGCTGATTTTACCGGATCAAGCAACTCAGCGTCACGCACCAGATCGGCCATACGGAAACTCATCAGCCCGGTTTGCTGTGTCCCTAAAACCTGTCCCGGGCCTCTCAACAACAGATCCTGTTCGGCGATGTAAAAACCGTCATTGCTGTCACGCATAATCCCCAGCCGCTGCTTTCCGGCATGAGACAGCGGGGTCTGATACAACAACAAACAATGACTGGCTTTGGCGCCACGACCGACACGTCCGCGCAACTGATGCAGTTGCGCCAGGCCCAGACGCTCAGGGTTTTCGATAATCATCAGACTGGCATTGGGCACATCAACACCGACCTCGATCACTGTGGTTGCAACCAGCAGTTGCAGCTCACCCTGCTTGAACGCGCCCATCACCAAGGCCTTCTCTGCCGGTTTCATGCGGCCGTGAATCAGGCCGATTTTTAAATCGGGTAACTGTGCCTGCAGTTCTTGGCAAGTCACTACCGCGGCCTGACATTCCAGAACCTCGGATTCTTCAATCAGCGTACAGACCCAGTAGGCCTGGCTGCCGGAATGACAGGCTGCATGGATGCGTGCGATCACCTCGGCGCGACGGGTGTTGGCGATGATCAGGGTGTTGACGGGGGTTCGCCCCGGGGGCAAATCGTTAATGACACTGACGTCCAGATCCGCATACGCACTCATGGCCAGGGTACGGGGGATAGGTGTAGCCGTCATCACCAACTGATGGGGTTGTGTCTGGTCAGTGTAGCCTTTTTCCCTCAGGGCAAGTCGCTGGTGAACGCCAAAGCGGTGTTGTTCGTCAATGATGACCAGGCCCAGCCGGTGAAACACCACTTCATCCTGGAACAGGGCATGAGTGCCGATCACAATGTTCGCTGAACCCTCGGCGATTGCCGCCAGGGCCTCGCGCCGTTGCCGACCTTTCACTTTGCCACTGAGCCAGCCAATCTTTAAACCCATAGGTTCCAGCCATTGGCAAAAATTGAAGTAGTGCTGCTCGGCCAGCAGCTCGGTCGGCGCCATAATTGCGGCCTGGAATTGGTTATCAACGGCCTGCAGTGCAGACAGCGCTGCCACAACGGTTTTACCCGATCCGACATCGCCTTGCAGCAAGCGCAGCATGGGTTTGTTTTGCTCGAGATCAACGCGTATTTCATCACTGACTTTCTGCTGCGCCCGGGTCAGTTTAAACGGCAGTTTCTGTATAAACTGTGTCCGGTAGTTTTGCGGCGCCAGCATCGGCGGACTCTGTTGAATGGCTGATCGCTGCCGCAGACGACGCAAACACAAGCGGTGACTCAGCAGCTCCTCAAACGCCAACCGTTGTTGGGCGGGGTGAGTGCCATCCAGCAATTGCTGAACCGGGGCATTCACCGGCGGGTGATGCAGGAAGGTTAATGCCTGTGCCAGCCCTGGCCAGTCCGGCGTGTCTGTAACCTGTGTCATCAGGCCGGGCGGAACCCAGTCGCGCAAGGTATCGGGTGACATCAGCGCCAAGGCCTGGTCGATCAGGCTTCGCAGACGTGTCTGCTGCAATCTTTCCGTTGCAGGGTAAACAGGTGTCAGGCTGTTCGACAATGCCAGAGACTCACCCGCTTTTATGATCTGATATTCGGGATGGTAAATCTCAAAGCCGGTTTTGCCGGGCCGAATTTCTCCAAAACAACGCAGATGAACACCCGGGCTCAGCATGTTTTTCTGCGCTGCGCTGAAGTGGAAAAAGCGCAGGCTGATCAGACCACTGGCATCTTTGATCCGGCACACCAGACTGCGTCGCCGACCGAACTCGATGTTGCAGCTGAACACCTCGCCTTCAAGCATGACATCCTGACCGAGCAGCACACGACCGATGGGCGCGATTCGGGTTCTGTCCTGATAGCGAAGCGGCAGATGGAAAAGCAGATCCTGCACAGTGTTGAGATGTAAAACGGCAAGCCGCTGTTTCAGGCCCGGGCCAACGCCCTTCAGGCAGTCGAGTGCCAGGTTACTGAGTTGCGGTGTTGTGGCGGCGGGCGCAGCGGGCATAAGCCCTGATCTCCGGATGGGTTTAGCGGGCTACAGGCACGTACATCACCGCATCGATTTCCACCAGTGACAAGCGAGGCAGGGCTGAGACTTCGATGGTTGCCCGTGCCGGGTAAGGTGGTTTGAAGCTTTCCTGCATGATGGCGTTCACAGTCCCGAAGTCTGCAATACTCGACAGGTAAATGGTCAGCTTGACGCAGTCGTCGAGTGTGCCACCGGCCTCGGCAGCAACAGCTGCCAGATTGGATATGACCCGTCGCGTCTGCGGGGCGATACCGCCTTCAACAATCTCCATGGTGGAAGGGTCCAGCGGAATCTGCCCGGACAGATAAACCATGTCACCCGCGCGCACAGCCTGCGAGTAAGGACCGATGGCTGCGGGCGCATGAGGCGTTGAAACGACGAGTTTTTCTGCCATGGTAGTCCTTGATAATCAGAGTGTAAAAAAATTGTGAGCAACCACTCACGCTCACTTCACAGCCTGTCAGCTCTCGGCTGAAGGGTTGCTCTTTAAGGTTTTGCTTAACTTTTTGCTCTTTACCCGTGCAACCCGGGAGACCGGCTTGATCAGACGAACATGCTTCATGACGCGGGCAAGATGGATACGGTTACGCACGTTTAATAACAGGTTAACGATACTGAAGCGCGCATCGCGCTCAACGGTACTGATGCGTTCGATGTTGGCTTCTTTGCTGGTAATGGCTGTTGCCAGTTTGGCAATGATGCCCCGCTCATTTTCGAGCTCGACGCGCAGCTCAACGGCAAATTCACCATCAACTTCAGGATCCCAGCGCACGGGCACAATTTTTTCGGGGCTGTTACGGAACTCGGCAATGTTGTTGCAGGTTTCGGTGTGAATGACCATGCCGCGGCCTGAACTGATGTGCCCGACGATAGGATCGCCCGGAATCGGATAACAACATTTGGCATAACTCATCACCATGCCTTCCGAACCGCGAATGGTCAGAGAGGTCTGTTTGTTGTCCCGCGATCCACTCTTCGGGGAGTCTGGCGCGTTTGTCGCAGGCATCATTTTCTGCGCAACCATGTGCGCCATACGATTGCCGAGGCCAATATCGCTGAGCAGGGTATCGAGCTCAGTCACATTAAGCTGTTCCAGTGCAGACTTGATTTCATCCGGGCTGAGTTTTTCGATTTGAGTGCCGAACCCGGCCAGAATCTTGTTGAGCAAACGACGGCCCAGCGCGATTGACTCTGATTGCCGCTGGTTTTTCAGATAATGACGAATGTTGCTGCGAGCCTTTCCCGAGACCACAAAACTCAGCCATGCTGGGTTGGGTTGTGCACCCGGCGAGGTGATGATTTCAACGGTTTGACCACTTTCCAGAGGCTCACTCAAAGGCGCCAGACGGCGACTGATTCGACAGGCGACACATGCGTTGCCGACATCTGTGTGCACGGCATACGCAAAATCCACAGCCGTTGAGCCAGCCGGCAGCTCCATGATGCGGCCTTTGGGGGTAAACACGTAAATTTCGTCCGGGAACAGATCAATTTTTACGTTTTCAATAAACTCCAGGGAATTACCCGCGTTCTGCTGCATTTCCAGCAGGCCGTTCACCCACTGCCGTGCACGGATATGGGCGTTGGCAGAAATGTTATCGGAGGACTTGTATAACCAATGCGCCGCAATGCCGTTGTTTGCCATCGCTTCCATTTCTTCAGTGCGGATCTGAATCTCAATGGGTACACCGTGCATGCCAAACAGCGTGGTGTGCAGGGACTGATAGCCGTTCGCTTTGGGAATGGCGATATAGTCCTTGAATCTGCCAGGAACAGGCTTGAACAGGTTGTGAACAGCGCCTAAAACCCGGTAGCAGGTGTCAACTGAATCCACCACGATACGGAAAGCATAAACATCCATGATCTCGGAAAACGGTTTACGCTTGCTGCGCATTTTTTCGTAAATGCTGTACAGATGCTTCTCGCGCCCGATCGTGCGCCCGGGCAAACCCTCGCGGGCAAGGCAGGCTTCTATCGCGCTTTGAATCTGTTTGACGATTTCCTTGCGATTGCCGCGCACAGATTTGACGGCGGCATCAAGACGACGCGCACGCATGGGATGCAGTGCCGCAAAACCAACCTCTTCGAATTCGACTCTGACGGCGTTCATGCCGAGGCGGTTGGCAATCGGGGCGTAAATATCCAGTGTTTCGCGTGCAATACGTCGACGCTTTTCAGGGCTGAGCACATCAAGCGTGCGCATGTTATGCAGGCGGTCAGCCAGTTTCACCAGAATCACCCGCAGATCACGCGACATCGCCAGCGCCATCTTCTGGAAGTTTTCCGCCTGAGCTTCGGCGTGACTGCTGAAAGTGATTTTGTTGAGTTTGCTCACGCCATCAACCATGTCAGCCACGGTATCGCCAAACTGGCCTTTGATCGCGGTTTTACTGACACCGGTGTCTTCAATGACGTCATGCAGCATGGCCGCCATCAGGCTTTGATGGTCCATGTGCATGTCACAGAGGATATTGGCGACGGCGAGGGGGTGTGTTACGTAAGGTTCGCCACTACGACGGAATTGTCCGTCATGCGCCTGCTCAGCGTAGAAGTAGGCGCGGCGGACACTGTTCACCTGATCGGTCGCCAGATAGCCAGACAGGCTGCTGGCAAGAGAGTCGATTGTTAACGCCACAAGCCGACTCCTGCGAGTATTACTCGTCGTCGTTAAGGGGCTCGTCTGCCGCTTCCGGCTCGATTTCCGCAATAATTGCGCCCATCATGGCTGCTGTTGCATCCAGATCAGCTTCGGGAATTTCGCGAACGGGTGTCGAGCGGCTGTTCAGAATGCTTACATCCACCAGACCTTCTGCAATTTCACGTAATGCAATAACGGTTGGTTTATCGTTATCTTCCGGAACCAATGCATCTTTGCCGCCGGTTTGCAGCTGACGAGCGCGCTTGCTGGAAATCATCACCAGCTGAAAACGATTGTCGACCTTGCTCAGACAATCTTCTACGGTAATACGTGCCATAGCCTGATCCTGCCTTATCTACCTGATTGGGTATGCTGATTAATCCTGAATTGATCCGGGCTGCGCAAAAGTAACAGCTCTGCCTCGGAAAAGACCGGCTATCATACTGAAAGAATACATTGATTGCATTTAAAAATTCTGCTGACCACCGCGAATCTTGGCTCGCGCCGCACAGATAAATGGCGTTACGCCAGAAGATTGCGCAGTAAATCACCACGGTTGTTCAGTTGATGGGCCTTTTCAAGTCTGGCCGCACGCACGATGGCGCGCAGGTCATCCAACGCGGTATCAAAGTCATCGTTGATAATCAGGTAGTCTGCCGCCCCGTAGTGGGAAATCTCATCACGCGCCTGCTGCATACGTCTATCGATGGTTGCCTGATCATCCTGGCCGCGACTGTCCAGCCGCTGCTGAAGGGTTTCAAGTGACGGCGGCAGGATAAAAATACTTTTGGTATCAATTAGTTGTCTGACCTGATCGGCGCCTTGCCAATCAATCTCCAGAATGACATCCATACCCTCGCTGAGTTGAGATTGCACCCACAGGGCAGACGTACCATACAGATTTCCGAACACCTCCGCGGATTCCAGGAATGTCCCGGCCGCGCGCATGGTCAGAAATTCGTCCCGACTGACAAAATGGTAATTGACGCCATGTGTTTCACCCGGGCGCCTGGGGCGCGTGGTGTGTGAGATGGATACACACAGGCGCGTGTCGCCCTGATTCAGCAGAGCGTTAACCAGACTGGTTTTGCCTGCACCTGAGGGCGCAGAAATGGTATACAACGTGCCGCGAGCCATAAGACGATCAACTGTTCTTCATCGGGGGGAAACGCGCGTAACTATAGTCAATCGTCAGCGTTGTGTCTATTCGGAGCGCTGTTTCCTGGCTCAGCAACTAATCCTGTGAGCGCGCTATAATGCCCGGCTTGAGAAATCCCTGAGAGAACAGAGAATCATGTCAGACAAGGCAAGCTCAGCATTGTTGTCACAATTCAGACTGACGGCATACAGCCACGGTGCCGGCTGCGGTTGCAAGATCGCGCCGGCAGTGCTGGACCGCATCCTTGAATCCAGTCGACGCTTTTTCACCGATCCGGCGCTGTTGGTTGGCAACAGCAGCCGCGACGATGCAGCGGCTTACGATATTGGCAACGATCAGGTGATATTGAGCACAACAGACTTCTTTATGCCGATTGCCGATGATGCATTCGATTTTGGCCGCATTGCGGCGACCAATGCCATCAGCGACATCTACGCCATGGGAGGTCGACCGCTGATGGCCATCGCAATTCTCGGCTGGCCCGTTAACACCTTGCCTGCCGAGCTTGCGGCGCAGGTCGTCGACGGCGGGCGACAGGCATGCTCCGATGCCGGCATCATGCTGGCTGGCGGTCACAGCATTGATTGCCCGGAGCCGGTATTTGGTTTGGCAGTGACCGGAATTGTCACTAAGAGTCAGTTAAAAAAGAACAATACTGCCGAGGCAGGCTGTCTCTTGTATCTCAGCAAGCCCTTGGGGGTCGGCGTACTGACCACAGCACAAAAACAAGGCAAGTTAAAACCCGGACACGAATTTCTGGCGCGTGATGTTATGTGTCAGCTTAACTCCCCCGGAATGGCACTGTCAGCGATCAGCGACCTGACGGCAATGACAGATGTGACCGGATTTGCCCTGATGGGTCATCTGCTGGAAATGTGTGAGGGCAGTGGCCTGGATGCCGAGCTGGATTTTGCCACAATACCGGTGCTGGAGCCGGTGCCTGATTATGTCGCTCAAGGCTGCGTGCCAGGTGGCACTCACAGAAACTTCGACAGTTATGGTCACAAACTTGCTGAGCTTGATCCTTTACAAAAGGCGCTGTTGTGTGACCCGCAGACATCGGGTGGTTTGTTAATGGCGGTCAGACCTTCTGCACGCTCGCAATTAGAGAGAGCCCTGGCACAGACTGGTGTTGCCGCAGAGTTGATAAAACCTATTGGCCGTCTGCTGCCTGCATCCGGATTACAACAACGCATTTGGTTAGTGTGATATGCGCGCAGATACTGACGACTTTCACAGTTTGTTTATCAACAATACTCCGCTGATTGACTCACGTGCGCCCGTTGAATTCAGTCGCGGCGCATTTCCTGGCGCAGTAAACCTGCCGTTGATGAGCAACCTTGAGCGTGAACAGGTGGGTACCTGTTACAAGCAGCAGGGACAGCACGCCGCGATTGAGCTCGGCCATCAGCTTGTTAATGGCGACATCAAAAATGCTCGTGTGCGCTTATGGACAGATTTTGCTCAGCAACACCCGGGCGGATACCTGTATTGTTTTCGTGGTGGCCTGCGCTCACAAATTTGCCAGCAATGGATGAAAGAAGCGGGTTACGAATATCCAAGAGTCGTCGGCGGTTACAAAGCCATGCGTCGTTATCTGCTGGAGCAGCTGGAGAAAATCTGTGCAAGTGGCAACTTGATGGTGCTGGCCGGTCACACGGGATCTGCAAAAACTGAACTGCTGAACGCAGTGCCTGGTACGATCGATCTTGAGGCCATTGCCAACCACAGAGGCAGCGCATTCGGTAAACGCGCAACAGAGCAGCCCTCACAGATAGACTTCGAAAACCGGCTGATTATTGCCATGCTTAAACAGGTACACATGGCGCCAGACAAACCGCTGATTCTGGAGGATGAAAGCCGTCTGATAGGTCGCTGTGCCTTGCCACCTATTCTGCGTGATGCGATTGGCCGCTCACCACTCGTGCGACTGAACAGTGATATCGAATCACGAACACAGCACTCGTGGCTAAACTACATTCTGCGCAAATCAACCGAGTGGCAGTTGGAGTTTGGTGATGAAACTGCAGGTTTTGAGGCCTTTGTTGAGGATCTGCGCGATTCACTGAGGCGCGTTCAAAAGCGCCTTGGTGGTGACCGGTACACAGAGCTGTCGCAAATGCTGGACAGCGCAATCGAGGCACACCGGTTGGGTGACCCATCATTGCACCGAGATTGGATCCGGCGTTTGCTGCAGGATTATTATGACCCCATGTACGACTGGCAGTGGCAACGCCACCAGGGCAGACTGGTTTTTCAGGGGCAGTACGATGAGGTGCTTGCCTTCCTGACTAATGCGCTGAAGTAATTTGGGATGCGCGGCAAAAAAGTGCTGAGGCGTTCAGCTGTAAACAACTGAACACCTCAGCATTTAAAACTGACTGATCGGTCCGATCAGGCAACATCAATCCAGCGGCAGGAAACCCATCGCGTTATTGTTGTTCATCGGGATCACGATCTGATTCTGGACAGAGTCGTAACAGATTGATGCTGCACTGGGAATGCCCACCGCAATCACTTGTGCATCGGCTCCAGGGGCTATGCGTGAAATGCTGCCAAAGCGCACACTGCTGACAATCTTTGTGCCATCCGCCAACACTACCACACCGTCATTGCCGCCCTCTGCCGCAAACTCAGTGTTGATGAGTTCGCCGGCAGTATTAAACGTCATCACGTGGTTGTTGCCGATATTCACAACCACGACATTGCCATCGTTATCGATAGCAACACCATTGGGGGACATCAGCGGTGCGCCTTCCAGAAATATTGATGACTGGCCTGACGATGTAACTTTGTAAACACGCTGCGGATCACGGGTGTTCGACGCGTAAACGGTGCCATCGGCTGCAACGGCGATGCCGTTCAGGCCGTTTGCACCTTCAACCGGCCACGCGTCCCCAGGTTGGCCGGTGGCCAGGTCAAAAGTACGCACGCGATCGATGTCGGCAACATACAATTTGCCGCCTGCAACAGCGCTACCCAGCGGCTGATTCAGGGTCAGACCGTTGCGGTCGTTGCCAATCCATTTGGCGGTATGCACGCTGCCATCAGGATTCAGCAGAGAGACATAACCATCATTTTCCTGCATGTCCTGACCAACACCGGCGTTCATTGCCAGAATCAGATTTTTTGCAGGATCAAAGGTACAGCTCTCCGCAAATCGTAAACTGCCAAACACTTTGACATTCGATGACATGGGAGTCGCTTGACCGGCTTCATTGGTTGTGCCCAACGGGTTGCCCGCGGTAAACGTACCGGTTTGTGCAACGCTGAACGAACTGACGGCCAGTGCCAGAGCACCAGCAATGATTCGAATTTTCATAAACATTTCTCCTGGGGGGAAACCCCTTTATACTGCCGCGAAGTCTTCAAGCCGACGCAGTTTACCTGAAATCCGATACACGACCACAACAGCCAGTCGGTGAAAACAAGCATTTATGCGTTATGTTCAAATCAGCCTAAAACAGTGAGTCACCACCATCAGCATCGAGTTTGCAATCTCTGTATTTCTGTTTGCCTTATCCTCCGCGATCACTCCCGGGCCCAACAATGTCATGTTGATGAGCTCTGGCGTGAACTTTGGCGTCAAGCGCAGTTTGCCACTGGTATTCGGCGTGATGCTGGGATTCCCGGCCATGTTTGTCGCGATCGGGCTTGGTCTGGGCAGTGTGTTTCAGCGTTATCCGCTGATTCACGAGGGCATCACCGTTGTAGGTGTGACCTATTTGCTTTATCTGGCATGGAAGATTGCCGGGAGTGGCAAACCTGCTGACGCCGATGCCAAGGCGCGCCCGTTGACATTCACCCAGGCTGCCCTGTTTCAGTGGGTGAACCCCAAGGCGTGGATTATGGCAGTTGGCGCTATCGCCGCATTCACAACGGCTGGCCCGGACATTAACCAGCAGGTTCTCAGAATTGCTGGCATTTTTATGATGGCCTCCGTCCCCAGTGCCTGTACCTGGCTGTTGTTTGGCGTTGGTTTGCAGAGGTTGTTGGCGGATGATCAGCGCCGACAGCGTTTTAACTGGCTTATGGCAGCGCTGCTGGTGCTATCAATTATTCCGGTTGTGCAGGATCTGATCTGACATCAGTGCCCACCGGCACCCTGGCGCTGGCAGGACTGGGTCGAAGAGCAATCAGACGCGCAGCGTAGCTCTGAAACTGGTTGCACCCTGGCGCGGGCAGGACTGCGTCGAAGAACAATCAGACGCGTAGCGTCGTTATGAGACCCAGTCCTGCCCGCGCCAGGGTGCGCATCAGGGTTTAAAGCGGCGATCAATGCTGCGGAAAGTTCTCAGGAACCAGACGCGGAATAAACTTTGTCAGCCCCGTCACCGGACCCACCTCGCCAGCGTAGATATTGCCATCACGGTCAACGGCCACGCCCTCACCCATGGCTCCTATGCCACCCATACCGGTCGGGCGCTCAGAATTGTGCTCCGGAATGTAATACCACACCTCACCGGTGCGCGCGCTGCCGATACGCAGACCCTTGCGCCAGCCCGGGTTATAGTTCTGATCTGACTCGGAATCGATGGCATACAGAACATCGTTTTCGTCAATGTACATGCCACTGATGCGGCTGAACTGGTACCAGGTATCAAGATGAGTACCTTCCTGGTCGAATATCTGAATCCGACGGTTGCCACGGTCGGAAACGAATAATCTGCCCTGTGAGTCCATCGCCATCGCGTGCGGGGAACGCAGTTGTCCGTCCTCATAACCCCAGGTCCCCCAGCTCTTGACAAAGGTTCCGTCTGGCGCAAATTTGGAGATACGACTGAAAGCACCTTCACCGGCTTCGTCAATGAACTGGCCGCCATGGCTTTCAGCGATAAATATGTGACCGTCCGGTGCCACCAGAACTGCGTTGGGTTCATTCAGGTGCGTTGGGGGATTTCCGGCTTCGCCCGGTGTTCCGATGGTCAGCAGTACCTCTCCCTGAGGGCTGAATTTGACCACCTGGTGGCCACCTTTAAAGGTATCCGGAGACCGCTCAAGCTCCTGGGCGTTAGGCGCGCGTGCATCAGTCACCCAGACGTTACCTTCCTGGTCAACCGACAGCCCGTGTGGCCAGGTAATCAGGTTGGCACCAAAACTCTGCACAACGTTGCCTTGCGGATCAAGTTTAACAATCGGATCTACGCCGGAACCTGCACAAGAGTTGGCGCCGCAGCGGTCGCCCGCCCACAGATGCACACCATCAATGTCAACATGTACACCACTGACTGAACCCCAGACGCGGTTATCCGGCAGTGTTCCCCAGTTGCGAACAGTCTCATAGGGGTTTGGCAGGAAGTTTACGGGTGGAACATCGGCGTGCTCAGCGGGTGCTGAAGCGCCGCGTTGCGCCATTGCGCTTCCGGATGCAAGCGCAAATAAGGCACCAGAAAACACTAAACCGAGGGTCAGGGCACGACGGCCATTGCGAACGGCTTTTTTCATCATTACAAACCTCATTAATTGGGGGGCACAGGCATTTAAGACAAGTGCAGCTACAGGGTGATCAGCTATTCCATGAGGCCTTCGTGGCAAGCTCATAGAATGTGCAAGAAAATGTACTGAGCGCGATACCTTGTCAAGATAAACCGGATGACTGGAAATCGGCAAATGCTGACCCAATATCTGGCAGCAATGATCGTCAGTCACTGGAGCCTCATCGATGAGCGAAAATCTGATCACCCTCTGCTGTCCCCATTGTCACCGTAAAAACAAAATGCCTGCACAACGCCTGTCTCAGGACGGAAAGTGCGGTGCCTGCAAACAGCCCTTGTTTACGGGCCTGCCAGTGCCTTTAAGCAACAGCAGCTTTGCGGCCCACGTCAGTACAGATTTGCCCTTGGTCGTTGACTTCTGGGCGCCCTGGTGTGGGCCTTGCCGACAGTTTGCACCGGTGTTTGAGGCTGCTGCGCGCAGCATGGAGCCTGCGGTGCGGCTGGCAAAAGTGAATACGGAAGAGGAGCAGGAGCTTGCTGCGAAGTTTGCCATCCGCAGCATTCCTACCTTGATGATTTTCAGGGCGGGACGCGAGATTGCCCGTGTCTCCGGCGCATTACCGCCGGAGCAGTTCAGGCAATGGGTCGCACAATCCTTGCGCTAGATGTTTAAAGAGCCGTTTCGAAAATTGCCAGCATGCGGCCCCATGCGCGCTCAGCCAGCTCCTCGTGATAAATCGGGAAGTCAGGCACACACCAGCCGTGCATGGCCGCGTACACTTCAATCTCGGCCTCAACGCCTGCCGCATCAAATGCCGCGCGCAGCACGTTTTTGCTTTCCGGATCGCGCTCATCATCATTCTGAGCGATGGCAATCAGCATATGCGCCTTCATATTGGGAATACCAAGGTGAGGGCTGTCCGCATTAGCGGTATTCAGTCCGCCACCGTGGAATGAACCACCGGCACCAATACGCTCGGGCAGCGCTGCTGCCGTGCGCATCACAATCGGGCCACCCATGCAGTAACCCATCGTGCCGATCTTGCGAGCGGTATCCACAGATGCTTGCTGGTCCAGCCAGGCGACAAAGGTGCGGGCATCGGTGACGTGAGTTTGAGCATTCAACGCGCCGGCCATGGGCATCACAATGCTGCGAATGTCCGGATCCTGGAAGCTTGCTCCGTCAGGCACAACCGGCGATGGCGCGCTGCGGTAGAACGGGTTGACAACCAGCACCGAGTAGCCGGCTTCGGCCATGCGTTTGCCCATGGCCCGGAAGGCGGGTCGCAGGCCGAGAATGTCGGGCCAGATTAACACGGCGGGGTGACTTCCGCTGGCCGGGTGTACAAAGTAGCAGTCAGCCACGCCATCGGGTGTCTGTATGGTGACATCTGTCTCAACCACATCCTGTGCATTGGCAACGGGTGGCAACATCAGTGCCAGCGCAGCACCAGCGCTCAGGGTGTTAAATTGACGGCGCGTAAACTGCGCGCTTTTCTTCAGAAACTCCTGATCTTCTTCAAAGGTATGCTGATCACACATGAAATTCTCCTGTTATGTAATTCGATTTTATGGAGCTGAATGCTGGCAGTCGGGTCATGCTATCCGAATCGACATAAACGCGCAAAGACTCTGCTCTGTATGCAGAGGTGTTTACTGCCCGCGAGGTTTTGCCCGTGCGCTGGCCACGGCCTGCAGCGGATCCTCCGGCCACGGATGTCTGGGATAACGACCACGCAGATCCTTGCGGACGTCAAAATAGCTGCTTGACCAGAAGCCAGCTAGATCGCGGGTAATCTGTACGGGTCGTCGTGCGGGTGACAACAGATGTAACAGCAGAGGTATGCGTCCGTTAACAACGGTCGGCGTGTGCGTCTGACCAAACATTTCTTGCAACTTTACCGCCAGTACCGGTTCGTCACCTGAGTAATCAATACGGATATCTGAGCCGCTGGGCACGCGGATATGTGTTGGAGCCAGAGCGTGTAACGCCTGCTGCAGTGGCCAGTCCAGGCTCTCCAGAAAAAGATTGGCCAAGGACAGCCGCTCGATCTGATCCAGCCTGTGCAGCCCACTCAGATGGGGCGCAAGCCAATGGTCCAGGCTCATCAGCAATGCCGGCTCTGAAACATCCGGCCATATCAGGCCGGAGGCAGTGGGGCCTGCGGCCTTATGCAGCAATCGCAGCCGCCCCAGCAGTTGCTGATCGTCGTCAGACCAGGGCAAACTGCCGCGCGCTTTGAGTGCGCCGATCAACGCTTTATTCACCAGCTCTGCGGGCAAACCCGCCGCGCCCTTATTTTGCGATTTGCGTTCCAATACCAGCTCATAATCGCCCAGTGTCAGTAGGCGCGTTTGTTCTGCGACCAGACGCCCCAACCGGTCATCCCAATAGGCATGGGCCTGCCATTGACGCGTCTGCGGGAAATGTTGCTCAAGCGTGGCGCGCAGTAAAGCTGCCCCGGAAAAGATCCGCCCGTTCGTGGCGTGAGCGTCCATCTCAACAGCAATGATGAATTCTGCTGATGCCAGCGAGCTGTCTTCAGGCACACTGAGCTGGCCGCCGCTGATCAGTTTGAATTGGCCGCCACCTTGAGCCACCGCCAGCCGGTCTGGGTAAGCAACCAGCAGCAGGTGCGCCAGATCGTCGCCGAGGGCTGGTGAGTGAATGTCCAGTGAGCAGTCAAGGCGCTGTGCCCATTGCCTGGCGGGTTGATGCCAGCGGTGATTTCGATGTTTATCCGCAGACCCCATCACCACCTGCAGATCGATGTCGCTGGCACCGGGTTGTTCCTCCAGCCACGCTGACAGCCAGCAGGCAAGGGCAAGCCGCTGCGGGTGGCGTCGGGCATGCTCGAGCAGCACGGCCAGGCGCGGATGTGCGGGCCAGCGAGCACATTGATTGCCCAGCACGGTCAGCTTTTTCTCGCGGTTGATCAGACCCAGCATCTGCAACAGCTGGCGCCCAGCCAGGACTGCTGGGCCGGGAGGCGGATCAATCCACGTCAGGGAAGCGGGTTCAGTAACGCCCCAGCGTGTCAGCTCAAAAACCAGTTGAGACAGGTCGGACTGCAGCATTTCAGGTTCGCGATGCGCCGCCAGTATTGAGTCTTCTGACCATGCACGATAACAAAAACCCGCGGCTTCGCGGCCAGCTCGCCCGCGCCGCTGGTCAGCGCTGGCGCGATTCACACGCCGTGTCTCCAGTCGACTGAGTCCGGTGCGTGGTTGATACACCGGCACACGTTCGCGCCCGGCATCAATGACAATGCGCACTCCCGGTACGGTCACGCTGGACTCTGCAATCGCCGTTGACAAGATAATGCGACGACGGCTGTCCGATGCAGGCCTCAAGACAGCCTGTTGCGCTGGCAAAGGCATTTGTCCGTGCAAGGGGCAAATGTCGGTGTCTTCAGCCAGGCTTGAGCGCAACAGTTGTTCCAACCTGCGTATTTCGCTTTGACCCGGCAGAAAAACCAGGACGTGACCCTCATGCGCAGCCATCGCCTCGCGCACGAAGCCCGCCAGATGAACTTCCGGATACTCGCGCAGAGGCATCGAGCGGTAGAAAGTACTCACAGGCCAGCTGCGCCCGGGGCAATCGATTAACGGCGTATCGTCACCCAGCACAGACAGCAAGGCCCGGGTATCCAGTGTCGCCGACATCACCAGAATTTTCAGGTCTTGGCGAAGCCCGTGCTGTACATCCAGTGCCAGTGCGAGTCCGGTGTCGGCATCAAGGCTGCGCTCGTGAAATTCATCGAAAATGAGCCCGGCCACACCCGGCAGCTCGGGATCGTCCTGCATCATACGTGTCAGAATACCTTGAGTGAGCACTTCAACACGTGTATCCGAGCCGACTCGTGATTCGCCGCGTACGCGGTAGCCGACGGTCTGACCCACGGACTCACCCAGTTGCTCGGCCATAAAAGCGGCTGCGAGGCGAGCCGCTACCCGACGTGGTTCCAACAGCAACCAGCGTTGGCCCCGAGGAGTATTCTCCAGCAATGACAATGGCACCCGCGTGGTTTTGCCGGCGCCAGGTTGCGCCACCAGCAGCACGCGGTTATGCGCCCGCAAAGCGCGCTGGATATCTGGCAAAACTGCGTCAATTGGCAGCGCTGCCGTGTTCATAACAAGGATAGGCCCATGCCCGTGAGGACTGCCATTCCCAGCATCGCAAAAATCGCTGCTGCAATTTTATGAATCAGACGGACGGGGAGTTTATGTGCCAGTGTGTCGCCCGCGTAAACTGCCGGCACGTTGGCGATCATCATGCCGAGCGTGGTGCCGACCACCACCCACAGCAGGCTCTGATACTGAGCCGCCAGCGCGACGGTTGCGATCTGCGTTTTATCCCCAATCTCGGCGATAAAAAAGGTAATGAACGTTGTGCCAAACACACCAAAACGAGTCGCTGTGGCTTTGGCATCATCGAGCTCATCCGGTTTCAACATCCAGGCGGCCATGGCCAGAAAAGAGATGCCGAGCAACCAGCGCAAAGTCTCCGGCGTCATGACACTGGTCAGCCAGGTGCCAAACCAGCCAGCAACACCATGATTGGCCAGGGTTGCCAACAAAATCGCAAGAATAATCGGTACAGGCTTTTTGTAGCGCGCTGCCAGCAGGAATGCCAGCAACTGCGTTCGGTCACCAATTTCTGCCAATGCGACCAGCCCGGTTGAAACTAACAATGCGTCCATCACGAATTCCCCTGAAGGCCGGGGATTCTAGGTTGTTTGCCTTGCGGTCGCAAACTCAATAAACCAATCGATGGAGCCGGGGTTGGACATGGAGTCGCGGTTCACAGCCTTTTTTACATCGTGGCCAAGGAGTATTTTTTTCACCGGAATCTCCAGCTTTTTACCAGACAATGTGCGCGGAACTTCGGCAATCGCAAAAATTCCGTCAGGGACATGGCGCGCGGACAGTTTTGTGCGGATCGCCTCGTTGATGGCCAATCGCAGCCCTTCCGGAACACCGGTGAGCAAGGGGTTCACATGCGCCTTGGGATTTGTCAAAAGCGAGGTTTTGCCGGCAGTAAAACCGTCAGCAGCCGGCCCTTTGGGGCTGGCTTGCGCAGCAAATGCCGGATCCCGGATGACAATAAACAACGCCATAAAAGAATCACGATTCAAATATTCAAGATCAACGACCAGCGAATCAAGAACTTCGTCAAACTCTTCTGCGACACGATAAATCTCGCTGGTCCCCATGCGAATGCCGTGTCGGTTGATGGTGGAATCGGAGCGTCCGTAGATAATGCCGGTGATGGCCTCAGGGCGAGGAATCAGGCGCACCCAGTCGCCATGGCACCAGACACCCGGGAATTGTTCAAAGTAACTGCCGAAATAGCGCGAGCCATCCGTATCGCCCCAGAAAAACAAAGGCATGGAGGGCATGGGTTGCGTAACCACCAGTTCACCCACTTCGTCGATGACGGATTGACCGTCGTCATCAAAGGCGTGTGTGGCAATACCCAGTTCGCGGCACTGCATCTCACCAGAATATATTGGCAATATGGAACTGGTGGTCAGAAAACACGCGCCAGGATCAGTGCCGCCGGAAATACAACCGAGGCGAACATCCTGCTTGACGTGATTGTACACCCACTCATAACCTTCTTCGGGCAGCGGCGAGCCTGTGCAACCAACGGAGCGCAGTGCTGACAAATCAAATTGTTCGCCGGGCTTGATGCCGGTCTTTGCGCACAACGCAATAAATGCCGGACTGGTGCCGAAGGAGTTGGCCTGTTCGCGTTCGGCAAACTTCCATAAGGTACTGGTATCGGGGTATCCCGGGTTGCCATCAAACATCAGCACGGTGACGCCATTAATCAAACCGTTAAGAGTCGAATTCCACATAATCCAGTTGGTGGATGAAAACCAGAAAGTTTTGTCACCGGGTTTGGCATCACCATGCAACAGGCCGGCTTTGAACGACTGAATCACCACGCCGCCGTGACCATGCACAATAGGTTTAGGCATGCCAGTCGTGCCCGATGAGTACACGATCCAGAGCGGATGGGAAAACGGCACTGCAACAAACGCAGGTTCTTGCGGACTGGCAAGCGCATGGTCAAAACGAATAGAGCGGACCTGGCGATCGATGCCGCTGAGATCCAGTTCTGAATCGCTGTGCAGATAGGACAGGAAAATGACACATTCCACACTTGGCAACTGGCGCACCAGCTCGCGGGCAACATCGCGTCGATCGAAATCACGGCCACCATAACGATAGCCGTCGATGGTAAACAACACTTTAGGGGCGATCTGGCGAAAGCGGTCAAGCACACCGACCGCACCCATATCAGGTGCTGCGCATGACCAGATGCCGCCAAGGCTGGTCACCGCCAGCATGGCGGCCGCAGTTTCCGGAATATTGGGCATATAGGCCACGGCGCGATCACCGGCCTGTAAACCGACGTCCCTCAAGCTTGCCGCAAGGGAGCCAACTTGAAGGCGAAGTTCACCCCAACTGATTTCTGTTCGACCGCGAACTTCAGATTCAGCGATCAGTGCCGGAGCCTGGCGGTTTTCAGATTTGCTGCCATACGCCAATGCGTGTTCAGCGTAATTCAGGGTCGCGCCCTCGAACCAGCGCGCGCCGGGCATTTTCCGTTCCAGCAGAACTTGTTGATAAGGGGAATGAGCGATGACATCGGCAAACTGCCAGATACTCTCCCAGAAATCCTCAATCTCGGTGGTTGACCATGTCCACAGGTCGTCATAACTCGAAAACGTCAGCCCTTTGTTCTGCGCGAGCCAGTGTTGATAACGGGTAATACCGGCATCAGCAATGCGTTCTGCCGAGGGGCGCCAAAGCAAGGGAGAGTCAGCCATACAAAAATCCGGGTGTTTGAGTTAATTGAGATTAAGCAATATTGTTTTTTTGGATTATGGTTTTTCATTAAACATGGCGACGCGCCCACCATCCACGACCAGATCATGGCAGTTGATGTAGCTGCCTTCATCACTGGCCAGAAACAGCGCGGCATAGGCAATATCATCGGCCAGTCCGGAACGCGGCGTAGGTGTCGCGCTGGCAAGATTGCTCTGCAACTTAGCCATCTTTTGTGCGTTTTCAGAGTCACTTAATGATTGCGCACGGGTGGATCCGCCCCAGAAAATAGGCGTGGCAATGGCGCCTGGTGAAATCGCATTCACACGGATGCTCCACGGCCCCAGCTCTACACCAGCCAGTCGTGTGAGATGGGACAGCGCAGCTTTCGCACCAGAATACAAATATCCTCCCTGATTTATCCGGTGTGCCGCGATACTGGCGTTATTGATAATGCTGCCACCGCCGGAAGTTTTCATGACCCTTGCCGCGTGTTTCATGCCAAACACGGCGCTACCAACCAGCAAGCGCATGACCCGGTCAAATTCTTCTTCGGTGACCGATTCAACTGAGCTGCGTTCGCCTGCGCCGGCATTGTTAAACAGACAGTCCAGCCGGCCGAAACGATCAACCGTGGCATCCACCAACGCACCTACCTCCCGTTCGTGGATGACATTGACGGCGTGAAACATAAACCGGTCGCCGTACAAAGCTTTTAACTCTTGAGCCAAGGCCTCGCCGCGCTCTTGTGAGCGACCGGCAATCACCAGTTTTGCGCCGTGTGCTGCAAATACCCGCGCAGTCGCCTCGCCGATGCCGCTGGTAGCGCCGGTAATGATGGCCACCTTGTCCTGTAATCGCGCTGACTGAATATGCACGCTCATAACAATTCCTGTTGTTTGTTGTTGGTTTTGCCTGCTGCCATCTGCAAAGGCTGCAGAATATCGAACTCCACCAGATCATAGATGGCCCGCATGTGCGGGCCCCGCTCGGGTCCGGGATTACTGTCAGAGGTGATGACAATCACCAGGTCGTATTCCCGGACAACAAAAATAAACTGACCGCCGTAACCCCAGGCCAGCGGCACCTGCAGATCTGCCATGTCACGCAGCCACCATCCGTATCCGTAATGGCGACCTTCACCGCGGGGAGACTCTGCATGCGGCTGATGCGAGTCCAGCACCCATTGTTCGCTGAGAATGCGTTTACCGTCGTGTACACCACCGTTCAGATACATTTCCCCGATATCCAGCATTTGCCGGGGGGTAATTTCCATATCATTGCCCCCAAAGTAGACACCTTGAGGATCACGGCTCCAATAGGCCATGCGAAACCCCATGGGGTCGGCAAGGTAGCGCTGGGCAAACTCCTTGGTATTCATGCCGCTAGCGCTGGTAATAATGGCAGACAGCAAGTGTGTTGTGCCGGTACTGTAAATCATTGCAGTGCCGGGGTCGGCGACCATCGGGCTCTTCAGGGCCGCATCAACCCAATTGCGGCTGGCAACCCAGGGCCCGTAATTGCGTCCGGACGTGCTGGCTAAACCGCCCTGCATGGTGAGCAAATTTCTGACCGTAATGCGCCGGACAGTGTCTTCCAGTTCAGTGCCGATGTATTCGGGGAAAAAATCCACGATGGGTTGGTTAATGTCTTTGATCTGGCCATTCTGCAAAGCCAGACCCACCAGGGCAGACATAACACTTTTGGAGGCTGACTTCAGATTTGCCGGTTGCCCGGCGTGCCGGCCGGCAAAGTACTGTTCAAAAACAGGTACACCCTGATGACTGATCAGCAGGCTGTGCAGACGCGGCATATCACGTGAGCGCTGTTGCAGCACTCCGGTATCCAATCCGGGCGGCGATGCGGATTGAGCCTGCGCGCGGCTTGCCACCGCTGTAAATGCCGATAACAACGCCGCACAGAGCAGCATGACAAACACAGCGCCTGATGATCTGTTCATTAACTTCCAAACCTGTTTGGGCGTTACACGCCGCATAATCGAACTGGCCACAGTATGTACGAGCCACGCGATACCATACAAGACCGTGATTTTGCAGCGGCGCATCGGCACTGAAATTGCGTGCCGGACCTCGTCGCAGATGCACAGATGCCGTGAATCGGTTACGATCACCCTATGACAAAGAGTTCAACAATAAACAACCAAACGATTTCCCGCTGGCGCGCCGAATTTACGGATCTGCAACTGGAAAATGCGTACCAGCAGCACGTGTTGCCGTATACAGTCAGATTTCTGCGCTTCAGCCTGTACTTGTGGGCAGGGTTGTTAAATGCTGCCATACCCATGGATTTAGGTGCACTGACGTCGCCGGAAGGGATGATGGTCATCTTTGGTTTGCGGATCGGCCATGTAATCCTGCTGTTGTGGCTGGCCTGGCAACTGAAACGCACGCCAGCAATGGCTGGCCCGTGAGCATCGTTGCAATGCTCGGTTACCCGCTGTTTCTGGTGTACCCGGTTTATGAGCCGTCATTGGGTGACGTCAGCCGCGGCGCCCTGTTTTTAATGATGCTCAGCATTTATGTGTTTATTCCCAACAGGCTGATGTTGACCAATCTTGTTGCGGTAGTGGGTATTCTTGGCGCCACGGCTGTTCAGATCTGGACGGGGGCAGACTCGGCCGAGTCTGCAAACGAGCTGCTGGAAACCGAAATAGAAGCCAGACACGCGTTGGAGGCGGGGTTGCAGCGTCAGGCACTGACGGATCCACTAACCGGGTTAAGCAACCGTCGTCATTACGAGATGCTGTTTAAGCGTGAGCATGATCGTTGCCGCCGCCATCTGGCAGCCCTGTCTCTGAGCATGATTGATCTTGACCACGTAAAGCGGGTCAGTGACACCTACGGTCACGAATTTGGTGATCAGGTGCTGCAGTTTGCGGCAGAAATTCGGCAAAGACCTTTGCGCCACAGTGACATCCTTGGCCGCTTCGGAGGCGAGGAATTTATTCTGATACTGCCAGACACCGATATTGTGCACGCCCGCCTGGTGGCAGAACGCACGCGCGAGGCGTTGGAGCAAGAAAGTATGTCCAGAAACGGCATCACGCCCACGGTAACTGCAACGTTTGCGATGACACAGGTGCGTGCCGAGGATGCGGATATTCAGGAGTACATCCGCCGCGCCGACCATGCGCTGTATGAAGCAGAACGTGCGGGACACAACCGGGTTGCCGTCTCTGGCCCGGCAGGAGACTTCCGTCACACATCTTAGCCTCACAACCCCGACAAGACCCCCAGGCAAAACACAACAGCCAGTCAGGAAGGATAGAAATCCAAAAAATGCGACTCGACAAGTTTCTCAGTCATGCTACGGACTACTCGCGCGCGCAGGTCAAAAAGCTGATCCGTGACAAACGTGTCCAGATTGGCGAGGTGATTGCCAGAAGTGCAGACTACATGCTTGCAGAGAACGAACGTGTATTGCTCGATGGTGAGCAGGTAAACCTTCCGGTTGCGCAATACTTCATGCTGAATAAACCTGCAGGCTATGTGTGCGCAAACTCAGACAGCGACAATCCAACGGTGCTGGATCTGATTAACGAGGCAGCAGACGATCTTGCCATCGCCGGCCGGCTGGACAAGGATACAACGGGCCTGGTTTTGCTCAGTAACAACGGCCAATGGGTTCACCGGATTATCAGTCCACGACGTGAGTGTCCGAAAATGTACCATGCCGATCTGGACTACCCGATTACCCATGACACCATCAAGAAATTCAAGGAAGGATTTTTTCTCAAAGGAGAGGAGAAACTTACCAAACCGGCCATTCTGGAATCTCTTGCGGACAACAAAGTCAGTGTTGTCATCTCGGAAGGGCGTTACCATCAGGTCAAGCGTATGTTTGCCGCCTGTGGACTGCATGTGCGGGCGCTGCACCGGGTCAGTGTTGGTGACATTACACTGGATGAAACCCTGGAACCCGGACAATACAGGGAGCTGACTGACGCTGAGATTAATAGTGTGCTGCTTTGAATGCAGTGCTTGCAAGAACATAAAAAGTACCTCAAAAACCATACGATCGTGCAGGGGATAACATGAAAGACCATTGTCAGGCTCTGGTGCTGGAGTTTCTATGCAGCACAGCAACGGCTGCCTCTGCACCCGCCCGGACCTTATGGGTCATGGATGAAAACCCGGCAATCGACGGACTGCTCAAGCTGAACGGATCAACGTCAATTGATGTGGTCAGCAACCGTTATGACACACGTGAGCAGATGGCAAAACTGCGTATTAATACATTTCTCAGCGATTTCGATTTTACCGGGCTTGGCTTGTACGAGCAGATTGTCTATCGCATCTCCAAAGAAAAAATGCTCACACACCATGTCATCAATGAAGCGCTCAGGCATTTGACTGCTGCCGGCAATCTGTATGTGATTGGTGAAAAAACCGATGGTATCAAATCAATCACCAAACAGGCCGCAGAGCTGTATCAGTCTGATGTCACAGCCCGCAAGTTTGGTAACGCCTATCTTGCACAGTTCAGCAGGCCATCAGATGCGATTCTCGACAGCAAACGTCTGCCGACAGCGGGCTATACCGAGTTGCGGCTGATCAGCCACCCATTGCTGAATTTTTATTCAAAACCTGGCGTGTTTGGTTGGGAGAAAGTTGATAAAGGCAGCCAATTGCTGGTGAGTTGTCTGCCGCCGGTTATCCAATACATAAAAGGCGTAGAAAGTGTGCTGGATCTCGGCTGCGGCTGGGGTTATCTGATGCTCGCCACACAAGCCATCCCCATCGACGTGCGTGTAGCAACAGACAACAATGTGGCTGCTGTAGACGCGGCCAACCGTAACTTCACTGACGCCGGTATGAATGTGCAATGTATTGTGGATGATTGTGGCAGCCAGATTCGCCAGCGTTTTGATCTGATTTTATGTAATCCACCATTTCATCAGGGATTCCAGGTCAGTGATACGATGACGGAGAAATTTCTGAAGAGTGCGTCCCGGTTAAGCCGCCGCAGCACACGTGCCATTTTTGTGGTCAACCAGTTTATCCCGCTGCAGAAACTGGCTGAGTCTTATTTTAAAGAATCAAGGCTGTTGGCGTCTGCGCATGGGTTTAATGTGTTTGAGCTTCGTCCCTGACCGCCGTTGTCACTGGCCGCGCGAAACCTCAGCGTGTCTGCTGATGTCGAGGCAGTCCGATGGACACCACACTGGTGAGCAGCAGAAACAGTGCCGATACCCATAGGCACGCAGCAAGACCTGCCGTCTGGAACAACCATCCTGACAGCAATGTGCCAATCAGCCGCCCCATGGCATTGGCCATATGATAAAAGCCAACATCCAGCGAAACACCATCGTCACGCGCATAGCTGACAATTAGAAAGCTGTGCAGTGCAGAGTTCATGGCAAACACCACCCCGAATATCATCAGCCCGCCTATCAACACTGCGCCAGCAGGCAGCGTTGTACCTAACAGCACGGCAATCGTGGCAGGTATAACCGTCAGCAACACAGCCCAGCGCATTGCAGAACGCCCATCCGGGGAGTGCTGGCCGCTGCCGAGGTTCTGCAACCTCGGCGCCATGGCCTGCACAAACCCGTAGGCAATGATCCACCCTGCGAGAAATCCGCCAGTCTGCCAGGAGTCCCAGCCCAGCGTTTGTGCTAAGAACACCGGCAGCGCGACCACAAACCAGACATCCCGTGCGCCAAACAGCAGCATACGCGCCAGTGACAGGCGGTTGATTGCAGCGCTTTTGGAAAACAACTCTGTGAATTTGGGTTTGCTTTTGCTTTTGCCCAGATCCGCTTTTTACAGCATCAGGCTCAGCAGCCAGACCAGCAACAAGCTGATAGCCATACTGGCAGCCGCACCCTGAAAACCCAATACCGTCAACAAGGCACCACCGAGAAAAAATCCGGCACCTTTTAATGCGTTTTTAGAACCTGTCAGCAAGGCAACCCATCGGTACAGAATGCCTTGTGCGTTGGCCGGAACCAACAGTTTGATTGCGCTTTTTGCGCTCATTTTGTTCAGGTCTTTGGCGATACCGGACAGTGCCTGTGCGGCCATCACCCAACCAACACTGAGCATCGTGGCCGGCACCAGCAGCATCGACAAGGCGATGACCTGCAGTATCAATCCAGCATTCATTGTACGATTCAGCCCGATACGCGCGCCCAGCCAGCCACCAGTCAGATTGGTAATCACGCCAAACAACTCGTAAAACACAAACAGCAGGGCGATCTGCAAGGGGCTGTAGCCCAACGCATTAAAGTGCAACACCACCATCATGCGCAGTGCGCCATCGGTCAAGGTGAATGCCCAGTAATTGCCGGTGATGATCGCGTATTGTTGATTCATTGCCAAACCGTTATACAAAACCTGCGACTTTGTCAGTCAGCTCAACGGTGCGATTTGCATATCCCCACTCGTTATCGTACCAGGCATAAATTTTCACCTGGGTTTGATTGACCACCATAGTCGACAGTGCATCGATAATGCTTGAACGCGGATCGGTTTTATAATCGATGGAGACCAGTGGTCGTTCTTCGTAGCCGAGTATGCCTTTGAGCGGGCCGTTCGCCGCAGCCTGTAATAACTGATTGACTGCCTCCACAGTTGTGTCGGCGAGTACCTCAAACACACAATCGGTCAAAGATGCATTCGCCAGCGGCACGCGTACGGCGTGGCCGTTTAACTTGCCGCTGAGCTCCGGGAATATATGCGTAATTGCAGTGGCTGATCCGGTGGTGGTCGGGATCAGGCTTGAACCGCAGGCGCGTGAGCGCCGCAGATCTTTGTGTGGTGCGTCGAGTATGGTTTGTGTATTGGTAACGGAGTGAATTGTGGTCATTGATCCATGTTTGATGCCCAGAGATTCGTGGATGACTTTGACAACCGGCGCCAGACAATTGGTGGTGCATGAGGCTGCTGTTACGGTTGTGTGAAGTGCCGGGTCAAACAAATTGTCATTCACACTCATGACCACGTTGAGCACACCTGTTTCCTTGACAGGTTGTGTGACCACAACTCGCTTGACCCCTTGGTCGAGATACGCCTGAAGCACGGCCTTGGTCTTCATCTTTCCGGATGCTTCGATAACAACATCACAGGCTGACCAATTGTTGTCAGTAATGCTTCGTTCACCGGTGACCAGTATGCGGTCCTCACCAATCACCAGATAGTTCTGTTCGGCATGTGCTTGCAGATGCCAGCGGCCGTGCACGGAGTCAAAGTTCAACAGATGCGCCGACGTGGCAGCATCACCGCCCGGATCATTGATTTGAACGATCTGCAATTTACGCTGCGATAGCGGCTGATTGTAAATCACTCGTAATGCCAGCCGTCCAATACGGCCAAAGCCATTGATGCCAGTTGCAACAAACCGCTTGGAGTTTAACTCGTTGTTGCTCATGAATTCCCCCATTTTCCGTGTTTACAACGTGCAGCGTGCCAGACTAATCATTCAGTTGTATGACACACAGTATTCACTCTGCATGGTTTTCAGCGGCCCAGGTAATGAGCTCAGCGGCCAGCCGGTTTGCTGCGATGCCCAGCGCAGAGGCTGCCATCGCCGCGTCATGGCGGTTCAGCGGTTCGCGAGCCTCAAAGCGTCTACTGGCAATAATGTCACGGCGCGCGGTGTTGATCAGTTGTGCGTCAAAACGAAAGATCACGCTGGTTTGGCCATTTATTGTTTCAGTGTGCAAGGCGCGGAGCATGCCGCTGAGCGTCAGTTCTGACTGCAGTCCTGCACTATCGGTGCTCAGACCTGCAAAACGGCCATCGCGCCAGAAAGCATCCAACAGCCAATCGCGCCACAACTGTGGAATAGGTGCAGACCACCGCGCCGCGGGATAGGCGTGGAAGCTGTTGTTTTCGGCCAAAATCAGCAGACGGCTGCCACTGAGTGCATCGCTGCTTTCCGGCATCATCAGGCGCAGACCCCCGGGAATCAGCGCGGCGCTGCTGGCAGCCATGGTTGACGGCGGCAGCTGATAAAGCTCAACGGGCTCGCGCTCGGGTAACACGGTGCAACTGCTCAGCCACAGCAAGAGAGGTAGTGAAAATAATTCTTTAACGCGTAACAAGGCTCTCATGGTTCAAATTCCCGGATGTTGTCACCCCCCAGTAAAAAACCGGCAGGATTATCCCCTAATCGGTTTACCAGGCTGTTCAGATTGGAGATGGTGGCGCGCAGCTCGCGCATGGCGGGATCGAGTTCCGCGATGCCCTGCATGCCTTGATTGAGCGCGTCACGATTCTCTCCAACCACGGCTTCCAGCTGCAGGCTGATGCGTTGCATGTTTGCCAGGGTTTCGCCCGCATTGCCTAGGATAGGGTCGCCGTGGCGCAAGGTCAGGTCCTCCACGGTATTGATCAGGCGACTGAGATCATTGCCTGCGCTTACCAGACTCTGCAGACCTTCGCGCAATACCGGTGCTCCTCTGCCAATGCCGTGGTTACCGTGTCCAGATTACTGAGTACGCGGGTGACATACGCCGAGTTTTCCTCGGAGAGCAGCCGGTTGGCGTTTTCAACCAGCGTGGTGACGTTCACCAGCAACTCTTCGCTGCTGACGCGCAGTTGTGTCAGGGGAGAAGGCTCGGCCTCTATAATCGGTATGCTGTCATCACCGCCCAGAAACTCGCTCTGTGGAGTTCCTTCACTCAGCTCAATTCCGTAAGCTCCACTGATATTCAGCAGCGCAAGACGCGCACGGGTGTCGGTTTTGACCGGCGTATTGGCGGCAACACGTACACGTGCCCAGACCTGCCGCGGATCTTCAGGATCCAGCGTTAACTGCTCGACATCGCCAACACGTATGCCACTGTATTGCACAATGCTGCCGACACTCAGGCCCGACACGGCCTCACGAAACAGAATGTCATAACGTTTGATGTCACTATCGACCACCGATTGTGACATCCACATCACAAACAGCATCAGGCCAGCACCTGCCAAGGCGGTGAACATTCCGATCAGAATATGGTGAGCTCTGGTTTCCATTGTGTCTATATCCGTCATTAACCGGGTTTTTCAGGCAGCATTGCCGGTGGCCGCTGTCGCCGCCGCGCGACCGCGTGGACCATGAAAATATGACTGAATCCATGGATCGGGATTGGCAGCAACATGCTCAAGTGTATCGACTATCAATACTTTTTTCTGTGATATGACCGCCACCCGATCACAGGCGGCGTATAGCGTGTCCAGATCATGGGTGACCATAAAAACGGTCAGGTTAAATGCATCTCTCAGGGTCAACAGCAACTGATCAAAGGCGGCAGCACCAATCGGGTCCAGACCCGCAGTCGGCTCATCAAGAAACAAAATCTCCGGGTCCAGCGCCAGTGCTCTGGCCAGTGCCGCGCGCTTGATCATGCCGCCTGATAACTTTGCCGGGTACAGGTGCCCCGCGTTGGCAGGAAGACCGGCCAGCGCAAGTTTCACGCGCGCAATGCGAGTGGCCTGCGCTCTGTTCAGACGGGCATGCTCAATCAGCGGTAGGGCAATGTTTTCAAGCACGGTCAGGGAAGAAAACAGCGCTCCTTGCTGAAACAGCACACCAAACCGCCGCTCTGTCAGAGCGCGTTCTTGACTGCTTAAGGTCAATAAATTTTTACCAAATACTTCAACCTCGCCGGATGAGGGGCGCAGCAGTCCTACAATCGAGCGCAGCAGTACCGACTTTCCTGTGCCAGAGCCGCCGACAACACCCAGAATTTCACCACGGTCGATATTCAAGTCCAGATCTTTGTGCACAGTGTTGCTGCCAAAGGTGTTAACAAGGCCTCGAACGCGAATGACAACAGAGTCAGCGGACATCACCAGTCCATCTCCATGTAAAACAGTGCAGCGACAGCGTCCAGCAGAATAACCACAAAGATACACTGAACAACGCTGGCGGTTGTGCGTTCGCCCACAGACTGGGCACTGCCGCCGACTTTAAAGCCCTCAAGGCAGCCGATTAATGCAATCAGCACGGCAAACACCGGTGCTTTGGCAAGACCGAGCCACAAATGCAGCAGCGGTACTTGCTGAACGATACCAATAAACTGCGTCAGGCTGATGTCCAGCGACAGCACGGCCACCATGGCGCCACCAGCGATTCCTGACAGAATGGCAATAAAACCGAGTATCGGCAGGGTAATCACCAGCGCCAGCAACCGGGGAATCACCAGCAATTCGATCGCGCTGAGCCCCTGGACTTTCAGGGCATCAAGCTCTTCATTAACTTTCATTGAGCCGATTTGTGCAGTAAACGCACTTGCCGTGCGGCCAGCCAGCAAAATGGCCGCCAGCAATACACCCAGCTCGCGCATAAAGGCATAAGCGACCAGGTCGACGGTGTAGATGGTGGCCCCGAATTGCGCGAGCACCGTTGCGCCCAGAAAAGCCACCACAGCACCGACCAGAAAATTCAGCAATGCAACAATAGGGACAGCGTTGAGTCCGGCCTGCTGCATTTGTGCGACGAGGGCGGTCCAGCGCCATCGCCAGGGCCGGGGTAACAAGGTCAACAGGCTGGTGACGGTCAGGCCGGTGAATGCAAAAAACTGCATCAGTTGTTGCCAGCCACTGACGGTCAAAACTCCCAACGATTCCAGACCATCGCCCCAATGTTGCTGAGGCGCTGCCGGCTGCTAGCGGTCGCGCATCGACTGCGCGACCATCTGCAACAGCGCTCTGCGCTCGTCAGACAGGCCGGTTGCATTGTCAACAATGGCTGCCAGCGTGTCGGCGCCCAGCAGTTCCAGTAACAGCGTCGCTCCGGCGGTATCAATCGACTTAAGCCCGCTGGCATCCAGCGATCGTGGCGTCTGAGTCGGCGCTGACGTTTGTTTTAACAGCTGTTGATATTCTGACAGGGTCCAATGACCGTTGAGGTACAGCCGCGGCCATGTGCGGGTATCGGGGGCATCGCCCGGGGTATGCGCAGGGGCAGGTTGCAAAACCAGAGCATCGCTCATTGGCAGACGGTTTGCTCCCACATCAGAGGGTCAGGAGTTGAACAACGGAGTATCGTACGCACTTGATATTACTGTGATGTTCAGCGGCGGATCAAGTTGAGCCGTGAATTGCCTCCGCAATTGTTATGCGCAGCTGCGCAATGATCGGCTATTCTTCAGCGTTATGAATACAGACCTCTTTGCAAGTGACAATGCTCAGCAAAACCCTGCAGTGCCAATCGGACCCGGTTCGCGTTACCTGGGCGGGTTTCTTCTGGCCGATGCCGCCGCGGTGCTTGGCGCTGTTTCTGAGGTAACAGCGCGTTCGCCCTTCAGGCATCTGATGACTCCTGGGGGTCAGCAAATGTCTGTTGCGATGAGCAATTGTGGCAGCCTGGGCTGGGTGTCTGATCGGGGCGGTTATCGTTATCAGGCACTGGATCCGCTGACCGGAAAACCTTGGCCGCCTATGCCAGCGTTATTGCTTGAGCGTGCGCAGGAGGCTGCGTGGCAGGCAGGATATGAGAACTTTCAGCCCGATGTGTGCCTGATCAACCGCTACACCGCTGGTGCGCGGATGGGTTTACATCAGGACCGTGACGAAAACAATCTGACAGCACCGATCGTGTCGTTCTCACTGGGAGTTCCGGCAATGTTTATCTGGGGTGGTTTGCAGCGCACCGGCAAAACACAACGTTTTGTGTTAAAGCACGGTGACGCCGTGGTGTGGGGCGGCCCGGATCGTCTGCGGTTTCATGGTGTCGCACCCGTCAAAGCAGACGAACATGCGTTGACCGGCCCTGTCCGCATCAATATCACCTTCAGACAGACGGGGCCCTGAAAGTCCTGAGTCGCAACGCATTGCCCACCACAAAAATGCTGGACATGGCCATGGCGCCCGCCGCCAGCATAGGCGATAACAACGTGCCATTCAGTGGGTACAGAACGCCGGCTGCCACGGGAATCAGCGCAGCGTTATAGGCAAACGCCCAGAACAGATTTTGCCGGATGTTGCGGATGGTTGCCTTGCTGATGGCCAATGCATTGACAACACCTTTGAGATCGTCGCCCATTAATACAACATCAGCAGACTCAATCGCGATGTCAGTCCCGGTTCCCACCGCAATGCCGGTATCGGCTTCTGCCAGCGCGGGCGCATCATTGATGCCATCGCCAACAAAGGCGATGTTGCCAAAGCGCAGGCGTAGTGCGTGCACCGCCTCAACCTTGCCCTGTGGCAGTACTTCCGCCATGACCTCATCAATGCCAAGTTGCGCAGCGATGGCAGTCGCTGTTTTGCGGTTATCTCCGGTGATCATGGCAACTTTGAGACCCAGCGCGTGCAGTGCCCTCACAGTGGCGGGCGCGCTGTCTTTGATGGTATCAGCGACCGCAATCACAGCCGCCAATTGACCGTCAATCATGGCATAAAGCGGGGATTTTCTGACGTCTGCCAACGCCGTGCTGATGGATTCAACACGGTCCAGTGCAATACCCTGTTGCAGCATAAATCGGTCAGCACCAACAAAAATATCATGACCCCGCACGCTTGCTCTGACACCCATGCCCGCAACCGCGACAAAGGTGTCGACCATGTACAAAGGCAGCTGTCTGTTGTGGGCTGCTCGTACGATGGCTTCCGCTATCGGATGTTCGGATGACTTTTCTACCGATGCCAATAGCGACAGAGTGTCATCCGCATCAAAGCCATTTTGCACAGCAAAATCGGTCAGTTCGGGTTTGCCTTGGGTCAGCGTACCGGTTTTATCCAGAGCAACCACGCGCGCATCACGCAGTGATTGCAGCGCCTGTCCTTTGCGGAACAGCACACCCAACTCAGCGGCCCGGCCGGTGCCGACCATGATTGATGTGGGTGTTGCCAGCCCCATGGCGCACGGACACGCGATGATCAGCACAGCGACACCATTCACTAATGCAAAACTCATGGCAGGGTGCGGACCAAATACCAGCCAAACCAATACCGTGATGACTGCCAGTGTCATTACCACCGGGACAAATACCGAGGTTACCTTGTCAACCAGTGCCTGAATGGGCAATTTGGCACTTTGAGCCTGCCCGACCATGTGGATGATGCGTGCTAACACCGTGTCACTGCCGACAGTGCTGACACGGATGGTCAGCGCCCCCTGTTTGTTAAGCGTGCCACCGACCACGTTATCGCCGGCACCGCGTTCAACAGGCAAGGCCTCGCCGGTGAGCATGGATTCGTCGACAAAACTGTGACCGGCAATGACCTGACCATCAACCGCAATACGCTCGCCCGGACGGATGTGGAGCCGGTCTCCGATTTGCAGAGTTTCGATGGCTACCTCTACAACGTCACCATCGCGTTCAATGCGGGCTGTTTTAGCTTGCAGATTTAACAGCTTTTTTATGGCATCGCCGGTGCGTCCTTTTGCGCGGGCTTCCAGAAAACGCCCAAGCAGTATCAGCGTAACAATCACAGCAGCCGCTTCGTAATACACATGCTGCGCATCCGCGGGCAGCCAGCTTCCCGCAAAAGTGGCGACAACAGAGTAGCCCCACGCTGACAGCGCTCCCGTGGCAACAAGAGAATTCATATCCGGTGCGCGTCGCCAGATCGCGGGCAAACCTTTGCCCAGAAAAGCACGTCCCGGCCCAAACAAGACTGCGGTACACAGCAAAAACTGCATTTTCCAGCTGATGGATTGCCCGATGCTTGCCATGATCCAGTGGTGAAAGTCCGGGATCAGGTGGCCGCCCATCTCGATGATAAAAACCGGGAGAGTCAATGCGGCCGAGAATATTAACGAGCGTTGTAAAGAAGTTTGTTCGCGGGCTTTACGGCTATGCTCTTCTTCAAGATTATCCGAGAGCACGGAGGCATCATAACCGGCTGTTCGAATAGTCTGGATCAACTGAGCCGGACTTACAGTGCCTGAAATGAAGTCGGTATGGACATGTCCAGTGGCAAGATTGACGTGAGCCCGGATCATGCCCGGTATCAACAACAAGGCTTTTTCAATACGGGCGACACAAGACGCACAGCTCATGCCGGATACTGAAAGCTCGATTTTGTCTATACGTGCCGGGTAACCCGCTTTGTCCAGGGCCTGCACAAGAGTTGCCGCCGGCACCCCTGCATCAAGCTCAACGTCTGCTTTTTCCTGCGACAGGTTAACGGCAGCGCCCGTGACACCGGGAATTCCCAGCAGCGCCTTCTCAACCCGCAGGACGCATGAAGCACAACTCATCTCGGTAACCGGAATCTGTAATCGCTGCATGTTATCCACAGTATCCTGTCAGGAAGCGGGTGGGTAGCCGGCCTCAGTCAGTGCAGCGATGACAGCAGCTTCTGCAGCGCGGGTGGTCACGCTGACTTTTTTGCTGGCGGGATCTGCGGATACGGTGGCATTGGCATCCAGCAGGTTGATCGCTTGGGTTATGCTTTTGACACAATGTCCGCAGCTCATGGACGGGATAGTAAATTGCAACACCGTAATTCACCTTTACGAGTTAAAGAGTCAATTGAGTGTGAACCCCCTGACCCCGGTCACGTCAAGCGGAGAATGCCGGTTTGTTGTTGACCGTCAATCAAATCAGTTTAAAGTGCCACCCGTCTGTGCCTCTTCCGTCAATGACAAGTTTCTAAGACGCCAGCAATGCTATTAACGCCTCTTTTTCCATGGGCAGCCCAACGGCACCGGTGTCACTGAACAGCGAGTCAGCCAATGCCTGTTTCTGCTTTTGTAACTGCTGAATCCGCTCTTCGATCGTATTAGCGGCAACCAGTTTATAAACAAAAACCGGTTTATCCTGACCAATCCGATACGCTCGGTCTGTTGCCTGATTCTCGACAGCAGGGTTCCACCATGGGTCAACATGGATAACAACATCGGCTGCAGTGAGGTTCAAACCGCTGCCTCCGGCTTTTAAGCTGACCAGGAAAACGCTGACATCGCCGCTTTGAAACTGATCAATCACCGTCTGGCGATGACGGGTTTGCCCTGTCAGTTTTGCATAGGCAATCTGTTGACTGTTCAGTAGCAGCTCAATCAGCCCGAGCACTTCTGTAAATTGAGAAAACAGCAAGATATGCCGTCCTTCCTCCAACAATACAGGAATGTTCTCTGACAACCAGTTGAGTTTGGCACTTTCAATAATATCTGCAGCCTTGTCCAGCTTTACCAGGCGTGGGTCAATACACGCCTGTCGCAGTTTCAGCAGCGCATCCAGAAACTCGATGTGGCTGCCTGCCATACCTTTTTGGGCGATCAGATCGCGTATGCGCTTTTCCATACTGATGCGGATGCTTTCGTACAGCGTGCGTTGTTTTCCCTCAAGCTCAACATACTGAACAATTTCTGTTTTTGGTGGCAGATCCTGTGCTACGTCAGCTTTGGTGCGCCGCAGCATAAAGGGCGCGATTCGCCGGGCCAGTTCGTGTTGCCGATCCTGATCGTGTTGCTCTTCTATCGCCGAACGATACTGTTTATTAAACGTTTTACGGCCACCTAACAGGCCTGGCAATGCAAAATCCATTAACGCCCACAGTTCGCCCAAATGGTTTTCCAGCGGAGTTCCGCTCAAACATAGGCGGGTGTCACACTTTATTGTCCGCACATCACTGGCAATACGGGTATTCGGATTTTTAATCAATTGTGCTTCATCCAGAATCAGCATGCTGAAGCTGTGTTCGGCATAGTGGCGCACATCTCTCGGCAGCAGCGGGTAGGTGGTAATCACCAGATCGCTGTTTTCTATCTGCGCAAACGCGTGTTTGCGTTTTGAACCCTGAATCAGACAGGTGCGCAGTTGTGGTGTAAAGCGCCAAGCCTCATGTAACCAATTGCTGGTCAGACTGGTCGGGCACACAACCAGCACGGGCTTTTTTAATCGACCAGTGTTTTTCAGATGCAGCAAAAGCGCAAGCGTCTGCAAGGTTTTACCAAGCCCCATATCATCCGCAAGAATGCCGCCAAAACCGAACTGCTGGAGAAATGCCAGCCAGTTCAGGCCTTGTTGTTGATACGGCCTTAACTGCGCCAGCAAACCTGTTGGCGGATCAATGCTGATCAAGCCGTTGAAGTCTTTAAGTTGTCTGAGCAGTGCACGGGTCAGTGGCGCCTTGCGATTATCCAGCGTTGTCAGATCCTGCAGCAACGCCGCCTGATAGGCGGGCAATTTGACAGGTTTGTCAAGTTGTTTTCGGTTGAACAGTTCCAGAATCAGGCCACGCAATGTCTGCAGGGGCCGGGTATCAACACGCAGCCATTGGCCGTTGATGGCCATCAACAGCTCATCGGGTGTATCTGCTTCCAGCCAGGCTTCCACGGCCTCGAGGGTAGGCAGATTGTCGAGGCCCGCGTGCAGAGAGAGCGCAAAGTCAAACCACAGCCCTGAGTTGTCGTCGTCCTGGTCATCGGTATGGTCGCTGACATCGATATCAAATACTGCTTCGCCAACGGGCAGGTGGTAGTCAGCATCAATTGTTAACGTCCAGCCTTGTTGCTGCAGTGCCGGTAGGTGGACATCCAGTATCTGCTGCCAAATCGTTAACAGATGCTGAGTCGCGTTATGTGCTGGCGCCCATACATCCTGCCATTTTCCGAGCTCGTAGCGCATCACCAGCTGCAGGTTGTGCAAGGTAGCGCAGAACTGCTCTTCAAGGCGTAAATTACGTTGAATCTGAAAATATCGTCCCTGATACTCCTGCAGCATAATGCCCCGAGTATTGGCAGCATCTCTCAAAAACACCGGTAAACCCGCGTAGTCAAAATGCAGTCGCAGCGCCGGTAGACACAAACCATCCTCGGTATTTGCACTCACCATCAACAAACTGGGTGTTGGGGTGTCACAAAAAATAACTTCTGGTTCCACAGGCAGCGGAAGTTGATCGCGGCTCAGTCGCTGCCGCAGCAAAATCGCCGTTTGTTTCATGTCAGACGCAGGGACTTGCGGCATGACAGACAAGTACGCAATCTGCGCGCCGCTCAGCGGATTATCGATTTCGCCAAGCACACTGGCGGCTTCATCCAGATAACAGGGCGGATCAACGCAGATAAGACGCCAGTGGCTTATCCCGGGCAACAAGGCGCTCAGTTGCCACTGCGAAGCATTTTCTTGCCATTGCCATTGCATCGTCAGGGTTGGCCCGGGTGACAGGCGCTTACCGGTGCTCGCCAGTCGCAAACGCTGTGTTGCCAGCATATATCGCAGCGCGAGCGCGCCAGGCTCACCGGTTAAGCAAAAAGACTTTTGATGTTGCAGTCCCCGCAGTAGATTAAGAATAGCTTTGTCCTGATCCTTGAGAAATGCAGGCGCATTCCAGCTCAGGCTGTAAAAGTCAGGCACAAAATTCTGAAACTGACTCCACTCGCCATTCGCCTTCAGATAGGCTTTCTGCAGCGTGACTCTGACGTCGTGTGTCTGAGGATCTGCGGCTGCCAGCTCAGAGACATCCGTGTCCAGGGTATACAGCAGATAATGCGTGCCGGTGGTCAGTGTATTCAGGCGTAGCTGGTTGGCGGGTATCCGTGAAAGCCAAAGCTTCAATCGCGCGGACCGGTCGTCCTGCATGGCTTGGGGTCTGGGTTTGCGGCGATCATGTTCAAGGAAGGACTGCCACTTGAGTGCCGTCGCCACGCCATGTTTACAGTCGAATCCCACCGGACAGCTGCAATCGGCAGACAACATGTTATTGGCGGCATAAATCACCACCTGATAGGGATTGCGTTCGCTGCCCTGTACCTCGGCATTTACCCTGTCACTGGCCGGATCAGGATTAACAAGCTTTACGCGGTTTTGCTGAAAATAAGCCTCACCCCGCTTGAAGGTGGCAGGACCCGCCATGTAGATAATGTCTTTTATCGAGAATTTAATCACTGGCGTTGGTGTATTCCGGACAGATATCAAACCCACGAGCATAGATGGCTGATGAGTAGGCGGCAAGTCAGTGCCGAAAATATTTAGCTGTTTAGAGGCACCATGCCTCGCAAGTCATGATGGAGCCCGATATCTGATCGGGAGTCGAATACGTGCCTTCGCGCGTGGAAGCCGGCCTTGAAAGCAGGTTTATCCAACCCATTAAACCGAGGTAGCTGACGATGCCGCGAACAACAGACCAGACAGAAAAACAGAATCATAGTGTTACGAACGTCTGGTTATCAATGCCAGTTTTGAGAAACTCCGGCCATTGATCAAAAGCTGCCTGATGTCCTGAAGTAAAGTGGTACATCTGGTACGTCATTGGCTATGGATATCGCAGTTTTGATGCCTGGTTCAGGTAACCCTGTCAGGTAACCCTGGACGTCTGGCTGAATTCAGGTGCCTGCCAACGTCCGGTTTCCAGGATACTGGCGAGCCGTTGTACGCTGTTCCAGATGTCCTCATAGCGCAGTGTTAACGGGCTGAATCCAAAGCGCAGGATATCAGGCGCTCTGAAATCGCCGATCACGCCATCAGCAATCAACGCCTGACAAATTGCGTACGCGTGCGGGTGGCACCAAGCTAGTTGCGCGCCACGCTGATCTGCGTCAGCGGGTGATGCCAGAGACAAGCATGCAAGAGCCGGAGTTTGTGTGGCAAGAGTGACAAACAGCTCTGTCAATTGCTTGGCTTTACGGCGGACCTGCTGCATATCCACGTCATTAAAAATATCGAGAGCAGCGTCAAGTGCACACATGGAAATGACCGGCGGAGTACCCGTCAAAAATTTTTCGACACCCAGTGCGCCTTCATAGTCAATTGAAAACTTAAAAGGTGACACGTGTCCCATCCAGCCGCTCAAGGCTTGTGTCACCCTAGGCAGGTGGCGACTGGCAACATATAAAAATGCGGGCGCACCGGGCCCTGCATTCAAATACTTGTAGGTACAACCCACTGCAAAATCCACCTGACACTGATCCAGTTGCAGGGGCAGCACGCCTGCGCTGTGCGCTAGATCCCAGATCACCAGAATGCCTTTGTTGTGAGCCAGTTCTGTCAGGCGCTGCATATCGTGGACATAACCACTGCGAAAATTAACATGGGTGAGCATCAGCACGGCAACATCTTCATTTAGCTGATACTCCAGCTCGTCAGATGACGCGGTCACCAGCTGGCAACGCTGTGATCCAAGCAGTTCTGACATCCCCTGCACCATATACAGATCGGTAGGAAAATTGTCCTGCTGGGATAACACCACGCGGCGTCCGCGCTGCAAACCTAGCGCGGCGCTAAGCAGCTTGAACAGATTGACGGAGATGGAATCGCAACTGATTACCTGGCCCGGTGCAGCGCCAATCAGCCGTGCAATTTTTTCACCTGTCAAAAAGGGCAGATCAATCCAGTGATGGATGTTCCAGCTTTTGATCAGATCACGCCCCCATTGTTGATCAATCACATCAGCGACGCGAGTTTTTACCGCTTTGGGCAGACAGCCTAGTGAGTTGCCATCCAGATAGATAACATCATCCGGCAGATCGAATTCAGCACGTTTGTGCGCCAGTGGATCAGCAGCGTCCAGGGCTTTTACATCTGCCAGTGTCATAGGCTTCATGGCTGGAGCATGTCTTTCAGGGTCTGCAATAACACCTGGAATGCTTCGGTGCCGGGGTGTGTCCAGTCGAAATGACCTGCACCGTCAACAATGACAGTTCTGGCTCCGGTCAAGGCCGCTTGCTCAACCGGTACAATTTCATCAGCGCTGCCGTGCAGCAGCACTGTGCTCGGATGTGGCGTTTTCTCAGCTGGATTCGCAGCATGATAATCCGTGGGCCGGTTCTCAAACGTGCCGCCCATAAATTGTTGGGCAGCGCTTTGACAACTGCCTTCGCCCTGCGAGTAGGCAACGATGTCGGCAATAGCGCCGAGGCCGATAACACCCTTCAACTGCGGGTCCAGCGCGCCGGCCAGCAGGGCCAGATGTCCGCCCGCAGAGTGGCCCATCACAATGGTAGGCATGTCTGGAAAATTTTCCGTCGGGTGTACATGTGCGATACCCGCCTTGATGTCTTCAAATGTCCATGGCCAGCCACCGCCGTTGTCGCCTGTGCGCCGGTATTCAAGCGACCAGACCGCATAACCGGCTTGTGCCAGGGCAGTGCTCAGTGCATACGTGTGCTGGACATCGTAAGCATTCAGCCAACAGCCACCGTGAATAAGCACAATCTGGGCAGGCGGGCGGCGCTCTGAGGGTGGTAACCACAACAGTCCGAACTGCAGCAGATCGCTGCCGTAAGGGATCATGGCCGCCGGGGTCGCGTAGTCCAGCGCGGTGACACTGCTGAAGGGCACAACCGGCGCGACAGGCGGGTACTCAATCATGTTTTCGGCAGCGGACAGCGCGGTGCTGGCCAGCAGCAATCCTGCAAGCGTCAGGGATTTTGACAAGAATCTGGGTACGGACACATTTCCTCCTGCTTGACTATTCAATATTCTGGATCTGTTCGCGCATCTGCTCAATCAGCACCTTTAACTCTACTGCGTTCAGCGTGGTTTCCGCCACAATCGACTTAGACGACAAGGTATTTGCCTCCCGATTGAGTTCCTGCATCAGAAAATCCAGACGACGGCCAACAGGCTCGTTGGTCTTTAACACCCTGCGGACCTCAGAGAGGTGTGTCAACAAGCGATCCAGTTCCTCATCAACGTCAGATTTATTCGCCAGCAGCACCATTTCCTGCTCAAGGCGATTGGGTTCCAGCTCCAGCTTAAAGGCCTCGAGTCGCTGGCGGATGTTTTCCTGCTGCCTGGCCAGAATGTCAGGCAGACGTTCACGTATGGAGTCCACAATGATGCGAATGGCGTCAAGTCGCTGACGGATCAGCTGACTCAGCTCTTCTCCCTCACGCTGTCTTGATGCGGCAAACTCTTCGAGCGTTTCTTGTAACAGAGCGATTGCGTCCTGTTGCAGACTCTCATCATCCGGCCCATTTTCTTCAAGTACGCCAGGCCAGCGCAGCACGTCAGTCACTCTCAGTGCCTGAGCCCCGGGACACAGTGCCAGCACTTGCTGACTCAGCGAATTAAGTTTGTTGACGAGGTCAGTATTGATTGCCTGACTGCTGCCTTGATCAGCTTTACCCTGCACCCGCAGCTGAATATCAATCTTGCCGCGAGTGAAGCGTTTGCGGAGCAGATCGCGCACCACAGGTTCCACGATGCGCAGACTGTCGGGTACTCTGATACCGGGCTCCAGGAAGCGGTGATTGACCGATCTGATCTCCCAACTCATTGTTCCCCAATCGAATTCTTTTTGCTTTCGCGCAAAGGCGGTCATGCTGGCAACCATTGAATTCCCTCCGGTTTTATTGTTATCGAAGCCGAAGTGTAACCGATTCGCCGTTCTCTGGTGCGCCCTTGATGAAATTGCCCTGCCAATGCAGGATAATCCAGCTTTCTTCCTTCAAAAATGCTTTCCCACAGAGGTTCCATGCACGATTCCAGCTCACAAAATGCTTCAGCCATCATCCGCCCCAGTTTGCGCCAGGCTCATCAATTGCGTGACATCAAACTCACCCGTCACTATACAAAGCATGCCGAGGGTTCAGTTTTGGTGGAATTTGGCGATACCAAGGTTATCTGTACTGCGACGGTGGAAGATTCGGTGCCGCGTTTCCTTAAAGGTACCGGAACGGGCTGGGTGACCGCGGAGTACGGCATGTTGCCGCGCTCTACCGGAACACGCATGGACAGAGAGGCGTCACGCGGCAAACAAGGGGGGCGTACACTGGAAATTCAGCGCCTTATCGGGCGCTCTCTGCGGGCAGCGCTGGATATGAAGCTGCTGGGCGAAAACACCATCAAGCTGGATTGCGACGTTATCCAGGCGGATGGCGGAACCCGCACGGCCTCGATCACGGGTGGCTGTGTCGCGCTGTATGATGCAGTCACCGTGATGTTGAGTCGTGGCATGGTAACAACCAATCCTATCAAGCAATTGATTGGTTCGGTGTCTGTCGGCATGTACAAAGGCATGCCAGTGCTGGATCTGGATTACGCTGAGGACTCCACTGCCGATACCGATATGAACGTGGTAATGAATGAGGCGGGGCGTTTTATTGAAGTACAGGGTACAGCAGAAGACGGTGATTATGATTTTGCGCAGCTGCAGCAAATGATTGAGCTGGCGCAGGCTGGTATCGCTGAATTGATTGTCAAACAAAGGCAGGCATTGGGTCTGCTTTAACAAAGTATGTTGTCACTCACCCGTAAAGCACTGTGAGACAAGGGGGCCTGATGAGTCTGCATCCACATCAACTGAAGTTTATTGAATATTGCGTGCAACACCGCATTTTGTGTTTCGGCGAGTTTACATTGAAGTCCGGCAGGGTGAGTCCCTACTTCTTTAACGCGGGGCTCTTTAATACCGGCGAGGCGCTGGCATTTATTGGCAGTTGTTACGCAACAGAAATCAAGAATTCCGGACTTGAGTTTGACATGCTGTTCGGGCCGGCCTACAAAGGAATCCCATTGGTTTCAGTGACAGCGGCGGCATTGGCCACCGAACAAAACATGAACAAGCCTTACTGTTTTAACCGCAAAGAAGTCAAAGAACACGGTGAGGGCGGGCTGACGGTGGGTGCCCCACTGCAAGGAAGAGTATTGATTGTGGATGACGTGATCACTGCCGGTACGGCAGTGCGAGAAGTCATGACCATGATGCGCAAAGTGTTTGCCTCGCCGGTCGGCATTTTGGTTGCACTTGATCGTCAGGAGCGGGGCACAGGTGACCTGTCAGCCATTCAGGAAATCGAAAAGGAGTTCCATGTTCCTGTGTTAAGCCTGATCACCATGACGCAGATAATTGACTATCTCAAGCTGCAACAGGACGGCCACCTTAAGGAATTTTTGCATCCGATCCGCGAGTACCGACAGCGTTACGGCACGTAAGGCGACGTATCGGTATAGGGTGCCAGCAGGTTCTGCGCAAGAAACCGCCATTGTTCTTCCCAGTGTTCGGTGGGCGGGCGTTTGAACTCACTGCGCACAAACTGCATCAGCCGCCCCTCCACACTGGCGAGCAGCAGGCTCGCCAGTACCGCCGGAGAGATAGCTGGTTTAAGATTTTCCCTCAGTGGAGCCTCACGCAGCACTTGTTTGAGCTGCGATTCAAGGCGGTCAAACAATTGTCCGATGCGTACGCGCAATCGTTCAGTTTCACCGGTCAGTGCATCACCCGTCATCAGGCGGGTCATTCCCGGATTTTTCTCTGCAAAGGTCAGCAGCAATGTCAGAATTTTTTCGCAGCGTTCTGTTGTGCTTAAGCCCTCCTGAAGAATCCGTGTGATTCGGATAAACAGAGTGTCTTCAATAAATTTGATCAAACCTTCAAACATGCGCGCTTTACTGGGGAAGTGCCGATAAAGCGCTGCTTCGGAAACACCAACTTCGCGTGCCAGAGCGGCAGTCGTAATTCGCTCGCCCGGGCCGGACTCCAGCATGTGTGCCAGCGCCTGCAATATGTGTTCTTTGCGAGAGGATTTTTTGTCAGATCGACTGGCACGCGGGTGTGCGTGCGCTTCCAGATCCGGGTGTATCAGGTCCTCATTCATCAAGCGTCCTCTCCGGTCTTGCGGGTATTGCTGATCAGGGTGCCTACACCGGTATTGGTAAAGATCTCCAGAAGCACGGCATGTTCAACCCGGCCATCAATAATGTGAGCACTGGTGACACCATGATTGACTGCATCCAGGGCACAATTGATCTTTGGAAGCATCCCGCCATAAATAGTGCCGTCGTCTATCAACAAGTTGACCTGCGCAGTGGTCAGTCCGGTCAGTACGTTACCCTGTTTATCCATGACGCCGGAGATATTGGTCAGCAATACAAGTTTCTCGGCACCGAGCACTTTGGCGATTTCTCCGGCCACGGTATCGGCATTAATGTTGTACGTGGCACCATTCTCGTCGACTCCGATCGGGGCAATGACAGGAATGAAGTCACTGTGCTCTATCATGCGCAACACTTCGGTGTTTATTTTATCAACGCGACCAACCTGTCCCAAGTCGAGCAGCTTGTCTCCGGAGCCGTCGGTGCTGGCCTTACGCTTGAGCAGCTTTTTGGCACGGATCAGATTGCCATCTTTACCAGTGATGCCAATAGCTTTGCCGCCATTTTTGTTCAACAGCGCAACAATCTCCTGATTCACCAATCCGCCAAGTACCATTTCAACAACGTCCATGGTCTGGCTGTCGGTCACACGCTGGCCGTCGATAAACTCAGATTTAATGTTCAGTTTCTCCAGCAGCGAGCCGATCTGTGGACCTCCGCCATGGACAACAACCGGATTCATGCCAACCAGTTTCATCATCACGATGTCGCGTGCAAAACTATTCTTCAGCATTTCGTCGGTCATGGCATTGCCGCCGTATTTAACAACGATGGTGCAACCGGTGAATTTCTGAATGTAAGGCAATGCCTCGGTAAGAACATTGGCAATATTTTTGGCAGCAGCTAAATCAAGGGGCATAGGGCTATCCGGGATATCAGTGAGATGAAAGTCAGTACAAAGGATGTCATCAGCGGCGCAGAGTATATAACGACTGCACGCAAATCAAAAACGCAACACTCAGCAGGCGAAATCCAGAGTCGGATCAACTTGTTGCAACAATCGACGGAACGCGTCCTGAATGTGCAGCAAAGACTGCCGACTGACAGCCTCAAAACGCAGCAGTAACGCTGGTGTGGTGTTGGATGCGCGAATCAGTCCCCAGCCGTCCTTAAAGTCTGCGCGAATACCATCCAGGCAATTGACAGTTGCCAGCGGAAAATCAACCAGTTGCTTCAGTCGTTCCATCAACTCAAACTTTTGTTCCTCGCCAACCTCGATTCGTAACTCCGGTGTGACGATGCTTCCGGGCAGCGATTGCAGCAACTGCTCTGAGGTACGGTTGCTGTTTGCGAGAATCTCGAGAAATCGTGCCGCAACATAAAGCCCGTCATCGTAGCCGAACCAGCGGTCCTTGATAAAAATATGGGCGGAAAACTCGCCTCCCAGCACCGCGTCACTGTCACGCATCTGCTGCTTCATAAACGAGTGACCACTGCGGCTCATCACAGCGTTTCCACCGCTGGCTGCAATTTCACCCGCCAGCAAATTGCTGCATTTGACGTCAAACACAACGTTGGGTTGCTGATAGCGTGGCACGATGTCACGTACAAAGAGCATCATCAGGCGGTCAGTATCGATAACACGGCCAGTATTGGTGACCATCACCACTCGATCCCCATCGCCATCAAGACCGATACCGAGGTCTGCATGTCTGGCCTTTACCGCGCTGATCAGCGGCAAAAGGTTTTTGTGCACAGTCGGATCTGGATGGTGATTGGGGAAATGACCATCAACATCGCAGAACAGCGGTGTTACCTCGCATCCGAGCGCAGCAAACAACTCTGGAGCGATGATGCCGGGAACAGCGTTGCCGCAGTCCACCACCACACTCAGACGCTTCTGCAGGCTGATGTCGCCACAAATCCTTGCCAGATAGGCCGGTTGAATGTCGAACATCGAGACCGCGCCCTGCCGTTGCCGGACAGGGCTCCCCGGGTCCGCATCGAGCAAAGCAATTGCCTGCGTGCGGAGGTCCTGAATTTCTTCCGGTGTCAGGCAGTGGCGGTGCCTGACAATTTTTATGCCGTTGTAATCGGCCGGATTGTGACTGGCCGTCAGCATCACGCCAAAATGGATGGGTGTAGTATGGGTGGCAAAATACAGAAGTGGTGTGGGCGCGAGGCCAAGATCAACAACATTGCACCCTTCGCTGAGAATGCCATCTTTTAACGCTTGGCTGAGTTCAGGGCTGGATAGTCGGCCATCAGCGGCAAACAGAACACTGTCCAGCCCATCCGAGATCGCCATGCAAGCAATTGCACGGCCGAGCATGTACGAACCCCGAGCGGTGAGGTCACGACCGGCTATGCCGCGAATATCATAGGCCCGGAACATGGACGGAGGTAACAGTTCTTCGAGGGTTGGCCCAGTTGTCATAGCATCCGTGTTTTATTGTTTTGCTGCCAGCCATCGCGTCTGGATGAGGCTGAGCATCTGTCGGGCCACCAGGTTTTTTCCTGCCGGTCCCATTATATTGGACAGGATCTGACCGTGTTCAGTTCCCTGCCAAAGCGCGGTTGCACAGACGTAATCGCTGCCAAACGTACTCGTCGCTTCATTGGCGAATAACAGATCCAGGCCCTTGCGTGTCAGTTTATCCGCACCATAGCCGGTAACATTGTCAGTTTCGGCAGCAAAACCGACCATCATCGGGCGTGGGGTCCTGCCAGCAAGTGTGCCGATGATGTCAGGATTGCGCACCAGTGACAGCTGCATGGTCTCAGCCGCTTTTTTGATTTTATGAGAAACGGCTTCAACGGGGCGATAGTCCGCGACAGCGGCAACGCCGATAAACACGTCGTGCGCATCAACGCTGGCCAGACACGCAGAGAGCATTTCCAGCGCGGTTGTCACGTGAACCGCCTGCACACGATCCGGCACAGCAAGGGCTACCGGACCACTGATCAAGGTCACTTGTGCACCGGCTGCCGCCGCCTCTGCTGCCAGCGCATAGCCCATTTTTCCGGAGCTGTGATTGCTGATAAAGCGAACCGGATCGATGGCTTCCCGTGTAGGTCCGGCGGTAATCATGATACGCAAACCATTTAACCAACCGGGCGCAAACATACCGGCGCAAGCATCGGTTAACTCGGCAGGCTCAAGCATTCGGCCCGGTCCTGTGTCACCACAAGCCTGAGATCCGGAATCAGGGCCTAGTATGTGACATCCCCGCAGCCGGAGAGTTTCGATATTCTCCTGCGTGGCAGGATTCAGCCACATGGCCTGATTCATTGCCGGTGCAAGTGCCACAGGCGCTTTGCTGGCCAATAACAAGGTAGTCAGCAAGTCGCCCGCCTGACCCGTGGCCATGCGTGCCAGAAAATCAGCACTCGCGGGTGCTATCAGGATCAGATCAGGCCAGCGGGCGAGCTCAATGTGCCCCATGCCGGCCTCAGCATCCGCATCCAGTAATTCATGGTGGACGCGGTTGCCAGACAGGGCCTGCATGGTCAGTGGTGTTATGAATTCAGTGGCGGCTTTGGTCATCACAACGCGCACTTCTGCGCCCACTTTGATCAGCAGGCGTGCCAGCTCTGCGCATTTGTAGGCTGCAATGCCACCAGTCATGCCCAGCAGAATCCGCTTGTTTACCAGTGTGGCAAGGTTGTTGGACGCCATATGTGAGTATCCGCTGTCAGGGCCGCATGCTGGCCGGTGCGGCAAAGCTTACAGTATTTATGCAGGCACAGGAAAATGCGGCAGGGCAACACTGTTGATGAGCTGCTATAAGTAACAAGTGAGGCTTTCCATGGAGGGAGTAAAATGTCGATCAAGCAATGGCCTGAAAGCGAACGGCTGCGAGAAAAGCTGCTGCAGCACGGCCCGGGTTTTCTGTCGGATGCAGAGTTGCTCGCGGTGTTCCTGCGCACCGGTGTACCGGGGAGAAACGCGCTGGACATGGCGCGGGATATGTTGATCGACTTCGGTTCATTGACCAGCATCCTCAGAGCGTCATTGGAAGACTTTTGCCGCAGGGATGGCCTTGGCCCCGGAAAATATGTGCAGTTTCAGGCTGTTCTGGAATTGGCGCGGCGCTATATGAGTGAAAGACTGGCGGAAACCGATGCCCTCACCAATTCGGATCTGACACGCGATTACTTGCGCGCCCGACTGCGAGACTATACTCACGAGGTATTTGCATGCCTGTACCTGGATAATCAGCATCGTGTCACTGCCATGGAAGAACTGTTTCAGGGCACCATCGACGGGGCGGCGGTTTATCCAAGAGAGGTGGTCAAGCGTTGTCTTCACAACAATGCAGCTGCCGTGATTTTTGCGCATAATCACCCTTCAGGTTTGGCAGAACCGAGCCAGGCGGACATTGCCATTACCCAGCGCCTGAAGACAGCACTCAACACGATTGATGTCAGAGTGTTGGATCATGTGGTTGTCGGTCGTACGGAAGTTGTCTCGTTTGCAGAGCGGGGTTTGCTGTAAAAACCACACAAACCTGAGCATTTGCCGGGATTGCAAGAAAACTGTTTGCCTTAAGCAAGCCGTTTTGGTATAAAACGCAGCTCAAATTTTAAGGCATGCCGCTGTTGATCGTTTAAACGTCCACTCGCGGGTGTTTTAACCCAGAATTATCCAAAGCACGGGTTTTTCAAACACGTGTTAAATAGAGCACGGTTTGGTAACGAGGCTAGTCATGTCAAAAGTATGTATGGTAACCGGCAAAAAGCCGCTTTCAGGTAACAACGTTTCACACGCAAATAATAAGACGCGTCGTCGTTTTCTGCCAAACATCCAGACGCACCGCTTCTGGGTTCAGTCAGAAAACCGTTTTATTTCGTTGAAATTGTCTACCAGAGGCATGCGCACTATCGATAAGCGTGGCATCGATGCTGTGCTGGCCGATATCCGCGCCAGCGGCGTAAAAATTTAATCTCTAACACTGGATTCAGGTGGTAAGTAGCGATGCGCGATAAAATCAAACTGGTTTCCTCAGCGGGCACCGGTCACTTTTACACAACGGACAAAAACAAGCGTACAACACCGGACAAAATGGAGATCAAAAAGTACGATCCCGTTGTTCGCAAGCACGTTATGTACAAAGAAGCCAAGATCAAGTAATTGTGCCGGATCGCTAACAGGCGATCACCGGCTGACTGACAGGTTTCTGGCACTAAAACAAACACCCGGTATGATGCAAATCATACCGGGTGTTTTTGTTGGAGCCGCGGATCAGACTTTTTGTTTGCTGAGCGTCTTTGAGAGCTTTTGAACAGCGGCTGTCAGTTTTGCATCCGTCAAGATCTCTTTCTTCAACTTCCCAACGGTCGTGGACACTGTGCCATATCGCTTCAAATGGAAAAGCTTGGCAATGGCTTGTAATGTCGAAGCCGACAACTCCTGACAAAGATACATGGCCACCCAGCGTGGGACATTTTTTGAACCGGGTCCGCGAGCGGCTTGATAAATGCTGTCCTCGCTGACTTTGAATTGAGCGGCAACTGCCGCAACAATGTCCTTACATGACGGTCGCCATTTGGCATGTGTTCCCCTCGAAACACCGCGCACTTTGGTCGCAGATCGTTTGGTGCCGGCGAATTTGCGGAACTTCTCATCGCCCATCACCGACGAAAGATTCTTTTTGCCGTAAAAGTGCGACATCTCCTCATCAACGCCTTGTGCAACATAGTCAGCATAGCGTTGAAAACGTTTGCCCGCGGGCCCTTCCAGCAGGGACAACACTTCGTCGCGCACCAGCCAGCCCGGAGATTTGGTTTGATTGGTATACGCCGCATAACTTGACCAGACGTGTTTGTCCAGATCCTGCTTGCGAACGCCCAGATGCACAAAACGTGTCAGAGGCAGCAGATATTTGTCTGCCTGGACCAGTACCGCTTTATAACGGCCACGGAACAGAGACCCTTCGGATTGTTTCAGGCGTTGATAATACTGCGTGTAGATGCCGTCGATCTGGCGCATAAAACGGCTCAGATTGGCTTCCGGTGTTTTTACCAGCAAGTGATATTGGTCTTTAAGCAGTGAGTATGCAAAAACCTGAACGTTCAGGCGACTACAGGTTTCATCAAGCGCCTGCAGGAATGCCTCGTAGTAACGTGTCGACGGAAATACCTTTTGCCCCTCTATTGCGGTATTGGAGACATGGTAGTACGCGTCCGGATATTCTATGCGGAGTGGTCTGGCCATAGACGGAGTTCCTTGTTTTTGTAATTGGTTTTTTTGTTATGAATTACAGTTGACCCCAGTTATCAATATCTATAGTGAACCAGTATTGCCGGAGAGGTCAACACAAAGTTCTGGCGCAGTGGGTCGCACAATTTACAGATCATTCAAGGCGCTTCAGCAATGATTAGTGCACGTCTTGGTCCGGGAAGGCCCTCAATACTGAGGCTTGGATCATTGGGATAAAGTCCGTCAATCAATGACTGAAACGGCATCCATGTCGTTGTGCGCTGCTCCTGCATGCTGGTGATATTGATATCAACCGTGCGGATATTGTGAAATCCGCAGCGTCGCAGCCATGACTCTGTTGTGGCAACGGATGGCAGAAACCAGACGTTGTTCATTCGGCAGTAACGGTCCGGCGGTGTCAGTGCATAACCTTCTGGTCCTTCAACCACCAGCGTTTCCAATACCAGCTGACCACCGGAACGTAAACATCCCAATAATTGGAACAAATGATCAAGTGGTGATTTGCGATGATATAGCACACCCATGGAGAACACCGTATCAAACTGTGCGACCGAGTCAGGAAACTCATCCAGTGTCACAGGTAAAACAAAAACCGGATGATCACGCAGGAAGTGCTGTATAAATTTGAATTGAAAATAATAGGCAAGGTGAGGATCCACTCCCAGAGCATATCTGGCACCTTCGCCTACTGCCCGGTAACAGTGATAGGCATTGCCGCTGCCTACATCCAGCACACGCCTGCCTTTCAGAGCATCAATGTGTGGCAGCAATCTGTCCCACTTCATGTCGGAACGCCACTCACTGTCAATGTCCACACCAAACACCGACCACGGACCTTTGCGCCAGGGAATCTGGCTGCGTGCGGCGGCCTCAATTTCGGACTGCTGCTCAGGTGTACAGTCGTTTGCATCTCCAACGCGGACGGCGTTTTTTAAATCAAGACTGCTTGCCTGCACCTGCGGCAGTGCATCAAACATTTCCAGCCAGCGGTCGGTCAGCCCGTGTTTGCGCGAATACAGATATTTGTCGCTGGCATAGTCAGCCATGAGTTCCATTGGCGTGCCGCGCAGCAGTGCCTGTAAGCGAAGATGTGCGTCGCGATCTCTCATCAGCGCACGGCAACCATAGAGCAGAAGTTAAAACACTGAAACCACACATCACAACTACTGAAACCGGCAGCCTGCAGACGTTGTTTGTGTGCATCAATTGTTTCCGGGATCAGCACATTTTCCAGCGCCGCGCGCTTTTGGGCGACTTCCAGTGCCGAGTAACCTTGTGCCTGTTTAAACTCGTGGTACAGGTCAATAAACAGCTCGTTCAATGACTCAGCCGGGAAACGTATCTTTTCTGACAGGATTAAAATGCCGCCAGGCTGTAAACCATCTGCTATGGTCTTTATCAGCGCGTCACGCTTGTCGGGGGCGATAAATTGCAGGGTAAAGTTCAAAACAACCACTGAGGCATTGCTGATGTCGATCTCACAGACATCCCCGCAGATGACGCGTATTGGCAAATCGCCAGAGCCAGGCGCTGCCAGCAGGGTTTCCAGTCGTGTGGTCATCGCAGGTGAGTTATCGATGGCCAGCAATTCATAATTCTTGTGTGCAATCTGGTGAGCCATCGCCAGGCTGGCCCCGCCAAGTGAGCACCCAAGATCATACAGGCGGCTGCCAGGTACACAAAAACGTGCAGCGAGTACACCAATCATGGACAGGATCGTGGCGTACCCGGGAACTGAGCGATTAATCATATCGCTGAACACCGAGGCAACTTTGTCATCAAACACAAAGTCAGCCCGTGACTGCGGCGTTGCAAAAAGGGTATCGGTTTTCATTTGGCAGGCTCTGCCGGGATGCTGCCGTAACCGGCCGCGCGCAGGGCGTCACGCAGTTTTTGGGCTGTCTGCCGCTGCAAAGCATCATCCCTGTCCTGCGCAAGCGAAAAATTCAGGTCAGCAATGGCAGTGACAGGAATCAGATGCACGTGCGCGTGCCGCACTTCAAGGCCAGCGACCATCATGCCAATCTTTTCGCAGGGAAACAGCGCTTTCATGGTTTGTGACAGCAGGCGTGCTACATCAAAGACATGGGCATTAAGTGGCGCGGGCATGTCGTACCAATGATCAACTTCCGCATGCGGAATCACCAGCAAATGGCCTTCGCGTATGGGCTTGAGGGTCAGAATTGCAAAACACTGGCCATCGTCCCAAACGATATGCCCTGGCAATTCACCCTGGCGGATTCTGGTAAATAGGCTGTTCATCGGGATTTGCTCCTGCCCGGGTATGTGGCGATTGTGTCGGGGCGCTATTATGCGGTAATTCATGATACAGTCCAACCGACCTGGTCGACGGCCATTTTGCGCGTTCGATCAGGTTGTGGCACCACCGTTTCCGGGTTTTATCCATGTTGTTCGGCAAACATTATCCACCGCAGGAAACTTTATGCGTTGAAGGGTTGCAGGTGGAATGCCAACTGCAACGCAGCAAGCGTAAGAGTCTGGCCCTGCATGTCCGCCATGATCGCGTCGAAGTGCGTGCTCCTTTGCACACGTCGACAGCCGATGTGTTGCGATTTCTGGATAAACATCAGCTCTGGCTGACACGTAAACTGGGCGAGAGAATAAAAAGAGCTGAGGAGCGCCTGTCTTTACACGATGGCGGTCAGATTCTTTATAAGGCCAGAAAGTTAAGCGTAAGTCTGGAAAATGCACCGCAGCCGTCGGTCATCATCGAGCCCAATCGTGTGATCATCCGCGGACCTGCAATGTCGCCAAACAAGGCGGAAGTGGTCTTGAAAAACTGGTTGATTGCTCAGGCAAAAGGCTGGCTGCCCCAACGCACCAAAGCACTGGCAGACTATCTGGGCGTGAATGACAGACTTGCGGAAGTGGTCTTCCGCAAGACGCGCAGTAAATGGGGTCATTGCACGGCTAAAGGTGTTATTCAATACAACTGGTTGATCATGCTGGCGCCCGATGGCGTGATTGACTACATGATCTGCCATGAAGTCTGTCACCTGCTGCACATGAACCACTCGCCGCAATACTGGAAAAGTGTGGCCAAGATCTGTCCGGACTACAAACGCTATGTTGGCTGGTTAAAACAACATGAGCACCAGCTCTGGTTCTGAGACCGGTGCCCGCATGGTTTAAATCGCCGTACCGGAGGTCTCTTGTTGTTTGCGTTGCCAGAGCGTAAACAGAATGCCGGCGGCAAACAACCCGACACTGACCGACAGCAGCAGATAAAGACTCAAACCAAGTAATCCGCCTGAAGGTGCTGCCAGCACCAGACCTGAGAGAGTCAGGCATATACGCGGGAACAAGCCGGATTTGCCTTCTCCCAATCTGCCGAACCCTATCAGGTACCCCTGCAGCCCGGCAGCAATAATCACAACGCCCAGCAGCGCTGTGCTGATCATCAGGAATATCTCGCTAAATTCACCTTGCAGTAGCAATGCGGGATTCAGTACAAAGAAGAACGGGATGAAGTAGATAATGGTACCCAGGCGCATGGCTTCCCAACCGGCGCGCATCGGTGACACCTGAGCCACTGATGCAGCGGCAAACGCAGCCAGAGCAACAGGTGGTGTAATAAAGCTCAGCATGCCCCAATACATAATGAACATATGGGACGCCAACGGATCCAGGCCAGCGCTGATCAGTGCGGGTGCCAATACAATCGCCAGGAATATATAGGCTGCCGTCACCGTCATGCCAATGCCCAGCACAAAGCTGGTGGCGGCTCCCATAAACAACAGCACCAGCACGTTGTCACCGGCCAGATAGAGCAGGTCATTAGCAAGTGTACCCGCCATGCCGGTGACCGCCAGGGAACCAACAATCAGCCCGATCGCGGCCAAGATGCCTGCCAGTTCAGCCATCAATCTGCCGGTGCCGGCAACCATCAGCATGAACTTTTCGAGATTCATTTTGTACTTGGTGAACTGATTGATAATCAGTAGAAAACCCGTCGCAATAAAGGGGGCCGTTGCTTCGCGCTGCATGTACACCAGCATAAAGGTGAGCAGCGCAAACACCGCTATAAAGTACCAGCCATCCTTAAACACCTGCAGCAGACTGGGAAGTTCTTCTTTGGGCAGGCCTTTCAGCCCGTTGCGGGCCGAGTAGGCATCAATCTGCATGTACAAACCAAAAAAGTACAAAAATGACGGGACGATGGCAGCCACTGCTACCGTGACATAACTGACACCCAGAAAACTGGCCATCACAAAAGCGGTTGCTCCCATGATGGGCGGCATCATCACCCCGCCGGTTGATGCACAGGCTTCAACGCCCGCAGCATATCCACGCGAGAAACCCGTCCGGCGCATCGCGGGTATGGACAGCGGACCCGTCGTCAGTACATTGGTAATGGGTCCGCCACTCATGGAACCCATCAACCCGCTCGAGACAACCGCCACTTTGGCGGCGCCGCCACGTTTGTGACCCAGCATCGCAAATGCCAGATTGATAAAAAACGGGCCGCCACCGGTGTATTGCAGCGCCACTCCAAACAGGATGAAACCAAACACCAGCATGGCAAACGAGTTCAGTGCTACCCCAAACAAACTCTCTTCGCCGAGGATATGGAAGATCGCCACATCCTGAATTGGCATGCCGATGCCGGCAACAACGTCGGGCATTCGGTCGGCGTAAATGGGGTAGAGCGACAACACGAGGACAATAAAAAAGATTGGCCAGCCACCGGTGCGTCGGCCCGCCTCCAATATGATTGCCCAGGTCGCCAGGGCAAGCGCTATGCCGATTGGCGGCGCCGCATACTCCCAGGCATCCAGAATAATGAGGTCTGCGTTATAGGCAAAATAGCTGAATATGCCTGCAATCGCAGCCATGATGACTTTGTCGTACCAGGGAACGTAGTCGATGTTGCTGTGATGAGAGGGAAACGTAATAAACACCATGATCATCATGAGGCCGGTAATCAGGTACAGGTACCTTCCATCCAGCATGGTGATATCAAGAAAGAAACCAAGCGCAAAAATCTGGTTAATCGCCAGGAAGGTTGCGGCTGCCGTCAGTACGGCCATGGTCGCCCGCCACCGGATAGCCAACTGCCGATAACGGCCGATTGCCGGCAGTTCAGAGTCATCCTTTTTTTCGTCTGCTGGCGCCATTGGCGGAATAATGCTGTTGCTCATGTGTCGTCGTCTTTGTTGGAGTTATACGTTACTGGGTTTCAGACAATGTGATCAGGCCAAGTTGTTCCAGCGTTTGTTGCCGGAATGCCAGCCAACCTTGTTCAAAGGTCGTGCGGTCTTCGGCGGCACCGGGCAGATACGCCTGCCATGCGTCCATCAGCACGCGCTGGCGATTGAGGTTTTCCTGCTGCTTGGCTTCGGCTTCGGGCGTCCAGATGCCAATTTCCTTGAAATAGCGAATGGCACCCTCGTGATAGGGAATAAATGCGTTTTCCAGTTGCTGACCCATGATCAGCCAGCCGTTTGCTCCCGGTGCGGAGTTTTTATACTCTTCGTAATGCATGGCAATGACTTTGGTCATGCCATAAACGGTATCTTCTTCAGCGGTATCCATGGCAACCAGCAATGGATATGCCGATGTAAACACGCGTACGCCCACATTGACGTCGATGGCCGGGCCTTCCGTTGCCACATGCGGTACATACCATGGCAGGCGGTCGCGCACACGCTTGATGGCTTCCGGGTCGTCGTGCGGAAACTCTACCCAGTGCAGACCTCGCGGCGAGGAATCCAGTCGCATAAACGGCGGCGAGTTGCACGCGCCTCCGGCGACATCGGCTCTGTCATTGATCACGGCATCGATGGAGGCGTTGTAACCACCCACCTCAACAATCTCGACATCGTCCCAAGTCAGATTGGCATAAGCCAACAGCGCTGTTGACGCATTGTTGAGAGAGGGTGCGCCCTGCACAAAGGTCAGGCGTTTGCCGCGCATATCGTCAATGGTGCGAATTTCCGCATCAGCGGCGGTGGCAAAACTAAACGAACAGCTGGTCGAGAAATTGGAAAGAATGGCGCGAATAGGTTGTGGTCCCCAGATACGGGCGGCAAAATTAAGGATGCCTTCCTGGGCATAGACCGCCTCAGATCCACCTGCTGACATGTGTACACGATCGGCGCGCAGCGTTGCCAGTCGCGAGACGTCGTTGCGTCCCGGCACAACTCGCAGGTTTACACCATATTGGCGCTGCAGGATATTTCCGATGGCGACTGCCTGACTATATCCGCCGGTGCCTGTCGGGTAGGCTGACCAGGCAACGGTGCGTGGCAGATTCAGTTGGCCGGCCGGTGGGTTTTCTGGCAACTCCTCTGTACCGCAAGCGCCTAACAGCACTGCTGACAGTGCCAGCAACCCCATTCTGATCCTGTGAAGGGCGGGTTTTTGAATCCGGTCAGTTGGCATGGATTTCCGGGAAGTAACCAGGTTGGACATTGCGTTCGGAGCTCCTGTGTGTTCTGCAAGCGCGTTGTCAGTCTGGAATACGCACGCGCCTGATCGTGTGCCGCAGAAGCATAACCCAGCAGCGCAGCCATTGCCACATGGACTCATTGGGTCGAAACCACCTCAAACATCAAGTCCCAGACCCCGTGTCCGAGACGGTTTCCCCGTCGTTCAAACTTGGTTTCAGGGCGTCCGGTATTCTGTGCATACTGATGGCTTCCGGCCGTATTTCGGAGGGTATTGATGCCGCTGAGCACATCCATCATTTGTTCGGCGTAGTGTTGCCAGTCAGTGGCCAGATGGATATGTCCCCCGGGTTTGAGTTTGCGGATCAGATCCAGCACAAACGGGGTTTGAATCAAACGACGCTTCTGGTGTTTTTTCTTATGCCAGGGGTCCGGAAAAAATATCTGCACCAGATCCAGAGAGTGGTCGGGGATACAGTTGGCGAGTATCTCCACGGCGTCATGGCAGTAGATGCGCAGATTGCGGATGCTGCCGTTTTCGATGTAATTAATCAGCTTGCCCACGCCCGCGCGGTGAACTTCGATACCGAGGTAGTTTTTATCCGGATTGTTTGTGGCCATTTCGGCCAGTGAGTCACCCATGCCAAAGCCGATTTCCAGCACCAAAGGGGCGCTGCGTCCAAACACAGCATTGGCATCCAGCACGGACTTCTGATCTCCTATCACATAGGATGACCAGTGTTTTTCAATGGCCTCCTGCTGCGCAACGGTCTGTCTGCCGCTGCGGATAACGTAGCTGCGCAGCGCCTTGCGGACCGGTGCTTGTGTGTCCAGGGCATCAGACGGCGAAGCTTGCTGGTCAGGCGTAATCGGATTTCCCATGATCTTGGCTCTTGCGTGGGCAGTCTGGAAGTACTCTATAAAAGTACTCTTTAAAAGTACCGTTTAGAAGAATGTGCCATCGATCGGTGACGAGGCACTGGCATACAGTTTGCGCGGCATACGCCCTGCCAACCAGGCCTCGCGGCCACTGGCGACGGCTTTCTGCATGGCAGAAGCCATCAGCACCGGGTCACGCGCCTCCGCAATCGCGGTGTTCATCAACACGCCGTCACATCCCAGTTCCATGGCAATGGTTGCATCAGAGGCTGTACCCACGCCTGCATCCACAATAATGGGGACGGAGGCGTTTTCCAGAATCAGGCGGATGTTATAGGGGTTGCGAATTCCCAGACCGGAACCGATGGGCGCACCCAGTGGCATCACTGCAATACAGCCGATCTCTTCGAGGCGTTTAGCAATCAGCGGGTCATCGCTGGTATAGACCATGACATCAAAACCGTCAGCCACCAGTTGCTCTGCCGCAATCAGGGTTTCAGTCACGTTGGGGTACAAGGTCTTCTGATCGCCCAGCACTTCCAGTTTGACCAGTTTGTGCCCGTCCAGTAACTCCCGCGCCATCCGACAGGTACGTACCGCATCGGCGGCGGTATAGCAGCCGGCGGTATTTGGCAGAATGGTGTATTTTTGCGGGGAAATCACATCCAGCAGATTGGGTTCGCCCTTCGTCTGGCCAAGGTTTACGCGGCGGATAGCCACCGTAATCATCTGTGCGCCGCTGGCCACCAGTGCGTCCAGATTCTGCTGAAAGTCACGGTACTTGCCGCTGCCGATAATCAACCGCGACTCGTAGGTTTTGCCCGCAAGCACCAAGGGTTTGTTTGCAGGCTGGGGCTGGTTATTCTGCGTGTGCATAAAACGTTTCCTGTGCGTGAGTCAACTCTAGCCACCACCGATGGCATGAACAATTTCCACCGTGTCGCCGTCTTGCAATTGCGTATTGTGGTGCTGGCTTCGGGGCACTATACCGGCGTTTAACTCAACAGCAACCCGACCTTTTGTCATTTCAAGATGTTCCAGCAGATCGGTGATGCTGCTGTGTTCAGGCAGTTGCAGCGCTTTACCATTGACATGAATGTTCATCAGGTGCTGACTCCTCTGCTCAGATCGTGTGATCAGGCGCTGCGGCCAAACAACATAGCGGATGCCAGCAATAACCAGCCCAGAATAAACCCGACGCCGCCAATCGGTGTGATGGCGCCCAGCCAGCGAATACCACTCAGGCTGAGGATATACAAACTGCCGGAAAAAATAATGATGCCCGCCAGGAACGACCATGCGCTGGCGCGCAGCAGGGCAGAATCGCTGATCTGCATGCACAACAGGCCTACGCCGAACAGCGCAAGTGCGTGATACATCTGGTACTGAACGCCGGTTTGAAAGATTGCCAGCATATCCGGGGCAAGACGGGCCTTGAGGCCGTGAGCCGCAAATGCGCCTAGCGCCACGGCCATAAAACCATTAATTGCAGCAATTGCGATGAACAGCGTGGGCATGACTGACTCCTGTGCGCCGTAATGGCAAAAGGGCTGGAATAAAAAAGCCGCTGCCATAGACAGCGGCTTGATCGGTGCGTTCTGTTCTGTCTACCCCGGTCAGGCTGCGAGAATCGCCCCTTTGACCTTGTTCATGGCGTTTTGTTCGAGTTGGCGAATACGCTCGGCGGACACATTATATTTAGCTGCCAGGTCATGCAGTGTAGCCTTCTCATCTGCCAGCCAGCGGCTGCTGATAATGTCGCGGCTGCGCTCATCAAGCTGACTCATGGCCAGGTGCAGGCTTTGTGTCTGGCTCTCTTCCCACTCGGTTTCTTCAATGTTACGCGCCATGTCGGAATTGTTATCTTCCAGGAAGTAAGCCGGCGCCATGTAGGCTTCTTCATCGTCGGCATCGGCATCAGCGTCAAACGCCATGTCGTAAGATGCCATACGACCTTCCATCTGCCGCACAACAACCGTATCGACGCCCAGATCATCTGCCATTGCCTGCGCTTCATCGTTATTCAGCCAGCCAAGACTCTTTTTGGAGCTGCGCAGATTAAAAAACAGTTTGCGCTGTGCTTTGGTAGTGGCGATTTTTACAATCCGCCAGTTGCGCAGAATAAATTCATGAATCTCGGCTTTGATCCAATGCACTGCAAAGGAAACCAGGCGCACGCCCATGTCAGGATTAAAGCGTTTGACGGCTTTCATCAAACCGACATTTCCTTCCTGAATCAGATCTGACTGCGACAGCCCGTAACCTGAGTAGCTGCGTGCCAGATGCACAACAAAGCGCAGGTGTGCCAGAACCAGTTGCCGTGCCGCTTCCAGATCTTGCTCGTGGAAGTAGCGGTCAGCCAGTTCACGTTCCTGTTCAGCCGTCAGCACAGCAATGCTGTTGACTGATGTTATATAAGCAGATAAATCGCGACCCGGAACGGACGGGCCCGCAATCTGCAAGCTCTTTCCTGTCATCATGGTTGCAACGCTCATAAATCCTCTCAGTGTCAGAAGCCTTGCTCACAAGGCCCTGTTAATCCAGTGTTGTTCGAAGAGACCGTAGTCTACCACCATTTATTACACGTGTGATGACCTGTGTCCAGTCACCGCCACCGCAGATCTTGATGCATCTTAGCTCTACTGAATCCAGTCAGGTCGTGGTGAGCAGCTGTGATTTCAAGGGCCAGTTGTGACAATTTTGCTCACGGACTCAGGTCTTGCTCAGATGTCGGGACAGCGATAGTGCCGCACCCATCCACCCCAACAACAGCCCCCCGGCCAACATAAACAGGCTGGCCCGCAAATCCATACCCACAAACACATATTCATCGCCATAAAACGCCAGCAGCGCCTGTGCTGGCGGCGCAAGCAGTTGCAACAAAGCCTGCAGCAAGCCCCATGCTAGTGCCGCGCCCAGCAGACCGTGCAGTGCGCCATTGTATAAAAACGGTCTCGAGATAAACGAACGCGTTGCGCCAATCAGGGTCATCACGCGAATCTCTGCATCGCGCCCGGCAATATGAGTGCGAACCGTATTGCCGATGATAAACAGTACGGCCAGTGACAGCATCAGGATCAGCGCCAACACCATGCGATCCGTCAGCCTCATCAGACTGTCGAGACGCTCAATCCAGGCAACATCCAGTACGACCTGGGAAATAGCGGCGTCACTGGCAAAAGCATCACGAATCTGCAAAGCGGTATCGGTCGCCATATCAATCGGATGTGCCTCAAGGCTCGCTGGCAGGGGATTGCCCCCGAAGCTGTCAATGACATCACCCAGACCTGACCAGTTTGCAAAGTCCGCTGCGGCCTGTTGTGAGGATATAAACTCCACCCGCTCCACAAGAGGGTGATCTTTTATTAATGCCTGCAAAGTCTGCGTCTGTTCCTGGCTGGTCCCGGGCTGCAGGTAGAAGCTGATGCGATTAGTGTTCTGCAGGCTGCCTCCAAACTGCGCCATATTTTTTCCGGAGACGTACACCAGTGCTGGCAGTAGCAGGGCTATGGCAACCACCATCAGGCTCATCAGTGAGTTCAGGGGTTGTGTCCATACTCGCCGCAGGGCATCGGCGCAAGCATCCATGTGTTGTTCAATCCAGCCGGAAAGCCGTTGTCTGGCGCTGCGACCGCGTTTGGCGCCCGTCTGGCCTCTGGCGGTATTTTTGCCCGGCGAGGGGCGCGCTGAATTGCTCATCTAAGATTCGCTCCGCACATCAGCGTCCGCTCCCCTGAGATTGCGAGTCCCGGCGACTCGGATAGACCTCATCGTTGATCAGAGATCCCTGGTCAAGGGTGAGGATGCGGTGACGCAGTCGGGTAATCAGCGACAAGTCATGACTGGCAATCAACATGGATACGCCTACCTGATTAAACTGTTCAAACAGCAACATGATTTCGGCAGCCAATTCCGGATCCAGGTTGCCGGTCGGTTCGTCAGCCAGCAGAATCTGTGGGCGGTTGACAACGGCGCGCGCAATGCCAACACGCTGCTGTTCTCCACCAGACAAGGTGATTGGATTCATTTTCTCCTTGCTGAGCAGGCCGACTTTGTCCAGAGCCGCACGCACACGTCGCGCAGCCTCGTGCTTATCATAGGCATCAATCCGCAAGGGCAGCATCACGTTGTCAAACACACTGCGATCGTAAAGTAGCTGATGATCCTGAAACACCACCCCGATTCGACGGCGATACAAAGGGATCTGTTTGGCGGACAAGCGAAGGATGTTGCGTGCGCCCACCACAATCTGTCCCTGATCCGGACGTTCGGTGAGCATGATCAATTTCAGCAGGGTGCTTTTACCAGCGCCGGAGCGACCGGTCAGAAAGGCCATGGCGCCCTGGTCAAGCTCAAACGATACCTGTTTCAGGGCCTGATGGCCGCCGGCATAACGTTTGCTGACTTCATCAAAACGAATCATGGTGAGGATTTATTGGAGGGCTGGCCAAACAGGGCGCTGACAAAGTCGTCGGCATTAAAGGGCCGCAAATCCTCGGCCTGTTCACCGATGCCGATAAATCGAATCGGCAGAGCCAGCACCTTGGCAATCGCAAACACCATGCCGCCTTTGGCGGTGCCGTCCAGTTTGGTGAGGCACAGTCCGGTGAGGTTGACTGATTTGTTAAAACTTTGCGCCTGGCTCAGTGCGTTCTGGCCGGTGGTGGCGTCCAGCACCAGCATGACTTCATGCGGCAGATTGTCATCCAGTTTCTTCAGAACCCGCACGATTTTTTCCAGCTCCTGCATCAGGTTCGATTTGTTGTGCAGGCGACCGGCTGTGTCTGCAATCAACACATCCATGCCTTTGGCCTTGGCTGACTGGTAAGCATCAAAAATGACAGAGGCGCTATCCGCACCTGACGCTTGCGCGACCACCGGCACGTGGTTGCGATCCCCCCAGGCTTGCAACTGCTCAACAGCCGCTGCCCTGAAGGTATCGCCGGCGGCCAGCATCACCTTCATATTCTGATCTTGAAAGCGCTTTGCAAGCTTGCCTATGGTGGTGGTTTTACCTACCCCGTTAACACCTACTATCAGGATAACGTAGGGTTTGCTTTTAGTGTCGATGACCAGAGGTACGCTGCAGGGCGTCAGCAAGGCACGAAGTTCAACCTGAAGCTGAGTCATCAGCGCGTCTGCATCGGCGAGCTGATGACGTTTGAGTCGGGCGGTCAACGATGCAATGACCTGGTCGGTGGCCTCGATGCCGACATCGGCGCTGAGCAACTGCATTTCGATGTCTTCAAGCAGCGCCGCATCAATGGTTTTGCGGCCGCTCACCAGTGCGCTGAGTCCTTCTGCAAGATTCTCGCGGGTCCGGGTCAGGCCCTGTTTCAGGCGACTGAAGAAGCCCTGTGCAGGTTTGGATTCAGTGGCGGGCGCCGGTGTTGCCTCGCCATGGAGTTGATCGGGAATCGCCGGTTCAACAGTCGTCCCGGTTTCCGTAAGCTGGTCTGGCGCCGGTTCGGGTGTGTTGTCTGGACGTTTTTTGAGAAAGCTGAACATTTGGAAATCCTGCTGTCTGGCGATTCAGGGCACACAGTCTAGCATTCAGACATAGAGGACGTCATGGATTGCAGTCCGGCTGGGTCAACAATCAGCCGCTAACGATGGATGAATTTGTGCCTGCCAAATTGACCATCAGACAAGTACAATTCCCGCTCCCCGGCTGCGGACATCCGTTTGGCATGAGCGCCGCGCCCGGAAATCAGGCTCAGAAAGGACGGTAGCATCCATGAATGGCAACAGGCCGGCAGGTCAGCAGAACACCTTGCGCATCATTGCGGGGTACTGGCGTGGCCGAAAACTGCGCTTTCCTGATGTGCCCGGTCTGCGACCTACGCCGGATCGGGTGCGCGAGACACTGTTTAACTGGCTGCAGGGCCTGACGCTGGAAGAGGATTGTATCGATCTGTATGCCGGCAGCGGTGCCTGTGGTCTTGAGGCCTTATCGCGCGGTGCCAGACACGTTGTGTTTGTGGATACCTCGCCAGCCGCTTGCGCTGCGATCACTGCTCACCTCGCCGCTCTGGCCAGTGTGAAGGGCAAGGTGCACAAATGCAGCGCCCGGCAGTTTATTGAATCGGCGGCGTTGGCAGGTACACGATTTGGTTTGGTGTTTATGGACCCACCCTTTGCCTCGGGTGTTCTGATTAATGACTGTGTGGCGCTGGAAGCCAGTGGCTTGTTAAAAGCCCGCGCGCATATCTACCTGGAGTCGGGCGAGGCGTTGCCCGAGAGCGGCGCAGCCAGCGACTTCCCTGGCAACTGGGTGCTGAGAAAACACGGCAAGGCCGGCGCGGTTTTTTTTGGTCTGTATGAGAGACACGAGGTAACTGAATGACCCGCGCGGACCCATCGCTGCCGTTTAACGAGCCTTATCGCGCGCCGTGGTGGATGCCTGGTGGTCACCTGCAAACGGTCTGGCGAAAACTGCACGCCACGCCGCAGCTCATCCGGCGTCGTCGGCGGATTGAGCTCAGGGACGGCGACTTTATTGATGTGGATTTTGAGAGTTCGGCATCTGCGACTGCCGACAGCAGCAAGCCGCTGGTATTTCTGCTACATGGTCTTGCGGGCAGTTCCGGCTCGCCTTACGTATTGTCCATGCAGCACGAACTGTCCCGGCAGGGATTTGACAGTGCAGCGATGAATCTGCGCGGCTGCAGTGGCGAATTTAATCGCCTGGCAGTGGCCTACCATTCTGGTTGCTCACATGACGTTGAAGAGGTCATGGACAATCTGCTTGCCGACATGCCGGCCACTCAGAAGATGATGGTCATTGGTTATTCGCTGGGTGCCAACGTGCTGATCAAGTGGCTGAGTGAGACCCGGCACAAAGCCAGAGTGCTGGCCGGTGTCAGTGTCTCTAATCCCTTTTTGCTGGCGCTGTGCTGCGGCCGCATGAACAGCGGCATCGCCTTCTGGTATGGGCGCTACTTTCTGAGTCGCCTGCGCCGCGATCTGGATGCCAAGCGCCAACACTTTGAGCAGAGCGGGCAACATCAGCAATTGCAGGTGATTCAGGCGTTGGGCTCGCTGCAATCGCTCAAAACCTTGTGGGACTTTGATGATGCAGTCACCGCACCCTTGCATGGCTTCAGCAGTGCCCGCGACTATTATGACCGTTGCAGCAGCCGCCAGTTTTTACCGACTGCCGGTGTGCCCTTGCTGATTGTGCATGGGCGCAATGATCCGATTATTCCGCCGGCTGCGCTGCCCTTGCCAGGCGAGGCGGGCGCTGCTGTACACGCTGAAGTGCTCAGTGAAGGCGGGCATGTCGGCTTTGTGGCACGTGGCCAAGCTCAGTGGCTGGAACGCAGAATAGTGCACTACCTTCAGCAACACCTTGGGAACAGCAATTAGCTGACAGTCTTGAATCAGTGGTGTAGTGTAACGGTCAAATAACACTGATAACGAACCCAGTCCTATGAAAACAGCGGTTTATCCGGGTACATTCAATCCCATCACCAACGGCCATACCGATCTGGTGCAGCGAGCTTCCCGTCTTTTTGATCATGTCATTGTGGCCATCGGTGTCAACAAGCAAAAAATCAATACACCGGCGACAGAAAAGCGTGTTGAGCTGGCGAGAAAAGTGCTGGCCCATCTCGACAATGTCGAGGTCTGCTCGTTTGATACCCTGCTGATTGATTTTGTGCGTCAGCGCGGCGCCGATGTGATTCTGCGCGGCCTCAGGACGGTGGCTGACTGTGAGTATGAGTTTCAGTTGGTTGGAATGAACAGGGCGCTGGACCCGGGCATTGAAACCATCTTTCTGGCACCAGATGAACATCTTTCGTATATTTCATCCACTCTGGTAAGGGAAATTGCATCCTACGGTGGAGATATCTCCCGCTTTGTACACCCTCTGGTGGCCGAAGCCATGCGCGAACAATTACTCGCTCAATCCTGACACTGAGGGCAATACACCGAGCTGCGCTGGTTCTGACGTATTTCTATCAGCGTGTTTGCGCAGGTTTTACAGGGCTTGCCGGCCCGTCCGTACACCAACAGTGATTGCTGGAAGTAACCCGGTTTACCGTCACCGCCGACAAAGTCCCTGAGGGTGGTGCCGCCCACGGTGATCGCGTGGCTGATCACTTGCCGTATACATTGCACCAGCAGGGAATAGCGTCGCGCCGACAGCTTGCCCGCCAAGGTTTGCGGGCGGATGCCAGCCATAAACAGGGCTTCGTTGGCATAAATGTTCCCGACACCGACGACCACGTGGCTGTCCATCACAAACGATTTGACCGGCACTTTGCGGCCACGACTGCGTTCAAACAGATAGCATCCGTTGAAGTCATCGGTCAAAGGCTCAGGGCCGAGCGATCTGAGCAGGCTGTGTTGCTCAACGGGCAGATCTGCCCACAACAGACACCCAAAACGTCGTGGGTCGTGGTAACGCAGAATAGCGCCGTCAGACATCACAAAGTCGGCATGGTCGTGTTTACCCGCAGGCTGGCTGCTGTCAACAATACGCACACTACCCGACATGCCGAGGTGAATGATGACGCAGCCGAGCCCGGTGAACAGCAGCAGATACTTGCCACGCCGTCCGGTGTGGGTGATGGTTTGCCCGGCCAGGCCGCTGATGATCTGCTCTGACACCGGCCAGCGTAGCATGCGTTGGCGGATACGGGTTTCAGCGACAGTATTTCCGCAAAGATGCTGATCAATTCCGCGACGACTGGTCTCTACTTCTGGTAATTCCGGCATTGACGGAGTGCTCTGATTTTTGTTTGGCCAAGGTCAAAAAGGTGCAGTGCTGCGAAATTTTTTTTGCTACCACCGTTACTTTTCTTGCGATAGTTTGTCATAGAAATGAGATAGGAAATAATTTCAGCGCGATATAGAGTTGGATCCCCACGCCGGAGAGCCCAGTATGCGTTTGCGACCTTGTTCGAGCGACAATCCTCCCATTCAGTGGACGGCCTGTTTTAAGGTTCAGCTGGCAAACAGCTGCCGACGGGTGAGGCGTATCAGCCTGATCCTGGGTTTGATTGTGTCCTGGTTCGTTTCAGCCCAGGAACTCACCGGGCAGCAGACTGAACAAGAGCGCCTCGAACAAGCGGTGGCAACATTAGAGGCCAGTGGCGATACCTGGCACCCGATGATCGCGGAGTCCATGATCAGTCTGGCCCGACTGCTGCAAGCGGAAGACAAACACACGGATGCGCTGGTTATGCTTGAGCGCGCGGTTCACATCAGCCGGGTCAATCACGGGCTGTTCAGTCTTGAACAAGGGCCCGCTATTAAAATGCAGGTGCAAAGTCATTTGGCGCTGGGTGAATGGGCTGAGGCGGACAGTCTTGAGCAGTACCACTTCTACATTCATAGCCGCACGCTCGGGGATGGTAATCCGGAGTTGATCCCGGCCTTGTTGAGTTACGCAGAGTGGCATCTGGATGCCTTTGCTGATCGGCGCGGAGAGCTACCCTCAACACGCCTGATTGATGCGTATCGTCTGTACAGTGTGGCGATGAGTCTGGTAGATGCCCAGCCGGACCCGGAGAAGTATCCGCGCGAACGGTACCTGCACCGTCTCGCCTATCTGTCCTGGCTGATGCACAGAACCGGTGTGCAGAACCGACCGGAAACACTGTATGCCAAAACCCGTCAGGTGGATGACGAGTGGGCGGAGCGAATCACCGCCGGCGAGTATCGTCTGCATAACAACCCCTTTCTGCAGGGTGAATATGTACTTGGTGAGATCATCGCCATGAGACAGCAACGAGTTGAGGAGGCGACGCCCGGGTCATCGATTCAGCGCGAAATGCGCAAGCTGCATGCAGAAGCGGTGCTGGACATGGCTGACTGGAATCTGCTGTTTGATCGCAGACAGCGAGCCGAGAGTGTTTATGAGCAAGCCTGGGAGTTGTTGGCAAGCGAAGATGAGGCGCTGAAAAAAGACGTATTTGATCGCATGGTATTGATTCCGAGTTTTGAAAATTTTATGCAGCCGGAGCAAACTACGGAACTGGCTGAGGGCGGCTCTCCCGCCATGGCCACCGCGTTTTCAGCAACACGATCCATGTCTGCCCAGCGCCGACAACCCTCGCCATGGGTGACCATGCGCTTTGATCTGACCCGCAATGGCAGGGTAACCAACGTTGAGCTGTTGGAGTCATCCACAGAAATTAACGAGAATATCAGGCGCAATATGGTGATGGCACTGCGCGGCAGTGTGCTCAGGCCCGCGTTGCGCGACGGGTCTCCAGAAGTTACCCGGGGTCTAGTTTATCGTTTTCCGTATGACCCCACGCGCTTTGCTGTCAGTGAAGAAAACGCAGAAGCTGGCGGGAAATCTGCAGAAGCCACAGACAATACAACGGCTGGCATTGAATCTGATTTAAATGAAGCGCAATAATGGACCGGACAATTTGTCTGAGACTCAGTCACCATCATCGATCTGCTGTGTGCAGGTGGAGTAAGGAAAAATGAAACTGTTGCAACACCGTCTGGTTATCGCCATGGGGCTGTCTGCCGCATTGTTGAGCGCGTGTGAGACAACTCAGCAGACTCAGTCCAGCATGCCGCAAATGCCATCGATGCCATCGTCGTCGATGCCGTCCATGCCGTCGCCATCCAGTTCGTCATCCAGTTCCAGTTCTTCGTCGAGCTCAAGTTCGTCTTCCAGTTCCAGTGCTTCATCCAGCTCAAGTTCGTCGTCAAGCTCGTCGTCCGGGTCGCAGCGTTCAACGGCCGGCATGCCCTCAATGCCTTCGCCCGGAGCGCGGCAGTCAGGGGCGTCTGCATCCATGCCGGGATTACCGGATTTTTCGAGTGGCCGCACACCATCGTCCTCGCAGAGCAGCACAACAGGCAGCAGTTCTTCGTCGGGCACATCCGCCAGCAACGGCCAGATGACACCCGGTACTGCCGGCTCGGGTCGTCCGGCAACACCGGGCGACGGCAGTTTGCCCGGTGATAGCAGTATGCCGGGGGCAGGCCAGCCGGGAACGGCCAGTACCGCCGGTTCCAGATCGGGGAGCAGCGGCGGCACGCCGTCAGCTAACCAGGGAAATGGCAACGGCGGTATTAATGCCAGTGTTAGTGCCGGTGGTGTCAGTGTTGGCACGGGTGGTGTCAGTGTTGGCGCCGGCGGCGTGACCGTTGGCAGCGGTGGTGTCACTGTTGCCGGTGTGCCGGTCGGCGGGGCAATGCCGGGCACAGGCCGCGGAACAGGCACTCAGCAGGGCACAGGAACGGGTGCTGGCGGGTTCCCTGGCACCGGCACGGGTGGCATACCGGGAGGCTTGCCAAGCGGCCGCGCGGGTGTTCCCGGTGGTAGCGTTGGCGGCGTCATGACGTCTCAGGACCGTGTGGCCGTGCTTGATGGCGCGCTGGGGCGTGGTTATGAGGATTTTGATGGCCTGATTCTGGCAGAGCGCAGCCGTGCCCAGCGTCAAAGCAACGAAGCAGGTGGAGATCCAGCCGGTCTGTATAGCGAAGAGAACCAGGCCGGTGGTGCCGGAGGGATGCCAGGTGTGCAGATACCCGGTCAGGGTGGGGGTCAGGGTGGTCAAGGTGAGCAGGGCGCCAGCATGCCGGGTGGTGTAATTGCCAGCAATTCCGGTCAGGGTCCTCAGAGTGGTGGTTCGGGTGGATCCATGGGTGGACGTCAGGGCGGACCGTCTGCTGAAGCGGAGGGCGCTTACCCTGTTCCCGAGGATATTCCGGGCGGAGACAATGACGATGTAGTTGCACGGCAGATTCGCGAAGCCGCGATGAACGAACCTGATCCGGAATTGCGCGAGAGACTTTGGGATGAATACCGACGTTACACAGGGCTTTTGCAGTAAGGTGAGCGATATGACGTTAACCATGAGGCAGTTTTTCAAACCATTGCAGGTGTGCAGCCTATTACTGATGCTGGCACTGGGCGCTTGTGCCACCACATCGGTAAAGTCAACGCAGTTTGTGCCAATTGTGCAGGGCGATGTGCCATTGGACGAGGCCTTGTTTATGGACATTGGTATACGGGTGTTTGACCCGGGTATCGATGAAATAGATGAGGATGATCTTGACCGCACCAACCCGGAGATCCGGCGCGCCGAGTCACGTTATGCGCCGTATCTCATGGCAGAAACCCTGCAGCGTTCCGGCAACTGGGGAGTGGTCAGAATATTGCCCGCCCCGCAAACTACCATGGACGTTTATCTGGATGGGCAGATTTTGTTATCCAACGGCGAAGGCATGATCATCAGGGTCACCGTCACCGATTCCACCGGGCGCCTCTGGTACACGCGTGAATATGAAGAACATATCAGCCAGTACAACTATGAACTGACCCAACGGCAGTCACATGATCCGTTTCAGGTGATTTACAACAAGATTGCCAATGATTTGCTGGCGTTCAGGCAGAGTTCAGTCACCGACGAACAGATACGGACCATTCGCACGGTGTCCGAACTGCAGTTTGCGGCCAATTTTGCTCCCGATATTTTTGGCAGTTACCTCAGTAAAAACGAGCGGGGAATTACCACACTGACTCGCTTGCCAGCTGAAAACGATCCGGCGCTTGTCCGTATCCGGGATATCCGCGAGCGTGACAACCTGTTTGTAGACACCGTGCAGGATTATTACGCCACCTATGCGCGGCAGATGCGCGGCCCTTACGACGCCTGGCGGGAAATGAGTTTCACTGAGACTTTGGCGCTGGAAGAGGCTGAGCGTTCAGCACGCAGGCGATTTATCACCGGTGCGGCAGCCATTGCGGGCGGCATCGCAGCCGTCGGGCAAAACAACGCCGGTGCGCAGATGGCAGGCATCACCGGTGTGGCCGCCGGCGCCTATCTGGTGCGCAGTGGATTTGAGCTGACCCAGCAGGCACAGATGCATGTTGCCGCGCTCAGCGAGTTGAGCGCTTCACTGGAAGCCGAAGTGGCGCCCAAAGTCATCGAGTTGGATGACCGGCAAATCATGCTGACCGGTACCGTTGAAGAACAGTACGAGCAATGGCGCGAGATCCTGATGGAAATCTACCTGACGGAAACGGGTGGGATCTGATGGGTGCGGCAGGCAGCGAAAAAATATCCGCCTGGATCTGGGTAGCCTTGGCCGCGCTTGTGCTGCTGGCGCTGGCGGTCATTTTTGTATTGCCGACTGTTGTGCAGCAGTATGAATTGCCGTTGACGCCCCGTGTTTCCCAGCCCGTTATTGAAACACCTGCAGCGCCGGCAGTGGTTCAGTCCTCCAGTCCTGCCATGTCACCCTTTGAAGAAGCACAGACTGCCCGGCAGCGTCGCGAAGCTCAGGATGCATTGGCCAGTCTGCTGGAGCGCCAGACGGATCTGCAGGTGACCAATGTGACGGCCTGGGCCGCGCAGGAATATGAGACTGCCGTTGCCAGTGCCCGCCGTGGTGATGAGTTTTACCGGACCGCCAGTTTTGCGGATGCCACGCTGGCTTATCAGGAAGGTGATCAGGCGCTGGCGCAATTGCAGGAAAGGCGGCCGCAGGAATTCGAGCGCTTGATGACGGTGGGCGAAGCGGCACTGCAGGCCTCCGATGCGGCCACCGCACTGGCGAGTTTTTCGCTGGCGGCGCAAATTGATCCGACCAGCGCCGCTGCGGATGACGGTGTGCGTCGATCGCAGGTGTTAGACGAGGTCGAGCGTCTGCTGGCCGAAGGCGATAGTCTGCAATTGGCCGGTGATTTGGCCGCCGCGGTTGTGCTTTTTGAGCAGGCAAGCGCGCTGGACAGTACGCATCCCCGCATCAGCGAGCTGATGGACCGCAATGCACAGTTGCAGATTGATGCACAGTTCACCGACGCGATGTCGGAAGGTTTTGCGCTGTTACAGCAATCGCAATCGGATCAGGCCATTGTGGCGTTTGAGCGCGCACTGCAAATCAAACCGGGTAACGAGCAGGCCCAGGAAGCGATTGATCAGACCCGCACAGAGCTCACTCTGCTGGCGATTGAGACCCAGCGCACGCTGGCCTTGTCGCTGGAAAGTGCAGAGCAGTGGCAACAGGCGATCGCCGCCTATGACGCTATTTTGGCACTGGACAGTAATCTGGTCTTCGCACAGGAAGGCCGCGATTATTCCGCAAGACGCGTGCAGCTGGATGATTTGCTGGAGCTAAACCTTAACAATCCCCTGCGGCTGTCAGAGAGTGCTGCGCTGGAGGAAGCCCACGCGGTTTTGCAGATTGCAACAGACCTGGCCAGCGACCTGCAGCAGGACGAAGAGATGACCTTGGGGCCGCGATTAGAAAGTCAGATCGAGCGTACCCGTCAGTTGTTGGCAGAAATGCAGATACCGGTGCAGGTTACGTTACTCTCCAATAACGCGACCGATGTCACCATCTTCCAGGTGGGTCGCCTCGGCAGCTTTACTGAAACAACTCTGCAACTCAGACCCGGTCGTTACATTGCGGTGGGTACCCGACCCGGTTATCGCGATGTACGAGAAGAGTTTGTGGTAGGGTTTGGCCAGCAGCTCAACCCTTTGACCATTTCTTGCAACGAGCAGGTAGCTGCAGTCGACAGGCGCTGAATCCATGCAGGAACACCCGAGCAAACCTGAACAAGCCGGTCAGATCCCGTCTCTGGATCAGATCGACATTATCACCCCGGTAGATTTTTCTCCGCCCCCGCCGCCGCAAAACCGGATAACGCTTGCGCTGCGCTGGTATCACGCAGTCATTGGTTTGGGCGTGCTGGCGGTCAGCGTGCCGGCCTGGTTTGTGTTGACCGCACGCTCCGTATTCCTGGATGTGTCGCCGCCCGATGCGGTGGTTGATATTGTCAGCGGCATCGCAGTGCAGGTCGGCCCACGGTATCTGATGCGCTCTGGCGAGTATCAGGTTCAGCTCAGTGCGCCAGGCTATTTTGATTTGCTGGCGGACATCAGCATCAGTGATGAACAGGCGCAAACCCTTGAACTGGAGCTGTTGCCGCGCCCCGGTCTGGTCAGTGTGCAAGTGACCGGCGATGACGGCCAGGTCTTGACGGGCGCACGGGTGCTGCTGGATGGCGTTGATCTGGGTGTCAGTCCGCTCACCGACGTCGAAGTAACACCCGGCTCCTATTCACTGCAGGTGCAGCAGCCAAGATATCTGGACTTTACCAGTACAGTGGACGTTGCCGGCCGGCTGCAACAACAGTCCGTGGATGTGGTGATGGCACCGGCATGGGCACAGGTGAGTTTTAACACCTCGCCGGCCGGCGCCGACATTATTGTTAATGGTGAGGTGCTTGGTGTTACGCCGGCCCGGGTTGAGTTGCTGCAGGGCGCTTACGACATTACGCTGAAACGCAGCGGTTACAAGGCCTGGCAAGATGATCTGCAGGTCACCGCAGGAACGGATGTCACTGTCGCGGATGTGACGCTCGAAGCGGCCGATGGGCTGGTGTTTATCCGCTCGGTACCCGGCAACGCCAACGTCACCATCAACGGTGAGTTCCGCGGCCAAACGCCGCTGGAGGTTTCACTGCCCTCGGGGCAGGCGCATGATGTGCGGTTGTTCCGCACCGGGTTTAATACGGCCGCGCGCTCCATCGCCACGGTCGCTGAGCAGGAGCAGGACATCACGGTTACGCTGGATCCGGTTACCAGTCTGGTGCGGGTGATCGCCGAGCCAGCGGACGCTGAACTGTATGTTGATGGCGAACTGAAGGGTGCCGCCAACCAGACCATTGAATTGATTGCGGCGACGCAGCGCATCGAGATCCGTAAGGAAGGATTTGTTGCCTACGCCGCTAACTTCACCTCGCGGCCCGGTCTTGATCAGGAGATTCGTGTTCAGCTCAAGACTGAAGAGCAGGCCCGCCAGGATTCCATACAACCGGTGATTACCAGTGCCGGCGGACAGACCATGCAATTGTTTTATCCCTATCCGTACACCATGGGATCATCGCGCCGTGAACCGGGCCGTCGTGCCAACGAAACCCTGCGTGACGTCAACATGGAAAAGCCGTTTTATCTAGCGCTGCACCCGGTGACTAACGAGCAGTTCCGTCTGTTCCGTACCGAGCATGCATCCGGCACCTTACAGGGTGTGTCGCTGGATCTGCCTAACCAGCCAGTCGTGCAGGTCACTTGGCTGGACGCGGCGCTGTACAGTAACTGGCTAAGCGCACAGGAGTCGTTGACCGCGTTTTATGTGATTGAAAATGACGTAGTGACCGGTATCAATGCAGATGCCAACGGCTACCGACTGCCGACGGAGGCGGAGTGGGAGTGGGCAGCGCGGGCAGATGGCTTGGGCGGGACGCGGCGCTTCCCCTGGGGAGACGATTGGCCACCCACCGCTGAATCCGGCAATTTTGCGGATGAATCCACCGCTGCTTTTCTGGGTCAATATCTGCGCGGAGTGAATGACCGCTATTCCGGAACATCCAATGTTGGCTCGTTTGCGCCGACAGCACTGGGTCTTTACGACATGGCCGGCAACGTCTCGGAATGGGTGCATGATGTGTATGGCGCGGTCAGTGGGCTCAGCAGTGTCCGGGAAACTGATCCGCTGGGCCCGGATGACGGGCGTTATCGCACCATCAAGGGCTCGAGCTGGGCGCATGGCACGATGTCGGAGTTAAGACCCTCATACCGGGACTTCGGCGAAGAGGCCCGGAATGATCTGGGTTTTCGTGTGGCACGGTATCTGAGGGACTGACATGAGACAGCATATGCGACGGGCAACCGGGTTGTTACTGGCAGTGATGGCGATCAGCGCCGTCCTGACAGCGTCTTTGGCTGCGCAAAGCGCACAGCCACAGCCTGGCCAGACCGGGCAAAACCAAGCCGGACAAAACCAAGCCGGGCAAAGCCCAGCCGGACAAAACCCAGCCGGACAAAGCCAGGCTCAGCAAAACCAGAGTCAACAAAACCAGGGCCAGCAATCGGCCGATGAGCAAGCGCAGAACCCGACCGAACCCGCAACCGGTGATGCGGCAGCGCAGGACACGACGGCGCAGGACACGGCAGCGCCTTTGCCGGATATCGACAGCCAGCCCATCGAGCCGGGGGCGCGCAGCAATGGACGCTTTATCCCGTCCGAACAGATTTCGCAGGATCTGGGCGTGTCTTTTCCGGTCGACATTTAACAACCCAAACTACAATGGCGATGTGATGCGCCACAGGGCAGGAAGCAAGGCATGAAACACAAGTACCTTTCCGAAGTGATCTACCAACTGTTTGCACTGGTGATTGTGATTATTGTGGTGCATGCCGTGTATGTGGCAGTGATCAGACCTAACGCCGACATCATTCTGGAGCAGCAGGCTGTGCTGCAGCAGGCGGATGACACCTATGTCCCCGACCAGTCGATTTATGTAGTGCTGCGGGATTTTGAGCAGGAAACCTGCATCATCCTGTTTTTCTGGGCCATGATCATCATTGGTATGAAAGCGTCGCGCACCATGAAGGAACGGGCGCTGTTGGAGCGTGAGTTGCTGCAGGTGTCGGCGGGGACCAGCATCCTGCCAGAAGATGCGCGCAACTTTGCCAGACCCGTGCAGGCGTTGCCGGCAAATGAACAGCTGTTTTTGTTGCCGCGGGCATTGCTGTCGGGGTTACACCGGTTTGGTACTACACGCAGCGTGCAGGATGTGGCCGCAACGGTTCGCAATGTCTGCGAAAGTGAAGCGGACCGCTTGGAAAGCGAATTGACGATTGTGCGTTATATCGCCTGGGCTATTCCTTCAATCGGCTTTCTGGGTACTGTCCGTGGTATCGGTACCGCGCTTGGACAGGCGCAACAGGCCGTCAACGGTGACATCATGGGCGTCACCATGAGTCTGGGTGTAGCATTTAACTCAACGTTTGTGGCGCTGGTCACCAGCATCATGCTGATGTTTCTGTTGCATCAGTTGTCGCTGATTCAGGATCGTCTGGTGCTGGACTCCGAGAATTACTGCAACGACCACCTGATCGCCTATCTGCAGGTGCCAGAGCGCAGCGGGACACGAGTCAGCTCTCGCCAGGCGATTGACGACCAACAGGCGGCCTCGGTATGAGCAGAGCCGTCCTTGAACTGAATGACCATCAGTTGGGTTTATACAACCATAACGGCCTGATGTTCAGCAGTCCGGGGTATGTGCTGGTCAATGGAAAACATGTGCAGTTTGGCCAACAGGCCGCTGAACAAAGCCGACTCAATCCGCTGGGCACCAACAATGAGTTCTGGCACCGGCTCGGGATGACGCCCTTGACCCGACCGGTCGCGCATTTCCGTCATTATGCAGACGTGGCGCACGGCCATCTGTTGCATCTGGCGCAGGAAAGCGGTTTTGAAGGCGAGATTGTGATTGCCGTACCGGCCAGCTTCAGCCGGGAGCAGCTGGCGGTGCTGACCGGAGTGCTCAAGCATAGCCCGTTTAGGCCGGTGGCCATGATGGATGCGGCGCTGGTCAGCGCCAGCCACCAACTGGCTGCGGGTTCAGAATTGCTTTACGTCGACGTGCAGCTGCATCAGCTCAGCCTGACGCGTCTGCATACGGATGGCGGTGCCGTGCGTCGCGATGCGGTCAGTGTGGTGCCGGGCGCCGGCTGGACAGGCATCTCCAACATTCTGGTGCAGGCCGCGACCGAGGCGTTTGTGGCGCAGTCGCGCTTTAATCCCCAACACAGCGCGGCGTGGGAGCAACAGTTGTATAACCAGATCCCGCTCTGGCTGCAGCACTTTTATGACGGAAATCAGGAGCTGACCGTCCGCGTGCAGACGGACAAAAATACCATTCAGGCGCGTATCAGCCTCAGCGATGTGTTGGATGCCCTTGAGCCGGTGTTCCAGAAAGTGGCGCAGCATGCAACACGCATCATTACCGACCCGTCCATCCCGGTGCTGTTGTCAGGGCGTGCCGCAGTGGTTCCGGGTCTGCAGCAATGTCTGTCAGCGATTAATCATCAGGTCAGTCCGGAACAATTGGCAGAGTTGTGTCTGCGCGCCACCGCCAATGCTGGCAATGGGTCAGCGGGCCACTCTGGTACGGTGCCATTTCTGAACGTGCTGGCATTGGACACTCTGCGCCATTCACACGTGAAATCACCGCTGTCAGTGAAGCTGGCATCCGTCAGCCAGACGCCGTCAGTACCGCAGCGATCAGCCACTCACGTACTCAGTGAGGGTATTGCCTGGCTGCTGCCCGTTGAGGTGTGCCTGCAGCAGGACAGCGGTGTTGTGATCAGAACCCTGGGCCCGACAGACAAATCTCACAGCGCGGGTGCGCGATTATTTGTGATTGGCAGGCAGGACAACGCGGCGCATCTGCTGCCACACAGTGAGGGCATCACGGTGAATGGGGACACGGTGACAACAACCCGTGGCCTGCTGCCCGGCGACACAATCCGGGTTGGCGCGCTAAACGCAGACATGCAATGTATCCATGTGCATGACGGCGGTGCGAACCATGTCTAAGAGAAAGTCGCGCAGCAATTTTGACCCCATCAGTCTGGCGTTTCTGGATGTGATGTCATGCGGGTTTGGCGCGGCGATTTTGTTGTTTCTGATTATTGACCATAACGTGACTGAAGCCCGGACACAGAATGATCCGCTGCTCAGTGCCGAAGTGGCCATGCTGGAAGTCGACGTGCGTGAAGGGCAGGAAAATCTGTTCCAGGTCCGTAATACGTTAAATGAGATCAATCTGGAGGTCGTGGAAGCGCAGGGACTGGCAGAGCGCGTTCAAAGTGATATTGAAGACTTTATGTCCCAGCTGGCGGCCATGGAAGGAAATTCCATGGCAACGGAAGAAAGCCTTGAACAGTTGCGCGCCGACATTCAGGCCATGGAAGAAGAGCTGCTCAGATTACAGGCCAGCGCTGCAGAAGAGCGTGGTGTCAGCAGCCGCGAATTTGTCGGGGACGGAGACCGACAATATCTGACCGGTATGTTTCTGGGTGGTAACCGCATTCTGATTTTGCTGGACAGTTCAGCCAGCATGCTGGATGACACACTGGTGAACATCATCCGCACGCGCAATATGGCCGATGAGGTTAAGCGCAATGCCCCCAAGTGGCAGCGGGCTGTGCGCATTGTGGAATGGATCAGCAGTCAGTTGCCGCTGGTCAGTCAGTACCAGGTGATGACCTTTAACGAGTCAGTGACCAGTGTGCTGGAAGGCAGTAATGATGAATGGCTGGAAGTGGCCGATCAGGATCAGCTTAATGAAGTCATCCGCCAGTTAAAGCTGGTCAGTGCCGGTGGCGGCAATAATCTGGAGGCTGCGTTCCGCGCCATTGCATCCATGTCGCCTCCGCCGGACAACGTGTATCTGATCACCGACAGTTTGCCTACGCAGGGCAGTCGACCGTCCAGCGCCAGCACCATATCGCCGCGAGACCGTCTGCGACTGTTCAGTGACGCGCTGGAGGCATTGCCACAAAATATTCCGGTGAACACCATTTTGCTGCCCATGGAAGGCGACCCGGCCGCATCGGCAGCGTTCTGGCAACTGGCGCTGAGCAGTGGCGGCTCCTTTATCACACCATCACGGGACTGGCCATGATGCGACGCTCAACACATCAGTACATCATTCAGTCATACAAGATGCAGACATCCGAGTTGCAGACAGGATCGATACAATCAGGACCGATACAGACAGGACCGATACAGTCATTTCAGGGAGCCGCGTAACTATGGCACGGGGTGCAAAAAAGCAGCGTGACGGCGGCGGTGGTTCTACCATCGCCTTTCTGGATGTCATTTCCTGCGGATTTGGCGCCATGATTCTGTTGCTGTTGATTACCGAGACATCGGACCCGGTGACCCTGGAATACTCCGATGTGCAGCTAGATCAGCCCATTGCCGCGCTGCAGGAAACCCTGTTTGACATCCGCGGTGAAACCACTATTTTGAACAGGGATCTGAACGCAAAACGAGAACAGTTGTCTGCCTATAGAGACCGGATCGCATTGTTGCAACAGGAGATGTCCAATATTCAGGGGCGCTTTCAAACTTCCAACGAAATGGCGGATGAACGTGTTGAGGAAGAGAACCGGCTGGCGATCGCCCGCCAGTCATTGACTGAAGAGATGCAGCGCTTGTTGGGCACCGAGTATACCCGTACCAACAACGTCATTGGCGGAGTGCCGGTAGACAGCGAATACATTATTTTTATTATTGATACCTCGGGCAGTATGTTTTACAACGCCTGGCCGCGGGTACTGGCAATGATTACAGAGGTACTGGATATCTATCCTGAAGTGAAAGGCATTCAGGTGATGAATGATATGGGTGACTACATGTTCCCCGCTTATCGCAATCAGTGGATTCCGGATACCCCGGCACGCAGACAGGCCATTATCAGTACCTTGCGCAACTGGGCACCGTTCAGCAACAGCAGTCCTGTGGAAGGCATTACCCGGGCTATCAGTTCTTTTTATGCGCCGGGGCAGAAAATCAGTCTTTATGTGTTTGGTGACGACTTTCAGCCGGGTGGTTCCATTACGCGGGTTGTGGAGACCGTTGACCGGTTAAATGGTGCCGATGATCAGGGAAGTCGTCTGGTACGTATTCACGCGGTGGGATTTCCGGTATTGTTTGATCTCGATCCCCGCTACCAGGACAGTCTTTACCGGTTCGCCAACCTGATGCGTGAACTGGCGGAGCGCAACGGTGGCAGTTTTGTGGGCCTGAACTCATACCAGTAAGGCCGGTTCCGATTTCACACGTTCAACAGGAGTGTTTGGTGAGCAAGCGCACAATAACGGGTAACAACACAGTCACTACTTGCGGCAGGATAAGAGCGAATGGTTTTATGCCGTCAGGCAGCGTTCAGCGGTTGCTGGGCAGTCTGCTAATCCTGCTATGCCTGGCATCTTGTGCGGCACGCACAGTCAATGTCGAGGGCAGTTATCCGCGCCCCAATATCCCGGCAATTCCTTTGGTACTGGGCGTGTATTACGGCGAGGGACTGACGGATTTTGTGTATACCGAGCTCAGTGACCGGGGTGAGGAAGAGTATCTGGTCGCCTCCGGCGACACCCATGAAGTGCTGTTTAACACGGTATTGCCCGCCATGTTTGAGCGCGTTGTGGTGCTTGATTCGCTGGAAGCGGCTGCCGCGCAAGGTGTTGATGCGGTGTTTATCCCGCGCATCAATGAATTTCAGCTGGGCATGCCGCAAAAAACCCGATTGGATTCGTATGAAGTCTGGGTGCGTTACAACATGCGTCTGACAGGCGTTGATGGATCGTATATTGCAGACTGGGTGATGACCGCGTATGGCAAGGCCACGGCTTCTTCGTTCAGTACGGCCGAGCGCGGCATTAATGATGCCGCAGTATCGGCACTGCGTGATCTGGCGTCTAATTTTTCTTTAGGCTTCACTGGTGTGCCGGATGTAAACGATTGGTTGCAACGCCGCTCATCGCAGTAGCGGAACATTTTTTATCAGCAGGAGTCAGCATGATCACCAAGGCTCGCTTTTTAATGCCCTCAGCATGGCTGAGGCCAATGACCCTACTTGGCATGCTGGCAGTTTTTCAGGCCTGTACCACTACGACCATCGATGAGTTCCGGCAAGGTGCAACCGGCATCAGCTCGGGAGACAGTGTGGTGATTCTGGGTCGCCGCCAGGGTGCGGCGTATGAGACCCGTGCGCAGTTTGTTGAATGCGTTGGCGAGCAGATGGCGCGCGGCGACAACGCCATCAATGTGATTCCTGAACAGCAATTTGTGGATGCCATGTTCCCCTGGTTTGAGCCGCGCACGGCGCCGCTGCGTAGCGAGGATCTGCAGCAGCTGATGGCGCAGCCCATGGTCACCGATATCATGTCCGGCTTTGGTGTGCGCTACATTGTCTGGCTGGATGGTCAGACAGAAACCAGTAACCGGACGGGTTCAATTTCCTGCGCGGTAGGGCCGGGCGGCGGTGGTTGTTTTGGTTTCGGATCCTGGGAAGATGATTCCAGTTTTGAGGCGCGGGTCTGGGACGTGTCGTCGGCCACAGCGGTGGGTACCATCAGTGCCGATGCGACCGGCCAGTCCTATATGCCCGCCGTGTTTGTGCCCATTCCACTGATAGCCCGTGTTGAAGCCAATGCTTGCAGCAGCCTGGCTGATCAGCTCAAGCAGTTTGTGCAGGGGGACTGAAACCATGGTTACACGCTTCGTGAACCGGCGCGCGCCGCTGATGGCGATGGTTGTTGTCGGCGTGCTGGGTCTTCAGGCCTGCGCGGTCAATCCGGCCACCGGCACGCCCAACATTGTGTTGATGACAGAAAGCCGCGAACTTGAAATCGGCAAGGAAGAGCACGACAAGGTCATGGCCAGTATGCGTGTGATTCAGGACGCGCGACTGAATGCCTACGTTAACGAAGTCGGTCAGCGTGTGGCTGCTGGCAGTCATCGTCCGGACCTTACCTATACTTTCACGGTGATCGATAGTCCTGAAATCAACGCATTTGCGCTGCCCGGTGGTTATGTCTACATCAACCGCGGACTGCTGCTGTACCTGAAAAGTGAAGATGAACTCGCCGCCGTATTGGCGCACGAAGTCGGTCATATCACCGCGCGCCATGCCATTCAGCAGCAGGCGCGCGGTCGTCTTGGCAGTGCGGCGGCCGCTGTTGGTGGTGTTGTTGCAGCGGTGGCTACTGGCAGTGGTTATATCGGCTCGGAGCTGGCACAGATTGGTTCAATCTGGGCTGCCGCCGGTGTCAGCGGTTTCGGGCGTGAAAACGAGCTAGAAGCGGACAGTCAGGGCGCCGAGTATTTATACAACGCCGGTTATAACCCACGGGCAATGATTGATGTGTTATCGGTGTTGAAAAATCAGGAAGACTTCAACGTGCGGGTTGCGCAGCGTCAGCCAACCTACCACGGATTATTTACAACCCACCCGCGCAGCGACCAGCGTTTGCAGCTGGCGGTTGCCCAGGCCGGCGTGTTGTCTGCTGATCAAGTGCGTGAGTCTGATCCCGGCGTATTCCGCAGTCATATGGAAGGTATGTTGTGGGGTGAGAACACCGCCGTGGCCAGCGATCGCAACCGCTACTACCAGGATCTGCTCAGTTACACCATGGTGTTTCCGGATGACTGGATGATTGTTGAAACGCCAACGACCGTGCAGGCCAGCAGCCCCGATGGCAGCGCCAGACTGCGCGTGGAAACCATGCGGATGCAGGAGGTCAAAGAACCGCGGCTGTTTGTGCGCGAGAATCTCGGCATTGAACTGCAACGCTCTGAGGCATTGTCACAGTATCGTCTGGTGGGATACACCGGCGTACACACCAATGCAGAGGGGCGCGAAGAACGTCTGGCAGTTATGTATCTGGGGCCACGTGTCTTTGTATTCAGAGGTGATGTGACCGATGCCGCCCAGGCAGAGGAAATGGACAGGCTGCTGCTGTCATCAATTCGTACCTTCCGCGCCATACAAACCAATGAACGCTCCGGTGCCGGCAGCCTGCGAGTGCGTTATGTGCAGGTGACAGAAGGTTTCGACTGGCGTGCGCTGGCAGCAGCCAGCCCGGTGCCTGAATATCCGGAAGAAACCTTACGGCTGCTCAACGGCTATTACCCGATTGGCGACCCGGAACCCGGTGAGTGGATAAAAATTCTGATGTAGTGATTTTTTACCAATAATTAAAATAAGGAAACAAACATGCGAGCCGGATCCACGCTCAAACTCCTGTTGCCAACACTGGCATCCGCAATTGCGCTGGGTGCGCTGATCAGTATCAGCAGCGCCCAGAATGCCCCGGCAGTGGAGGGTGTTGTCACCACACGCAGCCACACCTTTACGCCGGTTGCTGAGGGAATTTACCACGTCACGGGTACTGGCACGGTGAACGTCATGAGTCACTCCATGTTGATCGAGGGTGAGCATGACCTGCTGGTGGTGGACTCTCATGTGACACCCAACGCCGGCATGGCCTTGTTGGACGCCATCAAAAATGTCAGTGATAAACCGGTGCGTTATCTGATCAACACGCATTACCACTTTGATCACGCGCACGGCAATCAGGTGTTCCCGCAGGACGTGGAGATTATTGGTCACACCTACACGCGGCAAAAACTCAGCGGCGAGCTGGGTAACGTACTGGAGGAATCCACGTTCATCAGTTTTACCGAAGGTGCACCGGGTCAGGTGGCATCTTTGCAGCAACAAGTCGCTGATGCGAGCGATCCCGAGCAGCGTGCCTTGCTGCAAGGCAGACTTGCTACCGCCCAGGCACATCTGAGTTCACTGGCCGAGATTAGGCCAACACCGCCGAACATCACCATAAATGACAGCATGAGCATTTACCAGACGGTGAATGGTGGTGGACGCGAGATTCAGATTATCCACATGGGCCGTGGCCACACCGGCGGCGACGTGGTGGTCTTTCTGCCGGAGGAAAAAATTGTATTTACCGGCGACCTGATGGTGCCATTTATCCCTTATATGGGTGATGCACATGTAGATGAGTGGCCAGCGACGCTGGAAAAACTAAAGGAGCTGGATTTTGACACCTTGTTGCCCGGGCATGGCCCCATTGTGCAGGGCAAAGAGCGCATTGATTTCCTGCAGGCCTACCTGCGGGATTTATGGACCAACACAGCGGCATTAAAGGCCAGCGGCTTAAGCGCAGAGCAGGCTGCCCAGCAGATTGATATGACGGCTCACGGCACAAATTACCCACAAATCAGTGCGCCGGGTGTCGACGTGCGCGCGATCCGCCGAATCTATGCCTTGATGGATTAAGCGGGCAGCGCAGCTGTCAGGTTAATTCAGGTAGTACTCAACCGTGACCACCACCCGCACTTTAGGGTGCGCGGAATAACTGGTGGCAACTGTTACAGCTGGCGTTGACCTGTGCCACGATGGGTCTCAACTCATTGATGCGGCCGGCACGCGCCAGTGCTTCGAGTTCACCAGCAAAGCCTTTCAGTTCGGTGGCGCGCTCTGCATAAATGTTGGCAGCGTCGGCGCTCAGAGGCAAGGTGGCGCGCAGTGTCATGATGATATCCGCAGACAACTGCAAGCCTTGTGTGGACTGAATGATACCCGCGGTGTTTTACCGGACACTGACATCGTCGCGTGCACCGGCCAGCGCATAATCCAGTCGGTCGATATGACGTTCGATATTCTGTGTCATGATGGCGTGTAACCCGGCATCCTGCAGGCCATCGGCACGCACCGGTTCAGGAACCGAACTTGACGAGTAACAGCCCGACATCAACATCGCACAGGCACTCAACAGCCACAGTGGGCGCAGACCCGTTGACTTAAAACCCATGGTGCGGAACGTCAGCGTTTGAAAAAAAGTGTTGACTATGTTCATTGATCTACTCCCGTCAGCAGCAGTGGTGACCCAGGAGGATAGCAGACACTGTCGGGACACCTTGTCTGATAATGCTCCTTGCAACTGCAGTAAATCAAGGTAAGTGTGATAGCGCGACGCCCTGTTGATGAAAGCTTGTGTTTTGTTTGATATAACACAAATTCATTACCAGACTACCGGGTGTTTTTGACCCGCTGATCAGAGAACCTTGTCATGCTTGTGAGGTACAAAAAACAGCTGCTGCACCTGCAAATCGAACTGGTGAAATTGCAACGGCACTTTATCAAGTGCAACAACAGAATTCTGGTGATTGTTGAAGGACGCGATGCTGCGGGCAAGGACGGCATGATCAAGCGAATAGCCGAGCACCTGAGCCCGCGTGAAACACGCATTGTTGCGCTCGGCAAACCCTCGGACAAGGAAAAATCATCCTGGTACTTTCAGCGCTTTGTGCCGCACCTGCCCAGCGCCAGTGAGTTGGTGCTGTTTAACCGCAGTTAGTACAACCGCGCCGGCGTCGAGCATGTGATGGGTTTCTGTACGGAGGCCGAGTACGAGGAGTTTTTTGTCTCGGTGATCGAGTTCGAACACATGCTGATCCGCTCGGGTATCAGTCTGTTCAAGTACTATCTGGATATCAGCCGTGATGAACAGGCCAGCCGGCTGGAGGCGCACACACAATCAGACATCGCCATGGACCGTGGTGAATGCAGACAACAAGCGAGATGCCCGCCTGCATATGATCAGTGATCTGCTGGCGCGTCTGACCTATGCCGACAAGGATGAATCGGTATTATTGCCGGGCAAGAATATCGTTAAACGTTACAACAGCGGCGACAAAAAAATTACCAAAAAACGCTAACGGGACAATAAATGAAAAAGACGACACAACACGGGCTGACATTGCCTGCCACCAACGCTGCGCTGGTGCTGGCCGTCACGCTCGCAACATTGGCGGCCTGTTCTGACGCGCCGGTCAGTACCCCGGCAGCGGATGCTCCTGCACAGGAGGTTTCTGGAGTGGAGGCACTGGATGTCAGTGAGCCTGTCGCCGATCCTGCGCTGACCGCTCAGGCACTGCTGGAGGCCGACATTGCGCTGGGCAGTGCAGTTAAACGTTTGTGCTCCTCAATGCTGGTGGGTGGCAGGACGCAGGAGCAGGTGTTGAGTGCGGAGCTGGCCAATGCGGCTGCGTCGGGTATGACGTTTGCGTTTAATGATGATCTGGTCAGTGGCACAGCGAATGGAGTGACCGTGCAGGCGTTGTATCGCCCCCATCTGGGTTGCACGCTGCTCATTTATACGTCGCCCGAAATTCTACGTGCGCAGTTTAATGTGGCGCTCTATCCGCAGCCACCTGCGCCGCTGGATGCACCGTGGCCTTTGGGTGATCAGGTTGAGATTCCCGCGCAGCTGGACGGTGTTGATCTGGTTGCCATCAACGCGGCGGTTGATCAGGCTTTTGAGGACATGGAGCCTGATCAGAACATTGATACCCGCGCGGTGCTAGTGATTCATAAGGGGCGCATTATTGCGGAGAAGTATGCCGAGCCATTCAACGCCGACATGCCGCAACTCGGTTGGTCAATGACCAAAACGGTAACCGCCGCGCTTACCGGGATGCTGGCCGGAGAAGGTCTGGTGCATATTGATTCACCCGCCGGTATTCCCGAATGGCAGGCCCTTGGCGACCAGCGCCGGTTTATTACCTTGAATCACCTGTTGCAGATGTCCAGTGGCCTGGAATACTCCGAGGTGTACACTGCGGGCTCGATGTCCGATGTCATTCTGATGTTGTACACCACCGGCGATACGGCGGCTTACACCTTGAACAAGCCGCTGGCGCAGCAGCCGGGCACACGCTTTTATTATTCCAGCGGCACCACCAACATCATTTCGCGTATCAATCGCAAATTGTTTACCAACCACCAGTCGTATTTTAATTTTCCGCAAGAACGTTTGTTCAGCAAACTGGGCATGCGCTCGGCAGTGATGGAGACCGATGCCAGTGGCACGTTTGTAGGCTCGTCCTACATGTACGCCACGCCGCGCGACTGGGCAAAAATTGGCTTGCTGTACCTGCAGGATGGCATGTGGAGTGGTGAGCAGATCCTTCCGGAAGGTTGGGTTGAGTACAGTCTGACGCCGGCGGAGTCCACGGCGCAGGGCAACTATGGTGCGCAGATCTGGTTAAACGCTGGCTCTGCCGTTGACCCATCAGACCGACCCATGCCGCAGTTCCCGGCCAACATGTTTTACCTGTCCGGCTTTGAAGGCCAGAACGTTGTCATGCTGCCGGACCAGGAGCTGATTGTGGTGCGTATGGGCGTCACTACTCGTGGCCCGCGCCCGATCTGGGCGCTGACCGAAGCGGTAATGAATGCGGTCGATCAATAGGGTATCCAGAACAGGACGTCCAGCTTACGGCAGGCGAACAACCCGGAAGCCAATCTCGTCAGAACCGCGCGTACTGTCATGCCCCGCGCGTTGCCATACGCGGATACGGTTAGCGCTGTTTCGAAAGGATCCGCCACGCAGAGTGGCGTTGCGGCAGGTGCTCAGGCGCTGGCCATTGACACGGCGTTCTACCCGTTCGTCCTGGTCGTGGAAACAACCCAGGGTCCACTCCGCAGCATTGCCATGCATATCAAACAAACCAAAGGCGTTGGCGGCAAAGCTGCCCACGGGCGCCACGCTGATGTCGCTCCAGCGGCTACCGCAATCCCGGCAATTTGCCTGATTGCTGCCGGGCAGATTGCCCCAGCTGAATTGTATGCCGGTACCCTGGCCGGCCTGCGCGGCAAATTCCCATTGCTCTTCTGAGGGCAAATTGTAGGTATCGCCGGTGTATTCACTTAACCATTTGGTATACGCCATGGCGTCGAACCAGGTGATGCTGGTAACTGGCAATTCGTGCGCCAGAATTTCCAGTGCAGGACTGGGCGCGGGCAGCCCGGTGCTGCGCAAAAAAGCTTTAAATTCTCCAATACTCACCTCATGTGAAGAGATGGCAAACGCATCCAGGCACACCTCGCGCGGTTCATTGCCGCGATTGTCCATGAGCATGGTGCCAACTTCGGTGCAGCCGCCGGGCAGTTCGACCATTGTGGGCAGCTTGATCTCAAACGTGGCCTGCGCAACAACGGGTGTGGACTCGCCAACAGCGACGGTAGCGGCCAGTAACATCGGGCACAGTATGTGAGTCTTGAAAGTCTTCATGGTGTGCGTGTGTTGACGAAATGCGTTTTAAGCAGGTGGCGGAAATAATCGGGATCTTTGATGAGCACATCCGGTTGATTTTGATGTTGCATAGCGTATTGCTGGCGCGACAACCAGAAGCGCAGCGCTGCTAACTGCAGCATCGTTGGCCAGGCGGCGATCTCATTGTCTGTGGGTGCGCGCGTTTGCATGTAGGCCTGGGTGAGTGCGTCCACGCGTTCAGTGTTAAGTTGAGGAATACTGTCTACGACATCAACACACCAGTCGTTCACGCAAATGGCTAATTCCATCAGTGTCCAGCCGCTGGCGGCATTATAAAAATCGATGACACCCGTGAGCCTGTCGCCCTCAAACATGGCGTTGTCCCGGAACAGATCACCGTGGATTACTGCGGTTGGCAGATCGGGCGCGGTTGACAACCAGTGCTGGAGATCGGTCAGGCACGCTTGCAGCCAATGCTGCTCAGGCATCCAGACTGTTTGCAGAAACTGCAGTGATTCAGTCAGCACCCATTGTGGGCCGCGGTCACTGCTGCGTTGCAGACCACAGTCGGCGCTGTGCAAGCTTGCCAACAAAGAGCCAAGTGCTGCACATTGAGCGGCGCTGACCTGATCGGGATGAGCACCGGGCAGCCGCGGTTGCAGCAAGGCCGGTTTGTTTTTTAAGGACAGCAGCGCAGCACCCTCACGGTTGCGAAACACAAAGGGTACCGGCAAACCGCTGCGCTTGAGACAGTCCAGCAGGCTGATAAAAAACGGCAGATCCTGTATGGGTCCGCGTTCAACCAGCGTCAGCACATAGGCGCCGTCAGTACAGTCCACAAAAAAGTTGGTGTTTTCACTACCACCACTGATGCCTTTAATGCGCAGCACATCGCCCAGATCGAACTGGCGCATAAAGCCGCTGACATCGTGTAGTGTGAGTGGTGTAAAAACAGACATAAACAAAGGTCTCAACAGCGAGTGTTTGCTGGCGCGCTAAACTAGCACAGTTGCAACTCTGTTGAGAAAGACTTGGGAGAAGAGGACAGCATTATGAGTCAAAACCCGCATGAGTCTGCTGAGCAGGCGTCTGCCTTTGGGAATTTACTGGCTGGCTTGCCAATAACAGCGCCCGCCACAGAGTTATTTGAAACGCTGGTCGGAGTCACTGCCGGTGTTGAGATTCAGCGCATTGTCTCGTTTGGCCATGCCTCTTAAGCCGACTTCTGGTATGACCAGGCGCAAGCAGAATGGGTGATGCTCATGCAGGGCGAAGCCATCCTGCAATTTGAAGGGCGCCCAGAGCTGCATTTACGCGCCGGCGACTACTGCACCATCCCCGCTCACCAGCGCCACCGCGTTGCGTGGACCACCCCCGACCAACCCACCGTCTGGCTGGCCCTGTTTTTTTTAAATGGGGACGGAGAGATCAAATTTTGATCTCTCCGTCCCCATTTAACCAAAAAAAACCAGCAACGGCGTCGTGAGTTGCCTATACCTTTAGTGAGTGCTCTGCGAATTTGCGGGCATGGAACAGGTATTGAATGTACATAGAGGTTGTATGCGTGAATTAAATCCAGTTGAAATTGATATGGTGAGCGGGGCAGGCTTCCTGACCTTTTTGAGGGATGCCATTGTGGGTGGTGTTGTTTTTGATAGTGCGAAAGCTATCGGTAGCTGGGCTGGAGATACATTTTTTGCTCGTGATGGATCGAGTGGATCCAGGTATCCGATAGATCAATGTGATCGGTGCAGCTAGGTCTTTCCGGCGACTATGGGGTTCAACAAATTGATTAAATTCAGACAGGCAGTAGGCATCTCCGCAGTTTTTGTGTTGGTGAGTTTGCTTTTTACACAGGTAGTTGTCACGGCGAGTGATGCCGATAGTATCGAGAAGGTCGCGTTACCATTTTTGCTGACCTTGCTGGTTTCACTGTTATCCAGTCTGAATCCGCAATACCGAGACAACAAGTCGTTTGGCACACATGTAATGGCCGCCGGGATTGTTGCGGTTGGCGTGCTGATTTACCTGAGTATTAAGGCAGCGGTGTCTGCAGAGCCAATGGTCTGGCTGCAGGTGCCAGCTGTTTTATTTGGAGCGGCGCTGTCGGTCCCGTTGGTCCATATCTTGCGCAGGGTGACGAAGTAGTTTTTAGCGGGTTAAGCTGGGGAGGTTTTAGCTGGGGACGGAGAGATCAAATTTTGATCTCTCCGTCCCCAGCTAAAACCCCAGCTAAAACCCCAGCTAAACCCATCAGGCAGAGCGACGTGGATGAACGCGTCCCCTTGCCAACGAAAACAAAATCCCTGGAATACACAACGCGGCACTGATCACAAAACTCAGACTCAGCGCCTGATTTAACAGCGGAGCGGTCTGCGGACTGACCGGCGTGTTGCCCATGATCAGCGCAATCGCCAGCGTCACCAGCACCATACTGTTCAATTGACCTAGCAGACGCGTGGTGGCCACTGCACCCGATGCGCCGCCCGCATGTTTGTTATCTACCGAGCCCATGATGGCGTTGATATTCGGCGAGGAAAACAGGCTGAACCCGGTGCCGGTCATTACCAGCGACATAACAATGTATTGCACGCTGCTAGCGGCATCGAGTTGTGACAACAGCGCGAGTCCAACACAGGTAATCACCATGCCAGCCGACGCCAGCAAACGCGGCTCAATGCGATCTGACAAACGCCCGGCCAGCGGTGACAGCGTGGCCATAATAATCGGCTGAATCATCAGAATTATGCCGGCATTGGTCGCCATAAAACCCTTGATGCTTTGCAGGTACAGGCTCATCAGCACCACAATCGCATAGGTTGCGCTGTACATCAGCAGCGATGTCGCACACGACAGCGTGAAGGTGCGATTGCTAAAAAACAGATTGATATCCCACAGCGGAAATTGACTTTTGCGAGTGTGGCTGACAAACAAACCGGTGCTGATCGCGCAGGCGACAAAAAAACCAAACGCCAGCGGTGAAGGCAACTGCGTCACCGCAAAACAAAACAGCGCAATACTGACACTCCAGCCAATGGCGCCCACACGTTCAAATGGCAGCACCGTGTCCGCTCGCCATTCGCTTTTCACTGCAAAAACACCCATCAGCAAAACCACCAACGCCAGCGGCACCTGCAGCAAAAACGCCGCGCGCCAGCCCAGATGATCCACCACAAATCCACCCAACAGCGGCCCCGCCGACAAACCCACATACACCGCGGCCGTGACCAGGCCAATCAGCTTGCCGCGCTCATTTGCAGGAAACGCAGAACTGATGATGGCCAGCTGCGTGGCATGCAACATCGACGCGCTGATGCCCTGCAGAAAACGTCCACTCAGCAGCATGATGCTGTTCACCGACATGGCCGCATACAGCGAACTCAGTAACACCGCCGCGGTTCCCAGCAGAAAAATACGTTTACGTCCCACCGCATCCGCGATGCGACTGAAAATCAGCACAAACATTGTGCTCGCCATCAGGAACGACATCGGCACCCAGCTCAGCAGCCGCGCACTCATCCCAAAGTCCATGGCAATGCTCGGCAGCGCAACATTGGTGGCGCTGAGCATTACCGGCGTGGCAAAGGCATTGAGCAGGATCATCGACAACAGGACATTCCGATTCATAGGGAAGAGCTGCGCCGGAGCGCCCAACAGTGGCTAACAGGATGAAAGCGTCAAGACCCGCGATTCTGACAGACAGCGGGTGACAATCGCCACCCTCATTTCAATCGCCACCAGCAATGTCTTCTACGGCATTATCCCCACCCGCGTCACCCGCAAAACAGCAATCCTGCACTTGTGCAACCCCGGCAAGTTGCGCATATTGTGGCCACGCATTGAGGTCACACCAAACCAACAAGGAACCATCATGACAACAACCGCCGCCAGCGCTGTGTTACGCACCGACGACTCGCGCTTCCAGAACCTGCCCGGCTACCCATTTGCCCCCCACTACGTCAGTGATCTGCCCGGGTTTGACAACCTGCGGGTGCACTACGTGGATGAAGGCGCCGCCGACGCCAGTTCCACTGTGTTGTGCCTGCACGGCCAACCCACCTGGAGTTACCTTTACCGCAAAATGATTCCGGTATTTGTCGACGCCGGACACCGGGTAATTGCGCCGGATCTGATCGGGTTTGGCCGCTCCGACAAACCCGTGGACGACAATTTTTATACCCTCACCCGACATCGCGACATGCTGATCGCGTTTATACGCGCAGTCATTCTGCGCTCAGCACCCGATGCGCGCATGATGCTGGTGGTGCAAGACTGGGGCGGCATTCTGGGTCTGACCTTGCCGATGGAGTTCCCTGTTCATATTGACCGTCTGTTGGTGATGAACACCGGGCTGGGCACCGGGGATGTGCCGCTGGGGCAGGGATTTCTGGACTGGCGCGCATTCTCCAACAGCCGCCCGGACATGGATATTGCCGCGCTGATGCGCCGCGGTGAACGCCTGTTGACCGAGGCCGAAGGCGAGGCCTACGCAGCGCCGTTCCCCGATGTCAGCTACAAAGCCGGGGTGCGAAGGTTCCCCAATCTGGTGCCCGATCATCCCGATGCCGACGGCGCTGCTATCTCACGCGTGGCACGCGACTGGTTAAAAAACAGCTGGCAAGGCCGCAGTTTTATGGCCATTGGTATGCGCGACCCCGTGCTCGGCCCGCCGGTGATGCACAATTTGCGCAAACAGATTCGTGGCTGCCCCGAGCCCTTTGAGGTGGCAGAAGGCGGACATTTTGTACAGGAACATGGAGAGATTATTGCGCGTCGTGCGCTCGAGGTTTTATGTTGATTCTGAACTTAAAAGACAAACCAGAACATTTGTTGCCGCTGGCGCAGTGGCACCATGCCGAATGGTCCTACCTGAATCCTCTCAGGAGTTTTGACCAGCGCGTGCAGGAAATGCAGGAAGACCTGGAAGGTAAGGTCATCCCCACCACCTTTGTGGCCGAGGACGCAGGCGAGCTGCTGGGCTCAGCGTGTATTCTGGCCGATGACATGAGCTCTCACCCGGAACTCACGCCGTGGCTGGCGAGTGTGTACGTGAATGAAATCCACCGCGGCAAAGGCATCGGCTCCACACTGGTGAAACGGGTGATGCAGCATGCGCAGGAAAATGGCGTCAAACGCCTGTACTTGTACACGCCGGATCAGGAGCAAATGTACGCGCGCCTCGGCTGGCAACTGTACAGCCGCGAGCCCTACAACGGCACTCCGGTGACCATTATGGCTATTGATTTCTGACGGTTATTTGATCTGTGCGACTTTTAAACACAAGGCCATCAGGCGTATAGTCGTGGCCAGATCTACCTTGCTGATCACAATGATAAACAAGAGGTTTTTATGACACAGTTTCCCCGTCAACTTGCGCTGGTCGCCGCGATCAGCCTGCTGGCTGCCTGTGGCGCAGAATCACCCGCGCCCGAACAGACGGCCGCTGCGCCGCAAGCCAGTATGCCTGCTGTCGCCACTGCCGAGATGCTGTCCTGCGCCGACGCGCTGGCACCGCTGATCCCCAACACCGGCGTCTTTGGCCGCGACATCGCCACCACCTACCCGGAAGCCCAAGCCTTTTTTGATCAAGGCATGCGCCTGACCTACGGCTACTACTTTCCGGAAGCGATCGCCTCGTTTGATGCCGCACTGTGTTTTGATCCCGACAACGCCATGATTCACTGGGGCAAAGCGCTGGCGATCGGACCCAACCCCAACAGCCGCTACGGCGGATCGCCCGATGACCCGGTCAGCGAAGGCAAAAACACCATTACCCGCGCCAAAGCGCTCAGCGACACGTTGTCATCCGAGGATAGAGGGCTGATTGACGCGGTTGCCGAGTTGTACAACACAGAAGCCTACACCGATCCCGCGCAGCGCACCCAGGCGTTTATCCGCGCAGCGGAAGCCAACTACCAGGTGCACGGCGCCGATCTGGAAGCTGCATTTCTGGTTGCGCACGGCATCATGATGTCGACACCGTGGACCTACTACTCTGCCGTTGATGGCAGCGAGTTGCCACTGGTTGATCGCGCACTGGAAGTCCTCGAGCGTGGCATGCAGCAGGACATGAGCCACCCCGGCCTCACGCACCTGCACATCCACCTGTTGGAAGCCTCGTTCCAGCCAGAGCGCGCGGTGCCATCTGCCGACCGACTGGAATCGCTGACACCGATGGCCGGCCACATGGTGCACATGCCCGGCCACATCTACATGCGTGTTGGCCGCTACGACGACGCCATCACCAGCAATGAGCGCTCGCTGAATGCAGACACCGTGGTCACCAGCGCCTGGGGCGAACGCCCGCTGCCACGCACCGGCACCTACTTTGTCTCCGCCACCAACCACGGCGGCCACGCCCGCATGTTTATCCACTGGGCCGGTTTACTGCAGGGCAACAGCGTGCGCGCCATGAGCGTGTCTGAACCCATGGCAATGATGGCTAACCCTGAAAACCTTGGCCGCGGCTCAGGCCTGCGTGCACCGGTTGCACACTGGATGACACTCAAAGCCTTTGGCATGTACGACGAACTTGCAGCGCTGCAAAGCCCCGCGCCCGGCCAGCCTTACCTTGACGGGATGCTGAACTGGATGCACGGCTCCACCTTTGCCAAACGCGGCGACATCGCCGCCGCTCAGGCCGAATATGCCAAGATGATGACCACGCTGCAGAATCCCGACCTGGCCACCTGGCGCGCCAGCGTCAACCCGGCGTCGGACATGCTGACCATTGCCTCACACATGCTGGCGGGCGAAATCGCCAATGCGCAGCAAGACTACAACACCGCCATCACCGAGTTTGAACAGGCGGTTGATATCCAGGATCGCCTGCGCTACATGGAGCCGCCGGATTGGTTGCAATCCACTCGGCTGTTCCTCGGCCAGGCTCTGCTAAATGCTGACCGCCCCGCCGATGCACAAGCGGTTTTTGAACGCGACTTGCTGATGCTCAACGAAAATGGTTGGGCGCTGTATGGACTCGCCGCTGCACTTGAGGCACAAGGCAACACCGCAGAGGCTGCTGCGGTGCGCGAACGCTTCGCCAAAGCCTGGGCTGGCGCGAATGTTGAACTGACGGCTGCGCATTTCTGATTTGTTGGGTTGGGGACGGAGGCGTTGCTCGCAATGCCTCCGCCCCCAATCAACTGTCCCCATTTTACGCTCATTTTCAAAAACCCAGGATTGCCCGAATCCAAGTGAACAGAAGTGAATATGATTCCAGAGTTTGAACCCACTTTCCCGGAACACGTAGATGAACTTGTCAGAATACGTATCGCAGCGATGCGCGACAGTCTCACAAAAATTGGACGGTTTGATCCAGATCGCGCGAGTGAAAGATTTGTCTCAGGTTTTAATCCGGAATACACAAGATTTATAAATGTCAGTGGATTACGAGTTGGCTTTGTTGTTGTAAAACCAGAGGCGAGCGGTCTCAAACTGGATCACCTTTACATCGAGCCCGAGTATCAAGGGCGCGGAATCGGAGGCAAGGTTCTGCAAAAAATCTTTGCTACTGCGGACCAACTGGGTTTAACAATTTCTGTCACGGCACTTCGCGACAGTGAATCAAACAATTTCTACCAAAAACACGGCTTTGTTTTTTATGATGAGACGGAATGGGACATAAACTATATCCGAATGGCCTGTACACATTGAGGGTGCTTTATAAAAGACATGTGGTTCTAGTTAGCGTATAGAGGGGTTTAAAGAGTCTGTTCCGAGGCGATCCAAAGGACTCGCGGTCCCGGCGAAATGCTTGCCCAGCACATGTGTGTAAATCTGAGTCGTACTCAAATCGTTATGACCCAGTAGCTCCTGTACCGTTCTGATATCGGCGCCATTTTGAAGCAGATGTGTCGCAAACGAATGCCTAAATGTGTGAGTGCTGATTTTTTTACGATTCAAACCTGCCTGACGCACCGCAATAGCCAAAAACTTTCTGGCTACCGAATCATGCAGATGGTGACGGCAGAGTGTGCCGTCGTCGGGATGGGCAGAAATGGTGCTTGACGGGAAAATATATGCCCACGCCGCCATCCGGTACGCCTGAGGATACTTTCTGGCAAGCGCAGTAGACATGGAGGCGCCAACGCCTCTCAAATTGTCTGACGCCTGAATATGAATTGCAGACTCAATCTGCGATTTCAGATCCTCAACAACAGAAGCGCTGAGCAACGTTGTCCGGTCCTTGCGACCCTTGCCGTCATGAACCGTGATAGACATTAACGCAAAATCAATGTCCTGCACACGCAGCCGCAGGCACTCATTGATGCGAAGACCGCTGCCATAGAGAATTTTTATAATGAGTCTGTTTCTGCCGTGTAGATGGGACAGAATCTTGCGAATCTCTTCAACAGACAAAACTGTGGGCAGATGGCGCTGCTTGTTAGCAAGGGTAAACCCCAGATCTCCAAGTTCAACGCCAAGGAACTTGTGGTAAAGAAAGACCAGCGCGTTGAGCGCTATTTTCTGAGTGTTGATAGCAACGTTACGGTCTGCTGCCAGCCAGGTCAAGAATTTCCGAACTCCTTTTGGGCCAGCGTCTGACGGGTGGCGCCGATTGATAAAGTGGATGTAGCGTAGAATCCAGTGAAGATAGGTCTTTTCTGTCTGCAAACTGTAACCCCGTAAGCGCATGTCCCGGCTGATTTCTTGCAAGAATGGGCTGGTCATTTGAACCTCCTTGTTCAAAATAATAATTTCTTGTATAGGTGTTATAGCACGTTAGTTCAAGTTTGCGAGCGCACGCATAACGCGCACGGTTTTCCAAAGAGAAAAATTGCAAAATCGATTCAAGAGCTTTCATTTGATTTGTTATGTAGGGCGCTCTTGGGATATTGTGCAGAAAAACCGGTTTTCTGCGTTTAAGCAGGATACAAATGTTATGCGTCACAGCGGTTAATTCTGAGTCGGTGAGGTCGCCAATGAGTGATGAAGTACGCGGCATGACTACCAATGAGAGGCTGGGCCATTTTGGGCTATTCGCAGAGTGGGACGCGGCTGTCATAGCGCGAGACTCGGAAAGAATGGTTTCGACGTTAATGAAGGCGCAGTTCACGAAAGATGAAGCTGCATGGATTTCAGCTACTGTCCTGAAAAGTCCATCCACTTATGGCTTCTAATAAAGTCCATGGCGAGCTTCGTCAGAACTCGCCCAATTAAATGTTTCCTAGGCGGATTGGCAGATGACTGCTCAGAATGAAGGTGAAGAAGCGCATAACAATGCAATCAAAAAGGACGCAGTAGACTCCGCGGCTGTTGCGCATGGCTACGCCATTTTATGCGCAACTACCACTCCGCTACTGCGCCTATTATTGCGGCGTTAGTAGCCTCTCCCATCAGCGCTCTTGCGCAGCATAACAAATATGTTACTATCCGGTCATGACATGGACGATTGAATACCGATACAAGGACGTGGAGCAGCTTGTATTGATGCTACCCGCTGGCATGTCGGCAAAGTACTTACACCTGACAGATTTGATGCTGGAATTCGGTGCGGACTTGGGTATGCCCCAAACAAAGGCTATGTCAGATGGTCTATTTGAATTGAGGGTAAAAGGTAAAGAAGGTATTGCCAGGGTTTTCTACTGCACCAAGGTGGGCAAGCGCATTGTTATGCTGCATGGGTATGTAAAGAAAACACCGAAGACGCCTACTAAAGAATTGCGTAAAGCTCAGCAGCGTTTGAGCGAGGTAAAGAATGAAGCACAGTGACTTGAAAGCAAAGGTACTTTCCAATCCTGAAGTGAAAGCTGCTTATGATGAAATGGCGCCAGAATTTTCACTTCTGCGTCAGATGCTCAAGGCAAGGCAAAAGGCTGGCCTTAGCCAAGCGGAAGTTGCTGAGCGTATGGGTACAAAACCTCCGGCGGTTACACGGCTGGAATCTTCTTTGGGCAATGGCAAGCACTCTCCTTCATTGGCGACTCTCCAAAAGTATGCCCACGCGGTCGGGTATGAACTTCAAGTTAAATTGGTACGTCGGTGAAAAAAGCTCATAACAATCTCATGCAGCTCGCGCCTTCGGCGCCGGATGCAACCTTCGGTTGCACCGCTGATGACGGGCGTTATATGCCAGAGAGTACAAAATCGAGTGCAGCGATTATTTCTGCGCGATACGACGATAAGTTGTACGCTTGAGCACCGAGCTGGTTGCGATCTACGCCGGCAATCTCTTGTGACATGACAGTAAAACTTTTACCGTCAATAACAATATTAGGGTTCAGCCAGATCAAACTCATTGGTGCGGCAAGTTTGGAGGGTGTCAGCGGAATTACAACAGTCGTACGCAACTCGCTTAGTAAATCACTTTGTATGTCCAGCAAGTACGGGTACTGGGCGCGAGTAGCGGGGTTTGGGTTCTTATAAGCAAAAAACTGGGCCATTAGAATTTCCGGACGCTATCGCTGAAAGTGCCGTTTGTTTCAACAAACTGATTGTACGATTGAATAGCATTGGCATTTTCGCGTAGCCATTCGACGCGCTGTTCATTGCGCAACTGCTCAGCCAAGGCAAGCTCAAGAGTAGCTGACAGGTTAATCTTCAGGTCTTTTGCTTTTTGAAGTAAGTCGCTGTTTATACTGACATTGGTTGGCTTTTTGGGCGCTTGAGTGTTGTATGCGTAACTCATGTGGTTGCTCCATATAAACAATGCGTATAGCTTATGCGCATATACATTGCCAGGCAAGGCATATAACAATCCGCAGCAATCGCTCCCGTTGGTCGCTGGGACAGCCAAAACGCTGCGCTTATTTGGCCGCCCTTGTGCGGGGCGTTATATGCCTTGACCGCGCCAATCGATAGACGTATCGTAATACCGAACTCTCATCGATAGGTGTCATCATGACAACAGTCACTGTTTCCCCGAAGTATCAGATTGTAATTCCTAAAGAAATCCGTGAATCCATGGGTATTTTCTCGGGCCAGAAAGTCCAGATCATGTCCTATCAGGGTCGAATCGAGTTAATCCCGCTAAGGCCTATGAAGGAAATGAAGGGTTTTCTTGAGGGCATCGATACCTCCGTTGTCAGGGAAGAAGATCGGGTATGAACGTCGTTGATTCATCAGCCTGGTTGTCGTATTTCTCTGGTGACGGCAATGCTGCTATTTTTTCGAAACCAATCGAGAAAATCCCAGAGCTCCTTGTGCCGAGTATCACGATCACAGAAGTTTTCAAGAACGTGCTCCGTCAGCGTGGCGAGGAAGTGGCCTTGATAGTGACCGCGCATATGAAGCAAGGCAAAGTGATTCCCTTGGATTCAGAGCTTGCAATGGATGCTGCCAAATATGGTGAGCTCCATAAGCTGCCGTTGGCGGACAGCATCATTTTTGCCACGGCTCAAAAGTACGCAGCAGTGCTTTGGACTCAAGATCACGATTTTAAGGGATTGGAGAATGTCAGGTACATTTCCAAGAAAAGCACATAACAATCTGAACAACTTCGTGCGCAAAATGCGCGCACCGGACGTCAGCTTCGTTGCCGCCGGTTTTCCGGAGCGTTATGCAGCTTCTTTATCAATCCATCACGAGTCTTGACATACTATAAATGGTATATATACTAATTTTAGTATGTGGGAAATTCTCGAACATAGTCGTATCGATAAAGCCTTGGCGATTGCGCCAGTCGAGGTTCAACAACGCTATGAAAAATGGAAAGATATTGTGAGAGTCTCTGGCCCGCAGGGATTGAAACTTATCAAGGGCTTTAAAGATGAAGCGTTGTCTGGCGACTGGAAAGGATTTCGGTCCTCTCGTTTGAATATCCAGTATCGAGTGATTTACATGGTTCAAAAAGATCAGGTATTGGTGGAGGTTGAACGAGTTACTCCCCATGACTACCGGAGGTAAAGAATGAGCGATTATCGTAAAGCCATTAAAAGAATTGATGTATCACCAGGTGAGTCAGTCCGTATATTGCGTGAGCTCCAGGAAATTAGTCAGAACGATCTGGCGGCTGCGACCGGTATACCCCAATCAACAATTTCTGCTATCGAGAACGACCGTGTTCGTCTTGGTGTTGATCGCGCAAAAGTGCTCGCCAAGGCGTTGCGTTGCCATCCTGCCGTATTGGTCTTCCCGGGCTGGGATGTTGAGCATGAGTCAGCTGCATAACCATCAATTGCACGCGACCAGCTTCGCTGGCACGTGAATACGGGCGTGGTGAAGCTTGACAGTGTTGCGCAACGCGCTACACTTTAATCCATGATCAAGACGTTCAAGCACAAGGGATTGAAGCTGTACTATGAGACAGGTAGTACCCGTGTCATCCAGAGCAAACATGCCAGCCGACTGCGAATGCAACTCGCCGCTATGGATAGTGCAATGGAAGTCTCAGATCTCGACATTCCCGGATACAAATTACATCCACTCAAAGGCGACCGAAAAGGCATCTGGGCTATATCGGTTAGTGGCAATTGGCGGTTAACCTTTGAGTTTCGCGATGGTCATGTGTATCTGCTTGACTATGAGGACTATCACTAATGGCTATGTACAACCCACCGCACCCCGGTGAATTTATCTATGCAACTTATATGGAGCCATTCGGCATAAGCTGCAGGTATCTGGCTGAGAAGCTGGATGTTTCTCCATCTACTTTGAACAGAATACTCAAGCTGCAAAGCGGCGTGAGCCCAGAGATGGCGCTTCGTCTTTCCAAGGCGCTCGGACGCAGCCCGGAGAGCTGGCTTGCCATGCAGGATGCCTATGATCTGTGGCATCTGGGCAAAAGCCTCAAACTGGATAGAGTGCAGAAGGTTGAACTTACACCTGCATAACAATCAATTCCAGGCGCCCAGCTACGCTGGCGCGTGAATCGGAGCGCTATGCCAAAAGAGGAAAAAAATGTACTTAATCGCAGCTTTTGGCTTATTAATGATGTTACTAAGCCTTTCCATGGTGGCAAAACCTGATTCATTTTCAAACGGTATTATCACATTCAGTAAAAAATCATATTTCCACGTATTTGAAATAGTCAGCCGAATTGCTGCGGGCATAATTTTCGTTGCTTATGCCGAAAACACTATCTTTCCTAAAACAATTTCATTCATAGGTTATGGGTTAATTCTTGTAGGTTTAGGCTTGGCTCTAACTCCTCCAAAATTACACAGAAAATTTGCAGTATGGTTAGCAAATAAATTCAGACGCAAGTTCCGTTTAATCGGTATAGCTTCTGTACCGCTGTCCATTATTTTAATTTACGCGGCTAACGGAACTGTAAATGCCTAACAAGGCGTTGTAGCAGGCGTATTCGTGCTGCGACTAAAAATCTCTGACATTGAGCCTTGCGACTTTTGAAGTAGTTAGAACAAGTGTCGTCAGAGCGACCTAAGGGCATCACTTGATATCAGAATTCGCAGGACAAGGTCCAGAGCAAATTTTATGAAACGATTATTCCTCTTTATGACAATGCTGGTATGTAGCGCCTGTTCAGTTGAGTTCAATGATGACGCTTATACCCCACTGTGTTGGGGAGATGGGGCGTGTGTGCGTTATCTCAACCTGATGCCAGCGACGGAGTCGCTGCTTGCTCAGATTGACTCGACGGTCACCGCGACGGACGTGACGCGCTGGACGCAGGAGATTGAAAACATGGATGGCGTCTTTGATTTCATAGGCACTGCGGACATGGCGCGCGATGATAAGGTTCGTGCTTTGCAATTCATGAAGGATCACGAAGCACTGGTTCTGCATCTATTCGGCGTAGTGGATGCCGAGTTACGTGTGGTGTTGCCGAAAGTCCTCAGCCGAAACACACCAACGCAGCTGTCAGCGATTCGTGTCATCGTGGCGCCTTTTCTGCAAGCCACCAATGCCTCGGTAGGCACCGCTAATGATACGGACATTGTCTTGGTGTTCGCGCCTGATCGCCTGGCATTTAATGTTGTAGAGAGGGGCCAGTCCCAGGAATGGGTGAGATCGGTAGTAGCACATGAACTGACTCATGCTTCTCATTTCGCAATAATGCCGTATTCGACAACATACCGGCGACAGTCACCCATGTATCGATCGCTATGGGTGGAGGGGTTAGCAATGCACGGCAGCGTTTTGGCATCGCCATCATCGCGTACTCTATCCGACATCATCGGGATGGAGAGTGCTGCGGTGTGTCAACGTAGTCGCAACTCCTTACTCGAGGCCTACCTGGCCGATATCGAGTCGACGGGTGCTTTTGACGTCTGGTGGGCAGATAGTGGCGGTGATCCAGGAGTTTATGGAATCATCACCCCTGGTTACTGTGTTGCGTATCTGGTAATGGGTAGCCTGATTGCTCAGCATGGATTCGAGACACTGTTGACTTGGTCGCCTACCGACGCCTACCCCCTAGTTTTGAAGGCCTTGGGGACGGAGTAAATGCCTAATAACAATCGCAATCAGTTCGGCGCTGCGCGTCCGGACGCTCACTACGTTCGCGCCGATGTTGAGGCGCGATACGGGCGTTTTGCAATCAGGGGAAATGAATGACGAAGGGAACACTAATATTTTTCAGCGGAAAAATGGGTGCGGGGAAAACAACGAAATCCCGTGAGATTGCGCAGAAACGGAATGCTGTATTGATTTCAGAGGACGAGTGGCTTGAGGCAATATACCCGAATAGCATCAAGTCTCTGCAAGATTACATAAAATACTCTGTGCGGCTAAAGCCCCAAATGAAGAAGTTGGTTCAATCTATATTGGCCGCTGGAACAGATGTTGTGATGGACTTTCCCGCAAATACTATTCCGCAAAGAAATTGGTTTAGAGGCATTTTTTCGGAGATCGAGGCTCCTCACGAGTTGATTTACATCGACCTTCCAAATAGTGTGTGTTTAGAGCAAGTAAGAAAACGACGAAACGAACAACCGGAAAGGGCAGCGACTGATACGGAAGCGATGTTTGAGCTGGTTACAAGGCACTTTGTATCGCCAACTCCTGATGAGGGTTTCAATACAAGGGTAATAGTGGAAAATGCACAACAAGCGCTCCGGCCTTAGCGCAGCTGAAGCGAGCGTTATGAGTAACTGAGTATGGAAGATATTCTGCATAAACTGACAGGCTACACATTTGCACTGAGAGATGCTTTAGAGCGTACGAATGAAACTAGTGAGCGGCCGAGAATCACCAGGCATATGGCTACGGCAGCTGAAATGTTTGCACTCTTGCATATGCATCAAACCAGTGACGCAATAGTTCATATTGTCGAAGTAGAGAACCGAATTCATGGTTGGTCAAATCTTTCCGGTGAGATGGGAGAAAAGGTTAAAAGAAAGTGGTCAGAGTTTATCGACGCCGCAGGAATCAAGTTCTGAAACATATGACAAGACCTGACAGTCTCGAATGACGGATCGCGAGCCCCGTCATTATTCATCGTGGCCGCCCCGCCTATGAATCGCAGCTGTTTGAGGCCTTATGCTACCAAGAGAATCAAGCGCGAAGAGGAGGCACGATGGCCGAGAATAAGACGAAGGCGACCGACGCAGACGTAGCAGCTCACCTGGCTGCGGTCGAGAATGAGGCTTTGCGCGCTGACAGTCAGGCACTCGCAAAGCTCATGGCCAAGTGGACCAAGGAGCAGCCGAAGATGTGGGGACCCAGCATCGTCGGCTTCGGCTCGTACCACTACAGGTACGAGAGCGGCCGTGAAGGTGACTCCTGTGCGACCGGCTTCGCCGCCCGGAAGAGCGAAATAGCAATCTACTTGGTCGCAGAGGGCGCCGATCAATCTGCCCTGCTGGCTCAGCTTGGAAAGCATAAGATGGGCAAGTCCTGCCTGTATATCAAGCGCCTGTCCGAGATCGACATCGGTGCGCTTGAGGCGCTTGTAAAGGGTTCGTTGGTTGAGCTGCGTCGCCGCTATGGCGGAGCGATCAGCAATTCGGTTTCCGAGGCGCAACCATGAACCTGTTCATCTACACGATTCAACCAACAAGGATCGAGATGTTGAGGGATGGACCAGCTCCCGAAGAGAACCAAGTCATCTCCGAGCACTTTTTGTATCTTCAACGTCTGGCAAGCGCGGGCCGCCTATTCATTGCCGGTCGAACGTTGCTCACCGACGAGAGGACATTCGGAATAGCCGTCTTTGCAGCGGCTTCTGAGGAGGAGGCCAGGACTGTCCTAGGGGAGGACCCCGCGATTCTGCGAGGAGTCATGCGCGGCGAGGTCTATCCCTTTCGAGTGGCCATCTGGTCTGGGAATCCGCTTAACTCGACCGTTAGACCATAAATATCAACCAATGAGGTGACTTATGAACACACTTCCCCTGTACGCCGCGTTGCTAGCATTGATCTTTGTGTTCCTCAGTGTCCGTACGCTCAGGCTACGGCGCACACTGAAAATCGGTATCGGTGATGGCGGAAACTCGGAAATGTTGCGGGCCATGCGAGTTCATTCGAATTTTTCCGAGTACGTACCGATAAGCCTCATTCTCATTTTTCTGGTTGAGGCTCAGGGCTCGCAGCCTTGGCTAGTTCATGCGCTTGGCTTGTGTTTACTGGTGGGACGTCTATCACATGCATTCGGGGTCAGCCAAACTCGCGAAAACTACACCTTTCGGGTTGCTGGCATGGCGCTAACGTTTACTGTCCTGATGACCAGTGCGGTATATCTCTTGGCCCGGTACGTTCAGCAATATTTGACCTAACATGACGCCCAGCCTCGTTGCCTGGTAAAGAGCAGCTTATGTAGCGGCTGGCTAATGGCTGGATTAAAAAATTGCGCCACCAAGAAAAATGACCCACTGCGCTCGCTAAGTTTCTCTGAGCAAAGCATTGTTCCTTACAAGCAATAAAATGGGCATAGTATTTGAAATAAATCTAACGGAAGCACAGCACAACGCTATCAAAAATTTGAGAAATCATTCATTTCCTGAATATCAAGTCAATCGCTCCTATTACAAACAGTTGTCTCACATGCACGCTTTGCAGTACGAGGGCGAGCTACTCGTGGGCCATTTTTTGACTAGATTATCGTGTGATAAAAGTTGGCGATGAAGTTTATAAGGTCCTGGGTATCATTGATTTTTGTGTTGACGAACAGTATCGAGGTAAAGGTATTGGTACCCTTATTGTGTTGCGATGGAGCATATTGACGAGTTGTATATAAAGCCAATAAGTGGCAAAAAATGGGTAAGCGGTCATTTAGACTGGCTGGGTTATATGTACTAATCAGCAGCGTTATAAATCAGGATAACTGACATGAGAAAATTTGATATACGAGTACTTGCTCCAAGGGATTTGGAGATCTACAAGATGATCCGGCTTGCGTCGCTGGAGGACTCTCCGGACTCATTTGGTTCCACGTACGAGCGAGAGGTGTCATTCACAGATTCAGAGTGGCTTGCTCGCCTGACTCCGAGTTCCGCAGGAATGGTTTCACTGCTGTTAGTCGCTGAGATAAATGGCAAAGCAGTGGGTCTTGCTTCGGGGTTGATACGCGACTCAGATCCAGAAGTTGCGTGTATCTACCAGATGTGGGTTTCAACTGTTGCCAGAGGTCACGGAATCGCAACTGCCTTGCTGAAAGAAATTGAAGCATGGGCAATAGAAAAAGAGTGTACATCGATGGCGCTTTCAGTCACCACAACCAATGATGCGGCGATTGGATTGTATCTATCGTATGGATTCACCCCTGCGGGCGATCTGGAGGAGCTGCGAGCGGGCTCCGGGTTATTTGCACAGCCGATGATTATGGGGCTGCGCCATGCGGCCTGACAAATTACTGAAATTTGTTCAGGCCACAAACTGAGTTAAACGTTCTAGAACACGTAAATAAATCCGACGCCTACTTCCGCTTCATAATTGCTGCGAGTGATTGGGCTGTCAGCAACATCGCTACCAAAACGCTCGTAGAGCACCTCGCCAAAGATCTGCCAGTTGTCATTGATGTAATTGCGATAGGTGTAGTTAAGCCCAAGCGAGCGAAACCCTCCACCCAGCGAAGTCCGGTTCAGACCCGATGCAACTGACTGCGCTGAAGTGATGCCAAAATCTTTATTGGCCAGTTCGCTATTGTGGATAACAGCACCGATAGACAATTCAGAACCGGTGCCGTTCTTTTGCTCGCCGAAGCGGCGTCCCGCGCCCAGCAGAGCAAGACTGCCGGTATCACCGGTGACAACACGGCCGTCCAGCCAATAACGCCAATCAGCATCAAACGCATAACGCGTTTGCAGCACGATTTGAGTACCTTCCTCTGCATTGCCGAGCCCATTCAGGCGCCCGTCATCGGAATCACCTTCTTCCCGACCTTCATCGAAGGCCACAACGGCATCAAATAATCACTTATCAGCACGCAGACCACGCCACCCCAGTGCCTCACCGGCAAAGTAGAAAACATCATCACCCCGGCGCCACTGCACCCCACCTGCCGGCTGGGCTTCGAAGCCAAACTCGTCTGAGCCTTCATAGGCAGATTCGTACTCAACACCCAAACCTAGCCCGAAGCCCCAGCCATCTTGCCCCTTGGTAAAGTCGTCGACCGAGGGCAAAGGCACCAACGCTGTCTTTTCGTCCCGTGCTAACGCGGTCTGGAAAACGAGCGCCTGTGCTACAACCGCGAACATCAAGCCTGTAAATTTTTTCATTCTAATTCTGCTCCAGTGGGTGTATTTATAGAACATCTTAGAACATCATACGTCATGCTTTCTTGAATAGACCTTAGACCATACTAGAAAAATAAATGGAAGGAGAAGATTATGAAACTGGGTTGTTTTTCAGTCAGTTTGACTGTGAAAGATCTGAAAAAATCGCGAGCCTTCTACGAAGAAATTGGATTTTCTGTGTTTGCCGGTGAAGAGTCTCATGGCTTTTTGATCATGAAGCATGGTGACACCAACATTGGCCTGTTCCAGGGCATGTTCGAAAAAAACATACTGACCTTTAATCCAGGATGGAATCAAAACGCCGAAAATGTAGAGTCGTATGATGATGTACGTCAGTTGTTTGAACACTTTAAAGCTAAAGGTATAGAAATAGTTCAACATTCTATTACCGGCGAGCAAGGTCCCTCGAGCTTCTCGATTGTTGATCCGGATGGAAATCCTATACTTATCGATCAGCATGTTTAAGAGCCTTGAAAAGGCGATGAATTTAGCATGGCAAGTCGGCGGACGCTCACAGGCTCGCACCCGAACTAAGACGTCGGACAATAAATAATGGAATTAACACTGTTTCTGTTGGTGGCTTTTAGCCTGATTATTCTGCCTGGTCCCAATGTGATGGTTATCATCACCACAAGCATTGTGCATGGCAAGGTTAGAGGGCTGCAGGCGGTTGCCGGTACAAGCTGTGCCATGATTCTGCAACTGTGTGTCGCGGCGCTGGGTACAACGTGGTTTGTCACTGCGGTAAGCGAAGGTCTAAAATGGCTCAAGTGGGCTGGTGTGGCGTATTTGTTCTATCTGGGTTACAAACAAATCCGCGCCTCATTTCAACAGACAAACCCCAACGCCCTGAGTGCAGTGGGTTCGTTTCAGCGGGGCTTCTGGGTCTCACTAACAAACCCGAAAACAATATTATTCTTCAGCGCATTTCTGCCGCAGTTTGTATCAGGCCAAGAAAATTATGTTGCCAGTATCGCTTTGCTTTCAGGAATCTTTTGGCTCATGGCTGTTGTGATGGATTCAGTGTATGCCCTGCTCAGTGGTTTATTGGCGTCATTATTAAAGTCAGCGCGTTATAACAAGCTGCTGGGAATGGTTAGTGGCGGCATTTTTGTGGGCGCGGGTGTTGCGCTGGCAGCGGTGGGCGTAGAACAAACACAAGGAACATGGTATGAAATCTAACTTCTCACGCATGATTTCGCCCTTTGTACAGGCCGAACTGGAAGATGCCAGGCTGGCCAGAGTGTCAGGTGACATACGTCGTGAGTTCACGCACCTGGAGCGAGCTCATGTGCTGGGTCAGCAATCTACCTATTGGCATGTCAAGGTGCATGTTCTTATGCTGGTATGGGGAATTCGAAATCGATCGATGCGCGAGGTATTGGGTCAGATTTTTCGTATCGTCGGTGCTGCAACCAAAACGGCCATCGGGTTTGTGCCGCATGGCAATACGGGTGGCGCAAACGTCAGTCCGTTCAAGAAAATGCCAATCGACCCGGAGTTGGCCAATTTGATTCGACGCATGTGCTAGCATTCCCGCCCATGCCACTTCAAAAAATGTCTGATTTTGACCAGCGATTGCACGCCCTCAAGGCGTTGCCAGTCCATCGTGGGCGGATGTTGCGCGCCTGGTTGAACGGCAAGGCGCTTGACGCTAGTCCACGTCGCCAGAAGGAGGAAAACTTCCTGCCGCTGTCAGTACGTCATGGCTTGGCGGCATTTAGTGAAGAGCTCGACGCCGTGGCGCAGATTCACTCCCGCCATCCGGGCGCTGATGATTCGGAACGGCTGCTGGTCAGGCTGGCTGACGGGCAGATGATAGAAAGTGTGCTATTGCCGCGCGACGGGCTCTGCGTGTCGACGCAGGTCGGCTGCGCTGTGGGTTGCCGCTTCTGCATGACCGGCAAAAGCGGCCTGATTCGTCAGGTGAGCAGCCTGGAAATCCTCGCGCAGGTGGTACTTGCGCGCCGCATTCGCCCGGTGAAGAAAGTGGTATTTATGGGCATGGGTGAACCGGCGCACAATCTCGACAATGTGCTCGAGGCCATCGACCTGCTCGGCACCGAAGGGGCCATCGGCCACAAAAACCTGGTGTTTTCCACGGTCGGCGACCGCCGTGTGTTCGACCTGCTGCCGAAGCAGCGTGTCAAGCCAGCGCTGGCGTTGTCGCTGCATACCACCAAAGCCGACCTGCGCGAGCACCTGTTGCCGCGCGCGCCAAAAATTGCGCCGCAAGAACTGATGGAGCTGGGCGAGGAATACGCACGCAAGACCGGCTACCCGATCCAGTACCAGTGGACGCTCCTCAAGGGCATCAACGACGGGCAGGACGAACTTGACGAAATCCTGCGCTTGTTTAAGGGCAAGTACGCGGTGCTTAACGTCATTCCCTTCAACAGTCTGGAAGGTACGGGGCTGGCGGCGGACAACGGTGAGAGTTACGAGCGCCCTGAGGCCGAGCGCATCCGTGAGATCGTCAGGTACCTGCACAGTCGCTACGTCCTGACCAAGGTGCGCAACAGCGCCGGGCAAGACGTTGACGGTGGCTGCGGCCAGTTGCGCGCCCGTGCGGAGGGCGTTGCCCAGCGCGTGGAGCTGCGCCGCGTGCCGGTAAATCAGAATATTTGACTCAAAGGAGACAGTAACCAATGAGTGCATTCGATTTGAACGAGCTATCGTGAACTACGTAAAATTGATCATTGGCACACTGCTCCTCATGGCTCTTTGGGCGTCATTTGTATTTTTTACAGCGTTCTACGGCTGGTGGATGAAACCAATCGTTTCCTCAGGCCAAACCGAGGAATTTTTCCAGTGGGCCTCGTCAGAACTGGAATCAAAAAAAGCGGGAAAAGCGGCTTTATTGCTGATCGAGGATGGCCAGGTAGTCGCCGAAAACTATTCCGCGTCACGTGACCCGGTTGACGAAAACACGGTGTTTCTGACGGCCTCAATGAGCAAATGGTTCGCCGCCAATGCGGTCATGAAACTTGTTGAGGACGGCTTGATTGATCTTGATGCGCCGGTTTCCAGCTATCTCACCCGCTGGCAGCTTCCGGCGGGCGACTTTGACAACAATCAGGTGACCACACGCCGATTGCTGAGCCACACCGCCGGATTGACCGATGGGTTGGGATTTGGTGACTATCGTGCAGATGAGGAAATTCCTGCCATAGAGCAATCGCTGTCCGCTCCAAGAGCCTCCAATGACCAGAGCGTAGAGATCGCTGTCGGAATGGAACCCGGTTCGGCATGGAATTACTCGGGCGGCGGATATCTGATACTGCAACTGCTGGTCGAGGAGGTCACTGGAACCGCTTTTCGCGATTACATGGCGGAAACGTTTTTTGAGCCGCTTGAAATGACCCGCTCAAGCTACACTTACATGGGAGATGTTGAGAATAGCGCCGGGTCGTATGACAGCAATGGACAGGCATCCCCGGTATACAAGTACGCGTCAGATGCTGCAACGGGATTCATTACATCGGGTTCTGACCTGGCCAGATTTGTCCTCGCACAGATTCCGGGTCAAGAGCCTGATGCCGTCCTCAATCAGTCCACACTGGAGATGATGCGCCAGCCTCACGGCAGAACACGAGGCATCGACATTTGGGGTCTGGGTACAATTTTGTACTCACCAACAGGTGGTGGTGACTTTGTGTATGGACATGACGGGGCGAATGATCCAGCGATCAACACCGCTGTACGTATCAACCCGGGTAACAGAGACGCAATGATCATTCTGGCAACCGGCAGCCCGTCCATAGCGACTGACATTGGTTCGCAGTGGGTGCTGTGGCAAACGGGATATCCAGATGTCTTGAATACAAACTTGGTCATCGAGAGCATGTATTTACCGCTCCTTGTGGGTCTGTTTATACTGCTGCTGATATCAGGGTATATGGGACTTGGTTACTATCGTCGGGTCCGGCACCACTGAATGCCACGTCAATAACAGAGTTTTCAACATGGCTGATCTGAATCCCGTTTTCGCAGCGCTGCGCACGATCATGGCGCCTTACGCAACACAACTCTCTGTAACCCGTGATGACGAGCAAGAGCTGTACCTTGACACGCAGCATATTCAGAAAAATACAAAGCCAGTTTTTTTTGGTGCAGTGCAGGTAAAGAAGTCGTACGTGAGTTTTCATCTGATGCCTGTTTACATCAAGCCAGAACTTCTTGACTCTGTGTCGCCCGAGCTAAAAAAGCGTATGCAGGGAAAGTCGTGCTTCAATTTCAACTCGCTTGAACCCCAGCTCTTCAACGAACTTGCCGCGCTCACTAAAGTTGGATACGACAGCTTCAAGGACCAGGGCTTTGTGTCGTGAATGTTTCGGTGAATAAAAAACCGCATAAAAACCAGATATCCAATCAATGGTTCTTGAACAGGATTCATTTATGAACATAAAGTTTCGCTCACTGCATCTCGTCATCCTTGGCTGCTGGATAGCCGGATGTACACCGGAAGAACAAGCAGCTGACAACTCCTTAGCCGGCATAGTTCCGGAGAGCAGTGGGTTTGAACGATTGAATGGCGAAGAAAATTTCATCGCGCTGATGTCGGGAACACCTGTCGGAGGGATGTCCGTCGTGCACGATGATGTCACCCGTGTGGCGTATGAATACCGTAACAATGGCCGCGGTCCGACCGTGAATGAAGTCATCAGATTTGATCAACGGGGCTACCCGGTTGACTGGTCGGTTTCTGGCAACACGGTTTTTGGTAACCAATTTGAAGAGGTGTTTTCCATCGATAACGGGCTGGCCTCGTGGACAGATTCCACGGGGCAAGGTAGCGCTGACTTGTCTGATGCAAACTTGTATGTATCCCAGCATGCGGGACCTTACTCGCTCTGGGTGTATGCCAGAATGCTGCTGGCGGATGAGGATAGAACCCTGGCTATATTGCCGGCCGGTGAACTCAAGTTGGATCAAATGGGCACTATTGACATCACGGGCCCTAACGGACCAGAAACCCTGACGACCTACGCCCTCTCAGGCATAAATTTAAATCCGACTTATTTTGCTCTTGATGCATCGGGTGAATTTTTAGCGAATATGACACCAACATTTTCTGTCATCCGAGAAGGTTACGAATCTGTTGATGTGCAGTTGCGAGGTCTGGCGGTGGAATATTCAGCGCGCCGTTATGAAAATATTCAGGAAAAGGTTACGCGTAATATTGACCGTCCGATCAGAATTAATAATGTCAGGTTGTTTGATCCGCATACCTTGAGTCTTACTGATCCTGCCTCCGTGCTGATTGAGCAGAACCGTATCCGCGCAGTTGATGCAGTCCAGGCTCAGGCGGGCAGTGAAGAAGTTTTTATCGATGGTAAAGGCGGCACCCTTGTAGCCGGCATGTACGAAATGCACGGTCATCTCGGGCAGGATGGCGCATTGCTGAACGTTGCAGCCGGTGTTACCAGCGTTCGTGATATGGGAAACAACAATGAAGTCCTGAGCGAACTGATCGATAAAATTCAATCAGGACGTCTGGTGGGGCCGCGTGTTATCCGTAGCGGTTTTATCGAAGGCAGAAGTCCCTTTAATTCAAACTCAGGTGTTTTGGTGTCCTCTGAGGCCGAGGCTGTGCAAGCGGTGCGTGAGTATTCAAACGGTGACTTTCATCAAATCAAGATCTACAACAGCATGAATCCGGACTGGGTGCCTGCGGTCATTGCTGAGGCCAGAGCCAACGGGCTGCATGTTGCCGGACACGTACCGGCATTCACTAATGCTGATGCGATGATTGCTGCCGGTTATGATGAATTGACCCATATCAATCAGATCATGCTCGGCTGGGTGCTTGAGCCTGGAGAGGATACGCGAACACTGTTGCGACTCACGGCGCTGAAGAGACTGCCACCGCTCGATATCAATGAGCCAGCGGTACAGAACACACTCAATGCCATGGTGGCCGAGAGCGTCTCGGTTGATCCCACGCTTGCCATTCACGAGCAATTACTGCTGTCCCGCAACGGGACAACCGCGCAGGGGGTTCTAGACTACATCAACAATATGCCTATCGGTGTTCAGCGCGCTGCAAAAGCGGCGATGGCTGAGGTTGCCACCCCCGAGGATGATGTAGCCTATCGCCTGGCGTATGACAAGATCATTGAGACCGTGGCCGAGATGCACAGGCGCGGAATCTTGATTGTGCCCGGCACGGATCTGGGCGGATCATTTACCTATCACCGTGAGCTTGAACTGTATCAACAAGTGGGTATGACGCCTGCCGAGATATTAAAAATGGCGACGTGGGATATGGCGAGTTACCTGGGACAAGCTGACGAGCTCGGGACCATAGAGCCCGGCAAGCTGGCAGACTTTTTTCTGATACCTGGCGACCCTACAACCGACCTGAAAGCCATCAAAACGATTGCCATGGTCGTAAAAGATGGCAACGTATTCTTCCCGAGTGAGATCTATCCAGAATTTGGTATTCGCCCGTTTATTGATGTGTCGGACATTGTGCAAGCAATAGAGGCAGAGTAATTGGAAGATTATGCCTCCATTAAGGGTCGAGTCCTGATAAAGGCATTAATATATCAGGAGAAGTGATGTTCAGAGATAAATGGTGTGGCCAGCGCTTGTTGGCAGGGATGCTGTTGTCAGCGTCATTCTATTCGCCGGTCAGTGTTGCACAGGAAAACATCGTCACCAACGTTGTACGTCCCAGCATGCAGGCATTCAGGATTCCGGAGGGCACTGAGGTGCGACTGGATGGCAATCTTGACGACAGCGTGTGGGCGCTAGCGCAGCCAATAACAGACTTTCGTCAGCAGGAGCCGGTCGAAGGCGGTTTGCCGAGTGAGCCGACCGAGATACGAGTGCTTTATGACGACGATGCGCTGTATATCGGCGCAATGCTCTACGACTCTGACCCTGATGGCATTCTTGCCTACCAGTTGCAGCGTGATGCCGGACTTGGCACAGATGACCGATTTATGTGGATCATCAGTACCTTTGACGACAACCGCACCGGTTATTTCTTTGAAACCAATCCTGCCGGCCTGCTCGGTGATGGCCTGATCGAAGGTGGCGGTGGCTTTAACAAACGCTGGCATGGCATCTGGAACATGAGGACCACCATTCAGACCGATGGTTGGTCCGTCGAAGTGCGTATCCCTTTTTCTACACTTAACTTTGACCCGGCGCTGGAGGCGTGGGGAATCAACTTCCAGCGCACGATACGGCGCTATAACGAAGAGATTTTGTGGAATGGCTGGCGTCGCACTGAAGGGTTGTTCCGTCCGGTGCATACCGGGCAACTGCAGGGTCTGACCGGTTTGAGCCAGGGGCGCGGCATTGAGCTCAAGCCGTTTATTAATGCCTCAACAAACAGGAACGCTGCGGCAAGTGCCGGTCGGGAAAGCGAGGCCAAAACAGGGATTGACATCACCTATTCCCTGACGCCATCACTGCGTGCTGCGCTCACCTTAAACACGGACTTTGCCGAGGTTGAAGTTGATAACAGGCAGGTAAATCTGACGCGTTTCCCGCTGCGTTTCCCCGAGCAACGAGAGTTCTTTCTGGAGGGCTCCGGCGTGTTCTCGTTCAACTCGGCTGATCCTTTTTTCAGCCGGCGTATAGGCTTGGTGGATGGGCAGGAAGTACCCATTGACTTTGGAGCACGCCTCGGCGGCCAGGTGGGTGACTACGAAGTGGGTGTGTATCAGGTGCGTACCGGCGATACCATGCTGGAGAACGGCGATGGTTCTTTTCGCCCCTGGGCTGCAGAAGACTTTACCGTTGCCCGCGCCAAGCGCCGGCTGTTTCAACAATCGCATGTGGGCATGATCTATACACGCAGGGCCTCGGAAGATACCCCTGGCAATGTGAGTTTGTCTGACCGACATACAGTGGGCGGTGACTTTAACTTTTTTACCTCGCAGTTCCTTGGCCAGTACAACGCGCAAGTTGAAGGTTTTATGCTTTATCACAATGACCCGGTAGCCGGAGGGGATTCGAGTTCATCCGACAGAAGCTCGCGTGGTATACGCTGGTCTTTTCCTAACGACTTGATACGTGTGGATTCATCACATCGTGAATTCGGCGAGCGGTGGGATCCTTCGGTTGGTTTTGTGGAGCGTCGCGGTTTCCGACGACATCAACAGTCCTTTACGATCGCGCCCCGCCCGCAGGGCTGGGAATCCATCCGTCAGACCGAGCACGAGATCGAGTTTGAATATCTGACCGATCTTGATAACCGACTGCTGACCCGGAACATTGAAATCACTCCTCTGCAAATAAACTTTGAAAGCGGGGACCGGGTAGGGGTAGAAGTGGAGCGTCACTTTGAACGCCTCGACCGTACTTTTACCATTTTCGGGCGTGGGGCAGATGCGATTCGTATTCTGCCGGGCGATTATCATTCAGATAGCTGGTCTGCCAGTATCAACACCGCGGGGCGGCGCATGCTCTCTGGCAGCGCGAATTTTGAGCGCTCTGAGTTCTGGGGCGGAGATCGCGACACCATTGAATTGTCCGGTACCATCCGCTCGCGTGGAGGTGTCTCTGTGACCGCCAACTATCAGCGCAATGATGTGACACTGCCGCAAGGTGAATTCGGTACCAATCTTGTGCGCTTGTCCGGTGCCTGGAATCTGAGTCCGTGGATCGCCGTGACGGGCAACGTGCAGTACGATGATCTGTCAGATGTTGTGGGTCTCTATGCGCGTGTGCGCTGGATTGTGCAGCCCGGAAATGATGTGTTCCTCGTGTGGAGCAACAACTGGTTGTATGACGATGGCCCACTCACCGACAGTCGCTTTACCACACTGTCCAGTGGTGGAGCCTTAAAGCTGAATTACACACTGCGGTTTTGAAATGCCATTGAGATGAGTCCTGAAAATAAATTGAGTTAATGCCTGAAATCAAACTGACGCAAAAAATAAAAAGAGAGGGTTAACAGCATGAGCGCATTTCGGACACTGCTAGTGATTATTTTTCTGGCGATCTCGGGCTACACCGTTGTTGTGATCAACAACCATGGTATCGGTCTGTTGCCGGTATTTTTTGGGGACATGGCTGAGATGGGTTGGCCGGGACAGTTTAATCTTGATTTTATGTGCTTCCTGGCGCTATCTGCACTTTGGGTGTCGTGGCGCCATCAGTTTTCTGCGCTTGGGTTACTACTCGGAGTGTGCGCATTTTTTGGAGGAGCGTTATTCCTGAGTATCTATCTTTTTATCCAGAGTTATCGTGTTAATGGCAATGTCAATCTGTTGTTGATGGGCAGATGAGTCGTCATATGTTTGCCTACGATACCAGGGTACGGTAACCCCATAAAATGATTCTAGTACTTGACCATAACCCTGAGTGGGCCAACAGTTTTGAGCGTGAAGCCTGCACGATTAGAGCGGCATTGGGGGCTGCCCTCGTGAATATTCACCACATCGGTAGTACTTCAATAACCCACACAAAAGCAAAACCTGTGATTGATATCCTGCTGGAGGTGTCATCACTCGATGAAATTGACCAACAAAGTGTGGCACTGCAAGCGTTGGGATACGAAGCCAAAGGCGAGTATGGTATTCCAGGCCGGCGTTATTTCCGGCTGGACGACGCTACCGGTCGCAGAACACATCAGGTGCATTCTTTTGAAGTTGGATCGCATAATGTCACCCGACATCTCGCCTTCAGGGACTACATGCGTGCACATCCTGAGATTGCGGCTGAATATGGCCAACTGAAACAGCGTCTGGCAGGAGAGTATCCAAATAATATGGCTGCTTACATCGAAGGTAAGGACGCTTTTGTAAAAGAGCAGGTCCGACAGGCGCTGATTTGGGCATCACATAAGGCGGGTAAGTAAGGTCAATGTCGGTCATTGTGTTTCGCACTGAGAGATTGCTTGTGCGCCGATTGCGATCGGCGGACCTGCCGGCGATGCATACTGTTTATGGCGATGCGGATGCGATGAAGTGGGTAGGTAATGGCACGCCCATCAGCTATGAGGATTGCGCCAGGTGGATGGAGCTGACGCAGAGAAACTACGATGTTCGCGGCTATGGTATGTTTGCCGTTGAGCGACTGTCTGTGCCGGGCGTGATAGGGTTTTGCGGGCTGGTTCATCCAAATGATCAGCTCGACACAGAGATAAAATACGCATACAACCGTCTGTTTTGGGGACTTGGCTATGCTACTGAGGCCGCAAAAGGTCTGATTGAATATGGTGCGACTGCGCACAAACTTGTGCGCATTATCGCTGCGACAGGTCCGGCCAATGTAGCCTCGCATCAGGTGCTGATCAAAGCGGGGCTAAAGCGCGGCGAGTTGTTACGTGAAGAAGACGGAAGTTATACGCAAATATTTAATTGGTCATCTCTGTAAATGCGGTTCGCGAAATTATCAGCAATTACAAAACATCAAGCGGGGTAGTAAAAATGCCGAAAGCCAAACAACTGCTTCGGGAGTATAGAGCACTCGTGCTGTTTGTTTTCCTGCTTATCTTTTTCCGCACTGCCTATGCGGATTGGTCACCTGTGCCCACCAGCTCAATGGAGCCAACTATTTTGCCTGGCGATGTACTCTGGATTGATAAAACACATTACGGCCCTTCGTTGCCGTTTTTTAATAAGCGATTGTTGGCATGGGGACATCCGGAACGTGGGGATATCATCACCTTTATCCCGCCGCATGAAGATATTCTGTACGTCAAGCGAGTCATGGCCATTGCGGGTGACAGCATACGCATAGAAGGTAATCATATTTATGTCAACGGCGTCCAATTGGACCAGTCGCTTGTTGAGACAAGCGACGCGCATCTGATTGGTTCGGAGAATATTGGGGGAGTTGAACATGCCTTCAAAATCAGCAAGGACCGTGGACTGCCTTATGTCGGTAGCACAATTTTCGTTCCAGAGAACAAACTGTTTGTCATGGGTGACTATCGCAATAACAGCGCAGACTCTCGCTTCTGGGGATTTGTGGATGAAAATAATGTGCTTGGCAGGGTCTCAAAAGTGGCAATCTCGTTCTCCAAAGAGCGGCGGGGTATCAAGAGGATTGCCCTGAATATTCAGTAGTATCAAAACAGTTCCTGGAACCGGCGGGGCAGTTGCATCGCCTGACCATGATGGGTTTATTGATGGTACTGTCATAAAACTGATAGATTCGTTCAGATCGCGGGGCCGTTGAGTTTATTGACTGATAAATAATGAGAAGGGGGAGATTATGACAACAGACAGCAGCCCGCCCTGGGCGGATTCTCTGGGACATCGCTCATGGAAAATGCCCGATGTGCCCGAGGAGTCCATTCCGGGCATCGTGGAACGCCATGTACGCGAGGCACCCGATGCCCCCGTCATTTATTACCTCGGATTGCAGATGACCATTGGCCAGGTTGATGATCTCGCCAACCGGCTGGCCAATATGCTGCGTGGATTAGGTGTGGAGCGTGGTGATGTGATCGGTTTGCATCTGCCCAATTGCCCGCAATACGTCATCGGATTGCTGGCAGCAGCCAAACTTGGTTGCCCGGCGTCAGGCGTATCACCGCTACTGAAACCCGACGAAATTGTGTATCAGGTGGGCAATGCCAATATCCGCGTGTTGATCACCCTGGATCAAATGTTTGCCGCAGCAGCCTCCAGCCTGGATGGCCGTTTGCCGGACTTAAAAGCTGCCATTGTGACCGGCCCCATTGATTTTTTGCCCGGCTGGAAAAAAACTCTGGCAGCCTGGACGGGCAAAGTACCGCGCACTGTCTTGCCAACCCTGAAACACATCCGCGTCTGCGCGCTGTGGCCTGATGTATTAAAGGTAGACAACACCCGTGTGTTCGAACCGTGCCGCATGGAAGATGTGTTTATGATCCAGTATACCGGCGGCACCACCGGCAACCCCAAAGGCGCGGAATTGTCGCTGCGTAACGTGCTCAGTAGCGTGATTCAGAATGAAACCATGGTTGACTATGAAATTGGCCGTGAAACGTTTGCCAGCGTGTTGCCCTGGTTCCATATTGCAGGGCTGAGCGCCTTGTTTATGGGGCTGCGTAAACGCGCCTTGATGATAGTGGTGCCTAACCCGCGTGACGTTAAAACCTTCTGCAAGGCCATGATCAAGCGTCAGCCGACTGTGCTTGGCAATGTACCCACCCTGTACCAGATGCTGTTGGATGAGCCGCTGTTCCGGCAGGTGGATTTTTCCAAGCTTAAAATCGCAGTCTCTGGCGCAGCACCCGCGCCGGTGGAGTTAATTCGCCGTGTTGAAGAGATCATCGGTCAAGGCAAGTTCTGCGAAGCCTATGGTCTGACCGAAACCAGTCCGACGCTGACTATCAATCCGCCTGGCAGGGCGAGGCCCGGCACCATCGGTGTACCGTTGCCCGGCACTGATATCAGAATTGTTGATGCGGAAACCGGCACCCGAGAAATGCCATTTGACGAACCCGGCGAACTGATTGCCAGTGGTCCGCAGGTGTTTCGCGGATATCTGGGGCTGCCCAACGAGACCAACAAGGCTCTGCGCAGTTTTGACGGCCGCACGTATTTTTACACGGGTGACGTGGCGCGCATGGACAAGGATGGTTACATCACCATCTGTGATCGTGCCAAGGACATGCTGATTGTGGGCGGTTACAAGGTGTTTTCAGTGGAAGTTGAAAACAAACTGAAGGAAGTGCCGGAAATCGAACTGTCTGCGGTCATTGGCACGCCCGACAAAGAACGGCCGGGCAACGATGTAGTCAACCTGTACGTACAGTTGTCAACAGTTGGCAAAGACATGGGTGATGATGCTGTACGCGAAAAAATTCTGGCATTTTGCCGGGACAAAATGGCGGCGTTCAAAGTGCCAAAACATATCCATATCATTGCCCAGATACCGCTGACACCCGTGGGCAAGGTGGATAAAAAAGCACTGCGTAAGTGAGGTAAAGATGGACAGGGACGTACCTGGCAAATCAGCAAAGCGCGGTTGGTTTACGCGCTTTCTCGATTCCGTGGAATGGCTGGGTAATCTGCTACCGCATCCGGTAACGTTATTTGCGGTGCTGGCGCTGCTGATGATCCTGTTGTCAGGTGTATTCGGTGCCATGGGTGTTTCTGTGCCAGATCCGCGTCCGTCTGCCGTTGAAGGCGCAACCATTGAGGCAGTGAGCCTGATGAATGGTGATGGCCTGCGCCGTATTCTGGAAAATCTGGTACCCAATTTTGTGAATTTTGCGCCGCTGGGCGTGGTGCTGGTTGCCATGCTTGGCGTTGGGGTAGCCGAAAAATCCGGGCTGTTGTCAGCGGTTGTTCGTGGAATAGTGTTGAAGGCTCCCAGACATGTTGTCACGGTTGCCATTGTGTTTGCGGGTGTCATCTCCAACACCGCCGGAGAGATGGGTTATGTGGTATTGATTCCACTGTCGGGTGCGGTGTTTCTGGCCTTGGGCCGACATCCATTGGCGGGTATGGCAGCGGCGTTTGCTGGCGTCTCCGGCGGCTACAGTGCCAACCTGCTGATCGGCACCATAGATCCTTTGTTAGCGGGAATCACCCAAGAGGCTGCGCGGCTGATTGACCCTGATTATGAAGTGTATGCGACGGCCAACTGGTACTTCATGGCGGCAAGCACCTTTGTCGTCACCATTGTCGGGGCGCTGGTCACCACCTATATTGTTGAACCCAAACTGGGTGCCTATGATGATTCACAGGCGGACCCGTCGGTGCTGGACAGCCGCACGATGGAGAGTATCTCTCCGCTGGAACACAAAGCATTGTTGCAGGCGGGCCTGGCAGCGCTCGGGGTATTTGCGTTGATGGCGCTGCTGGCACTGCCGGAAGGCGCACCTCTCAGAGACCCTGTCAGTGGTAATTCCGGGCCATTTTTCCGCAGTATTGTTGCCTTTATTCTGGTGTTTTTTCTGGTGACCGGCGTCGCTTATGGGCGTGTTACCGGATCTATGCGCAGTGACCGCGATGTGATCGATGCCATGGCATCGGCGATATCAACCTTGGGTCTGTATATCGTACTGGTGTTTTTTGCGGCGCAGTTTGTCGCATTTTTTGCATGGAGCAATCTTGGCATTATCACCGCAGTCACCGGTTCGGATTTCCTGATAGATGCACAATTGACCGGGCCGATTGTATTTGTGTTTTTTATTGCCATGTGTGCGATTGTGAATCTGATGCTGGGTTCGGCGTCTGCGCAGTGGGCAGTGACCGCACCGGTTTTTGTGCCCATGCTGATGCTGATTGGTTACTCACCGGAGTTGATTCAGGCGGCCTATCGTATTGGTGATTCCGTGACCAATATCATCACACCGATGATGAGTTACTTCGGGTTAATACTGGCGTGGGCGGCCCGCTATAACCGACAGATCGGCATAGGCACACTGATTGCCATCATGCTGCCGTATACAATTTTCTTTTTTATTTTCTGGGTTACGTTGTTTTATGTGTGGGTGTTTGCGTTGGGGTTGCCGGTCGGGCCCGGTACGGGCACTTTTTACCCAGGCTGACCAGTGACCAACAATAATTCAAATAAAGGACAGCCATGATTATGTCGTCAAAAACACTTCAGATTATCTATGCCATCTGCGCGGTCGCCGGCGTTGTTCTGACCTGGTACTTTAATATTCAATTTTCCATTGAGCATGGCGGGTTTTCGTTGACCACGTACATTAACGAAAACTATGTCAACAATGCGTCGGCCTCAATCACCAATGATCTGTTGGTTGTGGTTGCGGTGTTTCTGATCTGGTCGTTTGTGGAGGCGCGACGTCTACAGATGTCACATTGGTGGCTTTACCTGATACTGACATTTGTTGTGGCCATCGCCTTTACGCTGCCCTTGTTTTTGCTCAATCGAGAGCGGCGGCTGGCAGAAATTGCCAAAGCGGCAACGTCTGGCTGAGAACATCTTCAGGGATGGAACAATATGGATACCAAACAACTATTGATTGACTTGCACATCGAAGGTGATCGCCAGGGGCCGGGCAGCCAGCAGGCGACAGAAATGGCCATCGACTTTGCAATCGCGGATCGCACAGCACCATTGGAAATTGCGGATATCGGTTGCGGCACAGGCGCATCTGCAATTTTGTTGGCGCAACTTCTCAATAATGCCAACATAACCGCCGTTGACTTTCTCCCGCAGTTTCTTGATGTGCTCAGAAACAACGCGGATCGTCTTGGTGTTGGCAAAAGAATCACCACACTGGCTTGCCCGATGAAGCGCCTGCCCTTTCAGAATGAGCAATGGGATGTTATCTGGTACGAGGGGGCCATTTACAATATGGGTTTTGAAAACGGTATTCAGCAGTGGAGGAGGTTGCTGAAAGTCGGGGGTGTGCTAGTGGTGTCGGAGATTACCTTGATGACGGCTGACCGGCCCGCGGAAATACAGGCCTATTGGGATACGCACTATCCGGAAATCGGAACAGCATCTTACAAAATGAAGCTGCTCGAGGATAATGGCTACACACCGGTTGCGTACTATGTTCTTGGAGAAGAGTGCTGGCTGGAGAACTATTATTTGCCTTTGCAAAATCGTTTTGAGCAGTTTCTGGCGAAACATCATCACAGCAGCGAGGCATTCAATCTGGTGGTAGCCGAGGAACAGGAAATCAGACTATTCCAACAATTCCGCCAGTATTTCAGTTACGGTGTGTACATCGCCCGCAGGGCCTGCTGATGATCGCGCATGCGCAGTAACGTTCTGTCATTTTTCAGTCATCAATTTCTCCTTATCATCCGCAACTGTTTGTATTGTTTAAGCAGGCACTCTAAAGGTTGCAGATCGTTATGATTCAGCGCTATTCAGGATTTTCGCTGTTGACGGGTTTGATCGGGTTGTTAATCGTGACCTTGGGTGGCTGTGTCTCCACTGCCGGTGATTTGAAGAGTCGGGAAGTCGCTCCCCATCTTGAGTGGCTGGCGTTTCGGGTGCGAAGTGACGCCACGGTGTCATTAAATGCCGATGCTGGCTGGGCGTCCCCAGAGAACTCGGCTGCGGATATCCAGTATGACCAACCGTTTCGCTTCAGAATTCAGGTCAGGGCTGCCATGGCGCCACCTGAAGGTCAACTGCTGCGTCTGCAATATCGCCACAATGGCGAGACCTGGCTCCCGCTTGGGTTTGCCGGGTTCCCCTATCCAGATTTTGCCACACCGGTTGTGTCTGTGATTTCAACAGACGCTTATGCACAGGGTGAGGAAACCGAGCGGCTGCTGGGTGCCGCTGATCTGGCATGGGATGACGGTGCCGGCATCAATGCGGTGGATTCGACTCCGGTCTGGCGCGCAACACAGGATGCGCTGGAGTGGGAATGGCCCTTGGTTGTCAGACGATTTTCCGATGGGCCAACGTTCGCCGAAGACGGCGATGTTTTTGAGTTGAGAGTGGTCGACGGGCAGGGCCGCGCACTGGCAGGTCAGCAAAGCGCCGAGTTGCGTCTGACCGCTGCACCCGGACATTTGGGCGGTACGTTTATCGAAACGCCGACACGCATTGGCCCTTATCAGTCAGAGGCGGGTCACCTGTACTTTTTTATGGAGCCATCGGAAACTGACAACTGGTTTATGGCGGTGAAATCGACTGATGTCGGCCAGTCTTGGAGTGAAGTAGACGGCAACAATCGTCCGACCACAGGCGACCTTGAAGGTGTTGCCTCCGCCAGAAGCGGTTCGGTCATTCACCTGATTCATCAGATAAGCCGTGAAGTTTTCTATCATGCGTTTCAAATGGATGATGAAGTATCGGCTGAAGGGAGGTGGCTGGTGACCGATGAGAGTATCGCGACACCAGACGAGCCACCGACCCAGTTTGCAGATCTGGTGGCCCGCAGCGACGGTAGTCTGGTGACACTGTACGGCGGTTCACAACGCTTGTTTATGCAGAGTCGTTCTGCCCAAGGCGTCTGGGGTGCGCCGCAGGAGATTGACAGCGATGTGCCGCCCGAGTTGTCAGGGCCGGTCATGGCAATTGCTGCGGATGACACCATCACCGTGGCGTATACGGGACGTGATGGCAGCGGGTTTGTGCGTCATCTTCGTGCCGATGGCTCTTTGTCGGCACGGCAACTGTTCTCTGCCAATCTGGGCGTCACCGATGATGAGAACGGCGCCATTGTGCCCTTGGTGGTGCTTCCTGAATCCGGTGAAACGGTGCTGATTTATCGTGAACAGACGGGCCTTTTGTTTGAACGGCGCTTTTCCCGTGACGGTCAGTTGTCGTCGCCGGTGCAGGTCGCACAAATTCCAGTGATTACCAGTGCCATAGACTCTGAGCAGGTGGGTGCCGATCTGGTTGTGCATGATTCAAGCTTGCATCTGCTGTTTATTGATGCACAGTCACGCTCCATTTTTTATACCCGCTCCCGTGAAGCGGGCAACTGGTCTGCGCCGCAAGTGGTAGTTGAGGGTATTCAGGGGGCGTGGGTACGTGGTTCTGTGCTCCACGACGCAGCTGGTAATCCGGTGTACGGTGTTGTATTTGATGCCGGTTCATCGGGCGGCTCAGGGTTTAATCGTTACTTTGCGCTGCCCTTGTAGTCGGGCTTTAACAGAGTCGGGCTTTAACAGAGTCCGGCTTTAAAAGAGTCAGGTCTGAAAAAACGGGCCACACGGATGTAGCCCTTTATTAATGTCATCTCATCAGCCTTCAAGAAGCGCTTTCAGATAGGCCACATGCCTAGTGAACGCTCGCCGTCCTTCGGCGGTGAGTGCTACGCGCGTGCGCGGCTTTTTACCCAAGAAGTCTTTTGTGACTTCAATATATCCGGCCTTTTCAAGCGCGGTCAGATGGGTTGCCATGTTGCCGTCGCTGGCGCTGATCAGCGCTTTCAGCGTGCTGAACTCCATCAACTCGCTGGTTCCGAGAGCATTGAGGATTGATGTTATGCGCAGTCTCGTAGACTGGTGAATCACTTCGTCCGGGCCTTCCATTACACTCTCCTCAGCCAAAGGCCACCGGCGATCAGACTGCCGCCGCCGGCGATGCCCATCCACAGTGAGTAATATTGTTCGATATTGAAGTATCCGAACAGGATTGCCACAGCAGTAATGGCACCTATCCAGAACAGTCTCATGCCTATCCAGACGCCCACACCCATGTAGGTACATGCCCAGAACAGGGAAATCAGCGCGTTGAACTGGCGCGCATCCAAAGGCCAGACAATGGTCATCAGCGCCACAAAAAACGCCAATATCACACCTTGTGAAACCCCCATGCGGATGGCGACCTGCGCAGATTGTCCGCGTTGGCTGAGGTCGCGTGCTCCACGTTGTTTGGCCTGCAGGGTGGCCAGTGCAATTGTCACTGTCGTGCCGATCAGAATGCCAGCCAGCCACGCCATATCAGCCAGCACCGGCGCAAACTGGGTGGTTGAGTTTGCAACCAGCCATATGAGACCCCACAACATAAAAAACGGTGCAGCGTCGCCATAACCGTGGAGCTTGTCAACGCGTGAGCGCGCATCATTGATGTCAGAAAGAGCCTGGGCGGCTTCGTCACGACTGATTTGCATGTTCTTTCTCCTTTTAAACGTTGGTGTGTTGGTATTGAGAGATTAACTTTCTAATTGCTTTGCTATCCAATCCTAAGAGTACTTTATAATAAAAAGTACATTCTGTCAATAGCTATTTCTGCCTTTGACAAGTGCCGATAAAGGAATAGACTGACTGCGAAGTGGATGTCTCTCACAACGATGGGAAGAGCGGGTGATTAGAACGTCGGTACACAGAGTGATTGTGTTCAGCATGGCCTTGCTGTGCCTGGTGTCGTTTGCCAACGCCGAGTATTTTGCGCCGCAAAGCGCTGAGGAAGTCTCGCACTATTCCGCCACTGACGATTTCATCTGCTCCAGAGAGTCATCGGATGACAGAGCGGACTTGCCTGGTCAGGAGACCTTCACATCCGCTCCTCGGCGCTGCGCGTCCCCTCCGCTTCACCCGGTCCTTCCGGTTTTCTCACAGCGTTCCACCTCTTGGCAAATACGCGGCCCGCCTTCGCAGTTCTGAACTGACCTGGCGATTACCAACTATTTTTGCAATTTGTGAGGAGTACGCTATGCACACGATCAGTCTGTTTCCCGTTAACAGTGTCGCCCATATGGTGCAACCTGATGAGTTTAACGATCTTGATATGAATTCCCCGGCCACCGAGTTTTTTACGGATTTTAAAAAACACAGACCCTTGACGATTGAAAACTCGACCCTTGCGATCGATGTTGAGTCGCTGATGCGAAAGGCACATGTGCGCATGAAGCTGGTGGTGGATGCGGACGATGAGTTTGTTGGCACGATCAGCACGGAGGATCTGAGCGAGCAACACTTTATGATAAGAATCGCCAACGGTGAGCGTCTTGCTGAAATCACTGTCAGCGATATGATGTGCCCCAAACACGCACTGCTGGCGCTGGATATTGAAGAACTGCAGCTCTCTACCATTCGCGACATTATTGTGGCGCTGCAGCGTTCGGGGCAGCAGCATTGTCTGGTGGTCGATCGGCGCAACGATCATATTCGCGGCCTGATTTCAGCCAGCGATGTGGCGTGCAGACTGCATATGCCCATCAGGATTGAAAAAGTCCCAACCTTTGTTGATATATTCAGGTCAATCAGGAGATAGGCTGAATGAGCATCAGATGTCAGACAACCAGACTGTTCTGATCGGATTGATCAATCCCAAAAGCCCCGTCAATGTCGGGGCTGTGATGCGTGCCGCCGGGTGTTATCGGGCAGACAGTGTTCGATACACCGGCGAGCGTTTTGGGCGCGCAGCCCGGTATCAGACAGACACCAAAAACATGACAACAAAAATTCCGCTGCAGCATGTTGACTGCCTGCTGCAGGATCTGCCGCCAGCGGTGAAGGTTGTTTGTGTGGAGTTTGCTGAGGGCGCGCAGCCACTGCCGGGGTTTATCCACCCGGCTCATGCACTGTACATTTTTGGGCCGGAAGACGGCTCAATTTCTCAGGACATCATCAACAGGGCTGATGATGTTGTCTACGTCCCCACGGTGGGTTGTATGAATCTGGCAGCCAGCGTTAATGTGCTGCTGTACGACCGGCTTAGCAAAGCGGCCGGCACACCTGTTGGTCATCACGCCTGTGTCAGTGACGAGGATTTGATAAAAACCAGTCGGGATGTTAATAATCAGCTGATAGTCAATCGCCAGTGACAAGGACATTTGATGAACAAAAAGCACGCTGCGTTGTTATGTTTGACCCTGGTGGCTGTCAGTCTGTCAGCCGGTGTGATGTCACAGGATTGGGTGCCTTCGCGTTACGGTGCGGATGACAGGATTGGGGCCGCAAACAATCTCAGCACAGACATCGTTCTGGATGCAGCCCGCCTGATCACCACGGGCAAGGTTTATTCGCTGGGGGTAGAAACTGCAGAAGATTCACCTGCCTATGGCACTCGCACCTTTACCATCGACATTATTGCGTCTGGCGCCAATGTGCCGGTGGGTACTGATGTGGTGACGTCCAATGACGAGCGTGTGACCACCAGTTTTGGCATCGGATCACAAATTGACGGTTTGGGGCATCTCGGCATTGGCAATCAGTACTACAACGGACTGACCAGCGAGCAGATTGTTGACGATGACGGACTGGCAGAGCTGGGAACGCATACCATTCCGCCCATTGTGACCCGCGGCGTGTTGCTGGATATGACCAGGCACTTTGGGGTCGACATGGTCAGTGAAGGCACAGCGTTTAACCGCGCCGAGATCGAGGCGGCGGCCAGCGCTCAAGGTATTCAGATCAGATCAGGTGATGTGGTGTTGTTCCACACGGGCTGGATGCAGCTGCTGGGCACCGATAACCAGCGGTTTATCTCTGTGCAGCCGGGTCCGGGTGTTGAGGGGGCAGAATACCTTGCTGACCTGGGTGTGGTGGCCATTGGTGCGGACACGCCGGCTCTGGAAGTGATTCCTTTTGAAAATCCCCAGCGTGTGTTTGCGGTGCACCAGACCTTGTTGGCCAAGAAGGGCGTCTACATTCTGGAGAGCATGAACACCGCTGCGCTAGCGGCAGACAGTGTTCATGAATTTATGTTTGTGCTCGGGCAGCCAAAATTCAAAGGTGCGGTACAGACAGTCATCAATCCGATCGCCATCCGTTAAGCGTTTGTGCTCCCGGTGCGGGAGCTCAAACAGCGTTATCGTCAATCTGCCACTCTTGCACTTCAACAGCGACATCACCGGTTATCGACAGATACAGGGCCGCGAACGACGCCTTGATCCACATGATGGCGGGAAACACACCCACCAACAGCAAAGCCAGACCAGCGATAAAGATGAAGATTGACAGAAAGCCGAGCGCAAATACTTTAAAGGCATGACCTCGGGTGATTCGCCAGCTGGCTTCAACCGCTGCAATCGGGTCAAGCTCTTCGTCCATCACCAGATAGGACACAAACGCCAGTCGGCAGGCCACATAAATACCAGGGATCAGGAACACGATCACACCAATACCAATCAGTCCGATGGTCAGCAATGATGCAAGCACCACGTTGATGTAGTTTTTAAAGCCATCAAAAATGCGCTTTACTTCCACTTGATCACCGCGAACGGACTTTAAAAAGATCATGTCGGCACCGTAGTTCACGATTGGGTAAAGCAGCAACGCATAGGCCGTGCTCACTAACTGCAGCAATGCATCGAATTCTTCGCCACCCAGTTCAAGCGGCACCATAAACACCACCACCACCAGCACTGCGAGGAACAGCACCAGAAAGTTGCTCTTCATGCTGTTCCAACCATAGGCGAGCGCACTTCCAATTCCCGCCTCAGGCATAGGTTCTCTATCGTTCATAGTCTGATTCATACTGTGCTCCACAGAGTGAGAAGACGGATGGATGATTCACTCTTGAAGCTGAAATTAGCCTCACAGCCGGAAAAAGCAAACCTACCAAGGTAGTGTTTTGCAGATTCCTACTTTGGTAGGGCACTGGTTTTTGATGTGAGTGGTATATTTCGGTCATCAAAGACGCCGATCCACTCACCATACCGCGACAAGTGCATGCTCAATTACGACAACATTAACTTCGACACTTTGCCGCTTTGGTTAAGCTTTATCTTGTGCCTGTCGATCACGGCTGGCGGATTGCTGATCTTGTTCCGCTTTCACCAGACACGGAAGAGTGCCAGTTTTCAATACCTGCAATACTTTCTGATTCTGCTGTATGTGTACGGCTACTACAGTCTTTGGAGTGGCATTTTATTATCTGGCTTTATGCAGATCGAAAATGTTGAGCGGATTGCACTACTGCTGGCACAAATGGGTGCGCCTTTTTTGCTGGTAAGTCAGGCCATGTTGCTGGTGTGGGCTGCCCGGCTGCAGAAACGGTCAGTGATCCCTGTACTGTTATTGTTCGCCGGCTCTAGCGCGGCGATCATGTTAGCGCTTGTATGGTCGGGCTGGTCGCTAGCAGACAGCCTCTCCAGCCTCGGGTCCGTTGTGGCGATCACCAGTATGGTGGTACTGCTGCTGGGGGTGTTGCTGACCGGGAGAGAGCGGTTTATCAGACGAAGCGGCAAGCGATGGCTGATGATGCTGATCTTTGCCTCAGGCATTATTCATCTGTTTGTATTCACCCCGCTGACGGCCTTCCAGCACTTTAATGGGGTGTTTGCGTTTCTGTTTTATCTGGTTAATACCGCGATGGTTGTTATCTATTGTTATCAGGCGACAGAAGACATGGCGCCACCCACATTGACGTTGGATGACATGTTGCGACGTTTTGCCATCAGCAAGCGGGAAGCCGACGTGCTGCGTGGCATTTATGCCGGGCAAACCAACCAGGAGATTGCCAACCAGCTGTTTATTTCATTGCAGACCGTGAAGGATCATTCCTCGCGCATCTATCAGAAAACTTTCGTAAAAAACCGGGCACAATTGACCACACTGATTCGTGAGAGCCAGAATAACCATCCTGGTGTATCAACCAGGCCCTGATTCTGGCTGTGAAGAGAGCCGGTAAGGGTTAACACGCCGGGAAAGCTTGATTTTTGCAAGGGGATACGGATGAACATATTTGATAATTTCTGGTTTTATATCGTACTGATCGTGTTGATTACACAGTATTTTCAATATCGAAAGAGCATGACAACACTCGACCGCAAGGTCAGTAGCATCAGTGACAATGAGATTCAGAAGGAACTCGACAACGTAAAGCAGCGGCTGATTGTGTTGGAACGCATTGTGACCGACAAAAATTATGACCTCAATGATGAGCTGAGCAAGATCAAAGGGATATAAGCTCTGTATGACAGCATGGGCTGACTTTCATGCTTGGTGGCAGGCGCAGCATGCATTATTATCCGATTCATAACATCAAATCGAAGCTGAAACTGTGCTGGATCGCATGCTGAATAAAAACAAACCACAACATACATGGCGCTTTTTCAGATCGGGCGGTTTTGATCAGGTGAGGCTGGAAACCGCTGATGACCTGCGGAATTTGTCTGAGTTAGACCCCAAACTTTGGACTGTCCTCAATTGCCCCACCACCGGGCTGGAATTTGATGCACGCACCGCCGCTTTGCTGGATGCCGATGGCGATGGCCAGATCCGTGTGCCGGAGATTCTTGCGGCCGTCAAGTGGAGCTGTGAGCGCCTGGTTGATCCCGGCATCCTGTTTCAGAATCAGGGTTTACCGGTTGCTGCCATTGCAGACCATGACGCCGAAGGTGCCGGCATAAAAGCGGCTGCCGTGACCGTGCTTCAGTACATAGGCAAGTCGTCGGATGATGTGCTTGACGTTGCCGATCTCTCCGACATGACGCGTTTGTTTTCTCCGGGTCACTTTAACGGAGACGGTGTGGTTGCGGCAGAGCTCAGCAACGATGCAGACGTTCGCCAACTGATCAATGAGATTCTTGACACCCAGGGCGGATCACCGGATCGAAGCGGCGTTCATGGCGTGACCTCGGCATCTGTTACCGCTTTTTATGCGCAGGCACAGGCGGTGCTGGACTGGCATAAAGCAGCTGCAGACGGTGATGTGCAGTTTCAACCTCTGGGTGACAAAACAGCAGAATCTGTTGCTATATTCGAGAAAGTGCAAGCCAAAATTGATGACTATTTTGTGCGCTGCAAGCTGGCTGCTTTTGATGCGCGTGCTGTGGATGCGCTCAATCCGGCTCCGGCTGTTTATGCTGTGTTAAACAATCGCGCTATAGGCAACAGTGACACTGATGTGTCTGCCTTACCACTGGCTTCAGTGGGTGCTGGTCAGGGCCTGCCCTTGGGTCAAGGTCTTAACCCCGCTTGGGCGGGTGCCATACAGAACCTGTTGGACAAAGTAATCAAGCCCCTGCTGGGAGAGACGGCAGTCAAACTGGACGAGTTAAGTGCCGCGCAGTGGGCTGACGTATCGGCGCGCTTGTCGGCATGGCGAAACTGGCAAGCCTCGAGGCCTGATACTGCCGTCCATAAGCTGGGTGTTGAGAGATTGCAGGCCATTGCAGATGGTGGCGGCCAGGGAAAACTGGCGGCGCTGATAGAACAGGATCTTGCCGCCAAAAGTTTTGGCGCTACAGTTGATGCTGTTGACAAGCTGGTGCGCTACCAGCGTGATCTGGTGACACTGCTGGAGAACTTTGTTTCCTTGAGTGATTTCTACCGCGGTAAAGAGAAGGCCATATTCCAGGCGGGTACCTTGTATCTGGACCAGCGCAGCTGTGAGTTGGTCATGCGGGTTAACGATATGGCGCGTCACGCAACCATGGCGCCATTTAGTGGTTGTTATCTGGTGTATTGCACCAGCGAGCGCAAGGGCGAGGCACCACTGTCAATTGTGGCCGCACTAACTGGCGGTGATGTGGATGAATTGATGGTGCCTGGCCGCAATGGAATTTTTTATGATCGGCAGGGCAGGGACTGGCGCGCCACCGTCAACAAGGTGGTTGTCCAACCCGTCAGCCTGCGTCAGGCGTTCTGGTCTCCGTACAATCGTGTTGCGGCATTTATCGAAACACAGCTGCAGAATTTTGCAGCCTCGCGTGACAAAGATATCGAAGCCAAAACAACCGCGGGTGTCACCAACGTGGCTGCTCCTAAAGACGCTGCCTCTAATTTTGACATTGCAAAATTTGCCGGTATTTTTGCGGCCATGGGGCTGGCGGTGGGTGCCATCGGCACTTCCTTGGCCGCGGTAGCTGCGGGACTGTTTGCGCTAGCTTGGTGGCAGGTCCCGCTGGTGCTGGTAGGGGTAATGCTGTTGATCTCCGGTCCATCTGTGTTTATGGCGTACCTGACCTTACGGCGCCGCAATCTGGGTCCCTTGCTCGACGCCAACGGCTGGGCCGTGAACACGCGTGCGCGTATAAACGTGCCATTTGGCGCCTCGCTGACAGGACTGGCTACATTACCTGCAGGTGCCAGCCGGTCTTTGGTTGATCCTTTTGCCGAAACGAAACGCCCATGGAAAACTTGGCTAGTACTCGGCACAGTGATCATTGTTATCGCTACACTTTGGTACCGGGGCGTGTTTGCGGGTCTGCTGGGGTGACAATTGCCGGTAGATGCTTGTGTGCCAGGGTTGGAGACTTTGGACTGGCGCCTTAAAACCATTGTCCGGGTCAATGGTCATGCAGCCGTGGAGGCTCCTGTCAGTCTGGATCATGTCTTCAATCTGACGGGTCTCAGCGTCCTACTGGTTGGCAGCCAGCCCCTGATCAGATTTCGCTTCCCCGATTTCTACCATTGATAGAACTGAGATTGAAGTATGCGATTTATTCTATTTTCACTGTTGTTGCTGCACCCGCTCGCTTTTGCCAGTGACAGCGACCCGCGTGCCCGCGAGGCAGGCATTGCGCCTGGTATCTACCAACCCGGTGCAAACAATGCCATTACTGATGTCAGCGGCGTTTTGGTGGGCCAGGTGTCCTTAATAGAGGAGCCGCAGATTCGCACCGGTGTAACAGCCATTATTCCGCATGACAACAACGTCTTTCAGAACAAGGTGCCTGCAGGTTTTTCGCAGGGCAACGGCTTTGGCAAGATGATGGGTACTACGCAGATCATCGAGCTAGGCGAACTGGAAACGCCTATTGTTTTGACCAACACACTGTCGGTACCCGAAGCGGCCGCCGGCGTGATTGAGTGGACGCTTCGTCAGCCCGGTAATGAGCAGGTGCGATCCGTTAATGCGGTGGTCGGTGAAACCAATGACGGGCGTATCAACAATATTCGCCTGCGCGCGGTACGGCCACAACATGTTATCGATGCCATCGACAGCGCAACAGGGGGACCGGTTGCTGAGGGCAGCGTCGGCGCAGGCCTGGGCACGGTGAGTTTTGGCTGGAAAGGTGGCATCGGAACCAGTTCGCGCGTATTACCTGCTGCCGATGGCGCGTACACAGTGGGGGTACTGCTGCAGGCAAATTATGGCGGTGAACTGACGATTCTGGGTAAACCGTTGAATACACAGGTGTTGTCAGTCTCGCAGGACTCTGCGGCAACAAGTCCGGACGGCTCGGTGATGATCATTATTGCCACCGACGCGCCGCTGTCCGATCGCAATTTGCAGCGTCTTGCGGCCCGTGCATTTCTGGGCATCAGCAGAACCGGTTCAGTGATGTCCAATGGATCGGGTGATTACGCGCTGGCATTTTCAACCGCGGAGTCAGTCAGACGAACGCCTGAGCGCCGTCAGCAGCTATCTGAGTTCAGCGAGTTGCCTAATGACAACATGACGGCATTGTTTCAGGCCCTGGTTGAGGCCACTGAAGAAGCTGTATACAACGCGTTATTCAAAGCCAGTGATGTTGACGGTGTTGATGGCAGTCAATTCCCGTCACTACCTGTTTCAGACGTCTTATCGTTGCTTAGGAGTCAGTAATGGCCAACAACTCAAATTCAACCTGTCTGGTCTATGTTGCCGCCAGTGTTGATGGATTTATTGCGCGCCCGGATGGTGATGTGCAGTGGCTGCAGCGACCGGAGTATTCGGTCGAAGCCATGAAGGGATTATCGTACGAGCAATTTATCACCGATATTGATGCGGTGGTGATGGGCCGTCATACCTTTGAGAAAGTCCTGGGCTTTGGTGAATGGGCGTATGACATTCCCGTTGTTGTGTTGACAACACGCGACATAAAAATCCCTGATCGCCTTAAAGGATTGGTGTCGGTTGATGCGGGCAAGCCAGAAGCGATAATTAAACATCTGGCACAAAAAAAACTCAACCGACTTTACATTGATGGTGGTTTGACAATTCAGGCATTTTTGCTTGCTGATTGTATCGATGAGCTGATCATTACCCGTATACCGGTGTTGCTTGGCTGTGGCCTGCCGTTGTTCAGCATGGCGGGTGCAGAAAGGCCGTTGAAATTATTGAACGCAGTGTCTTCAAAAAATGGATTTGTCCAAGAGCGTTATATCGTTATCTAAGGAGAGCGTTTATGTTTACGTTATTTATCGCCAACAAAAATTATTCCTCGTGGTCACTGCGTCCCTGGCTGTTGATGCGTGAACTGGGCATTACCTTTGAGGAAGATTTGGTGCCGTTTTGTGATGGCTCCAGCTGGGAGCTGTTCCGTAAGTTCAGCCCCAGCGGCAAAGTTCCGTGCCTGATGGACAATGACGTAGCTATCTGGGATTCCATGGGGATTACCGAGTATCTGGCAGAGAGACGCGAAGGTGTGTGGCCTGAGGCTGACCGTGCCCGCGCCTGGGCGCGATGTGCCGCTGCCGAAATGCATTCCGGGTTTTCGGTGTTACGCGACATCTGTGGCATGAACGTGGGTATCCGTGTGGCATTACATGAGATTTCTCCTGCGCTGCAGCAGGATCTAAACCGGCTTGAAGAACTCTGGACTGAAGGCCTGGAATTGTTTGGCGGGCCGTACCTGGCAGGCATCTCATTTACCGCGGTTGATGCGTTTTTTGCCCCGGTTGCCTACCGCATTCAGACCTACGGTCTGCAGTTGAACCCCGCGTGTATGGCGTACGCGAAATTGTTGCTGGATTTGCCGGGTATGCAGCAATGGCAGCGTGAAGCATTGGCTGAGCCACGGGTTGACCCTGCTCATGAAGACGGTATCCCTGCCGTGGGCCGCGTAACGGCAGATTTGCGTCAGATTGCTGTGGGCGATGGGAAAAGCAGCTGATGAGGACGTTTTTATCCGGCGCCATTCCCGTGGCTTTTTGCAGACTGGTGGCGTTCAGCGTGCTGGTAAGCGGGTGTATGGCCGCGCCAGTGATCGATGACGCCGCGTTATCACAGTCATTTTTTAATGCAGGGATGGAGACGGATATTGTTGAAACCCGCGGCGGTCTGCACTGCCGCATTTTTCATCCGCGTGAATGGTTAACGTCTGATGCGCCGTCAGGCCAGCAGAAACAACACCCGCTGGTAATCTGGGGCAATGGCACTCACGCCAGCCCTGCTTCCTACCGTAGCCTGCTGGAACATTGGGCCAGCCATGAGTTGATTGTGGTGGCGTCCATGTCACCCAACGCCGGGCGTGGTGTGGAAATGCGCGATTGTCTGAATTACATGCTCAGTCAGCACTCCGATAGCACCAGCCCCTTCTTTCAACGCGTTGACAGTGAGCGCGTGGCCGCTGCGGGCCATTCCCAGGGCGGTGGAGGTGCGATCATGCTGGGACGTGATGAACGCATTACCACCGTGGTGGCAATCCAGCCTTATGTGCTGGGCGAGCGTCATAACCCGCAGGCGGCTGCCAATCAACGTGGGCCGATGTTGCTGTTGTCAGGTCAGGAGGACTTCAGCGCCAGCGCCGCGACGAATCAGCAACCGGTGTTCGATTTCGCCAACGTGCCGGTTTTCTGGGCAAACCTGCGTGGGGCTACGCACTTTGCACCCATGGATACCGGGGGCAGCTTTCGCGGACCCATGACCGCTTGGCTGCGCTGGAAATTGCTTGGCGATGTCCAGGCTGCGCGTATGTTTGAAGGCGATAACTGTGTGTTGTGCGCGGATGAGCGCTGGCAGATTCAGACCCGATAACGCATCTGGAGCCCTGCTGCCGCGTCAGCGCTGGCCGATCTGCCCGAGCAGATTATTGATCTCGCGGCTCAGATCACCATCATTGCCGGCAAAGCTCAGTGCACGACGCGCGAAACCTTCGGCCTCACCATAACGTTGTTGCTGGTAACGGATACTGGCGAGCCGATACCACAGATAAGCATCGCGCGGGCTGATACGCAAAGCGCGTTCACTGACTGCGGCGGCTCTTTCCATGTCGCCATCGGCAATCGCCTGATCTACTGATGCCAGCAAGGTTGATGCGGGTGTGCCCGCAGGTGCAGCGCGCTCCCGCGGGGTTTCCGGGACCGGTTCGGGTGGTGGGGGTGCAGTCTCCGGCTGTGCAGGAATATCTACTCGTTGCGGAGGTACCTGAACCGGAAAGGATCTGGCGGTTTCCTGCACGGGCGCAGCCGCCTCAGCCGCGTCACGCACGGAGGCGGGTTCGCTGGTGGACACCGGAGCCCCGGGGCGTGATGCTCCGCTATTGCTGGCGCAGGCACTGAGCAGGCTCAGTAACAGTAAAACACAGATTCGGGTCATCATGGGTTTATGTTCCTGACGCGGTCGATCAAACGGTCGATTAATCTATCGGTATTGTCACAGCGGGTAGCCGGGTCAGGCAACTGTCCTGCTCTGAAGGGCAGCATCACGGCGTTACTGCAGTCAAGTCCGCTGCCGCTGCGCGCGGGTTGCTGGGCAACACGCTGGAAAACAACGTCGGCGGGGGCAAACGACTGTCGTGGCTGTATGTCTAGCCTGCCCATAATGTCAGTCCATACCCGCAGTGCACCGGAGGAACCCGTTAATCCGGTTTCACGGTTGTCATCATGCCCTAGCCAGACCACTCCGACCAGATCGTTGCCATAGCCTGCAAACCAACTGTCACGCAGATCGTTAGTGGTGCCGGTTTTTCCGGCAAGCGGCAAGTTGCTGTCGAGCCGGTTGATCATGTTGCGAGCGGTACCTCGTTCAAAAACGCCTTGCATCGCCCATTCCAGCAGGAACATGTCGGCCGGATCAGCGACCTGCTGAGTTTCGATGCCATAACGGGCGAGGCGTTCGCCGGTGCCAGTTGTCACCGCTTCCACGGCGCGCAAAGGTGAGCGGAAACCGTTGCTGGCCAGCGTCTGGTACATCTGTGCAACATCCAGTGGGCTCATGTTCACTGACCCCAGCAAGACGGACGGGAAAGGCGGCGGATTGCTCTCAAGGCCCAGTTCCCGCAGGGTTTCCACCACATCGGCCACGCCAATCTGCATGCCCATATCAACGGTGGCCAGGTTTAATGAGCGTTGCAATGAGTCGTATAGATAAACATCACCATACATCTGGTTATCGTAATTGCGGGGCGACCACGAGTCGCCGCCGTCCAGTGCGATTGTCACCGGCGCGTCGCTGAGTATGCTGGCCAGATTAAAATCGCCGGACTCCAGAGCGGTCAGCACAACAGCAGGTTTGACCAGTGATCCTATCGGTCTTACCGCTCGCAGTGCACGATTAAAGCCGGTATAGCCGGGTCGTCTGCTGCCGGCTACCGCGCGGATATCGCCGCTGTTGGCATCAGTGATCACCATCGCAGCCTCCAGCGGATCGCCCGCGGGACGGTCCGGTCCGTCAGGCACTTCAACAGCGGCGACTGCATCACCAAGGGCTGCTTCCATGGTGTTCTGAACACGAAGGTCCAGCGTGGTGAAGATCCGCAATCCTTCAGTTTGCAGGGCGTCGGCATCATAATCCCGTGACAGGTCATTACGTACCAGATCCATAAACGCGGGATAACCACTGCCGCGTTGTGTCGGGCGCGCCGATACACTGAGTTCTTGCGCCTGTGCCTGCTCCATCTGTTGCTGGGTGATAAATCCCTGGTTATTCATTTGCGCCAGCACTACATTGCGCCGGTCGGTCGCCCGTTGAGGATTGCGGCGCGGATGGTAAAACGACGCACCACGCGGCAAGCCGGCCAGCAGAGCCAGTTCATCCAATTCCAGTTCATCCAGCGGGCGTCCGTAGTAATGTTCTGCGGCCAGCGCAAAACCATGGATAGCGCGATTGCCGTCCTGGCCGAGGAAAATTTCATTCATGTAAGCGCCAAGGATTTCGTCTTTGCTGAAATGCAGTTCCAGCGCCAACGCCATCAGCGCCTCTTCGATTTTCCGTCGCAGCGTCTGTTCTTCAGTCAGATACAGATTTTTGATCAACTGCTGCGTCAGCGTGCTGCCACCTTGCACAATGCTGCCGGCGCGCACATTGGTGACAACGGCGCGGGCGATACCAATCGGATCTACGCCAAAATGGCTGTAAAACCGCTGATCTTCGACGGCGATCACTGCGTTGACCAGGTGTTCAGGAACGTCGCTGAGTGCCAGGGGCAGCCTGTCCTCGCCGGTATCAGGATTTATCTGCGCAATTTCGACGGGTTCCAGCCGCGCGAGTGCCAGCTCACCGGTAGCTTCGTTGCCGCGTAAGGAGTTTACCCGTCGCCCCAGAAAGTCAACATCCACATACACGCTGGGCTCTTCCCCATCCCAAAAACTGAAGCCGCGTGTCCACAATCTCACCCGTGAGCTGGTGGCGTTATACTCACCCGGCTCGTTGACCTGATTGGCTTCGCGGTAGCCCAGCCTTTGCAAGGTGTCGGTCAAATCTGCCGCCGACAGGTGTGCGCCCGCATAGAGCTCAACTGGGCGCGCATACAGCCTTGCCGGCAGCGCCCATTGCAATGCGCTGAAGTCACGGCGGATCTTGTAGTCAATCCACACGCACCAGATGGCGATGGCAGCCACCAACAGCAATACCAGTCGACGCAAAAGCCAGCCCATTTTGCCGGACGACCCGGCTCGCCGCGGCTTCGCGGGTTTTGCGGGTTTCTTTGAAGATTGTGAAGTAGCCATGGGCGGCTAGTATAACGGTTAGTCGGGGGGACGGAGAGATCAATTTTTGATCCCTCCGTCCCCATTCAGTATGATCATGGTTTATTTGGGTAGTTAATTTGGAGTTAATTTGGGGACGGAGAGATCATTTTTTGATCTCTCCGTCCCCATTCGGTAATTTTTTGTGATTTCAAGGATTACGGCGATGAGAATGTTCAAACGAGTGTGTATGTGTGTTTGTGCGCTGCTGATATCGGGTGTTGCGTCTGCACAGTATCTGCAAACCACAACGCGGTTTTCAAGCCAGCCTGCCCAGCAGTCGGACACACTGGTCGTGCTGGTGCCGGCAGGTGAATCAGTGCAGTTAAGTGACTGGTCACAACTCACGACGGATCAGGTTGCGCGAGCCATGAACGCCTCCGAGTTTACCGGTGCCACTGGTCAGCAGGTGTTGCTGCTGGCGCCTGCCGGGCTGTCAGTTGACAGGCTGATTCTGCTCGGGCTTGGTGATCCTGCTGAGCTGCCTCGCCATCGTGCGGAAACAATTGGCGCTTCATTGTCGGTGATGATCAACGACACACAGGCGGCAAACGTGGCCGTCAGTACCGGCCTGATTGCGGATGCTGACCAAGCGGCGCGAATCGCTGCCGAGCTGGCGCATGGTGTTGACCTGCGGAATTATCGTTTTGATCGTTACAAAAGCGAGCCCGATCCGCGACCTGCACAGTCCTTTTATTGGCAGGTTGCTGCAGATTCCGCGGCCCGGGAGTCCTACACCTTGTTATCGGCATTGGCAGAGGGAGTGTTTACTGCACGTGAGTTGACCAACCTGCCGGGTGGTGATGGCTTTCCGGCGGCATTTGCCGAGTATGCTCTGCAGCAACTTGCTCCGCTGGGTGTGGACGTCACTATCCTGACGCCGGAACAGGTTCTCGAGCAGGGCATGGGCTCTCTTTACGGGGTCAGCCAGGGTAGCCAGCACAAGGCGCATCTGTTGGTGGCCCATTGGAAAGGCAGCGATGATCAGGCCATTGCGCTGGTTGGCAAAGGCAATACGTTTGATACGGGTGGCTACAATCTCAAAACAGATTCGGCGTCCATTTTGCAGATGCAGGGTGACAAGGCAGGCGGCGCCGCGGTTGTTGGCGCGATAAAAGCACTGGCGGGACAGCGTGTTGCTGTGAATGTGGTCGGTGTGGTGCCCCTGTCCCAGAATGCTATTTCAGGGGAGGCAATCTTGCCAGGCGACGTGTTGACCGCGGCTGACGGCACAACCATTGAGGTAGCCAGCACTGACGCCGAAGGCCGGCTGATTCTGGCAGACGGAATCTGGTATGCACGTCACCATTACAATCCGCGTGCACTTGCCGATATAGCAACACTGACGGGTGCAAAAACCACCGCTCTGGGCACTGCGTATTCCGCGATTTTCACCAATCAACCGGAAATCCGCGACTCGTTAAGTCTGGCCGGTGAGATGACACATGAATTGGTCTGGCCATTGCCGCTGGATAACTACAGCGGAATTATTGATAGCCGCATTGCGGACATACGCAACTCCGGCACACCCGGTGCGCAGGCTGGCGCGATTTTTCTGCAACACTTTGCCGGGGATACGCCCTGGGTTCATATTGATATCGCCAGTGAAGCCCTGGCAGCCAGTGCTAGTGGCATCAGCCCTGCCGGAGCGACCGGGCATGGCGTACGCCTGCTGGCCGAATGGGTAAAACTTTTTTCTGATCAGTAAACACGATAGTCCAATTTAAGACCATTACAGGATAGTTGCATGATGATTCCAATCCCGCGCCAGTATGATGTAGTAAAGGGCCCACACCGTTTTGAAAAGGATCTGCTGGGGCAATTAGCCGTGCCGGCAGAGGCCTATTATGGCGTTCAGACTCAGCGGGCACTGGAGAATTTCATATTGTCCGGCGTACCGCTGGCGCACTTTCCGAAGTTAATCGTCGGTCTGGCGATGGTGAAAAAGGCGGCCGCCTTTGCCAACCACGATATTGGCGAGCTGGAGCGTGTCAAGTTTGATGCGATTTGTGTGGCTTGTGACCGCATCATCAATGGCGAGTTTCATGATCAGTTTGTGGTTGACATGATTCAGGGCGGGGCGGGCACCTCCACCAACATGAATGCCAACGAAGTGATCGCTAACGTCGCGCTGGAGCATCTGGGATTTGGCAAGGGCGAATACAGCAGGCTGCATCCAAACAATGACGTCAACATGTCGCAGTCAACCAATGATGCTTATCCCACGGCCATTCGTGTAGGACTCCAGTTGTCCCATGCTGAACTGGTGGATAGCCTGACGCTGTTGCAGCAGTCGTTTGCCACCAAGCGCGATGAGTTCAAGACCATCATCAAAATGGGGCGTACGCAATTGCAAGATGCAGTGCCGATGACACTGGGTCAGGAGTTTGGTGCATTTGCCACCACCCTGGGAGAAGATGTTGAGCGAATTGAGGGACTGTATGATCTTATCCGCGAGGTCAACCTGGGCGGTACCGCAATAGGCACCGGACTCAATGCGGACCCGCGTTATGCGGTGTTGGCGGTTAATCACCTGACACGGATTTGTGGTCATCCGATGCGCCTGGCGCCGGACTTGATTGAAGCAACCTCGGACATGGGCGCCTTTGTGTTGTTCTCGGGAATGACCAAGCGCCTGGCGGTCAAACTGTCCAAAATTTGTAATGACCTGCGTTTGTTGTCCAGTGGTCCACGAACCGGGTTGTTTGAAATCAACCTGCCGCCACAGCAGCCGGGTTCATCCATCATGCCGGGCAAGGTCAATCCGGTGATCCCGGAGGCGGTCAATCAGGTGGCGTATCAGGTCATTGGTAATGATCTGGCGATTACCATGGCTGCTGAAGCGGGCCAGCTACAACTCAATGTGATGGAACCGCTGATTGCTTACAAGATTCTTGAATCGATGCGTTTGCTGCGCCGCGCCATGGATATGCTGCGCGAGCGATGTATTGTAGGCATTACTGCGAATGAAGACCGTTGCCGGGAGCTGGTAAACAACTCGATAGGATTGATTACAGCGCTGAATCCCTACATTGGTTATGACAATGCCACGCGTATCGCCGGCATTGCCCTGCAAACAGGGCGCGGTGTGCTGGAACTGGTCAGAGAAGAGGGGCTGATTGAGGAATCCCTGCTAATCGAGATACTGACACCGGAAAACATGGTGTATCCGCGCGCGCAGCGGCGTTAAAACCGTTGCGGCGCGGCGTGTGCTTTACGAGCTCACGCAATCGATAGAATCACACACCAAAAACCGGTTGCGGATTAAGGGTCACGCTGTTGGTGTTATCACTCAGCGTGACCTGCCCGTCCTGAATGATGACCTGAAGTTGCATGGTGCGCTGGGCGAGCAGTGCCAGTGCGTGAGTGTCTTCGATAGCCAGGTTGATAATGATCAGATTCTTCTGGCGCTCAAACTGCGTCAGGTTCTGAGCCAGCCAGATATCGGCGGTTCGACCGCCATAACTGTAAATGCGTACTTCGCTGGAGCGCCCGCAGGCCTTGCGGATCAGTCGCTCATCAGGCGTGCCCACATCGATCCACAGATCAATCACCCCGGTCAGATCCTTTTTCCAGATGTCGGCTTCTTCATCGTTGGTGATGCCCTGGCCAAACTCCAGAAACTCCTGAGCATTCAGTGCATAGGCCAGCAAACGCACCATCATGCGCTCGTCAGTTTCCGACGGATGCCGCGCCAGTGTGATGTTGTGGTCTTCGTAGTAGTGCCGGTCCATATCTGCGATCTGCAGAGAGGCTTTGAATACAGTTGCTTTAGTCGCCATGGTGCGCACGGTTCTCATGATCAAGTGGCAAGAATTATCCCGGCAGCGATGATACCTTTTTGGGATGGGGACGGAGAGATCAAATTGTGATCTCTCCGTCCCCATCCCAAAAAAAGCCATATTTAAACCTTATTGGGTTTGGCGCCGTCTTAGTCTTCAAACACGGGAATTGTTTGTTATGGCAGTTGAGATAACGCGGGTCATCCGGTCGGCGCAGAATGGCGATCGCAAAGCGTTTTATGCGCTCTATCAGCAGCACGTGGCGCGGGTGTATGCGATTTGCTGGCGATTGTTGGGGGATGCGCAGAAGGCTGAGGATGCCTGTCAGGAGGTTTTTATCAGGGTCTGGCAGCGATTACCGGAGTTTAAGGGGGAGAGCTCCCTGGCAACCTGGCTGCACAGTATTGCAACGCGCACGGCAATCGATGTCTGGAGACTGGATAAGCGCCTGCACTTTGTGGAGGCAGAAGAGGTGGAGGCCACCGCAGACCAAGCGCAGCTGCTGGAGCAACCGCTGGACAGAGCGGAAGCGCGTGATCTGGAGCGCGCCATTCAGCAGTTGCCCGCGCAGGCAAAAGCGGTGTTTGTATTGTTTGCGCTGGAAGGTTATCAGCATACAGAAATCGCCGATCTGCTCGGTATTGCCGAGGCCTCAAGCAAAGCCCAATACCACCGCGCAAGACAGTTGTTACGAGGAGTATTAAGTGAAGACTGACAGGCAGCTTGATCAGATGATAGAGAGCTTGCCACGCGAAATAACGCCGGGGCGTGATTTGTGGGCGGCTATAGAGCCCAGGCTGGATGAACAACCGGCGCCCGTCACCCGTAATCGGCTGATAACGCGACTGTTTGCCCCGGCCAGCCGCTGGGCTGCAGTGCTGGCGGTGGCGGTGCTGGGCGTCATGTGGTGGAGCGACAGAGGCATTGATCCTGCCCTTCGCGTTGCGCAACCGGCCAAGGAGCCGGCTCACAATGGTCAGGCGCTTGAGCAGGTTCCTGCGGATCTACAGATTGCAGCGGTGTATGCCGCAATCAAGTCAGAACTGATGAGCAGCATCGGACTGGTCAGTGCCGATTTTGGGGACTGGCAGTATCAGCTAACCATCTGGGATCAGGCGCTCAGCGAGGTGCGCGATGCGCTGAATTATTACCCGGAAGAACCCGCGTTGCTGGCGCAAATGGAAGGTATTTATCAACAACAAATCGAGTATCTGCAGTGGGTTGGCACACTCGAATCGGGCAGTACTATCTGGATGGAGAATTAACCATGAAGGCACAAACCAATCTGACCTCTGCTCTGCTTGCCGGTGTGATGTCATTGATACTGACAATGGACGCAAGCGCCCAGAGTCAGCAGAGTATCGATGAAACCCGACAGGTCAGCGCCAACGAAAAAATTACGCTTGAAGTCATGCGAGGCGATGTCCGTATCCGCACCGGTTCTGACAATACCTTTTCGGTCAGGGGGCAGTTGGATGAGCTCGCGGAAGGTTTTGAGCTGGAATCTGACAATGGCTTTACCCGGTTCGAGGTGGTCATGCCGCGCTCGATACGCGGTAGCCGCAACGAAGAGGGCAGCGATCTGGAGATTGTACTGCCGGCCAACAGTGATGTTGAGTTCACCGGCGTCAATGTTGCCGTGGATGCAGCGGGTATTCTGGGTGGTGCCAGCATCACCACAGTAAATGGCGACATCGTAGGCAGTGATCTGAGCGGTGTTGTTGCGCTCAAAACGGTGAATGGTCCGATTAGCAGCAGCAATAATCGCGGGCGGGTCAGCCTGCAAACTGTGAATGGCGAGATCAGTGACAATGGCTCGTCCGGCCGCCTTGAGGTCAGCACTGTGAATGGCGCGATGGACATCAACAGCGCCGCGGAAGAGGTGACTCTGAACATCGTCAACGGTGAGGTGCAGGCAAGTTTTGACGGCACCCGTACCCTGGAATTTGATGGCATCAACGGAGAAATGCGCATTGCGATCAGTAACTCCCATAGCCCGCGCGTTAACGGCAGCAGCGTCAGTGGTGAAATAGAATTACAACTCGATGCTGATGTTGACGCCCGCTTTGACCTGCGCACCAATGTGGGCAGTCGCATAGAAAATGGGATTACCGATGATGAGGCCCTGCGTCCGCAATTTGGTCCGGGACGCCGGCTGCAATTCACCACAGGCCAGGGCAATGGTTCGGTTGAATTGAATACCGTCAGTGGTTCGATAGACATTCTGGCGGAGTGAGCCTGACAATCTGACCGCAGATCTGCACGCGCACTCATGCAGAATACCGCGCTCCCGTGGACACACCCTGTGCAGCGGGTGTAGGCTTCAGTAATCAGCACTGATGCTCAACACCCTGTACCGGAGACCCACATTGCGCAAACTCAATCGATTGTCAGCGGCCATTGCCGCACTGCTGATCAGCACCAGTTCAGTGCAGGCACAACAGCCTGACTGGGCGGCTATTGATGAAGAAACTCTCAGGCATTTCCAGGCGATGATCCGCATCGATACAGCTGATCCACCCGGCGTAGAAAAGCCACTGACGGATTACCTGGTTGAGGTTCTGCAGCAGGAAGGCATTGAGGTTGAGGTGTTTTCCCTTGACCCCAATCGCCCCAACCTGGTTGCCCGCCTGCGAGGCAATGGCAGCAAGCGCCCCTTGCTGATGATGGCGCATCAGGACACCGTCAATACCGATCCCAGCAAGTGGGTGTTCCCACCCTACAGCGCCGAACGTGATGGTGGCTGGATCTACGGTCGTGGCACCGTGGACGACAAAGACAACGTTGTCGCCAGTCTGATGACCATGCTGATGCTCAAGCGTCAGGGCGTTGAACTGGACAGAGATGTGATTTTCCTGGCTGAATCCGGTGAAGAGGGTGCAACGCAGATTGGTATTCAGTTTGTTACCCAGCAGCACTTTGATGCCATTGACGCCGAGCATTGTATCGCCGAAGGTGGCAGTGTTGTGCGTCAAGGGGGGCAGGTGCATTACGCAGGTGTTCAAACGGTGGAGAAGTTGCCGCGCGCGATAAGCCTGACCAGTACGGGTATTGCCGGGCACGGATCCGTGCCGCTCGAAAGCAATTCGCTGGTGGCCATGTCCAAAGCCATTGCGGCAGCAGCCGATTGGCAACCGCCCGTGCGGCTGAGCGACACCACCACATCCTACTTCTCGCGCATGGCATCGGTTTCAACACCGGAGGCCGCCGCGCGATATCTGGCCATGCTCAATCCCGGTTCAGCCGAAGGCCAGGCGGCCCTGGCATGGATGAAGTCTAATGAACCACGCAATGCTGCAGTGTTGTTCAGTACCATTTCACCAACCATGGTGAATGGCGGTTACCGGGTCAACGTCATTCCATCGGAAGTCACAGCTACGCTGGACGTTCGTTTGCTGCCGGACGAAGATCCTGAGCAGTTTATCGCTGCTCTGCGTGAAGTCATCGACGATGAGAACATCAATGTTAACTGGGCTTCCCGTAATATGCGACCTGGCGCTTCTACGCCATTGGATACCGATGCATTCCGTGTCATTGAACAGGTCATGCAAGAGATCTATGGCGCGACAGTGATTCCGACCATGAGCACCGGTGCTACCGATATGGCCTATCTTCGTGCCTTGGGTATCAACTGCTACGGCATTGGTCCGGCGATTGACGCGGAAGATGGCCCGCTGGGTTTTGGGGCGCACAGTGATCAGGAGCGCATTATTGAGGCGGAACTTTATCGCTTTGTGCGCGCCAATTACGAAATTGTTGAGCGACTGGCCGGCGCCAATTGACATGCAAAGGTCTGCGTGTCTCACAAATTTGTTAATGAATGACGGAAAAATGTTGATGATAAAAAAGTCACTGCTGGCCATGGCCATGATGATGGTCATGGCTGGATGTACTGAATCAGAGGCGCCGACACCAGCGGCACCAGACGCCGGACAGGCACCCTCACAAGCAGCGGCCTCACAAGCAGCGGCCGAGCAAACCGCCGACGCTGAACAAATCACCGAGTCGCAGCGGCTAACCGCGTGGCTGGATGAGCAGTTCGCAGAAGAGTTGAGTTTCAGTCCACAACGGCTGACCCGTCTGGGCGACAAAACCGATTACGATAAACTCGATGACGTGTCTGAAGCTGGCATGGACAGGTTGCTAGAATGGCGGCGCAACAGCGTTGCCGAAATGCAGACGACGTTTAACTATGACGAGCTCAGTGAAGATGCAAAAGTGTCATGGGATATCTGGACCTACGCACTCGAGCGCGCTGAACGCAGCGAAGCCTTCCGGTATCACGACTATATTTTTGGACGGGGCGGTCCACATGCCGGTCTGCCTAATTTTCTGATCAATTTTCATCGTGTTGACCAGCCTGCTGATATGGATGCCTACATCGCACGGCTGACACAAATGGATGAAGTCATGCGGCAGTATCTGCAGCGCAGTCTGCGTGCGGTCGAATCAGGTATCCGTCAGCCACGCTTTGGTTACGATTATGCAATTGCCGAGATTGATCGGGTGATGCGTGGTGCTCCATTTACGGACGACGGCGTTTCGCCGCTGATGGGCGACATAGAAACCAAGGTCACTGCGCTGCTGGAAAACGGCCAGATTGATCAGACTACCGCAGAGCGGATGCTGGCTCAGGCTCAGAGCGCATTGCTTGAACAGGTCAAGCCTGCATACGATGAGGTGCTGGCCTGGTTAAACGCTGATCGCAACAATACCCCGGAAGAAGCCAGCGGCGTGTGGGCATTGCCGGAGGGTGAGGCCTATTACAATCATCGCTTGTACCTGATGACAACGCTGGAACTGACTGCTGACGAAATACACGAGATTGGTCTGGCCGAGGTGGCGCGCATCCGCGCTGATATGGAGGCTATCAAAGATGCTGTAGCCTTTGATGGCACACTGGCGGAATTTTTTGTATTCATGCGCGAAGATCCGCAGTTCTATTTCCCGAACACGGATGAAGGCCGGCAGGGATATCTGGATCTGGCTAACGTTTACCTTGATGCCATGAACCAGAAACTCCCGGAGTATTTCGGCATATTGCCGAAGGCCGATCTGGTGGTCCGGCGCGTGGAAGCCTTCCGCGAGCAGGATGGTGCCGCGCAGCATTACGCCGCGGGTACGCCGGACGGTTCGCGACCGGGTGTGTTTTACGCACACTTGTCGGATATGAATGCCATGCCACGGTATCAGCTGGAAGTGATTTCATATCACGAAGGCAACCCGGGTCATCACATGCAAATCTCCATACAGCAAGAACTGACCGGGATTCCGCGTTTCCGCACGCAATATGGGTTTACGGCATTTTCTGAGGGCTGGGGTCTGTACACCGAAGCGCTTGCCAAGGATATGGGTTTTTATGAAGACCCTTATTCTGATTTCGGGCGACTGGCCACCGAAATCTGGCGGGCTATCCGTCTTGTTGTGGATACTGGCATGCATGTCAAACAGTGGAGTGAAGAACAGTCGGTTCAATACTTCCTCGACAATTCACCGCAACCTGAAGCGGCTGTGCGCGCTGAAATCCAGCGTTACCTCACCGGCGCCGGGCAGGCCACGGCTTACAAAATTGGTATGTTAAAAATTCAGGAGTTGCGCGCGACCGCCATGCGCGAGTTGGGTGACGACTTTGACTATCGCGGGTTTCACGACACGGTGCTCGGCGGCGGGGCTCTGCCTATGCCAGTGTTGGAGGCGCAGGTCATGCGCTGGATTGAGCGCGTCAAACAGGAGAGTGCCGCACTATGATTACGGTTCATCATTTAAGGATTGGTCGATCAATATTTACCGTCTGGCTGCTTGAAGAGTTGGGCGCGGCCTACGATCTGCAGGTGTACCTGCGTGATCCGGCGACCTTCCGTGCGCCGCCTGAATTAAAGAACATTCACCCGCTTGGCAAATCGCCGGTCATTGAAGACGAGGGTCAGGTGATTGCCGAGTCTGGTGCTATCACCAGTTACTTGCTGGAAAAATTTGATACGGCGCATGCGCTGCATCCTTCGCGCAGCGATTTGAAGACCTGGGCAACCTTTACCCAGTGGTTGCACTATCCGGAGGGCTCCGTGTTTTTGCCACTGCTGATAAAAATGTTGTTGTTGCGCAATAGTAATCAGACACATGCTGCACTTGAAACTTTTTCGGCTGCTGAAATCAAGCTGCATCTGGATTTTATAAACCAGCAGCTATCGGATAAACCTTTTATTCTCGGCGAGCATTTCAGCGGTGCAGACATCGGAATCACCTATGTGATATCGCTGGCTAAACGTATTAATGTGCTCAATGATTATCCGCAGTTACAGGCCTATCTGCAGCGCAATCTGTCTCGGCCGGCATTCAAACGCGCCATTGAGCGGGCGGTCGAATAAGCGGAAGGCACTTTCGTGGCAGGACAATATCAAGACAGGACTAATGGGCTATCAGGTTTTTACAAGCCTGTGCTACGCTAATGACACACAATAACGAGGGGAGAGAGTGGTCGTGTTTGAAGTACTCCCCCATTCAACAAGGTAACAAGTCATGCGTGTATCCGCCTCCCGCCGTACCAGCGTCATTCCAACTATTTCGTCCTTGCTCTTTGCTGCTATGTGTATTTCTGCACCCGCCGCGTCCGTCGCACAAGTCGGCAACACCCAGACACTGGATCCAACCGGCCCGATGCCTTACGACATTGTTGTTGACTGGATGCAGCCCTTTGCGCAGCAGGGGTATACCTGGGGCGGTAACTCAGGGATTCATGTGGAATCCAAAGACCGCATTCTGATTGTGCAACGTGGTGAGACGCAGTTGCCTGATCCGTTGCCGCCCGAATACACCAACTACGCCGGGTCAATGGGCTGGAATGTGATTCAGGGGCGTGGCCGCACCTGGCAGAATCTGCTGTATGTCGTCAACAGCGAAGGCGAACTTCAGGAAGTGTGGGATCAGTGGGATTATTTGTGGGCGGGCACTGACGGTCCGGGACCGCATCGTCTGCGCGTCAGTCCGTATGATCCGGAGCGCAAAGTCTGGGTGATCGAAGAAACGGGTCATGTGATTTATATTTTTTCGCAGGATGGTAAAGAGCTTTTGAAAACGCTGGGCGAGAAGAACGTTTCAGCCTCTGACCGCACGCATTTTGGTAAACCGCAGGACGTTGTGTTTTTGCCCGACGGACATGTGCTGGTGGCCGACGGTCTGGAGAATGCCCGTGTGGTTGTGCTCAACAGCGATGGTGAGTATGTGTCTGAATTCGGCTCGCGTGGAGAACAGCCCGGGCAGTTTCTGAGTGTGCATGGCATGGCACTCGGACCGGATAACATGTTGTACGTGGTTGACCGCGATGCCCTCAATGTACAGGTATTTGAGCACATTAACCGCGGTGTGGCCGGCGCGGTACCTGAGTTTGAATTCAGAGCACGCTGGCTGGGCCCGAATTTCCCGCTGGATATTATTGTCAGCGATGAATATGCGTGGGTAACCGACATTCGCCCCACCAAGGTGATTCAGTTTGACCTGCAGGGTAATCACGTTTACACATGGTTGCTGCCGCCGGATGGTCCGGGCGCATGGCTGGAAATGCACTCGTTTGCAGTGGATGCCGATGGCAATCTGTATGGCACAGACAATCAGTATGCCCGCCCGCAGAAACTGGTGCCGCGCGCAGACGCGGATCCAAAACACCTGGTGCAACCGCAGTACGTTCCGCGATAACGAGCAAGGCCACACGCTGCCGCAAGGCGGCGTGTGACGGCGCATTTAGTTAGGGTGACGACTTATTTCGGCGGTCTTGGAATCAGCACCGGGGTATTCTGTTTGTAGGACTGATAGTCAGGCTCTGATCCCCAGCGTTTGTCCGAGCGCGCTTCAAGCATGGGAATACCACTCACGCGCGTCAGCAGCAGCACAACAAATACCGGGGAGATCAGACTCACCAGCTGCCAGCCACTGAGCACCGGTGCCGCAACCATGGCAACACCCAGCCACAGCAGGATTTCACCAAAGTAGTTGGGGTGGCGAGACCATGCCCATAATCCGCTGCTGATAAACCTGCCTGCATTAGCCGGATTGGTCTTAAATCGACGTTTTTGCCGGTCAGCAACGATTTCCAGCAGGAAGCCAGCTGCCCACAAAACAATACCTATATACGCAATAGTTTCCAGTGGCGCCCTTTGTGTGCTGCTGATGGCAGTAAGCGCCGCGGCGCTGGTGACAAAAACCCACAGCGCCTGGATACTCCAGGTCACCAGGAATCGGGTGAACCCGGGTTTGATGGCATCAAAGCGCCCATCAGAACCATCCTGCCGCACGCGTAGGAACAGGAAGCTGCCCAGCCGTGCTGCCCAGATACAAATCAACAAGGTCAGGATGATTGCTCGCAGATCTTGGTTAGGCGACAGATTTAATGCCAGCAGTGCCAGCGTGATAAAACACAGGCTGCCGGTGAGATCAAAATAATGCTCGGTCTGCGCCAGCCATGATGGCAAAAAGATCAGCCAGTTGATAGCAAATGACACCGCGGCGCATATCACTAATACTGGAATGTTCATCCCTGCAAATGAGTAAGTTGCTCCGTTCTGACTGCCTGCCACAGCAATCACTGCAGTAACAGCGAGGGCGATGAGAATGACCAGAATCATCCGTACGTGATTCACTTTTTTGCTGTTTTTAGTGTCTGTTGTGCCTGATTGACTCATGGCGTCTCCCTGATTGTACTGTTCACTTTGATTATGGTTGTTCTTTTACGTTCTCCGTGCGATTTCAGTTTAACGCCGGTTGTGATGTGTTTAATCGGTCATGCCAGATTGGCAACACACACGAATAAATTCATGTCAGCGGTGTAATATCAACGGAAGGCGCGGCAAAAATCAAGCAGGCGGGTGAATACAAGGCCATGAACAACGATCAGGACAACGATCTGGACATTGAGCAGTCTATTTTGCAGCGCTGCGTTGCGGGAGACCACGGCGCGTTCCGGATACTGGTTGAACAGCTTAAAAGACCAGCGTATTACCATGCGCTGTCATTACTGGGTCACCCGGAGGATGCCATGGATATCTCTCAGGAAGCGTTTGTCAGGGCCTGGCGGTCAATCTCCAGTTTCGAACCGGGGTTACCGTTTTACCCCTGGTATTACACGATTATGAAACGCCTGGCGCTCAACCTGCTGCGTACCAAAAAGCGCCACCCCGAGACAGCGTTCGCCAATGAACATGAGGATATGCAGGCTGGGACGGACGCAGAGCGGGGCGTTGATGCAGACACAGGGTATGTGGTGAGTTCTGCGGAAGAGGGGATTATCCGCGAACAGACGCAACACCAGGTCAGGCGCGCACTGACGCAATTATTCATCGACGACAGAGAAATTCTCAGCCTGAAAGACATGCATGATTATGCCTACAAAGACATTGCCTTCATGTTGTCGATACCGCTGGGGACGGTCATGTCGCGTCTCTACACCGCCCGCAGTCGCCTGCGCAACCACTTACAGGAGCTGGGTTATGAACACTCGTGATAGCGGGGATCAGAATAATCAACAACGCATCAGAGAGCTGATGATGGCTCAACTTGATGGGGAAACGACACCTGAACAGGATGCTGATGTGGCGCTCTGGATCCAGGCGGACCCCTTACTGCACAAGGAGTTCCAACAAATGAAGTCACTGAAAACCCTGACCCGTCAACAACGCCCTGATGATTTGCCTGCGGAAAAGTGGGATCAGTACTGGCTGGGTGTTTACCCGCGGCTTGAACGTGGCGTTGGTTGGGTGCTGATGTCCATCGGAGCCTTGGTGCTGATTCTGTTTGGCAGTTGGGAGGTCGCCCGCGAGTGGATACTCAGTCCCGATATCCCGCTGTGGATCAAAGCTGCCGGTATCAGCTTCTGGTCAGGACTGACCATCCTGTTGATTTCAGTTGTAAGAGAAAAGTGGTTTCTTCATAAACAAGAGCGTTACAAGGATATTCAACGATGATTATCAGCCCGTCTTCAGCCATTGCAGGAAAAACCATCACCAGGACCCTGGGTCTGGCGCGCGGAAACACCATCCGTGCCAGACACGTGGGGCGCGATATCATGGCATCACTGAAAATGTTGATCGGGGGCGAGATTGAGGACTACACCAAAATGATGGCTGAGTCCCGTGAACAGGCCCTGGACAGAATGATGGCCGAGGCAACAGCCATGGGTGCCAACGCGGTGCTGGATGTGAGATTCTCCACCAGTTATATCATGACAGGTGCTGCCGAGATTCTGGTATACGGAACGGCCGTCGTGCTGGAGTAGCCCAGTACAAGCGCGAGTCCGAAGGTTTGCTTGACTGCAAGCCCATAGCGGCTCATGTTTTGGCAGACAGGAGGGTTTTTTCGGGAAAAAATAACCATGTCAGGTCTGGACCGGGATTATCGCCATCGCATGACACACAGATTCAGCGGAGCATTGACGCAAGCCTCATACCCGGTTGGCACTCCGCTTCGTGCCGAAGAACTTATCAGTCGTGCTGATGAAGCGCTGTACCGCGGAAAAGAAGCTGGCAGAAACTGTGTTGAACTTTCTGACAGTATGCTGCGTCCGGCGCTCGCATGACCTGGCACTGAGGCGGCAATACATCAGATCGAATATGCTTCAGGCGCTTTCTAGCGCCTCCCAGCGTGCATAATGCTCCTCAAGTTTAGTCTGCAGTTCACCAAGCTCTTTTAAGGCGCTCTGCACCACATCAGGGTTCTGCTCATAAAAGCCTGATGCGGCCATCTGTATTTCCAGCGCGCTGATGTCTGCTTCAAGTTTTTCGATCTGCTTGGTGATCTGATCAAGCTCACGCTGCACTTTCTGGCTGTGTCTGGGCTGGCTGTGTCTGGGAGCGTTTATTTTGGCGGGCTGCGCACTGGCTGATGCCGTAGCCGGAATTGAGGCGACTTCTGTTTTTACAGCGGCCGCTTTCACGGCGGTCGCAGCCGCTGGTTTGCTGATAACGTCCTCATCCTCGAACGACAGCATTTTGCCGCCCTGACGGATCCAGTCTTCGTATCCGCCCACGTATCCCCGGACGACGCCCGGTGCTTCAAACACGATGCACTGGGTGATGACATTATCGAGAAACTTCCTGTCATGGCTGACAATCAACAGGGTGCCGCTGAATTCAAGCAGCAGTTCTTCCAGTAATTCCAGCGTCTCCATATCCAGATCGTTGGTGGGTTCGTCCAGCACAATCATATTGGCTGGTTTGCTGAACAACTTGGCAAGGATGAGGCGGTTTTGCTCACCGCCCGAGAGTGACTTGATCGGCTGACGGGTACGTCTGGGCAGGAACAGGAACTCCTGCAGGTAACTGATGACGTGTTTGTTTTTACCGTTGATTTCGATGAATTCTCGGCCTTCGGACAAAAAGTCGATGACCGTCTGCTCGGGGTCAAGCTTGTTACGCAGCTGGTCAAAATACAAAATTTCCAGATTGGTGCCGAGTTTTACTTCGCCGGCGTCAGCCTGGATTTCACCCAGCAGAATCCGCAGCAGGGTAGTCTTGCCACTGCCGTTAGCGCCAATAAAACCAACGCGGTCGCCGCGCAGAATTTTGGTGGAGAAGTTCTCCAGAATCGGCTTGTCACCAAAGCGGTGATCAAGCCGCGTGGCCTCGATCACAATTTTGCCGGAGCTGCCAGCTTGCTCAAGAGAGAAGGTGGCCTTGCCGGTCAGTTCACGGCGCTGACTGCGCTCTTCGCGCATTTTTTTCAGGGCGCGTACACGGCCTTCATTGCGGGTGCGGCGTGCCTTGATTCCTTGCCGTATCCACACTTCTTCTTCTGCCAGACGCTTGTCAAACTCCATGTTGGTTTTATCTTCAGCGGCGAGTTGCTGCTCACGGAACACCAGAAATGACTGGTAGTCACCGTCCCAGCTGTGCAGATTGCCGCGGTCAAGTTCGATGATGCGGTTGCTGATTTTTTGGAGAAATTGGCGGTCGTGAGTGATCACTAACACGGCGCCACGGAAATCGTTGATGGCCTTTTCCAGCCACTCGATGGTTGGAATATCGAGGTGGTTGGTGGGTTCGTCCAGCATCAACAGATCCGGTTCACTGATCAGCGCGCGGCCCAGTGAGGCGCGACGACGGCTGCCGCCGGACAGGGTTTTCATGCGTGCATCAGCCGGCAGTGACAGCATATCGAGCATACCTTCGATCTTGTGCTCAAACGCCCAGCCGTCACGTTCTTCGATCTGCTTTTGCAGCGCGCCCATGTCGTTCAGGTTTTTTTCATCTGACCAGTCCAGGTCATCATTATGCGTCAGCGCATGATAGCGCTTGAGGATATCACCCAGCCCTTCTATGCCGCCGGCGATATAGTCATAAATGGTCTGCTCATCCTGCGCTGGCAGATTCTGGTCGAGATACGCAACGCGGATACTCTCAGCACGCCACAATTCACCGCTGTCCGCGATGATTTCACCCATCAACACTTTCATAAAAGTCGACTTGCCGGCACCGTTCTGTCCAAGAATGCCGATGCGCTCACCTTTGTGAATGGTCAGCGACACGCCGTCAAGCAGCGGGTTGTCACCAAAGGCGAGTTGAAGATTGCTTAATCTAAACAACAACATAGCAGTAATAATTCCTGGGTTGTATGGGGGGCGGCAGTGGTTTTGCGGCTTGTATTTGGGGCCGCGCAGTATAAACTTAAGCGCCTGTAGATGACAGCCAGCCGTAACTCAGCACCCCTAAAGGACAATTGTGATCAAGACCGATCAGCTTCCACCTCAGATTCACGCCACCATTGACGCCTATTGGCAGCGTTTGCTGGCCGCGGCTGAGTCTGAGCCAACAGGTGATGCCGCCACGCTGAAAACCTTGGTTGAGTCGCAGGATAACTTTTCAAGGCAGCTGGCTAGGGTGTGGGCCAGCAGCGAGTATGCCGCCAGTGTATGTCTTCAGCATCCGGGATTTGTGCTGGAGCTTCATCAGAACGGTCAATTATTACATCAGTGTACAGAGGGTTTTCACCAGTCCCTGCAACACCGCCTTGCCGGCCTGTTCGCCTCGCAGGCAGAACGGCTTGACGAAGCGGAACTCAAAAAGCGCCTGCGCTTGTTTCAGCAGCAACAGATGTTGCGCCTGATCTGGCGTGATGTCTGCCATCTGGCCAGTGTGCGCGAGACCGCCGCGGAGGTGTCAGCACTGGCTGAGGCGGCGATGGACGTCACGCTGGACATGCTGCACCCGTGGCTGGTCAGGGTGCTGGGCACACCGGTGATGCAACACTCCGGTGCCATGCAGCGCATGGTGGTGCTGGGCATGGGCAAGCTGGGTGCCGGCGAATTAAATCTGTCCTCCGATATCGATCTTATCTTTGCGTACCCTGAGGCGGGTGACACGCAGCCAGCCGCCTCCGGCAAAACAGTCAGTTGCCAGCAGTTTTTTATCAAATTGGGTCAACAGTTGATTGATGTGCTCGATACCCTCACGGTGGACGGTTTTGTGTTTCGTGTGGATATGCGCCTGCGACCTTACGGCAGCGAAGGCGTGCTGGCGAGCAGTTTTGATGCCATGGAAAACTACTACCAGTCACAGGGACGCGACTGGGAGCGTTATGCAATGATCAAGGCAAGAGCCGTTGCCGGTGACATCCAGGCGGGCACTGAACTGCTGCGACGCTTGCGCCCGTTCAGTTATCGTCGTTATCTGGATTTTTCAGCCTTCGAGTCGCTGCGCGCCATGAAGCAGCAGATCAACAAGCAGGTGCGCAAAAAAGGCATGAGCCAGGACATCAAGCTTGGTGCCGGCGGCATTCGCGAAGTCGAGTTTGTGGTTCAGGCGCTGCAGATGGTCCACGGCGGGCGAGATAAACGTCTGCAACAAACATCTCTCTACAAGGCTATGGACAACCTGCAGGAGGCAGACTATCTGCCGGCTGACATCGTGCACTCCTTGCGCAATGCTTACAGCTTTTTGCGCGATCTCGAGCATAAGCTGCAGGGATTTGCCAACAAACAGACGCAGTCGTTGCCCGCCACGGCGGAAGAGCAGTTGCGGGTAGCGATTGCGATGGGCATTCCCGATGTCAGGCGGGCAAACTGGCAGGATCTGTTGCAGGTGCTGGAGCAACATCGCGCGATTGTCCGTCAGCATTTCAGTGACGTCATCCATACCGAAGAAGACGATGATGATGCCAGCCGACATGACGTCAATGATGCGGGAATGCAGGCGCTCTGGCAGGTCGACCTCACAGACGAACAGGCGGTCGCACTGCTGGCAAAATTGAAGTTCGAGGCCCCCGAGAAGACCTGGCAACAACTGACCGGATTCAGAAAGGACAAAGTTTTTCTGACGCTGGCTGCCGAAAGCCGGCAACGCTTCAAGCGCTTTATGCCGTTGTTGCTGGCAACTCTGGCGCAGGAAAAGTCGCCCAGTCTGGGGTTTGAGCGGGTCATGAAAATGGTGGAGGCGGTGGCACGGCGCACCGCGTATCTGGTATTGCTCGCGGAAAATCCCCGCGCCATGAAACAGTTTGTGCACCTGTGTACGGAAAGCCCGTTTGTTGCGGAGTTTCTGAGCCGGCATCCAGTGCTGCTTGACGAACTGCTGGGCTTCATGAAGCAGCCTCCGGAAAAATCCGTGTTGCAGGAGGAGTTGGCGCAGGGCATGTTACGGATTGGCGAGGACAATTTTGAAGAACAGATGGAGTACCTGCGTTATTTTAAACAGACGCACACACTTCAGGTTGCGGCTGCGCAGATCAAGGGCACGATGACAGTCATGAAAGTCAGCGACTACCTGACCTTTACGGCCGAGGCGGTACTGGAACAGGTGCTGGCGCTCAGTTGGCATAATCTGACTCGCAAACATGGTTACCCGGTCAACAGCGATGGGCAACACGGGGTAATGGATTTTGTGGTGGTGGGTTATGGCAAACTCGGTGGCATCGAGCTGAGTTATCTGTCCGACCTTGATCTGGTGTTTCTGCATGACGGTGCACTGGATGAAGACACCGTGTGTGCCACCGGTCAGAAAAGCATCAACAGCCGCGAGTTTTATACGCGTATGGCGCAGCGTGTCATCACCATGTTGGGCACCAATACGGTGTCCGGCAAGCTCTATGACGTAGATATGCGTCTGCGGCCGTCCGGTGAATCGGGCCTGCTGGTCAGTACCCTGCCGGCATTTCAGCAGTACCAGCTTAAGGAGGCGTGGACCTGGGAGCATCAGGCGCTGGTGCGATCGCGTGCAGTGGCAGGATCGCCGCGCATGGCGGGCTTGTTTGAAGCAATACGTGCCACTGTACTGTCACAACCGCGTGATGTGCATAAACTCGCCCATGATGTACTGGCAATGCGCCAGCGCATGCGCGATGAGTTGACACGTAAAGCCGGCACCAAAGCCATGCAACCGGGATTTGCGATCAAGCAGGGTGTCGGTGGCATCGTGGATATTGAATTTATGGTTCAATTTCTGGTGTTGGCGGAGGCTCATCGCTGCTCAGTACTGGTCAGATATCCGGACAACGTCAGAATACTGGAAGCTGCCGCGCGCTGTGTGTTGTTAACCGAAGACGAGATAAAACAACTGACCAAAAGCTACCTTGCGCTGCGCGCCACCTTGCATGAGTTTGCTCTTCAGCATAATGAGTCTGATGCTGTTGACGCCGATGTTGCCGTCGCGGTGCTGCAACCACTACAAACATTCCGCGACCGGGTGGCCCGGTTGTGGAACAAAGTGTTTGCAGGTTTTGAACTCACACAAGCGCCATTCACCAGCGATAACAACCATAGATGAGCACACCAGGCGGGCGCAAAATTCTCATCGTCGGCCCCTCTTGGGTTGGCGATATGGTCATCGCGCAGTCTTTGTTCAAAGTCCTGCATCAGCAACATGACGCCCTTCAGCTTGACGTGCTGGCGCCAGCCTGGAGCCGCCCTGTGTTGCAGCGCATGCCAGAGGTGAGTGCAACAATAGAGTTGCCGTTTGCTCATGGTGAGCTCAGTCTTTACAAGCGTTACCAGCTGGCAAAAACCTTGCGAGCGGCGGCTTACGATCAGGCCATTGTGCTGCCCAATTCACTTAAATCCGCCTTGATTCCCTTGTTTGCACACATCCCGCTCAGAACAGGTTGGCGCGGTGAACAGCGCGGATTCTTGCTCAACGACTGCAGACAACTCAACAAGCAACTATACCCGATGATGGTGCAGCGATTTGCGGCGCTGGGATTACCGGCCGGGCTGGACATGACCGAACCCACGCCGGTTCCGCAGTTGTTAACCAGTCCCGCTGGCGCACAACAGGCAGTCGCAGATCTTTCACTGAATTGGAGCCCGGATACCCCGGTGCTGGCGCTCTGCCCGGGCGCTGAGTTTGGTGATGCCAAACAATGGCCAGCGGAGTATTTTGCAGACGTCGCCAACGACTACACTGCGCGCGGCTGGCGAGTTGCGCTGTTGGGTTCGGTCAAAGATCGACAGATCTGTGAGCAGATTGTGGGGTTGCTGCCGCCGCAGCGCCAGGGTTTATGTGACAATCTGGCCGGTCGCACCAGTCTGTCGCAGGTGATTGACCTGTTGTCACGGGTGCGCGCCGTGCTGAGCAATGACTCAGGCCTGATGCATATTGCCGCCGCGCTGCATCGGCCGCTGGTAACCGTTTATGGCTCTACTTCCGCCACGTTCACGCCGCCACTGTCCGATCAGGTAGAATTGCTGTATACCGACATTAAATGCCGGCCATGTTTTAAACGGCAATGTCCTTTCGGGCATAAACAGTGTCTGACTGAACTGCGGCCGCCCCAAGTGCTGGATGCTCTGCAACGCCTGTTGCAACGCGTCTCCCTGGCACGCGATCTGAATAAAAACGGAGAAACAGGTTGCGAATTCTGATCGTCAAAACGTCATCGCTGGGTGATGTGTTACACACATTGCCCGCGTTGACGGACGCCAGGCAGGCAATCCCCGGACTGAGTGCAGACTGGGTGGTGGAAGAGAGTTTTGCTGAGATCCCGGCCTGGCATCCGGCCGTTGAACGCGTGATACCGGTTGCCGTGCGCCGATGGCGAAAACACCCCTGGAACGCTGTGCAATCGGGTGAAGTAAGGCAGTTTGTTTCTGCCCTGACTCTCAAAGCTTACGATCACGTCATTGACGCCCAGGGGTTGATAAAAAGTGCGTTGATCACCCGGTTGGCCAGGGGTAACCACACCGGCCTCGATCGGCACAGTATCAAAGAATGTGCCGCCAGCCTGTTTTATCAGCAGCAGGTTGCGGTGCCAAAAGCGCAGCACGCTGTGCAGCGCGTCAGGCAATTATTCGGGGCCGTGCTGGGTTATCAAGTGCAGTCCGAGCAGATTGATTATGGTATCGGAGCGCTGGCTGATCACAACGGCCCGGCGGATCCCGCTAGCCTGATGTTCCTGCACGGCACCACTTGGGCAAGCAAACACTGGCCTGAGCAATACTGGCGCGAGCTGGCCGCACTGGCGCATGCGGACGGATTTCAGATTAAATTGCCCTGGGGTAATCAGACGGAGCACCAGCGCGCTGTACGTATTGCCGACAACATCCCCGGATCGATTGTGCTGGACAAGCAGTCGCTGACCGGACTGGCCAGGCATCTCAGCCGCTGCAGTGGTGTCGTGGCGGTTGATACCGGATTAGGACATCTGGCTGCCGCGCTTAACCGGCCGGCAGTGGCGCTTTACGGTGCGACCAACCCGGCATTGTCGGGTAGTTTTGGAGATCACCAGCAACACCTGCGCTCCACACTCGTCTGCTCGCCATGCCTGCGCAAGGAATGCACTTATCGTGGTGAGGTGCTGACTGGAGAAACCAGGCAGGGCAGCTTTGAGGTAAAACCTGCGTGTTACAAATCCATCCCGCCTGCCCTGGTTTTTTCCGAACTAAAAAGACTCATGGTCCAGGCCGCGACTACAAAAGAAACTCACAGTGATTCGAGGTTGATCACATTATGATGTTGGCAATGCTGATCTACAAATATTTTCCCTATGGCGGGCAGCAGCGCGACTTTTTGCGGATAGTCGAACGCTGTCTGGCCGCGGGTCATCAGGTGCGAGTGTATTGTCTGCGTTGGGAGGGCACCGTGCCATGTGGCATCCGATTGGTCAACGTGCCGGTAAAAGGGCTGTCCAGCCACACCCGCTATCAGCGTTTCAGCGCATGGGTTAAACAGGATATTCAGAATAATCCGGTCGATGCGGTGATCGGATTCAGCAAGATGCCGGATCTTGATCTCTATTACGCGGCAGATCCGTGTTTTGCCGCACGACTGCAGCGGGAGAACTCACTGATTAAGCGCATTCTGCCGCGCTATCGTCACTTTCTGGCCTATGAGAAGGCCGTGTTCGATAAAAACTCGCGGACCGAGGTCATACTGTTATCGCCCCAACAGTACAGTGAGTTCTGCGAAAACTATCCTGGATGCAAGCAGCGCTTGCATCAGTGTGCGCCGGGAATTGATGCCAGCCGCTTACCCAGCACTGATGCCGCCGATGAGCGTCAGCTGTTCCGCGCGAAATACTCTTTGGGCGACAATGACATTGCTTTGCTGCAGATAGGTTCCAGTTTCCGCATCAAAGGTATTGATCGATCCATCAGGGCGCTGGCGAGTTTGCCTCACGACCTCAGATCACGCACGCAGTTTTATATTGTAGGCAGGGATAAACCCGGTGACTTTGAGAAGCTGGCCCGATCCCTGGGGGTAGGTGACCGCTGCCACTTTCTTGGCGGTCGCGATGATGTGCCGCTTTTTCTGCGTGGCTGTGATCTTCTGTTGCATCCGGCCTACAGTGAAAGTGCCGGGTATACCATTCTTGAGGCAGTTATAAATGGCCTGCCGGTACTGACCATCGATACCTGTGGTTATGCTTTTCATGTACATAAAGCGCGCGCCGGTGAGATCTGTACATCACCATTCTCACAGCAGGAGTTTAATAACATTCTGCTGTCGATGCTTGAGTCACCCAAGCGTGAGTTGTGGCAACAACATGGCCTTGCCTATGCAAAGCAGATTGATGTGACCGGTATGCCGGAGGCAGTCATCAAACTGATTGAAAATTTTGTGCAGACGCGTGAAGCGGATCGACAGGTGAGAGAGTCGCAATGACAGTGTTTTTGCGCGATGATTTTGCCCGTTACTGGCAGAACAAAAATGCGTTTGACGCCGCAAAACATCTGCACGGCGAGGTATTCCGACAGGTTAAAGGCCGCAGGACGCTGCGCTTTGAGATGGATGGAAAGACGTTTTTTGTAAAAGTGCATGAGGGTGTTGGCTGGCAAGAGATTGCAAAAAATCTGATTGCCTTAAGAATGCCGGTTCTGGGTGCAGGCAATGAGTGGCGGGCAATTCAAGCCTTGCAACAGCTATCGGTTCCGACCATGAGTGTCGCGGCTTACGGTGAGACAGGCCACAATCCTGCGCAACGCTTTTCATTTCTGGTCACCGATGATTTATCGCCGACGGTCAGTCTTGAGACCCTGTGTGCCACCTGGCCCAGTGAGCGGCCACATTTTGAATTCAAACGGCAACTGATCACTGAGGTTGCGCGGCTGTGCCGCATCATGCACACCCATGGCATCTGTCACCGGGATCTTTATCTGTGTCACTTCCTGCTGCGCTGTGCAGAGGACGGCAGTGTGGATCAGTCTGCAAAACCGCATCTGTCGGTAATCGATCTGCACAGAGCTCTGTTACAACCCGCATTTTTGCCCAGATGGATAAAAAAAGACCTGGCAGGTTTGTATTTTTCTGCGCTGGATGCGGGTCTGACACGCACGGATCTGCTGAGATTTATGTGCACTTACACCGGCATGACAGCGCGCCAGGTGTTGCAGAGCGATGTAGCGCTTTGGCGTGCAATCCAGCAAAAGGCGCAGAAAATCAAGCACCGGGAACGCTACAAACAAGAGCGGCGGTTACGTGAGTGTGTGTACTACGCATCAGAGACCGTTGACGTGTTGCACACGCATCGCAGTCTTGCGCTCATCAACAAACGCCTGTGGCAACCGGCTTTGCAAGGGTTGATCGAGTCGCCAGACACGTTGATGCTGAAAGCACAGGTGCTCAAAGACGGAGATTCCACGACGGTGGTGTCTTTAGCGCTGGGCGGGCGTGAGTGGGTGATCAAGCGCTACAATCTGAAAGGATTCTGGTATGGCGTCAGTCGCCTGCTCAGACCCAGCCGTGCATGGCATTGCTGGAGCGCCGCACTCCGTTTGCAGGCAGCAGGCATTGATACGCCGCAACCCTTGTTGATGCTGGAGAAGCGCTGGGGGCTGTTTCGCCGCGAAGCTTACTATGTGTGCGAAAAGGTGCGCGGCACCGATGCAAAAAAATGGCTCGAAAATGAGCCTGGGGCGTCGGCGCAATGGGACCTCGTTATGAATCTGTTTGAAAAGCTGTTTGTGAGATTGCGTGAACATCGCATCGTGCATGGTGATATGAAAGCCACCAATTTTCTGATTTGCCAGCAACCCGGGGGTGGTGTTGCTCTGCAGGTTGTGGATCTGGATGCCTGCAGACCCGAGTTTGGCCGTGCACGTTTCCGCAAATACTTTTCTCGCGATTTGCGTCGCTTTTATGCAAACTGGCGTCATCACGAGGCTGCCGGGAAAGTCAGTCAGGTGATAACAAAAATGAGCCGAGGTCTGTAATGTTATGTTGATGCTACAGGTGGGCTCGGACATGGAATTAATCAGATGAGTTTGATCACGCTGGGGTTGTCGGGCGCACTGGGATATGACCCTGCCGCTGCGCTGTTTGTCGATGGAGAGCTGACACTCGCCGTTGAGGAAGAACGCCTGGTGCGTCGCAAACATGCGCGGGATATGCTGCCTATCGAGTCTGTCCGCTACTGCCTGCGGGCTGCAAAACTCAAGCCGCGCCAGGTTGATCAGGTTGCCATCGCGTTTGCGCCGGTGTCGTTGTTCAGTGCGGCGCGCTGGCATTATGCGCGCCGACACTGGTATGCCCCGGATCGCGCATTTGACGCCCTGTTTAACGGAAACCGCCGCTTTCGTCGCTACTACAGCGAGATCAAGCAGATGTTGACTGATCTTGGCCTGCCTATGGAAAAAGTGCAGCTGATCCCGGTTCAGCATCAGCTTGCCCATGCGGCGAGTGCCTATTACATGAGTGGTTTTAAGGAAAAGACCGCCATTTTGTGTGTTGATCAGAAGGGTGAATATGCCACCACTTTTCTGGGATATGGTGAGAATGGCCGCATTCACACGATCAAAGAATTCTATGAACCGGATTCTCTGAGCGGCATGTATGCCTCTCTATGTGATTATCTGGGATATGACATGCTGGATGGCGAATCAAAAGTCATGGGCATTGCCACGTTCGGCGAACCGGATAAGTATGATCTGTCGTTTCTGGCCGACTATCGCGGCAAGGACTTCAGGGTGAATACCCGCATGCTCAAAGCGGTAGGATTCCGCCGTTACAAGCACCGCAACGTCGCGCGTTCATTCACACCGGAGTTGCTGGAAAAACTCGGACCCAGACGCGCGGGTGATGTGTTTCAGGACCCCTATGTTCACTACGCTGCGGGTATCCAGAGGCTTTACGAGAAAATTGCGATGGGTCTGACCGCCCACTATCTGTCAGATGTCCTGAAAGACTCCGGTAAACTGGCCATGGCGGGCACCGGGGCGTTTAACGTGAAACTGAACCAGCGCCTGCGCGAACTGCCGTGGGTTAACGAGGTCTATGTGCCCCCAGCTGCCGGTGATGCCGGCACCGCCATAGGCGCTGCGGCATACGTGTTGGCAAACAAGAACAAGCTGCCGGTTGCCCCGCTGCGCCATGCGTATCTGGGGCCCAAATACACAACAGAGCGCTGTATCCGTGCCTGCGAACAGCATGGGGATAAACCGCGATTTGAAATCCTGGAAAAGCCGGCGGAGAAGGCTGCAGAGCTGTTGGCCGCAGGACATCTGGTTGGCTGGTTTCAGGGCCGTATGGAATTTGGTCCGCGAGCGCTCGGCAATCGCAGTATTCTTGCCAACCCCCGCGAAAACACCAGCGTCACTGATATCAACAAACGCGTTAAGTTTCGCGAAAAGTGGCGCAATTTTGCCCCCAGTATGTTGCCTGATATGGCGGTCAACCTGTTGGGCGAGGATTGCCCGGCAGATTTTATGACGCAGACGTTTGATGTGGCAGAACACTGGCAGACATTGTTTCCGGGCATTGTGTATCGTGATGGCACAACCCGCGCGCACATCGTGCGTAAAGAACACAATGCTCGTTTCTACGCGCTGCTCAGAGCCATGGAAAAACTCACCGGGTATGGTCTGGTGGTGAACACCTCGCTTAACCGCCCCGGGGAGGCGATGATCTGTTCGCCCGAGGATGCTCTGGATATGTTTTTTGGTTCGGATCTGGAATACATGTTCATGCAGGATCTGTTGGTAACCAAAGCACCGGAAGACAATACCGGCTGGGAGCGCAGCTGACCTACAATTCCTTTTCAAACACCAGCAGGCTGGCACCGCGTTCAGCCGGGAACTCTTGCAGCAGTCGCAGGCTGCCGTTGCGTATACCAAGGTCCAGTTGATCCTGAAAACTGCGCCGGGGCGTGACGGCGATGATAGTGCCTGGCTGCGCCTCCAGTATGTTAATGCCCGGTAACTCGCGCCGGACTTCATCGTAGTTGTCCACTTTGCCACTTTGGTAAGCAATATGAATTTCATTGGTCAGCAGCGGCGCTGCCGGGCGTGTGGAGCTATTGATCCATTGGCTGGCGGCATCCAGATGCAGTTTGGGCGCACCAAAGGATATATGTGCGTCAAATGCCGCAAAAACCAGCAGTAAAAGCATCCATCGACCGAAGCCTTTGCGTGAGGCACTGGCCGCCAGGCTCAGGCCGCGGTCAATCACAAAGGGTACAAACACCAGCACCAGCACACCAAGCAGCAGCGTGTAGCGGGTAGTCACAAAGCGGGTCAGGAAAACAAACATCAACAGAATCAGCAGGGCAACCGCCATCCAACTGAGAATGACCGCCAGTGCGGGTTGTGGCAGTTTTACTGAACGTTGAAATGCGCCGTAGATCATCACCGGTACAACCGCCAGACCCAAGCTGTCGACAAGACAGGCCACCAGCACTGCGATCAGCCCGGACAACAGGAACACCGCCGTGTAATCACCCACAAACTGGGCGGCATAGTCGCCAAACACCGCCTGCTCAAGAGCCGGCGACTCCGCCCCGAACAGCGGTGCCAGGTTGCTTAGGAATGGCTGGTAAATGGTCAGGAATGTCGACAGTTGCGCGGTGACATCAAACGCCAGTGCTGCAAAACCACCGCCAAGGATGGCAATGGTCAACACCGATAAACCTTGCAGGCGCAGGAATGCACGTTGGCGAAGGTTGATCCGCGAGTGGGTCGGAACCAGCACGGCGACCGGGGTGATAAACAAAAACAGCAGCGCCTCCGGGCGGAACATGGCGGCGGCCAGACAGCTCAATAAAAAATACAGTCCAAATCGCAGTCGCAGAGATTCGGTATAGACAATCAGGTAGTACACCGCAAGCAGACAAAATGCCAGGTAACCAATGTCGCGGATGAGGTAGGCACGGAATTCATTCAGATGCGGGTACAACAGAACACAGATGAGCGCCAGCCAGATTGTTCTGCGCGAAGCCGTCATCGCGGCGACTATCGATACAAAACTCACACTCAGCAAGGCAAACAACAGGGCGTTGATAAGATTGGCCGCAGTAAACAAAGACAGCCCCGTCAGCCACTGCAGAGCGGCCATCAGCAAGGGTAACTGTGCCCATTGATAGTGGGCGAATGCCGCCGCGGGACCGTTCTGAAGCGCAAGCTCCGCAGCTTTGACGTAGGTGTAGGCGTCCGTATTGGGCAGTTCATTCAAGAGCACGGCCAGCAGGCTCAATGACAGGCTGGCAAGCACGGTCAGCAGTCGGATAAAGCGGATATCACCCACTGCTTGCCAGTGTCTGCTGTTCACTTGGATGCCTCGCTTGTATCAGGAGTCGTGGTGGACTTACGTTGGTATGGGTCAGGCATGCCCTCAGGGCGGGTCTTGAAGCGGCGGTGCAGCCAGATGTACTGATCGGGGGCGACCCGGATAGCGGCTTCAATCAGAGCATTGATTCGCAGCACATCCGTCTGCTCATCACCCGTCGGGTAGTCCTGCAGTGCTTCGCTGAAAATCAACTCATAACGTTGATTGTTGTGAGTGCGGTAATGTGCCAGAAAGATAACCGCTGAGTTGTTGACCGACGCAAACGTGGTAGTGGCGGTAATGCTGGCAGCAGGTCGGCCAAAAAAATCAGCAAACACCGAGTGCCGTGGGCCGTTGTCCTGATCAGCGGCGTACCACAGAACCTTGCCGCGCTGTAATTGACGGAATGCCTTGCGGACTTCTTTGCGCTCAATCACTTCTTCAAAGTGTCGTTGACGACCCCGTTTCATCAGCGCCTCAAACAGCGGGTTTTTATGCCGACGGTAGGTGACACTGAAATCGTGGTGCAGTGCCAGCAGACTGCCGGCAATCTCCAGTGTTGAAAAGTGAGCGCTGACCAGTAACACCCCGCGACCCTGGGCAAGGGCATCGTAGAGATGCTGCTGTCCTTTAACAGTGACAATCTCTCTGAAGTCCTCTGCATCCCGGCACCATGACAGTCCTATTTCCATGACCCCGCGGCCATTGGAGATAAAAGTGTCGCGCACCAGCGTTTGCTGTTGTGCTGCGGACATCTCCGGAAAACACAGCGCAATATTCACTTCGCAGATATGCCGTCGGCTGCGCGCCAGATGGTACATGGCGATCCCGAGGCATTTGCCAATAGCCATCTGCCAGCTGAATGGCAATTGCGCCAACGACCAGATACAGCCATACACAATCCACGTCGGCCAGTGCTTGGGACCCAGGAAATTTTTCAGGCTCTCGCTGTGTTGCTGTTGTTTTTGCACGCAGAATCCGGATCTTGTGTTCTATCCCGGTTGCTCGCACAGTGACAGCGCCGGGTTTTGGGTTGCCCGGCATTGTAGCAGACTGACAGGCGGGCTGTGAGCGTGTGGTATGATCGCGCCACTGAAGGGTTTTGAGCTGGCAAACAGCAGGGAAATCAGCATGACAGCGGTGAATTCTGCATCAAACCAACATAGTTATCCGGGCGCGCTCCCAGCGTTTTCCAAGGCGCGTGTGCTGGTGGTCGGTGATGTGATGCTGGACCAGTACTGGCATGGCAAAGCCGAGAGGATCTCTCCGGAAGCGCCTGTGCCGGTAGTCAGGGTCAGCGGTAACGAAGACAGGCCTGGTGGGGCTGCCAACGTTGCGCTCAATCTTGCGGCGCTTGGCGCTGCAACCACCCTCGCAGGCATTACCGGTGATGACGAAGCAGGCCGTACTCTGACGGGCCGGCTCGCTGCAGCCAATGTGCTGTGCCATTTCACTACCTCTCAACAGGCGCCCACCATTACCAAGTTGCGCATCATCAGCCAACACCAGCAGTTGCTACGGGTTGATGTTGAAAAGCCCTTTGGTGCCGGGGATGTCGATAACTTGCTGGCCCCCGTGCTCGCCGCCCTCGATGCCGCTGATGTACTGGTTTTGTCAGACTATGGCAAAGGCACGCTCAGCAAGGTGCAGACGCTGATCTCAGCCGCCCGCGCCCGCAAGCTGCCAGCGGTGGTTGATCCCAAAGGTCTGGATTTCAGCCGTTACCATGGCGCTACCGTGATGACGCCCAATCTGAGTGAATTTGAGGCGGTAGTGGGCAGCTGTGCGTCCGAGGAAGAGCTGATCAGCAAAGGTCAGCAGCTGCGCACGCAACTGGATATGCAGGCGCTGTTGATCACCCGTGGCGAGCACGGCATGACCTTATTGCAGGCCGGGCAGCCGGTGTTTCACTTGCCGGCCCAGGCTTTGGAAGTGTTTGATGTGACGGGCGCCGGTGACACGGTTGTCGCTGTCGTTGCGGCGGCGCTGGCCGCAGGAGAATCTCTGGAGCGAGGCACTGTGCTGGCCAATCTGGCAGCAGGTCTGGTGGTGGCCAAACTCGGCACGGCTGCCATCAGTGGCCCGGAATTACGCCGTGCCATCAACCAGCAGAACGGTCGGGGGCGGGGAGTCATGACTGCAGAACAGCTGGTGCTGGCGGTGCAGGATGCCCGGGCTCAGGGCGAAAGAATTGTGTTCACCAATGGTTGCTTTGACATCATTCATGCCGGGCATGTCGGATACCTGACCGAAGCGCGCACGTTGGGAGATCGTCTGGTGGTGGCAATCAACAATGACGACTCGGTTAAACGCCTAAAAGGTGCAGGCAGGCCTATCAATCCGGTTGATCGGCGTATGGCAGTGCTTGCCGGTCTGTCGGCGGTAGATTGGGTGGTGAGCTTTGCCGACGATACGCCGGAAAGCTTGTTGCAGCTGATTCGTCCCGATGTCCTGGTCAAGGGAGGTGACTATCGCCTCGATCAGGTGGTGGGCGGTGAGTTTGTGCAACGTTACGGTGGTGAGGTGCGCGTGCTGGACTTTCTGGATAACTGCTCGACCTCGGCCATTGTCGAAAAAGTCAGGACCAGCGGTTGAATTCTCCTTTGTCTGCATCCTACAACATCCCGTTTTCGGAAGCACTTGCGGTCTGGTGGCGTATTGGGTTGCTGAGTTTTGGTGGCCCGGCTGGCCAGATTGCGCTGATGCACAGGGTTATTGTTGACGAAAAAAAGTGGCTGGATGAAGCACGGTTCCTGCATGCCCTGAACTATTGCATGTTGCTGCCAGGCCCGGAGGCCCAGCAACTGGCCACTTACATCGGATGGCTACTGCACGGTGTTAGAGGTGGACTGGTGGCAGGTTGCCTGTTTATCCTGCCCGGCGCAGTGGCCATGTTGGGTCTGACCTGGATTTATGTGCTGCTGGGCGATCTCTCTGTGATCGAGGGTGTGTTTTTTGGTTTAAAAGCAGCGGTGCTGGCCATTGTGGTGCAGGCCCTTGTGCGCATTGGCGGGCGAACCCTGCGAGGCCGCCTGAAACCCTCGATTGCGCTGCTGGCATTTCTCGGATTGTATCTGACTGCGCTGCCATTCCCGCTGGTGGTATTGGGTGCAGGCGTGTTGGGTTGGATTGCGGCACATCATCTGAGTACCGAGACACTGTTGCCGGCGTCTCCCGCAAAGCCCGACGCTCTGCAAATCCCGGCCGCCAACACCAGCTATGCCCTAAGAGCTGCCTTGGTGTGCGCTACCTTATGGTTAATGACTTTGGCAGTTTTGTGGTTATGGCGAGGTCAAGCCGACGTGTATACCGAGATAGCCGTGTTTTTCTCAAAACTGGCGGTGGTGACCTTCGGGGGCGCGTACGCAGTGCTGGCGTATGTTGCCCAGCAAGGCGTTGAGCACTATCAATGGCTGCAACCGGGCGAAATGCTCGATGGTCTGGGGCTGGCTGAAACCACGCCGGGGCCCTTGATTCTGGTGACACAATTCACCGGTTTTCTGGCGGCGTTTCGCCAGTCGGGTGTTGAGCCCGCGCTGCTGGCGGGTACGCTGGGGGCATTGCTGACCACATGGGTAACATTTCTGCCCTGTTTTGTGTGGATATTTGCCGGAGCATCTTTTGTAGAGTCTCTGCGGGATAACCGTCGTTTATCCGCAGCGCTGGCGGCTATTACGGCCGCTGTTGTGGGTGTTATCGCCAATCTGGCGTTATGGTTTGCAATCAATGTGCTGTTCAGCGAGACTCGGCGTGTGTCGGTTGGCAGTACAGAATTTCTTGTTCCAGAATGGCTGACGATCAATCTGCCGATGGCGATACTGTGTGCGACAGCATTTGTAATGATTTTTATGTTCAGATGGTCTGTGATTAAGACACTGGGGGTTATGGCGCTTGTGGGCACGGCCACTCAACAAATTTTGCCGTAGTTAATTTTGATGAAGTCAACAAGGAGAATTGATCGATGTTTGAAAAGGGTATGTTTGCGAAGACTGTTTCCGCAGGCGCGCTGGTACTGGCGTCAGTTGCAATGTTGTCCGTCAGTGCGCAGGACGCTCCGCCTCCGACCCCTGAGCAGATTGCCGCGTCATCTACCGCGACCCGTCAGGCGGTGTTCAAGTTGCTGTCATTTAACATGGCGCCAATTAATGGCATGGCGCGCAACACCGTCGAATTCGATGCAGCACTTGCCGAGCGTAACGCGCTGAGAGTGGCAGCGCTGGCGCCCATGATCGCGGAAGTGTTTGCGGTAAACGATACCCGTAACTTTCCGGTAACCACCGAAGCGCTGCCGACTATCTGGGACAATATGGATGACTTCCGCGCCAAAGCTGCTGCATTGGAAGAGGCAGCCAACACCTTCGCAGCGGTTGCTGCCGGTGGTGACCGCGCCGCAACCATTGCTGCTATCCGTGCCTTCGGCTCGACCTGCGGTAACTGCCATCGCGAATACCGGGTTGATTAAACCCGGTAGTTACTGACCGCGTTTGAAAAAGGCCGCCATTGCCTGGCGGTCGTCGTCAGTGAGTTGTCCGGTGTTGTGTTCAATGACCGGCTCCATTTTGCCGCCGACATATTCACCGTCCGGCAACAGACCCAGAAACAGAAACAGCGCCATGTCATCCTCGCTCCAGCCACTGAGGGCCGCAGCGTTTATCGCCGGTACATGACCATCGGGCATGTCGCCGCCCGCAAACTCATTGGCAAAATCACTGATGCCCAGTGCATTGCGTGGCGTATGGCACTCACCACAGTGTCCCAGATTGCGCGACAGGTAGGCGCCTCGCTCAATTTGGGCATCATCATAACTTGTCGGTTCGGGCATATTCAGATTGGCCAGCGTGTTCCACGGCGCGAGTTGCCAACGACCTATCCAGCCAGGGATGTCGTGTGCAGGAACCGCATTGGCAATAGCTGGTTGCGCATTTAGCCAAGACGCAATGGCCAGTGCATCGTCATCAGTGATGTCGGCATAGGAACGATAAGGGAATGCCGGAAAATAAAAACTGCCCTGTGGGTTACGTCCGTGCTTGATGGCGCGTACATAATCCGTGGCACTCCAGCCGCCCGTCCCTGACTCCGCGTCAGGTGTAATATTTGACGCATAAAACACGCCGAAGGGTGACTCAATAGCCATGCCGCCACTGAGTCCGCCGGCTTCTCCTTCGTGACAACTGATACAACCACCGGCGTTGATCTGGTAGCGCCCGCGCTGCAGTGTCTGCTCATCCTCTGCATACGTGTATTCAGGGATTGTGGCTGGCATTAACGCCGGTGCAAACAGCCACACCGTGACCATCGCAGCAGCAGCAATTGATAATCCCAACAGATTTCGTGACATTACCTGAGGTCTCCCGTAACCGATTGTCGCTGATGCTAGCACAGCAAAACGTGCTGACAAGACTGAAATCGGAGCGGGTAAAGCGGTGTTGGAAGAGAGCCAAAAAAAACGGGCATTCCGCTTCAGGAATGCCCGTCTTGTTACAGACAGCTATCGTGTCAAGCCGGGGATCAATCCGGCAACGCCACTGCAGTCAACGTTGGGCCGGTCTGCAGCATCACATACTGCTTGCCCTTGTGCACATAACTTGACATACCAAAACCACTGTCTGCGGGTACCTGGACACGACCGATTTCACGACCGGTCATTTTGTCTACCGCAAACAGGTAAGGCGTCTCGTCACCGGCTGTGCCCGCATACAGCAACATGTTTGGCGTGACGGTCATGGGTGCCAGTGCACCTGTACCGGTCTGGCCGATATCAATACCGGCAAGCGCCGGGTGATTGCGGATACGATCAGGGGTATCGCCTACCGGGATCATCCACAGGTGTTCACCGGTGTTCATATCAATCGCAGTAATGCGGCTGTAGGGCGGCTTGTACAAGGGCAGGCCTTGGGGTCCGCGCACGGCCATCGCGCGCAATGAGGCATATTCAGAGAAGGTTACGCCTGTGGGCAGTTCGATCATGGAATCGCGCTCGGCTGATGGTGCGACCATGCGCGATGAACATGCAGAACGTGACGTAACGTACAGGATGCCATTAACCGGATCTGCAACAGCTGGCCCCGGAATGTTTGCCCCGCCTCCATCACCCGGACACCACAGGGCAGCCACTTTGCCGATATCGTTGTCGCGATGCAGAGGCGGGTTAAACAATGGCCCGATCTCATAATCAGCGATGGCTTCAATCGCGGCTGCACGCAGTTCCGGCGTGAAGTCGATCAGATCGTCATGTGTCAGGCCCTGCATATCAAACGGTGCAGGTTTGGTCGGGAAGGGCTGTGTGGCCGCCAATTTTTCGCCCGGGATACGTGACTGCGGTACCGCACGGTCTTCAAACGGCCACAGCGGTTCTCCGGTCAGGCGGTTAAAGGCATACACAAACGCCTGTTTGGTGGCTTGTGCCACAGCAGGGATCTTTTCGCCGTTGATGGTGACATCCATCAGCACCGGGGCGGTTGGTGTATCGTAGTTCCAGACATCGTGACGCACCAGTTGGTAGTGCCAGACGCGCTCACCGGTACTGGCATTCATGGCGATGATGCTGGTCCCGAACAGGTTGTCACCCGGGGCATGACCGCCGTAGTAGTCAATGGTCGGCGGGTTGGTCACCGCATACACAATGTTGTTTTCAATGTCAGCTGACAGCGGAGCCCAGGGAGATACTTCTCCGGTCAGTTCACGCGGGTTGGGGATGCCTTCCCAGGTTTCGATACCGAATTCGCCGGCTTCCGGGATTACGTTGAACTTCCATTTGAACTCACCGGTCTTGCCGTCAAAGGCAAGAATATCGCCGGGGATGTTTTCAATCCGCGTCTGGTTGTAACCCTGCTCGGCAGAGTTGCCGACCACCACGGTGCCGTTCACAAAAATCGGTGGTGAAGAGGCGGTGATGTATCCCTCTTCAAGTGGGATGCCATAGTAGGGATCAAAATCGTAATTCATGTATTCAGCAATAATGCGTTGCATATCCACAACGCCGGTTTCCGGGAAGCCTTCAACGCCAACAGGTCCTCCAAACCCTTCCAGAGGCGCACCAGTATCTGCATCGAGTGCTGTCAGGAAAAATGCCGGGCTGATGATGTAGATAACGCCTTTGCCGTCTACTTCGCCGTAGGCAACACCCTTGCCGTAGTCTTTACGCATGGAGTATTCGTAACGGAAAGTGTGCGGTTCGCGGTAAGACCAGATGGTTTCGCCGGTTTCCGGGTCCAGTGCGATGACGTGACGACGGTCGCCGGCAACGGTATACAGTTTGCCGTTGACATAACTGGGCGTAGAGCGGCCGCTGCTGGCGTTAAAGCTGGCGCCGTCCCAGACCCAGGCGGTTTCCAGTTGTGTGAAGTTATCAGCATTGATTTGTGTGGCAGGGGTATAGCGGGTGTGGGCGTGATCACCACCCAGAGTGACCCATTCAACAGTTTCCTGTTGCGCATGGCTCTGAGTGCTGAGGCCGATACCGATGGCCAGCAAAGCTGCCAGTCTGCGTGTGCGGACCGACATGCCAGCGCCGGCATGTTGTTTTGTTTTCATTATTCTTGGCTCCTGGTTTTTTTGTTTGGCCGGGGAATCGCTGCCGTGCTGGCGCCATTCCCTGAGCCGAAGATTATGCCTGATCGCTGCAGGCTGCAAGCTTGAATTGTTACAGTATGTACTAAGTTTGAAATGAGTGAGGTGGCAGCGACTGAGCCAGTGTTTTTCAGAGACCGCAAGCCAGGTTGCTATCGTGCCTGTTCACTATTTATGTTTACTCGCGCACAATCACGACCAGACAACTCTATTCATGCGGGGAAATAATGACAGCAGCACAAGGCGATTCGCCGGACGTAATCATCATTGGAGCAGGGCTATCCGGTATCGGCGCTGCTGTGCATCTGCAGCGGCATTGTCCGGGAAAGTCTTACCTGATTCTGGAGGCGCGATCGGCCATGGGTGGCACCTGGGATTTGTTCCGTTACCCGGGAATACGTTCCGATAGTGATATGCATACCCTCGGGTATAACTTCAAACCCTGGACGGTTGCCAAAGCCATCGCTGACGGCCCGTCGATCCTGTCTTATGTAAAGGAGACCGCCCGCGAGCATGACATCACCTCACATATCCGCTTTGGGCATCAATTGCTGGCTGCGAACTGGTCGGATGACAGCGCATGCTGGACACTCACAGTCAGAACCGCGCAGGGTGAGCAGGCACTCACTTGTCGCGTGTTGCTGATGTGCTCGGGCTATTACAGCTATGGTGATGCCTATACACCAGACTTTGACGGCAGGGCGTTGTTTAAAGGCCCGGTCGTGCATCCGCAGCATTGGCCCGATGATCTGGACTATCGCGGCAAAAAGGTGGCGATTATCGGCTCTGGCGCAACCGCGATGACGCTGGCGCCTTCAATGGCCGAGGCTGCGGCACAAGTGACCGTGGTGCAGCGTTCGCCAACCTATGTTGTGTCACGTCCTGATCGTGATGCGATTGCCAATACACTGCGCAAATTTCTGCCGGAATCCTGGGCATATGCCATCACGCGTTGGAAAAATGTCGCGCTCAGTCAGTTTGTGTACCGGCGCTCGCGCAAGCAGCCAGAGAAACTCAAACAGCAGTTATTGGGCATGGTGCGCAAGGAGCTTGGGGATGACTACGATGTCGAAAAGCACTTTACCCCACGCTACAACCCCTGGGATCAGCGCCTGTGTCTGGTGCCCAATGCGGATCTGTTTAAGTCCATCAGAGCCGGCAAAACGGTGATGGTCACTGACCAGATCAAGGGGTTTAACGCACAAGGCATCGAACTGCTCAGTGGCGAGCAGGTTAAGGCGGACATTATTGTGACGGCAACCGGGTTGACCCTGCAGGTGCTTGGCGGCGCACAATTCAGCAAAAATGGTCAGCCATTGGATTTTGCAAACACCTGGTCATACAAAGGACTGATGTTTTCAGGCGTGCCCAATATGGTTTTTACGTTTGGATACATCAATGCCTCCTGGACGTTGCGCGCGGATCTGATCGCTGAGTTTTTCTGTCGCCTGGTTAACGAGCTGGACAAAGGCAATAAAAGAGTCTGCACACCTGAATTGCGCCCGAGCGACAGGGATATGCCAGCCAGACCCTTTATCGATGACTTTTCGGCGGGATACATGCAGCGCATGATGCATCGTTTTCCAAAACAGGGAGATAGGGCGCCGTGGCTGAATACCCAGAATTATGCCAGTGACCGCAAAATGTTACGGCATGGCTCGCTGCATGACGGGGTTCTGCAATTTAGTTGAGGTGCTCGCAGTGTCGGGGCGTTCAGCGTGCGGCATCCACCGAGCTGGATGCTGGCAGGGAGCCATCTCGTCCGCCCTGATACCCTTTTTCGAACGCATCCCAGTGCCTGGGTTCAAAATGGAAGCGAGATTCACGTCGTTTCCATTTGTTCAGTGAGCGGCGCAGCCGATTCAGATTGCCTGCACACCAACGATCATCACCACTCTTATGCATGATGCTTTTGTCAAAGTCGATCAGAAAAATCTGCCCTTGATTGTTCACCAGGATATTGCTGGCATTCAGGTCGCCATGCTCGATCAGGTGGCGATGAAACCGCCGGATAACCATGCCGATGGCTTCCCAGGTTTTGTCAGATACGTTTTCAGTTCGCAGAATTTCAGCCAATGTGCGCGAATTGGCGATGCGCTCGGCAATGATTTGTCCCTGATAACAGAACAGTGAGCTGCGTTCACAGCGCACGGCCACGGGCTTGGGCACCGGTAGTCCGAGTTCGCGCATCGCGGCCAACAACGCAAACTCGCGCCACATGCGGGTGCGGCTCAGGCCATTAAAGATGTAAGTGCTTCTGATGATGCGGCCAAGCAGGCCGCCACGATGGTAGCGTTTGAGAACCAGTGGGTTTTGCTCGTGTTCGAAGAAGACCACCGTGCCGCGGCCTTGAGAGTCGGTAGCCGCCGATACGGAAACAGAAGAAGCCGCATGCCCGGAAAACAATTCTTCCGGGAAGCTGCTGAAAACCGTCTGGTTATACAGCACGTGAGTATTTTTAAGGCGATATTGTGTAGTACTCATCACGTCGCTTGATACGTTGGATGCAATCAGTGCTGCTGATATTCGACAGACCGGAGATTACCTTGGCTTTTTCCGATAAGATAGCGCTTTTTTACACAAAGCTGAGTGAAGTGAATCAATATCAAGTACCTAAGCCGCGCTGGAGCGATGGTTTGCAAGGCCGTTTTCTGCGGCTTGCCGCCAGCGGTCTGGTGCCTGCACGCTGGTTTCTGGCCGAGTTGCCATCGCAGCAGCAACGCGCCGCAAAAACCGGTCATTTGCAACTGGAAATAGTCAGTCACTGCTGGAAGTACGCGCATATGCTGGTGTATCAGCTCAGTTCACTGGTGCTGTTCCCACCGCAGTCATGCACCGTCACCATGACGGTTTTTTACGGTGAAGAAGACTCGGCAACGGTGGCGCTGCTGGCGTATTTTGGTGACATAAAAGTGCCCAATGTGGTCTGGAACTGGCAGTGCCTGCCACGTCAGGCGCTGTTCCGTCGCGCCATCGGGCGTAATCTGGCCGCTCGCAACAGTCAGGCAGATTGGGTCTGGTTTACAGATTGTGATTTATTGTTCCGCGCCGGTTGCCTTGATGAGCTGGCTGCAGCGTTGCAAGGCCGGCAGGATGTGCTGGTCTACCCGGCGCAGGAATATTGCACAGGATTACTGCCGTATGACGCTGCTATTCTGCAGCCGGACATGAGTACACCTGCCGTGCTGGATGTCGACGAGTCCTTGTTTTCTGTGTTTCCGCGCAGCCGTGCAACCGGACCTTTACAGATAACCCATGGGGATGTGGCCAGAGCGGTTGGCTATTGTGAGAGCCTGCCTTACTACCAACGGCCCTCAGACACCTGGTGCAAAGCCTATGAGGATCGCGCGTTTCGCTGGCTGCTGCGTTCGCAGGGCGTGCCACTGAACGTATCGGGGGTGTTCCGGATACGTCATGTTGCCAAGGGCCGCTACACAGGCAGCAAGTTGAACACTGGCCTGCGCAGTAGTCTGCGCAAGCTGGTGGCGCGCATCAGAGGCTGAGCAGGTATCAGAACCTGCCAGCCTTCTAATGCCAGTCTTACGCCAGTCTTGTGCCAGTCTTGTGCCAGTCTCAGGGCTGGCCTTTGAGCATTTTAAGTCCAACCGCTCTGCCGGGCGCAAAGCCTTTCCAATAGGTGTGCTGCGGATTCGGGATGCCCTCGTGATTCAGGGAATAAACTGCATCGGCACCATCTTCCAGAATATCAAGATACTCCCTCTGTGCGCTTTGCCCTTTCAGATGCAGATCCAGGAAGGCTGTCACGAAGTGCTGAAGAATATTGTTCATTAACAGATTGTCCCACACACCATCGGTGTAGTGACCGGAGCCGGTCTGGTCTTCACGGCCATAAAACTCGACGGGCAGCGGCATGGGTGCGCCTGCGTTATGACCTGAGTTTTTGTACACCAGCATGTAACGATCGCTGTTAACAGCCTGATCAAAAATGGCCTTGATGCCGTTTTCGTAGCCGGAGGTTGTATCAACGTCACCTGCCACAAACAGACTTGGCACCGTCAGCCCGGCAAGACCATCGGCATCCCAGAATCCGTTATTCATGCCCCAGGGTGCGATGGGCACGCCGGCTTTGATGCGCGGATCAAGGGTGTCGGAGAAATCCGGGTTAGACGCTGCAAAATCCTGCAGCAGGCGATTGGGCGGTGAGCCCAGAAAACTCACACCGGTTTCACTGTAGCCAGCGCCCAGGTTATTGACCGCGCCATAACCCCCCATGGAATAACCGATCAGCCCGGTATTGTCAGCATCAATGACACCCTGCAGAGGGTGTGTGCTGTCAGCGCTGATGGCTGCCATGGCAGAGATGACAAAACGTTGATCCGGTGCACGGTTGTAAAGGGTGCTGGTAATCGCTTTCTGATCATCATAGGTACTGTCGGCATGATCGATAGACACAACGACGTAGCCTTTACTCGCCAGATTTTCACCCAGATGGCTCATCAGCATGCGGTTGCCGGGATAACCATGTGACACCACCACCAGCGGGAATGCTCCGTCAGTTGTCAGCGCGTCGGCATCACGTACCGCCCGTCCGTTCAGGGTTGCCGTCAGTTCCGTGTTGCGCGTCAATGTCTGATAACTGCCTGCCGCCGGTTGTCCTTCTGCCAGCTGCGCGGGGTACCAGACTTCAACGGTCAGCTGCCGATCGTACAGAGGTGTCTCTTCCCCGGCACGCACGTTCAGAATGTCCGGCCGACCGCTGTCTGTCAGTTGCAAGGTGCGCACCCCGATGTTGTATGCGCCGAACTTTGCCAGTTCCGGTGCATCCGGGCGCACCAGGTCAATTCTGTTGACCAGTGCCGCAGAGTGGGGTGTTTGGGCGATGGTTTGATTGCTGTTCATCAATAAACCGCTTGTCAGTATCAGCAAGGCGAAAAACACAGATGTTTTGTTCATGGTCACGTCCACAGGTATGGATAGCATTAACGGTACAACAGAGGCCTACCTGAATTCCAGATAAAAAATCCTGTATTAAATTTCTGGCATAAGTTTTAGCAAAAAAAACAGGCAACCCTTTGCACAGTTGCCTGTCTTGCACAGATTGAGGCCTGATGGCCTGAGATCAATCCTTACTCCAGAAAGTGTGCTTTCAGCTGAGCGATGTGCGCGTCGTCCATGCCTAATTCATCACGAATGTAGGCCTCCACCGATCCGTATTGTATGTTCATTTCGTCAAACGCGGACTCGATATAGACACGACGTGTCCCCATCAGCGCATCCAGCGCCGCCGGCGGCATACTGGCCAGAAAGGCGTAGGTTTCGTCGACATCATCACTCAGTGCCGGCGCTGCATTCTGGTACTCAGGCAGCTCATTGATCACTTCACTGAGGACGTAATCCTGAATCACCGTTTCCCGGTCAACACCCAGTGCCGTAAGCAGAAGGGCAGCCGCGATACCGGTGCGGTCTTTGCCAGCGGTGCAATGAAACAGCAGCGGTTGATCAGATGCACTTAGGGTGGCGAACATACCGGCGTAATGTGATTTTTGTTCTTCCGCCATGCCCCGGTACATTTGTGCCATGAGTGCTTCAGCACCCGCTGCATCCAGAGCCGGGTTGGCAAACTCGGCCAAGATATCCTGATCCTGCCCAAAATCCATGACATAGTCCCAGGTCATCATGTTGACGTCAGCAGCACCCCAGTGTGTTGGCTCGCTCTCGCGCTCATTGGTAGCACGGAAGTCCACCACGGTTTTGATACCCAGCGCTTCGATTTTGGTGTAGTCGGCCGCTGTCATATGATGCAGTACGCCCGAGCGGAACAGTTTGCCGGTTTTAATGGTGCGTCCGTCCATCGTCTGATACCCCCCGAGATCACGGAAATTGCGTCCGCCTTCAAAAGGGATCAGATGTCTTTCAATTAGCGCACGCTCCGCCTCGGTCGCTGCATAAACGCCCGGCGTTAAACACAGCATCAGCCCGAGCAAACCTGCGGATGCAGTCATCCTGAAAAAACTGCCTGTTTTTCTGATCATTTTTATGTCCTTAAAACAATTCAGCGATTAAATGGGTTTTCAGAAGTTGGCGCGTATGCCGGTCATGTAGTAACGGCCATAACGCTCCACCTGATTGGGCGTGCGGATGGTGCCGGAGTAACGCACATCAACGGCATCGTTCAGGTTATTGGCGTTGAAATAGACAGACAGATCAGCGCCCATCATCTGCCAGGGCAGATCATACTTGGCTGACAGATCCAGGCGCTTCTGCGCTGCCCAGTATTCAGCCATGCTGTCGTTTTCAGTGGTCGAGAGCCAGTCGTCGCGGAACTGATAGTTAAGACGTACTGACAAACGTTCTGTCTCGTAATACACCGAAGTGTTGTAGATCACATCCGAGGTGCCTGGCAGGCTGAATTTATTGCCGCCAATGGTGGTGAACTCACTGTCCAGCAAAGTGACGTTGGCGTTAAAGCCGAGTCCGTCAAGCGTTCCAGGCATGATGTCGGACAACTGCGCAATCAGGTTAAATTCCAGTCCGCTCAGTGAACCACTGTTGCCATTGATAAAGCCGGTGTAACTCCAACGTTCACCCGCCGCGCTTGGCAGGTAAATGCCGCCATCAATGGTCGAACTGTCGGCGTAAATGATATTGTCAATGTTACGGTGGAATGCTCCTGCAGACAGCAGGCTGGCATCACCGAGGTACCACTCCAGAGAGGCATCCAGGCCTACAGATTCCTCAGGCTTGAGTGTCGGGTTGCCGCCGGTCACCGCCTGATCAATTGGGTTTATGGACGCAGAGGCGCGCCACTCGTTGTAGGTGGGTCGGCTGATGGCCGTGGTTGCAGCCAATCGCAGTTTTACGTCCTCACGCAGATCGATATTGATGTGCGCGCTCGGCAATACATGATTGATGGTATCGCTGTAAGTTGCAGACGGGCCCTGGCTTTTATAATCAGTTCGCTCAAGACGTGCGCCCAGAACTACATTGCCCCAATCATAGTCAGTGGTTGCCATACCGTAGGCGGCAGAAATCGACTCGTCTATGCTGATCAGCTGATCCTGCGGTGCTCTGACACTTAAACCGCCAACAGCGGTTGACCATGCCGCGCGCAAGGCTTTGTTGTCATAGATTGTTCCGCCAATACTGTTGGTAAAGTCAGTCTGCCATGGTTGCCGGGTGTTAAACGCGGCGATGTTGACCGCAGCCGGGAATCCGGTCTGTGCCAATGCAGTACCGACACCCTTGCCTTCACGGGTGTCGTGCTCAATACCCAAGCGGATCGCAGTGTCGCGCCCCATCAGCTCAAGGGTGCGTTCTGCATCCACTTTGATTTTGTCGGCATCAATATCCAGGCTGGAGTCCACCACAATCCCCAGGTTCGCAGCAAATCGGATGGCATTCACATCCAGAGGTGTTCGCGTGAACGGTGAAAAAATGTTCACGATGGGGTTGTTCAAGTCACTGATATCAAAACTGGCGGCCGCCTGACCGCCAGCGCTCAACGGGATAGGCAGGAACAGATTGTTTTCAGTAGTGGTCTGATTGAGCCGGGCTTCTACAAACCAGTCATTCAGGGTCAGGTCGGCGCCCAGGGTGTTGGTCAGCGCTGAGTTGCTGTATTCGCCGTCCTGCAGCAGTCGTCGTGTCAGTACCAGCGTTTGATATCCCTGTGTGCCCTGAATCTGCGGCTGTCGCAGGGCGTTGGCACCGGTACGGAACTCGACGACATATTGATTGCGTTCCTCGTCGTCAATGAATTCACTGTACAGACTTGAGAAGAAGAAGCGGTTCATGCTGTCAGATGGCCGGTACTCAAACCGCGCACCCCATGCATTATCTTCGCGGTCGACGTTGTAACTGCGGAAATCAACGGTATTCAGTTGCACCTGGTTGCTGGTCGGGTTGATGACCATGTCATATTCACGGTTGTCAGTGACCTGCTCGCGACTGTTGTGCGAGCCAAAGACCGACACACCAAAGTTTTCGTCAGACCAGGATGTTCTGAGCGAATAACGAGCAACATCACCATCTCCCAGATCCTGCTGTCCAAACCCGATATCGGACGACATGGAGAAGCCGCTTGCATCGAAGGGATTAAATGACTCGATGTTGATGTAGCCTGAGACGGCTTCACCAGGCATGCCAGGCGTGATTGCCTTGTTGGCTTCAATACGGCGGGTAATCACAGCGGGAAAGGCATCAAAACGAGGGACACGGCCATTTTCTGCACCGGGGATGCTCAACCCGTCAATTGCCAACGCCGTGTAGCGGAATGGCGCACCACGAAAGTTGATGTAACGCGCTTGCCCTTGATCCCGCTCGATTGCCAAGCCTGGCATACGACCGAGTGAGTCTGCCAGATTCTGATCAGGAAAGCGGCCGATGGTGTCAGCGGACACAATGTCCAGATAGTTGTCGGCATTACGTTTGGCGTCGATCGCGGCCTTCTGGCTGTCACGGATTGGCGACCCGATAGTGACAACTTCAGTAATCACGGTGTCAGGTGCAGTTTGTTGTGCAAAGGCGGGTACGCTCAGCAATTGAGCGATCGCTGTTGCCAGCAGCAGATGGTGGCGTTTGAGTTTGCAAGGTGCGCCTGAAGAGTTAAACGGCAAGTTCATACGGTGTGCTCCGATGTCTACTAAAATTCATGTCGATGAACGGATCATCGATCTGGCAGGCATGCTGGCGCGCAAATATGACGATTGGATGAAAAAGATCCTGTCACTGGAAATGAGATATCTCTTAAAAATTAATCTAAAGAATTCATGTGGTTGATGCGCTGATCAGAATGCGCTCAGGTGGGCAGCAAAGGCGATGGCAGTAGCGGCTGCTGCGGGCATCACGCCGGGTTTCAAACAAAAATTCGCCCGCCAGCTCCTCTCCCAGCGCTGCGACAAGCTCCTCTTTAATTTTGTTGCGATTCTGATCAAGTATTTTGCTGCGCAGTCCATGTTCCCGGAGATCATTAATGGCCTTTTGATGGCCACCAAATTTCTCCATCAAGCTGATCAGAAAGATAGCCTGCCGCCGTTCGGGGCGGTCAACGGCCGGATTCAGTATCCAGCCTTCAAGCGCACCTTGCTGCCTTTGGATGGCGTACCACGCATAGTAGAAGTAAGGGGTTTTAGGCAAAACCAGTCGTACCCCGTGAATCACAACAGCGTGATCATGGTGATGAAAGTGGATGTCAGGTTCAGCCACCGTTATTGCCAGTGCATCATCCAGCGTTATCCGCTCATCAGCCACCTGTCGCATGGACATCCGCAACCATGGATTTTCTGCTTGTTTTTGCAAAAACCTGGCATTGGGGTGCTGCAGTACACGTCTGATTAAAGAAGTTGCAACTCCCTGTGCCAGCAAGCTGTCGTGAAGTTTTTTCTGATCTGCTGACAGCGGCAGCGGCAGCAGTGACCAGACTCCCATCAGAAAAGCGGCCAGCCCCAGGTTCATGCCAATCAGTAACGGGTCATTGATCTGGCAATCAAGCGTAAACTCGGCCTGATCTGGTACGTTGCCTCTGAGCCAGTCAACAGAAATGACCTGCCAGCCCCAAGTCACCGTCGGGTCCTGCGGTGACTGCTGGCTGAGTCGGATTAACCCTGCACTGCAGTGCTGCAGCAAGGGCAGCAGTCCCTGAATACGGATGTTTGCCAGATCATCGCGAATCTGTTGGTTAAGAAAGGTCAGTACTTCGCCATCCTCAATGCTGTATCTGAGGGCTTCCGCCAGCCGTTCGGGTAGTTGTGCAGAGAGCTCTTTCTGCAAATCCAGACGTGCAGTGGTCAGCGCGATCGCAAGACTCAGGCAGGCCAACAATATTGATAGCGCCAGTGCTGAGCCTGCAAACCAGTATGCCGGACGCAGTTGCATTAACAGTCTCCGCTGCCCTTGCTGTGGCTTTGAATGCCTTGCCAGAGCGGCGTCAGCAGTTGCAGAGCATCAACAATATCGCAGCGTAAAGCCTGCTGGTGCAGCTGCTTGCGTATAAAAAAAGTGGCGGCGGTTGCAGAGTCGTCCAATAAAGTTTTGTAAACCGGCTGCCCGGCCTGAAAGGCAAGTCCACCGGTGATAAGGTCAATATCGCCGCGATAAAAACTGCTGTACAAGTCGCTTGCGTTCTCAAAAAACACCGGAACAAAGTCACTTTGGGGTGTGTTGATGGTGCGCAGCGAGCGCAGCGCAAGTAAGTGATGGGTATGGCTGCTAACATCGCTCAGCAGGCCTATGCGTTTTCCGCGAAAGTACTCAGCGGTCAATACAGGTGTGCTTTGCAGGCTCAACCAATACACGGAGTAGTTGTCGTACTGCAGCAAGGTATCGTAGTAGAGGTGCAGATCAGGCAGCAGTCCGGTCAGAAAATGTTCGCGATTCCAGATGACGTCATAGTGTTCATTAACCAGGTCATTGGCGCTGAGTTCCATCCGTGGCCGCCATGACACTTCAACGCCGGAAAATTGTTCGATAACAGATGCGCGGCCGCATAAAAGACTGGCGATTTCGTCGGCCATCGCCGGTGAAACCAGTAACAAACGCAGCCGTCCCCGGTAGTCCAGGTTCGTGACAGTTTGTTCGCTGCCAGGCACATCGCAGACATGTTGGTAGTAATGACCCAGTTCAACGGCCGAGCTTGTCTGCCGTGATACAGCAAATAAAATGAGCAGGCATAAAACACCGGCCCCTGTCAGCACTGCCAGGCGCATAAGCACTTACCTGAGGTCATCAATCATGTCAGCGTATGACATGAATGTTGCAGTTTTATAACAGTGCGCCGCGCATGCAACCGGATACGCCCATTGACGGACGGCCCCTGCTTGCACCATATTCGGCGTCAATCAAAGATTGTCCCGGGAACCGCAATGAACAAGCTGGAAGCCTTAAAACAAATGACCACCGTGGTCGCGGATACGGGTGACGTCGACGCCATCAGTCGGTTTACGCCTCAGGACGCCACGACGAATCCTTCCCTGATTCTGAACGCTGCGCGTCAGCCGCAGTATGCTGCGCTGGTTGAGGACGCCATCAGTTTTGGTCAGCGCAGTGGTGCCAGCAAGGACGCCATGCTTGATGCGGCCTTGGATAAGCTGGCAGTGAATTTCGGGGCGCGCATTACCCGGATTGTGCCCGGATATGTATCGACGGAAGCGGACGCCTGTCTGTCGTTTGACACCGAGGGAACACTGAGAAAAGCGCATCGGCTGTTGGAACTGTACTCACAGGCCGGCGTGGATGCCTCGCGCATACTGGTCAAGATCGCTGCCACCTGGGAAGGCATTCAGGCGGCGCGCTCACTGGAGCGCGAGGGTATCAAATGCAACCTGACTTTGCTGTTTGGATTTAATCAGGCGGTGGCTTGCGCTGAGGCGGGTGTATTTCTGATCTCGCCGTTTGTGGGCAGAATTCTGGACTGGTACAAGGCCAGCACCGGAAAGGAATACACGGCCGCCGATGATCCCGGTGTGTTATCGGTACAGCGCATCTACCGATACTACAAAACCCACGGATATCAGACTGTGGTGATGGGGGCGAGTTTCCGCAATCTCGGTGAGATTGAGGCGTTGGCCGGTTGTGATCGTCTGACCATCGCGCCTGCTTTACTTGAGCAGCTTGAAAAAGATGACGCGCCGCTTACCCGCCAGCTCGATGCTTCGCAGCCATCCAGTGATAAGCGCATCAACTTGCCGGAAGCCGATTTTCGATGGCAGCTCAACGAGGACGCCATGGCAACCGACAAATTGTCGGACGGCATCCGTAAGTTCCACGCTGACTATTTATCTCTTAGAAAAATGCTGTCTGAAAAAATCTGATCTTAACGGTGCTAGTGAAGCCGCACAGTGGGCAGTAGTGCCTGACAGACCGGCCACATCCTATGGCGGGTCGCCCGGCGTTGCGCAACTCCTCCTCAGGCGCTGCGCGCCTTGCGAAGTCGAACAGTGCTCACGCTTTTTCGGGCAACCAGCCAGAGGATAGGCGTGGCCTGATTGGTCTGTCAGGCACTACTGCCCACTGTGCAGCCTGAGCAGCTAACGTTTACTGCTTACAATTCACAGCAATGCGGTCAGAGGACCGCATAGTGACTCTTCTCAGGCAGACAACTTCACAGCAATTTCCGCCACCCTCTTGCCCTGATGCCGCGCAATTGCCAGCTCACGCTGATCTGGCTGACGCGAACCATCACCACCGGCAATGGTTGTTGCACCGTAAGGTGTGCCACCACTGACGGCAGAGATATCAAACAGCTCCGGCGTGGTATAGCCGAGCGGCACAATGGTCATGCCGTGATGAGCCAGGGTTGTCCAGATAGAGGTGATGGTCATTTCCTGTCCACCGCCAGTGCCGGTTGAGGCAAATACACTGCCGACTTTGCCGGCCAGCGCGCCTTTGGCCCACAATCCACCGGTCTGATCCAGAAAGCTGCGCATCTGCGCAGACATGTTGCCAAAACGCGTTGGCACACCAAAAATGATGGCATCGTAATCGGCCAGTTCCGCAGGACTGGCGACGGGTGCCGGCTGTTCTGCTTTCCCACCGGCATTTTTGAATACCTCGGCTGGCATGGTCTCGGGTACGCGTTTAATGGTAACCTCAACGCCATCGACGCCGGCAGCGCCCGCTGCAACGGCAGCAGCCATGGTTTCAATGTGGCCGTACATGGAATGGTAAAGAACAAGTACCTTGGTCATTGCAGGATTCTCCTGAAAAATAGCATTAAAAATCGGGTAGCAAGACCTGCTTCCCTGAGGTTTGATCGAGCTGTGATCAGCGTAAATGAAAGAACTCCGATGAATGATGCAATAAACTGCGAAAATCAATCGGATATATCGATAATGATGCGTACCCAATCAAGAGTTGAGCCGTCATGAGAGCGTTACTGTCCCTGTTAGGCCGTACCATTGACACACTCGGGCTGTTTGTAGGACGCCTGCTGTTTGTGTTGCTGCTGGTGATTGTGCTGCTAGTAATTTTTGCCGAGCCAGATACTCCACAGGTACCCTCCGAATCGGCCCTGGTGCTGGCCCCTGCCGGTGTGATCAGCGAAGACGTGCCCATCGCCAATGCCACGGATCTGATTCTGGGCAGCGGCGTTATGCGTGGCTCTCTGCTGCATGACATGCAAGAGTCGCTGCTGAGAGCGACAACGGACGACCGTATCAAGGCACTGGTGATCGATACCCGCGATTTGCTCAGTATCAGCCCCGCGCAGATGGAGGCCTTGGGCAGCGCCATTGCGCTGTTCAAGGAAAGTGGCAAACCCGTTTACGCCTGGGGCGAGTCGTTTAACCAGCAGCAATATGCGCTGGCATCCTACGCGGACAGCATCATGTTGCACCCCATGGGCAGCGTGATGCTCAATGGTTACGGCGGAAGCCAGCTATTTTTCCGTGATCTGCTGGACCGTATGAATGTGACGGTACATGTGTTCAGGGTGGGTGAGTTTAAATCCGCGTCTGAACCTTATACCCGCATGGATATGTCCGAAGAGTCGCGCGCGGACAGCCAGGCGCTGGTCGATGCGCTCTGGGGTCGCTACCTTGATAACCTTGCTGCCAACCGCGAGATGCCTGCCGAAGTTTTTCAGGCCTATGCCGACGAGTACGCCCAGCGTCTGGTGAGCGCAAACGGTGACATGGCGCGTGTGGCATTTGAAGCTGGACTGATTGATAACATTGCGGGGGCCGACAGTTTCCGGCGTCAGGTTGCAGCGACCGTGGGTGTTGAAGATGGCAGCTTCAGACAAATACATTTTGAGGACTACCTGTTCGCCAGTGCCACGGCGCAACCCGTGATGGCCGATCAGGTGGGCATTATTGTGGCTCAGGGCACCATTATGCCCGGCGAGCAGGCTCCGGGTTTGATTGGTGCTGATTCCACGGTCGAACTGATCCGTCAGGCGCAGCAGAACGATGCGATTCGCTCGGTGGTGTTGCGCGTTGATTCGCCCGGCGGCTCGGCTATTGCCTCGGAAGAAATCAGGGCGGCGCTGGTGCAGTTGCAGCAGGCCGGCAAACCGGTGGTGGTTTCCATGGGTGGTATGGCGGCTTCCGGTGGCTACTGGATTGCGGCCACCGCGGATGAGATTTGGGCATCGCCGGCAACCATCACCGGGTCAATAGGTGTAATTGGCGTGATTCCGACCTTTGAAAATGCACTGGCTTATCTGGGTGTGGGTGTTGATGGTGTCGGGACAACCGCGCTATCCGGATCCGGCGACCCTCTGAGTGGTCTCAATGAGACCATGCAGTTGATTTTCCAGAGTAATGTCGAAGATGCCTACCGTCGTTTTCTGCAACTGGTTGCAGATGGCCGGAACATGAGTGTTGCTGAGGTTGACGCCATCGCGCAGGGTCGCGTCTGGACCGGAGAACAGGCACTGGGGCTGGGACTGGTGGATTCACTGGGTGATCTGGACCAGGCAATCAATGCGGCTGCACAGTTGGCGGGGCTGAATGAGTGGCAAAGTGTGTATTTGCAGCGGGAATTGAGCCCGGGCGAGCTGTTTCTGATCCAGATGATCGATACCATGGGCACCGCTCAGGTGCAGGCTGCGGTGCAAAGTGGGCTGGGTTTGGCGGCAGGTGCTGCCGGCGGTACATCGGTTGATTCACTCTGGGGCGCTGCGCTGTCAGCGTTGCCGCCTGCACTGCGCCAGCACTGGCAGGCCATGATGGACATGTTGCTGCCGGGAGACCGCGGGCATGACCGGTTACGTATGATCATGGTCTGTGATACCTGCCTCGGTGCCTATTGAGCAGCGGTCAGCGTCTGTTCAGCAAACCTTTACGGGCTGGGCTGCGACTAAACTGTCGTTAAGGTCAGCGTGGCCGGTCAGGGTGATCGGTCAGTATGACCGTTTGATCAATATGACCGTTTGAGGAGAGCACCCATGAGCTCGCTACAGGAACTGCCAGACCAGAGTCCTGCCCCCGGTCATCGCGACTTATGGGTGAAGGTGTTCCCTTGTCTGCTTGCCTGCCTAGCCGTGCTCTACTATTTTCCCCTCGCAACGCTGAATATGCCCGGACTGGCGCTGATGGTGCTGGCATTGAGCTGGTGCCTCTATCAGTACTTTTTGCCGCTGCACCTGATTCGCCGGCGCTCATTGCTGGAGCACATGACCAGCAGTCACAGTGTATTGCGTCGGTGGTTGTGGAACGGTGCCTGGTCACGTTTCCTGCTGCTGGTTTGGTGTGTGGTGCTGGCGCTGGGTGTGCTGCTGCTCAGCAATAGTTTTTCCACGCTGGAATGGTTGATATTGCTGTGCAGCATTCCGCTGCTATTGCTGTTGATTCCGGTGGCACTGCGCTGGAGTGGGTCGGAGTCCAACCAGCATTACCATTTGCCGTTGGCTTTACGGGTCGCGGTTTACCTGACAGTGGTGTTTTGCGCGCTGGCGCTGACAGCCGCTCAAGTGTTGGGTGAGGGTGTGGCGGATATGCGGCAGATGAGTTTGCCCGCTGTGATCACCCAATCCTGGAGCGATGCAAGCGCGGCGAGTGACATCCCGGTCATTGGCATCCTGCTGGCGGTTGAGGCTGTCCTCAACGATACCGTCTGGTATCTGATGCAGCAGGCTTCATTGCTCAGCGAGCAATCCGCCGCATTAAAATTATTGGCCTGGCTGACGTTTCTGATGTTTATCACCTTGCGTGCTGCCTTGTTGTGGTTTGTATTGGCGGGGCTGTCAAGCTGGTTGCTGGCAGGCAGCCAAGGGCGAGACCGCTTGTTGACTGACGTAAAGTCCGTCACACACTTTGTAACCGGCGTCTGCGTGTTGGCGATTGTCGGCCTGATTGTCAGTCAACCGGGTGTGTCGTCCTTGGTCAGTCGCGTTGCCGACAGATCCATGCGGGCGCTGCCGATGCCGGCACCGGACCCGTGTGCACGACTGGCTCCCTTAGAGTTGGCGCGGCTTGATCAGCTCTCCCGCGAAACCATGGTCGCTGCCGGTGTGTTATGGCAGGAAGACATAGGGCAGCAGGTGGATGCCGCGTTGGATAACGCTTTTTCGAATCTGGAGCCTGCCGTAGATGCCTATCTGGATTGGAACTTCAGTATCCCGGGTCAGTATCAGCAACTCGGATTTCTGGCCATTGCTGTGGTTGAACAAGGTTTACAGCAAGACAGCACAGAATCCCTTGATCAGGCTTTTGCTGCTTATATGAGCTCAAAAATAGACGAGCAGATAAGTCCGTTGCTGTCGCCGGTGCTGTTGCAGACAAACCACGCGCTGCAGCAGCAGTTTGACAGCAGTGCGCAACAGTTTTTTCTGCAGCATACGGTACAACTGGAGCAGATGATGGCGTCCAGCCCCTGCCTGCTGCCAGCGCTATCGCCGCTGAGCATGCCGGAACTGATCAATAAGTCAGCAGTGGGCGTGGGGCCTGTACTAGGTTTGCTGGCGGGGCGGCTGGCCGTCAGGAGCGGCGCACAGGTCGGGGCAAAGGTGTTGACACGCAATGCCAGCAAGCGTGTGGCCAGTGCCAGTGTTGCCAAAGTCTCTGGCAAAATGCTGCAATCAGCCGGTACCAGCAGCCTCGGACTGAGCTGCGGTGCATTGGCTCCGGTATGCGCACCAGTGTTGTTTGTGGCAACCTGGCTCGGTACGGACTTACTGATTAATGAATTTGATGAGTCAATCAATCGTTCACAGATGCGCGAAGATCTGCTGGCCGCTCTTCTGGAAGAAAAACAGTGTATCAGTGAGCACTACAAACAGGTGTATGGGTCCGGTGTGTCGCAGCTGATTGCAGAACTGAGCGTTCATCAGGATCAGCGGTTCCGGATACTGCGTGATGGGATTTAACGGATGGCTTTTTTTTCATGCACGATAGTAATTTTGCGGAGACACGCTCAGAATAGCGCTGCCGCGTTCCTGGACATTGAAGTATGTCGCAATTCATCAGCAATACCGCGCTCAGTCGCATTCTGCTGTTACTGGTAGTTGCCGCAGGTGTTTTCTTTTTTATCGGTTTTCTGGTGCCGGTGCTCGCCGCGCTGATTATCTGTTTTGCCAGCTGGCCAATTTTTGACCGACTGAAAAAACGCTGTAACAACAACTCCACCATCGCATCCAGCTTTGCATTATTGGCCATCATTCTGGGTTTGATCGCCCCGTTAGTGGCCGTTATTACTTACACACTTGAAGAAGCCAGAATTTTTATCGCTTGGCTCATTGAAGCCAATGAGAACGGTGCCGAGGTGCCGGCGTGGATCAGCTCTATGCCGGGGGTCGGGCCGGCACTGGAAGCGCAGTGGGCGATCTACCTCAGCGAGCCTCATCAGCTTGGGCAATTGTTCAATCTGGTCAGTGACCAGCAGCTGGGCGGCATTTCGCGCTGGTTGTTGAGTTTCGGCTGGTCTGCCGCGGGGATGTTGCTGACGCTGTTGTTTATGCTGATTACTTTGTTCTTTTTGTATCGCGATGGTGAAAAACTCGCCATGCAACTGGATACCGTCGGTGAACGCATTCTGCCAGCGCGCTGGAACCGCTTCTCGCGCGTAGTACCGGCAACCGTTAGCGCTACCGTTGTGGGGATGACACTGGTCGCCATCGGCGAAGGTATTGTGCTGGGTATTGCCTACTGGATCGCAGGCGTTCCATCCGCTGTCGCGTTTGGTGTGATTACCGGGTTTATGGCATTGATTCCGGGTGGAGCGCCACTGGCGTTTACACTCATCTCCTTATATCTGGTGGGCACCGGGGACATGATTGCCGGTATCGGCCTGTTTGTCTGGGGCGGTGTTGAATTGTTTATTGTCGACAAAACTATCAGGCCAACTTTGATTGGTGGTCCGGTAAAACTTCCCTTTCTGCCGACCTTTTTTGGATTGATTGGCGGCGTTAAAACCATGGGCGTTGTCGGGCTGTTTGTAGGTCCGGTGCTGATGGCTCTGCTGGTGGCAATCTGGCGCGAATGGTTGCGCGAAGATCCCTGATTTACTTCATGCCCGGGGTCAGGCTCGAATTTTGCAGCCTGAAGCGTGAGGCAGTGATATACGTTAAATAACGCAGTACTTGCTGACTTGTGCGCCCCGCAATGGCGCATTAATCTTTTTTGTGCCCCGTTTTTGTGCGTCATCTGTGTGTCTCATCATCCTAAAATGAAAAGTAGCGTGCGCCTTTTTAAGTGCCGCTGATCGGGAGAACCGCCATGAGACTGATAGTTGCGATCATCAAACCCTTTAAGGCCGATGATGTGCGCGAAGCGCTGAGTGAGTTGGGAGTCAGCGGAATGACACTGACAGAAGTAAAAGGCTTTGGCCGGCAGAAAGGACACACCGAGCTGTATCGCGGAGCCGAGTACGTGGTTGATTTTCTGCCAAAAACAAAAGTTGAAATTGCCGTGCCTGACTCGCTTGCAGACCAGGCAGTAGAGGCGATCTGCAAAGCGGCAGCCACCGGAAAAATTGGCGATGGCAAGATTTTTGTCATTCCGGTTGAGCAGGTGGTGCGCATTCGCACAGGCGAAACCGGAAATGCGGCGATCTGATCGGGTCTTCCGCGCTTGACGCACATACTCAATAAAAATATTTGTATAAGGAAAACCTGATGTTAACCATAAAACACAAGTTGTTAACGGTGGTTGCAGCCGTCTTGTCCCTGGCGCCGGCGTTTGTCCTCGCGCAGGATGAAATCAGCGGCGCAAACACAGCATGGATTCTGACCGCCACCGCATTGGTATTGTTCATGACAGTGCCCGGTCTATCACTTTTCTACGGTGGTCTGGTGCGCAGCAAAAACGTACTTTCTATTCTGATGCAATGTTTTTCCATTGCTGCTGTTGTCTCTATTCTGTGGTTGGTCTACGGCTACAGCGTTGCTTTCGGACCGGGTGACAGCGGCTGGTGGGGCGGCTTGAGCAAGGCGTTCCTGTCAGGCATTACTACTGCTTCGGTCTGGGGTGATATTCCAGAGCCGCTGTTTGTGGCCTTCCAGATGACCTTTGCGATCATTACTCCCGCACTGATTGTCGGAGCATTTGCCGAGCGCATGAAGTTCTCGTCAATCATGTTGTTTGTTGTGTTGTGGACAACGCTGGTGTATCTGCCGGTCTGCCATTGGATATGGAACAGCAATGGCTGGTTATTCCAGATGGGCTTTATCGATTTTGCAGGCGGCGCCGTTGTACACGTCACTGCGGGTGTGGCCGCCTTGGTGATGGCGGTGATGCTGGGCAAGCGTCGTGAGTTCCAGGCTGCCCCGATGATCCCGCACAACCTGACCATGACCTTGACCGGGGCCGGAATGCTGTGGGTGGGCTGGTACGGCTTTAACGGTGGCAGCGCGTTGGGTGCAAACGGTAATGCGTCAATGGCCTTGCTGGTCACACACATGTCAGCGGCGGCTGGTGCACTCACCTGGATGACGATTGAATGGGTGCGTCACGGCAAGCCCAGTGGTCTGGGTGCTGCCACAGGACTGATTGCCGGCCTGGCCACCATTACACCAGCCGCCGGGTCAGTAGGCCCTGCCGGTGGTATGTTGATTGGCATTTTGGGTGGGTTTGTGTGCTTCTTTGCCACACACTACCTGAAAAACAAACTCAAGATTGACGATTCACTGGATGTGTTTCCCGTGCACGGTGTGGGCGGCATGCTGGGTCTGCTGATGGCAGCGGTGTTTATCTCCGGCGATCTGGGTGTGTTCAGTGGCAACGGTTATGCTGAAGGCATGGCGCTGGGTTCACAGCTGGGCGTTCAGGTTGTTGGCGTGCTGGCAACCGCTGTTTATACCCTTGTGGTTACGGTGATTCTGATGAAGGTTGTCGGCGCGATTACGTCAGGTAACCGTGTCAGCACTGAAGATGAAATGACAGGTCTGGACATCACTGACCACAACGAAAAAGGCTACTCTATGTAAGCTGTCGCGCAGGCAGGGCAGCTGTAACAGGCTGCCCGCCTTGCTTGTTTATGTGCGGATCAATCAGCCATAACGCACGCTGCATTGGCAGCAAGATGGTGGGCATTGATGGTGCCCACAATTGCTGAGCTTACGCCGGGTTCTGACAATACAAAACGCAGACTCTCAGCGGCAGGATGCTGGTTAACCGGCTGTTCTGTCACTGTTGACTCCCTGATCGCGTGGCCGCTGTTTAAGGCTTTTTTGATCAGCACCCCTTTGCCAAGTGTATGTGCTGTGCGTATCACTTCTAGTTCGCTGTTGTCCTGTAGATTAAATGTGACCATGACCACATCGGCATGTTGTAGCGCCAGCAGGCCTCCGCTGCAGGTTTTACCTGATAGACCAAAGGCGCGGATCAGTCCTTCCTCTTTGAGCCGCAGCAGCGTTTCAAAACAATCTGAATGCTCAATGATGTGCTCGTCGTTGCCGTCAGAATGAACCAGCACAACATCCAGATAGTCGGTGCGCAGACGCCGCAAGCTGCGCTGCACACTCAGCCGCGTATGTGCTGCGCTGAAATCAAACCGGGATTTGCCATCTATAAACTCTTCACCGGTCTTGCTGCAAACCACCCATTCATGGCGATTGCGCAGCAGCCGGCCAAGACGTTCTTCACTGCTGCCATACGCTGGCGCGGTATCAATCAGATTGATGCCCAAGGACTGCGCCGTGTCTAACAGATTGCGTAACTGAGTGTCATCGGGCAGCTCAAAACCAGCAGGGTACTTGAGACCCTGATTGCGGCCGAACTTGACCGTACCCAGTCCCAGAGTGGATACCTGCAGCCCGGTATTGCCCAACGCGCGCAAAGGCAGCAACGATTGTGGTTCGTACATCAGCGGATGATCTCCCAGGGCGGGTTGGCGTGCCCCCCCGGTGGCAACAAACTGGCAAGTTCAGGGCTTGTTAGAGCATCACGGAGGCCTGACAATGTGTCGGGCAACAATTCACAAACACGGTCGCCCAGATTGGGGCACAGACTGAGCTTTGTCGGCCAGCAGACCATAAGGTTTGCGCAGCCGCTGACAAAGGCATTGTCTGGCCTTTTCAGGTCAGCGATACGCGGCTCTGCCCGGTTGATCATAAAACTGTGCCAGGTGGCGCTTGAGAAATCTACCCACGGGAACAGCGTTGTCAGTTCAGCTTTCGCCCTTGTTTGCTGGCTTGCGGTATCAAGGTGGACACCTGACTCGGCAAGTTCACCACCAAGGTACCAGATCCATTCACCGGTACGCCCGTCGTGGCAGGGATGCGAGGTGATGGTCAGGCGCGGGGTCATTCCGATGCTGTCTCCGATACAGTGCAGGTATGCAGGCGCCGGGTGACTTACACGCACACAGACCATGTGCAGCGGGCGGCGTTGCATCAGCGGCTTGTCGAGCGACTCTGATGTCTGCCAGTCTGCCAGCAGTGCTTCATTGCCTTCTCCGGCGCACAGAATGATATGTGCTGCGGATATCTCAATACGCCCGTCCTGACCTTGAACATGAACACACGCAGCGTTGTTGTTCTTACGCGGATCCGCTGCGATGCTGATATCCACACCGCGCACAATGCGGTCATGCCAGGGTTGTGCCAGTGTCTGCAGCAGAGAAGGGGTATCCAGCACAAAGTCGCTGAGCCGATACAGTGTCCCTCGCGGAGTGTCAGTCTGCGAGGCCAGACCTTCGGCAAAAAATGCTGGATAGTCAGCCGGCTTCAGCGTGTCAATTCTGCCGCGCAGCGCTTTGCTGCCGAGAAAGGTCTTCAAGCGCGAACGCATGCTGCCGGCGCACCACATGTAGTAGTGTTCTGACAACACACGGGTATTACGAAGATCGATTTCACCCCGACCTTCCAGACAGGCGCGCCAGCGCGCCGGCATGTCAGCGATCGCGCTGCTGGCAGGGCTTAGCACGCCGTTGAGTGCATATTTGAGGCCGCCGTGAATGATGCCTTGTGATGCCAGCGTCTGGTGACTGCCCAGCGCGTTTTTTTCCAGCAGCACGACATCGTGACCACAGTTGCTCAGGCGGTTGAGCAACCACAGCCCTGCAATACCTCCGCCAATAATCACCATGTGAGCTGACACCACTCTGGTGTTCACTCCGGTGTTATTGTGTGACATGGCGCCTGCGCCGCTCATAACGAATGTTGCCGTCTGAAATAGTAAAGCATTCCAGCGCCACAGCCTGCCATGACCAGCATGATCAGTGGATATCCCCAGCGCCAGTGCAACTCCGGCATGTAATCGAAATTCATTCCGTACACACCGGCGATAAACGTTAGCGGCATAAAGATGCTGGCAAACAGAGTCAGGGTTTTCATGGTTTCATTCAGGCGTTGACTGTTGGACGAGACATACAGATCAAGCATGCCTGCCAGTAGCTCGCGCAGTGTTTCCATGTTGTCGATGATGTGGATGCTGTGATCGTACACGTCGCGAAGATACAGTCGGATATCACTGCTCGTAATAATCGCCTCGTCTCTGCTGAGACTGCTGAGCACCTCGCGCATTGGCCAGACAGCCTTGCGCAATAACAACATCTCGCGCTTGAAGTGGTGTATGCGGTGCACAATGTTCGCTGCTGGACGCTGAATCAATTCCTCTTCCAGATCTTCGATGGCATCGCCCAGTTGTTCAAGCAACAGGAAATAATTATCAACCACGGCGTCAATCAGTGCATAGGCAAGATAGTCAGGGCCCAGTTCCCGGATCTTGCGTCCACTGCGGATACGGGCGCGAACCCCGTCAAACACTGTCCCGGGTTGCTCGCAAAATGTCAGCAGATAATTATCACCAACAATGAGACTGATTTGTTCTGCCTGTAGGCGTTGGCTGGTTTGGCTGAAGCTTAGCGCCTTGATAACAATGTAGAGGTAGTCATCGTGGACTTCAATTTTCGGACGGTGATCAGTGTTAAGAATATCTTCCTGCACCAGCGGATGAATTAAAAATCGTTCACCAAGGCTGCGCACAACGTCAGGATTGTGAAGTCCGTCAATATTGATCCATCCGGTTTGTTGTGCATCTGCCTCATGAGCACACTGCTGGACGTCCACGATTTCCTGTTCGTGCACCGCATCCTGATCGTAACGGATGTAGTGAATTTCAGTGAGGGCATTGCTGATGTCGCCGATGTGAACCAGCGTGCCTGGCGCGGAACCGACCTTCTTTCCGCGTTTCTTGATCAGCCCGGGTTTTCGTTTTGCCGCATATACCTTGGACATTGTTGTTAACCTTTGCCTGGGTTCTGGGTTTGCCGATGGTCAGGGTTTGCACTTAGGTTGGAATCCTGCAATCATTCCCGGCATTGTTGTGTCATGGTAACACGCCCGCTGTCCGCTGCACTCGCCGGTGAGAATGGTCACGGGGAAAGGGAATTTGTGAACAGAGTCTTTTATAATTTTGGATTTTATCTGCTGCTGCCTATTATTGTGCTCAGGTTGTTGTGGCGCGCGTTGTTTCTACCGGCTCCTGCCTATGCCAAGCGGTGGGGTGAGCGCTTGGGTTTTGTGGATCCGGCCAAAGCTGATCGCTCCGAGACGCAATGGATCTGGGTGCATGCAGCCTCGGTCGGTGAATCGGTAGCCATATCTCCCCTGGTTCTTAAACTGCGTCGCGAACGTCCTCAATGGGGGATTGTGGTAACCACCATGACGCCCACCGGCTCCGAGCGCATTGACGAATTGTTTGGCCATGACGTCTGCCATGTGTATGCACCCTATGACTATGCAGGTGCGGTGAAACGCTTTCTCCACAGCTTCAGACCTGCGGTAGTGATTTTGGTAGAAACCGAATTGTGGCCAAATCTGGTGCATTACAGTAAAAAAAGTGGTGCAAAAATCATGGTTGCCAACGCCCGGCTCTCTGAGAAGTCCTACCGTGGTTATGAAAAATTTGCGGCCCTGGGCAAGCCCATGCTCAAACAGATTGACTGTATTGCTGCGCAGGCCGACAGCGATGCGCGCAGGTTTCAAAAGCTGGGTGTATCGGCCGCCACAATACGTGTCACAGGCAGTATCAAGTTTGATATCGAATTACCGGCGAATCTGGCGGACGCGAGTGCCGCGCTGCGAGCCCGCATCGACGGTCAGCGGCCGGTGTGGATTGCCGCCAGCACCCGCGAGGGTGAAGATGAAAAGGTACTCGTTGCATTGCGTCTGGTGCAAAAGCAGATCCCTGATGTGTTGCTGGTGCTGGTTCCGCGCCATCCGGAACGATTTAACAGTGCAGAAAAACTCTGTGAAAAAGTGCAGCTGGGTGTTGTACGCCGCAGCAGTGTTCAGCGCGTAGATCAACACACATCGGTGTTTTTGGGCGATAGCATGGGCGAATTGCTGGTGTACTACAGTCTGGCACAGTTCGCTTTTGTTGGCGGCAGTCTGGTGGCTACCGGCTGCCATAACATTCTCGAGCCGGCGGCACTGGGTTTGCCGGTTATCATCGGGCCTTCACAATACAACTTCCAGACTATCTGTGAGCGGCTGGCTGAGCATGGCGCCTTGCTGACCGTCAGTGATGAACGTGCGCTGGCTGCTGCAGTGATTGATTTATTCACTGATCAGCAAAAGCTCACGTCCATGGGGGATGCTGGCAAAGAGGTTGTTGCCGCAAATCGCGGCGCCCTCGAGCGTATATTTACCCTGGTCGACAGCCTGCTGCCGACCTGAGTTTGTTTTTATCAGCTGCCCTGCATCAAAGGCCGACGCGTCAGGTTGTGCACGCCGTGTGGTCCGACCCAGATATTGTCTTCTATTCTGATGCCACCCAAGGGCAGCAACTCGTTGATCAGCGGCCAGTTTAACAATCCGGCATCGGCGCCTGAGCGCAGGGCGTCCAGCAACGCCGGGATAAAATACAGCCCCGGTTCAATGGTAAACACCATACGCTCACCAATCGCGCGTGTTGTTCGCAGTGTCGGGAATTCTGGTGGCGGTGGTGCAAAATTGCCGTAAGGATCAGCAAGACGCCCGCCAACATCATGAACCTGCAGGCCCAGCAAGTGGCCAAGACCATGAGGTAAAAACGCGCGTGTAATGCCTTTGGCCAGCAGTTGTTCAGCGCTGCCATAACACAGTCGACTGTCTATCAGCAGCTGTGCAAGTTTGGCATGAGTTGACTTGTGTAATTCAACAAAGCTGGTGCCAACGCGGATCTCATCAACAATTGCCAACTGCAGAGTCTGCATGCCTGCCAGTAGCGCCTGGAAATCTGCCTGCGTGTGGGATGCACACCAGGTACGTGTGATATCCGAGCAGTACGAATGCCAGCGACAGCCGGCATCGATCAGCAATACCTGGTTATCTGGTTTATGAGCGTGTATCGCCGCGAAGCGTTTTTTATGCTGATAGTGCAGGATGGCGCCATTGGCGTTCAGTGCCACAATGTTGTTGTAGGGCAGTTCCGAGTCCAATACCCGGCAGGCCCGCAGGTAGGCCATGTGAATATCATACTCGTCGCCGCCTGCCAGAAAGCAGTCATGTGCTGCCTGATGGCCGGTCAGTGCCAATGCGCTGGCATCTGCAAGGCAATGAACTTCATAGTCTGTTTTGTAAGCGCGCTGGTAGTCGAGCCAGGTCAGAAGTTTCGGTGGATTGACCTGGTCAGTGCCGCAGCCCAAGGTGGCCGCCAGTTGTTCATCTTCACCCAGAAAAATGAGTCGATCAGCGCTGATGCCGGCGTCCCGCAGTACTTTGCCGAGGTCGGCAACAGACAACAGGGGGCGGATATCAAACGATGATGCCCACCACTCTGGCATATCCAGATGCTGATCGTGCCAGTAGTCGTTGGGTAGTACCGGCAGGAATTGCGGGGCGTGCCCTGCGCGCAGCAATACAAAAAAATCTGGTCTGTCCACAGGAATCCAGCGCAGGAAATGTCCCCATGCTCTGAAGGTGCCTGCGTGATCATCGGCGAAGTGATAATGCAGTTTTCCGCTGTAAATCAGAACGGCATGACCTGCGCATGCGCAGCGGTCAAGCGCGTCCATCCATTCCAGTTGTTGTTGATTGATATGATCTTTAAACAGTGATTCAGTGTGCATGGGTGAGACCAGAACTCAAAGTGGGTCGGCTGTGTGATAATACGCCCATCGTCGCCAATGGCCAATGCTTCAATGTCTGAATCAAGCCTTACGCCAGCCCCCGCTCCCTTGCAGCGCAAGATTATTCATTGCGACTGTGACTGCTTTTATGCGGCGATTGAGATGCGCGACAACCCTGAACTGCGCGGCAAACCCCTGGCTGTTGGCGGTGCCAGTGACCGGCGCGGCGTGGTGGCCACCTGCAACTATGAAGCGCGCCGTTTTGGTGTTCACTCTGCGATGGCAACGGCCACGGCACTGCGCCATTGCCCACAGTTGATTGTAGTTCCCCCGCGCATGGACAAATACCGCGAAGTTTCCCGTCAGGTGCAGGCGATTTTTAGTGACTACACCGATCTTGTTGAGCCACTGTCGCTGGACGAAGCATATCTTGACGTCAGCCGGACGTTGGCTTGTCGGGGCAGCGCCACATTGATCGCCGAGGAGATCCGTCGCCGTGTCCGCGAGACTTTGGGCATCACCCTCTCGGCGGGCATTGCACCCAACAAATTTTTAGCCAAAGTCGCCAGCGACTGGAACAAACCCGATGGTCAGTTTGTGATTCGTCCAGAGCAGGTGGATGACTTTGTGCTGCAGTTGCCGGTGAAAAAACTCTACGGTGTGGGCACCGTCACCGCGGCCCGGTTGAATGCGATGGGTATTCAGACCTGTGAAGATCTGCGTGTCTGGACGCCGGAGGCGCTGCAGGCGCGGTTTGGCAGTTTTGGTGCGCGTCTGTATGAACTGAGCCGCGGAATTGATCACCGTGACGTTAAAGTTGAGCGTCAGCGCAAGTCATTGAGTGTTGAAACCACCTTTGTGCAGGACTTACCCGATCTGGCGGCCTGTATACAAGAGCTGCCCGCCTTGTATGAGGACATGCTGCTCCGCTGGCAACCCATGGCTGGACGCTACCGGATTGGCGGCAAGTTTGTGAAACTCAAGTTTAATAATTTTGTTTCAACAACTGCCGAGCAAGCTGCCGATAACAGCGGTACTTCGCTGTTTGCAGATCTGCTTGAGCAAGCGTTTTATCGCCATGACCGACCAGTGCGGCTGATCGGGGTGGGCTTGCGCCTGCTGCCACCTGACAACCGTGCCGCTGATCAATTGTCACTGGCGCTGGAATAGCCGTAATCCCCAAGCTCAGGCAGGGTTATTTTCGTTATGCATGCGGATCAGACCTTCCTGGCACACTGACGCCACAAGGATGCCATCGCGGGTGAAGATATTGCCGCGGTTGAAACCTCGAGCTTGCGAGGATGATGGGCTGTCCTGTGAATACAGCAGCCAGTCATCCATGCGGAAAGGCCGATGGAACCACATGGTGTGATCCAGACTGGCCACTTGCAGCTTGGGATCAAACAGGCTTTGTCCGTGGGGACGCAGGCAGGTCTGCAACAAGGTCATGTCCGAGGCGTACGCCAACAGGTGAGCATGAAAAGGATAGTGTTCGGGCAATGTGGTGTTCAGCCTGAACCAGACGCTGGTCACCGGTTCCTTGGGGGTGGTGTCGAACAGACTGTTGACATCAACGTGACGCAGATCCACGGCAAACTGCCGCGAAAACCGCTCCAGCAACGCTTCACTGATGCGTCCTCGGAAGTGTTCCGCCATTTGTTTGCGGTCTGCACACTGTTCTGGTGGCGGGACATCGGGCATCAGCGCCTGATGTGATAATCCCGGCTCGGGCACCTGAAACGAGCAGGACATATTCAGTATGGCCTTGCCATGCTGAATGGCAACAATGCGCCGTGTGGTGAAACTCTTGCCGTCACGGATGCGATCCACCTGAAAAATGATCGGGTGCTTCAGATTGCCGGGTCTCAGAAAATAGGCATGCAGGGAATGTACATGACGGTCTTCCGGCACAGTACGACTGGCACTGAGCAAGGACTGAGCCAGCACCTGACCGCCATATACACGCATCCAGCCTTCATTTTTATGCGCGCTGCGGTAGAGGTTTTCATCCAGTGTTTCCAGCTCAAGATGATTAAACAGCTGCGCGAGCTGGAGATTTTCCTGTGTGTCCATGTTGTTGATCCGTAACAGACTGACAAAAGTAAGGCGGTGAGTTTAGCAGCAGCACAAGCATGGCTGATAGCCTTGACACAATGCAGGTCTGACACTGACTGGCAACTTCTTGGCCGGGACTTTACCCTCTCTGCATGCCCGGCGTATGATCGGCACGGACGCCCCGAACAATAACAACAAGTAATTACCTCAGGAGAATCACATGAAACGTACACTTTTGGGTCTGACTTCGCTGGGTGCTCTGGTGCTTGGCACTTTTCTGTTGCAGCAGCCGCACGTGGACGCTGCTGACGATGCCCTGGCGGCAGTCAAGCAGCAATTTGTAGGTCACTATGAGCTGGTCAGCTTCATCAGTTACCCGGCAGAGGGTGGTGAAGTCGACAACAATTACATCGGCCGCATCATGTATGACGAGCACGACCAAATGTCTGCACAGGGCATGCCCAAGGATCTTCCGGTGCGTGCCGCGCAAAGCAGCACCAATGTCAGTGGTGGATTTGCTTACTGGGGCCCGGTTACCTGGGACATTTCACAGAACAAGGTGACTCACGCTGTTGAAGGTTCTCCCACGCGGGGAAGCTGGGTGGGCGAAGATAATGTGCGCTACTATGAATTCACCAGCGATGGTTTGCTGAAGTTATCCATTCGCGATGATAGCGGGCGAACAACCGGGACCTTGACCTGGCGCCGCATCGGCGATTGAGCCGGTTCTTTTCAGCCAGCTCCTGCCCTGTTTTTGTAACCAGTACATCTGTTGCCGCCAATGTTCGCGCGGCTTCAGTGCCATGTGTTTGACTCCGGTCAATAAAAAAAATCCATGCTGATGCAGACTGTTGACCTTTGAGCCGGAATTGTCCGGCCGTGTCAGTCAGCATGGAGACCGACCATGGGTTCGGAGTTTCAGACCTGGGCGCAAGGAACAGGCGGCATAAACCATCATCAGACGACCCGGCAACGTATCGGTGAGCTGATAGAAACATTGAGGATTAACGGCACCTGCGCGCCTTCGCGAAGTCTTGCCCTGCTGCAGGCTGCGGACCTGGTCTGCAGCCAGAGCATGTGGTTGAGCGCGCAGATGGGTTTTGTCAAAAATGTCTATCTGGACGGCCGCAGGCTGCAGGCAGATGACTTCCGCTACACCCCCGATGGCTGCAATGTCAGCGCAATGAATATGGTACCGGCCTACGTGGGTTACCTGTTGGCCAATGCGCTGACCGGAAAAACCCGCGCCTGGTTGATGGGGCAGGGCAACTTTGTTGCTGCCATTGATGCTGTGAATGTCATGGTGCGCAATCTGGAGCCGGAGCAGGACAAGCGCTACCCGCTCACAGACGAAGGGCTGAGCCGCTTATGCCGTGACTTTTACAGTTATCAGGTTGCTGCAGACGGAAAATCAGCGGCGCCGCTGGGTGTACATGACAGCGTTTTCAGCGCTGGCTGTGTAGGGGACGGTGCCTATCCGGGTATGGCTGAGCTGCAGTTTGTGCATATGCCTTTGCCCGGACAGGAGTTGGTGGCGTTTTTAAGTGATGTGGCTTTTGAGGAGCAGCGCGGGAGCGACTGGGCTGCCCGTTGGTGGCGAGGCGAAGACAGCGGGCTGGTTATTCCGCTGATGATTATCAACGGCGGCAGGGCGGCACAGCGATCAACGCTCACCCAGAATGGCGGCATTGCATGGTTTCGTGATCACCTGCGGCTAAACGGATTTATGCCCGTGGAGGTTGATGGACTTGACCCTGCTGCCATCGCCTGGGCGATCATCAGCATGGGCATTGAATTGCAGGAACAACACAGGCAGATCATTGTTGGCGAGCGCAGTTACCCGGTCCTGTTGCCGTACGCCATTGCTGAAACCACGTCAGTGTTCGACAAGGAAGGTGTCGCGGCAAATGATCTAACCAACATCGGCAATCCTGCACTGTATGACACGATACGCAAAACCTATAACACGGCTGTCTCGCGATACTTTATCGCTCAGCCTGCATTGGATAACGCCATCGGCATCCTCAACAATCATACACAGTCGCAGCGCCGCACTGAGAAAGATCACTGGCTTAGACGCTTACGCGTATCCCTGCCGGAGTTGCCTGCCATTCAATACCGGATGCCAGGCAATTTTTCGTCACCCATGCAGCAGGTTGACGAGTGGTTTGTACAATTTGCCGGCATGAATCCCTGCCATCGTGTGCGTATCGGAAACCCGGATGAAATCCGCAATAACTGTCTGGATAACACCCTGGAGATGCTGCGCCATCGGGTGACCGGACCTGAGCCTGCTGTTGACGAATCATTGAACGGCGTCGTGATTACAGCGCTGAACGAAGAGGCGGTCGTCAGCGCAGTGCTGGCCAACAAGCAGGGCATCAATCTAGTGGTGTGCCACGAAGCGTTTGCGATCAAGATGCTGGGTGTCATGCGTCAGGAGGCGATTTTTGCCCGCCATCTTGCAGCCACCGGGCGAGAGGTCAACTGGTTGTCGGTGCCCATTCTGGTCAGTTGCCACACCTGGGAAAACGGCAAGAATGGTATCTCCAGACAGAATCCGGTGTTGAGTGAGACCTGGCTGGGTGAGATGTCTGATGTGGCGCCGGTGTTTTTTCCGTTTGACAGCAATACAGCGGTGACCTTGTTGTATCAGCTGTATCAGCAGCGCGGCCGCATTGCCGTGGTGATCGGACCGCGCGGACAGGTGCCGGTGGTCACTGATCAGGCACAGGCAGAGCAGGCTGTGCATAACGGCGCCCTGGTGATCAGTCACGACCATGACCCACAGATTCAATTGCTGGCACTGGGCGCTGTGCAACTGGATTCGGTGCAGCGCGCCGCCCTGTTATTGCGCAGCAAGTCGGTGCGCTGTTCAGTTGTTGCTATCCTCGAACCCGGACGTTTTCGCGAGCCGCGCGATCCGATGGAGGCGGTTTTTGTGTGGACGCCTGAACAGATTACCCAGATTATTCCTGAGGTTGAGCAGCGTGTGTTTGTCTCCCATACCCGCGCAGAGATCATTTCAGGCATTCTGCGCCGACTCGATACCGGGGCATCCAACAGTCGTTTTATGGGATACCGCAATCTGGGTGGCACCCTGGATCTGTTTGGCATGATGTACGCAAATGGTCAGACCTGGGCGCACATTGTGATGGAAGTAGCCGCCTTGCTCGGGCGCGATGCCCATAACTGGCTGGAGCCGGCTTACCTTGACGCTGCCACGGGTGACGGTAATCCGGATATACTGCGGTGATGGAGAAGCACTTTCTATATCTGACGCGACTGGGTATTGATACCCACCAGGAACCCGTGGTTTACATGCGTGAAGACTGTCACGTGTGTCGTTCAGAGGGATTTAATGCGCAGGGGCGTGTGCAGATATGCGCCGATGACCGATCCATCATCGCCACACTTGATATCGTCAAGGGGGATTTGCTCAGTCATCAGAAAGCCGGCTTAAGTGAAGCCGCATGGCTGCTGCTGAAGGCAGCGGAGGGTGAAAAAGCCACATTCCGTCACGCACCGCCCGTTTATTCCATGAGTTATGTACGTGGCAAGCTTTACGGCAAAGCCATCACTGAGCATGGCGCCAAAGACATCATTCGCGACATCAGTGTCGGGCGCTATTCGGATATTCAACTGTCTGCTTACGTCACCGCATGTGCAGCATCCAACCTGAGTCTGGAAGAAACCATTCACATCACCCGTGCCTTGGTAGATGTCGGGCGCCATATTACCTGGGGGGATGGGCGCATTATTGTCGACAAGCATTGCGTTGGCGGTCTGCCGGGTAATCGCACCACGCCCATTGTGGTGGCCATTGTTGCGGCAAATGGTCTGACCATGCCCAAAACATCGTCGCGTGCCATTACGTCCCCTGCAGGCACTGCCGATACGATGGAGACACTGACCGAGGTCAATCTTGGATTTGACCGTATGCGTCAAGTTGTTGATCAGCATGGTGGTTGTCTGGCGTGGGGTGGATCGGTTGCCCTGAGCCCGTCTGACGACATCATTATCCGCGTTGAGAGAGCCCTGGATCTGGACAGTGAAGGGCAACTGGTTGCCTCAGTCATCTCCAAAAAGGTAGCTGCCGGTTCCACTCATGTACTGATTGATATCCCTGTCGGACCCACAGCAAAGGTGCGCAGTGCCGAGTTGGCCGAGCGTCTAGCGGTGCAACTGACATCGACGGGTGCCGCATTGGGACTCAAGGTACGCACCATGCTGACCGATGGCTCACAGCCGGTCGGCGTTGGCATAGGTCCCGCGTTGGAAGCACGTGATCTGTTGGCCGTGCTGCAGAACACGCCGGAGGCGTCTCAGGAACTCAGGCACCGCGCCCTGGCATTGGCGGCCGTGTTGCTGGAGATGGGTGAGGCATGTGAGGTGGGGGATGGTATGGCGTTGGCAGTCCGGACCTTGGACAGCGGCCTTGCCTGGCAGAAGTTTCAAGCGATCTGTGAGGCGCAGGGTGGTCTGAAGGAACCACCGGTGGCGGCGCACACACGGACATTATTGGCGACCCGGCGAGGTGTAGTAGCCATGCTCAACAATCGGGTGATTTCACGTCTTGCCAGTCTGGCGGGTGCGCCCAACGCACCGGCCGCGGGCATCAGCATGCATGTGCGGCTGGGTGATGTGGTTGACCTTGGCCAACCGCTGATGACCCTGCACGCAGAGGCGATGGGTGAGTTGGAGTATGCATTGGACTTTTACCATGCGCATCCGCAGATACTGCACATTGAGGAAGAAGTGGTATGAGTACTTTGTTGTTCTCGATGTCGGGTCAGCAAGTGCTATCAGAGAGCTTGTTGATGCGCAGTGGCTGGACTGCCGGACAGATGATCCTGCGTCAGTTTCCGGATGGGGAGACTTATATTCGTGTGCTGGATGAGGTACGGGGCCGCGATGTGGCGATTCTGTGCCAGCTGCACCAACCAGACTGCCGTGTGCTACCACTGTTGCTGCTGGCCGATACGCTCCACGATCTGGGTGCGCGCCGCGTAGGTTTGATTGCGCCCTATCTTGCCTACATGCGTCAGGACAAGCGCTTTAATGATGGTGAAGGAGTCAGCTCACATTATTTTGCACGCCTCATCAGCCAGCACATGGATTGGATGTTGACAGTCGATCCGCACTTGCACCGGATTCACCAACTGGATGAAGTTTACGGTATTCCGGCGCGCGCATTAACGGCTGTGCAGCCTATCGCGGACTGGATCAGGGAAAACATCACGAAGCCTCTGGTGATTGGTCCGGACAGCGAGTCTGAGCAGTGGGCAGCACGGGTTGCCGAGGCCGCCGGTTGTCCTTGGGAGGTATTGCAGAAGCAGCGTTTTAGTGACCGTGATGTGCAGGTATCATTGCCTCATGTCGAAAACTATCTGGACAGAACGCCGGTGCTGGTGGATGACATTATCAGTACCGGGAAAACCATGATTCAGGCTGCAAAACACCTGACGAAAGCGGGCATGCAAGGTCCGGTTTGTATTGCCGTGCACGGCATTTTTGCACAGGGTGCATTAAAAGAGATGCAAAGCAATGGCCTGAAGGTAGTCACCAGTAACAGCATTGCAGATGCTACTAATCAGATTGATCTGGCGCCTTTGTTGGCGCAGGCCTTGCTCACATTCCCCGCATAACAGCATCAGAACACAATTGTGTTGCCGTAGGCTGGCACATGGCTGCGAATGCCCTTATCCAGCCATAATTTCTGCGACAAGGCTTCCAGTGCAGTGGCTTCGCCATGTACCAGGCACAGACGGGGTTTGCCTTTGAAATTCGCGGCCCAGTCGATCAGCGCACTCTGACCGGCATGCGCCGACAGGCCGCCAATGGTTTCGATGCGCGCGCGAACCTTGAACTCTTCACCCAACATTTTGATTTCTTTTTTTCCATCCACCAGCAGACGGCCCAGCGTGCCCTGCGCCTGAAATCCTATAAAAATGACGGTGCTGGTTTCTCGCCAGATGCGATGTTTGAAGTGATGGCGGATGCGTCCCCCTGTGCACATCCCGCTGCCAGCGATGATGATGGCACCTTGCTTGATTTTATTGATCTCCATGGACTCTTCGGCAATGCGACACAACTTGAGTGTCGGTAAAAAGCTGCGCAAGGATTCACGACCCGAATCGGTGAGACAGCGAATGTCGGTGTCGTCCATGATGTGCAACCAGCGGTCATACACTTCTGTAACCTCTATTGCCATCGGGCTGTCCAGGAAAATCTGCCAGTTATCAAGTTCGCCGGCATGGAAAAGGCAACCCAGGTGAAATATGAGCTCCTGCGAGCGGCCAATCGCAAAGGCAGGGATCAGCACGTTGCCATCACGTGCCCAGGCGTCTCGCAGTACGCTGCGTAACTCGTCCAGGGTTTGCTCGTGATTACGATGATCACGATCACCATAGGTGCCTTCCATCAGCACAAGATCGCCTTTGTCCGGGGTCTCGGCATCATTCATAAGTGCCGAGTCATTGTTGCCAAGGTCACCCGAGAAAACCATGATTTTGTCTTCGCCTCGCTCATTCATCGTCAATTCAACGATTGCTGATCCAAGAATATGGCCTGCATCCATAAACCGCACCCGCGCGGAAGCGCCAATGTCAAAAGCCAGATGGTAAGGTTGTGGGACACACTGGTGCAGCACATGCTCGACGTCGCGAAGGGTGTATTCCGCGTCAACCGGATTGCGGCCACCGCGCATACGCCGCAGATTGTCGCGCTCCAGATCACGTTCGTACAAGCCATAGGCGTCTTCCAGCAGAATACGCAGTAACTGGCGAGTCGCCTGAGTACAGTAAATTGGCCCCGTGAAGCCATCGTGTACCAGTTTGGGCAACATGCCTGAATGGTCCAGATGCCCATGGGACAACACCACAGCGTCGATGCTGCGCGGATCGAAAGGAAATGCGTCGTGACCGACACGGTCCACCGCATCCCCCCCCTGATGCATGCCGCAATCGAACAGGACCCGCCCCAGAGCGGGGGACTCTACCAGGTAGCAGGAGCCAGTGACTTCCTGAGCTGCGCCATAAAAGGTGATTGTTGCCATGGTGGTATCCTGTTGCCTGAAACCGATTTCCGATGAGCCTGTGTCACAGTCGTGAAGCAGGCAGCTGCTGCGCAGTCCACCGTAATCAAAGTACTGTCGTTAGACGCGATCAGCTAGAATGCCGACTGGCTCAATAAAACAAACGTTGTCAGGGAGAAAAACCGTGTCACTGAATCATAAACAAACAGCGCAGCCGGCGTCGCGCTTTGTGTTCAGTGATCGATGGCTGGCGGAGTCTGTCCGGCTTGGCCTGGTGTCATCGCCCGCAGGCGGTTCACGGATAAGCGCTGAGCAACACTCGCAGGCCGAGCAGTCAGCCAGGCAACAAGCATCCGAACCGGAACAGCGGGTATTGTGCTGGGCGCAAACGCTGGCGCAATCCTCAGGTCAGCTGGAGGGCATGCACATCTGGCGTCAACGTGCGGCACTGATGTTGATGTTGATGCTGGTGCTGGCATTCAGCGCCGGCGTGTCAGCGGCCCTGAGCATTCTGGGTGATGGCGCAACATCCGTTAACGTGGTGTGGGCCTTGGGCGCGTTGCTGGGCGTTAATGTGCTGATGCTGATGTTCTGGCTGGCGACTTTGGGTATGACACCCGGCGAGCTGTCGCTGGGCAATGCCTGGCTGTGGCTGAGCAGGCACTTTGGTGGTCGCGATGCCGTGCTGCTTGCCCGGTCCTTTGCAACGCTCAGCAGCCGCGCCGGTATTAGCCGATGGTGGATGGCGGCAGCGACTCATTTATTATGGAGCAGTCTTGCCCTGGGTGTTCTTGTTGGACTGCTACTGGCGTTGTCGCTGCGCAGTTTTGTGTTCGTCTGGGAAACCACTATTTTGCCGGACGCACTTTTTAACACCCTTGTGCAAGGAATTGGGTGGTTGCCGGCGCGGTTGGGGTTTGCAATACCGGACGCCGCCGCGGTGAGTGCCGCAGGCGCAATGGGCACCGACGGGCCTGCCCAGACCAACGCGCAGCAAGTGTTATGGGCCGGCTGGTTATGTGGTGCGCTGTTGGTTTATGGTGTTTTACCACGATTGCTGCTGTTGCTGTGGAGTGTGTGGCGACTGCGGGTGGGTCTGACCAGCTTCCGGCTAGACATTCACCAGGCTGAATGGAGCGATCTGACTGCGCGGCTGTCTCCATCCGCGGAGTCTGCTGGCGTCATTGACGCCGAGCTGCCAAACGGTGCGCAGCCCGATCAGCGCGGGCAACGAGATCTCTCAGCGCAGGGTGAACCGGTTGTGGTTGCTTTTGAGTTGAGTGATCAGATTGTGTGGCCGGCAACGCAGTTTATTGATTTTCATCTGCAGTCTGTTGCCAGTCGCCAGCAACGCATCAACACACTTGCTCGCCTGGATCAGTCCCCGCCACGCGCATTATTATTGGTGTGCGATTCTGCGCAGACCCCGGATCGCGGGTCATTGTCGTGGCTAGCGGATGCCTCGGGGCGGGCCTTGCATGTCGGGGTATTACTGGCGGGCCAGGGCGCTGACAGTCGCCGGCAGTTATGGCGACAGCAACTGCAGACGCTGGGCATTTTGTCTGCGGCTGTGTTTGACAACGAGAGCGCCGCACACCGTTGGCTGGAGGCTCATGCATGAAGCAGCGCATTGATCTGTCACTGGGTGTCAGCAAACCTCTGCGAATTGCTGTGGCCGGTCACACCAATACCGGCAAGACCTCATTGTTGCGAACGCTGACCCGCGATGCCCGCTTTGGTGAGGTCAGCGACAGTCCGGGAACAACGCGTCATGTAGAAGCCGCCCGCTTGCTGGTGAATGGTCATGTGCTGCTGGAGCTGTATGACACGCCCGGCATTGAAGAGCCAATCGACTTGCTGGCGTTGCTGGAGCAACAGTCATCGGTCAGTGGTTCGCGGGAAGATGGTCCGCAGCGTATCCAGCGCTTCCTCGCCTCTGCGCCAGCCGCAGGTCAATTTGAGCAGGAGGCCAAGGTTCTAAGGCAGATGATCAAAAGTGATGCGGCATTTTATGTGGTGGATACCCGAGATCCGGTGTTGTCCAAACACCGCGACGAGCTGGAGATCCTGCGCTTATGCGGAATTCCGTTATTGCCCTTGCTCAACTTTGTTGCTGACCCCGCAGCACGTGAGTCCGCGTGGAGAGAGGCCCTTGCCGGGCTTGGGCTGCATGCCATGGTGCGTTTTGACATCGTTGCGCCAGCTGAAGACGGTGAGCGGTTACTATACGGAAAACTAGCCGGATTACTGGATTCCCATGCCGATATTCTGAATGCCTTGATTGAAAACCATGCGCAGGAAACCCGGCTTCGCCAGCAGGCCGCCGCCGAACAGGTAGCGGACTTGTTGCTCGGCGTTGCCGCCTGCCGCCAGCGTGTGTCAACACTGGACGCATCAGCCCTGAAGGCCGGCGCACACACACTCAACAAGGACGTCATTGAGCGTGAACAGGCCTGTGTTGAGCGTTTGCTGAGTCTTTACCGCTTTTATCCGGATGATATTGAAACGGCGGCACTGCCCTTGCTCAACGGTAAGTGGCAAGCTGACCCGTTTGATCCGGTGTTGTTGCAAACCATGGGGTTGCGGGTAGGCGGCGGAGCGGCGGCGGGTGCCGCAGCAGGTGCCGGTATCGATCTGATCGCTGGTGGGCTGACGCTGGGCGCTGCCACCCTGATGGGCGCTCTGCTGGGGGGCGGTTTACAAACCCTGAGGCACTACGGGCGCAATCTGATGGGGTTGATGACGGGCGAAAAACTGCTCAGGGTAGACGACACCATTTTAAGGGTACTGGCAGCACGCCAATGTGGTTTGATTCTGGCGCTGGAGCGTCGCGGGCATGCAGCGCAGCAGCCAAGTCCCGTGGTAGAGGCACTGCGGCCGGTCCTGACAGACGCCGAGTTACCCGCTGAACTCCGACTCGCCAGAGCCAATCCACAATGGGCTGCGCGTGGATTCAGCATGTCGGGAGATGAACGTTTACATAAGGCGATCAGCTCACTGAGCGCAACTCTGGCGCAATCAATGGCCGCGATGCGCGTATAATGCGCGCTCCAAAAAAGGTAAACAGCAAGCCCAATACCCCAGAGGTTATGACCACCATGCATCCTGCCGCGATCACCGTCAGTCTGCTGATCATCAGCAACATATTCATGACATTTGCCTGGTACGCTCATCTACGGGATCTGGCCCACAAGCCGTGGATTATCGCAGCACTGATCAGTTGGGGAATCGCCCTGTTGGAATACATGTTTCATGTGCCGGCCAACCGTATCGGCTTTACTGTGATGTCGGTTGGGCAACTGAAAATCCTGCAAGAAGTGATTACCCTGAGTGTGTTTGTGCCCTTTGCATTGTTTTATCTGAAAGAACCACTGAAGCTGGATTATTTATGGAGTGCATTGTGCCTGCTGGGTGCTGTGTTTTTTGCGTTCCGCAGCAAACTGTTTGCCTGAGTCAGGCAGTTGTTTGTTCACGGCAACTAAGGAGCTGAGTAACATGGTCGATCAATCACAGGCTCGCTTGCGCGGTATGTTGACAGGCGTCTTTTTTGGTACCGGATCCGGTGTGATTACAACACTGGGATTGATTGTCGGATTGTTTGCCGGCACCGAGTCGCTAGCGGCAGTGATGGGGGGGATTCTGGTGATTGCAGTGTCAGACTCAATGTCGGACGCCTTTGGTATCCATCTGTCGGAAGAGGCGCGTCCAGACAGCACCAGCCGAAGTGTCTGGATGGCCACCATCGCCACCTTTTTAACGAAGTTTTTAATGGCGTCTACGTTTGCACTGCCCTTGCTGTTGCTGCCTTTGCAACAGGCAGTGATAGCCTGTCTGATCTGGGGAGCCGTCGTGTTGACGGTGTTGAGTGTTTTTATTGCAAGACAGCAGGGGCAACCAGCGCTGCCAGTGGTCGTCGAACACCTGGGTATCGCAAGCCTGGTCATGGTCCTGTCATGGCTGGTGGGTATCGGCGTCAATCGCTGGTTGGGCGTTTAGCATTGGCAAAATATTTAAATCGGAGGACTTGCATATGAAACTTGAATCACTGGCTTTGCATCACGGCTACACATCAGAGGCAACGACCAAGGCGGCGGCAGTGCCGATCTACCAGACCACGTCCTACACCTTCGACAATACCCAGCATGGGGCCGATCTGTTTGATCTGAAAGTGGCCGGCAATATCTATACGCGAATTATGAATCCCACCACGGCGGTGCTGGAGCAGCGCCTGGCAGAGATGGAAGGCGGCATCGGGGCCCTGGCCCTGGCCTCGGGCATGGCTGCGATTACCTATGCAGTGCAGTGTATTACCCGTGCCGGCGATAACATTGTGAGTACCAGCCAACTCTACGGCGGGACATATAATCTGTTTGCACACACGTTGCCAACACAGGGTGTTGAGGTGCGCATGGCGTCGTTTGATGACTATGACGGTCTCGAGCGACTGATTGACGACAAGACAAGAGCACTGTTCTGCGAGTCAATCGGCAACCCGGCCGGCAACGTGGTGGATCTGCAGAAATTGAGTGAGATAGCGCATCGTCACGGCGTACCGTTGATTGTGGACAATACCGTGGCAACACCTTACCTCTGCCGGGCACTGGATCAGGGTGCGGACATTGTTGTGCACTCACTGACAAAATACATTGGCGGCCACGGCACCACGGTGGGTGGGGTGATTATTGACTCCGGTCGGTTTGACTGGGTTGCCAACAAACAGCGTTTCCCTATGCTCAACGAACCGGATCCGTCCTATCACGGCGTGGTGTATACCGCCGCGTTGGGGCCTGCGGCCTATATTGGTCGTTGCCGCGTGGTGCCCTTGCGCAATACAGGTGCGGGGTTATCGCCGCATAGTGCTTTTCTGATTCTGCAGGGCCTGGAAACACTGGGACTGCGCATCGAGCGCCATTGCCAGAATGCGCTTGCGGTTGCCGGTTTTCTGCGCGATCACCCGAAGGTCGCCTGGGTAAACTACGCCGCCTTGCCAGAAAGCCCTTATAACGCCACCTGCAAAAAAATCTGCTCGGGCCACGCATCCGGCATTTTGAGTTTTGGTATCAAAGCCGGCGCGGGTAAAACCTCTAAAGAAGCCGGCGCAACCTTTATTGACGCGCTGCAAATGATTCTGCGACTGGTTAACATCGGCGACGCCAAGTCGTTGGCGTGTCATCCGGCAACCACAACTCACCGTCAACTCAGTTCGCAAGAGCTGGCGCGTGCGGGAGTCAGCGAAGATCTGGTGCGGCTGTCCGTTGGTATCGAGCATATCGATGACATCATTGCGGATATTTCACAGGCCTTGGACAAGGTTTAACGTTCTTGAGTAATTCGGGAAAAAAGCATGGACAGTAACGACACTGAGCCGGTTGAGAAGCAAACGGATGAAGGATTTTTTCGTAACACGTTGCGCTCATTGCGGTCCGGCGAAAATCCGTTACATGTTGTCGCGGGTGCAGCCGGATTTATAGTCGCAACCGGGGTGGCTTTGGCCTCCGGGCAATCACTGGCATCTGAAGTCACTGTGGCCTGGGCATCGCCGCTCTATTTTGTGGTTGGCTGGCCATTGATGTGTCTGGTGATCTATGTGATGGCCAGAGCGTATCCAGTACGGGCTTGGCGCTGGACCTTGAGCATGATGCTCGGTCAGATATTTTCATCCATTTTTTTTGGAGCAGGCGCCATGGTGCCAGTCGCCATGGTGTACGTGACCTTACTGTCAGTACCCCAGTTCTATGTGGGATCGCTTGCCTCCAGGGCCGGCCTCAAACGCTTAGAGCATATTAACCCGGGCAATTAATTCACTCTCTCAAACAGGAAAACTCATGACGTTCAAGGGCAGCCCCCACTTTACACATCGGCAGAATGATCGCATTGGTGTGCTTGTTACCAACCTCGGTACACCAGATGCACCAACACCCACGGCACTGCGCCGGTACCTGAAAGAGTTCCTGTGGGATCCACGTGTGGTGGAAACACCAAGGCCGTTATGGTGGCTGATCCTCAACGGGGTCATCCTGAATATTCGTCCGCGCCGGTCGGCCAAAGCTTATGCCACGGTATTTACGGATGAAGGCTCGCCACTGTTGTTTCACACCCGCCATCAGGCACATGCCATCACGGAGGAGTTAAAGGCGCGTGGTCACCATAATCTAGTGGTCGACTTTGCCATGCGTTACGGCAATCCATCGATCCCTTCGGTGCTGCAGAACATGTTTGATCAGGGTGTACGTAAGCTGCTGGTATTGCCCTTGTATCCGCAGTACTCGGCGTCCACGACAGCATCGACCTTTGACGCCATCAGTGCTGATTTTGTGCGCCGGCGCATGATCCCCGAGCTGCGATTTGTCACGCAATATCATGACTATGCGCCGTTTATCAACGCCGCTGCCGCACGCATTCGTGAGCATTGGCAAACGCATGGGCGCGCGGACAAATTGTTGTTCTCCTACCACGGAATACCAAAACGTTATTTGCTTAATGGCGACCCTTATCACTGCGAGTGCCACAAAACATCGCGACTGATTGCGCAGGCACTTGGATTGCAAGAGTCTGAGCACATGACGACCTTCCAGTCGCGATTTGGACGTGAGGAGTGGTTAAAGCCATACACTGACCACACGCTGCAGGCGTTTCCGGCTCAGGGCATTAAGTCAGTGCAGGTTTTCTGCCCGGGCTTCTCGGCCGATTGCCTTGAAACCATTGAGGAAATTGGTGAGGAGAATAAGGAATACTTTATCCATGCCGGCGGAGAGCGTTACGAATACATCACCGCGCTGAATGACAGACCAGAGCACATCTCGGCGTTGGCCGATCTGCTGCAGTTGCATATGTCAGGGTGGCAGGAGGCTGAGCCGGATGATCAGCGTCAGCCGCGGGCGATGGCGCTGGGCGCGGATAAGTAAGATGTGAAGTGTGTGTTGGGGACAGAGCCTTCGCCTCCGTCCCCATCATATCCTTACTGCGCAGTTGCCGGCTGTTCAGCCAGCCACTCGTTCAGATCAATAATGTCCTGCGGTGTGAGTACACCGGCAGTACGCTTCAATTGCAGGGTGTCTACCACGTAGTTGTAGCGGGCATCAGAATAGTTACGCAGCGCCACAAAGAGTTGCTGGCGGGCCTGCACCACATCAACGATGTTGCGCGTGCCAACCTCGTAACCTGCTTCGATGGCATTCAGTGCCGACTGGGCAGAAACAATCGCCTGCTGGCGCTGGGCAATGACCAGCGCGTCGGTGTTTACCCGGCGATAGGCATTACGTATGTTCTGTGTGGTCTGGCGGCGGATCAGACTGGCCTGCTCCTGCTGGGCAATCAGGTCATATTCTGCCTGGCTACGGCGCGCGGTCACTGCATGACCGGAGTACAAGGGGATGCTGACCTGCACTGCAACGCTGAAGCCTTCAATGACACCCGTTGAACGCACACTACCATCGGCACCTTGCCCGGTGTTGGAGTCGGTGCTGGAGTAACTGCTCTGCAGCCCGATAGTGGGCAGGTGTTCGGACCGGCGTGCCTGGACTGTTCTGGCCTGAGCTTCCACACTGTAATTCGCAGCCAGTAATTGCGGGTTGCTGTTTAACGCTTCCTGTACCCAGCTTTCCATATCGCCTTCCGCGGGTGTCACCGGAAAGTCTTCGCGCAAGATTTCCAGATTGGGATGTGGTTGCCCGGTAATCGCTTCCAGCGCTTCGTAGCTGGAGGACACAGCGTCTTCAGCCAGAATAGTGTTGTTGCGCGCCAGATCGTAGGCCGCCTGTGATTCAAAGACTTCTGTGATGGCAACAAGGCCCACTTCTTCACGCTGACGGGTGCGCTCAAACTGACGCATGGCCGCTTCTTCTTCCTGCCGGCTGGTGCTGAGGTCATCGATGGCGCGCAGTACATTGAAGTAGGCTGAGGCAACACGGATGATCAGTTCCTGCTCCTGCGCCGCAAAATTGTAGAACCGCGCCTGATCAGCTTCCTTAGCACCCTGGTAGCTGTACCAGGAATTCATGTTGAGCAAAGATTGCTGGATGTTGACGCCATAACGGCGTGTGCTGGCGTTCAGGTCGATAAAACTGATGGTGCCTTCGGGCCCGGTCGATTGACGCTGCTCGGACAGGTTTGCGCTGACCTGCGGTAACAGACTGGCGCGCGCCAGGCGTACCTGTTGTTGTCCCGAATTAAGCTGCGCCTGTGCCTGACGCAGCGCCGGGTCATTGCGCATGGCCAGTTCGAGAATGCTGACCAGATCGTCGGCAAATACCGGCTTTACACAAACAAGCAGTCCTGCCGCGAGAACTATCGTGCGGGTAATTCGTCCCATAATCAGAAATCCTGTGAGAAAGTTCGTTATCTGAAACGCAAGCGCTCAGAGTCTGTTATAGACGCTGCAAAAGCCAATTGCGTTTAACTGCAGACATCTGCCGGATGATGCCTTTTTATTGGTCCCGTTTTCAGGCCCGATTGTCGCCATCCAGACAATCATACGTAACAAGCGCCTGTTTCGGTTGTGTCGGGCATTCTACACAGTGTTGACGGCCGGCGTCCAAGTGCCATAAGCCACAATTTGCACCCCGGGCAGAGCCGCTTCCGTTAACACTTTGCAAGCTTATCAGGCATAATGAACGCCCACTTTTGATCACTGCACAGTTCGGCCCCGCAAGCCGCGTGCATCTATACAGGCAGGATAGAGTAATGAGTGCCAAGCCCGAACACTTTCTCGACAGAATTACCGAACTGGACGACAGAACCCGATACACGTTCGGAAGTTCAAGCAAAGTGTATGTAAAAGGTAGCCGCGACGATATTCTGGTGCCCATGCGCGAGATAATTCAGGCGCACACACACACTGAAAAAGGCCTTGAACACAATCCGCCAATCCGTGTCTATGACACCTCGGGTGCGTATTCCGATCCATCATTCCCTGTTGATCTGCGTGCCGGACTGCCGGCCATTCGCGGACGCTGGATTGAGGAGCGTGGCGACACAGAATTGTTGGCGGGTGTTACATCCCGGTTTGGCAAACAACGTCAAGATGACATTCAAACGGCACACCTGCGTTTTGAACATATCCGCAAACCCCGTCGTGCAAAAGCGGGGGCCAATGTCAGCCAGTTGTACTACGCGCGCCAGGGCATAGTGACCCCGGAAATGGAATTTGTCGCGATACGCGAAAACATGAGTCTGGCACAAGCGCGCGAACACGCAGCGTTGGGTGTGCAGCATCCTGGGCAATCGTTTGGTGCAGCGATCCCCAAAGAAATTACCCCAGAATTTGTGCGTGCAGAAATTGCCCGCGGCCGGGCAATTATTCCGGCGAATATCAATCACCCTGAAATAGAACCGATGATTATCGGCCGCAACTTTCTGGTGAAAGTAAATGCCAACATCGGCAATTCAGCGGTGTCTTCATCCATCGAAGAGGAAGTTGAAAAACTGGCATGGGCTGCGCGTTGGGGTGCAGACACCGTGATGGACCTGTCCACGGGCAAAAACATACATGAAACCCGCGAGTGGATTATCCGTAACTCCATGGTGCCCATTGGTACCGTACCGATTTATCAGGCGCTGGAAAAAGTTGGCGGCGTGGCGGAAGACCTGACCTGGGAGATGTTCCGTGACACCTTGATCGAGCAGGCTGAACAAGGCGTGGATTACTTCACCATTCATGCCGGGGTGTTGCTGCGATATGTACCGCTGACAGCCAGGCGTGTGACCGGTATTGTGTCGCGCGGCGGTTCCATCATGGCCAAATGGTGTCTGGCTCATCACAAGGAAAACTTCCTGTACACGCATTTTGAAGACATCTGCGAGATCATGAAGGCCTATGATGTTTCGTTCTCACTCGGTGATGGCCTGCGCCCCGGCTCAATTGCCGATGCCAATGATGCTGCGCAGTTTGCTGAGCTGGAAACCCTGGGCGAGCTGACAAAAATCGCCTGGAAACACGATGTCCAGACCATGATTGAAGGCCCGGGACATGTGCCCATGCATATGATCAAGGAGAACATGGACAAGCAACTGGCTGTGTGTGACGAGGCACCTTTTTACACATTGGGCCCGCTCACGACAGATATTGCCCCTGGTTATGACCACATTACATCCGGTATCGGTGCCGCCATGATTGGCTGGTTTGGCTGCGCCATGCTGTGCTACGTGACCCCCAAAGAACACCTCGGATTGCCGGACAAGCAGGATGTCAAAGATGGCCTGATGGCCTACAAAATTGCGGCTCATGCGGCAGACCTGGGCAAGGGTCATCCTGGCGCACAACTGCGCGACAATGCCCTGTCGAAAGCGCGCTTTGAATTCCGCTGGGAGGATCAGTTTAATCTGGGGCTTGATCCGGAAACCGCGCGTGCATTCCACGATGAGACGTTGCCCAAGGAGTCAGGCAAGGTCGCGCATTTTTGTTCAATGTGTGGTCCCAAGTTCTGCTCCATGAAAATTACACAGGAAGTACGCGAGTACGCGGCGGGTTTGCAGTCAGCGCAGGAGTCAGCGGTTGTTTCGGAAGCTAACCAGCAGGCGCTGGACGATGCCATCAAAACCGGTATGGAAGAGATGGCCGATCAGTACAACCGAACCGGCCGACAGCTGTACCACAAGGTGTAATCTACCGTATTTATGACGACACAAGAGTTGAGAGTAGAGAATAATCAATGACTGATTTAAAAGCTGATGATCTGAACATCGAGTCGATTGAGACCTTGCTGACACCTGCGCAGCTGAAGGCAGATCTGCCGCTAGAAGGCGTTGCGCTTGAATCTGTGCGCAACGCGCGTCAGACAATTTTTAACATTCTGGATCGCACGGACCCACGTCTGTTTGTGGTGGTAGGCCCCTGTTCCATTCACGATACCAAGGCCGCAATTGACTATGCCGAGCGCTTAAAAGTGCTGGCGGATGAGGTCAAAGACACACTGTATCTGGTGATGCGAGTGTATTTTGAGAAACCGCGCACCTCAATTGGCTGGAAAGGGCTGATCAATGATCCGTACATGGATGACACGTTCCGTATTCAGGATGGTCTGCGCATTGGTCGCAAGTTGCTGCTGGACATTGTATCCATGGGGTTGCCGGCCTCTACTGAAGCGCTGGATCCAATTTCTCCTCAGTACCTGCAGGACATGATTGCCTGGTCTGCGATTGGCGCACGCACCACCGAGTCACAAACCCATCGTGAAATGTCCAGCGGTCTGTCTTCTGCTGTCGGTTTCAAAAATGGTACGGATGGTGGTCTGATGGTGGCGGTAAATGCCATGCAGTCAGTGAACAATCCACACCGCTTTCTGGGTATCAACAAGTCGGGTCAGGTAGCGGTGGTGCGCACCAAGGGAAATCCTTACGCACACGTGGTCTTGCGCGGCGGCAGTACTGGTCCGAACTATGACTCTGTTCACGTCGCACAAACGGAAGAGGCGTTGCGCAAAGGCGGCGTCAGCACCAACATCATGATCGATTGCAGTCACGCCAACTCCAACAAAGATCCGATGATTCAGTCCCTGGTGTTGAAGGATGTGGCGCATCAGATTCTCGAAGGTAACCAGTCGATTGTCGGGGTGATGCTGGAGAGCAATATCAATTTTGGCAACCAGAAGATACCCAAAGACCTCGGTGATCTGAAGTACGGTGTATCGGTGACGGATGCCTGTATTGATTGGGCGGAGACTGAGAGAAGCATCCGTGAGATGGCCGCGAAATTGAAGGATGTGTTGCCCGCGCGTGGGGCTTGATTGTTCGTTGTTGGCCCGGGTAGTGAGCTGGTTACGTTGACTTAGCCGGGTCAGGGCGCAGCGGGGCAATCCTCAGGACGACGCCTTCGGCTTCTTTATTGTCCTTCGCTCAAGCCCCGGTGTGCTTAACCACCAATGCTCGCGACCATACAAAAACATGTGCTTACAAACTACTGACAGAGCTCAAAACCACTTTGGATCGCTGTTCTGCTTTTCCCTGTCGTATCCATTCCTGTACCCATGGGTTTGCAAGAATGGTATCCGCATACTTTTGTGCCGCCGAGCTCAGATCTGCGCCGTATGCCTTCAGGGAAATGGCCATGGGTGCATACATACAGTCGGCAATTGAGAATCGTCCGAACAGATACTCCCCGCCGACGCCATGTTTCCGGCGACAGCAGCTCCAGATTGCGTCGATACGCGCAATCTCGTCAGCAATAGCGTCGGTGACCGATAACTTGACGGACAGGTTGCAGTTCATCGGCCAGTCGCGCTTGAGATTCGGGAATTCAGCATGTACCTCCGCACAGATGGAGCGCGCGGTTGCTCGTTTGCGCGGGCTGCTTGGCCAGCCTTTTCCATCCAGCATCGCTTCAGAAATATATTCGCAGATAGCAATTGAGTCCCACACGGTGGTATCACGATGTTGCAGCGCAGGTACCTTCAGGGACGGGGACAGGGGGCCGAGTTTCTCAGCGGTATTTCCCTGATACAACGCCACACTCACTTCCTCAAAGGGGATATCAAAGTTTTTCAACAACAACCAGGGTCGCAGGGACCAGGAAGAAAAATTCTTGTCTCCAATCACCAGTCGGGTAGTGCTCATCGGGGCAGACTCCAGGCAATGTTAAACGAGAAAAGGCATTTGCTTTCGGGGAATTAGACAAGGGATTTATCGCGATGGCAGGCGTAAACAAGGGCATTGTGCTGAACAAATATGTCAGAATCATGGCGTATGGTGTCGCAGGCTGCAGGGCACTTTGTTGCCGGTGTAAATGCGGTATAGTCAGTGCCCTGAGCCCGCTAAGCAGGGTGCGGCCGGGCGTGGATGACATTTGGGAAGGTGCAAAATGGCGCGACGAATTGCGATTGTTGAGGACGAGGCGGCAATACGTGAGAATTATGCGGATGTGTTGCGGAAACAGGGTTATGAAGTGCAGACCTTTGCCAACCGGCGGGAAGCCATGCGAGCTTTCGATTTGCGCCTGCCGAATCTGGCAATCATCGATATCGGGCTGGAGAACGAGATTGATGGGGGGTTTACGCTCTGCCAGAGCCTGAGGTCTATGTCAGAAACATTGCCGATTATCTTCCTGACCGCGCGCGACAATGACTTTGATACCGTCAGCGGTTTACGAATGGGTGCGGATGACTACCTGACCAAAGACATCAGCCTGCCTCACTTGTCGGCACGTATTGCGGCGCTGTTTCGTCGTCAGGATGCCCTGAATCAGCCCACATCGCCTGAAAACCTGCTTCAGCGTGAAAAGCTGGTGCTGGATATAGGTCGTCTTACCATTCAATGGGACGGACAGGCGGTCCCGCTGACAGTGACTGAATTCTGGATGGTGCACGCGTTGGTCAAGTTTCCAGGTCACGTTAAAAGTCGACAGGTGTTAATGCAGGAGTCCAAGATTTTTGTTGATGGCAGCACAATCACCTCTCACGTCAAACGCATACGCAAAAAATTTATGCAAGTGGCACCGGAGTTTGATTGCATCGAAACGGTGTATGGCATGGGTTATCGATGGAATACCCAGATGATTGGCGGCGGCGATGTTGGTATCGATGGGAGTATGGCAAGTCACGCTGGCGGAGGTGATGGTGGGGACGGGGGAGATTGGCAGCGTGGATTTAAACAATGACCATCGCCCTTAAGCATCCATTTGGTATCCGCTTCAAGCTGGTTTTTCTGTCCAGCTTCCTGTTGGTGATACCGTGGCTGGGTTACCGTTATATCCTGGAAATGGAAGACTACCTGCGCCGCGGGCAGGAGCAGGTGGTGCTCGGCACCGCCCGCGCATTGGCAACCGCGTTGAATGAACGTCCGGAGTTATTTGACGAGGGTACATTTGGCCCTGCCCGGCGCAGCGAAAACCTGTATGTGTATCCGATCTATTACGCCCTCGGACTTGATGACAATACGCTGAACGATTGGGGCGACTATCAGCGTTATGAGTTGTCCTATGGCCGGGCCAACACCATCGCAACACCCCTTAATCCGCAAAGTGAGTTCTCACGGTACTACCACAACGATGAGTCGCTGAATTTCAAGCTGCTGGTCGGGGAGCACAATCGTTTTCTGTATGCCTACATCAATGTGGTAGATAACCAGGTGGTGTATCGGTCGCCTGACAGCGTGAGCATACATCGCAGCGACTTTCTGCAAATATCCATGACCTCACCGGATGGAGAGTTGATGCGTTATGTAGTGTCCCCGCGCGGTCCGGAGTTTATCTACGCCTATGAAATTGGCAGTGATCTTCGTGATATTGGTTCGCTCAGACATGAAGAGCGGATCGTCGGGCAGTGGTACGAGAATCTGGACGGCTACACAATAGAGCTGCGCATGCCGCTGACCATGTTAGGGGCGAGTTTGGGGTTTGCAGTGTACGATGTGGATGACCCCGCCACCCGTAACGTCACAGCGGTGGTTGCAACCTCAAACGTCAATGATATTGAGCGACTTGGCGCGGTGCAGCGGCCGACACCGGAGATAGACAAAATCGTCGAAGGGATGGGCTACACAGACTCGCGTATTCAGGTGGTCGACAGAACACGTCGTGTTTTGCTCAGCGTGGGGGACATACAGACCGCGACCGGTCTGTCATTGACCTCGCCCGAGGATGCTGAAGAAGGTAACCCTTATCTGCGCATTCTCGAAGACAGGGTACTGCATCCGATTTATTACCGGATTCTGACCAAACCCTCTAACGATTTTATTGATGAGCTTTACGTCGGCAGTCGCCTGGAAGGCGCGCATCTGAGTTCCGCTCTGGGCGGTGTAGCACAAACGCAGTTCCGCACCATCAATGAAGATCAGACTCGTATTCTGGAGGCTGCTTATCCAATTTATGCTGACGGCCAAATCATGGGGGCGGTGGTTGTTGATCAGAATATGAATGGCTTGAGAACCTTCCGCAACCAGGCCATGGAAACGCTGTTCAATACCATCCTCGGCGTGATGTTGCTGGTGGCTTTTGGTCTGTTCTTTTTTGCGTCGCGTATCTCAACGCGGATACGTGCGCTCAGAAATCAGGCTGAGAACATTATTGATGATAACGGGCGACTGAAAAACACCATCATTGCTACGACCAGCTCCGATGAAATCGGCGACCTCTCCCGCAGTTTTTACAACATGGTGGAACGCTTGGGTCAGTACACCAGTTATCTGGAGAATATGTCTTCGCGTTTGTCGCACGAACTGCGCACCCCAGTGACAGTGGTGCGTTCGTCTCTTGAGAATCTTGGGATGGTGTCCCAAGACAAGGAGTCCGCTGTCTATATTCAACGCGCGGAAGAAGGCATCAGCCGGCTGAATCTGATTCTCACCAACATGAGCGAGGCGACCCGTCTTGAACAGATGTTGCAAACCTCCGAAAAGGAAAAAATTGATCTGGTGAAAGTGCTGGCAGGTTGTGTCGAGGGCTATCGTCTGGCCTACCCGGATGCAGTGATCGACTCCGACCTGGAAGGCTGTGTGATGATTAACGGGGTGCCTGAGTACATCGCACAATTGATGGACAAACTGATCGCCAATGCCGTTGAGTTCAGCTACGACAAAAGGCCAATCACAGTGTTCTGTCGTGCGATCAAGGACAGAGCGGTTGTGCGCGTGACCAATTATGGTCCCTATCTGCCCGAAAAAATGAAAGGCAGGCTGTTTGATTCCATGATTTCAGTGCGTCCGCAGGAGAAACAGCGCGAGCCGCACCTTGGTATGGGGCTGCACATTGCGCGCCTGGTGGCGGAGTTTCACCAGGGGCAGATCAGAGCGGACAACATCAAGGAGTATGAAGGAGTGGCGATTACGCTGATCATTCCGATGCTGGATTAATCTCATTTGAGTGTGTCGCCGACTCACTGGCAATCAGTTCACTGAGATCGCGTGGGACGTAGAAATTCGGGGCATTCTCCTGGACCACGGGTGAGTACTCAGCCCATGCGTGACAGGTGTTCAGCACAAAAGGTTTGCCAGCGTGGTGGCGGCTGTCTGAATCGGCTTTGCGGCGGCGATGATTCTGCAAGGGGCGGATGGTCTGAATGGCAACCGTTGCCATCGGGTACAACAACTCAGTCAGATGTGTACAGCCTTTGACACCACCCATACGACTGCGGATCATGCTGCGCCAACCGGGTCCCATCGTGACTCCGATCAGTTTTCTGTAATCAGCGGCAATCTCCGGGCACATGGCAAACGGACTGTTGTCGGTGGCGGCTTCAATATCTTCAATGACAAATTTGTCGTTGATGGTGACGCGCAACAGCATCTCATGCAGAGCGACACCCGGTTCAATCATTCCTCGCCAGTTATTGCTGAAGGCGTAGGTTTTGGTATCAACCAGATGCGCCTCGATATCAAACAGACCGTCCTCTCGTTCGTATCCTTGAAAGTTGATCTGCCGGCTATGGATATGTTCCCGGCGAACAGGATTTGTTAAGGGCATCAGATACTCCTCCGCATCAGGCGCGGGATTATACCTCAGCCTCCCTGAAAACCGCTGCTGATGCTCGCGGTTTGGTGATTTTGAAAATACTCGAATGTAATCAGCACGTTCTGCGGTTCGCCATTGTCGTTGCGCAGATTGCTGATGCCGTCGAACACCTTTAATCGCTTCGATTGCGGGTCATAGCCGATATAGATTGGGTCCACCAGCCAGCCTACCGCACGCAATATGCCGGCAGGACGGATGACAAAACAATACACGTCGGTTGCCGCCTGATCGCAGTGACTGGCATCGGTTTTAGTCAGACTGACCCTGACGGTGTCCAGCCGTGAGGGTACCAGCATACCCGCGCTGACGGATTCCCCCGTAATCAATGACTCCCAGTGTTTACACACAAAGGGATCAAATCCGGCATCAACCACTACCGACTCCCGATGAGCAAGCATTTCCTCCCGGTAACGCGGGCTATCATGAGCCTGAAATCCGACTCTGATCATGGCTGCCCGGGTATCATCGGTAAGCTCAGTGGTAATTCTGGCAGTGTTGCGATAATCAATGTGTTGTATGTCGGGTGCGGTCAGCGAGCGTGAGTAATCGATGGTTTTTTCCGCAAAGACGCTACCGTCTGCACGCCGGTACTGCACGCGCGTTGACAACTGCAGATCAGGATTCTCGGCAAAATGATATTCGTAGTACAGCACTGCAGATTTGTCCGAGGTCCAGGCTGTGCCGATGGTCCACAAGGTGCTCTCGTCGGGAGCCTGCAGTGTTGGCTGTTCCTGTTGCTGGGCATGGCCAAGTGCTGGTAGAAGCGCCATCGCCGTGAAAAGAGCAGTGCCTAATACAATCGATTTGCGAGTTCTCATTTGGGTATCCTGGCATGCAAGGCTTGCATGCGATGCTGGGGCTTAGCCATAACAATCTGTGCGGTGTGGATGACCCGTTCCATAAAGCCGCCCTGACAATAAGCGAGGTAGTAATCCCACATACGTATAAAATCGGGTCCGAAGCCCTGAGCCTGTATGTCGCGCACTTTGCCGAGGAATGTCTTGCGCCAGCGCTCAAGCGTCATGGCGTAGTCGCGGGTGATATCTTCGAGGCCAACAATCTGCAGATCTGTGTGTTTGGCCACGTGCCACGCGATCACACTATTGCTGGGCAGGCAGCCGCCCGGAAAAATATAACGCTGAATGAAGTCAACGGTGCGCTTTGCAGACTCATAGCGCTGGTCAGAAATGGTGATGGCCTGTATCAGCATCAATCCATCCGCCTTTAACAGCGAGGAGCACTTTTCAAAATAATTTGCAAAGTACTCATGGCCCACAGCCTCAATCATTTCTATGGAAACCAGTTTGTCATACTTGCCAGTCAGGTCACGGTAGTCTTTGAGTAACAGTTCGACCTGCCCCTCCAGCCCTTCAGCCTTGACGCGCTTGCTGGCGTGATTGAACTGCTCCTGGGAAATGGTGGTGGTGGTGACCTTGCAGCCATAATAACGCGCCGCATGAATAGCCATGGATCCCCAGCCGGTGCCTATCTCGATTAGATGATCACCGGGTTTAAGTTGCAGGCGTTGGCAGATGTGATTGAGTTTGTTGATTGACGCTTCATGCAAGCTTTGTTGTTCATCACGAAAAATTGCCGACGAGTACATCATGCTGGGATCAAGGAAGGTCGCAAAAAATTCGTTACTCAGATCGTAGTGGGCGGAAATATTCTTGCGAGAGCCTTCAAGCGTATTGCGATTGCGAAGATGCATGAACTTGTCCATCACCCGCGCTATCACTGCTTTTCCGCCATCCAGTGCGTCCAGCATACTCATGTTGCTGACCATGATACGCACCAATGTCACCAGATCCGGCGTGTGCCAGTGCTGCTGCATGTAGGATTCGCCACCGCCTATACTGCCATTAAATGCCACCGCGGGATAAAAGGACGGGTGTGACACAATCACATAAGCGGTCAGTGCGTCCGCATGGTCATCACCAAAGCTGTGTACAGCACTGCCCTCATCGATCACGATTTTTCCTGAGCGGATCTGCGAGAGTTTTCTGAATAAAAGACTGCGTGCAAAAAGCTGAAGCCTTGTGGCTTCGCCCATCAGGTGTTGAATTGGCTGGCCGGTAATGTCTTCGGACATCTGCGGCCGTGTTGCTGTCTGAACGGCGCCGGTTTGACGATTCCCCGGTGATTTCATGATAGCTTGTCTCTCCGTGTTGTAACGTGCTTGAGGTTATCTGGTGTTGCAACGTCTGCGAGTGAAGCAGGCCCTGGATGCGCCTGAAATGGCACTCGTTTAACAAATAATCTCAGTGCCTGCCAATAAATTGCAGCAAGAACTTTTAATGTCATCAATGGGTGCGCCAATAGAATACGGTTGAGTGAGCTGGTGGAGATGGCTTGTTGTGTTAAAGACAGGTTCGCATTAAAAACCTGATGCCCATCCTGCCAGTTTTGCAGATTCAGATTCAATCGTTGCGCGGGTACGCTGCTGCGCCAATGATACGTCATATTCATGGGCATAAAAGGGGACACGTGCATTTGTTTCTGGAACCGATACTTTGTGCGGGCGCTGTTGTCACACGGAATGACGTAGTGAGTGCTTTCGCCCCACGGCGTATTGGTGACCTCGGCGACAACAAATCGCAAGTTTGCGTTGCTGTCAAAAACGTAATAGCAGCTGATTGGGTTGATCAGGTATCCGAAGTAGCGCAGGTTGGTCAGTAAGCAGACAGCGCCATCAGGGCGCTCTCCACTTACTTCAAACACACAATCCAGCACCGCCTGCTTCAAGTCCGGTGTTTCCGGCTTCAGGAAATCCTTGCGACGGAACCAGGCCAGTGCAGGCCCGCGCGCGGACCACAGCCATGACCGCGAGAAAACACTCTGCAATTCATCCAGATCCAGGTACATCATAAAGACCCGGTAGCTGAACTGGTGCAGCACCGGGTGTAAGCGTTTATGTCTCACAATGCCCGTATAAATGGCGCTGTTCATCCAGCTGGTGTCCTCTGAACATTACGTTTGTTTCTGCGTTGTTTGCTGATCTGCCGGTACCAGATGCCTTTAAACAGTTGCGCCAGACGCAGCGCCGCAGTCAACCGGCCGGGGAAATTGTATTCTAGGGGGCGTTTGTGCAGCGCGGAGGCGATTCGTCCTGCCGCCTGGTCAGCGTTCATTTCAAAGGGCATGGGGAAATCATTGGCCACGGTCATGGGCGTGGTGACAAATCCCGGATTAACCACAGTCACATCCATCAGGTCGCTGAAATCAGTACGCACTGAATGCAACAGGTAACTCGCTGCCGCCTTGGAGGCACCATAGGCTTCGGCGCGCGGGAACCCGATAAACGCAGCAAGACTGCAGATGCCTGCCAGATGCGGTCTCTGGTGCGCGGCTTTGAGCAGCGGCATCGCCGCATTGATAGAGTTCACCAGTCCAAAAAAATTGGTATCCATCACGCGGCGGAACAGTGCCGGATCGAGGTGCTGCTTTTTTATATACTCGCAGGTGCCTGCGTTGAGAATGACCAGATCAAGGTGGGGGACAATTGCCTGAAGCGCCTCGCTGATGGCCGGCACTGCCTCAGCATCACTGACGTCAAACAGCAGGCAGGAAATTTTTCCCGGCAACGCTGTGCCACTGGCGCTGACTTCAAGCAATTTGTCGAGAGTGCGCCCGCTTATCACAACGTGATGGCCCCGGGCGGCATAAAAAAGTGCAAGTGATTTACCGATTCCGGACCCGGCGCCAGTGATCCAGATATTGCTGCCAGTGACGATGTTCCCGTTAGTCATGCACAACCCCCGCTAGCTAGGCGCTCAACCGATTGTTGAGGTACCTGATGACTGAGCCCAACACTGGCACGTGTTGATAGAGCATGGCGCCCAGATCAAAAAAGTCCTCATGATAATAAATGCGGTCTGTGAAGCGGATCAGTGTCACACCGCGGACTTGGACAGGTTTTCCACCATTCAGGCTTGAGTGGCTAAACGTCATTTGCCAGACGATGGTAGCCGTATTCTCTGCGATCTGTTCTTCCAGATAGTCAAATCGTATGTGTTTAGTGTTGGCATACAGGCTGCGCAGGTAGTTTTTAACAGCCAGGCGACCGTGTAAGGCGTGAGCCGGGTCGCGGAATTCAACGTCCTGGGTGTAAACACGCTGAATATTCTCAAGACTGGCAATGCCCGGACTGCGGTAGAAGTCCTTGAAGTCGTTCAGCAAGGCAGCGCGCAGGTTGTCGCTGACTGAAAGCATTTCGGTAGCCATGTGTCTGAACTCGTGAGATGAGCGTAGGTTATCAGCGGTTGATACGGACGCTGATATCAGCTGGATCAGATATGTGGTGTAACAGACAGTGATCCATGTTCAAAATGCTTGCGTAGAAAGCTGTGTCTACAGACAATATTACGGTAAAAGTAGACAAGCTGACCGGAATCCACGTGGACAATAACGACGATATGGAAAGTGCAGTAACACAACTCAACCGCAGTACAGTCCCCGATGCATGGGCTGAAAGCGTACGTCTGGTGGCTGTCAAACGTGACAGAGCAGCCTTTCAGGTGCTTTACAAACACTTCTCCCCGCTGATCAGGGCATTTTTGCTAAAGAGCATGGGGTCAGGCGCCAACCGGGCTGAGGCTGAAGAGATAACGCAGGAAGTGCTGATAAAGGTGTGGAATAAAGCCTCAACCTTTAATCCAGCCAAGGCCAGCGTTAACACGTGGATATTCACGATCGCAAGAAACACCCGTATCGACTTTATCCGTCGAAATGACCGCAACAACCGCGAGATCGATATTGAAGACATCTGGCATGACGCCGAATCCCCGGAGCCTTTGGTGGATATGCAGCAGCGGCGTGCCGAGCAAGTGATCAAACAGGCCATGGCAATATTGCCTGAAGAGCAGGTACAGGTGCTCTACAAAGCATTTATGGAAGGTAAATCGCACAATGAAGTAGCGGAAGAACTGAGTCTGCCCTTGGGTACAGTCAAATCCCGTATTCGTTTGGCGCTGAATAAAATGCAGATTTTGATAGACCGATAATTTTTCGACAACAAGGCCCATCAGGGCTGATAAATTTTTTCAGGTAGTAAAATGGTCTCTTTTCACCCAGACTCGAAAATTTTGACAGACTTTGCTGCAGGTAGCCTGCCCTTGTCTGAGGCAGTATGTGTGGCTGCCCACCTTGAATTCTGCGGCAAGTGCCGCGCCCATGTGCAGCAACTCAGTGATGTGGCGGCGCAGATGATGATGCGGCTTGAACCGGTGGTTGATGACAATGATGGTTTCGAAAGCCTCATGCAGCGTATTGAGTCCTCTGACCCTGCGCCCGCAGTGCAGGCGAGTAGCATTGCCAGCAAGTCAGCGCTCAGCGCAACCGGTATTCCCAGGGTTGTTGAAAAACTTGCCGGCGGAAGTTTGCAGAACCTGAACTGGGTAAAGTTGGGTAATTCGCTGCGTATTGCGCCCATGGACATTGGTTGCAAGAGCCGGCAGACCGCAATTTATGACATCAAAGCGGGTCGTCCGATGCCGGAGCATGAGCATCGTGGTGAAGAAATTACTGTGCTGTTAAAGGGCAGTTTCTCTGATGCGGAAGGCAACTACGTAAAAGGCGATTTTGTGGTTCGCTACGCCGGGGAACGTCATCAGCCGACAGCGACTCTGGATACCGATTGTATCTGTCTGGTCAGTCTGGAGCAGCCGGTGAAGGCGAGTTCATGGTGGTATCGGTTGATGGAGCCGTTTGTGCAGTATCGGTTGTCGGGCTTTAGTCGGTAACGCTGGAGTTTGAGTAGGAAAATGGCGACCATTGTGTTGCCATTTTTTTTGTTTGGCGTGTGCCCGGCGGTAACCGGGGCATTCCTCGGAACGACGCCTGCGGCGTCTTTATTGTTCCTCGCTCATGCCCCGGTTACCGCCGGGCGTTGCCCACCCTCGAAATGGCGACATGCAGGTCCCGATTGTTCCTCGCTCGTACCTTTGGAAATCAGTGGTAGCCGCCCGGCATCTGCTGCGGCATAATTTTGTGCTTTGACGGGGCAAGGTAAAACGATGACGGCGCATCTTCCGGTATATGCAAAAAATGATGTTGAGGTGATGACGCGCGAGCGCGTTTTCCAGGGATTTTTTGCGGTCGACAAGCTGACACTTCGCCATCGGCTGTATGCAGGGGGCTGGAGCAAACCGTTCACGCGTGAATTGTTTCTGCGGGGCCGTGCAGCCGGTGTGCTGCTCTATGATCCTGTGCTGGATCAGGTTGTGCTGGTTGAACAGTTTCGTGTGGGCATGTTGTGCGCGGAGCAACAGAGCCCCTGGGCTCTTGAACTGGTGGCTGGCATGGTCGATGTTGCCGAATCCCCGCAAGAAATGGCGGGCAGGGAAGTGTTGGAAGAAACCGGGATGACAATTGGTCAGTCAGAGTTCATCTGCGAGTACTATAATAGCCCCGGTGGTTGTGATGAACGCATCAGTTTGTTTTACGCCGAGGTAGATTCCAGCGGGGCAGGCGGCGTTCATGGTCTTGTGGAGGAAAATGAAGACATTCGTGTTGTTGTGGTTCCAAGAGCAGAAGCGATAGCTGCAATTCAGCGCGGCTTAATCAACAATGCCATGGCCATTATTGCGTTACAGTGGTTACAGATCAGAAAAATGGAGTGCGCAGCGGGAGCGGCCTGATGTTGGAGTTCGAGTATTACGAGCTGGCGGTTCCGCCACGATATCGCATCGATCTTGCGGGTTATATGCAGACATGTGATGACAATTATTTGCGTTTACTAAAACTGGTGCCTGCTCTAGAATCGAGAAAGCCCTGTTACTCCGGGGCGGTCCCGGCATCCGGCAGTTACTGGGAATTTGTTGCCAGCGCTACGGATAGTCGGGCTGGAAAAAGAACGGTCAACAAGTCAAACAATAACATGATCACTCGGGTTCGGTTGCTCGAGATATTTAGATACACCAGTACACTTGAAATCAGCATCAGTTACGGGTTTCCGAGTTGGGCTCCGTCACCTGTGATCGTGGTGCGCATGTACCACGATGCAGCAACGGCTGAACCGCTGAGTTATCAAGGACATCGTCAGATACCGGCAAAAAGTGAATTGCCCAACGCCGATATGTATCATCAGGACGAGAAGAGGCAGATCAACGAATTTCTTGCGGAGTGGCTGGGTTGGTGTCTAAAGCCCGATGTGGTTGCCAGGAAGTCAGATTTTCTGTGTGTCGATTAAACTATGCAGAAAGATTCAACGGAATTCAGAGTGAAGCCGCTGCGCCTGATACAGATCACTGATACTCATCTGTACCGTGATCCGCACGCAGTCTTGCTCGGGTTAAACACGCAGGAAAGCTTTGAAAAAATAGTTGATCTGATTGCTAGCACCCGCGGTTCAACCGATGTGGTGATCGGCACGGGAGATATCGCGCAGGATGCTTCGGTTGAATCCTACAAACGATTTGCGACGATTGTTTCCCGGCTGAATGCGCCTTTTTATTGGATACCGGGCAACCATGACAGTCGCAAAGTCATGTTGTCGCTGGAAGAATATCCGCATGCCTTTGAAACGCAGCTGATTTTTGGTAACTGGCAAATTCTGATGCTCGACACCAGTTCGCCCGGCAATGTCCACGGTGTATTGTCAGACCAGGAGCTTGAGCGTCTTCAGCGGCAATTGTCCTGCCTGCCGGAGGGTGTTGAACACACCATGGTCTGCCTGCATCACAACCCGGTGCCGGGCACCGCGAGCTGGATGAGTGACATAGGGTTAAAAAATGCGGACGCGCTGCTGGCGATATTGGCGCAGCACGGTGCGTCGGTCAGGGCTGTTGTGTATGGGCATATCCATCAGACACTGGATTTTTATCACCAGGGGTTAAGATTTTTCTGCACACCCTCTACGTGTATCCAATTTAAACCCTATGTTGAAGAGTTTACGCTGGACATGCTGGCGCCTGCATACCGCTGGTTTGATTTGTACGCAGACGGCCGGCTGGAGACGGCTGTCGAGCGGTTAAAAGACTACACCATCAAGGTCGACATGAACGCGGGCGGCTACTAACCCGACCCGGCATCAACACAGTTCCGCACGTTTGAGAACACGAAGTTTATGAGCAACAGTTACAACGCCGATGCTATTGAAGTCCTCACCGGTCTTGATCCGGTACGTAAACGCCCCGGCATGTACACCGATACCACCCGCCCCAATCACCTGGTTCAGGAAGTTGTCGACAACAGCGTCGACGAAGCGCTGGCGGGTCATGCCAAAACCATCACCCTGATTATGCACAAAGACGGCTCCATCGAGGTCGAAGACGATGGCCGCGGCATGCCAGTGGATATCCACCCTGAAGAAAAAGTCACCGGTGTGGAATTGATCCTGACTCGCCTGCACTCGGGCGGCAAGTTTTCAGGCAAGAACTACGAATACTCAGGTGGATTGCACGGTGTGGGCGTGTCCGTGGTAAACGCGCTTTCCCATTTTGTGGAAGTCACCGTGCGCCGTGATGGCAATGTACATCAGATGCGCTTTCATAACGGCGATAAGGCCACTGAGTTAAAAGTCATCGGCACGGCTCCCAAACGGCAGACCGGCACCACGGTTCGATTTTTACCTGACGAAAAATATTTTGATTCCCCGAAGGTTTCTATCACGCGACTCAAGCACGTGCTGCGCGCCAAAGCGGTGTTGTGTTCGGGTCTGCGCGTGGTGTTTATCGACAACACCGCCAGCGATGACAAAGCGCAAAGTGAAGAATGGTTGTTCAAAGACGGCCTGACGGATTACCTGCTGCAGGGCACCGGCGATGACATCACGCTGCCGGTTGAGCCGTTCACTGGCAATATGAAAGGCAACGACGAAGCCGTGGAGTGGGCAGTGCTGTGGCTGCCGGAAGGTGGTGAGTTGCTGCAGGAAAGTTACGTCAACCTGATTCCGACCGCACAAGGCGGCACCCACGTTAACGGACTGCGCACCGGTTTGCTGGATGCCATGCGAGAGTTCTGTGAGTTCCGTAATCTGCTGCCGCGGGGCATCAAGTTGACGCCGGAAGATATCTGGGATCGTTGTGCATTTGTGTTATCGACCAAACTCAAAGATCCACAGTTCTCCGGTCAAACCAAGGAGCGTTTGTCGTCGCGGCAAAGCGCTGCCTTTGTGGGTGGTGTGGTCAAAGATGCCTTCAGTTTGTGGCTCAATCAGCACACCGACGACGCGCTGGCACTGGCTGAAATGTGTATAAACAATGCCAACAGCCGTCTGAGAGCCAGCAAAAAAGTAGCGCGTAAAAAAATCACCAGTGGACCGGCCTTGCCCGGCAAACTGGCAGACTGCTCCACGCAGGATGTGATGGCAGGCGAATTGTTTCTGGTGGAAGGTGACTCTGCCGGAGGCTCTGCCAAACAAGCGCGTGACCGCGAAACACAAGCCATCATGCCGCTGCGCGGAAAAATTCTGAACACCTGGGAAGTCGATTCCAACGAAATTCTGGCGTCACAGGAAGTTCACGATATTTCAGTCGCACTCGGTGTCGACCCGGCTTCCAGTGACATCAGCGGTTTGCGTTACGGCAAGATCTGTATTCTGGCCGACGCTGACTCCGACGGTCTGCACATCGCAACTCTACTGTGTGCCTTATTCCTGCGTCACTTTAAACCGGTGGTTGCTGCCGGCAGAGTGTATGTGGCGATGCCGCCTTTGTACCGCATAGACTGTGGCAAAGACGTTTTTTATGCGCTGGATGAGGATGAAAAAAGCGGCATTATTGACCGACTGGCTGCTGAAAAAAAATCTGCTAAAGTCAATGTGCAGCGCTTCAAAGGGCTGGGTGAAATGAACCCGCTGCAATTGCGCGAAACAACCATGAGCCGAGATACCCGACGTCTGGTGCAACTGGTGTTGCCGGATGATGATCGCTCTGCCGGCTACAGCGAGACCGAAGAAGCGCTGGATATGTTGCTGGCTAAAAAACGGGCAGGCGATCGCAAGTCGTGGCTGGAGGAGTATGGCAATCTGGCGGAAGTGGATTGAGAAGAGTATGTTGTCCTGCTAATGCGTCAATAGAGTCGGGTAGGATCGCTGTTTGCTGAAGCTTTGGTTGATGTATACCTATGTCGACAACTAAAAAAAGGAGTCAACGTCATGAAAGCAATTTCCAGATTTATTGCCACGCTTGTATTAGTGAGTGCTGGTTCCAATGTTGCACTGGCCGCCGAGGCCGAAGTTCAACCACAACCGATTATGATCAACAACAATGGCATCGCCTTTTCTCGCATGGAGGAAGGCCAGGTGATTGCCTATGACCCGGTAGCAGCGTTTGATTCCCACACCGTGATGCTGGCAGATTGCAGCGCCCACAAAACTGACTTGCAAGGCGTGAGCTGGTGTTTTGCCAGTGCTGAAAATGCCCAGACATTTGTCGCGGCAACCACGGAGTCCGGTCAGAACAAGTATATTCCGTTTGGTGGTGGCCATTGTTCGCTGGGGCTGGCATTCAACAATCTGGCCGCGCGTGGCGATCCCCGCACAGCGGTGCGTGTGGGTGATAACCTGGTGCTTAATGGCAACTTTGATGTACGTGCGCGATTCCTGTCAGCGACTGAGACCAACATGAGCAACGCACTGAAGAACTTTGAAACAGGCATTGCCGAAGGCAAACTGATTGACTGAGTTGTGAAGAGTGCCTGTGGCAACTGACATTGTTGGCCACAGGCAACGGCCTGACACCCTGTTGATGCAAGATGTCAGACTATTGTTCTGATGTGCCTGCCGGAGTTTATTGCTCAGCCATGGTCTTCATATTCCCCAAGGCACGTTCGAACGTCGCGCGGCGGCGGGTCACGTCAGCATCCTTGGCCGCTTGATCGGCCAGGTTCGACACATCCAGCATCAACGTATAGATTAGCTTTGAGCTGGTGTCACTCACCGGGCGCGCTTCCATAAAACCGTGATACAGGTTGTAGAACTGACCTTCTACTGCAGGTTGTGTGTAGCCGTACGACAATGGCGTCTGCGCCACCATTACTTCGGTGATGCGACCACTGGCCAGTACACGAACCGTTCCGATACCGCCATCACCCGAGGTAATCGCGCAATCAATACCCAGCCACTCGCTGATTTCACAGTAGTCGCCGACGGCCGCCCAGGTTTGTTCAGCCGAGCGGGCAACGTCGATTTCCATTTTGATGGTGACGTATTCCTGAGCCACAACGGTTGACGAGAGCAGAATAGCGGGGGCAGCAAGAATTGAGAGCAGAGTTTTTTTCATCATGGTTTTCCTTATTATTGGTTTGAGGTTGTTGGAAGACTGATACGCAGGGTAACCGAGCTAAGGCGATACAGCAATCGAAGTCTAGGTCAGCTCCAGCACAACAGGACAATGATCAGAACCATAATACTCGTTGAGAATTTCTGCTGACTTGATGCGATTTTCCAATGCAGTGGATGCCAGAAAATAATCCAGACGCCAGCCGATATTTTGTTCGCGTGCACCACCCCGCATACTCCACCAGCTGTACTTCACCGTGTCTGGATACAGGTGCCTGAAGGTGTCGATGTATCCCGCGGCAATTAATCTATCCAGGCCGTCAATCTCAATCTGGGTATAACCTGCGCTTTTGTTGTAGTTGGCCTTGGGCCTTGCCAGATCAATCGGGCGATGACATACGTTCAGGTCACCACAAATCACCACCGGCTTTTTCTGCTCCATCTGCAGAATGTGTTTTTGAAAGGCGTGATCCCAGCGTTCGCGGTACTCAAGGCGCCGGAGGCCATCACCGGAATTGGGCGTGTATACCGTTACCAGAAAATAGTCAGCGAATTCCGCGGCAATCACCCGGCCTTCCTGATCGTGCTCCTCGATATCCATGCCGTATTGAATGCCCAAAGGCTCAGTGAGGCAGAACATGGCATTGCCGGAATAACCCGGGCGCACCGCTGAGTGTGTGTAGATATGATAACCCTGCAGTGCAGCAACTGCCTCCATAACCTGATGATCTTGCGCCTTGGTTTCCTGTACACAGAGCACATCGGGCTGCAGTTGTTGCAGTGAATTCAAAAAGTCTTTTTTGACAGCGGCACGAATGCCGTTGAGGTTCCAGGAGATCAAACGCATGCAGAGTTTCCTGTTTCGGTAAAAGTAAGCGCACTTTGGTAGCGTGGGAATATTACATCAACTTGCCTGCGGACAGTTGCCATTGATCGGTGATCAGCCCATACACTACAGCTGCACAAGCACAATGTGCTATAAAAGCACATCATCACAAACAGACATGTACCCGCATTATGACCATGAACATCACCATCAATGAGGATGGCGTCGAACAGATTGCCCTGAGCAGTTATACGCGTCAGGCCTACCTGAATTATTCCATGTACGTCATTAATGACCGCGCGCTGCCGCATATCGGCGATGGCCTCAAGCCGGTACAGCGCCGCATTGTGTACGCCATGTCCGAGCTGGGCTTAAAAGCCTCGGCCAAATTTAAAAAATCAGCCCGCACCATCGGTGACGTGATTGGTAAGTTCCACCCGCATGGGGATTCAGCGTGTTACGAAGCCATGGTGTTGATGGCGCAGCCCTTCAGTTACCGTTATCCGTTGGTGGATGGACAGGGCAACTGGGGGTCGCCGGATGATCCCAAATCCTTTGCCGCCATGCGTTATACCGAGTCGCGGCTGCAGAAATATGCTGATCTGTTGTTGTCCGAGCTCGGGCAGGGCACGGTGGACTGGAAACCCAACTTTGACGGCACCCTGGATGAGCCGGTCCTGCTCCCCGCGCGAGTACCTAACGTGTTGCTTAACGGTGGCAGTGGTATTGCCGTGGGCATGGCCACCGATATTCCGCCGCACAATATGCGCGAGGTGGTCAGTGCGTGTATCCATTTGCTGGACAGCCCCAAGGCAAGCCTTGCAGACCTGATGCTGCATGTTAAAGGGCCGGATTTTCCGACTGAAGCCGAGATCATCACCCCGGCTGCAGAGCTACGTAGCTTGTATGAAACCGGTCGTGGTTCCGTGCGGGCGCGCGCTGTGTATAAGGTTGAAGACGGCGATGTGGTGATTACCGGCTTGCCGTATCAGGTGTCCGGCGCCAAAGTACTGGAACAGATCGCTGCGCAGATGCAGAAGAAAAAGCTGCCGATGGTGGTAGATCTGCGCGATGAATCCGATCACGAAAATCCAACCCGGATTGTGATTGTGCCGCGCTCCAACCGCATTGATGCCGAAGAGTTAATGCTGCATTTGTTTGCCACCACCGATCTGGAAAAAACCTATCGGGTGAACTTTAACATGATTGGCACCAATGGCCGGCCGCAGGTGAAAGATCTGCACAGTCTGCTAGTGGAGTGGCTGGCATTCCGCACCGAAACTGTGCGCAAACGTCTGCAGTACCGCTTGCAGAAAGTGCTGGATAGACTGCACATCCTGGAAGGCCTGCTGATTGCATTTCTGAATATCGACGAAGTGATCCACATCATCCGCACGGAAGACAAACCCAAGCCGGTGTTGATGGCACGTTTTGCGCTCAGTGATATTCAGGCAGAAGCCATTCTGGAATTGAAGTTGCGCCACCTGGCAAAACTGGAAGAGATGAATATCCGTGCCGAGCAGGATGACCTGGCTAAAGAGCGGGACGTGCTGGAAGGTCTGCTGGGTTCCGAGAAAAAGCTGCAAAACCTGATCAAAAAAGAACTGACCGACGATGCTGAAAAGTACGGAGACGACCGGCGATCACCATTAATTCAGCGCAGCGAAGCCAGTGCATTCAGCGACGTTGAACTGATGTCGACTGAGCCGGTGACCATTGTGTTGTCCAAAGCGGGTTGGGTGCGCGCCGCCAAAGGCCATGATGTGGATCCAGTCAGTTTGCAGTACAAATCCGGCGATGAATTCAAATTGGCGGTTAAAGGCAAAAGCAATCAGAACGCAGTCTTCCTCGATTCTACCGGGCGGACATACAGTCTCGCGGCGCATACCTTGCCATCGGCGCGGGGACAGGGTGAGCCGCTGACCGGACGTCTGACGCCACCGTCGGGTGCAAGCTTTGAAGCTGTCATTATGGCTGATGACAAACAAACCTTGTTGATGGCCAGTGACGCCGGTTACGGTTTTGTGACCAGCGTGGCGGATTTGCAGGCAAAAAACAAAGCCGGAAAAGCCGTGCTGAGTTTGCCCAAAGGCGCAAAAGTCATGCAGCCTATATTGGTACAGTCACCAGAGACTGACGTGCTGGTAGCGGTCACCAACGAGGGGCGTATGTTGTGCTTCCCGGTTGCGGAACTGCCGGTGTTACCGCGCGGCAAAGGCAATAAAATTGTGGGCATTCCATCGGGTCGGGTGATGGACAGAATCGAGTTTGTGGTGTCGATGGCGGTCATTCCTGCGGGAGCATCACTGACGGTGCATGCAGGCAAGCGCCATGTCACACTCAAAGCAACTGATCTGGCGCACTACACGGGTGAGCGTGGCCGTCGTGGCAACAAACTCCCGCGTGGTTTCCAGAATGTCGACAAAATAGAACTTGCTGACTAAGCAGGTCAGCCGGCAAAAGGCGCTCAGTCAACAGGCAGTTGGCTGAGCTCTTGTTCATTGAACAGGCCAAAATCCATGTGATCGGCAGGTTGCTGCAGGCAGTTGCCCTGCACAAAATTCACATTGGCCTGCCACAGCATCGGCAGCAGTTGCACGTCCTCAACCATCGGCGCAATCACGCGGACGCCCTGGCCATGCAGAGCGCTGACGACTTCATACAGTCGCTCGCGCTGACGAGAATCCACATCGATGCTCTGTAACAGAGAGCGATCTAGTTTCACAAACTCCGCTTGCACTTGACCCTGCATACGGAAGGGATCAAGGCTGCAGCCAAAATGTGTCAGCGATAGTTCAAAGCCCAGCGCACGAACCTGCGCACAAAACGCACGTGCCTGTTCCAGAGCACTCAGGAAGTCCACTTCGCTGACCTGCAGAATGATCTGCCGCGGACTTTGTTGCTGGCGCTGCAGCTCCGCAGTCAGCCAGGCCAGCAGCGTTTGCGACAACAACGAATTGGCGGTCAGATTAATGGTCAGGCGCAAGCGTTCATTGGCCTGATGGCGGATGGCGCGCATCGCGTGAGTCAGCAAGTACCTGTCAAGGCGTTCGCCCAGGCCGTGCTGATTGGCGGCGTCCAGAAACTCACCGGGGTACACCAGTCTGTCTGCCATGGGAACCCTGACCCGCACTTCAAAATACTCACGGACATCTGCCTTGAGGCATACGGTCGGCTGATAGACCAGCAACAAATTTTCATCCTGTAGCGACTGGCGCAGCAGTTCCAGCATTGCGCTGCTCTGAATCACACCCTGATGGCTGCGTAACTGATGGCGACGAATCGCCTGATGCTGGCGGGCACGGATCAGCAGAGTATCGGCGTCGAGGGCTTCGTCGGTAATCATGGCAGCCCCAACGCTGAACTGTATGCTTGAGCCGGCAGGTACCAGCGTTAACAGTGTGCTGTCCAGTCCATCCAGTGAGTGCATCAAAGCCTGACAACTCGCGGTATCCGCGTCGGGCATCAGCACCACAAAGTCGCCACAATCGAGGCGTCCCAGCACTGATTGCAAGGGGCATCGCGAGGCGAGCACGCTGGCAATATCACGCAGAAACAAATGCATGTCCGTTTTGCCAAGCGCCACGGCAATCTCGGGTAACTGACTCGAACTCAGGATCAGCAGCGCGCTGGACCGGCTTTGATAAACAGCACTGCTGATGGCCTGATTAATGGAACGAAGCAGGTGTTCCTCATTCAGCAGTCCGGTCTGCAGATCGCGGCTGACCGCTTCGCGCACTGCATTGGACAATGTGGCATTGCCATGGGCGTTCTGTACGGTCAGCTGCAGGCTCTGTTCGCCATGGATGCTGACTGAAGCACTGTCCAGTGTTGCCAGAATTTCCTGACCATCGCGGCGGATGGCGGTGAACTCGCAACGCTGGTGGCCGGCCTGGAACGGACCACGTAAGAACGCACGTACTTTCTCAACATCTTCTTCAGCCACCAGATCCAGAAAGGACACGGTGTGAGTTTCCGTCACCGCGGCAAACCCGAAGAAGCGCAACCAGGCTGGGTTGGCATACTGATGAAAACCATCCTGCAGGCAGGCAATGGCATCATGGGTATTGTCCATAAAGGCCTGCAAACGCTGATTGAGTTCACGCACCGTGCTGGCGGTACGCCTGCACTCGCGGCGTTGCTGAAGTTGCTCGAGTTCACGGCGAACCTGATAGACAAACTGAACCTGGCCGGCTGCGGACTCCAGTTGTGATTCAGCCAGCAATCCGGCTGCGCCCAGACTCAGCATCGGTAGCCAGCGCGCGGGTGTTTTGCAGATCAGCAGGCAAGGGATATCGCGTCTTGAGGCTTGCAATTGGCGCAACAACGCTTCGCAGCGCTGCCCCAGGGGATCAGCCAGCAACAACATAAGGTCGTGGTTTTCACCACCCGGGACATCATCAGGCAATTGTTTGCCATCAAACTCCCTCGGGTTGCACGGTATGCCCGCCCGTCGCAACAGTGAAATCAGGTTTGCGTCGAGCCCCTGTGTGCCATGGTTGATCAGAATGTTGTGTACGGCGTTTGTATTCATATCAGTATGGTAGCGGCTGAATGGTTATTGCGCTGGATTTATCCTGTCCACAACAAGACTTTGTCGGTATCCTTAGCTCATCGGCTGATTTTCAGATTGATTGCGTAAATCTTGTGCCGGAACCGTTTAATTGATACCAGAGTCAGGTTATGTCAACACCCACAGGCCCTGCGCAACAGCCTGCCGAAGACCCGGAAGGTGAACTCCGGCGGGTATTATTGTCAGACGAGGTGCTGGCAGTGTTGAAGCAGATCAAGCGAGCGCGCAGTCACTTGATGGTGTGTTTCATGACGCTTCCGCTGTATGTCATGGCAGTGGCCGGTTTGTTGGGAAACGGACAGGATATTGGTGTATTGATGCTGGCCTACATGGCGTTGTATGCCGGGTTCGGCATCAACCTCTCGGTGAAGCGCTGTCCTCGTTGTCATCAACAATTTTTTGTGAAACATTACTTTCTGAATCCGTTTCCACGCAAATGTGCGCACTGCGGATTGCACTGTCATCATGTTGGTGGCACAGCGATGTAGTATTTTTGTGCATCAATTAAATTGATATTTGGAATACCAGCACCTGAAGAGGCGCTTCATTACAAAAACGGGGAAAAAACATGATTGGATACGTCACACTGGGAACCAATGATTTTGCCAAAGCAACCGCGTTTTATGACGCGCTGCTGGCTGAGCTGGGTGGAAAGCGCATGATGGAAATGGCGGGTCATTACATCGCATGGGGCAACGATCCTGCCGGTGCAATGGTGAGTATCATCAAGCCCTACGATGGCAAACCGGCTACCTCCGGCAACGGCACCATGATTTCGCTGGCCGCTGACAGTCCGGCGACCGTCGACCGTGTCTATAAAAAAGCGATCGAGTTGGGTGCTAAAGACGAAGGTGCTGCGGGCCCGCGCGGTGATTCGGGTTTTTATGCAGGCTACTTCCGCGATCTGGATGGCAACAAACTCTGCGCGTTTTTCTCGAGCTAAGCACCGCAATGTCAGGTCATTGCAGAGCCTGCATAATCTGAGCAAAGCGGGTGTTGGCTGGATAGGCGCCTGATGTCCAGCCAAGTCGCACAATCACCGTGTCTGTTGACGGGATAATCATCACAAATTGCTGACGGTTTCCTTGCGCTGAATAGGCGTCAACCGGCAGATCAGGCCAGCGTACTGCCTCGCCACTGCCGTCAGAGTTTAACCACCACTGATAGCCATATGCCCGTGAGTTGACTGAGCTATTGGGCTGTACTGACTCAGCCACCCAATCTTCACTGACCACACGAGCACCGTTCAGTACACCATTGTTGAGCATTAACTGACCCAGTCTTGCCCAGTCCCGCGCGGGTGCATACAGATAGGAGCTCCCCATGAGTACACCTGATGCGTCCGTTTCAAATACCGCATGCTGAAAACTCAGGGGCACTGCAATCTGTGTCCTGTAGTCCCGCAGACTGTCAGCGAGTGTTGCGCCGGTTTTTTCAAAATACAGACGTGAGAGTATGTTGGCGGTGCCAGAACTGTAGTTAAACTGCGTACCCGGTTCCTCAGCCAATCCTCGTGCCAGCGCGTAGTCGGATGCCGAAGGTTCAGTGAATAACATGGCGGTGGCGTCGTCCCCGGGATTGTATTCTTCAGAGAAGTCGAGGCCATCGGTCATGGTCAACAGCTGGCGGATGCTGATCTCGCGCCGCTCATCATCCTGCCACTGTACAAATCCAGCGGGCTCGTCAGCGCTTAACAGGCCACGATACTCCAGGTTGCCAATCATCACTGACATCAGACTTTTAGCCATGGACCAGCCTAACAGGGGTGTACTGGTGGTTGCTCCCTGTGCATAGGACTCGGCAACGATATTGCCCTGATGAACAACCAGCAATGCACGTGTATCCAGACCTGCACTGTTGTCCTGGGCAATCAGGGAATCGGTGAGGGACTGCACGGCGCTATCGATGGTCTCTACCCTGTCGCCATGTGGCCAGCGGCTGGTGAACACGGGGAGTGCGGTGACGCTGAGCTCACCGCGCTGCGGGTAGGCTTCGTAGTTGTTGGCACAACCCAAACCCTCCACGTACGTCGCCGTGGTCAGAGCAAAACCAAAAAATGAGGTGCTGACGGCGCGCGCTTCGTCGTTGTATTCAACATCAAGGCGGTCGAGGATCGCAGAATACTGCACAAGATCTGCAAATGCCTCTTGTTGAGAAAAGCCGCTGACGTAGCGCGCGCTGCATAACAGTTTGGCGCCCATGCCAGAGGCGACACCCGGCGCGCTGATGATGTAAGACGGGGTGATGCCATTGGCGAACATCGCCGCAATCAGCAACATTACCAGTACGGTAGGAATCAGTTTTTTCACGATTATTCTCCTGAGGTTTCCCGTTTGCCAAAAATTCCGGTGCCAATCCTGATCATGGTCGAACCTTCTGCGATCGCAGCGGCATAGTCATCGCTCATCCCCATAGACAGCGTATCCATCTGCGGATAAAGCGCCTGTAATTCACAAAACAGCCTTGCCAGCGGTCTGAATGCGGCGCGTTGCTGTTGATGATCCGCGCACGGCGCAGGGATAGCCATCAGTCCGCGCAGGCAGAGTCTGTCCATGAGCGCCACAGCCGCGCATAGCTCCCGTGCTTGCTGAAGATCAACACCCGACTTGGTGTCTTCGTTGGACAGATTGATCTGCACGCAGATGTTCAGCGGGGGAAGCCCGGCAGGGCGCTGCTCTTGCAGACGCTGGATGATTTTGAGTCTGTCGACGCTGTGAACCCAATGAAAATATGCGGCAATATCGCGTGTTTTATTGGATTGTATCGGGCCAATAAAGTGCCAGGTGATACCAGGTGTTGTTGTCTGGGCGGCAGATAACACGGCGATTTTGCCGAGTGCTTCCTGGACATAGTTCTCACCAAAGTCACGGGCACCGGCTGCCCAGGCTTCCTGCAGCTTTGCAGCACCGTGGGTTTTGCTGACCGCCAGCAGTGTCACGCTGCCAGGTTCGCGCTGATTCAGCAGTTCCTGCTCACGAATTGAGGCCAGCAACTGTTGGTAATTTGAAGCGATAGTGTTAATGCTCATTCCAATGCCATATCGGGAGGGTTACCCGTCAGATAGTAGCACGATGCAGAGGCGATAAAACGGGCTTGCCGTACAGAGACCTTGGCTTTATTGTGGTTACCATTGTGATGAAGAACCACTGAACGGGATTATTTTGGATATCACCAAACTGCTGAACTTTGCCGTCAAAAGCGGCGCGTCTGACCTGCACTTGACTGCAGGGATGCCACCGATGATTCGGGTGGATGGCGACATGCGCAGAATCGATCTGCCGATGATGGACCACAAAACAGTGCATGCGCTTATTTATGACATCATGACCGATAAACAGCGCAAAGATTACGAAGAGTTTCTGGAAACTGACTTCTCGTTCGAAGTACCTGATCTGGCGCGGTTCCGGGTTAACGCCTTTATTCAGAACCGGGGTGCGGCGGCAGTTTTCCGCACGATTCCGGCAGAAGTACTGCCCATGGAAAAACTCGGCATGGGGAAAATTTTTGAGCAGATTTCAAGTTTTCCGCGAGGCCTGATTGTTGTCACCGGCCCTACCGGTTCTGGCAAAAGTACCACACTCGCCGCCATGATCGACTTCATCAACAATACCCGCTATGAGCATATCCTGACCATTGAGGATCCGATTGAATTTGTGCACCAGAGTAAAAAGTGTCTGGTGAATCAGCGTGAAGTGCACAGGGACACGCTTGGGTTCAATGAGGCGTTGCGCTCGGCCCTGCGTGAAGACCCGGATATTATTCTGGTGGGAGAGTTGCGCGACCAGGAAACCATCCGGCTGGCGTTAACAGCGGCAGAGACCGGTCACCTGGTGTTTGCAACGCTGCATACCACCTCGGCAGCAAAGACCATCGACAGAATCGTAGACGTGTACCCTGCTGCAGAGAAAGCGATGGTGCGATCCATGCTGTCGGAATCACTACAGGCGGTTATTTCGCAGGCACTGCTTAAGAAAGTGGGCGGTGGTCGGGTTGCCGCGCATGAAATCATGTTGGGGACACCAGCCATCAGAAATTTGATCAGGGAAGACAAAGTGGCGCAGATGTACTCTGCGATCCAGACGGGCGCTAATGTGGGCATGCGTACCCTGGATCAGCATTTACAACAGCTGGTGCAGTCCGGACTGGTCTGCAAGGAAGCTGCGCGAGTCAAAGCCAAGACCCCCGAGTCATTCGTGTAAGGCTCAACGGGTGGCAGCCTGTTTTTATGCTGCCACCCGTTGGGTTATCCACAAGCCTGATCAGGTGTAACTTTCAATCGCCGGGCACGCGCAGAACAGGTTGCGGTCGCCGTACACGTTATCGATACGATTCACCGACGGCCAGAACTTGTGATCGCGCAATGAACTCACCGGAAAGGCTGCTTCATTTTTGCTGTAAGGCCGATCCCAATTTTCGTCCATGATATCAGCCAGTGTATGTGGCGCATGCTTGAGCATGTTGTTGTCGGCATCCAGTTCGCCAATTTCAACACGTGCAATTTCGCGGCGAATACTGATCATGGCTTCAATAAAGCGATCCAGCTCAGCGCGGGGTTCGCTCTCAGTGGGCTCTATCATCAAGGTTCCTGGTACCGGGAATGACATGGTGGGCGCATGGAAGCCGTAGTCCATCAGGCGTTTGGCCACATCTTCTTCAGTAATGCCGCTGGCGGCTTTTAATGGACGCAGGTCGATGATGCACTCATGTGCAACACGGCCGTTCTTGCCGGTGTACAGCACTGGATAGTGTCCTTCGAGACGCTGGGCAATATAGTTGGCACTCAGGATGGCAACCTGTGTTGCCTTGAGCAGACCGGCAGCGCCCATCATGGAGATGTACATCCACGAAATCGGCAGAATGCTGGCACTGCCCCACGGAGCAGCCGATACTGCGCCACTGTCTGCATTCGGGCCTTTAAGTTTGACAACGGAATGGTTGGCAACAAAAGGTGCCAGGTGCTTTTTGATGCCGATTGGCCCCATGCCCGGGCCGCCACCGCCGTGCGGAATACAGAAAGTCTTGTGCAGGTTCACGTGTGATACGTCAGCGCCGATGTCGCCGGGACGCGACACACCCACCTGTGCGTTAAGGTTGGCACCGTCCATGTAGACCTGACCACCGTTGTCATGAATCAGCTGGCAGATATCTTTGACCGCTTCTTCAAATACACCGTGTGTGGACGGGTAGGTGATCATCAGCGCAGCCAGATTGTCTTTGTGCTGTTCAACCTTGAGGTTCAGATCGTCAACATCAATGTTGCCTTTGTCATCGCAGGCAACTACCACGACTTTCATGCTCAGCATCTGCGCACTGGCCGGGTTGGTGCCGTGTGCCGAACTGGGGATCAGACACACATTACGCTGTGACTGACCAATGCTTTTCAGATAATTGCGGATGGCCAACAAACCGGCATACTCGCCTTGAGCGCCAGAGTTAGGCTGCATGCTCACCGCATCGAAGCCGCAGATTTCCGCCAGCATGTCTTCGAGTTCACGGATCATCTGCAGGTAGCCACTGACCTGCTCACGTGGCGCAAACGGATGCGGCTTGCTGAATTCAGGCCAGGTCACTGGCATCATTTCGGCGGTAGCATTCAGTTTCATGGTGCATGAACCCAACGGGATCATGGCATGTGCCAGCGACAGGTCACGGTTCTCCAGGCGCTTCAGATAACGCAGCATGTCGGTTTCATTGTGATACCGATTAAAAACGGCATGAGTCATAAATGCTGATTGTCGTTGCAGTCCAACGGGGATACCTGATCCAGCGCTGTTAATGAGGCCAGCATCAACTGTCTCTGCATCCAGCCCGGCACTGTCCGCACCCAGCAGCACCTGCCACAGTGTTTCCACTTCGGTGGCTGTTGAACACTCATCAAGGCTGACACCCAGCGTTGCTGTGTCTGTGACACGCAGGTTAAATCCGTGCTCAGCTGCACGCTGCAAAGCAGCGTCACGTTGAGCACCGCTGACGGACAGGGTCAGTGTGTCAAAAAATGAGGAGTTGGTGCGAATACCCTTCTGGGCAAGGCCCGCGGCCAGAATGCGTGTCAGCCGGTGAATGCGCAGTGCGATTTTTCGCACTCCCTCAGGGCCATGATACATGGCATACATGGCTGCAATGTTGGCGAGCAGTACTTGCGCTGTACAGATGTTGCTGTTGGCTTTTTCACGACGGATATGCTGTTCGCGTGTCTGCAGTGACATACGGAAAGCCTGTTTGCCGCGCGCGTCAACTGACACACCAATAATGCGACCTGGCACGGCACGTTTGTATTCGTCTTTGGTGGCAAAGTAGGCGGCGTGCGGACCACCAAAACCCATCGGTACGCCAAACCGTTGTGTGTTGCCAACAACAACGTCTGCGCCCATTTCACCGGGAGATTTCAACAGAGCCAGACTCATCAGGTCCGCTGCAACACAGGTCACCGCATGTTTTGCCTGCAACGCACTGATCATCGGACCAAGATCGGTAATGACACCGTCACGATCCGGGTACTGAAAAATCGCGCCAAACACATCATGGCTTGCGGCGTCAGCGGCGGCACCAATAATAATGTCAAAACCAAAACAGTCAGCACGCGTGCGGATGACATCGATGGTTTGTGGCAGGGTGCGCTCGTCAACAAAAAACGCATTGGATTTGCTTTTGCTGACGCGCCTGGCCAGCGCCATAGCCTCAGCTGCAGCCGTTGACTCGTCCAACAGCGAGGCGTTGGCGAGTTGCATGCCGGTCAGATCCAGCACCATTTGCTGGTACGCCAACAGTGTTTCCAGACGGCCTTGGGAGATTTCCGGCTGATAGGGTGTATAGGCGGTATACCAGCCCGGATTTTCCAGGACGTTACGCAGAATCACTGGCGGCGTTACGGTATCAAAATATCCCAGACCAATCAGCGAACGGTGTAATTTGTTTTGCTGTGCAAGGTGCTTCAGGCGACCCAGAGCCTCTTGTTCACTGCTTGGCGCGGCAAGCGCCAGCGGTCGGTTCAGTGCAATCGCATCCGGCACGGTGGCACGGATCAGATCGCTTAATGAGCCATATCCCAATTCAGACAACATAGCCTGCGTGTCATGATCATTCGGGCCAATATGGCGGCCAATAAATGATTCAGACTCTTGCAGGGATCGCAGGGGAGTATTTATATTCATTCACACATTCCGGCATAGGTATCTGCGTCCAGCAGTTCTTCGAGTTCAGCGGGATTACTGGGCAGAATGCGACAGATCCAGCCATCAGTATACGGCGCGCCATTGACGGTTTCAGGTGCATCTGCCAGATCTTCATTAACCGCAATAATTTCGCCTGAGATCGGTGCATAAATGTCTGAGGCTGCCTTGACAGACTCAACCACACTGATTTCCTGCCTGGCATCGATTACTTTGCCTTCTTCCGGCAGTTCAATAAAAACGATGTCGCCCAGTAGCTCCTGTGCGTGGTCAGTGATGCCCATGGTGACGGTGCCGTCTTCTTCCAGGCGCACCCACTCGTGGGTTGCGGAATACTTTAAATCATCGGGAAAATCGCTCACGGAGAGTTCCTCGTGTTAGTCAGTGTCAGTGATTGGTAGGTGATGGTAAGACTTATGTGAATACTTTTCTGCCCAGGCGTACAAATCCTGGTTTTACCAGACGCACAGGAATGAGTTTGCCGCGAATGTCGACTTCGCATCGCGTCATTACGGCATTTTTCGGATTCGAGGGAATTCTAGCCAATGCGATGCCGTGCTTCAATGTGGGCGAGAAAGTGCCGCTGGTGATAACCCCGTCGCTGACCGTGCCATCGGCAAAGGTGCATTGCACTCGCAGCCCTTCGCGCAGTACACCGCGCTCTTCCATCACGAGTCCACTCAGTGTCGGTAGTTCGCCGCGTTGCTGAGCTTCACGCTGCAGTTGCAGTGCGCTGCGTCCGATAAAATCACGGTCTGCCGGTTCCCAGGCTATTGTCCACGCCATATTGGCTGACAAGGGGGAAATACTTTCATCCATGTCGTGACCGTACAGATTCATGCCGGCCTCCAAGCGCAAGGTGTCGCGTGCGCCTAATCCAATGGGTTTAACGCCCGCCGCAAGCAAGTCATCCCAGATGCCCGGTGCCTCGATGTTCGGCAACATGATTTCGACGCCGTTTTCCCCGGTATAACCTGTGCGGGCAATAAACCAGCTGCCGAGTTCCGCACCACTGAAATTTTTCAGACTGCCGACCTGAGCCGCTGCGGACACACCACCTTTGCTGTTCAACAAGTCCATAACGATATTGATCGCAGCCGGGCCTTGTACCGCCAGAATGGCAAGGTCCGGCCGTTCGGTGAGTTGTGCATCGAACCCGGTCAACTGCTTATTCATCCACGCCAGATCCTTTTCGCGGGTAGCGCAGTTCACAACAAGCCGGAAACCCCATGCCATGCGATAGACAATCAAGTCGTCAATCACGCCGGCCTGCTCGGTCAGCATGCCTGAGTACAAGGCGTGTCCGGTCTCTTTCAGACGGGCCACGTCATTGGCCAGCAAAAAGCGCAGCCACCTTTCGGCTTCAGCGCCCTTGACGTCAACAATGGTCATGTGTGACACATCAAAAACACCGGCGTGTTGACGAACCGCGTGATGCTCATTGATCAGGGAGTCGTATTGAATGGGCATATCCCAGCCGCCAAAATCGACAATACGCGCGCCAGCTTCGACGTGTTTTTCAAACAATGCGGTACGCAAACCCACTGGTAGGTCTCCCGGGTTGATTAGTCCAATTCGGCCAGAAAACGACCACTGCGCGGTCGAAAACTCTGTTCACTGTCCAGAGAGAAGACCACAGAACTGGAACGGCCAACGATCTGTTCCCGCGGAATAAAACTGTAGAGGCGACTGTCTGCACTGTTATCGCGGTTGTCACCCAATACAAAAAAATGATCCTCAGGTACCTGAGCCGGGCCGTAACTGCGTGTTGAGCGGTTGTTGCGGCTCGGGGACAACATAGCCTGGTGTGTGCTGTCAAACAGGTGCTCTTCAATGGTGACGCCATCGCGGCTTTCCTCAAGCACTTCGAAGTCAACAATGGATTCGTTCACCATCAGCACATTGTTGCGCATGTACACAGTATCGCCGGGCAGGCCGATGATGCGTTTGACCAGGCGCTTGCCAGCCGCAGTTGAATCGATGATTACAATATCGCCATGTTGTGGTTCGCCGGTGGAGAGCAGGGCAATATCGGTAAAAGGAATTTTCAGGTCGTAGGCCAGTTTGTTGACCCAGACTTTGTCACCATCCAGTAACGTGGGTTGCATGGAGCGGCCAGAGATGGAATTCAGGTCAGCGACGGCGCTTTTGAAACACACAATGCTGGCCAGAATCAGCAGAAATTTGCGGTTTTCGCGCCAGAAGGCACTCAGGTAGTGTTTCATTAAAGATCTTTCTCGTTGGTCAAACAAAGCACTGTCAAAACGTAGCGGCAACATTACGTGATTGGCGCTGGCCGGTCAATCAAGGCTCTACCCCAGCGCTGTTGACCCAAGCATGGACAGCAAACAAAGTGCGACTGCCCAGGTGGAGCAAGCCAGAATATCCAGCAGCACATACTTTCGCCGGTCGTAACCCGCAACACCCAGCGAGGCCGGCACCAGGCTGCGGATAGCCGGGATATAACGCCCGATAAACACCGCAAAACCACCGTGTCGCAGCACCATGCTTTCGCCTTTGGCCAATTGCATCGCATAGCGCTTGGCCAGTCGTGTATGGTGAAAACGGGGCCCTGCACGGTAGCCTACCCAGAAGCCGACCTGATCCCCGGCAATTGCGCCAAAAAATGCCAGAAAACCAATCTGGTAAAGATCTACGATGCCATTGTTGTAGAGCAGGGTTGTGGCGATCAGCAGAAGTGCGCCTGACACAAAAATGCCAATTCCGACACATGACTCTGCAAATGCCAGCCCGCTCACCACGATGGGCGCGAGATGTCGGTTACCGGTTAACCATTCGGAAAATGCGGTTTCGATGTTGTTGTACTCACGGGTCGGTTAATGAGCCAATGGTGTATAAAATTCAGTCTATCAGGATACGCACAACCCTGTTGCGTGGATCTTCACAAATTCCCTTGGCAACCGCTTGCAGCGGATTGACAATTTCAACAATTGTGTGATTTATACTGTATAAGTATCCACATATTTTTTCGGATCAACATCAATTCACAGGTCAATCAGATGTCGTTGTCCGCCTTCCATCCAGCCAGTCGCGCCTGGTTTGAATCCACGCTGGGGCAACCTACGCCGGCTCAGGCTGAGGCATGGCCGTTTATCAAGGCCGGCAGGCATACCTTGATCGCCGCCCCAACCGGCAGCGGAAAAACCCTCGCTGCGTTTTATGCGGCGATTGATGATCTGGTCTGGCAGGCACAGACGTCTGAGTTACCGTCAGTAACCCGCATCCTTTATATCTCTCCTCTCAAGGCGCTGAGCAATGATATCGAGCGCAATCTGCAGGTGCCGTTGGCCGGTATAGAAGATGAACTGTTTTTGCAGGGGGCGCATCCTGCAGGCATTCGCGTCGCAGTGCGCTCGGGTGATACGCCGCAGGCCGAGCGGCAGAAGATGCTGCGCAAGCCGCCGCACATCCTGGTGACCACACCGGAGTCGTTGTACCTGCTACTGACCAGTATCCACGGTCGCCAGATGTTACGCGGTGTCACCACGGTCATCATCGACGAGATACATGCCATGCTCGGCGACAAGCGCGGTTCACATCTGTCCTTGTCTCTGGAGCGATTACAGTCGCTGACCGATCAGCCACTGCAACGAATTGGCTTGTCCGCGACACAAAAACCGATTGCCATCGTAGGCAATTATCTGACGGGCAATCATCCCGCATCGGACTGTGTGATTGTTGACAGTGGTCATAACCGCAAGCGCGATATCCGCATTGAGGTGCCATCGTCACCGTTGTCGGCACTGATGAGCAACGATGTCTGGGGTGAGTTATATGAGCGGCTGATTGAACTCATCAAACAGCATCAGACCACGCTGGTGTTTGTGAACACCCGGCGCCTGTCGGAACGTCTGGCCATGGCCTTGTCTGAGCGTCTGGGCGCCGACAGTCTCTTTGGTGACGCCGGTGCCAGCCTGGTGAGTTCCCATCATGGCAGTATGAGCAAAGAGCGTCGTCACAAAGCCGAGCAGCAGTTAAAAGCCGGCAAGTTAAAAGTGTTGGTGGCGACGGCGTCCATGGAGTTGGGTATCGATATCGGTGCCGTGGATCTGGTGGTGCAGTTTGCGTCGCCCAACAGTATTGCCACCTTTTTGCAACGTGTGGGCCGTAGCGGTCACTCAGTGGGCGGCACCCCCAAAGGCATTCTGTTTCCGCTCACCCGTGATGATCTGGTGGAATGTACCGCGCTGGTCGACAGCATTCACCGCGTCGAGCTGGATAAAATTCTCATGCCCGAACAGCCGCTGGACATTCTGTCACAGCAGATTGTTGCGGAGCTGGCGGCTCGTCAGGATGAAGACCCTTCGCCGCAATCCATGGATGAGTTGTTTGCGCTGATGACCCGCGCCTGGCCCTATCGCAATCTTGAGCGGTCAGTGTTTGATGAGTTGGTGGTAATGCTGGCGGATGGCTATTCCACCCGATTAGGGAGACGTGGCGCCTGGTTACACCTTGATCGCATCAGCCAGCGGGTCAGTGCCCGACGCGGTGCACGGCTGACCGCGCTGACCAACGGCGGTGCTATTCCGGATATGTTTGATTATCAGGTGGTGCTTGATCCGGATGACATTGTGGTGGGCAATCTGAATGAAGATTTTGCACTGGAGACTTTGCCGGGTGACATTTTTACCCTGGGTACACACAGCTGGCAGATGATGAAAGTGGATGGGCTCAAGGTGCGGGTGCGTGATGCACACGGCCAGAAACCGTCGGTGCCATTCTGGATAGGCGAAGGTCCGGGCAGAACGGCAGAGCTGTCTTTCTCTGTGTCGCGGTTACGCGCGACAGTGGACGATTACCTGTTAAGTGAAGGGCCAGACAAGGCGGTGCTGTGGCTGACCGGTGAGTTGGGTTTGCCACGGTCTGCAGCGCAGCAACTGGTGGACTATCTGCACGCCGGGCGTAAGGCACTTCAGGTGATGCCGACGCAGGACACCATTGTCATGGAGCGCTTTTTTGACGAAGTGGGTGACATGCATGTGGTCATTCACGCGCCCTTTGGCAGTCGTCTGAACAAAGCCTGGGGGCTGGCACTGCGCAAGCGTTTTTGTCGCACGTTTAATTTTGAATTACAGGCGGCTGCCAACGAAGACAGCATTGTGATCTCACTGGGTTCGGTACACAGTTTTCCCCTGGATGACGTGTTTAATTATTTGCACAGCAACTCGGTCACCGATGTGCTGACACAAGCGCTGCTGGACGCGCCGATGTTTGAAGTACGCTGGCGCTGGAATGCCACCCGTTCGCTGGCCATTCAGCGTAACCGCGCTGGCAAGCGTGTGCCGCCGCAATTCCAGCGCATGGATGCCGAAGATCTGGTGGCGCAGGTGTTTCCCGATCAACTGGCGTGTCAGGAGAACATCACTGGCAAGCGCGAGATTCCTTTTCATCCCCTGGTGCAACAGACCATTCATGATTGTCTGACAGAGGCCATGGACATTGAAGGGCTGCTTGAGCTGCTGCGAAGATTTGAAGCCAAAGAACACACGTTGATTGCACTGGACCTGCGTGAGCCCTCACCGTTTGCGCAGGAAATCATCAATGCGCGTCCGTATGCATTTCTGGATGATGCGCCGTTTGAAGAGCGGCGCACCAATGCCATTAAAAATCGCAGCTGGGTTGATCCGGCTGAAACCGATGCTTACAGTCGGCTGGATGAGCGCGCCATCGCCCGTGTACGTGATGAAGCCTGGCCGCTGATGCGTGACAGCGAAGAAGTTCACGACGGTTTGTATTGCGCCGGGTTTATGACCGAAGCGGAGTTATCATCAGCAACACTGCAGCGCCTGTTTGATGGTTTACATCAGCAGGGCCGTGTGTGCAGGGTGCTGGCGACAGATGTCACCTCCGCGATATTGCTGACGGCAGAAATGCTGCCCGCCTGGCGTGCGATTTTCCCCGCGGCCCTGTGTGAGCAGGAGCCGGTGCTGCCCGAAAAAATGTTGCAACCCATTGAGGCCGATGCCGCCATACAAACGTTTGTGCGCAGACGGTTGGATGTGTCAGGCCCCGTCACTGCACTGCAGTTGGCAGAAAAAAGCGGCCTGCCGGTAAAAAAAATAGACATGGCGCTACTGATGCTGGAGCGGGAGGGTTTTGTATTCCGCGGCCGCTTTACACAAGCCAACGTAGCGGGCACGGATGATGCATCGCTGGAATGGTGTGAACGACGACTCTTGCAGCGCATTCACCGGTACACCCTCGATGCGCATCGCGAGGCTATCAAACCGGTTTCCCTGCAGGCGTACACGCTGTACTTGTTCGGGCTGCATGAACTGCGCACGCAGACCATCAAGCCCAAACCGGTGCCATTGCCGTCGGGACCGGAAGCCCAGGCCTTGCTGCAACGAACCATGGACAGGCTTGATGGCATGTCTGCTCCTGCGGCAGCCTGGGAGGGAGATATTCTGCCTGCGCGCCTGAGTTTTTATGACCCGTCATGGCTGGATCTGTTGTGTGTGAGCGGACGCCTGGGCTGGGGGCGTTTTATCAGTCAGGCACCCGTCAGTGCGATCCGCGCGGGTAGCAAACGTAGCGGCGGGCCTATCAAGACCACACCCATTTCGATTGCATCCCGTATCAATATGGATGTCTGGCAGCAATTGGCCGCGCCAGTACCCACAGTGACGGCAAATCTCTCGGGCAATGCCGGGGCTGTGTTGAATGATTTAAAAAAACGAGGGGCCAGCTTTTTTGCCGAGATCCGGCAACGTACCGGTTTGTTACCCGCTCAATTGGAGCAGGCGCTGTCAGAACTGGTCGCCTGTGGATTGCTCACCAGTGACGGTTTTACCGGATTGCGTGCGTTGCTGACGCCGGATGCGCGCAAGCCTTCATTACGGTCCGGGGCTGCAATCTCCAGCGGTATATTGTCCGGCAGTTCAATCACTGGCACGTTAATTCCTGGTACTTCAGGTCCCGCTGCAGCTTCAGGGCGACAGCGTTCCCGACGCAGCGGTTACAGCGTGGAAGACGCCGGCCGCTGGTCTTTGTTATACAAGCCTGAGCCCGCAGAACTGGACGAGCCTGCGTTGGAGACACTGGTGTCGGTATACCTCCAACGCTGGGGCGTCATCAGTCGCCAGATTGTGGCGCGTGAGAGCATTGCGCCCGCGTGGCGTGAGCTGTTGCCGGTGCTACGGCGTCAGGAACTGCAAGGCAAACTACGCGGAGGCCGTTTTATCGAGGGCCTGGGCGGTGAGCAATTTACCTTGCCAGAGAATGTCGCGCCTTTGCGTGAAGCAGCAACAAAACTGGCTGAGCGCAAAGCGCATCTGGAACGCGCAGGCAGCGAGCATGAAAAATTTATCAGCGACTTTAACGAGTCGATTTACTGCAGTCTGTCCGCCGTGGATCCGGTCAACAACCTGCCGCTGTTCCTGCCGGATGTAAAACTGGCCAGAACCACCCGCAACCGCCTGCTGTACAAGGATGGTGTACCCGTTGCACTGCTGGACAATGAACAGGTCAGATTCCTGCGCGAGGTGCCGGCCGAATTGCAGTGGGCGCTGGAGCAGTTGCTGCGGCGACATGACGTTAATCCGCGCCTGCGCAGTTATTTGGCATAAACAGCTATCTGGCATAAGCAGTTAGCTGGCACAAACAGACAGGGTCAATTGACGCTGTTCTGTCCACACCTGTAGCTGTGTTACGCTCCGGATATCAATGTGATAGCCCAACAGGCTGGCAAGCCGGAGTTTATGTTCATGATATCCACCGCTTCTGTTTTTCGTTTTTTACCGCGTCTGATAATAGCGCTCGCGCTGGCGCTTGTGGTGCCGGGCAGTCAGTTCTTCGCCAAATCGTACGCGCAAGCTGCCAGCTGGGATGAGCTGACCAGCGATGCTGACTATCAGGCGGGTTACTTCGACTTTTATTACAAACCGGCTACCGGTCAGTTGCTGTTGCAGGTCGATCGCTGGAACGAAGATTTTTTGTACGCTAACGCGTTGTCCACGGGTATTGGGTCCAACGATGTCGGACTTGATCGTGGCCAGGTGGGCGACAGCCGGGTGGTGCGCTTTGAGCGCCACGGCAACAAAGTGTTTCTCAAACATATCAATCTGAATTATCGCGCCGACTCAGACAGTGCTGCGGAACGCCTGTCTGTGCAGGAAGCGTTTGCCGAATCCATACTCGCCGGTTTTACAATACTGGCCAGCGATGCTGACGCTGTTTTGATTGATTTGACGGATTTTCTGCTCACCGATGCGCACGGTGTGTCGGCGACACTGGCCAGCAGTCAGCAGGGGAATTACAGCGTCGACAAACAACGTTCGGCCATCTACATGGAGAGAACCCGCAACTTTCCCCTGAACTCCGAGTTTGAAGCCCAGCTGACGTTCGCCGGCAATCAGCCCGGCAACCTGGTGCGTTCAGTGACACCCACACCGGAAAGTATCACGGTGCGTCAGCACCATTCGTTTGTGCAATTGCCAGAACCAGGTTATCAGGAGCGCGCCTTTCATCCGGAATCCGGATTCTGGTCACGGGGCTATATGGATTATGCGGCGCCCATCAACCAGGACATGACGCGTCGGTATATTTCCCGTCACCGTCTGGAAAAGCGTGATCCCACCGCGGCCCGCAGTGAAGCGGTTGAACCGATTATTTATTATCTGGATGCCGGGGTGCCAGAGCCCGTGCGCAGTGCATTGCTGGACGGTGCGCGTTGGTGGAATTCTGCGTTTGAAGCCATCGGTTTTGAAAATGCTTTCCAGGTCGAAATTTTGCCGGAAGATGCTGACCCCATGGATATCCGTTACAACGTGATTCAGTGGGTGCATCGCTCTACAAGAGGCTGGTCTTATGGTTCCAGTGTGATTGATCCGCGCACCGGTGAAATCATCAAGGGCAAGGTGACTCTGGGATCATTACGGGTCAGACAGGATTATCGCATTGCACAATCCTTGATAGGCCTCTCCACTGAAGGATCCGATCAGGCGATTCAGGAATTGGCGCTGTCACGCATACGCCAGTTATCGGCGCATGAAGTTGGACATACCCTCGGTATCGCCCACAATTTTGCGGCCAGCGTTAACAATCGGGCATCGGTCATGGATTACCCGCATCCTTCCCTGGAGATCAGCGATCAAGGGGTTCTGGACGCACTCAATGCCTATGACATCGGGCTGGGGCAATGGGACTACCAGACCATCAAATATGGTTACAGCCAGTTCGCTGACACGTCTGCAGAAGCAGCTGGGCTGGCCGCCATTCTGCAAGAAAACAAAGATGCCGGTCTGTATTACATCACCGATCTGGATACCAATGCAGAAGGCGGTGCCCATCCGCTCTCGCATCTGTGGGACAACGGCGCTGATCCCGTAGAGGAATTGCAACGCCTGCTGGATGTGCGTGCTGACGCTTTGCAACGCTTTGGGTCCGATAATCTGCGTGTGGGTCAACCTTATGCCGAGCTGGAAGAGATTCTGGTGCCTTTGTATTTGTTGCATCGTTATCAGGTATCAGCTGTGCATCGTCTGGTGGGAGGTACTTACTATGAGTATTCCGTTTACGACGGCACCTCACCACTGTCGCCACTGATTGTGCCGGTCGATGCCGCCCGTCAGCTGCGCGCACTCGATGCACTGCTGTTGACCTTACGACCTGAGTTACTCGCCTTGTCGCCAGACATATTGTCCGTCATTCCGCCCAAACCGCCGGGGTATGGTCGCAACCGCGAGAGTTTTCCTTTGCGTACTTCGGTTGGGGTAGACTTCGCCACCATCGCGGAAACTGCGGCAGATCACACCATTGCCGGAATTCTGCAGGCCGAACGGCTGACGCGTATTAACAACCTGAATATGCTGGATAGCTCACTACCTTCGGTGGAACTGGTGTTGTCACGACTGCTTGAAAATACTTTTTATGCACCGCGTCAAACGGATCAGTTGGGCAGTGTGCAACGTGCGGTCAACAATGTCGTGTTGTATCGCATGCTGGCTGTTCTGCAGTCTGAGCGTGTGGATAATCAGGTAAAAGCCATGATCAATCACTCGCTGGCCAATCTGGATGAGTGGCTGGATGATGAGGAGTCTGTCTCCGACAGTTCCTGGCAGGCACACTACCAGATGGCTCGGGACGAAATTGAAAACCGTCTGCAACGTGGTGCGGAAAACAGTTTATTGAGTGCGCCGTTGCCGATGCCACCCGGAGCACCCATTTAAGATTTTTTAAATTTTACAGGTCAGGAAACCAATCGCGTGAATACCATATTTGAATTGAAGCAAGTGACATTGGCGGTGCAGGATGATGATGCGCAGTTCCCGGTGAACAGAGTGTACTGTGTTGGTCGCAACTATGCTGAGCACGCCAAAGAAATGGGCGCGGATCCTTCGAGGGAAGCGCCCTTCTTTTTTGGCAAACCGGCTGATGCGGTTTTTGTGCCCGACGGCAAAGTTCCGTACCCCACACGAACAAAGGATTTGCATCATGAAGTTGAACTGGTGGTGGCCTTGCACAAGGGCGGTTCATCATTGACGCTGGAGCAGGCGCGTGAGGCGGTATATGCCTATGGTGTAGGTATTGATTTTACCCGCCGCGATTTACAGGCTGAGGCAAAGAAGCAGGGGCGTCCCTGGGATACCGCCAAAGGTTTCGACTTCTCAGGCCCGGTTTCAGCTTTGATTCCTGTGAGCAAAACCGGTTGGCTGGATAAAGGTGCCATTACACTTTCATTAAATGGGCAGCCAAAACAGCGTGGTGATCTGTCGGATCTGATTTGGAAAGTCGATGAAATTATTGCAGAGTTGTCGACCTACTACACTTTAAAAGCCGGGGATGTGATCTTTACCGGAACCCCCGCAGGTGTTGGTGCAGCCAATCAAGGCGACGAGGTGGACGCCGCCATCGAGGGTGTGGGCAGGCTGGTGTTTACGATGGTGTAAGCGCCGGCAATCCAGCAAACCACGCTTCCAGGATCAGGCGCGCGGCCAGGCTGTCGACCGCGCCGCTGGATTCACCGCGCAGTAACTCACCCCGCGCAACAAACGAGGTGAGTCGCTCATCAATCCCGTAACAGGGTTTGTGCAGACGGCCCTCCAGACGGTTGCCAAACTTGCGGGCGCGAATCAGCAGTTCACTCTCGCTGTCGTCCATGTTCCATGGCAACCCGACAACAAATGCATCCGGCTTCCACTCGGTAACCAGTTTCTCCAGCTGAATCCAGTCGGGTATGCCATCAATAGCCGGCAATACTGACAGCGCCTGCGCGGTGCCGGTCAGGCTTTGGCCAACAGCAACGCCAATGCGTTTGGTGCCAAAATCGAAGGCCAGCACTTTGAGCGGCTTGAGATATTTTTGTGGGTACATTTCCATAAACGGATGTTAAGAATGTCCTGACAGGGTGGATAACTGGCTCAAACTCACGCCAAGAATAGCAGCGGCCGACTCCGCCATTGCGTTGTGATCCTCCGAAAAAAGCAGATCCGCATTGGCAGGTACCGTCAACCAGATATTGTCACTGATTTCCTGCTCAAGCTGGCCTGCATCCCAGCCCGCACATCCCAGCGCGGCAATGTAACGGGCAGGTCCGCCGCCGCTGGCGATGTCCTGCAGAATATCTCTGGACATCGACAGACTGATTGAGTCATTGATGGGCAACGTGTAATCCCACTCGGTGCCAGCATCGTGCAGTATAAAACCTTTGTTCTTTTCCACCGGACCACCGGCCATGACCTTTTTGTCAGTGAGTTTTTGCACAATTCGGTCGTCGACGGTGATTTTCATTTCTTCCATCAGGCCTTTGACAGGTAATTTTGACGGCCGATTGATGACAACACCCAAGGCGCCGTTTTTGTCGTGTTTCCACAAATAGGTCACAGAACCCTGAAAGTGAGGGTCCTGTAGCTGGGGCATGGCAATCAGGAAATGATGTTTAAGACAGCTGCCATCTTCTGCTGCCACGTCAGAAAAGGCACTTGATTCAGTTTGCTTTTGCATGAGGCACATCGTCTCCCGTGGTAAGTACCGGCTCATTTGCATGGTAATGCAAACCAGCGGCGAGCGGTCAGATAACAACCGGACTCATGGGGTCAAATTATCTTTTTTAAAGGCTGTTTTACTGACTGCTGAAGGCGTTGCCCGGGCGAAACCGCCAGGTACGTATGATCTCCAGCAGATCAACGCTGCCGCGCAGTTCGTCCGGGAAAACATCAAAGGGCGACGCCAGCCGCACAATATCAACAGCGGCCTGATCGAGCACCTGATGTCCTGAGCCCTGCAACACCCTGATCTCTGCAACACTGCCGTCGGGTCTGATGGTAACCATCATGCGCAGGCTGCCAAATATTTCGTTCTGACGTGCTTCATCCGGGTAATGCTGATTGCCTACCAGTTCAATACGTTTGCGCCAGTTATCAAGGTAGAGTGCGTCATGGCGCTTTTGGGTGGATGCTGAGGAGATGGTGTATCGGCGCGGGCGGTTGGCGTACGCTTGTTGCTGAATGTCGAGTTGTGCCTGCAGACTGGCGATGGCCAGTGAAATGTCCTGTGGACTTGAGTGTTCAGACAATAAAGCACTGTCCTCCGGCGATAGTGACTCCATATGCTGACGCAAGCGTTCTTCAGCATTGGTGGAACTGAGAATGCGCACACCCTGTATCAACTGGCCTGCCGCAGCGGGCGTTGGGATCGGTTGAACCTCCCGAATCCTCTCGTCATAAAGCATGGATTCAAAGGGGGTTGCCGGCGCAAAACGTTCATCAACAGAGCCGCTGCCGGTTTGATTCTCCTGCGCTATAAAGTCGGCCTGATCCGGAGCCGTTGCACTTCGGTACTGGGCGAGAGTGATTTCAATCGCCGGTGTGTCGGCACTTTCGGTGACAAAACTGAAGCCTACACCAGCAATAAGAATGACGTGCAGGCAAGCCGACATAAACATGGTAAAACCAAAGCGTTCTTTACCCAGCGACGCAGGGTCGGTATAGGGCCGGGCTTTGACATCAGAGCTTGCCGGCATCGACCAGTTTTTCCGCAATCACGGCCATCAGGTCGCCCGCGATATCAAGATTGTAAGCGGCATTTATTTCGCGCACGCAGGTTGGGCTGGTCACGTTGATTTCAGTCAGGTAATCGCCGATAACATCCAGTCCGACAAACAGCAGTCCTTTGGCTTTGATAGTGCTTTTTACTTGCGCGGCAATCCAGCGGTCACGTGCAGACAAAGGTTGGGCGATACCGCTGCCGCCTGCCGCCAGATTACCACGTGTCTCACCTATCGCTGGCACCCGCGCCAGTGCATACGGCACCGGCTCGCCATCGACCAACAGAATACGTTTGTCGCCTTTGACAATCTCTGGAATGTAACGCTGCGCCATGATCGGGCTGCGTCCATGCTCAGTCAGCGTTTCAATGATCACGCTGACATTGGCATCATCGGGTTTCAGCCGGAATATCGAACTGCCGCCCATGCCATCCAGTGGTTTAAAGATGACATCCCCGTGGGTTTTGTGAAACGCACGCAAGGTGTCGGCGCGGCTGCTGACCAAAAACGGCGGGCAACACTGAGCAAACTGAGTGGCAAAGATTTTTTCGTTACAGTCACGCAGCGCCTGTGGTTTGTTGACAACCAGAGTGCCTGCCTGCTCGGCACGTTCCAGTAAATAAGTGGAGTAGATGTAATTGTTGTCGAAGGGAGGATCTTTGCGCATCAGGATAACGTGCAGGTCTGCCAGAGGCCGTTGCTCGACCTCACCCAGGGTGTACCACTGATGAGGATCATAGGCCACCGACAGTTTGCGCATATGTCCCATGGCGATTTCACCCGCTAGGTACAAGTCGCCCTGCTCCATATAATACAGTTCCCAGCCGCGCTCCTGCGCAGCTACCAGCATGGCGAGACTGGTGTCTTTTTTGTAGTTGATACCGTCGATGGGATCCATCACGATGCCGAGTCTGATCTGCATGGATATGTCTCTCTGTAGACGTTAAGCCTTGAATGGCGGGCATCATAACATGCCAGCGCAGGGTTTCGGGCAGCCGCCGTTATGCTGTGCTACAACCCTTGTGAACCGGGTATCCGGGGTTTGCTCAGGGAGGAGAAGCCATGCACGTGAATACCAGACCGCCTGTCGCGGACACTGATGGCATAAACACGGTCAATAAACCCGTGCGCGTGCTGTTGGCAGATGCCGGGGTGTTGCTGCGAGGGCAGCTGACATCAATGTTGTCACAGTCCCGTTGTCAGGTGATGACGGCTGTTGATGGCTTTGAAGTGTTATGCCGATTGCCCGAACTGCGGCCGGATATCTTGCTGATCGCCAGTGATCTGCCCCGGCTTGGTGGCATCCAGGTGTGTTCGCTGCTGCGTCAAAGCCCCGACTTTGTGTCGTTACCGGTATTGATTCTGACGGGCAGTCACGCACTGGTTGATACGGTCAGGGCGGAGATGGCCGGCGCTGACGCCTGCCTTGAAAAACCTTTTCGCAGCAAAGAGTTGCGAGCCGCGTTCAGCAGCGTGCTTGCGCAACGCACAGACGCGGGTGCGCCCATGCACAGGGAGTCATTGCTGGATGGCCTGTTTTCTGATCATTGATGACAATTCTGACCATGCACAAAAGTTGGCCGGCAGTCTGATGCTGGCGCTCAACGGCGGGCATGACGTTGCGTGTGTCGGAAACCTTGGCGATTATCGCGTCTGGCGGCGATCGCATCGTGCTGACCTGATTCTGGTTGAGTTGATGCGTCATCAATCCAATGGATTCTCGCTGGCCGCTGCACTGGCGCGTCAGACAAAGTCGCCGGTTGTGCTGTTGAGTGATCGACAGCAGGAGTCGGATCTGTTGTGGGCGGCGGCCAGAGGTATCAAGCATGTGTTGAGCCGGCGTGCGGGAACCGCCGCTCTGGCGCAACAATTGTTGCACTTGCTGAAGCCGCTGAGGCAGGCCGCGCTGCCTCATCCGGAGTTGCCCGTTGAGCCCGAACCTGATTCTGAATCTAAGTCCATGCCTGGGTCTGGGCCTTGTTGCAGGGCAGAAGTGAATTTATCCGGCGGTGACCGTCAGCAGACGATGAGCGCTGACGCTGGCAGCAGTGCGAGAGTATTGTCTGATGCAGTGACGACACTGACCGCATTGATCCGTGACAGGGTTGCGGATATCTATGCCCTGCTGCAGTCATCACCGGCAGTGCAGTTATCCTCCATCGTGGGTGCCACGCCGTGTGCTGCGCGTGCACAACGCTTATGTCATGCCCTGTTGTTTTTGCATGCTGATGAACACCTGTCAGCAGCGACCATTGCCAATGGCACGGTACATCACTTTATCTGGCGCATCGAGAGTCTGTTGGCGACCGATTTGGTGTCGGCGCCGACCGACCATCACCAGGCGGCCGGATCGGACAGAACCGGACAAGTGATGCGTGTTTTACAGCAGCAGATCATTCAGCCAGAGCCGACTGAGTTGTGTCTGGTCCTGTGCACTCTGGGTGTCATGCCGGCAGATCACCCGACGCTCAAGGCCTCTCTGGCAGAACGTTATGGTGGTCATTACAACTGTCCGCAGGGCAAGCCAATGGCGGGCGGCAACGGTGCTGTCTGGCTGGAACACAAACTGTCGGTTATCGCCGCTACTCTGGGTGGCATCAAACCCGTTCACCAACGACTGTCAGCCATGATGGTCAGTGTTTACAAACTGCGTGCGTCACTGCAGATCAGCGCGGAGCATGGTTTTACAGAGCATCCAATTTTGCCGGGCTGGCAAATGATATCGGTTTGTCTTTTCCAGTACAGTTGTCATTGCCTGCTGCGACCAGACGTATTCAGCGATGAGGATCTCAACAGCCTGTGCAACATCATCAGCGATCTGCGTCATTTTGCGGGCCAAGGAGTATTACCACCTGACGAGTTGTTCAACCAGTTGGCTGCCGCTGAAATCTGTGCGGGCAGGCGCGCTCAGGCAGGTGACCGACTGGAACATCAGATGCTGGCAGCGGGATTACGTCAGCTGCCAAAACCGGACGGCATTGTGTCTGCGTTGCTGGGGGACATCCGGCAATCAGGCACCAGTCTTAGCGAGATCTGTCACTAATTGCAGCTGTTGACGGAGGGCGCCAGCAGATTGGGCGTCATGCGGGTGGAAAGCCTGTCCAGACTGATGCAGGATTGTTATCAGCACCTGAGCGGTGAGCCAGAGCGTTTACAGCAGCAGAAGAAACTGCGTCTGGTGCTGGGACGCGCACATCGAGTGTTGTGCAGGTTGCTGGATCAGGCCGCCGCCTGGCGGCCGCTGGATGAACCGCATCTTGAGATTGCAGCGCAAAAAGCCATTCATGACTTGTTTATGTTGTTTTTGCAGGCAAGGCAGGGATCGCCGGCCAGCCAGACCGAGTCACTGACCGGGCATTTGGAGATCAACCCTTCCGACTCAACCGAGGGATGGAAACACTGCCAGTCCATCAATACCCGGTTGCGCCAGATTCTGCGTCAGCGTGGCAATATCAACGAATATCGCAGCCTGATGACCGAGCTCTTGCGCGAGCAGCATAACTTGATGGCCAAATATCTTCCCTATCAGCCTGTTGTCTAAACTGGCTATAATGCCGGCTCCTTGAACCAAGTAGTCAGCGGGTTATAGTGTTGTGAGATCTATCGGATTTATCTGGGGTGTTGGCGGGATTTTGCTGCTGTTGTCGTTTGCCATCGTCAGGCTTGGCGGTGTGGCTCTGGAATTGAATACGTACGACCTGTCGCTGACTCAATGGCTGTTGATGTTGGGCTGGTTCGCCTACATGGTCTGGGCAGAGGGATACAAAGGATTTCATCTGGCATTTGCCCCGCGGGTTGTTGCGCGCGCCAATTACCTTGCCGCTAATCCTAAACTGCTGCATGTGCTGCTGGCTCCATTGTTTTGTATGGGCTACGTCCACGCTACGCCGCGCCGACGCATCCTGTCGATTGCCCTGAGCTGCATGATTGTGTGTTTTGTGTTGCTGGCGCGCATGCTGCCGCAGCCCTGGCGTGGCATCGTTGATGCGGGCGTGGTGGCGGGTCTGGTGGTAGGCGTGGGTTCGATTGTGTATTACCTCCTGCAACTGAAGCAGGCGGGTGCGTCCAGTCTGCCGGTGCCTACCGATGTCCCGGTCTGAGATCGTTTCTGAGAGTGTCTCTGGCGGGTCTGCCAACACAGTCTGCGCCATCATCGTGACCTGGCAACCGGAATTGTTGCCACTGAAAAATCTGCTGAATTCATTGTTGCTGCAACACTGCCCGTTGATTGTGATTGATAACGGTTCGGCCAACCGTGTTGAGTTAGCTGATCTGCTTGCGCAATTAGCAACAGATCATCCACGGCAGCCCGCACCGCAGCTGGTGAGCTGGCTGGAGAACAAGGGCTTGGCGACCGCGCTCAACGAAGGGTTGCGCCTGGCGATTGAGCATCACTATGACATGGCCCTGTTGTTTGATCAGGACAGCGCCATCGGTGAAGGCTTTGTGCAAGCCATGCTGACACAGTGGCTTCACTTGCAATCGCTGCACAACAGCGGACGCTCCCATTTGCCGCCCGCGGCCATCGGCCCACGTCTGCAGGATCCGGAAAGCGGACGCCGCACAGCCTTTCGCTGTTTTCGCTTGCGCCATCGCTCGGACTGTCCTGTTGCCGGCTTCCCGGGGCTGTATGAAACCGACTTTCTGATCAGCTCTGGAACGTTGTTGTCTGTGCAGGCCTTACCTGTGATAGGCATGATGAAAGACGAATATTTCATCGACAATATCGACCTTGAATGGTGTTTCCGGGCACGGGCACGCGGCTATGCCTTGTATGGCACCGATCGTGCAGTGCTGTTTCACCGAATCGGCGAGCGCAGCAACAATCCGCTGGTCAGCAGTGGATTGATGGTGCAGCACAGTCCGCTGCGCAGTTACTTCTCTACCCGTAATCGCCTGCACCTGCGCCGTCAGAGTTATGTTCCACTGGACTGGAAAATCCGCGACACGCTGCGTTTTGCGCTGAAGTCGTTCTGGCTGACACATTTCTCGTCCCAACGTGCGGAGTACCGGCAACAGATTCAACGCGGCATTGATGATGCAGAGGCCATGCTGTGAGCTCTGCGGATAACAACACGGTTTGCTCGCTTTCAAGTAGCGCTGCGACCGCTGATACAGCGCGCAACATGCCACTGATCCTGATAATGCTGCCGGTGTTTAATGGTGAACACTACCTTGCCGAGCAGCTGGATTCTATCTTCGCTCAAAACCACAACAATATTCTGCTGGTTTGCCGTGATGATGGTTCCGCCGACAGGTCGGTGGACATTCTTGCGCGTTATCTAACCGCCCATTCAGAAAAAATGCTGCTGCTTGAGGATACACTGGGTAATCTGGGCGCCAGCGGTAGTTTTTCACTGCTGATGCAATGGGCGCTGAAGTACATGCAGTCATGCCCGCAAAATGTCTATGTCGCATTGGCTGATCAGGATGATATCTGGCATGCCGACAAACTGACCTGCACATTGCAGGTCATGACTGCTGCAGATGACGGGCACATCCCGGTGCTGGTCCACAGCGATCTTCATGTGGTGGATAAGCATGGGCAACTGATGTCGCCCTCGCTGATGGCTTATCAGGGGCTTGATCCTGCACGTACTGATTTTCCTGCACAGTTGGTCAGCAATACCGTCACCGGTTGCACGGTGTTAATGAACCAGGTGCTGTTGCAAAAGGCGTTGCCAGTTCCTGATGACGCGGTGATGCACGACTGGTGGTTGTCTCTGGTTGCAAGTTGTTTTGGACGGTTGTTGTGTATCGACAAATCGCTGGTTGACTATCGTCAGCATGACAGCAATACCCTGGGCGCGCGTGCTCACGCCCCTGCTACTTTCAGTCTTCGCGCGCTCCCAAAACTACTGCAGTTCAAGCAATCACCTGATGCGCAGCGTTTGTTTGAACAGGCGGCTGCGCAGGCAGCGGCGTTTCAGAATCGCTATAGACATGAAATACCGGTTCAACACCAGCAGCGTCTGCACAATGTCATGCGTTTGCCGCGATTGGGGCTGTGGGGACAGCGTGTGTTATTCCGGCAGCTACGGCGCAGGAATTAAGGCAAACTGCGCTGCAGCCAGCGCTTCAGGCGCAGAGTGTGCCGCGCCAGGTAAGGCATTTGTGCCAACATCTGCGGCGTGACTGGAAACTGTTGTACCCATTTGTCCGATCGTATCCACACAGGTTTGCGATAGTGAATTTTTTCCGGCGTGCTGTGCAGCGGTGTGTAATAACGACACCTTTCGAAGAAATAATGTGTGACCTGCGAGTGCCTGCTACGTTGATGGTCTTTATGCTCGGCACCACCGTGTAATAAATTTGCATGCCAGATCAGCGCATGTCCCTTGGGCATCAACCCAAAAGACTGCCGGATGCCCAGCGAACTGACCTTGTTTTCCATAAAGGTTTCATAGGCCGGGTAATGTTCATAACCCGGCGCCAGCCCGGCATCCTGCATACTGATTTGCGGCAGTTTATGGGTGCCCGGGTAGTATCGCAGCGGCCCGTTGTTTTCATCGATATCCTCCAGCGCTACCCAGACTCCCGCGACAAACCCACCGGGCATGCTATTGAAGTGAATGGTATCTGAATGAATTTTCTGCTGAGTGCCAAACGGGAAGTTAAGGGTCTGAAACGGGCGCGGCTGCCGGCCAAACAGCTGTTGCAGTGCTGAAAGCACATTGGGATGGGTCGCCAGCGTGTGCGCCGGTTTAACAAACTGCCATGCATCCTGGATGCGCGCACCAAACGCCGATGCGCGCAAGTGCTCGGGGTTGTACAGTGGTTGCAAGGTGTTGATCAACGCATCAATCTCGTTGTGGTCAAAACCAAAATCTACTATCAGATATCCGTTCTGTTCGAAATAATCAACCTGCTCGTCACTTAAAAAGCCGGGGTTCCCAAGTGACGTACTACTGCGCTTGAACATACTGCCTCTACTGCTGTTGGCGTCGTTTTCCAATAATGCGTTCTATGCTGTGTAAACGCTGGCGCATGCGCGCTCCTATTACGTCTGCAGAGAACTCCTGCTGTATGGTTTTGCGTGCCTGTTCACCGAGCGATCTGACTCTGGCCGGATTCTGCGACAGATCGCGCATTTCCGCTGCCGCATGATCCAGGTCCGGGACGGCCCAATGTTGATGAGCCTCATAGGGGCCATAATCTTTGCCCAGTGTTTTAAGAGTGTACTGCACCGGCACACAATTATTGTTGCGCATGTACTCCATATTCCCGGACCATGCGGTGAGCATTGCCACTTTGCCCAGTGACATGGCCTCTGCCGGTGCCAGCCCGAACCCCTCTGCGTGATGCAGGGAGACGTAGCAGTCGCAACAGTTGATCAGTGAATCAATTTGCGCGCGATCCAGGTAGGCGTCAAGTAGCACAATATTCTGATAGTCTCCGGCCAGGCTGCGCAATACCTTCAGATTGGCTTCATCCGCATTGTTGATTTTGATCAGCAACCGCACATTGTTATCGGTGGCCGCAAACGCTTTCTGGAAGGCAAGAATCGATCCAAACGGATTCTTGCGCTGGGCGATGCTGTGGGTATCAAACATACTGATAAACACAAACGCATCATCGGGTATGCCAAAGTAAGCGCGCGGGTATTGGTGGGCGTCGTTCTCGTTGACATTGATGATATGGGGAATGGTGATCACCGGGATGGGTGATTTGGCAGCCACCGCCTGATTCACATACGCAGAAGGCACCCAGACCTCGTCCAGCAGACTAAAGCTGTCTATCCAGCGGTCAGGGAACTCGGGCATTTCCCACGCCCAGAAGCCGATGTTGTAGTGCCGGTCAAACCATTGCGTGCCCAGATCCTTCATGACCCCGGGGGTGTGGTCCGCATTGATGTGGACAAGGTTGATGCCGTATTGCGGATGTTGTATCTCCCTGTGCTGCCAGCGCAGGTTATCCATGCGCGACGGATTGCCCTTTTCATAATTCAGAATGCCAAAAGGGATCCCTGATGCTTCCAGTGCGGCGGCAGTGCCCCGTGCCGCTTCGCCCACACCCATGCTGGCGCGGATGTACGCAATCAGATGCACACCAGTCTGCACGGGTGCTGGTGTGTCCGGCACGGCAGGCGTTGCGGCCGGAGTCAGGTCTGTGCCCGGCACCGGGGCCAGCACGTAGTCTTCGCGTGTCAGATCGATGTTGGGATTAAAGTAGGGATCACCGCCCAGAAAGCGATGTTGCCAGCGATCCCACATGGCCTTTTCATCCTGGCCAATCGGCTTGCTCTGACGACTGACACTTTCGTGGTGGATCAGCCGGCTGTGGGGTGTCCAGACATTACGCAGTCCTGCTTCCAGCGCGCGCATACACAGATCAATATCATTGCCGACGATGGACAACTGTTCATCAAAGCGCCCGAGTTGCTCAAAGCGGTCGCGCCGTATCATCTGACACGCACCGGTATTGCCAGAGACCTCGCGGACACAGTTGTCCAGTTCGTGGTAAATGCCTTTGCCCGGTAACTGCTTGTAGAACAGATGCCGGGCGCCGCCGCCGTGGTCAACCAGAAACACACCGCCATGCTGAATTGCGCCATTCGGGTACAGCAGCATTGCCCCAACCGTGCCCACGTCATCACGCAGCGCTTGTGAGACCAGTTCCTCCAGCCAGTCAGGCTGGATAATTTCAATATCATCGTTCAGAAACAACAGCAATTCGCCGTGACTTTTATCCGCACCGATGTTGTTCAGCCGTGACCAGTTAAAGGCCTCATTGCACTCAATCACTACAGCCCCCTGTTCACGGGCGTACAGAATGCCTTCAGGGTGATTGCCGCGACTGTTGTCCAGAATCACCACTTCAATCGCGGGGTAGGTGCTCGACTTCAGCGTATCCAGGCAGGGTTTCAGAAAGCGCAGGTTGCCGGTGGTGGAGATAATGATGGAGACCAGGGGCGTGCCTGGCAATGACCATTGCACACGTCTGCACTCACTTTCTGCAACGGGCAATACCTGAGCCTGTTGGCCGTGGTGCTGCAAGTGCTGCGTCAGTGCCTGCGATTCAGCAGCCAGCTCACGTTTGCGCTGTTCTGCCGTGGGCTGAGGAGCGCTCCATAACACCGCAGCAAGTCTGTGCACGGCACTGTGCGGCTGCTGCCAGCCTAGTTCCAGCAACAAACGGTAGCGCCAGGCAGGACTCTGCGTGCTGAGCGGGCTCAGTTTGGCGAATTGGCGAGAGTCGGCAAAAAACACATTGCCAATGTAATTCTGGCCGTGCAGCAGGTCAGGAGACCACTCTGTGGTGAACCAGGGAGTGACCGGCTTGCCGCTTGGATCAATCAGATCATGGTCGCTATACAGCAGCACCGTGTTCTCATGCCATGCATCCGCCACGCGCCACAGGCAGTCCGCGCGCAGCACTTCGCCCGCGCTCAGCACACACAGCAGTGCACCGCGGGCTGTCAGAAGTTCCGGCCATGTCTCGGCTGGAGGGATCACTCTGGCATCGGGCAGCAGTGCCGATGTCAGTGCATGAATGGCCTGATGGTGTGTATCCGGTGCCGAGATAAGGCATTGCAAAGGGCGGCAGGTTTGAGCAACCAGGCTGTTCAGCGTGTTGTGCAGTGCCCCGATATCCTGGCTCTCTGCAGTGCCGGTGTTTTCAAGCTGTACCAGGATGGTAAACGTGCGAGCAGCAGGCAGGGCCGCTGCAGCCTGTGTCTGCAGAGAGTGTGCAGTCGGTGCCGTATCCCGATGCCAGCGTAGATAGACGGTAGCTGACGGTTGATACACAAAATTGCGCGAGACACGCATCTGCTGTCCTTGAGTATCTCGTGCCAGCAGACTGAGTTGATGCTGTCCCGGCGTCAGGTCCCGCGTGTCGATCAGTCGCGCAAAGCCGATGCGCTGGGCTTCTTCCAGACGCTCGTGTGCCGGCAATGGGTGTATGTCGTGAAACATGTCCTGATCTACAAACAGCTGGACGCTGACAATCGGCGTGTCAGACCATGCCCAGCCTTGCACTGTGAAGTGATCAGGCAACACGGCGTTATCGCTTGACGGTGTAACAAGACCGGCTTGCAGTGTCGCGGTGATGGGCTGTTGTTTTTTGTAGGCACTGGTTGTCTGCGAGCTGCCGCCACTGTGCTGCGGCAACAGACGCGCCACGATTCTGTTCAGACGGTGACGCAGCCACCGATATGGCGCGGTGACGCGCCATGAAAACGAGTCAAGTATCTCACGAACGCCGCGATCCAGTTGTTCGTGAGCCAGATTCAGCGAAATGTAGTCACTTTGCAGAAGCTGGTAGTTGCGCTCGACACTGCGTAATTGTCGGGTTGTCTGTTCTGCCTCTTCAAGTTGTACCTGTTTAATGCTGAGCTGCTGGCTAATCTGATCAGCACGCATTTGAGCTGAATTCAGATCCGCCTGCAGGCTTTTAATGAGCGCATTCAGTAGGTCAGCTTCACTGCGCAACTCAGCCAGACTCCGGTTGATTGCCAGAAACTCGGACTTTTTTTCTTTAAGTTTTGCCTGCGTCTGCTCTAACTGATTGCGAACTTTGTTTAATTCGCGTGTTCGTGCCTCCAGCAGCGAGTGGCTGCTGGCCAGTTCATCATGTACTTGTTTCAGAGCGGGCGCCTGATCCACCAGTCCCAACAGGGCGTTTATCTCTTTACCACTCCAGCGCAATCTCCACTTGTCCAGTAGCCGGGATCGGGCATCAGCGCTGGGATGTCCGGGTTGATAACGTTGTTGATGTTGGTCGAGCATGGTGCGCGACTCACCACCGGCGCGGTAAAAGGCGCCCACTTTATTCAACAGCGTGAATGATGTGTGTTCGGCGCACTGTAACCAGAAATCCCAGTCCTCATAGATAGGCAGTGACTCGTCAAAGCAACAGCCAAGATCAATCAGTTCACGTGAAAACATGGCTGCATGAATTGGAATGAAGTTGTCGCGCCGCAGCGTGGTCAGGTCAAACGGCACAGCGATGATGTCTGCGGTTGCATTACCTTGCGCGCTAACCATCTGCGTGGCGCTATAAACAACTAGGTTTTCCACTGTTTGCAGTTTGTTTGCCAACAGGCTCAAGTGCTTGTCGGCAATCCAGTCGTCATCATCCAGGAATAGCACAAAATCGCCCTGCGAGGCCTTCAGACCGGCGTTTGCTGCGGCTGGCCTATCCAGAGGTTTGCCGGTACATACCACACGCACGCTGATGTGTGCTGGCAGATCGGGTGCCGTGAGCTTGCCCGTGCCCAATGCGTCTACCAGCACCAGCTCTATGTTTTTCCAGTTCTGCTGCGCGACAGACTGTAATGTCTGTGCCAGCGTGGGCCGGTTTACGCTTCGGCAGATAATAGAAACCAGAGCCGGGCTTTTCTTGGCGCGCGAGGGCTTGTTCATCCGTCAACTCAGCCTTGCGTCTGCAGTCGATTAACCAGCGAGCCCAGCACTTCGGCAATAAAGTCCAGAAACAAGGTGTCCAGTTCATCGTTGAAGTAGTCCTGCGACTGATTTCCGATAGCCAGGATCGCCAGCAGATTGTTGCCATGGGTGACCGGGCACAGTGCTGCAGAGCGCAGAGTTGGCGTCATGTCCGCAAATAGCAGTTGCGAAGTTTCCTTGTCGAGACCCTGGCATAGCACTCGCTTGCTGCGAAACAATGACGGGAACCGCTTCTGCAATTCACTGGCGGCAGCAGGTGTGTCGACCAATATCAGTTTGCACGCATCAATGCCAGGTTGTGTGGCCAGATTGCACTCCGTTACGCTGGCCAGTTGCACCAGATTATCTTCTTCCAGCAATGTCAGTATAAGATTGCGTGTCACGCTGAAGAGCTGGTCGTTGTAGCGAGCGTTTTCCAGCAGAGCATTGAGTGTGTGACGCGATTCAATGCTGCGATCGCGAAGTATTTTAACCTGGCGTTCCAGCAAAGATACCGCCTTACCACTCTCATGTGGCACTGTCATTTCTGCCAGTAGTGCATCGCGGTCACTGAAGAAGTCCGGATTGGCTTTCAGGTAGGCCGCAACATCCTCTGCATCTAGCGCCAGTGATTTACCCTCTGCTCCAGAGTTACCCGATTTGCGGGCTGGCGAAAATTCATTGCTCATATCGGCTTCCTGTTTGATATATTTTTATCCATGGTCGTTGATTGCCATTTGACGTTTACAGCAACAGGTTCCCTTCGTACACGGTGGTCGCCGGTCCTGTCATTAGTATGGGAGAGCCGTCTCCCTGCCATTCAATCTGCAATTCGCCGCCAGTCAGCAGCGCGCGAACTTTATTGTCCAATAAACCTGCACGGATGCCGCAAACCACCGCAGCACAAGTGCCGGTGCCGCAGCCTTCAGTTTCTCCGGCTCCGCGTTCAAACACACGCAGCCGGATTGTACTGCGATCAATTATCTGCATAAAGCCAACGTTGACTCCCTGCGCAAAACTTGCCCAGTTGCACAGCACAGGCCCTAGTGTGGCAACGGGTGCAGTGTCGCAATCGGGAACCGTCATAACAATATGTGGATTCCCCACCGACACGGCATAAAAACGCACATCTGTCATTGTGTCCGCACCGGGATGCTGTGGCACCGACAGTGTGTAAAGTGCCTGTTGAGCGGGAGCGTCGAAGGGTAATGATGCGGGTGAGAAATCCGGCGCACCCATATCGACGGTGACCAGCCCGTCCTGATGACTGTGTAGCTCCAGCATCCGGTTCATGGTCTGCACACGGATAGGGCTGCGCGCAATCAGGCCGCGCTGCAAGACATAACGCGCAAAACAGCGAGCGCCGTTTCCACAATGTTCTACTTCGCTGCCATCTGGATTAAAGATCCGGTAACTGAAATCCGCGTCAGGGCGTCGCGGCGGCCCGATAATCAGCAGTTGGTCAAACCCGATACCGCGTTTGCGGTCACCCAGTTGCCGCACCTGTGCCGGGCTCAGTTCTATTGGGTTGGAGATAGTATCCAACACCACAAAATCGTTGCCGAGTCCGTGCATTTTGGTAAAAGGGATGCGCTGTACAGCTTTAGACTTGTTCATGATGTCAGTCTGCCAACACATGTTCGAGACTGAGTTGGTAGTCAATGGTTTCCCTCTGGCGCACCACCGTGGCGCGATTATTGTCGACCATAATCTCGGCTACCCGGTTGCGGGTGTTGTAGTTGGAACTCATCACAAACCCGTAGGCACCTGCCGAGCGTACTGCCAGAAGATCACCCGCCGCAATGCTTAATGTCCTTTCCTTGCCAAGAAAATCCCCTGACTCACACACGGGACCTACCACATCGTAAACATGAGCTGGCCGGCTAACCTGTTCATCACTGAAACAGGCTTGTCTAACGGGCACGATATCCTGCCAGGCGCCATACAGGGAGGGCCTGAGCAGGTCGTTCATGGCGGCATCTATGATTGCAAAATGTTTGTGTGCGGTATGTTTCAGAAATTCTACCCGGGTCAGCAGGATGCCGGCATTGGCGCAGATTGACCTGCCCGGCTCCATGATCAGTGTCAGGTGGCGGCCAAGAATTTTGTGTCTGACGGCGTCAATCAACGCCTGTGGCGGGGGCGGTGTTTCCTGGTTATAGACCACGCCCAGCCCTCCGCCGATATCAATGTGCTTCAGCGTGATGCCGGACTGCGCCAGCCGGTCTACCAGCAACAGAATTTTGTCCACGGCATCAAGATAAGGAGCAATACTGGTCAGTTGTGACCCGATGTGGCAATCGATGCCGGTGATATCAATGTGACTCATGCCGGCAGCACGCTGATAAACCTCAAATGCCGCGGCAATATCGATACCAAACTTGTTTTCCTTTAATCCGGTGGAGATATAAGGGTGCGTCCCGGCATCAACGTCCGGGTTGACTCGCAAAGAAATGGCGGCGCGCTTGCCACAACGTCTGGCAACGTCATTGATGCGGTCCAGTTCGGCATCGGACTCCACATTGAAGCACAGGATGCCGACGTCAAGGGCCTGCTCGATTTCAGTTTCAGTTTTGCCAAGGCCGGAAAAAATAACTTTGGACGGATCACCCCCGGCGCGCAAAACCCGTGTCAGCTCGCCCCCGGAGACAATGTCAAAGCCTGAGCCCAGACGGGCCAATACATTGAGTACGGCAAGATTGGAGTTGGCTTTGACGGCAAAACAGGTCAGGTGCGGAATGCCGTCAAGCGCCTTTTCATACGCTAGCAGGTTGTGTTCCAGAGCAGCTCTGGAATACACGTAACAGGGTGTGCCAAATTGTTCCGCCAGTGAACTTAAGGGCAGATTTTCAGCTGACAGCTCGCCGTTCTGGTATTGAAATGAGTTCATGGTGTCCTGAATCGATGTGCGGCAGTACCTGTGCCTGCGCCGGGGGCAAAGAGGCAGGGCGTTGCAATGGCCCTTTTTGGCCGCAGGCACTCAAACCGCCTGTGATCAGGCTGATGAAAATAATGAGTGCTGATCTGCTCACCTGTGGAGTGTCCCCGTCGTCTGTATGCTGCCTGTTGAGTTGACGCCGATTATAGCCGGTTAAAGACGAGGCGGCTAATACAGCCTTATTGCCCGGATCCATTTTTTCAGCAGATTCAACGTGCGGCAATTAATTCACGGCAGGTGGCCACCGCAGCCCGCACCTGATTCGGCGCGGTACCGCCAATGTGGTCACGCGCCTGCACGGAACCTTCCAGGCTGAGTACAACAAACACATCGTCGCGGATGATGTCGGAGAACTGTTGCAGCTCCTGCAGTGACAGTTCGCTCAGATCTTTTTTCTGCTGAATACCATACGCGACTGACTTACCTACAATCTCGTGCGCGTCGCGGAAGGCCAAGCCTTTTTTGACCAGATAGTCAGCCAGGTCGGTGGCGGTGGCGTAGCCTTTTTTGGCCGCAAGGTACATGTTGTGTTTTTTAGGTTTGATGGCCGGAATCATGTCGCCGTATGCCTTCAGACAGTCGCGCAGCGTGTCGATCAGGTCAAACAGTGGTTCTTTGTCTTCCTGATTATCTTTGTTGTAGGCCAGTGGTTGCGACTTCATCAGCATCAGCAGGGCGATCAGGTGGCCGGTGACACGACCGCTTTTGCCGCGTACCAGTTCAGGGACGTCAGGGTTCTTTTTTTGCGGCATGATGGAAGAGCCGGTGCAGAAACGATCCGGCAAATCGATAAAATCAAACTGTGCCGATGTCCACAGGATCAATTCTTCCGAGAAACGCGACAGGTGCGTCATGATCAGGCTGCCACAGGCGGCCAGTTCAATCGCGAAATCGCGGTCACTGACAGAATCCAGCGAGTTGCGTGTGGGTGCATCAAAACCCAGTTGTTCAGCAGTGAAATGTCGGTTGATCGGGTAGCTGGTGCCTGCCAGTGCCGCAGCACCCAGAGGTGATTTGTTCAAGCGCTTGCGGCAGTCCGCCAGCCGGCTGTAGTCGCGATCGAGCATTTCAAACCAGGCGAGCAGATGATGGCCAAAGGTAATCGGCTGTGCAGTCTGCAGGTGTGTGAAACCCGGCATGATGGTGTCGGCTTCGCGCTCGGCAATATCCAGCAACGCACTTTGCAGACGGGTCAGTTCTGTGGCAATCACGTCAATTTCATCGCGCACATACAGGCGGATATCGGTCGCCACCTGATCGTTGCGTGAACGGCCGGTATGCAGCTTTTTGCCGGTCAATCCAATGCGTTTAGTGAGCTCGGATTCGATGTTCATGTGCACATCTTCGAGCTCAATAGACCAGGTGAAGTTGCCGGTGTCGATGTCCGCCTGAATAGCCAGCAGACCTTCCGCAATCGCTGTGCACTCATTTGCCGTCAGTATGCCGGCTTGTTGCAACATGCGTGCATGAGCAATCGAGCCGTGGATATCCTGACGATACATGCGCTGGTCAAAACTGACCGAGGCAGTAAAACGCTGCACAAAGGCGTCGGTAGCTTCTGAAAATCGGCCGCCCCACAAAGTGTGGCTGCTGCTCGGGCCGGGCGCGGTTGGCTTGTTGCTCATAGTGGTCACCTGCAGTTGAAAACGCGGCGGAGTATACCATGTGCCCGCCAACCGGCGAATGTGCACAACAAGCCGTGCCACATTTGGGGTGCTTTTGGCGTAGAATGCCATCAGCATCTTTAAATCAATCGTAGAACAATGGACTGCTTATGGCTTCAGACCTAATCCGCATCGCAACCCGCCGCAGCCCGCTGGCCTTATGGCAGGCCCACTATGTGCGCGATGCGCTGCTGGCCCGCAATCCCGGATTAACCGTGGAGCTGGTTGGCATCGCCACCAAGGGCGACAAAATTCTGGACGTGCCGTTGGCAAAAGTCGGTGGCAAGGCCTTGTTTGTCAAAGAGCTGGAAACTGCCATGCTGGATGGCGATGCCGATCTGGCGGTGCACTCCATGAAGGATGTACCCATGGAATTTCCGGCGGGGCTGTTTTTGTCAGTGATTTGTCCGCGGGAAGATCCGCGTGATGCCTTTGTGTCCAACACATACAGGACGCTCGAGGAACTGCCATTGGGCGCCTGTGTGGGTACCTCGAGTTTACGCCGTCAATGCCAGTTGCGCAGTGTGCGACCAGACATACGCATTGCCGATCTGCGTGGTAACGTCGGCACACGTCTGGGCAAACTGGATGCCGGCGAGTTTGATGCGATTATTCTGGCTGCAGCGGGTTTGATCCGCCTCGAACTGGGTGAGCGCATTGCACAATTTCTGCCCACGGATCTGTCGTTACCCGCAGGCGGTCAGGGCGCGGTCGGTATTGAGTGTCGTGAAGGGGATCAGCGTATTATCAATCTGCTGAAACCCCTGCATCATCATGACACTGCTGATCGGGTGATTGCCGAGCGCGCATTAAACAAACGCCTGAATGGCGGCTGTCAGGTGCCGATTGCCTGTTTTGCTGAACTGAACGGTGATGAATTGCTTCTGCGCGGGCTGGTGGGTTCCAGTGATGGAAAACAACTGCTGCGTACCGAGATTCGTGGACATCGCCGTGATGCAGAGCAGTTGGGTATCAGAGCGGCCGAGCATTTACTGGAACAGGGTGCTGATAAAATTCTGGCAGCTCTGTACGCTCAGCAATGAGCAGCCAGAAAGCGGCCAGTGAGCAGGCGTGGTGGTGTCAGAGATGATAGTGAGTCAGGTGACACTGACAGGAGTAATGCAGATGACTGATAAAGCACTGTCCGATCTCAACGTATTGTTGACACGTCCCGTGGCTCAGTCAGCAGCATTGGTGGCAGCGATACATGGGCTGGGTGGCCATGCCTGCGAGTTACCACTGATCGAGATTGAGCCCGTCACCGCCCCTGACGCATGTGAGCGCATCAAAGCCTGTATTCTGAATCTTGATCATTATTACGCGGCCATTTTTATCAGTACCAATGCCGCAAAAATCGGCATGCAGTGGATTGATCGTTTCTGGCCACAGTTACCCGCAGGATTAAGTGCCTACGCTGTGGGACCAGGCACCGCGCAGGTACTGAGGGAGTTTGATTGGCCGGTTGTTATGTCGGACAGAGGTGTCACCAGTGAAGATCTGCTGGCACTCACAGGATTAAAACAGGTCGAAGGGAAAAAAATCGCCTTGTTCAGAGGTGTTGGTGGGCGAGAATTGTTGGCTGAAACGCTGCGCGCGCGCGGCGCCACGGTTGACTACCTGGAACTGTATCACCGGCACACGCCGGATTATTCGCGGGACTTTGTGGGCGACCTGATCCGCGATAAACGTGTCAATGTTGTTGTGGTCAGCAGTGCACAGATTCTTGATGTGTTATTGCACTCATTGCATGAGGATATTGCGCAACTGAACAATATCCCTTTGATAGTGCCTTCTGAGCGCGTGCGTCAACATGCGCTTGATGCCGGGCTGACCATAGTGATAAACGCGGGTGGCGCTGATGAAACATCAGTTATCCGCAGCTTGCGGGCCATTGCCCCGACGATAAAACCAATCATGAATTAACCATGAGTCTGATCAGATGTCAGCGTTGGATGACAGATGCATGGGTGACGGAGTAGACAGCTTTGAAAGGTGAACACGACAATTCAGGCGAGCAGACAGCTAACCGCAGCGAACCTTTGTCTGGCCCCGCACCTGATTCATTTCCGCGAACACGCCAGCCGGCATCATCAGGTGCAACGCGCCCGGTTTTTCTGTGGCTGGTCGTTATTCTCTTGTGTGGCGCACTTGGCGCCTTTTATTGGCAGCAGACACGTTTCAGCGTCAGCCAGTCAGCATCCTTGTTGTCCTTGCAAGAGAATAACCAGCAGCTGACTGCGGCCTTGACTGCAGCACGTACTGACATGCAGAACGAGTTACAGGCGCAGGTTGCTTTGCTACAGGAAAGTTCGGGCACTCTGCAACATGCCATGTCTGAGTTGCAGCTGATGGAGCAGCAGGATGAGCAGCGCTTGCTGGGTTTGCAGCAGCGACTGGAAAGGCAATTGCAGGATACCCAGGTACTGGTTACCGCCTTGCAGCGCCAGGTGGCTGGTTTGCAGCAACGCGATACACGCTGGATTAACGCAGAGGCTGCTTATCTGATGCGCCTTGCAGAACACAAACTGACGCTTGAGTTTAATCCGCAGGCTGCCCTGCAATTGTTGCGGTCGGTGCTGGTACTGCTGCGCGATCAGCTTGATCCTCTCGCGCAAACCGCGCTGCAAAGCCTGCAGCAGGATATTGCCGCGCTGGAGTCCCTGCAGTTTCCAGACCGTCTGGCGCTGGCGCAGCGTGTCACCGAGCTCGCTGCGGTACTGGAAACAGTATCGGTAACCGGCACCCGCCAGGCTTCATACGAACAAGGACTGAGGGCAACACGCGATCAGACGGCCGCTATTGAAACGCGGCAAAGCTGGACGGCTGCCGTGATGGATCTGTTGCGCAGTATTTTTGTCTGGCGCCAGAACGAGCACAATCCGTTGGAGTTTCTGGCATCTGATCAGGAGAACCTGATCAAACTGCAAATGCGGCTGCTCTTGGATCAGGCCCGATTTGCGGTAATACAGGCCGACCAGCAGTTGTTTGAGGATGCGTTGCAGCAGGTCGCTTCGGTGCTGCAGCGTTACTTTATGCAGGAGAGTGAGGTTGCCATACAGTTACATGACAACGTGCAGGCCCTCTCGGTTCAAAGTGTACAAATTGATCTTCCGGATCTCTCGGCTACCCGGGCTCTGATTGAGCAGCTACAGGGCGCTGCTCCGGATGTCAGCCCAGTATTGCCGGTGTCAGCGCCGACGCTTGAAGCTGGTGCGCCGCCTGATGCGCAGCGCTCGCCAGTCAATGATCCGGGCGCTGTGACTGAGGAGCGTGTCGAGTGAAAAAGATACTGATACTCAGCCTGCTGGCCATGGGCGCCGGATTGTTTCTGGCGCTTCAACTGGCCAATGATCCCGGATATGTGCTGATTGCCTACGGCAACTGGACTTTCGAAACCAGCGTATTTGCGCTGCTGGTGTTGATTGTGGTGATCACAATTGTGCTGAGGCTGACTTATCTGCTGCTGGCCTGGCTAAATCCCGCGAGATTTTTCCGTAAAGCCAACAAACAAACCACTGCAACAAAGTAATCTGAGTGACTCACCCGACAAGCCCACAACAGCAGGTGGCCGATCCCACGCTCTGCTTGACGGCCACGCCCGCCTCCCACTCACTATCAAAAATCTTACAGACCTAGCTGCCCCCAAAGTTCATCAACTCGCTTCTTCACCGCAGCATCCATCACAATCGGTGTCCCCCACTCACGTGTTGTTTCACCCGGCCACTTGTTTGTTGCATCCATGCCAATCTTGGCACCCAGGCCCGACACTGGCGATGCAAAATCCAGATAATCAATCGGTGTGTTCTCAATCAACACCGTATCCCGCGCAGGATCCATGCGCGTGGTCATTGCCCAGATCACATCATTCCAGTCACGGATATTCACATCATCATCGGTCACAATCACAAACTTCGTATACATAAACTGCCGCAGGAATGACCACGCGCCCATCATCACGCGTTTGGCATGTCCGGGATATTGTTTTCGGATACTGATAATCGCCAGGCGATAAGAACAACCTTCCGGCGGCAGGTAAAAATCCACAATCTCCGGATACTGCTTTTGCAGCAAAGGCACAAACACTTCGTTTAATGCAACGCCCAGCATCGCAGGCTCATCCGGTGGTCGGCCTGTGTACGTGCTGTGATAAATCGGATCTTTGCGATGGGTAATTTTTTTAACGGTAAACACCGGGAATTTATCCACCTCGTTGTAATAGCCGGTGTGGTCACCAAACGGGCCTTCGTCTGCCAGATCATCAGCTTCAATCACACCTTCCAGCACAATTTCCGCGCTCGCGGGGACCTGCAAATTGTTGGTCAGGCACTGTATCACTTCGGTTTTACTGCCACGCAGCAAGCCGGCAAATGCATATTCGGACAAAGTGTCTGGAATGGGCGTTACGGTAGCCAGTATGGTTGCCGGATCAGCACCAATCGCGATGGACACCGGGAATGGCTCACCCGGGTGCTTGAGCTGCCAGTCCCGGAAATCCAGCGCGCCACCACGATGCGATAACCAGCGCATGATCAGCCGGTTTTTGCCAATCACTTGCATACGATAGATGCCCAGATTCTGGCGGTCTTTTTCCGGCCCGCGGGTAATCACCAGTGGCCATGTCACCAAAGGACCGGCATCACCCGGCCAGCAGGTTTGCACGGGCAGAAAGGAAAGATCCACGTCGTGCTCATTAATCACCACATCCTGGCAGGGCGCGGATTTGCGCACATTCGGTGCAATGTTCAGCACTTGTTTCCAGGTCGGCAGATTTTCCCAAAGATCGCGCCAGCCTTTGGGCGGCGTTGGCTCTTTCAGAAATGCCATCAGTTTGCCTACGTCACGTAGCCCTTGCACATCCTGTTGCCCCATGGCCAACGCAATGCGCCGCGTGTTGCCAAACAGATTGCCCAGCAGAGGCACCTTGGAGCCTATGGGATTTTCAAACAGCAGTGCCGGGCCGCCCGCTCGCAGCGTACGGTCACAAATCTCGGTGATTTCTAGATTGGGATCCACCGGTACGGTGATGCGTTTTAATTCGCCCTCCGCTTCCAGCAGCGCAATAAATTCACGAAGATCTTTAAATGACATTAGCGGGTTTCCTTTTATTCACAGAACGGCAATCGTCAATCAATGTTGGATTTTTCAGCGCAGTCAAACGCTTGTGCCAAGCCGTTTGTTGTACGCTTTTAAAACAAAATAAGATGTTATGTTTCAGGATTAATAAAAGTACTTCGCTGCACTTCTTTAACGCACTCTCCACCACACTACAAAATCGTTAGCGAGGACGCAAAGACGAGACGAAAACGGCCGGACGAGCGCAGTTTACAAATCGTAAATGAGCATCGGCCGGCCGTTTTCAACGAAGTATTTGCTTCCGAGGTAGCTTCTACTACTTTCTCTTCATGGCGTTGAAGAAGTCCTCGTTAGTCTTGCTATCCTTGAGCTTGTCCAGAATAAACTCCGCAGCCTGCACATCTTCCATGGTTGCCAGAATTTTGCGCAGAATCCACATGCGCTGCAGTTCTTCTTCGCCCGTCAACAACTCTTCGCGACGTGTTCCCGAGCGACGGACGTTGATTGCCGGATAAATTCGTTTCTCGGCAATTTTGCGGTCAAGATGGATTTCCATATTGCCCGTGCCTTTGAATTCTTCGTAGATCACTTCGTCCATTTTTGAGCCGGTTTCAACCAGCGCAGTGGCAATAATCGTCAGACTGCCGCCTTCTTCCAGATTCCGCGCCGCGCCAAAAAAACGCTTGGGACGTTCAAGCGCATGAGCATCCACACCGCCGGTCAACACTTTGCCAGACGACGGCACAATCGTGTTGTAGGCGCGCGCCAGACGGGTAATCGAGTCAAGCAGAATAACCACGTCTTCTTTGTGTTCGACAAGGCGCTTGGCCTTTTCGATTACCATCTCGGCGACTTGCACGTGACGGGCAGGCGGTTCATCAAAGGTACTGGCAACAACTTCACCACGGACCGAGCGCTGCATGTCGGTCACTTCTTCAGGACGTTCATCGATTAGCAGCACGATCAGGCGGCATTCAGGATTATTGCGGGTGATTGATTGTGCGATGTTTTGCAGCAAGAGGGTCTTACCGGCTTTAGGTGGCGATACAATCAAACCACGCTGGCCTTTACCGATGGGCGCCGTCAGGTCGATGATGCGGGCGCTGAGGTCTTCGGTGCTGCCATTACCCAGTTCGAGGCGCAGGCGCTCAGTCGGGAACAGTGGGGTCAGGTTTTCGAAGAGGATTTTTTGTTTGGAGTTTTCGGGTTTTGCGAAGTTAACGTCGGAGATCTTTAGCAGGGCAAAATAACGCTCACCTTCTTTTGGGGGGCGAATCTTGCCGGAAATGGTATCGCCCGTGCGCAGGTTAAATCTGCGGATCTGGCTGGGTGACACATAAATGTCATCAGGGCCTGCCAGGTATGATGAATCAGATGATCTCAGGAAGCCGAATCCATCCTGTAGAATTTCCAGAACCCCGTCACCACTGATGTCCTCACCGTTTTTGGCGTGTTTTTTCAGGATGGCAAAAATGATGTCTTGCTTGCGGGTGCGGGAGAGGTTTTCAAGCCCCATTTCCTTTGCTCTTTCAAGCAGTTGAGGAATGGGTTGCTTTTTCAGATCAGTTAAATTCATAGGCTGGAGTATAGTCAAAGTTTGGGTACAGGAAATCTGTATCAGGCAACGCAGCGAAGGCCAGAAATAACAATGATGTTGTTGATGCAGGCTGAGGTGCCGATCGGTTTAAAAAGATCTAGATTTTTGGATTAAGTCAGTCGGGTATGAGACTGGAATCCGCGCCGTTTTACGGGGATGCGGCTGAATATAATTGCTCAGGGTCCGACTGTCTACAAAAATTTGTGTCTTTGTGTGACCCCCGAATCATTATATTCCGAGGGCACACGCTGAATTTCGGGGAAAACTTCCGTCAGAAAGACGCTTTAAATCATGCTGTCAATAAACGCTGCCAACTGAGACTTGGACAGTGCGCCGACTTTGGTTCCGGCTACCGCGCCGTTTTTGAAGATGATCAGCGTGGGTATGCCACGGATACCGAATTTGGGTGCTGTCTGGGTATTAGAATCCACATTCAGCTTGCAGATCTTCAGGCGTCCGGCGTAGTCGTCTGCCAGTTCATCAAGTACCGGTGCGATCATTTTGCACGGGCCGCACCATTCAGCCCAGAAGTCGACCATCACTGGCGTATCGGACTTGATAACGTCTTGTTCAAAACTTGCATCAGTGATGTGCACTATTTTGTCGCTCATAGCAACATTCCTTAAATGTGATGTCAGGGTAAGCGACAGGCGGGAAGCTAGATCGACTTAATGACGGCAGGTTGTTGGGGAAAAAGTCTTGATGCCTATCATAAGGGCAAAAATTCATGTTTCAAGTGCTTCTTTTGCGGTGGTGGTGACGGATTCAGTCCGCGGTAACCGGGAGGTTCCTCGCAACGACGCTGCGCGTCTGATATTTGCTCGCTCTCCTCCCGATTACCGCTGACGTAATACCCGCTTTCCACACTGCTTGTGCCTGACGGTTAAGCATCTCTCAGCAACCGAGCCGCCTTTTTAGCAAAATACGTCAGGATGGCATCAGCTCCGGCGCGTTTGATGCAAATCAACGACTCCATCAATACCGCGCTCTCATTAAGCCAGCCATTGCGCGCGGCGGCCATGTGCATGGCGTACTCACCGCTCACCTGATAGACCATGGTGGGCGCGCCAAGCTCATCTTTGACGCGGCGGACGATATCGAGGTAGGGCATGCCGGGTTTCACCATCACCATGTCGGCGCCTTCTGACAAATCCATGGCGACCTCGTGAATGGCTTCGTCTGAGTTGGCGACATCCATCTGATAGTTGTACTTGTTGCTCTTGCCCAGATTGCTGGAGGAACCCACCGCATCCCGGAACGGGCCGTAGTAACTGGAGGCGTACTTGGCCGAGTAGGCCATAATGCGGGTATAGATGTAGCCGTGTTTTTCCAGAGCTTCACGGATAGCGCCAATACGGCCATCCATCATGTCTGACGGTGCAACAATATCTGAGCCGGCTTCGGCATGGGACAACGCCTGTTTGACCAATGCAATCACGGTTTCATCGTTCAGGACATAACCGCTGTCATCAATAATGCCGTCCTGGCCATGTGTCGTGTAGGGGTCAAGCGCCACATCGGTAATGACGCCCAGTTCCGGGAAACTGGCCTTGAGCTGGCGCACCGCGCGCTGCACCAGCCCGTCCGGATTCCAGGCTTCGCGGCCATCCAGGGTTTTGGTTTCCTGATGTGGCGAGGGAAACAGGGCGATAGCAGGAATGCCCAGTTCTACCAGTTCTTTGGCCTCGTTAAGTAACTCATCAATACTCAGCCGGAAGATGTCTGGCATGGACACAATTTCCTGCCGCTGATGAGTGCCTTCAACAATAAACATCGGATAAATAAGATCATCGGTGCTCAGCCGGGTTTCACGCATCAGGCGGCGACTGAACTCATCTTTTCTCATGCGGCGCAAACGGGTCAACGGAAACTGGCGCGAACCGGACGCGCGTGGGGTATGATCAGCCACTTTAAAACCTCTCGCTGGAAATGAGCAAAAACTATAACACAGCGTTTCTGTTCATTGAATCAAGCCAGTTGCTGGCCTGCAGCGTAAGCTGCAAAACACTTATGAGAATTGGAAATCATGAATAAAGCCAGAATTGGGTTGCTTGCAGTGTTGGCAGTGGTTGTTGGGTTATACATCACGCTGGACCTGGGGCAATACCTCACGCTGGCCTACGCGCAATCACAGCTGGAAACCTTGCGCGAGTATAGCCGTGAAAATTTTGCGCTCAGTGCCGGTTTGTTTTTTGCTGCCTACGTGAGTGTAGCGGCGCTATCGATTCCCGGGGCGGCGATTATGACCTTGCTGGGAGGCGCAATTTTTGGCCTGGGCTGGGGCTTGTTGTTGGTTTCCTTTGCCAGTTCGCTGGGCGCCACGCTGGCGTTTCTGGCCTCGCGGCTGTTGCTGCGTGATTATGTGCAGAACAAATTTGGTAGCTCGTTAAAAACGGTTAATGCCGGGATAGAACGGGATGGTGCTTTTTATCTGTTTACGCTGCGCATGATCCCGGTGTTTCCGTTTTTTCTGATCAATCTGGTGATGGGTCTGACACCGCTCAAAACCCTGACTTTTTTCTGGGTTAGTCAGACCGGCATGCTATTGGGTACTGCCGTGTATGTGAACGCAGGCGTGGAGTTGGGGCAATTGAGTTCTTTGTCGGGTTTGCTCAGCGGATCACTGATCCTGTCGTTTGCACTGCTGGCGCTGTTACCGTGGGCCGGCAAACTGGTCATTGGTGTTATCAAGTCCAAGCGGCTAACAAAAATGTACCAGCGCCCGAAGCGCTTTCACGCCAATCTCGTGGTCATTGGCGCGGGTTCAGGTGGTCTGGTGGCCTCGATTATTGCGGCTGGGGCAAAAGCAAAGGTCATTCTGATTGAAAAGCATAAGATGGGCGGCGACTGTCTGAATACCGGGTGTGTGCCCAGCAAAACCCTCATCAGCAGTGCCAAGGTGGCAGAGACCATTCGCCAGGCAGATGCTTTTGGTATCCGCGATGCCAGCGGATCGGTAGATTTTGCTGCCGTTATGGAGCGAGTGCAGGGTGTCATCAGGACCATTGAACCGCATGACTCCGTCGAGCGTTTTACAGGGCTGGGTGTGGAGTGTGTGCAGGGTGAGGCTTTTATCCGCTCCCCTTGGGAGGTTGAAGTGGATGGCCGCGTGATTGCCACCCGTGCCATCATTGTGGCAACCGGCGCACGCCCGTTTGTCCCGGATGTACCAGGCTTGTCTGCAATCAACTATCTGCATTCCGACAATGTCTGGGAGTTGCGTGAATTGCCCAGACGCTTGCTAGTGCTGGGCGGTGGACCCATAGGGTGCGAACTGGCGCAAAGTTTTGCACGCCTGGGATCCGCAGTGACGATACTGGATCGGGCAGATCGCCTGATGGCGCGCGAAGATATTGAGGCCACTACACTGATTGAAGCGACTTTCCGGCAACAGGGTATCACTCTGCTACTGGGACATTCTATGCATCAGTTCGGATCGGACGCCGAGGGTGACTACCTAATGAGCAAGGATGCGCATGGACGCGAACAGCTGATTCGCTTTGACAAAGTGCTGGTAGCCCTCGGTCGCAAAGCCAACGTTGAAGGATTTGGCTTGGAAGGGCTGAACATGCCGCTAACACCCCAAGGCTCGATACAGGTTAATGATGCGATGCAGACCGTGTATCCCAGCATTTTTGCCTGCGGTGATGTTGCAGGTCCTTATCAATTCACCCACATGGCATCATTTCAGGCCTGGTACGCCACCCTGAACGCCCTGGCGGGCGGACTAAAAACCTTCCGCGCGAGTTATCGGGTCGTCCCGAGGGCCACCTTTACCGATCCCGAAGTAGCACGCGTGGGACTCAATGAACAGGAAGCCCGCGAGCAGGGCATTAAATACGAGCTCACACACTTCAAACTGGACAGGCTGGATCGCGCGCTGGCCGAAGGCCATGCCTACGGGTTCATCAAAATCCTGACGGTGCCGGGCTCTGATAAAATTCTGGGTGTCACTCTGGTTGGACCACAGGCCGGTGAACTTATTGGCAGCTTTGTGTTTGCGATGACCCATCATCTCGGTTTGAAGAAAATCGGTGCCACCACACATATTTACCCAACCATGCTGGAAGCAAACCGTTTTGCCGCCAATGCCTGGCGAAGTGCACGTGTGCCCAAACATCTGTTGCCGTGGGCGGAGAAGTTTTTCCGCTGGCGCCGCCGCAACGGATGAGTTGAGTCGCACGACCAACACAGGGCGTGCCGCAAATACGGCAAATGACAGCGATCGGGAACGTGACGTTCAGGACGTTACAGGCGTATTGGTTTGCCAAAAGCGTCGAATAGTGGTCTTTCTGAGGTTTTATGTCAGATATTTTTGACCATTTGCTGTCCATACTGCCAGAATTCGATCTGCGTATGGCAACAACAGGACTCAACACAATGATTGCACGACTTTTGGACATGATGCCCGGTTCACGATTACTGAACTTACTGATATTTGTAGCCAGCGTGCTGATCATCGGTATGGCGCTCTACATGGAGCACGTCATGTTGTTGCAACCTTGCGGACTGTGTATCACCCAGCGCGTGTTTGTAGTGTTGGCCGGTTTGGTGTGTCTGGCAGCCGCAATTCATAATCCTGGCCAGATCGGCAGACGAAATTATGCGTTGGGCGCAGCGGCCATGTGTGTCTCCGGCAGCTATTTTGCCATCCGCCAGATATGGCTGACCTATCTGCCGGAAGATCAGGTGCCGGCCTGCGGCCCTGGTTTCAACTACGTTCTCAATAATTTCCCGATGATGGATACCTTGAGTTTTCTGCTGCAAGGTGACGGAAATTGTGCGGAAGTCAGTTGGCGTTTCCTGGGCATTTTCTCCATCCCCGAATTGTCGTTGATGGGCTTTATTGGTTTGTTTGCCCTGTGTCTTTACCAGGGCTTCCGCCGCTAAAGCTTGTAATTGTTCCACTGCGCAAGGTACTCATCAAAACTCAGGGTGTCCTGTGTTTCGATGTGTGCCTGCGCTGCCAACGACTGCGTGCTCGCGGCCTTAAAATGAGCCTGCACGTCGGGCGCCATGGTGCTGTGCGCAAAGTGCTGCAGCGTTTTTTCTGACGCCTGCATACCAAATTTACAGAACGGCATGGTGTTCTCGCGCATCAGTCGCAGAATTTGGGCAGACGGTGTCAGGTCAGGGTTATCGACCTTGTGCGCCTGAGCAGTGACGGCCGCACTGTGGCGCTGGCTGCTGTGTGAATGATCGAGAATGGCCGCGGTGTATTGAATCTCGCTCAGCAGCTCTGTTGCCCATTGTTTCAGACTGATGGGTTGACCGTGCCGGTTCAGCATTAAGCCCGGCTCTCGCCCGCGGTTAACGGTTAACGACAGATTCTGCTCGCTCTCAAAGGACTCTGATTGTTCACACAAGTGGCTGTCAGCGAGCAGGCAGTAAAGCAGAAATGCATCGAGAAGGTGTATTTGTTCGCTATCAATGCCAACCGGCAGAAACGGGTTCAGATCCAGTGCCCGCACCTCTACATACTGAATGCCCTGTTCTTTTAGCAGTTGCAGCGGTCTCTTGCCTTCGCCCACGCGTTTTGGACGAATTGTCGCGTAGAACTCGTTCTCCAGTTGCAGCAGATTGGTATTGATCTGCAGTTTCCTGCCGTCTTTTTCAAGGCCGATAGTTTCGTAGGCCGGGTAGGATGTTGACAGTGCCGAGTACAGACTGTCGATATAGTTGTTGATGTCGTTGTAACACACATAAATCGCGCGCTGGGCATCACTTCTGTAACCGAGGTCACCCATGCGCAGACAAGTGGCATAAGGTTTGTAAAGCGTAAACTGATCCAGTGTCTCAAGATCATGCTCACGCCCTGCAGTGAAACAACGGCAGACTGCGGGCGAAGCGCCAAACAGGTAAACCAGCAACCATGAGAAGCGATGGTAATTGCGGATCAGGCGCAAATAATGACGGGTCTGAAAGTCCTGCAAAGGCTCTTTTGAACCCAGCACGGCACGGTAGTCCTGCCAGAAAGATTCCGGCATAGAGAAGTTGTAATGAATGCCCGCAATTGTCTGCATCTTGCGACTGTAACGATGCCCCAGTCCTTCACGATACAGCGTCTTTAATTTGCCGGTATTCGAGCTGCCGTACTGTGCTAGCGGGATTTGATCTTCTCCCTCGAGCAAGCAAGGCATGCTTGATACCCACAAGCGCTCACCCGCCGGCAGATTGTCGTAAGTGAATTTGTGGATATCGGTCAAGAATGCAATGCACTCATCTGCTGACTGCGTCACCGGCGTAATCAACTCAATCATCGCTTCAGAATAGTCGGTGGTAATGTAAGGGTGTGTCAGCGCAGAACCCATCGCCAGCGGATGCGCAGTTTGTGCCAGTCTGCCTTGCGGGCTTACCCGCAGACTTTCTTTTTCAATGCCGCGTCGTATGTTTGCCCATTCCGGCTTAAAAACCGGCAGATCAAATCTGTCCAATGCGCTGGTGAAGCTTACTGCGGTTGTATTGGCGGTCAAGTTGCCGCCTTGCCCAAGTATTGACAAGATGTGTCGACCTTAACTGAGTTGCGGACCCGCGGCCACTATGGCCTCAGACACCTTGAAACGTTTGAAATTTGTACAGAACTGATTGATCAGATCTGCGGCCTTGGCGTCATATCTGGCCGGATCAGACCAGGTGTTACGCGGGTTCAACAAGGCACTGTCGACACCGGGAACGGCGGTTGGAATAGTCAGATTGATCCCATGCAGATGCTGTGTTGCCGCATCGCGCAGAGTTCCACTTTGAATGGCATGAAGCACCGCACGGGTGGTCGGAATACTGAATCGTTTGCCTATACCATGCGGGCCACCGGTCCAGCCGGTGTTTACCAGGTACACCCGGCTGCCAAATTCGGCGATGCGTTTGATCAGCAAATCAGCATAAACGCCAGCTGGTCGTGGGAAAAATGGTGCGCCAAAACACACTGAGAAAGTGGATTTGATGCCGTCACCCGAGCCAACTTCCGTTGATCCTACCAGTGCTGTATAGCCGCTGAGAAAGTGATAAGCGGCAGCCTCGGGTGACAGCATAGACACGGGTGGCAGCACGCCGGTCAGGTCACAGGTCAGGAACACGATTGATTTTGGCTCTCCGGCGCGGTTTGCTTCGATACGTTGTCGGATGTGTGTCAATGGATAACAGGCACGTGAGTTTTCTGTCAGGTGCGTATCTGCATAATCGGCGGTGTGGGTTTGTTCGTCGATGGTGACGTTTTCGATGACCGCACCAAACTTGATGGCATCCCAGATAACCGGTTCATTTTTCTGGCTCAGATTAATGCATTTGGCGTAACAGCCGCCTTCCAGATTAAAGACCGAGCCTTTGCCCCAGCCATGTTCATCGTCACCAATCAGAAAACGCTCTTCATCAGCAGACAGGGTGGTTTTGCCGGTGCCGGAGAGCCCGAAAAACAAACACACATCACCAGACTCACCCACGTTCGCTGAGCAGTGCATGGGCAGCACATCGTGTTCAGGTAACAGAAAATTTTGTACCGAGAACATGGATTTTTTCATTTCACCCGCATAACGCGCGCCGGCGAGCAGCACTTTGCGCTGCGCAAAATTCAGAATGACGGCAACATCGCTACGGGTGCCATCGCGCGCAGGATCACACACAAAATCAGGGGCACTCAGTATCTGCCACTGTGCCTTGTTTTTGGGGTTGTAGTGATCATTGGCTTTGATGAACAGTGTGGTACCAAACAGGCAGTGCCACACATATTGAGCATTTACCTGCACCGGGATGTAGTGATCGGGATCGGCGCCGACATGCAGGTCTGCCACAAACAAATCTTTATCGCTGAGAAAGTCGTTAACACGCGCCCACAGCGCGTCGAATTTATCCTCATCAAAGGGCTGGTTAACAACGCCCCAGTCAATCTGCTGCTCGCTGCCGGGCTCTTTGACGATAAAACGATCCTTTGGACTGCGTCCTGTGCGCTTGCCAGTCTCAACAACCAACGCGCCGTTATCGGCCAGATGCCCTTCCTGGCGCTGTACGGCCATCTCGATCAACTGACTTGGGGAAAGATTGCGGTAAATGGAGCGGTTTTTTTCAGCGATAATCGTGTGGGAAATAGAATGATTGCCCTGATTTGTCATGCCCTGCGTCCTGTTAACCGGCTTTGCTCAATACTATAACAAGCATCGGGCGGTATGATTTTGATGAATTCGCTTCTGTGGAATTCACTCAGTGGTTTTTGACTTCGTCTCTGTAAGTGCCGGCATTATGCCAAATAACCGGCGGAGTGCATACCAACGCACGGCAGGCCCACTACTCATAACGGGCCTTCATCGCCTGGCGCTGGCGGCGTTCTTTTTTGTCTGGTTTGTCGTGTGCAAACAAGCCAGCTGCCTGAAACTTGCGTTGTTCTGCCAGCGCCTCACGTTTTACACGGCTGTCTTCGGATTCCAAATACAGCAATTGCGCTTCGGGAGCGCTGCGTCTTTGTTCAGACAACCCAGTCACCAATAAAGTTTTTTCGTCCCAACCCTGCCGCACGCTCAGCACTGTCCCTGCTGCGATTTCCTTGCCGGGTTTGGGCTTATGTCCGTCAATGCTGATTTTACCGCCTTCAATTGCTTCTTTGGCGAGTGCGCGGGTTTTAAACAGACGCGCAGCCCATAGCCATTTATCCAACCGCACCTTGCCGGGTGAGCCGTTGTCGCTGTTGTTCTTGTCGTTGTTTGTCACTGCAATTTATCTCTAAAGAGTACATGCCGTTTTTTGCGGAAGTATGTCTGCAAAATCTTCAATATGGACAAATTCATCGGAATACAGGGGAGGGCGCTGACTATCCGGCTGGCGGATTGCAAACAGGTGTTTGATTCCCTCTGCCCGCGCCTGACGCAAAACGTTCAGGTTGTCGTCAAATAACACAGAGCGCCCGGGTTCAAAATGATGCTGAGTCTGCAGTCGTTGCCAGAAACCATGGTTTTCTTTGGCCAGGCCCAATGTATGTGAGCTCACGATGTAGTCAAAGTGCTGATGCAATCCCGTGTGCTCCATTTTCAGTCGCAAGCTGCCGGGATGAGCATTGGTTACCAGGAACAATTTTTTGTTGTGTGCTGACAAGCCCTGCAGCAATGCATGAACATTGGGGCGAATGGCTATCTTGTGGCGCATCTGTTCTTTAAGTTGCTGAATATCCAGTCCCAGTTTTTGTGTCCAGAAATCGATGCAATACCAGTTCAGTTGTCCATGCATGGATCGGTATTGCTGACCGAGTTCCAGCCACGCCTGTTCGGGTGTGAGACCGATGCGTTCTCCCCAGCACGTGGGCACCAGCGTTTCCCAGAAGTAGTTGTCAAAATGTAAATCAAGCAAGGTGCCGTCCATGTCGAACAACACAGTGTCGATGTCAGACCAATCCAGCATCAGGTAGAATCCGTGACAGACAATTAGTTGAGAACCATTATGCTCCTGACGCGCGAATTGCTGCAAACGATCAACAACATTGCGCTTGATGCTGCCGACAGGATTATGGCGGTGTACCTGAGTCCCGGTTCAGTTGACGTCAGCAATAAACCCGACCATTCACCGCTGACGGAGGCTGATCTGCAGGCTCACCGGGTGATTGTGGATGCGCTGTCAGCACTGACACCGGATATTCCGGTGTTGTCGGAGGAGTCGGCGCAGGTGCCATTTGTTATCCGCCAACGCTGGGCTACTTACTGGTTGGTGGACCCACTGGACGGTACCAAGGAATTTATCAGTCGCAACGGTGAGTTTACCGTTAATATCGCGCTGATCAGAGATGGAAAACCAATACTGGGCGTGGTGCATGTTCCGGTGACCGGTATCAGTTATCTGGGGATTTGTGACTCAGCGCCAGAGGCGTGGCGGTGCGAGCCAGGACAAGACTGGCAACGCATCCATGTGAGCGCAATTGCCGCGCCTGGTCGTTCTTCAGCGCCGGCTTTGCGCATCGTTGCCAGCCGTCGTCATGGTGACGAGTTGCTGGAAAGATTTCTTTCTGTGATTACAGAGAGTTATGCTCACACAGAGTTGGTGAATATGGGCAGCTCATTAAAAATTTGTCTGATCGCCGAAGGTCGCGCTGACGTGTATCCGAGACTGGCGCCCACCTCGGAGTGGGATACGGCCGCCGCTCACGCTGTATTGCGGGGCGCCGGCGGTGATGTCCTGCAGGCAAATCTGGAAAGTCTTTTATACAACACAAAAGACAGCCTGCTTAACCCAATGTTTTTTGCGGTAGCTGCAGCAGATAAACAGATTTTGAGAATTTTTGAAACGGCTATGCTGGCGTGAGGAGCCCGGCTGATGAGCATCTGCCGGGCACTGTCAACTACTGATCAGACGGTTATCTGACGGTCACAGTAATCTTTTCGGACATCACCGGCGGGTTGTGTGGCACATGCATATGGTCGCCCAGCACCAGTTGCAATGTGTGGGTGCCGGGTTCCAGGGTTAGCGTGGTCTGCGTTTGCCCCATGCCAAAGTGCATGACATCTGCGCCCAGCGCTTGGGTCAGATCCGGCAGCGGGTCTGCATTGATCAACAGATGGTGATGACCAGTATTGGGCAGGGGCACTCCAGCAGGTGCAACGCCCATGCCGCTCAACCCAAACACCACAGTGAATGTCTGCGCAACAGTCTCGCCGTTGGCTGGGGAGACGATATAGACCTGCGCGCCCTCGGGTGCGGCAGATTGCTGTGCAAACAGCGCTGCCGAAAGGCTCAGGGCGGCGATAAATCCGGTAAACACTGCAAGTTTGATTCTCATGTAACTGCTCCTGTGAAGGCTGGTTGGACTATCCGAGATTCCGGAGCCCGTATTTAAAGCGATTAAGCACATTGGCGCAATTGATACAGCATGTTAACGCGTGTGCTTTAGTTTGAGCCTGTCGTCCGTGTCTGTTTTGTTGCACATGAAATTCCGGGTGGAATCCGTTACTCTTGCGCACTGTCGAGCGAGTTCAATTGCCGGAGTCAGCGATATGCCCTTTGTAAACACACGATGTTTAGCGCCAATGTTGTGCGCAACCTTCATGATGCTGTGGAGTGCTGGCGTCTCTGCCCAGTCCGAATCCGGCCCGGTGACTATCACAGAACCTGTTTCCGAGCAGTTCAGGTTGCTGCTGACGGACCCCCGTATACAGACGGCGCTGACTGCGATTGAGGCGAGTGAGCCGGAAACGCTGGCAGAACAGGTGCGCCTGACGGAGATTCCCGCCCCGCCTTTTCAGGAACAGCGCCGCGCTGAGTACTATCTTCAGCAAATGCATGACCGAGGCTTGCCCGATGCGTACATCGATACTGAAGGCAATGTGATTGGCATTCGTCGTGGCAGTGGTGACGGCCCGCTGTTTGTGATCGCAGCACATCTGGATACGGTGTTTCCCATGGATACCGATGTCAGTGTGGAGATACGTGATGGTCGCTACTATGCGCCGGGAATCAGCGACGATGGGCGAGGTTTGACTGCTGTGCTGACGCTGATCGACGCAATTAATGCCAGTGGTATTGAAACTGTCGGCGACATTATGTTTGTTGGCAACGTGGGGGAAGAGGGGCCCGGCGACTTACGAGGCGTCAAGGCGATTTTTCGCGACTTTCCGCAGATCGACGGCTTTGTCTCTATTGATGGTTCCGGTGTGACGCGCATTACCAATGGTGGCACTGGCAGCCGCCGCTTTGCCGTCGAGTTCACCGGCCCTGGTGGTCATTCCTTCAGCGCGTTCGGGCTGGTCAGCGCAACACATGCGCTGGGTCGGGCGATAGCCAAGATTGGTGATTTGCAGGTGCCAGAGCAGCCCCGGACAACCTTTACCGTGGGGACGGTCAGTGGGGGTACGTCCGTCAATTCAATCGCACAGGACGCGATGTTTGAGCTGGATATGCGCTCGAATGACGCCGCCGAACTGGCGAAGCTGGAGGCACAGGTCAGGGAGGTTGTGCAACTGGCTGTTGATGAGGAGAACGCCCGCTGGAATGTGGATGGCGGGTCGGAAAAAGGCCAGATCACCGTGAACTTCCGGCTGATCGGTGACAGGCCTACCGGAACCACGTCGCCCGATCACGAACTGGTGCAAGTGGCCGCGCTGGCGTTTGCAGCCGTTGGGTCTCCGGTGCAGGGTCTGCAGACCTCCAGTACTGATTCGAATATGCCGATGTCGCTGGGTATTCCTGCCATCACCATTGGTGGTGGCGGATCGGGCGGAGGCGCACATTCAACCGAGGAGTGGTTTGATCCGACCCATGCGCATCTGGGGCCTCAGCTGGCGTTTCTGTTGACGCTGGCGCTGGTCGGGGTGCAGGGGTTAACAGAGCCGCAGCTCTGAACTGCGTCCGACCCCATTGATATATAAGGAATCTGCCAATGGACTCACAGGGCTTGCTGGACGGCTTTATTCAACACAAAACCCTGGCTGAACTTCAGGCCTGCATGCCTGACATTGTGCAGGCACCTGCGCATGCCGGCAGAGTCGGCATGATTGTCTGCCGCCCGCGCCCCGGCGAAAGAAAGATACTGCAGTCCTGTGAGCTCAATACTACCGACGGTCTGTCAGGTGACAGCTGGAAACAGCGTGGTCAGTGGAAGGCGCCGAAAAAAGCCGCCAATGTGGATATGCAGCTTAACCTGATGAATCTGCGGGCGATCACTGCAATAGCAGCCGATCAGGCGCAGTGGCCGCTGGCAGGGGATCAATTTTATGTCGACCTCGATCTCAGCCAGCAGAATCTGCCACCGGGCACCCGTCTGATGATTGGTACAGCGGTCATCGAAGTCACCGCGGAGCCGCACCTGGGATGTCGCAAATTTGCTGATCGTTTTGGCCGCGATGCAGTTGCGTTTGTAAACTCCAATGAGGGTAAACAACTGAACCTGCGTGGTATTAACGCCAAGGTTGTCAGCGCCGGCCAAGTGTCTGTGGGTGATGAGGTCCGCAAGATCTGACAAATTGAGCGGGTGTGCTTACCCTGCCAAAACATAAGCCAGTATGGTGCCCAGGGGCGGAATCGAACCACCGACACGAGGATTTTCAATCCTCTGCTCTACCAACTGAGCTACCTGGGCCTTGATGATTGTCCACCGCAGTACATGGGTCGGTGGCAAGGCGCGTATTAAAACCGTTGACGCGCCTTCAGTCAACCCCACGAATTAATCTTTCTCGGCCACTGAGGCTGCCTTGACTGGCTCAGGAATCGGACAGCGGAGGAACATAACCGCTGGCGCTATCAAAGGTTTCATTGGCAAGAAATCGATCCATTTGTTGTGTCAGATAGCGGCGGTCATCGGCCGATGCCATGCTCAGATGTTTTTCGTTGATGAGCATAACCTGCTGTTTCTGCCATTCCTGCCAAGCTTGTGCAGAGATATTCTCATAAATGAATTTGCCCTTTTCTCCGGGGTAAGGCGCTACCGGCAGTCCGGGCAACTGTTGCTGGAGTTTTTTGCAAAAAACGCTTCGTGTCATGTCAGGCTCGCCTTAAGTTTTCGGGATTATCTGAGCGTATCATAGAGCAGCTGCAGCAGTTTTTTGACAGGCGCTGCCAAACCAAGCTTTACGGAATGGTCAAGCGGATACCAGCATAAACCAGGCGGGGTCTCTGCAACACTGTTCAGTGACACACCTGCCATCACCGGGGTGATATCCAGGTGAAAATGGCTGAAGGTATGACGCGTGACTGGCCACTGTTGTTGTGGTAGGGCCTGATGCGTGGTTGCCCATTCCAGCAATGCATCCATGTCGCTGAATTCCGGGAGACTCCACAATCCACCCCAGATGCCGTTGGTGGGTCGCTGTTCCAGCAGCACGTGCTGTTGGTGGTGGCAGAGCGCCATGTAGACCTGTCGGACAGGCAGCGTTTTCCGTGGTTTGCTGACTGGCAGCCTGGCCACACGGTCGGTCGCCAATGCCTGACAGTCATCGCGCACAGGGCAGCGCGCGCAGTCAGGTTTGCTGCGAGTGCAAATGGTCGCTCCCAGATCCATCATCGCCTGTGTATAGGCGGCAAAATCGGTGGCGGGAGTGGATTGCCGGGCCAGTTGCCAGAGGTTTTTTTGAGTGTCCGTTTCGCCGAACCAGTGTTCAATTGCGTAGTAACGACACAGGACGCGTTTGACGTTGCCATCCAGAATTACGCCGCGTTCTCCCATGCTCAGTGAGAGGATGGCTCCGGCGGTCGATCGCCCGATGCCCGGCAATGCTTCCAGCGCTTCAAGGCTGCGGGGAAACTCCCCGCCTTGAGTTGCACAGATCAGTTGCGCAGTTTTATGCAGGTTGCGCGCTCTGGCGTAGTATCCGAGACCGGTCCACAGGTGAAGCACTTCATCAACCGGTGCGGCCGCCAGCATGTGCAGAAATGGAAAGCGTTGCATAAAGCGCAGGTAGTACGGAATCACCGTGGCGACTTGTGTCTGCTGCAGCATGATTTCCGACACCCACACCCGGTAGGGCGTTACATCGTGTTGCCAGGGCAAGTCGTGTCGGCCGTGTTGACGGAACCAGGCCAGCACTTTTGCCGGATCCAGAATCCGGGTAGCAGAGTCGGGCGTGGTCATGGCAGCAGATTACGCAGGCGTTCGCGTACACGATCTACCTGTTCACCCACAGCGTCCGTTGCACGTCTTTCGATTTCGCCTCTGGCGATCTGCGCAAACATGTCGCGTACCTGCTGCAGATCAGGGCTGCAATAGCGGGCCGGCGAGTCAGTGAAGGCTGCGTTGCAGCGAATCGGCCAGGCGATGTCGCGGTAGCTCTCATTGATGGCGATGGTTTGCAGCGCAGGTTCTCCCAGGATGGTAAAACCCAGCTGGTAATCAAAACGACCTTGCTGACGGTTGATGCCGCCCGTCCCGGCAATATCAAAGTTATCCAGCCGCAGTGCAAATTCCTGACCGGATGCGAGTCCGTTTGAGAAATTGAGAACGGCTTCGGTCGTGTTGATCTGCACTACATCGGGCCAGGCAGATGCCATGTCGCCACTGGGGCTGAGTACCGAGATGGCAGAAAACACTTGTTTGAGCAGGGAAATGTCCACAGCGCTGTTAGTAAGTTGTCCGCGGCTGCTGCCGGTAATGCTGTCCAGCAGGGCATTGACGCTGTTTCCGCTCATGATATGCGTGGTGTTAAGGTCAAACTGTCCGGTGAAAAAGTCCAGTTGCGGTTTGTCCGCACTCAGAGAAGCTGCATTGATATTGCTCAGTTCGCTGGTAACGGCCACCTGTGCTTGCGAGTTTCGGCTGTTGAGCCGCACTGCCAGCTCGAGGTTGCCGCCGTAGAATCCTGTTGAGCGGCTGTCCAGATTTAACAGGCCATTCTCAAGAGACAGGGTGAACTGCAAGGGCGAGATCTGCATGCCGGCCACTCTCAGCAGATTAAGCGAGTGGGTGCTCTGTACGTTAAACCGGTTTAGCACCTCGATGGGTAGCTCAATGTCCGGCGGGGTAGTGGAGGCAGCCTCAGCAGGCTCTGCTGATGCAGGTGGTCGCCAGGCATCCAGATCCAGCCCGGCGCTGCTCAGCTGATAGTTTATGCGCGGGGGGCGGTTGCCGGTCGCATACATCACATCAGCATTTAAAGAGACACGTCCGCCTGGCTGGCCGCCGGGTTCCAGCTCGACACTTTCCAGTCTGAATCCATTTGTGTCTCCGCTGGCAATCAACTGATGAATGGTCAGTTGCTGCTGGTTGGGCGGTGGTAAGGTGGTTTCATCGGTAACAAAAAAGTTAGCCAGCAGATGTGGCAACGGGAAGGTGTTACTCCGCAGATTGGCTTGCCAGACAGGATCTGTGTTCAGATTTTCGAATAACACACTGCCACTGAGCAACAATGGACTCAGGCTGAGTGCCAGGTCATCCAGAGCAAGGCGGCCGCCGCTGCCATCAAACGAGGCGGTTGTTTCCAGCGAAAAGGCAAGGTTGCTTGCAGCCGCATCATCCACCAGGTTCAACGACAATGTCACTGGAAACGGCCGATTCTGCATATTGCTATCGCGACTGAGTAGATTGATATCGCGAATGCTCATGCTCATTCCGCTCTGCAGATTCTGCACCGACAAGCGTGCGTTGCTGACACGAATCTGCCGGATGTTTACAGCCGTCGGTAACTCTGCGCTGCCAGGCTCTACGATCACTGGCGCATTATCAGCACCCGGTGCAGGCCAATTACCTTGCCCCTGACTGTCGACGATCCAGTTGATATGCAGGTCCTCTGCCAGGAATTCTTCAATGTTCAGCTCGCTGCGCAGCAGTCCGGCCGGATCCACTCGCAGTGATATGGTGGTGGCAGATGCCAGTTCTTGCGGGCTGTCGGGGTAACTCAGGCGGACGTCATGGAGACTCAGACCAAAAGTCGGTCGGAAGGTCCAGTTCATGTCGCCAGCAATTTGCAAACGAAGTCCAAACTGGTTTGCAACAGATTGCTCTAACACCGCCCGGTATCGGTTTGGATCGAATGCCGTGATCAGTACGTAAATCAAACTTGCAAACAGAGTGACAATCGCGACACCTGTCGCGATGAATATTTTTTCCCGTTTGTCCATCTGCTCGCCTCGCTGTCGCCGCCAATCAAGTCAATGATACTGTTGTTAAAAATTGTAACGAATAAGGTTGAGTAATGCACGGCTGGTGCAACAGTCTAATGAATTCCAATCACCGAACTGTCGGTTTTTTTGACACTTAAATTCTGCAATAAGGGCTTTAAGCGTAGCCATAAAGCGTGTAATCGATTACATTGCGGGGGGGTTGATACAAACGGGTTTTTGTGATGAATGTCACAAAGAGCCAGATAACTCCGAATGTCATTCTGACCGTTTGAGTGAACAGGTTTTGGTCCCTTTAGAGAATAGCATGCGAGCAGCTGAGACAGTTTTTTTTGGTAACAGTGATGCGATGGTTCAACTTAGAAAGTTGATCGATACCTGCGCAAAGGCTGAGGCATCTGTGCTGATTCTTGGTGAGACCGGAGTTGGAAAAGAGTTGATCAGCCGCGAGCTGCATCTTAAGTCCTCTCGCAGTAGCGGCCCGTTAGTTCCCATCAATTGCGCGGCCATTCCGGCATCCTTGCTGGAGAGCGAACTGTTTGGTTTCACAAAAGGTTCTTTCACGGGCGCCACGTCTGACAGAGCAGGCAGATTTTTGTTGGCCAATGGAGGCACACTTTTTCTCGATGAAATTGGTGACATGCCGCTGGATCTGCAATCAAAATTATTACGGGTGTTGGAGCAGCGTGTCATTGAGCCGATCGGCGGTGGTGAGGCAAAACCGATCGATGTCCGAATTGTGGCGGCCACTCACCGCGATTTGCCGAGCCTGGTGAAGGAGGGTTTGTTCCGGCAAGATCTTTATTTTCGTCTCAACGTACTTCCGATTAGGGTGCCGTCTGTTAAGCAGCGAAAGGACGACATCCTGCCGATGTGTCAGTTCTTTGCGCGGACATACGCAAAATTTAGCCGGTCAATCAGCTTTACTGAACGCTCGGCAAGGTTATTGATGGCCTATGACTGGCCGGGTAATGTGCGAGAAATTTCCAATCTGATGATGCGCTTTAGCGTCTTGTTCTCAGGCGAGAAAATTGACATACCCACTCTGCCAACGCATCTGCTGCCTGATGGAATGGCCGAGATCATGACCGAGCACTTTGCAGACGAGGAGGTGGGTGCGCAAATAATTCAGGAAGAATACAAAACCAAATCCTCGTCTGACATGGCACAGCAGGACCGTCACGACGATCACTCGCATGACACGGAAATAACCACACACGATATTGAACACGTGCTCAGGTTATCCAGTTCCATCAGTCATTTCCCCCCAGGTGGAATCAAGGCCAGGGAATTTATGGCCGATATTGAGATACGCCTGATCAAAGCAGCACTCGCTCAGGCAAACGGAAACGTGAGCCTTGCCGCCCAGTATTTGCATTTGCAGCGCACTACCCTGATACAAAAAATTTCCCGATACAACATCGCCACCGCCTTTATCTGAGTCAAGCGCTGTCGCCTTTTTGGTCAAGCTATGATTTTTGACAGCGTCCGAATTCTGTGTCAAAAAATTCACAAGACATAAAATAGTTATTTATATTCAATGGGTTGAAAAGATGGCCTGAACTTTGCTAGTGGTTTAGGGGCAAGCGTCTAGCCTTCAACAAGAGACCCATGAAAAATGCTACAAACAGACAGCACTCACAAGCAACCTTTCTTGTTTGTTGATCCACACAGCGCCCAGATATTTTCGCTGGCGTGTCGCGTTGCCATGTCAACGATTCCCGTCCTGATCACAGGCCCAACGGGCTCAGGTAAGGAAATTCTGGCAAAAGTGGTGCATGAAGCATCGCCGCAATCGTCAGGACCGTTTGTGGCGGTCAACTGCGCTGCAATTCCAGCCACGCTTGCGGAGAGCTTGTTTTTCGGTCATGAAAAAGGCTCATACACCGGAGCAAATACAGGCTCTGCAGGTTATTTTGAGCAGGCGAACAACGGAACGCTGTTTTTGGATGAGATTGGCGAGATGCCGCTCGATTTGCAGCCCAAAATTTTGCGTGCCCTGCAGGAGAAAAAAATAACCCGCCTGGGCAGTACTCGTGAGATTAGTGTCAATGTTCGTATCGTCGCTGCTACAAACGTGAACTTGCTTGAAGAGGCAAAAAAAAGCCGCTTTCGGGAGGACTTGTATTACCGATTAAGTGCGTTCAAGTTCAACATGCCCCCTTTAGCTCATCGACCCCTGGACATCAAGCCTCTGGCCTACCTGATGATACAAAAATATAGCACTGACGCGATCGTGCCTGAGATCTCCCCCGAGGCTCTGGACAAGATGCTCAGGTATGCTTGGCCAGGCAACATTCGTGAACTGGAAAATGTGATCGCCCGCGCGTTGATTTTGCGTCAATCAGATTGTATTCACGCCGACGATATCCAGTTCGATGACTACCCTGTAGAGCCATCAGACACTCACATGACGGGTTTCGCTGGATCCGGAGCATGGCATCATCAAATGCCTGTTGGGCACACCCCGGGCAGCCTGACCGGAACGATGCAACATACAGAACTCAATAGCATTTTGTCAGCCTTGAAGGGCTCAGTGTCGCGAGCGGATGCTGCTAAAAGACTGGGCATCAGTCAGCGTACGTTGCGCCACAAATTACGAACATACAGGTCGGAAGGGCATCGGGTGCCCGACGCATACGCTCGATAGGAGTAGATTATGGCCATCACCACCGATTTAAATGCGCAATATCTGCTGTCGCAGATTCAGAAGTATCAAAGCAGCCTTCAGGTGACTCAGTCGCGAATGCCGCTTGAGGGCCTGCAGACTCAGCCGCTGCCGCCTGCCAATTTCGCAAGTACCGTGACAGATGCGATGGGCAGGGCATTGAACCAGGTCAACGAATCGCAGATGGCGTCTCGAGCGATGGTCACCCGATTTGAGTCCGGTGAAGAGGTGCCACTTACTGATGTGGTGCTCTCCATGCAGAAATCGTCGCTGGCGTTTGAAGCCACACTTCAGGTCCGTAACAAGATCATGAAGGCCTACGAAGACATCATGAATATGCCTGTGTAAGGAGGAGTACTTCACGCCATGGCAACTCTGCAGAATACGTCAACAGCAGTTACTTCCACCAATAGCGGCGTCAGCACGTTACCGGGATTGAAATTGCCTGCTCTGAACGCCAGTCAAACGCTGCCAGCCGATCCGGCAGATGGCAGATCCTATCCAACAGTGATGGATATAGTGAGTCAGCCGTTAGTTCGCAAGTCATTGCCTGCGATTGCAGTGGTCTTTCTGTTTGCCATTCTACTGATCGCTGCATTGTGGTTAAACGGTGGGGAATATCGTGCGCTGCATCCTGAAATGAGTGAAGCGGATCGCGCTGAGGCAATGACGATTCTCCAGGCCAGTGCGATGCCCGTACGCCTTGACAGCGCGACCGGCACGTTGACTGTGCCTGTGGAGCAATACTACGACGCACGGATGGCTCTTGCGGCGGCGGGGCTGCCGCGCGATGTCAATACGGGGACACTGGAGTACTTTAACGAGCAGACTTCCATGACCACCAGCCAGTTCATGGAGGAGGCCAGATACACGGCGGCGATTGAAAATGAGCTGGCAAAAAGTATCACCCGGATATCGACGGTGCAGTCTGCACGCGTGCACATCGCTGCGCCACGACAAAGTAACTTTATCCGTAATCGCGCGACCACCAAGGCCTCTGTGATTGTCACCCCTTTTTCCGGGCGTTCCGTCAGCCAACCGCAGGTCGAGGCGATTGTGAACCTGGTCGCGTCGAGTGTACCGTTTCTCGCCACCAGCGATGTCTCAGTGGTTGATGATCGGGGCAATCTTCTGACTGGCAATAGTGCAGGGTCGCTGTCTCAAGCCAACGAGGAATTAACCTACCAACAATCCGTTGAGGAGATCTACAAAAATAGAATCGATGCCTTGCTGGCTCCGCTGTTGGGTGAAGGCGCGATCACCACCAAGGTGGATATTGCCATGGATTTCACACGGGCTGAATTCACCGTTGAGGAATTTGACCGCAATGGCACCGGGCCTCTGCCGCGCTCGGAGTCTACACAGATGGACATGGCCAGCAACATCACGGCCGAAGGTGTTCCCGGAGGCGTATCAAACGTTGCCCCCGACAATACGGTACTGCTACCCGTTGGGGAGGCGGCGGCTGTTACGACCGGTCCAAACGGAGAGCAATTGCGCAGCAGTCAAACCACACGTAACTATGAATTGGATCGCACCATCCGGCACGTCCGCAACCAGGTCGGTGTGCTGAATCGGATTTCTGTCGCGATTGCTGTTAATGAAGCAGTGCTGCGCGAGGCGGCCGGCCAGGACGCTGCCACCACGGACGACGTTGCGGCCACCGAGGCCACCATTCAGCGCGAAATAGACAAGCTCACAGAGTTGGTGCGTGCAGCCATCGGATTTGATGCCACAAGGGGCGACGTCATCACCATTGTGGCATCGCGCTTCAGTCCGAATCCAACCGTGCTGGAGGGTGCTCCCTGGTACGATCAGCCCACCGTCATTGCATTGATCAAGTACGGCATCATCGCCTTGCTGACGGCACTGTTTATGTGGATTGTGGTTCGTCCGGTCGTCAAATTGTATATGCCAGAGAAACCGGCAGCAGTGTCCAATCCAGACGAAGAGTTGCTCAATGCGGGTGATCTGAGCCCATCAGATCTTGCCATGCTGTCGTCGGGTGATGCTGCCGGAATCGATGAGATCAAAGCGAAGCTCAGGCCGAAAAAGTCGTCGATCTCGGCGGACATGCTCGATACCGCAAACACGTACGATGACAAAGTGGCTCTGATCAGGTTGCTGGTTGCCGAAGACTCGGCGCGGGTGGCCAACGTTCTGAAGAAACTTATTAAACCAGTATAAGGGGCGGGTACCACCATGGCTGACACTGACAAGAAAGAAGGCACAACGGAGGAAGCACCGGTAGCCATGTCCGACTCCCTGCGCGAAGAACTGGACATGATGACATCAACCGACCGAGCCGCGGTGATTATGCTGCTGCTGGGCGAGCAACAGGCCGCGGACATTATCCGTTACCTGTCGCCAAGAGAAGTGCAATCGCTGGGTGCGTGCATGGTGTCTGTGGCGGATCTGTCCCAGGAGTGTGTGAACGTTGTGCTTGATGACTTCGTATCCACCATCAAAAAGCAGACCAATCTGGGACTGGGCACGGCGGATTATGTTGAGAATGTCTTCAAGCGCGCGTTGGGTGCGGATAAAGCGGCGACCATTCTTGGCAGAATCATGCCGGGTTCATCCAGCAAAGGTCTGGAGATTCTACGCTGGATGGATGCACGTTCAATTGCGGAAATGATTCAGGGGGAACATCCCCAAGTGATTGCGATTATCATTTCTGTACTCGAGTACGATGTTGCTGCGGATGTTCTTAATTTTCTCAAACCCGAGCAACGACCCGAGGTCATTCAGCGGGTTGCACTGTTGGATACCGTTCAACCCAGCGCGATGGACGAGCTGGAGCAGATCATGAAACAACAGTTCTCCAGCAGTTCAAGCGCCAAGTCATCCAATTTCGGCGGAGTCAAAACCGCTGCGAAAATCATGAACTTCACCAAGGTAGAGCTGGAAGGGAAGATCATGGAGGGCGTCTCGAAAATTGATGAGGAGCTGGCGCTTCGCATTCAGGACAATATGTTTACCTTCGATAATTTGAGTGGCCTGGATAACCGCAGCATCCAGACGCTGATGAGAAATATTGATCAGGAACAGCTGATGATCGCCTTTAAAGGCGCTGATGAGATGGTTAAGGACAAATTTATGGCCAATATGTCTCAACGCGCGCGCGCCATGTTCCTGGATGAGATGGAGGCCAAAGGTCCGTTGCGTATCACGGATGTTGAGTCAGCTCAGAAACAGATCATGCGCATCGCCCGTAAACTGTCGGATAAAGGCGAGATTGTCCTGGCGGGCAGGGGAGATGACTTTGTCTGACAAAGCGCCGGCTAACATAGACTGGAAACTGAATCAGCTGCTGTCGGCGAGCCGAGCTTCGCGAAGTTATGTGACTCGACAAGTGCTGCAAGTACCGGTTACTTCTCCGGGATTTGCACCGTGGTCGCCCCGCGAAATTGGCCCGGTGAGCATGGACAATCCGCCCGTTGCAGACGATCAGTTTGCCAGCGATTCGATGGCATCGCGAGCCACCGAGACGTCTGCGGCAGCAGATAGCTCGGCGTTGGCGCATGAGCATAAGCCACGGGCAGGACTTTCGCCGGGTGCCGTGGTGATGATGCCAGACGAATTGGAGCAATTCAGATCGACAGCGTTCGAGCAAGGCAAACAGCAGGTTTATGCGGAACAGAAGCAGATTGCTGACGCAAATGAGCAGCGCTTTACAGAGCTTATGCAGGCATTGTCGGCGGCGCGTGTTGATTACTCGTCATTCCATGCGGCAGTTGCCGAGTTGTCACTTTTTATCGCCACCCAGGTTGTGCGTGCCGAAATCACGACGCAGTCAGCCTGGTATGAATCACTGATTGATCGCTGTCTGGACGAAATCAGGCGCCATGGCAGTGACCGAATCACCGTGCGTGTCAGTCGCCTGGATTTTGACCGTCATCATCAGCGCTTTGAACGCAGGCAAGATCTGGTCATGTTTGTTGCCGATGATTCCTTGCAGCAGGGAGACGTGGAGCTTGAGATGGGTGCGACGAAGATTTCGGAAGTGATCGCAGCGAAGCTGGCGCATATTGCCGAGGACATGGCGGCCAGGTTGGCATCGATCACTGCGGGGCATGAGGATGGTTCGCGCGCCGCGTTGACGCCGGAGGTCGACTGATGCGGTCAAGTGATGACAATCCAGACTGCCTCAATGCACCCGTACAGGCGAGACTCGAACCCTGGTGGCAGGATCATCTCCTGCCGCCGATTCAGGCGTCTGGCAGTCTCTCCAAGGTATCCGGGACAACGATCGAAGTCGAGGGTTTGTACGCACCCATCGGAGCTCAGTGTGCCATCGATTCCGCGACGCTTGACAAGCCGGTTGACGCTGAGGTCATCGGTTTTTTTGACAAAAAATTGATTCTCATGTCCTACGCCGGGATCGAAGGTCTCAGTCCTGGGGATCGTGTGCGTGTGGTTTCTCACCAGTCGCTGGGACAATTGGGAGACGCGCTGATTGGCAGGGTCATCGACGGATTTGGCCAACCGCTCGACCGAAAAGGCCCGATACGCTATCAGAAGACCGCCAATCTGGATGGTGTGCCGCTCAATCCAATGGAGCGTGGCGAAATCAACGCGATCCTGGACACCGGCGTCAAGGCTATCAACACCGCGCTGACCATAGGTCGTGGACAGCGCATCGGGCTGATCGCAGGGTCAGGCGTTGGAAAAAGTGTATTGCTGGGCATGCTGACCCGAAATACTGCCGCTGACGTGGTGGTGATAGGCATGATCGGTGAGCGAGGCCGAGAGGTTCAGGATTTTGTGCAGAATACCTTGGGAGACGAAGGACTTGCGCACTCCGTGGTGATTGCTGCCCCCGCCAACTCCTCGCCGGTGGCGCGAATCAAGGCCGCGAAACTGGCACATCTGGTCAGCGAATATTTCAGGGATCAAGGTCGTCATGTGCTCCTGCTGTTGGACAGTATGACCCGTGTCGCACACGCTCAGCGCGAGATAGGACTGGCCATGGGCGAACCTCCGACTTCTAAAGGCTATCCGCCCTCCGTTTTCAGTCTGTTCCCCAATCTGATCGAACGACCGGGTGTCGGCCGGGATGGACACGGCTCGATTACCAGTTTTTACGCAGTGCTTGCAGAGGGCGATGATCGCAACGACCCGATTGTGGATATCTGTCGGGCGTCACTGGATGGCCAGGTAATGCTGAGTCGCTCACTGGCAGATGCGGCGCACTATCCTGCTATCGATCTGAAAGGCTCAATTTCCCGACTTGCCAACAGCTTGCTGGATTCGAAGCGATCGTTGCTGGCGCAGCGGTTGCGACGACTGTGGGCGGTCTATCAGGAGAAAGAAGACTTTATTCAGGTGGGTGCCTACGAACAAAGTGCCAATCCGGAACTGGATGAGGCGATTCGTCATCACCAAAAGTTAATGTCATTTTTGCAACAGCAATCACACGAAAGTTTCTCACTTCGGGAGTCGTGGATGATGTTGCATCAGATTCTGGGGGAATCGTCATGAAAGCAAAGGTTTGGGAGGCGCTAATCCTGAAAGAAAAAACCAGGGTCAGCGCAGCGAGTCACCAACTGGAGACGCTTCAGCGACAACATCAATATCTGTGTGACCGTATGAAGTACATTGAGGACTTGGTGTCTGAGTATTCCAGCAGCGCTACTGGCACGCCGCTGCAGCGCTCAAACTATCAGTTACAACTGTATCGTATGCGTGAAAAACTCGGTGTCGAGGCTGACGTGCTCGCTGAAAAAGCGCAGCAGATTAAACAAACACTGGCGTGTCATCAGGGTGAGATCCGAAAGTTTGACCATATGCGCGCGTTGAGTATACGGCGCATGGACGATCAGGAGAGGCGTGCGGAGAGCCAGCGTGAGGATGAATCAGGCACTCTGCGATTCAATTTTCAACGCCGCGGATAGCGATTGAACAATTGGCCTGCTTTTTGCTTTAAACGGCGTAGGCCAACAGCGTAATCCAACGCCGAGAGCGATCGTAAACAGGATAATAGACGTCATCATGAAGATTCAGCCGGAATTTAACATCGCCGCCATCCTTAGCAAGATCTCTGCTGATGATGTGATGAGCAGCCAGGTCCAGCGTGGGAATGATCACGCGACCCCCTTTGAAAATTTTTTTGAAGCTGCGTTGCAGCAGATCGATGACTCGCAGCTTGCCGAAACGATTGCCACGTTGAGTCAAAGCGGCACAGTGATGCCAGATTCAAGCGAACGGTTTGTTGTGCCGCAGGTCGCCGGTGACTCAACAATGCGGGCGTTGTCGGGTGTCGCAACTCCCACTTTTCGAACACTGCAGTTACTCAATGGCCGATCAGTGATCACATCTCAAGTGGCATTCAGCATGCCGGTCATGGCGCCAGACGGCCTCACATCGAGGGCAGCGGACTTGACTGTTGATGCCGTGCCCGCAGTGTCGCCGACCCCAGAGGGCATAGTGCCCGTGCTGGCTGCCGATTCAGCAACGACCAACGTCCAGGCCTCCACTGAACGCAGCGCTGAGACCTGGATCGGCCAGACAACGCGATCCCAGCGTGCTGACGACATCGTGCTACCGGGAGACACCTCACGGCGTTTCCCATCGCCTGCTGCGCAACGAATAGTGCCAACACAGACACCGCAGGTTGATCCGCGAATGCCGGTCGCTGTGCCGGCACAGGCTCTTGATGCTGATTTGTTGGCGCCGGTCGATGGGGACTTGGCGCCAGATGCCGTTCATGCAACAACCGTTCTGCCACCCGGCACGCTGCTCAGCGCCGCGGATCTTAAGCCGGCTGTGTTGAGCGGTGTGTCGCAGCCACCCGCGCCTGATGCGACTGCCGCCCTCGTCAATGCCGGGAAGTTGGATACCCATGCACTGCAAGAGGCATCAAAGCCATTAGCCGATACGCCAAGGTTCGCGACAACCGAGACATCGACCCGAGTGTCGGGAGAGTTGTCGCGGGCCGTTGAGCGGCGCCCGTCCACAGAGGCGTGGCTTAAGACGATGACCAGAGCGACATCGATACCGCCGTTGATGGAGAGCGCTCCAACCCCATCATTCAGGGTCCGGCCCGCTGTGTCCGACCAGATCGCACAGTCGCCCGCGGTTAACGCTACGGCTGCCCGTGAATTAGCAACGATGCGGGGAGTGTCGGTGCCGCCCGTGGCGTCACAGCCATTGACCGATACACAAAGGGTCTCGACAACCGGGACCGAGAACCTTGTGTCGGATGACGTGTCGGGGGCCGTTGAGCGGCGCCCGTCCACAGAGGCGCGGCTTAATACCATGACCAAGGCGACGCCGATCCCCCCGTTGATGA